>Ga0335083_10000051_pt1 | contig 207054 bp, 193 predicted proteins | sample Lox_Sample_42_FD_206716 | JGI IMG/M metagenome (GOLD analysis project Ga0335083, IMG submission 206716) | Soil microbial communities from Loxahatchee National Wildlife Refuge, Florida, United States - Lox_Sample_4.2 | ecosystem: Environmental > Terrestrial > Soil > Wetlands | place: USA... | reverse complement strand
ACGAATCCAGACGTCGCCGAACAGCAGATGAACGCGATCATCTTCTACCTGACCGCGTTCGGGTACATCGACGGCGAGTTCGACTTCACCGAGAAGACGTTCGTCCGCATCTACATCCGGCAGCTCGTCACGCAGCGCGCGAACGCGCTGATGCCGGATGCCGACGCGAAGACGCGCGACGAGGTCATCCACAAGTTCGTCGCGCACTTCCACGAGGTGTTCGAGCAGATCGATCGCGGGGTCGGCGAGCTGTTCGACGAGGCCGTCGCCGACGGCGAGGACGTCGAGAAGTTCGTCTACGCGAAGCTCAAGCTGCGCAGCTACGAGATCTTCCAGAGCTTCGATCGCGACAACCAGCAGGAGCTGCTCGCGACGATCGACGAGCTGATCTACGCCGACGGCTCGGTTCACCCATCGGAGGCGAAGTTCCGCGCCGAGATCGAGGCGCTGCTCGACAAGACCGTCGAGCCGCTCGCCGAAGGCGACATCGAGGTCGTGTCCGCGAACAAGGTCGCGATCGAAGGCCCGACCGCGGTGCGCTCGCGCCTCGACGATCACCCGTTCTTCTCCAAGTCCGAGCAGCATTACTCCGCCGATCCCGATCGCATCCGCCAGCAGATCGCGGCCGATCTCGACCTCATGCGCCGCTTCGTCGCGAAGCTGTCCGAGCAGCGCGCCGCCGGCGCCGGCAAGCTCGCCGGCAAGAAGACGGTCGGCGACGCCGCCGGCGAGCGGCCGTTCCTCGACGGCCACGTGTTCGTGCACCCGGCCGCGCCCGATCAAGTCTACGAGCTCACCGTGCTCGGCGACCTGCACGGCTGCTACAGCTGCCTCAAGGGCGCGCTGCTGCAGGCCGACTTCTTCGCGAAGCTCGAGGCGTGGCGGCTCGATCACCGCCAGCCCGAGCCCAAGCTCGTCCTGCTCGGCGACTACATCGATCGCGGCATGTTCAGCTACAACGGCGTCTTGCGCACGGTGATGCAGCTCTACCTCGCGGCACCCGAGCACGTGTTCCCGCTGCGCGGCAACCACGAGTACTACATCGAGTACAAGGGCCGCATCTACGGCGGCGTGAAGCCGGCCGAGGCGATCAATACGCTGATCGGCCTCGTGCCGGGCGAGGTGTTCCAGGACTACATGCGCATGTTCGAGGAGCTGCCGAACATGCTGTTCTTCGACGACCTGATGTTCGTGCACGCCGGCATCCCGCGCGATGCCGAGATCAAGGAGCGGCTCGTCGATCTCGCGTCGCTCAACGATCCCGATCTGCGCTTCCAGATGCTGTGGAGCGATCCGTCGACGGCCGACTTCATTCCCGAAGATCTGCAGGCGCAGAACGCGCGGTTCCCGTTCGGCAAGAAGCAGTTCGAGGCGTTCATGGCGCGCCTCGGGTGCTCGATGATGGTGCGCGGCCACGAGAAGGTCGACGCCGGCTTCAAGACGATGTACGGCGACGTCGCGTCGCTGCTATCGCTGTTCTCGGCCGGCGGCGCCGACAACTTCGATCTGCCGCCGGAGTCGAGCTACCGCACGGTCACGCCGATGGCGGCGACGATCCGGCTCGAGAACGGCACCGCACAGGTCACGCCGTGGCTCATCGACTACAAGCGCTTCAACGATCCGAAGCGCAACCGGTTCTTCGCGACGCCGATGGAGATCGAGCACAAGACCGGCTGATGTGGACGGTCTACGTCCTGCGCTGCGGCGACGGCAGCCTGTACTGCGGCATCACGAACGATCTGCCGGCGCGGCTCGTCGCGCATGCGGCCGGGCGCGGCGCGAAGTACACGCGCGGCCGCGGCCCGTTCGAGGTCGTGTACGAGCGGCGGGTGCGGGGCAAGGAGCGGGCGCTGCGCGCCGAGGCGAAGATCAAGGCGTTGACCCGCCAGCAGAAGCTGGCGTTGATCGCGTAAGCTCGGCGGCGACATGCCCGAAGAGATCGAAGTCCCGACCGAGCATCTGCACGAGAAGATGGAAGAGGAGGCCGAGCACGGCCGCCGATGGATCGTGCGTGTCGCGGTGTCATCGGCGCTGCTCGCGGTCGCGGCGGCGATCAGCGCGCTGTTCGCGGGCGGGCGCGCCAACGAGGCGATCCTCAAGCAGATGCAGGCGACCGATCAGTGGGCGTTCTACCAGGCGAAGGGGATCAAGTCGTCGGTGACGCAAGCCAAGCTCGACACGCTCGACGCGCTCGGCAAGCCGGCGGCCGCCGAGGAGAAGGCCAAGATCGCGAAGTACGACGGCGAGCAGAAGCAGATCGAGGAACAAGGGCACGCGCTCGAGGACGAGTCGGAGCTGCTCATGCACAGCCACGAGCACCTCGCGCTCGCGGTGACGTTCTTCCAGATCGCGATCGCGATCGGCGCGATCTCGGTGCTCGCGAAGATCCCGTTGCTGTGGTTCGCGAGCCTCGGCGCGGGGGCCGCCGGCATCCTGTTCATGGCGATCGGCCTCGTGTGAGGTGTCCGGGCGTCGTGCGACGATCGGGCATCGCCGCGTGATGACCTGTGATCTGCGATGCTCGCGGTAACGCGCCGACAGGGATAACCTGGTTGACATGAGACAACTTGCCCTGGCGCTGGCCGCGGCGGGTGCCCTGGCGGGCGCACGCGACGCCAGCGCGAACGGCCGCCCGCCCGCGACCTCGACCCTGCACTGGAAGCAGGGCAGCCCGAACGACGTCATCGCGGGCATGACGTTCGGCGTGCTGATCTCGCACGACGCGGGCGCGACGTGGCAGTGGATGTGCGAGGCCGCGGTCGGCTACATGGGCACGTACGATCCGAGCTACGCGTACACTTCGACCGGCGCGCTGTTCGCGACCACGTTCAACGGCCTGACCGTGCTGCGTCCGCCGCCGACCGGCGACAGCTGCACGTTCGCGGCGACGCCGCCGGGAACGACGTTCGTCTCGCAGGTCGTGGTGTCCCCGGATGGCTCGCTGTACTACGCGGCGTCGTCGAATACCGACACCGGCATCTATCGATCGATGGACGACGGCATGACGTTCCCGCAGTCGTCGATGCCCGGCGTCGACGGCGACTGGTGGGAGACGTTGCGCATCGCGCCGTCGGATCCCACGCGCATCTACCTGTCGGGCTACCGGTTCGTGATGGCGTGCAATGCGCAGTCGGCGATGCCGTACGAGACCTGTACGCAGTCCTCCGACTGCATGGACATGTCGCATCCGAACGGCAGCTGCGAGGGGCTCAAGAAGTGGCTGCTGTTCGAGAGCAAGGACTCGGGCAAGACGTGGTCGGCGCTGCCGGGGCAGCTGCTGTTCGCCGGAAACTCGACGAGCGTGGGCCTCACGACGTCGGTCGACTCCGCGATCGATTTCGTCGGCATCGACGCGACGAACCCGGACATCCTGTACGCCCGGTCGTCGCTCGAGAACGGCACGATCGGCGACGGCCTGTACCGGATCGACACGTCGGTCGATACGTCGTGGACGCACATCCTCAGCGAGGCGGACGCGCTGTCGTTCGTCGCGCGTGCGAGCGGCGAGGTCGTCGCGGCGACGCCGACGCTCGGCGCGTGGAAGAGTGAAGATCACGGCACGACCTGGACACAGCTCGCGAACCCGCCGCACGCCAACTGTTTGTTCGAGTCGCCGTCGGGAGTCGTGTGGGCGTGCTCGGCCAACTACGGCAATCCGCCGAATCTGCCCACCGACGGTTACGGCATCATGACGTCGTCGGATCTGTCGACGTGGACGGGGCTGTTGCGGTTTCAGGACATCCTGGGCCCGGTGACGTGCCCGGCCGGCACCGTGGAGCACGACACGTGCGTGGCGGACCTCGTCAGCGGCTGGTGCGGCGTGAAGCTGCAGCTCGGGATCACGTCGACCGAGGTGTCGTGTCCGGATGCGAATTCCGAGGGCGGCGCGGATAACACGGCGCCGCCGAAGAAGACCGGGTGCTGCGACGCCAACGGCGGTCCGGGCGTTCCCGCGCTGCTCGCCGGGCTCGTCGGCGGGATGTTGCTGCTCCGTCGACGCAGGCCCACACTGTAGGGGATGTTGTCGCGGCTCGACCGGCTCGCGTATCACTCGCAACACCTGTCGTTCCTGTTCAACGCGACCGTGATGCAGGAGGCCGCGCGGATCGTGTCGCGCGTGCCGCGGCCGCATCTGTCGGCGAGCGTGCTGCGCGTGCTCGAGGCGCGGCGCGCCGAGCTGCACCGCCGCGATCTCGCGAACGTCGATGCCGGCGCGTATCCGCGCGAGCTGTTGTTCGACATCCCGGTACGGCGCTACATGCGCGAGTTCCCGCGCCTGTTGCGAGATGCGCCGCGCATCGTCCGGCGCATGCGCGCCCGCGATTTTCGCGACATTCCGGGCGGCCTCGATCGCGAGCGATTCCCGCCGTATTACCGGCGCACGTTTCACTGGCAGACCGACGGCTACTTCACCGAGCACTCCGCCGAGCTGTACGAGCTGGGCGTCGAGCTCTTGTTTCGCGGCACCGCCGACGTGATGCGCCGGCAGATCATCCCGCCGATCAGCCAGCACGTCCGCGCGCACGGCGCGGATCACGTCCGCCTGCTCGACGTCGGTTGTGGCACCGGCCGCACGCTGCATCAGCTCGCGCGCACGCATCCGCGGTTGCGCCTGCACGGCGTCGATCTGTCGCCGGCGTACGTGCGGCTCGCGCGCAAGCGGCTCGCGGAGGTCGCCGAGCTGACGCTCGCCGTCGAGAACGCGGAGGCGCTGCCGTGGGCCGACGGCGCGTTCGACGTCGTGACGAGCGTGTACTTGTTCCACGAGCTGCCGCGGCGCGCGCGGCGCAACGTCGCGCGCGAGCTCGCACGCGTGGTTCGGCGCGGCGGCCTGGTCGTGATCGAGGATTCCGCGCAGCCGTTCGAGAGCCCGGAGCTCGAGTCCGTGCTGCACGATTTTCCGCGCGACTTTCACGAGCCGTTCTACGAGGACTACTTGACCGACGACCTCGCGGTGCTGCTCGGTGAGGCCGGACTCGTCGTCGAGGACGTGCAGGCGCATCTGGTGGCCAAGGTCGTGATCGCGCGCCGGCCGTAGCCGAGCGAAGCGAGGCGATCGATCGAGGAGGCTGTACGCAGTACGGGCTCCTAGCGGTATCGTCCGGGCATGGCAGACGACGCACGCGCCCGTCTCGATTCGTTGCGCGCCGAGCTCGGAACGATCGATCGCGAGATCCTCGCGCACGTCGCGCGGCGCCAGGCCGTCGCGCAGCGCATCGGCCAGGTCAAGCGCGAGCTCGGCCTGCCGACGCGTGATTTTCGCCAGGAGCGCGACGTCGTCGAACGCGCGCGGGCCGCGGCGACCGGGCAGGGCTTGCCGCCGTCGTTCGGCGAGGAGCTCGTGCTCGCGTTGATCCGGGCGTCGCTCACCGCGCAGGAGAAGGACACGGTCGCGGCGAGCGGCGAGGGCTCGGGGCGGCGCGCGCTCGTCATCGGCGGCGCCGGCCACATGGGACGCTGGCTCGTGCGCTACCTCGGCGCGCAGGGCTTCGCGGTCGAGATCGCGGATCCGAGCGACGGCCCGGTCGGCGTGCACAACTACCGCGACTGGCAAACGGCCAAGCTCGACCACGAGCTCGTCGTGATCGCGGCGCCGATGCCGGCGACCGCGCGCATCCTCGAGGACATGGCCGCGGCGCCGCCGCCCGGGGTCGTGTTCGACGTCGGCTCGCTGAAGAGCCCGCTGCGCGCCGGGTTGCACGCGCTGCGCGCGGCCGGCGGACGCGTGACGTCGGTGCATCCGATGTTCGGGCCCGATACCGAGCTCTTGAGCGGGCGCCACGTGATCTTCGTCGACCTCGGCGTGCGCGAAGCGACGGCTGCGGCGCGTGCGCTGTTCGAGCCGACGATGGCGACGCTCGTCGAGATGGATCTCGAGAGTCACGATCGGTTGATCGCGTACGTGCTCGGGCTCTCGCACGCGCTCAACATCGCGTTCTTCACCGCGCTCGCCGAGAGCGGCGAGGCCGCGCCGCGACTCGCGACGCTGTCGTCGACGACGTTCGACGCGCAGCTCGGCGTCGCCGGCAGGGTCGCGGCCGAGAATCCCGATCTCTACTTCGAGATCCAGACGCTGAACGACTACGGAACCGAATCGCTCGCGGCGCTCCTGTACGCGGTCGAGCGACTGCGCTCGGTCGTGCGAGCCGGCGATCTCGATGGATTTCGCGCGCTGATGACGCGCGGTCGTGCGTACCTCGCTGCACGGGAGCCACGCTGATGTGCCGGAGTATCAAGACCCTGTTCAACTTCGAGCCGCCTGCCACCGACGAGGAAGTGCGTGCCGCGGCGCTGCAGTTCGTGCGCAAGCTGAGCGGCTTCCCGGCGCCGACGCACGCGAACCAGAAGGTGTTCGACCGCGCCGTCGAGCGCACGTACGTGGTCGCGCGCGAGCTCGTCGATTCGCTCGTGACGACCGCGCCGCCGAAGAACCGCGAGGCCGAGGCCGCGAAGGCGAAGGCTCGGTCGGTGGCACGGTTCGGAAATTCGCGGCGTTAGCCGGCGGTTTGGATCGCCTGACCGGCTCGTGCGTTCACAACGTGCACATGGCGTATCGAGAGCTGGTCGACTCGCTCGCCGCGCGGTTCGAGGTGCTCGAGCAGCAGGTGAGCGACCGCACGCGCGAGCGCGACGAGGTCGCGCGGTTGCTCGCGGAGGCGCGCGATCGCGTGCAGCGCGAGGAGGCCGCGGCGGCGCGGCCGATGCGCCGGCGCAGGCTGCGGCGCTGGTTGGTCGCGCTCGCGAGCGCGGTCGTCGTGATCTGCGGTGTCGTCGCGTTCGTGCACGCGCGGAAGGCGCCGGATCAGACCGCTGTCGCGCTGCATCGCATGGAGGGCTTCACGTTCGAGATGTGCGCGTGCGCGGACGAGACGTGCGCGGTGAAGGTGGCCGACGAGATGACGGGGTGGGCGCAGGCATACGCTCGCGAGCAGCCGTCGCCGAAGCTGGACGCCGCTTCGATGACAATCGCGACCGCGCTCGCGGAGACGATGGCCAATTGCATGCAGCACTCGATGCACGCGTCGCGCTGAGGGCGCGCGAATCGATAAGTCGATCGATGATCGCGGTCGAGACGCCGTGCTGGCGAGGCGCGGCGAGAACCGGCGCGGCGCGTACTCGACGTACGCAAGCACCGGAAGCGCAGCCGCAACGAAGCCAGCGCGGATGGATCGGCCGCGAGAACGACCGAGTTATCGGTTCGCGGGCCCTGGGCTCACGCACGGCGGCGCAGCACGACCAGGCGCGCGGGGATCGGCGCGGCATCGCGTACGCCGGGTAACTCCGCGGGTTGGTCGTCGACGATCGCGAACGCGGGCAGGAGCGCGGCGAGCGCGGCGGCGGTCCAGCCGGCCGTCGCGCCGAGCACGCCGGCGGTGTGGCACTTGACGATCACGATCGCGTCGCGCGCGGCGCGCCGGTCGACCGCGCGCGCCCAAGCCGCCGCACGCTCGCGGGGCAGCGCGTGCAGCGTGGCGCGGTCGACGATCGCGTCGAACGGGCCGGCGAGCGCCGATGCGCAGATGTCGTCGCGGACCCACACGACCGTGCTGTCGCTGTCGCGCGCGCATGCCGCGGCCAGCGCGACGTCGGACACGTCGATCGCGACGACGCGGTGGCCGATCGCGGCGGCGTGGCGCGCGACCTGGCCGAGCCCGCAGCCGAGGTCGAGCAGGCGGCCCGGCGCGGGAACGTGCGCGGCCAGCGCGGCCGCGAGATCGTCGTCGCACGAGTCGCTCGCCCACGGCACGAGCGCCGCGCGATAGGCACCGTCCCAGTCGCGCGGTCCTGCGGGTGCAGCGCCGCGGCGTGCGAGCACGCCGGAGGTGCGCAGCGCATCGATCGCGGCGGCGAGCTCGGCTGGCGCGGGTGCGGCGGACGAGGTGGGCGCGCGCACGGTCGGCGCGTCGGCGGCCTCGGGCGCGGGCACGCCGTGCACGATGACGCGGCCGTCGCCGCGCAGGCGCTCGAGGTTGCGTTGCACGGCCGGCGCGTCGAGCATCGCCGCGTTCATCGCTGGTGCGATCACGACGGGCGCGCGCGTGGTCAGCGCGATCGCGGCCACGAGCTCGCTGCAGTCGCCGGCTGCGATCCGCGCGATCGTGGTCGCGCTCGCGGGATACACGACGACGAGATCCGCCCACTCGGCGAGCGCGACGTGCGGAACCGGGGCGTGTGCCGCGCGCGGCCACAACGACGTGTGGGGCTCGCGCCGTGCGATCGCGGCGAGCGCGTCGAGCGACACGAAGCGCGCCGCGGTCGGCGTCAGCGCGACCTCGACGGCGTGGCCGCGCTCGTGCAACGCGGCCAGGAACGCCGGCACGTGGGTCGCCGCGAGCGCGCCCGACACCGCGACCACGATGTTCGCGCCGCGCACCGAGGCTGTGTGTGCGTTGTCTCGCGCGGGCGCGGCCACGACGAGATTGATCGCGCCCGCCGCGGCGAACAGCTCGAACAGCTGCGGTACGACCGCGCCGCGATCGGGCGCCCCGGCCAGCTCCTCGACGCGTGCACTCACTTCGGCGACCGTGCGCGGCTCGCCGACCTGCGCGAGCACGGCGCGCGCGAGCTCGGCACTGTCGCCGGCGAGCGTGCGCGCGACGCCGTCGCGCCCGAGCAGCATCAGGTCTTCGCCGACGTCGACGACGACGGCACGTCGCGATCGGACCCAGCGCTCGGCCACGCCGCATCTTCACACTCTCGCGGCCCGACCGGGCCGCCGGGGGTCATCAAACGATCGGTGTGTCGCAGGTGGTCGCGTCGCAGTGGCCGGCATCGACCACCGAGCTGGTCTTGCCGCAGCCCGGCGCGCTCGCGCCGAGCGCCACGATCGACGCGGTCGCGGTCACCGCGAGCACGATCGGGATCACGAGTCGACGTCTGTCTCGCTTCGGATCGTCCGACGGTACGCGCATCGCGATGATCGTATCACGCGGCCATGCGCGGCTGCGGCCGCGCGGGCAGGCCGAGCATCGCGCGGACCTCGACCAGCGGCGTGGCCCAGTAGTCTTCCCACGGGAACGTCGCGAGCTTCTCGGCATGACGGCCGGCGCGAAACATGGCCGCGACCTCGCGCGGCAGCACGCGACGCTCGCGCACGCCGCGCAGCGTGCCGGTGAGCGCCAGGATGAGCGTGCTCGGCGCGCGCGTCTGCGCGTAGGTGAACGCTTGCAGCGCGATCTCGCCGGCGGGGTCGGTGTCGCAGCCGGTGACCACGTGCCACAGGTCGTGGGTCTGGCGGATCCGCTGCACGACGTACTGCGCGCGTGGATCCTTCACCTCGGTCGGAGGCGCGTCGAACACCTCGGGCGTGAATCCGCGCGAGCGCAGGAAGTGCGCGTAGGCGTGACCGAGCGTGCCCTCCGGCAGCGCCGCGAGCACGTCGAGGTCGATCGTGTGCGAGTCGATCGAGCGGTGCTCGTCGTACAGCTTCTGGCCGCGCGGGTCGGCGAAGAAGTGGTGCAACCGGCGCGGCATCGAGCCGGCGTTCGCGAGGCTGCTGAACACGAGCACCTGGTCGGTCTGCTCGGGGTCGGCGAGCACCCGCCCGAGTGCCGCGAGCGCACGCGTCCAGCGCTCGAGCGGGGACAGTGTGGCGAGGTCTTCGATCGGGTCGGGGCTGCGAGTCGTGGCGAGCATGGCCGTTCTCCTGGTTATTGTCAGATCGTCCATAGCTATTGTCATGTTGATAATAGTGCCGGCCGCGTTATTGTCAAGGTGCCAACAGTGTGGGACGATGTGCTCGTGGCGAAACAGCGAAAGATCTTCGAGATCCGCAGGGGGAGGCCGCGTCCGCCGAGGCGCCGCCGGACTCCCGAAGCCGCGCGTCAGGAGCTCCTGGACGCGGCGGAGCGGGTGTTCGGAGACTTCAATCCGGACCACGTCGGCCTCGTCGACATCGCGCGCGAGGCCGGCGTCAGCCACGCGCTCATCACCCACTACTTCGGGACGTACGCGGGTCTCGTCGAGGCGACGCTCGAGCGCCGGATCCGGCGCTTGCGCGAGCAGATCCTGAGCAAGCTGCGCGAGGCCGGCGCGGTGGCCCGGCCGAACGATCTGCTCGGGGTCGTATTTCGCGCGCTCGAAGATCCGGTCCACGTGAGGCTGGTCAAGTGGATGCTCGCCAGCGATCGCCCGTCGGCTGCAAGGGCGTTCGCGCTCCAGGATCAGGGACTCCAGGACGTCGCGCGCATGGTCGCGACCGCGATCGAGCCCGAGCCGACGCGGCGCCACATCGAGACGATCGAGCTCGCGCTCGCGACCGCCGTCGCGGCGGCGTACGGCTACGCGATCAGCAAGTACGCCCTCGCGGGAGCGCTCGGCCGTCAGGCCTCGTCGGAGCTCGACGCCGACATCCAGAGCACGCTCGCCAGCATGCTGCGCGCGTATCTGCGCGCCGAGCTAGGTCCGATCGTCCCCGCCACGTGATCGTGCTTGTGCGTGCGAGATCGTGCGATACGATCGAAGGATGCGACGCCTGGCCGAGTCACCCCGCGTAGCGCGCTACGTCTACCTCGGCTCGGCGGTGCTGGCCGCGATCGGTTGGTACACGTGCTCGAACCGCGATCGCACGAGCGAGCTCGTGTCGATCCACGTCAAGCTGAAGCCAGGCGTGGCGCTCGACGCGGCGCCGCTGTTCCACGACGCGATCAGTTTTGACGATGGCGATCCCAGGTGGCGGTGGGAAGAGGTCGAGGTGCCGCGCGAGGACGCGGCGGCGACCGTGGCCGAGCTCCAGCGCGACGACCGTGTCGAAGAGGCGTTCGTCGCGCCCGACATCTCGTTGCCATCGGGGCCGCGCACGGCCGCCGACGACAGCTGCCCGATCACGACGCCGTCGTTCGAGTCGTATCAGGAATACGTCGGGCCGGCGCCGCGCGGGATCGACGCGCCGGCGGCGTGGCAGCGCAACGCGCGAGGCGCGGGCGTGTGGTTCGCGGACGTCGAAGGCAACTGGAACGCGGACCACGAAGACCTGCCGGGCGACCGCATGCAGCACGTCGGCGGGATCCGGTTCCGCGATCCGAGCTGGCGCGCGCACGGCACCGCGGTGCTCGGCGAGGTCGTCGGCCGCGACAACGGCAAGGGCGTGGTCGGGCTGGCACCCGACGTCGAGCACGTCGTGACATCGTCGATCGGCGGCACGTCGGTCGCCGATGCGATCGATACGGCGGCCGAAGCGCTGCGGCCGGGCGACGTGCTGCTCGTCGAGCTGCAAGGCGTCGGGCCGCGCGGCCGCTACGTGCCCGTCGAGTACTGGGACGATAACTTCGACGCGATCCGGGCGGCGACCGAGCGCGGCATCGTCGTGATCGAAGCGGCCGGTAACGGCGGCGAGGATCTCGATCGCGCGGTGTACGACCGCAAGTTCGATCGCTGGCACCGCGATTCCGGTGCGATCCTCGTCGGTGCCGGCGGCCCGCCGCGCGACGGTTACAGCGATCGCGTGCGCCTCGACTTCTCGAACTACGGCCAGCGCGTCGACGTCCAGGGCTGGGGTCGCAAGGTCGCGACGCTCGACTACGGCGACCTGCAGCGCTGCTCGGGCGCGGATCGCCACTACACCGGCGAATTCTCCGGCACGTCGAGCGCATCGCCGATGGTCGCGGGCGCCGCGATCCTGCTCCAGAGCTACGCGCGCGCACACGGCAAGCGGCTCGCGCCGGCCGACGTGCGCCAGCTCCTGCGCGCGACCGGCACGCCGCAAGTCGGCGGTGACGACGAGCAGATCGGACCGCGCCCGGATCTCGCCCGCGCGCTGCCGCTTCTCGACTGAAGACCTGGCTAGGGCGAGCTCGGCGCGAGATCGACCGGGTTGCACAGCGCGTTCGCAGCCGCGCCGCCCGATGGAATGAACACGAGATCGTTCTGGTACAGCCCGTCGATCTGCAGGTCGATGTGCACGCTGCTGCCGGCGGTCGTCGCGAAATCCACACCGTCGATGCCGGTCGAGGTGATCGTGTTGAAGTCGATCTCGGTCGTCGGGCCGTTCGGCGTGACCGTCAGCTCGTCCTCGGCCTCGCACTGGAAACAGGTCGCGTTCAAGCCGCCGGTCGGCGTCGGCGCCGTGATCGCGCCGGTGAAGTTGCAGCCTTCCGCCGAGAGCTTGGTGTCGCACGTCCACTCGAAGTGCCACGCGCCGCCGCCGTTGTACGCGAGGTAGTAGCCGGCATCGACGCCGGGCGTGTACGACAGGCTCGCGCCGGTATCGATCTCGTACGACGTGACGCCGCTGCACTCGGCGGGCGGCGGGCCACCGCTGTCGTTCGGTTGGAACCAGCAACCGGTTGCCGCGACGATCAAGATAGCGATGCGCATGCGAGTCGGACCGACCCGTTCTCGACCAGGTTAAATGTCGGGTCGAACCGACAGCGCAACTACGCGCGATACAGCGCGACGCGCATCAGCGACAGCAGTTGCTCGGCATCGACCGGCTTGGTGATGTAGTCCCTCGCGCCGGCCTCGAGGCATTTTTCCCGATCACCCTTCATCGCCTTCGCCGTGAGCGCGATCACGGGCAAGCTCCGCCACGTGCCGCGCTCGCGAATGCGGCGCACCGCCTCGTAGCCGTCCATCTCCGGCATCATGATGTCCATCAGCACGATGTCGACGTCGGGGTGCTCCTCGAGCTTCGCGAGCGCACGCTTGCCGTTCTCGGCATAGAGCACGTTCATGCGATGGCCCTCGAGCAACGAGGTCAGCGCGAAGATGTTGCGCAGATCGTCATCGACGACGAGCACGGTGCGGCCCGCGAGCTGCGGATCGGTCTTCGCGAGCCGACGCAGCACGCGCTGCTTGCGCTCGGGCAGGTTCGTCTCGGCGCGATGCAACACCAGCGACGTCTCGTCGAGCAGTCGTTCCATCGTCGTCACGTCCTTGACGATCACGGTCTGCGCGAGCCCGTGCAGCCGCGCGTGCTCGTCCTCGGTCAGATCACGGCCGGTGTAGACGATGACGGGCAGCCGGCGGTGGCTCGGATCACCCTTGATGGTCTCGAGCAGCTCGAAGCCGGTCATGTCGGGCAGGCGCAGGTCGAGCACGATGCAGTCGAACGGGCGCTCCGCGAGCAAGTGCAGCGCGGCCTCCGCCGACGCGGCGATCGTCGTCTCGACATCCCCGCCCGCGATCAGGTCGCCGATCGCCTGGCTCTGCACCGGATCGTCCTCGATCACGAGCAGGTGTTTCACGCGCTTGTCGACAAACGCGCGCAGCTCCCCGAACGCCGACGCGATCTGATCCGGGCTCGCCGGCTTGGCCAGATAGCCGAGCGCACCCGACTGCAACCCACGCCGTTCCTGGTCGACGGCTGACACGATCTCGACCGGGATGTGGCGCGTCTGCGGATCGTGCTTGAGGCGATCGAGCACGACCCAACCGTCGAGATCGGGCAAGTGCAGATCGAGCGTGATCGCATCGGGCTTGACGACGCGCACGAGCTCGAGCGCCTGATGACCACCGCTCGCGACCACCCCCTTGAACCCGGCCTCGCGAGCGATGTCGAGCAGCGTCGACGCAAACGTCATGTCGTTCTCGACGATGAGCAGCGCGTGATCGCCGGGCTCGATGTGCTCGTAGTCGTCGGGAATCGTGCGCGGCAGCTGGGCCGCCGCGTGCGGCTCTGCCGGCACGTCGAGGACGTGCAACGGCTGCGTGATCGGCCCCGCCGATGATGTCGACGGCGCCGGCAGTCGCGGCCGCGCCTGATACACCGTCGGCAGGTACAGCGTGAACGCGCTGCCCTGGCCGACGGTCGAGTCGACGTGGAGATCGCCGCCGAGCAGCCCGGCGATCTCGCGCGAGATCGCGAGGCCCAGGCCGGTGCCGCCGTACTTGCGGCTCGTCGAGCCGTCGGCCTGCAGGAACGGCTCGAAGATCAGCCGCTGCTTGTCGTGCGGGATGCCGATGCCCGTGTCCGCGACCGAAAACGCGATGACGTCCGCCGCCGGCCCATGATGGAGCGCGCCCGATTCACTCGGGCGAGCGGGCCCGTGATGGAGCGCGCCCGATTCACTCGGGCGAGCGGGCCCGTGATGGAGCGCGCCCGATTCACTCGGGCGAGCGGGGTAGATGCGCAGCTTGACCCGCCCGCGCTCGGTGAACTTGATCGCGTTCGACAGCAGATTGCGCAGCACTTGCCGCAGGCGCATGTCGTCGGTCTCGATCGTCGCGGGCAGCGCATCGTCGAGCTCGGCGCTGAACACGAGCCCCTTCTCCTCGGCGACCTGACGGAACGTCTGGTCGACGTAGTCGCGCAGGTTCGAGAACCGCACCATGCCGATCTCGACCGCCATCGTGCCCGACTCGATCTTCGCGAGATCGAGGATCTCGTTGATGAGCGTCATCAGATCGGTGCCGGCCTGCCGGATCGTGTCGGCGTAACGGATCTGCTTCTCGCTCAGGTTGCCTTCGCTGTTATCGGCGAGCTGGCGGCTGAGGATGAGCAGCGAGTTGAGCGGCGTGCGCAGCTCGTGCGACATGTTCGCGAGGAACTGCGACTTGTACTTCGAGGTCAGCGCGAGCTGCTCGGCCTTCTCCTCGAGCTCCTGGCGCGCGAGCTCGACCTGACGGTTCTTGCGCTCGACCTCCGCCTTCTGCTCGGTGAGCTGATGCGCCTTCTCCTCGAGCTCCTCGTTGGTCTGCTGCAGCTCTTCCTGCTGGCTGCGCAGCTCCTCGGTGAGCGACTGCGACTGGCGCAAGAGTTCGTCGGTGCGCATCGTCGCTTCGATCGTCGCGATCACGATGCCGAGCGACTCGAGCATCTGATCGAGGAACGCGAGCTGGATGCCGCTGAACTTCTCGAACGACGCGAGCTCGATCACGCCCTTCACCTCGCCTTCGAACAACACCGGCACGACGACGATCGAGTGCGGTGCCGCGGCGCCGAGCGCGCTCGTGATCAAGATGTAGTCGGCCGGCACGTTGCCGAGCACGATGCGCTTGCCTTCGAGCGCGGCCTGGCCGACGAGCCCTTGCCCGAAGCGCCACACGTTCGCGACGGTCTTGCGCTCTTGATACGCGTACGACGCGAACAGGCGCAGCACCTGACCTTCCTCGTCGGCCTCGGTCATGTAGAACGCACCGTGGTGCGCGTTCACGAGCGGTGCGAGCTCGTTCAAGATCTGGCGCGCCACCGACAGCAGATCGCGCTGGCCCTGCAGCATGCGCGTGAACCGCGCGACGTTCGTCTTCAGCCAGTCTTGATCGCGGTTGACGTTCGTGGTCTCCGCGAGCGTGCGGATCATCTGGTTGACGGTGTCCTTGAGCTGCGCGATCTCGCCGCGCGCTTCGACCGTGATCGATCGCGTCAGGTCGCCTTGCGTCACCGCGGTCGCGACGTCGCGGATCGCGCGGACCTGGTTCGTCAGGTTTCCGGCGAGCTCGTTGACGTTGTTCGTGAGATCGCGCCACACGCCGGCGGCGCCGGGGACGTCGGCCTGGCCGCCGAGGCGGCCGTCGACACCGACGTCGCGCGCGACGCCGGTGACCTGCTCCGCGAACGTCGACAGCGTATCGATCATGTTGTTGATCGTGTCGACGAGCGTCGCGATTTCGCCGCGCGACGCGAGGTTCAGCTTGCGATCGAGGTCGCCGTTCGCCACCGCGGTCACGACGGTCGCGATGCCGCGCACCTGCTCGGTCAGGTTGCGCGCCATGACGTTGACGTTGTCGGTCAGCTCGCGCCACGTGCCCGAGACGCCGCGCACCTCGGCTTGCACGCCGAGCACGCCTTCGAGACCGACCTCGCGCGCGACGCGCGTGACCTCGCTCGCGAACGCGCCGAGCTGATCGACCATCGTGTTGATCGTGTTCTTGAGCTGCAACAGCTCGCCGCGCACCTCGACCGTGATCTTGCGCGTGAGGTCGCCGTTCGCGACGGCGGTGGTGACGTCCGCGATGTCGCGCACCTGATTCGTCAGGTTCGACGCCATCTGGTTGACGTTGTCGGTCAGCTCCTTCCACGTGCCGCTGACGCCGCGGACCTCGGCCTGGCCGCCGAGGCGACCCTCGACGCCGACCTCGCGCGACACGCGCGTCACCTCGTCGGCGAACGACGACAGCGTGCCGACCATCGTGTTGATGACGTTCTTGAGATCCAGGAGCTCGCCGCGCACCTCGACCGCGATCTTGCGCGTCATGTCGCCGCGCGCGATCGCCGTGGCGACCGCCGAGATGTCGCGCACCTGATTCGTCAGGTTCGACGCCATCTGGTTGACGTTGTCGGTCAGCTCCTTCCACGTGCCGCGCACGCCTTCGACCGACGCCTGGCCGCCGAGCTTGCCCTCGGTGCCGACCTCGCGCGCGACGCGCGAGACCTGATCGGCGAACGCGCTCAGCTGATCGACCATCGTGTTGACGGTGTTCTTGAGCTCGGCGATCTCGCCGCGCGCCTCGACGACGATCTTCTGCTGCAGATCGCCGGCCGCGATCGCGGTCGCGACCTTCGCGATGTTGCGCACCTGGTCGGTCAGGTTCGCGGCCATCGAGTTCACCGCGTCCGTCAGGTTGCGCCACGTGCCGAGCACGCCGCGCACGTCGGCCTGCGCGCCGAGGCGGCCTTCGATGCCGACCTCGCGCGCGAGCCGCGTCACCTGATCGGCGAACGAGCTGAGCTGATCGACCATCGTGTTGATCGTGTTCTTGAGCTCGAGGATCTCGCCCTTGGCGTCGACCGTGATCTTCCGGGTCAAGTCGCCGCGCGCGACCGACGTCGTGACCTCCGCGATGTCGCGCACCTGGTTCGTCAGGTTGCGCGCCATGCCGTTGACGTTGTCGGTCAGCTCCTTCCACGTGCCGCGCACGCCTTCGACGCTCGCTTGCCCGCCGAGGCGGCCCTCGGTGCCGACCTCGCGGGCGACGCGCGTCACCTCGCTCGCGAACGCGTTGAGCTGATCGACCATCGTGTTCAAGGTCGCCTTGAGATCCAAGACTTCGCCGCGCGCGTCGACCGTGATCTTCCTCGACAGGTCGCCGGTGGCGACCGCACGCGCGACATCGGCGATGTTGCGCACCTGGTTCGTCAGGTTGGCGGCCATCGAGTTGACGTTGTCGGTGAGCTCCTTCCAGATGCCGCTGACGTCGCGCACCTGGGCCTGGCCGCCGAGCACGCCCTCGGTGCCGACCTCGCGCGCGACGCGCGCGACCTCGCTCGCGAAGCCGTTGAGCTGATCGACCATCGTGTTGATCGTGTTCTTCAGCGTCACCAGCTCGCCGCGCGCCTCGACCGTGATCTTGCGCGTGAGGTCGCCGTTCGCGACCGACGTCGTCACCTCCGCGATGTCGCGCACCTGCTGCGTCAGGTTGCGCGCCATCTGGTTGACGTTGTCGGTGAGCTCCTTCCAGATGCCGCTGACGTCCTTGACGTCGGCGGTCACGCCGAGCGTGCCTTCGGTGCCGACCAGGCGCGACACGCGCGTGACCTCGGCGGAAAATCGCCCGAGCTTGTCGACGGTCGCGTTGATCGTGTTCTTGAGCGCGAGGATCTCGCCGCGCGCGTCGACCGCGATCTTCTTCGACAGGTCGCCGCCGGCGATCGCGGTGATGACCTCGGCGATGTTGCGGACCTGCGACGTCAAGTTGGACGCCATGCCGTTGACGTTCTGCGTGAGCTCGCGCCACACGCCCGACACGTCGGCGACCTCGGCCTGGCCGCCGAGCACGCCTTCGGTGCCGACCTCGCGCGCGACGCGGGTCACCTCCGCGGCGAACGCGCTCAGCTGATCGACCATCGTGTTGATCGTGTTCTTGAGCCCGAGGATCTCGCCCTTGGCCTCGACGGTGATCTTCTTGCCGAGGTCGCCGCCGGCGACCGCGCTCGTCACCTCGGCGATGTTGCGGACCTGAAACGTCAGGTTGTTCGCCATCGAGTTGACGCTCTCGGTCAGCTCGCGCCACACGCCCGACACGCCGCGCACCGTGGCCTGACCGCCGAGGCGGCCTTCGGTGCCGACCTCGCGCGCGACACGCGTCACCTCGTTCGCGAAGCCGCGCAACTGTTCGACCATCGTGTTGATCGTGCTCTTCAGCTCGAGGATCTCGCCCTTGACGTCGACCGTGACGGTCTTCGAAAGATCGCCCTGGGCGACCGCGGTCGTCACGCGCGCGATCTCGCGCACCTGCGACGTCAGGTTCGACGCCATCAGGTTCACCGAGTCGGTGAGGTCTTTCCACACGCCGCTGACGCCCTGCACGCGTGCCTGCGCGCCGAGCTTGCCTTCGCCGCCGACCTCGAGCGCGACGCGCGTGACCTCGCTGCCGAACTGCGAGAGCCGCGCGACCATGCCGTTGACGAGCTTGGCGTGGCGCAGGAACTCGCCGCGGCGGGGTCCATGGCCGCCATCCTCGACATCCATCGTCTGTTCGAGATCGCCGCGCGCGACGGCGCTGACGACGCGCGCCATCTCGTTCGCGTGACCGGCGAGATCGTCGATCACTTCATTCATCGACGAGATGTACGCGAGCCAGCCTCCGGTCGCGGTCATGCGCCGCACGCGGCGGCCGGCTTGACCGTCCTTGCCGACCGCGGCCGACACGTCGCCGGTCTCGTCCTTGATCGCGCTGACCATCTCGACGAGCTCGTTGAACGCCTCCGCGATCTGGCCGTCGAGGCCGGTCACGTTGTCGCGCAGCCGCACGGTGAAGTCGCCGCGCTTGAACGCGCGCAGCGCGCCGAGCAGCTCGCGGCGCTCGAGCTCGGCGGCGTTGGAAGCCGACGCGCGCTTGCGCGACGGCTTGCGGGCGTGCTTGCCGCCGTCGGCGTTACCGTTCGCCTTTTCCACCGGCGCTGGAAGCGTGGACATGATTCCTCGAGTGAGCGATTAGCCGTACAGCGCGCGCATGATCTTGTCCGCGCTCGCGGGTTTCACGATGTGCGCGTCGAAGCCAGCTTCGAGCGCGCGGGCCTTGTCGGCGGCCTGGCCGTAGCCGGTCATCGCGATCAGGCGCAGCCGGCTCGGCGGGAAATCGCGCCGCAACTCGCGCGCGACCTCGTAGCCGTCCATGTCGGGCAAGCCGATGTCGACGAGCGCGACATCGGGCTTCTCCGCGCGGATCAGCTTCACGGCCGAGGGACCGTCGCCTACGGTGAGCACCTGGTGGCCTTTCATGCGCAGGAGATCGGCGACGAGCTCGCGCAGATCGGCGGCATCGTCGACGACGACCGTGCGCAGCGGTCGCGCGACCGGCGTCGAGGTCGACTCCGGCGCGGGGTCCTCGACGGCCGGCTCGTCGTCGGCGGCCGGCAGCTTGAGCTCGAACGTCGCGCCCTTGCCGACGCCGCCGCTCGTCGCCTGGATGGTGCCCTGGTGCAGCTCGACGAGCCGCTTCGCGAGCCCGAGCCCGAGCCCGAGTCCGCCCGAGCCGTCGGGCGACACGCGCTCCTGCACGAACATGTCGAAGATGCGCGGTAACAGGTCGGGCGCGATGCCACGGCCGTCGTCGGACACGCTCAGGTACGCGTCGTCGCCGACGCGACGCCACGCGACGCGGATCTCGCCGCCTTCGTGCGAGTACTTGATCGAGTTCGACAGCAGATTGCACAGCACTTGCACGAGCCGGATCGGATCGCCGTGCACCGCGACGCCGCGATCGCCAACCGCCGTGACGCGATGGCGGCGGCGCTCCGCGGTGACACGGACCGCGGCGATCGCTTCCTCGACGAGCGAGTCGAGCGAGATGCGCTCGCGCCGCAGCTCGAGCTTGCCGGTCTGGAAGCGCGCGACGTCGAGCAGATCATCGACGAGGCGCCCGATGTGGTGGACCTGGCGATAGATGATGCCGCGCACGCGCTCGGGCACGGGCTTGTCGGGCTCGTGCTCGATCAGCTCGACCGCGGTCTGCAGCGGCTGGAGCGGGTTGCGCAGCTCGTGGGCGAGGATCGCGAGGAACTCGTCCTTGCGGCGGTCGGCATCGGCGAGCTGCTGCATCTTGATCTCGAGCGCCTCGGCTTCGAACCGCTTGCGCTGCATCGCGAGCTCGCGCTCGTGCGCGCGATCGTGCTCGACGCGCAGCTGCATCGCCTTGTCGTGCAGCTCGGTCGTGCGGTCCTGCAGCTGCACGAACAGCATCGCCTTCGCGCGCAGCACCTCGGCGCGGATCGGCTTGATCAAGAAATCGAACGCGCCGAGCTCGTAGCCGCGCAGGATCTCGTCGTCCTGCCACGACAGCCCGGTGATGAAGATGATCGGTGTCGCGCGATTGCGCGCGCGCGAGCGCACGAGGCGCGCGGTCTCGAAGCCGTCCATGCCGGGCATCGCGACGTCGAGGATGATCAGCGCGAAGTCCTGTTCGAGCAGGCGGCCGAGGGCTTCGACCCCGGAGCGCGCGAGCACGAGGCGGCGGCCGATCGGCGCGAGCGCCGCTTCGATCGCGATGAGGTTCGTGTCGTTGTCGTCGACCACGAGGATGTCGCGGCCGTGGCCGATCACCTCGCGCTCTTCGGTATTCTCGATGTCGTCGCCGATCATGGCCGCCACGCTCATGCTGCCCACCGTGGATCGATCAATCCGGACCGACTAGCCACCAGCGCGCGTGATGCACGCCATGTGCCCGTGCGCACGGCGCTCCCGTCACGTCGGCGCGGCAGTTCCACCCTGTGGCCGTGCGCTCGCGCTCGGTGCGCGCCCGCGCACGCTTCGATTTCAGCAGGCCGGGACGAGGTCGTGGCCGGCGAAGAACTCGTCGACGAGTCGCTGCCAGGCGCGCGCGCTCTCGGGTGGTCCGCACTTGAACGCGCGGCGCGCGAGCTTTCCGCGTGCGAGGATCTCGCGTTGTTCGTCGAAATAGCGCACCGCGAGCTCGGCGGCGTACTCGTGCACGCCGTCGCCGTTGTTCGGCTGGAACGCGTAGTACGTGCCGCCGCGCACCACCGTGCGGTTCGGCGCGTACGGCTCGAGACATGCGAGCTTCGTACCGCAGCGCGCGACGATCGCCGCGTAGTCCTTCGCGAGCGCCTTCGCCGACCAGTTGCCGTGATCCTCGTCGTTCAAGTGGAACAGCTCGTGGACGAGCGTCTCGCGCACGCCGTCGGCGCTCGTGAGCAGCGAGCCTTCGACGTTGTAGTGGATCGTCCACGCCGACGCGTACGCGCTGGGCGTGCGCTTGCCGACCGAACGCACGAACTCGAAGGCGAGCCCGCGCCAGCGATAGGCCGGCTGCTTCGCGTCCTTCGGAAATTGTGCTGCGAAGAACGCGTCGAGGTCGGTCATCGCGGAGGCGACCCACGCGAGGTGCGCGCGATACTTGCCGACGGGCAGCTCGGGCACGAGGTGGATCTTGCCGCGGTAGCCGCCGTTCATGATCTCGTCGGCGCCGGCCTCGGCAACGTCGCCGGTGTCGCGATACAGCGCGAGCGCGAGGTCGCGCGCGCTCGGGTCGGCGGCGAACCGCGTGGCCAGCACGTGCGCGGTGTCGTCGGCGGCCGCCACGGCCGACCAGCACGCGATCGCGACCCACGTCAGGCGCACCGCTCGAGCATGACTTGCGGTAGCGTCTCGCGCCATGGCCCGCCGGTTGCTGCCGCTGTTCTTGCTGTTCACCGCTTGCAAGACGCGTCACGAGCCGGAGCCGCGCGTGGCGCCGCCTGCGCCGCCGCCGGCGGCGACCCCCGGCAAGTACGACCAGGTGTCGCGCGAGGACTTCAACAAGTTTGCGGTGCGGCTGAACCTGCCGATCTACTGGATCGCCGACGCGAACCACGACAACGCGGTCCAACCCGCCGAGGTCGCGCCGCTCCTGTTCTATCCGACCGCGTCGATCTCGCTCGCCGACGCGTATCCGAAGATCGTCGCGGCCTCGAAGGCGCCGCCGGCGACCGAGCCGCGCATCGCGCTCGTCGACCGCGACCTCGACGCCAGTCGCGCGGCGCTCGTGCGCACCGACCTGGCCGGCGCGACCCCGGAAGATCGCGAGCTCGTCGCCCACATGCTCGAGGTCGCGCATCACATCGACACCATCTACGCCCACCAGAACGGCGCCGCCGCGCTCGCGAGCCAGCTGCCGGGCGATCCCGACAGCGCCAGCTTGTTCCGGCGCAACCTCGGGCCGAAGTGCGTGATGCCCGGCACCGAGAAGGATCCGAAGTGCTCGGCGATTCCGGGCGCGCCCAAGCCGGTCGTCGACGTGTATCCGGCCGACATGCAGAAGTCGGACGGGTTCTGCAAGGAGCTCGAGAGTCGCCCCGACGCGAACGCGCTGCTCGGTCCGTTCACGGCGGTGATCGACGTCGGCGGCAAGCTCGCCGCGCAGCTGTACAGCGACACGTACAAGGACGAGATGACCGCGGTCGCGAAGGAGCTCGATGCCGCGGCCGATGCGCTCAAGAGTCCGTCGTCGCAGACGCTCGCCACGTACCTGCACGCCGCGGCGAAGAGCTTCACGACCGACGTCTGGCTGCCAGCCGACGAGGCATGGGCGAAGATGAACGTCGACAACTCGGCGTGGTACGTGCGGGTCGGACCCGACGAGGTGTACTGGGATCCGTGCTCGCACAAGGCCGGCTTTCACCTGACGCTCGCGATGATCGATCACGGCTCGAAGGTCTGGCAGGACAAGCTCGTGCCGGTGCAGCAGGAGATGGAGGCCGCGGTCGCCGCCCGCGCCGGTGCACCGTACGCGGCGCGCAAGGTGACGTTCCACCTGCCGGACTTCATCGACATCGTGATCAATGCCGGCAACGACCGCCAGCCGAGCGGCGCGACGATCGGTGAAAGCCTGCCGAACTGGGGACCGGTCGCGAACGAGGGCCGCGGCCGCACGGTCGCGATGGTGAATCTGTTCAAGGACCCGGACTCGCTCGCCACTCGTCACGCCGAGGCCGCGAGCCTGCTCGACGACGCGGCGATGAAGGCCTACCGCGACAGCCCCGAGCCAGGCCTGCTCGCGACGATCCTGCACGAGGCGACGCACAACCTCGGGCCGGCGCACGAGTACAAGGTCGGCGGCAAGACCGACACCGAGATCTTCGGCGGCGAGGTCGCGTCGGTGCTCGAGGAGCTCAAGGCGCAGACCGGCGCGCTGTTCCTCGTCGAGCTCTTGCGCGGCAAGGGCATCATCTCCGACGAGCTCGCGCGCCAGACGTACACCGATTGCATCGTGTGGGCATTCGGGCAGGTCGCGCAGGGCATGTACACCACGAGCAAGAAGCGCAAGACGTACTCGAACCTCGCGGCCGTGCAGCTCGGGTTCCTGCTCGAGCACGGCGCGCTGTCGTGGGACGACCACGCGGCCGCCGCGAACGGCACCGATCACGGCGCGTTCGCGATCCATCTCGACAAGATGCCGGCAGCGGCCGACGAGCTGATGAAGCTCGTCGCCGGGATCAAGGCGCGCGGCGACAAGGCCGCGGCCGACGCGCTGCTCGCGAAGTACGTCGACGGTGAGGTCGTACCGCAGAAGACGATCTCCGAGCGGTTCGCGCGCTTTCCCCGCGCGAGCTTCGTGTACTCGATCGCGAACGGACGCTGAGACGCTGATAGGATCGCGCGGTGGCGCGGCTTCCGGTATCCGACGAGCTTCGCGCGTTCATGCGCGCGGTCGTGGCGAAGGTCGACTGGGCCGATGATCGCGCCGCGCTGGTCGGCCCCGAGGCGCTGCGCGACGAGTGCGCGCGCGGCGGCCTGCTCGCGAACAGCGACCTGTTTCGCTTCGTCTACTACGCGCGCGACGGCCACGGCCGCTGGGAGCTCGATCTGCGCGAGCAACAGCTGCGCGATATCGCCGACGGCGTGGTCGACGAGCTCGACGCGCGCGAGCTCGATCCGAACACGCGCATGACGCGCGGCGAGGCGTTGCTCGTGTGGGGCGAGTTCGACGACGACGCGCTGCGCGTGCGCTCGCCGAGCGACCTCGCGATCGCGCTCGACGCACTGCACGCGGTCGCGCTGGCCGATCCGGTCGCGCTGCGGCTGTGGTCGGCGGCGGACGAGCAGCTCCTCGCCGCGATCAACGGCCACGAATGCGCGCTGTACGTCGTGCAGGGCGACGGCTACGGCACGTCGGTCGGCGATCCGACGCGCGCCGGGGCGTTCGAGATCGCCGGCGGAGGTGGGCGCGAGGTCGGGACGCTGAGCGTGGCGTGGAGCCACTGCGTGCCGTGGCGCGTCGCGCGCGTGGCGCTGCTCGAGTTCGCCGAGAAAGGCTCGCTCGGCGACGCCGTGATCCTCGACGGCGCGATCCCGACGCAGCTGCTCGTGCTCGGCGACTTCGATCGCGAGACCGAGCTCGCATCGCGCCGCGAGCCGCCCGCCGATCCGGCGCTGTCGAGCCTGCCGCGCAAGGCGCCGCACGGAAGCTGGGCCGAGCGCCTGCTGAGCGCGCTGGTCGAGCTCCAGCTGGTCGAGCTCGACACGTCGATCCTCGCCGCGATCACCGCGCGCGCGTCGATCCTGCTCGTCCAGCACGGCGACGCCGCGCTCGACGAGCCCGACGCCGCGACCCAGCTCGCGAAGGAGCTCGCACGCGTGCGCGGCGTCGGAGCGCTGTTCGCGACCGGCGGCGATCTCCAGATCGCGCTGCGCCGCACGCAGGATGCGCCGACGATGCCGGTCGAGATGCCGTTCACGTGAAGCTTCCCGAACAGCTCGCGCTCGCGAAGCTCGTGGACGCGGCGCCCGAAGGCGCCGAGTGGCTGCACGAGCAGAAGTTCGACGGCTATCGCATCGCCGCCGTGCTCGAGCGCGGCCGCGCGCGCCTGCTCAGCCGCACGTTTCGCGACTGGACCGCGCAATTCCCGACGATCGCCGCGGCCGTGGCGGCGCTGCCGTCGAAGTCAGCGCTGCTCGATGGCGAGGTCGCGGCCGTCATGTCCGACGGCCGCACGAGCTTTCAGGCGCTGCAGAACCGCGAAGGCGAGCTCGCGTACTTCGTATTCGACCTGCTCGCGCTCGACGGCGAGGACATCGCCGCGCTGCCGCAAGAGCAGCGCAAGGCGCGGCTCGCGAAGCTGATCGAGCGCGCGCACCGCCCGGAGCTGCGCTACTCCGACCACGTCGTCGGTCACGGCGGCGAATTCTTCCGGCTCGCGTGCCAGCGCGGACTCGAGGGCATCGTGTCCAAGCGCCGCGACGCCCCGTACTCGCCCGGCCGCGGCGGTGCGTGGCTGAAGACGAAGTGCTTGCTCCGCCAGGAGCTGGTGATCGGTGGTTACACCGAGCCGGAGGGCGCGCGCGCTCACCTCGGTGCGTTGCTCGTCGGCTACTACGAGGGCGGCCGGCTCGCGTACGCGGGCAAGGTCGGCACGGGGTTCACCGCGAAGTCGCTCGCCCAGCTCGCGCGCGAGCTCGCTCCGCTCGCCACCGCGCGCTCGCCGTTCGATCCCGAGCCGAGACGCGCGTGGACGGGCCCACACGTGCACTGGGTCGAGCCGCGGCTCGTCGCCGAGGTCGCGTTCAGCGAGTGGACCGCCGACGGCCGCCTGCGCCATCCGTCGTTTCAAGGCATGCGCCGGGACAAGCCGGCGGCCGACGTCGTGCGCGAGCGCGCGGCTCACAGCTCGCGGCGCAAGTAGAACTGCGCCTGCGACGCCAGGTCCGGCGAGGCCGAGAACACGCTGCTCGCGGAGGGCGGCGCGACCCACTGGTTCGACATCTGGAGGCGCGACGGGTCGTAGTCGAAGTTGCCCATCACGAGCAGCCGGACCGTTGCGCCCAGATAGGTGCCGTGCGCGACGCGCAGGTCACCGCCGAAACCGAAGAAACCCTCGGGCATCGCCTTGTCGGCGGTGATCGTCGAGCCGCCGTACGGCACCGACAGCCGCGCGAGCTCGACACCGGTGCCGAGCTGGGCGTAGCCGTGCAGCCACGGAGTGAACGCGGTGCGCACGCCGGCCGCGCCCGACACCAGGACGTTCTGGCGATCGATCGGGAGCTGGTCAGGATCGCCGCCGCCGACCGAGAAGTACGTGTCGAGCCCGGCTTCCACGAAGAACGGCCCGCGCAGCGCGCGCTGCCCGAACACGCCGAGGCCGTTCATGCGGCAGACGTCCCAGGCGTTGTTGACCTGGCTGTCGGTCTCGCGCCGGAAGCCATAGCCGCCGACCCGCACGCCGAACGCATACGTGCCGGGGTCGGCCGCGGCCGCGGCGGGCTTCTCGCCCTCGGGATCCGCGGCCGCGGCGCCGGACGCCACAGTCAAAGCCAAGATCGAAGCCAACGAAGCTAAGCGCATGCGCGGCCTCGTTTCACGGCATGGACCAGCGCGAATCGTCAGGCCCGCTTGACGGATCCGTCAACGCACGTTCACGGCGCAGCTCCACACGTGAGGGGATTTCCAACAAGTGCCGAAAATAGAAGCAGCCGCGGAGCGAATCTGGCGCTTCGCTCCGCGGCCGTTGGTGAGGGTTCTCTGGCGGCCTCCTTTCGTCGAACGGGTTAGTTACACGATTCACCGCAGATCGAAGACACCTCGCTGACGCACTGCGAATCCCACTTCGTGTTGCAGCAGTACGGGTCGTAGCTGCAGATGTCGGTCGCGCACGCATCGCACGCGCTCTTGAGCTTGGTGCCGCTCGCGCAGATCGAGTGCGAGCAGCTACTGGTTCCGGATCCCGATCCCGATCCCGAGCCCGAGCCGCTGCCGCTGCCGCTGCCGCTCCCGCTGCACGACTCGCCGCAGATCGATCCGACCTCGCCGACGCAGATCGAATCCCACGCGGTGTTGCAGCAGTAGCTGTCGGACGCGCACACCTCGGTCGCGCAGCTGTCGCACGTGCCGGTCAGCTTCGAGCCGGTCGAGCAGATCGGGTGGGCGCACGTCGAGCCGCTGCTGCCGCCCATGCACACGCCGCCGGTGCAGGTCTGACCCGAGCCGCACGAGCCGCACGAGCCGCCGCAACCGTCGTCGCCGCACGTCTTGCCGCTGCAGTTCGGCGTGCACGTCGAGCTGCCGCCGAGCGCGGTGCCGTTCGGCGTGCCGATTCCGGTCGGGCCATCCCATCCAGCACCGGCGTTGCAGAGGATGTTGCCGCACGAGCCGTTCTTGCCGGTCGTCACGTCGAAGAACTTCGATGCGTTCGAGTACGCCCAGCCCGGTGCCTGGCCGCCCAGACCGTACAGCGCGTACACGCCCGCGACGAACGGCGTCGCCGCGCTCGTGCCGCCGACGACGATCCAGCCGCCGTTCGCCGAGTTGTAGACGGCGAGGCCGGTGTTCGGATCGCCGACCGCGGACACGTCGGCCGCCATGCGCTTGCTGCACGCGGTCGACGTCTGGTAGCTCGGCTTCGCGATGTTCGTGCTGCACGAGCTGCCGCCCGAGCTCCACGCGCCTTCGGTCCAGCCGCGCGTGTTCGACGCCTTGACCAGGCTCGTGCCGCCGACGCCGGTGACGTGCGCCGACGTGCTCGGATAATCCGGCCCGCTGCCGCCGTCGTCGTAACCGTTGTCGCCGGCCGCGACGAAGATGGCGATGCCGGGATGGTTAAAGTCCGTCTCGTAGCTCGACACGGTCGAGTCTTCGGGGCCGCCCCAGCTGTTGCTGATCACGGTGGGCGAAAGACTCGCCGCGCCGTTCTGCGACACGTAGAGGCCGTCGCCCTGATCGTCCTGGGCCTCGACCAGGATCAGCTTGCAGCTCGGGCATGCGGCGCTCGCCATGTCGAGATCGAGCGCCGCTTCGACCGTCCAGTCGTCGCCCGACGGCGCGGCGCTCGGCAGCGGCGATGCCGCGCCGCTCTGATTGACGCGCTTGAAGCAGCCATTCGCGGTCGTGCACGCGGGCAGGCCGTACTGGCTGCGATACGTCGCGAGATCGCTCTCGGCGTTGGGGTAATCGTACGCGTCGACGATCGCGATCGTCGCGCCTGGTGTGAGCGAGGTGTTCAGCTTGTACGCCGACGCGAGATCCGGAGGACCGAAGCCCTGCGGCGCGGTGGTGTGCGGCTGCTTGCTGTGGTCGCGCACGAGCGCGAAGCACTGCCAGCGGCCACCCGAGCACGCGGCGTTGTTCGGGTATTGCGGAATGGTACCGAGCGCGTCGCCCTGGCGATCATCGCCATCACCGTCGACACGCTCGCCCTGGGCGCAGCTCGCGATCACGAAGACACACAAGATCGGAGTCAACCTCATGCGGGCTGACTTCTTCACCGCGGATGCCACGCGACGCTGCGCGTGTCGTGCAGTTGTGCATGCGCGATTCGCGCACGCGCGGCGCGCGCGCAAAGCGAGAACGTCGGTACACGAACCAACCTTCAGTTCGTGCGCGCGCCGACGTTTCGAGTAGGCCGAGGTAGGGTTCCCGGCGCATCGCCACCTACATCGCGGGTGCTGTCTCGAAGTAGTGAATGTTGTACGCGGATAGTGCGTGTCAACGGTTGCACTTCGAGCGTCGTCGGGCGTTTGCACGAACGGCGCGACAAGCCGTCACGCCGCGCCGTGTCGTCCGCGACATCTTGCTACGACTGGCCGACACCGATCAGCTCGCGAGCCGCGGCGAGCAGGTTGATGTCGGTCGTGCCGGCGCCGAGCTCGAGCAGCTTGGCGTCGCGCGCGAGCTTCTCGAGCCCGACTTCTTCCATGTAGCCGTAGCCGCCGTGGATCTGGATCGCGGTGAGCGCGGCATCGACCGCGGCCTGCGCGCACATCGCCTTGCTCGCGTTGACGAACGGCATGTCGCGTACGCCGTGCTGCTGCATCCACGCCGTGCGGTACACGACGTTCTCGACGGTGCGCAGCTTCAAGTACAGGTCGCTGATCTTGAGCTGCACCGCCTGGAACTCGCCGATCGGCCGGCCGAACTGCTTGCGGTCGCGCACGTACGCGAGGGACTGATCGAAGCAGCGCTCGATGATTCCCCACGCCATCGCGGGTACGCCGGAGCGCTCGCTGCCGAGGCTGTCCTTGACCGCGGTCCGGCCCCGGCCGAGCAAATGCTCCTCGCCGAGCTGGACGTCGTCGAAGAACACCTCGGAGGTCGGCGAGTCGCGCATGCCCATCTTCTTGAACGGCGGCCCGACCGTGACGCCGGCCGTGCCGCGCTCGACGATGAACGTCGCGACGTTGCCGTCGTCGCCCTTCGCGTAGACCAGGAACACGTCGGCGCCGGGGCCGTTCGTGATGAACGTCTTGCTGCCCGCGAGCACGTAGCCGTTGCCGGTGCGCGTCGCGGTCGTGCGCATCGAGCCGAACGCGTCGGAGCCGGCGCCCGGCTCGGTCAGGCACCACGAGCCGATCGTCTGCAGCGTCGCGAGCGGCAGGCCCCAGCGCTCGATCTGCTCGGGCGTGCCCTTCGCGACGATCGCGCCGCCGACAAGGCCGAGCGTGACGCCGAAGCCCATCGCGAAGCCGGGGGACACGCGCGACAGCTCCTTGACGACCACGTGCATCAGCATCGGCGAGCCGGGCATGCGCTCTTCGCTCCCGCTCTGTGCTTCGCCGGCGCGCAGCTTCTCGATCCGCTTGCGCACCGAGGCGCCCAGCATCTGATCGAAGCCGAACTGCTTCGCCATCTTCTTCATCAGCTCGAACGGCTGCTCGGTGCCGGCTTCGAGCGCCGGGATCTTCGGTGCCAGCTGCGCCTGGCACCACTGGCGAACGACTCCGGCCACCATCTGCGTCTGCTCGTCGAGGCGGAACATGCGCGCATGGTAACGTAGGCCATGCTCGACGAGGGGACGAACGCGTGGCTTCGCGGTTTGCTCGGCCGTCACGGCGCGGTCGCCGGCACGGTCCACGTCGTGCGCGGTGATGCGCTCGCGATCACGGCGGCCGTGAACATCCCGCCCAAGGTGCAGGAAGTGACCGCGGTGATCCCGATGGGCAAGGGCATGGCCGGGCTCGCCTGGCAGCACGACAAGCCGATCCAGACCTGCAACTTGAAGGAAGACGCGACCGGTGCCGTCAAGCCCGGTGCGAAGGCGGTCGACGCGAAGGCCGCGGTCGCGCTGCCCGTCCACGACGGCGCCGGCGCGATCCGCGCGATCGTCGGGCTCGCCTGGATGGACGAGCGCGAGCTCACCGAGCCGCAGCTCGCCGCGATCGGCGAGGACGCGGCCTCGCTGCCCTGACCGCCGCCATCGCGTCCACGCGCTCTAGCTCACAGCGGATCCCAATCCGAGCAATCGCCGATCGGCCCGGTCTCGCTCGACGTGTCGACCGGCGTGACCCACGCCTGGCCGTTGCACTGGTACCAGGTGCCGGTCGAGGCCGATTGCACGCAGGTGCGCGGCGCGACGTCCTCGCCGAGCGTGGGCGAGTAGCACCACGCGTAGGTGTCGGTGCAGCCCGCTGTCGACGAGATCGCGTCCCAGCTGCCGTTGTCGCACTGGTACCAGCTGTCGTCGCTCGCCGATTGCACGCACTCGCCGTCGTCGACGTCGCGATCGAGCGTGGCCGAGGAACAGCCCGCGCCGGTCGAGCCCGCGTCGCTGCCGCTGCCGTCGCTGCCGCTGCCGTCGCTGCCGCTGCCGTCGCTGCCGCTGCCGTCGCTGCCGCTGCCGCTGCCGCTCGTGCACGGCCCGCTCGGCGTCGAGCTGTCGACCTCGGTCACGGTCACGATCAAGTGATCGCTCCAGCCCGCGCCCGACACGCCGTAGAGCGCTTTCGAGGCGCTCGGCGACATGTCGAGGATCGGCATGCCCGCCGCAGCTTCGACGCACACGTCGGGGCCGTAGTCGAGCGCGGTCAGCACGACGCAATTGCCGTTGGCCTCGACCTGCAGCTTCGCGCCGCAGCCGTAGCGCTGGCGCGACGCCGCATACCAGCCGACGCCGTTCGCGTAGCCGCCGCACGACATCTCCTGGTCGTCGCTGCCTCCGCCGAACGTGGTCATCACGTAGCGGCCGTCGGACGGGATCGTCGACGACGCCACGCCGTGGCAGCCGCTCAGATCCGGTGACTTGTTCGAGATGCTCGCGCCGGAGGTCGAGCCGTCGTCTTCGCTCGGCACGAACGAGGGGCCGCACGACAAGCACGCCAGGAGGAGAGGGGTGGCTAGTTTTCGCACGCGGCGGCGAATTGCAGCGCGTGTGCCGCGACGCGCGCGCGCTCGTCACGCACGCATCGCGCAAACCCACCATCGGCTCGCGCACACTGGTGCACGACGCGTGCAGCGCGACCGCGTCGCCGACGTCGGCCGGCTCACAGCATTTTCGACCGCGTGCAAACAGTCGTCAGCGCTGGGGGAACAGTCCCTGACTCATGGAGTAGCCGCCTGCGCGTTGGCCTTCTGGAGGTCGCGCGCGGCGTCGAGGTGGTGCTGGAGCACCGGCTTCATGTCCTTCAAGAACGTCTGCAGGTCGACGGCCTGGGCCTGGCCGATCGCGGTATCGCTGCGTGCGAGCTCGCGCTCGTGGCCGGTCACCGCCGCCGCCAAAAAGTCGCGATCGAAGTCGGCACCGTTCTCCGACTTCAGCTTGTCCACCATCTCGTCGTCGTCTTTCATCTGCGCCCGGTCGGACTCGTTCGTCGCGATCTCCTTGGGAATCGCTTGGCCGTGACGCTTCGCGAGCGCGAGCGCGTCGCGGTCGTTGGCCGTGTGATCCCTGACGATCATCCCGCCGTACGCCTTGATCCCCGGCGTCGTGCCCTTCTTCTCGGCGAGCCTCCCCATCTCGATCTCCAGCTGATTCACGCGATGGATGTGCGCGAGCGTCTGCAGCTCGGCGTCGACGAGCTTGGCCCGGCCAGGATCGGCCGAGGCGGCCGGCGCGATCAGCGCGGCGAAGAGTGCCGCACCTGCGAGAGTCTGGATCGTCATGGCGTGGCCAGAGCTGCAAAGCCAAGACCCGCGCGTCGCGTGTGGGGCTCGCCACTTGCGGCGCGACGCCGGTACGCCGGCGCTCGCTGCGAGCGCCGCCGCGCGGTGGTCATGATGGAGCTGCGCTGATCTCGTCGCGGCATCCGTGCACGCGCGTTGCAATGCTCGCGCGCATGCACGACAGCCCGAAGCGTTCGCCGCGTCCGGATCGCGAGGTGCGGCCGGATCCGCGTCCCGGCGAGCGTCGGGAGCGCTCGACCGCGGGCGAGCGGCGCGACGCGATCCGGCGCTGGATCGACGACGATGACGACGACGCGTGCCGCGGGATCGATTAGTCCCGGAGCGCGCGTGCCAGCGCGGGCGCGAGATCGCCGCGGCGCATCGCTTCGACGCGCTCGAGCCCGAGCCAGCGGGCGAGCTGCGCGAGCTCGGGCGCGAGCGTTCGCGCCGTACGCGGCAGCGCGAACCCGGGCTCGGCGTGCGCGGCCTGCACGCGCAACACGCCGGCCGCGCGATCGGCCTTGAGATCGACACGCGCGGCGAGCTCGTCGCCGACGAGCAGCGGCAACACGTAGTAGCCGTGGACGCGCTTGGACGCCGGCACGTAGATCTCGAGGCGGAACTGCATGCCGAACAAGCGATGCGTGCGGTCGCGCATCCAGATCAGGTTGTCGAACGGCGACAGCAGCGCGGCACGCGTGGCGTCGATCGCGCGCGGGATGTCGGCGTCGCGGTGCAGATACGCCGGCTTGCGCCAGCCCTCGACCTGCGCGGGTACGAGCTCGCCTGCGTCGACGAGCTCGCGGATCGCCGTGCGTGTGGCGGCGAGCGGCAGACGAAAGTAGTCGCGCAGGTCGGCCTCGGTCGCGACCGCGAGCGCGCGCGCCGAGATCGCGACGAGCGCGCGCTGCGCGTCGGCTTCGCTCGGCGTGGGCGCCGCGAGCACGCGCGCCGGAATCACGCGGTCCGGCAGATCGTACAAACGCTCGAAGCCGCGCCGGCGCGCGCTCGTGAGCTCGCCGCTCCAGAACAGCCATTCGGTCACGGTCTTGGTCTCCGACCATTCCCACCAGCCGCGCTTGCGGCGCTTCTTCGCCTCGGCGACCTCGATGTCGCTGGCCGCGACCGGCCCGTTGTCGCGCACGATGGCGAGCACGTCCGCGACGAGCCCGGGCTTCTTGCGCGCGATGCGGCGCATGCGACCCCACGCGTGCTCGTGCGCGCGCGCCATTCGCCAGCGCAACAGCGGGTGCAGCGCGATCGGCACCAGCGACGCTTCGTGAGCCCAGTACTCGAACACGGCGCGCGGGGCGCGATGCGCGAGCGCGTCGAAGGCGTCGCGGTCGTAGCCGCCGAGCCGGCTGAACGCGGGCAGGTAGTGCGAGCGCACCAGCACGTTCACCGAATCGATCTGCACGACGCCGAGCTTCTCGACCAGGCCTCGAAGCGCGCGCCGGTCCGCCGGTACGGTACGCGGCCCCGAAAATCCCTGCGCCGCGAGCGCGGCGCGGCGCGCATCTGCGACGGACAGCTTCTCCCCGGTCATGCGCCGGCGTGATAGTACGCGGCCATGCGAATCCTCACCATCGCGGCGGTGCTCGCGACCGGAACAGCTCATGCCGGACCGAAGGGGCTCACGATCGATGACATGCTCGCGATGCAGCGCGCGAGCGACCCCGCGGTGTCCCCCGATGGCAAGCACGTCGCCTTCGCCGTGCGCGACACCGATGTCGAAGCAAACCGCGGCCGCACGCATCTGTGGACGATCGACGTCGACGGTACCCGCGCGGGTCAGCTGACGACGAGCTCGGACAACGACGGCGATCCGCAGTGGTCGGCCGATGGCAAGTGGATCTATTTCACGTCGACGCGCGGCGGCTCGTCGCAGGTGTGGCGGATCTCGCCGGCCGGCGGCGAGGCAACGCAGGTCACGCACCTGCCGCTCGACGTCGGCGGCTTCAAGCTGTTTCCCGATGGCGCGCGGCTCGTGCTCGCGATCGACGTCTGGCCCGATGCCAAGACGCTCGCCGACTCGGCCAAGCGCGACGACGAGCGCGCGAAGTCGAAGGTGCACGCGCGCGTCTACGATCAGCTGCTGTTCCGCCACTGGGATCGTTGGGAAGACGGCAAGTACTCGCACCTGTTCCTGTGGCGCGGCGACAAGGACGTCCGCGATCTCACGCCGGGCCAGACCACCGACTCGCCGGTCAAGCCGTTCGGCGGCGTCGAACAGATTTCGATCTCGCCCGACGGCAAGTGGCTCGCGTACGAAGCGCGCGTCGGCGGCCGCGAAGAAGCGTGGACGACGAACACCGATATCTTCCTGGTGCCGACCGACGTCCCGGCGCGCGCCGTCGATCTCACGATCGGCAACAAGGCCTACGACGACAACCCGACGTTCTCGCCCGACGGCAAGTCGATCGCGTTCACGATGATGACGCGGCCCGGCTTCGAGGCCGACCGCACGCGCATCGCGATCTACGACGTCGCGACGAAGAAGATCCGCGTCGTCACCGAGGCCTGGGACCGCTCGCCCGACTCGATCACGTGGTCGGCCGACGGCCGCACGATCTACACGGCGGCGGATCACGTCGGCAATCACGCGCTGTTCGCGGTCGACGTCGCGACCGGCGCGGCGACCGTGCTCGTCGCCAAGGGCTCGAACACCGCGCCGCGCGTCGCGGGCGACTCGATCGTCTACCTGCACGACTCGCTGACGATGCCGGCCGAGCTGTTCGTCGTCGGCCGCACCGGCAGCGAGCCGCGCCAGCTCACGCACCTCGACAGCGCGCGCACCGCCGCGATCGAGTGGGGCGCCTACGAGCAATTCTCGTTCGCCGGCGCGAAGGGCGACACCGTCTACGGCTACGTCATCAAGCCGGCGTCGTTTTCGGCGCTTGGCACCGGCGGCAAGGTGCCGGTCGCGTTCCTCATCCACGGTGGCCCGCAGGGCACGTTCGACGATCACTTCCACTATCGGTGGAACCCGGAGGTGTTTGCCGGTCATGGCTACGCGGTCGTCATGATCGACTTCCACGGCTCGACCGGCTACGGCCAGGCGTTCACCGACGCGATCAGCGGTGACTGGGGCGGCGCGCCGTACGAGGATCTGATGAAGGGGCTGGACGCGGCGCTCGCGAAGTATCCGTGGCTCGACGGCTCGCGCGTCGCGGCACTCGGTGCGTCGTACGGCGGCTACATGATCAACTGGATCGCGGGCAAGACCGATCGCTTTCGCGCGCTGGTCTGTCACGACGGCATCTTCGATACGCGCATGGGCTATTACGACACCGAGGAGCTGTGGTTCGACGAGTGGGAGCACAAGGGCACGCCGTGGGAGAAGCCGGACGCGTACGAGCAGTTCAACCCGGCGACACTCGTCAAGAACTGGAAGACGCCGATGCTGGTCATCCACGGCGGCATGGACTTCCGGATTCCCGAAACTCACGCGTTCGGTGCGTTCACCGCGTCACAGCGCCGCGGCATTCCGTCGCGGTTCATCGAATTTCCCGACGAGAATCACTGGGTGCTCAAGCCGCAGAATTCCAAGCTGTGGCACGAAGAAGTCTTCGCATGGCTCGATCGCTTCACGAAGAAGAAGTAGCCTTCACCAAGAGGTGACGGCTCATGGGACACAGGCTCGACGTCGGTGACGTGATCGACATGCTCGAGGAGTCCGCGATGCTCAAACGACCGATGGTCGTCGAGCTGCGCGATGGCCGCGTCTTCGAGGACCGGGTCAAAGAGATCGTGAAGTGGGAAGGCCAGGACCACGTGGTCTTCCACGACCACGAGCTCACGCCGCTGCACCACATCTCGACGGTGCGGCGCGCGCGTCCGCCCGAGCTGACCTACGCCGGCAAGCGAATGTAATGGGCGTACTCGACGAGCAGAGGTTCGCCGCCGCGATCGAGAAGTGCGCGTGCGGGGCCGCGGCATTCGAGGTCGCGAGCTACATCGATCGCCAGGTCTCGGTCATGCTCGGCGAGCGCAACGACGACGGCCGCTGGGTGCACGACGGCGAGAAGTTCATCGACGGCGTGTATCGCATTCGCTGCATCGCGTGCGGCAAGGAGCCGTTCGCGAGCGACGACTGCCCGCGCTGTCATCGCAGCGGCGCGGTCGCCGCCGCGCTCGCCGCGACGTCGAAGCTCGAGGTGCCGAAGCGCTGCCCGTCGTGCAAGGGCACGGAGCTGACCGTGATCGGTTTCGCGCCCGCGAGCGTGCGCACCGGCGAAGCCAAGCGCGCGGCGCCGACGCCGGTCGCGCTGCTCGGCGAGCCCGGCTTTCACGTCGCGCAGATCTTGTGCGACAGCTGCGACTGGGTCGCGGTCGCCGAGGGCTGCCCGATCTGTGGGGCCGGTGGACCGCTGCGCGCCCGGCCTGGCTAGTCGAGCTGCCGCCGGCGCGCGCGTCAAGTCGTGCGAATGCACGCCTTCGGCGTGGCCTCGGCGTTGCAAAACGCAGATGGTATGCGCTCCAAGCTTCTTGGTTGCATTTTGGTTGCAGCCTGTGCGGCCTCGCACGAGCCGACCCAGCTCGACGCCGCGGACTACCAGCTCGCGGTCGAGATGAACACGCCGGCCACGCTCGACGTGCTCGCGCAGGACTCCGGTGTCGCCGACGGCGCGACGATCGTGCTGTCGACGCCGCCCACGCACGGCAGCGCGACCATCGGCAGCGACGGCACGCTGACGTTCACGCCGTCGAGCGGTTATCTCGGCGACGATGCGCTCACGTACACCGTGAAGAACCCCGACGGCAAGCTCGCGGTCGGCGGCGTCGCGATCACGGTCGGCTGCTCGACCTGCGCGATCGGCGTGACGATCACGCTGTCGTGGAACCCGAACCCGCCGGGCGACGACGTCACCGGCTATCACGTGTACATGGGCTCGAGCACGGACACGTCGATGATGATGCAGATCGACGACGTCCAGGTCACGCGGCAGGGCTTCGACCCGACGATGCCCGAGGTCACGTACGACGCGTGGACCGACCTTCACCTCGACCTCGGCGACAACGTCTGCTTCGCGCTCACCGCCTACAACATGACCGGCGAATCGACGTTCTCCAACGCGGCGTGCACGACGGTCATGCACGGCCACCTGCGCGTCGGCGTCGGCGGGTAGCAGCTCAGAAGTAGAAGCGAATGCCGACGCCGCCCTGCAGCGATGTCAGATCGTAGTTGTTGTTCGGGCGGATGAACGTCACCAGCAGCGCGAGCTCGCCGTAGAGCTCGAGCGGCGCGCTGCGGAAGCGCAGCCCGACTTCGAGCGGGAAGCGCACGCCGACGTCGACGTCGTTCGCGTACTCGAAGAACGCCGCGCCGATGCCGAGCCGGAACGGGACGAGCACGCTGTCGCCGCGGCCGATGAACGGTGTCACCAGATATGTGAGGTGGCCGTAGAAGTCGTCGCCCAGGTCGTGCAGCCCGGCCGAACCGACGACGATGTCGAGCGCGCCGCGGCGCTCGACGCCGAGCTTGAGATCCAGCCCGGTCGGGTCGCCGAGGAAGCCACCGATCGCGAAGTCGGCGCGCGCCGCGCGAGGCAAGGCGACCATCGCGAGCAACGTGAACACGAGCGAGAACGTGCGGAGCGACATCGCGCGATCGTAACGGTGCGGCGCGCGCGAGTCATCCGCGGCGCGGCCTGTACGCGCGCTCACGCGAGCATGCGCGCGAGCCGGGGTAGGGCTTCTCCACACCGTGCGTCGAGGCGGAGCGTCGCGTGACCATCGCCGCGCGTCGGGCCGTGGTTGACGATCGCGATCGGCACGCCGGCCTCCGCCGCGCGCCGCACGAAGCGATAGCCGGAGAACACCGCGAGCGAGGTGCCGACGACGAGCAAGAGCTCGGCGCGCGCGAACGACGCCCACGCCGCGTCGAGCGTGGCACGCGGCACGCTGCCGCCGAAGAACACGACGTCGGGCATGAGCACGCCGCCGCACGCCTCGCACGGCACGACCCGAAAGCTCGCGACGAGCTCGTCGGGCAGCTCGACGTCGCCGTCGGGCGCGGCCGGCGCGCTGGCCGCCGACCAACCCGCGTTCGCGGCGAGCAAGCGATCCTGCATCTCGTCGCGCGTGGTCACGCGCTCGCACGCGAGGCAGCGCACGCGTGCCAGCGCGCCGTGGAGCTCGACGACCTCGCGGCTGCCGGCCGCGCCGTGCAGGCCGTCGACGTTCTGCGTGATGATCCCGGCGAGCGCGCCGGCGTGCTCGAGCGCGGCGAGCGCGCGGTGGCCGGCGTTGGGGCGCGCGGCGCGAAACCGCGGCCAGCCGACCGCCGAGCGCGCCCAGTAGCGGCGGCGCGCCTCGGGCTTGTCGACGAAGTCGCGGTGCTGCAGCGGCGAGCGCGGCCGCGCATCCGGCCCGCGATAGTCGGGAATGCCGGATTCGGTCGAGCACCCGGCGCCGGTCAGCGCGACGACGCGCTTGCCGCGCGCGAGCTCCGCGAGCGCTTCGAGGTCCACACCGATGGCTAGCACGTCTATACTCGCTGCGTGCGCGGGCTCGTCGCGGTGGTGCTGGTGGCGGGCGCGGTCGCCCAGGCGGGACCACCGGGCAAGCCGCCGCACGGTGCGACGCGCGTCGCGATCGACTACACGTACACGTCGTTTCATCACGTCGAGCGGCACTACGTGCTCGACTGGAAGGCCGGAACCGGCTACGTCGTCGACAAGCGCGTGGTCGATGCCGCGCTGGTCGATGCGCTGTACGCCGCGTTGACCGATCTGCGCGAGGTCGACCAGTCGCTGCGCTGCCTGTCGCACTACGACGATTACCCGGAGTACGACATCGCGGTCGAAGGCGCCGAGCCGGTCGCGATCGCGTCGCGCTCGAACTGCCACGACAACGTGCCGTGGAACATCCGGCGCGGTGGCAAGCAGCTCGCCCAGTTCACGGCGGCCGAGAGCCGCGCCGTGCGCGCGTTGCTCGTCGCGATCGATCCCGATCACTGGCGCACCGGCGACGGCCCCGACGCGACCACGGGCATGGGCGGCGAGTACATCGCGCTCGGCGACACCACGCACGGCAACAAGGCCGCGCAGGCGTGCGCGGATTCGTTCGAGGCGAGCCCGCGCGCGCGGAGCATGGTCGGCGGCGAGCCTCACGTCACCGACCTGCGGCTGTCGTGCGAGCTGTCGACGAGCCCGGATTGCACCGCGACGACCGCGACCGTACAGCTCGCGTGGAGCGACCTCGACGCGCAGCTCGACATGCCGTGCGCGAAGGGCGCGGTCGAGCTCCCCGCCGAGCTCGACGATCTCCGCGACCTCGTCGCGAGCAAGCCGGTTCGCACGCTCGTGCGCGTCGCCGGGCACAACCGCGTGCGGCTGTGGGAGCGGCACGGCCTGTGGAACATCCAGACCGACGGCGACCTGCCGGCACTCGAGTACGAGCGCGGCCGCACGATCCGCGCCAAGAGCCTCGACCAGCACGGCCCGAGCGGCGACCCGTTCTGGAAGGAGCTCGGCTTCGACGCGAAGCGGCTCACGCACCCGTTTCACGACGCGTACGAGACCTCCGCGACGCTCGATTTCTCGGGCGCGGTCGTGAAGTAGCCGCGCGCGCGCTACTTCTTTGCGGCGGCCGTCGAGTACAGCGCGGGCTGCGGCTGCGGCGCGCGCGACTCGGTCAGCGCGAACGACTCGGCATCCGACGGAAACGTCCCGCCGCGGACCTCGGCGACGTAGGCCGCGGTCGCGTCCTTGATGGTCTGGCCGAGCGTCGCGAACCGGCGGACGAACCGCGGCTTGAACGTCTCGTCCATGCCGAGCATGTCGTACGAGACCAGCACCTGGCCGTCGCACGCGACGCCGGCGCCGATGCCGATCGTCGGCACGCTCACCGCGGCCGTGATCTCGCGCGCGATGTCCGCCGGGATCGCCTCGAGCACGATCGCGTAGGCGCCCGCCTCGTCGAGCGCGCGCGCGTCGGCGAGCAGCTTGTCGCGGCCACCCGCCTCGCGGCCCTGGACCTTGAAGCCGCCGAGCTGGTGGAACGACTGCGGCGTGAGCCCGATGTGGCCCATGACCGGGATGCCCGACGCGACGAGCCGGCTCACGAGCTCGGCGTGCTGCGCGCCGCCCTCGAGCTTGATCGAGCCGACGCCGCCTTCCTTCATCAGCCGGCCGGCGTTCGCGAGGCCCTGCTCGAGCGACGCCTGGTACGTCATGAACGGCATGTCGCCGACGACGTGCGCGCGCCGCACGCCGCGCACGACCGCGCGGCAGTGATAGATCATGTCGTCGAGCGTGACGGGCAGGGTGGTCTCGTGACCTTGCACGACCATGCCGAGCGAGTCGCCCACGAGCAGGACGTCGGCGCCACTCTCGTCGAGTAGCCGCGCGAACGTAGCGTCGTATGCGGTCAAGACCGCGATCCTCTCGCCTCGTTCTTTCATCTGCCGGAGGGTGTGGATGGTGACCTTCTGGGTCTTCATTCCGCCCGTCCTTTCTATTTTCAGTGATTCGCGCTCGAGGTCACGTGCCGGATGTCCCCGCTGATGAACGCCATCGGCGGGAAGGCCGGCTACGCGCTTCGATCGACCACTACCGAAAACCTAGCACGTCACGTCGCAGGCCGGAATCGCCGCTGTAACCACGCGGCTTGCCCCTGGTATCGCGCCAGAGTCGGCTTCATCGTCGCGAGCAGGGTCATGAGCTGGCCGTCGCGGCGCTCGTGCGCGAGGCTGTCGAGCCAGTCGAGGTGACGCCCGAGATCGCCGTCGATCGCGGCGAGCACCTCGCGGTCGAACGCGACGCCGTCGAGGCGCGCCAGCCGCTGCAGGCGATCGGCGGCCGCCCGGTCCCACGCATCGGGCGGCGTGTCGAGGCTCACGCCGCGCATGTGCGCGAACGTGGCGACCTGGTCGTCGGCAAAGCCGAGGTCGCGCCCGAGGTGACGGCCGAGCTCGGCGACGCGCTCCGACCCGTGCTGGGCGAGGTCGGCGAGCGCGAGCTCGCGCTGGATCGCGTGGTGCTCGGCGACGACCACGACGGCGTCCTGAGGCGCGAGCGGCTGCGCGACCGCGACCGTGGCGGCGGCGCACGTGGCGAGGACGACCGGCCAGCGCATGGCCGTGATCGGTGCAACGCCTACGCCAGGGCGTCAGGGAGTTGCCCACGGGCCTGCGATCCAGCATGATGACCGCTCGCGATGCGAACGTTGCTGATCCTGACCATCGTCGTCGCCTCCGGGGGGGCCGTGCGAGCGGACACGCGCACCGCGACCGGCTATCGCAACGGCGAGAAGCTGAGGATCAAGCTGGTCGAGGTCGGCGGCGCCGAGGCCGAGGTCCACACCGCGATCGCGTTTCGCGCGATGGCGAAGGCGGCCAGCCACGCCGGCATCGATCTCAAGATCCGCAGTGGATTTCGCAGCTACGCCAAGCAGGCGCGCCTGTACAAGGAGTACCGGCACGGCGAGGGCAACCTCGCGGCGAAGCCGGGCTTCTCCAATCACGAGAGCGGCCGTGCGCTCGACATCTACATCACCGACTACAAAGTGTACGAGTGGCTCGAGCACCACGGCGAGACCTACGGGTTTCACCGCACCGTGCCGGGCGAGCCGTGGCACTGGGAATACCTCGGCGGTTACGAGCCCGAGCGCAAGCTCGCGGCGCGGCGCACGCGCAGCTAGATCTACGGCGCGTCGACGCTCGTGTGGTCGTGCACGATGCGCCAGCCCGCTGGCGTGCGCTCGAACGCCAGCGAGAACACGCCGGCCGCGGCGTTCGGCGTGGCGGTGAGCTTCCACCGGCCGAGCACGACCGCGCCGTCGGCGCCGAGCGACTGCACGCCGAGCACCTCGAAGTCCAGATGGCCCATGCCGGCGCGATCGCCGCCGTACTTCGCGCGGTACTTGTCGTAGGTCTCCTGCCAGCCGTGACGGATCTTGCCGCCGCTCGTGAACACGAGCTCGGGGATGTGCGCGTAGCCGGCCATGAACGCGTCGAGGTCGCCGTGGTTCCACGCGTCTTGCTGCGCGTGCAGCACGGCGCGCACGGCGGTGTCGTCGGCGGGCGAGAACGCGCGCGGAGTGGCGCACGCGGCGACGGCGGCGAGCAGTAACCTTTTCACGCGGTCAGCGTAACGTGATCCGGAGGTCCGCTTCGAGCGTACGATCGGCGAGTGGACGGGCCGAGCTCGCCGGGCAGTGGGTCGCAAGCGGCGCAACAGCGCATCTTTCGCCACCAGCACGCGGCCGAGGTCATGCGGGCGCGCAGCATCCTCGCGGTCGCGTCCGTGCTGTGGATCGCGACCGGCGTGCCGATCGATCTGCTCGCGCATCCCGCGCTCGGCACCGGCTCGCTCGCGTTCGCGCTGACCGTACGGTTCGCGGCGAGCGCGTACCACGTGCTCGTGCTCGTCGTGCTGTTCCGGTCGCCGCTGCCTGCGCCGCGCGTCGCGAACGCGCTGATCGCGTCGGTGTTCCCGGTGACCGCGTTCGCGATCATGCTGATCGCGACGACGATGGGCGGGCTGTCGTCGCCGTACGCGGTCGTCGTGTGCGTCGGGATCATGGTGCAGGTCACGGCGACGCCCGGGCCGTGGCGGCGCGGCGGCGCGCTCGTCGCGCTGACCGTCGCGATGTACGACGTCGGGCTCCTGGTCGCGACGCGGTTCGACGCGACCCTGCGCGCCCAGCTCGACGATCGCACCGCGGTCACGATGTTCGGCGTGTTCGCGTCGGTGCTCGTCGCCGGTGCGATCGTCGTGACGTGGGCCGGCCACGTCTTGTGGTCGCTGCGCCGCAGCGTGTTCGAGAGCCGCAACCTCGGCCGCTACCGGCTCGCGCGCTGCATCGGGCGCGGCGGGATGGGCGAGGTGTGGCGCGCGCAGGACCGCGCGCTGCGCCGCGAGGTCGCGCTCAAGATCCTGTCGCCCGAGCACGGGCGGCATCCGTCGGCGATCGCGCGCTTCGAGCGCGAGATCCAGGCGACGTCGGAGGTCGCGCATCCCAACGTCGTGCGCATCCACGACTGGGGCGTGACCGACGACGGCGTCTGGTACTACGCGATGGACCTGCTGAACGGCGTCGACTTGCTCGCGCTCGTCAAGCGCACCGGCGCGTTGCCGGCCGCGCTCGTCGTCCACCTCGGCATCGGCGCCGCGGGCGGGCTCGCCGAAGCCCATCGCCGGGGCGTCGTCCATCGCGACGTCAAGCCCGGCAACATGTTCGTCGACGCGCCCGACGGCGAGCCGCAGCGCGTGCTGCTGCTCGACTTCGGCATCGCGCGCGTCGATCTACCCTCCGCATCGCTTCGCGATGCTGCGCGGCCCGGCGTGGCCAGGCCTTTCGAGCACAGCTCCGAGCTCACGCATCCGGGCGCGGTGATGGGCACGCCCGGCTTCATGGCGCCCGAGGTGCTCGCCGGCGCGCCGGGCGGCATCGCGGCCGATGTCTACGGGCTCGGGGCATCGCTGTACTACGCGCTCACCGGCACGACGCCGCACGATGCCGACGACGCGCCGGCGTCCGCGCTGGTCTCCGGCGTGCCGCTCGCGCTCGACGATTTGCTCGCGCGCGCGATCGATCGCGATCCGTCGCGACGGCCGGCGAGTGCCGACGAGATCGAGCGCGCGCTCGCCGCGATCGGCACGGCGTGGACCGGCAGCTGGCGCATCGACCGCGCACCGGAGCAGCCCGACGACGGCGACGCCGCTCCGACCGTCGACCCCGAGGCGCCGGTCACGGTCGCCGATACCGCGCGGCGCCGGCCCGCGTGAATTCGCGCCACGCGTAGCGCGCCACGCGGGACGGGCCGCGCAGCCCAGGCTAGCCGTTCAACAAGGTCTGCGCGGCCTGCGGGTAGCGCGCGCCGGCCGCGACGCCCTTGGGCGCGATCTCGTCGATGCGCGCGAGCTCGGCGGGCGTGAGACGGACGGTCGCGGCGCCGACGTTGTCCTCGAGGTAGGCCACGCGCTTGGTGCCCGGAATCGGCACGATGTCGTCGCCGCGCGCGAGCACCCACGCGAGCGCGAGCTGACCCGGCGTGACGCCCTTGGCGCGCGCGAGCTCCACGACGTGCGCGACGAGCGCGAGGTTCCTCGTGAAGTTGTCGCCCTGAAAGCGCGGCGAGAACCGGCGGAAGTCGTCGGGCGCGAGGTCGTCGATCGACTTGATCTGGCCGGTCAGGAAGCCGCGGCCGAGCGGGCTGTACGCGACGAAGCCGATGCCGAGCTCGCGGCACGCGGCGAGCACGCCGTCCTCGGGATCACGCGTCCACAGCGAGTACTCGGTCTGCAGCGCCGTGATCGGATGGACCTTGCACGCGCGGCGCAACGTCTCGGGCGCGGCCTCCGACAGCCCGAGATAGCGCACCTTGCCGGCGCGCACGAGCTCGGCCATCGCGCCGACGGTCTCCTCGATCGGCGTGCTCGGATCGACGCGGTGCTGGTAGTAGAGGTCGATGACATCGACGCCGAGGCGCGCGAGGCTCGCGTCGCACGCGGCGCGCACGTACTCGGGCTTGCCGTTGACCGAGCGCTTCGTCGGATCGGCGCTGCGCACGATGCCGAACTTGGTCGCGAGCACGACGCGGTCGCGGCGATCCTTGATCGCGCGCCCGACGAGCTGCTCGTTCGTGTGCGGGCCGTACATGTCCGCGGTGTCGAGCAGCGTGACGCCGAGCTCGAGCGCGCGGTGGATCGTCGCGATCGACTCGCGCTCGTCGCCGCGGCCGTAGAACTCCGACATCCCCATGCAGCCGAGGCCGATCGCGCTGACCTCGAGGTCGCGTAGCTTGCGCTTGTTCATGCGCGCATCCTACTGCTGAGCGGAGCGCACGGCAGAGACGACGTCAGCGGGATCGGGAAACCGCATCCACTTCTTCTCGGCGACCACCTTGTCGTCCACCCACACCGTGAACTCGCCGGAGCTGCCGACCTCGAGCTTGGCATCGACGTTCAGGGCCTTCTTCAGCTCGGCCGCCACACGGGCAGCCCTCGGTTGATAGCCTCAGGAGTTGCAGTAACGGATCTTGACGGTCATGCCCAAGTCTAGCGCTTCTGGCACGGGCGCCAGCGAAAACAATCGATCAGGTGATCGTTGACGAGGCCGCACGCCTGCATGTGCGCGTACATGATGGTCGAGCCTGCGAACTTGAAACCGCGCTTCTTGAGCTCGGCGGCGACCGCATCGGATTCGGCCGAGCGCGGCGGAATCTGCTTGGTGTGCTTCCAGCGATTCACGATCGGCTTGCCGCCGACGTGCTCCCACAGGAATTCGTCGAACGAGCCGCGCTCCTCGCGCAGCTTCAGAAACGCGCGCGCGTTCGACACCGCGCACTCGACCTTCAGCCGATTGCGCACGATGCCCGGGTCCTGGAGGATCTTCGCGATGCGCGCCGGCGTGAACCGCGCGACCTGCTCGGGATCGAAGCCGGCGAACGCGCGGCGATAGCCCTCGCGCTTGTCGAGGATCGTCGACCACGACAGCCCCGCTTGCGCGCCTTCGAGGATCAGGAACTCGAAGTGCTTGCGATCGTCGTGCACCGGCACGCCCCACTCGGTGTCGTGGTAGGCGTGCATGTTGTCCTTCGCCGCCCACGCGCAGCGCTGCTTCGCCGTCACGACTGGCGCCCGACCGAGAAGTAGCGCGCATCGGGATGCGCGAAGTAGAGGCCCGACACCGACGCCGTCGGCATCATCGCGAAGCTTTCGGTGAGCGACACGCCGTGATGCGAGGCGTGATCGAGCAGGTCGAACAGCGTGCGCTTCGGCGCGTGATCGGGGCACGCCGGATAGCCGAACGCCGGGCGGATGCCGCGGTAGGTCTCGGCGAGGACCTGGTCGTGGGTGAGCTTCTCGTCGGGCGCGTACCACTCGCGTCGCACGCGCGCGTGGAGCCACTCGGCGGCGGCCTCGGCGAGCCGGTCGGCGAGCGCCTTCGCCATGATCGCGGAGTAGTCGTCGTGATCGTTCTCGAACGCGGCGGCCAGCTCGTCGCAGCCGAGCCCGGCCGTGACGATGAACGCGCCGAGATGGTCGCCGCCGGGCGCGATGAAATCCGCCAGCGACAGACACACGTCCTTGTCCTCGCGCTGGCGCGGCATCGGGAAGCGCGCGCCGCTGTCGTCCAGCACGATCGCCTCGTCCTCGCCGTGGGCGCGGAAGTAGCCATACGTCGCGCGTGCGCGCAGCAGCTTGTCGCGCACGATGCGATCGAGCAGCGCGCGCGCGTCGGCGAAGAGCTTGCGCGCGGCGTCACCCTTGTTCGGATCATCGAGGATCGCCGGATACTTTCCGCTCAGCTCCCACGTGTGGAAGAACGGCGTCCAGTCGATCCACGTCGCGAGCTCGGCGAGATCGAGGTCGAGATCGCGCACGCCGACGAACGGCGGCTTCGCCAGCGCGCTGAAGTCGAGCTTCGGCCGGCGCGCGCGCGCATCCTCGAGCGACAGCAGCGGGCGCTTCTGTGCCGCCGCGAACGCCTCGCGCTGCGAAGCCTGCTTGGCGGCGACCTCGGCGAGGTACGCCGCGCGATCGCTGCCGACGAGCTTGCCGAGCACGCCGACCGCGAGCGACGCGTCCGGTACGTGCACGGTGGCGCCGCGGTACGCGGGCGCGATCTTCACCGCGGTGTGCTTGCCGCTGGTGGTCGCGCCGCCGATGAGCAGTGGCATGCTCATCCCGCGCCGCGTCATCTCCGACGCGACGTGGATCATCTCGTCGAGCGACGGCGTGATCAGCCCCGACAGCCCGACCCAGTCGGCGCCGAGCTTGTCCGCGGTGTCGAGGATCTGGTGCGCGGGCACCATCACGCCGAGGTCGGTGACCTCGTAGCCGTTGCAGCGCAACACGACGCCGACGATGTTCTTGCCGATGTCGTGAACGTCGCCCTTGACGGTCGCGATCACGAGCTTGCCCTTCGCGGCGCGCGCACCGCTGGCAGCCTTCTCGGCCGCCATGAGCGGCTCGAGGATCGCGACCGCCTTCTTCATCACACGCGCGGACTTCACGACCTGCGGCAGGAACATCTTGCCGCTGCCGAACAGCTCGCCGACGACGTTCATGCCGTCCATCAGCGGGCCTTCGATGATCGCGAGCGGGCGCGGATACACGGCGAGCGCCTCGGCGACGTCGGGATCGATGAAGTCGGTGATGCCGTTGACGAGCGCGTGCGCGAGTCGCTTCTCGAGCGGCTGCTTGCGCCACGCCAGCTCGTCTTCCTTCTTCGCGGCCTGTCCGCCCTCGATCGTCGCGGCGAGCGCGAGCACGCGCTCGGTCGCGGTGACCTCGGGGCCGGGCGCTGGTCCCGGCCCCTCCACCTTGGGCCGGCGGTTCAGCACGAGATCCTCGACGGCCTCGCGCAGCGCCGGATCGAGCTGCTCGTACACCGCGAGCTGACCGGCGTTGACGATCGCCATATCGAGCCCGGCCTTGATCGCGTGATAGAGGAACACCGCGTGCATCGCTTCGCGCACGCGCGGCGACGTGCGAAACGAGAACGACAGGTTCGACACGCCGCCCGAGACCTTCACGCCGGGCAGCTCGGCCTTGATGCGGCGCACGGCCTCGATGAAGTTGACCGCGTACGCGTCGTGCTCCTCGATGCCCGTGCCGATCGTCAGGATGTTCGGGTCGAAGATGATGTCCTCGGCCGGAAACCCGACGCGATCGACCAGGATTCCGTACGCGCGCTTCGCGATCGCGAGGCGATGCTCGACCGTCGTCGCCTGGCCGGTCTCGTCGAACGCCATCACGACGACCGCGGCGCCGAACGCGCGCACGACCTTCGCCTGGCGCACGAACTCGACCTCGCCTTCCTTGAGCGAGATCGAGTTGACGACGCCCTTGCCCTGCAAGCACTCGAGGCCGGCCTCGATCACCGCGAACTTGGACGAATCGACCATCACCGGCAGCCGCGCGATGTCGGGCTCGGCCGCGATCAGGTTGAGGAACCGCTTCATCGCGGCGATGCCGTCGATCATCCCCTCGTCCATGCACACGTCGAGGATGTTCGCGCCGCCCTCGACCTGCTGGCGCGCGACCGCGACCGCCTCGTCGTAGTTGTCTTCCTTGATCAACCGGCGGAACTGCGCCGAGCCGGTGATGTTCGTGCGCTCGCCGATCACGACGAAGTTGGTCTCGGGGGTGATCGTGAGTGGCTCGAGGCCGGCGAGGCGCGTGACGTGTGCGGGCTTCGCGATCTGGCGCGGCGGTGCGGCGCGCACTGCGCTCGCGATCGCCGCGATGTGCTCGGGCCGCGTGCCGCAGCAGCCGCCGACGAAGTTGAGCAGGCCGTCGCGCGCGAAGCCGCCGAGCACCTTCGCCATGTGCTCGGGCGTGTCGTCGTAGCCGCCGAACTCGTTCGGGAGGCCCGCGTTCGGATAACACGCGACCGGCAGCCCCGCGATCCGCGCGAGCTCGGCGACGTGCGGGCGCATGTCGTCGGCGCCGAGCGCGCAGTTGATCGACACCGCGAGCAGCTGGTTGTGGCTGATCGAGTTGAAGAACGCCTCGACGGTCTGGCCCGACAGCGTGCGGCCGGATTTATCCGGAATCGTGACCGACGCGATCACCGGCACGCGGCGCACGCCCTGCGCGAACAGCTCGGCGAACGCGAACAGCGCGGCCTTGCAGTTGAGCGTGTCGATGTGCGTCTCGGTCAGCAGCAGATCGACGCCGCCCTCGATCAGCGCGCGCGCCTGCTCGCCGTACGCGGCCGCCAGCTCGCGAAACGTGATCGAGCGCGCGCCCGGGTCGTTGACGTCGGGCGACAGCGACGCCGCCTTCGTCGTCGGGCCGACCGAGCCCGCGACCCAGCGCGGCTTGCCGTCCTCGCGCTCGGCGCGTTCCGCCGCGCGCCGCGCGATGCGCGCGGCCGCGACGTTGATCTCGTGCACGGCGTCCTGCAGGCCGAAATCGGCGAGCGCGACGGAGGTCGCGGTGAACGTATCGGTCTCGACGATGTCGGCGCCGGCGCGCAGGAACTGGAGGTGGATGTCCTCGATGTCGCCGGGATGCGTGCGGACGAGGTCGTCGTAACAGCCGGTCAGGCCACGCGCCTGGGCCATCGTGCCCATCGCACCGTCGAGCACGACGATGCGACGCTTCATCAGCTCGCGCAGCGCGTCGACGGAAGACATCGTCAGGTGATTACCACTGTTTCGCCGGGCGCGCGCTCACCTCGTGGCGCACCCGGTCAACATGCCGAAGTCCACGGAAGCAGCCCCGCTCGCGGTGCCGACCGCCGCCAGGTCGACGTCGACGGGTTGCTCGAAGCTGGTGCCCTGCGCATCGGCCATCGTGACGAGGCTCCAGCTCGAGGTGTCTCGCGTGTACACGGCCACGTCGGTGCCGAACGGGAACAGACCGATCGCCGTCGGCTTCGCGACCAGGTTCGCGGACATCGTGGTGGACCCGACGACGAGCCTCACCTGCCATGTGCCCGACACCGTCCCGAGCACGAGCTCGATCTCGAGCGAGCTCTGCGTGACGTCGAGGTGGGCCGAGGCGTTGTCGACCGTCGACACGTCGACCGAGACGCCGCTGCCGACGATCTGACCCGGCCACGTGCACGACACGTTCTGGTAGTTCGGGACCGAGAGCGTCAGCGTTCCCCCGCTCGTGCCGGCCGAGCCGGTGCCGTTCTCCGTGCCGCTGCCGCACGCCCCGGACACGAACGGATCGATCAGCGTGTCGTTCGTCGTGCACGCACCCGCGGCCGGCGGCGACGACGGCTTGGTCAAGCACCCGCACAGCAGGCTCGCGACCAGCCAGGCCCTCCGCATCGCGATCATCATGCCACGCCGCCGGCTACGGCGAGCACGCTCGAACGTTGTCGAACGAGGCCGTGCTCGGCGAGGCGGTGCCTTGCGTCGCCGTGACCGTCACGGTGACGGCCGATGCGGTCGCCGCGACGCCGGCCATGGCGAGCAGCAGCCACGGGCCGTTCTCGTCGGTCGCGTACTCGCCGACGTACGTCGTCGCGTCGAGCACGCGCAGACGCCACCACTGCGCGCCGGGCTGGTACGGGATGGCGGCGAGCGGAGCGTCGTGGTTGCTGTCGCCGAGCTCGAGCATCGGACCGGTGCTCGTGACGCCGACGTCGAGCTGCAGCGTGTACGCGCCGTCGGCGATCGCGAGCGCGACGTCGTCGCCTTCGGCGGTCGTCAGCGCCGTGAGGTCCTGGACCTCGATGCCGTTGCTGCCCGTCGGCACGCCGCTCCACGAACAGCCGGCGGTGGGCATCGGGGCCAGCTGCAGCGCGTTCGAGTCGATCGCGACCGTCGCTCCGACCGCGATCCCGCTGCCGCACGGCGGTGCGCCGGGCGTGTCGAAGTTGTCGACGATCGTCGGGCCGGCGCTGCACGGGTCTGGACCGCCATCGCCGGCCGCATCCGGTGGGGCGGCCGGCGGCTTGCTCAAGCATCCGGCGAGGACGAGCGCGAGGCACGCATTACGGCGCATCCGTACCGTCGGCATGGATCCGCCACTGGTCGGTGATCGCGTTGGACTGGTAGTCGTGGGCGCTGACCTGGACGTCGCCGCTCGCGAGGCGCTCGACGATGACGTAGCCGTAGCTGTGCCCCGATGTCGGCGGCGCGCCGCCGTTGCCGCAGATCACCTCGTGGTCGGGCTCGTTGCGCGTGTACGTGTGCGTGTGGCCGACGATCTTCAGCGTCAGCGGATACTTCGCGATCGTCGTCTCCGACGGCGTGACGCCGATCGGATCGGTGACCTCGGCGCTCTCGTGGCGGATCACGAACGTGTACGTCGTCGCCTGCGCGAGCGTCTGGTCGAGCCACGCCGCCTGCGTCGGATTCCACGCGTTCGCCGCGACGAACACGAGCTTCGCGGTCCAGGTCCCGTCGTTGGCCGCGAACGGGATCGCGAAGAACGGCTGCGTGATGCCGAGCGGCGACAGCATCCGGCGCTGGTACTCGACGAAGTTGTAGGTGACGCCGTCGATCGCGCCCATGCCGCAGTTCGACGCGGTCGCGCCGGTGCATTCGTGGTTGCCCATCGCCGCGAACACCGCGTTGGAGTACGCGGCGCGCGCGGCGAGGTAGTCGTCGAGCTGCGGATCGACCGTCGACGCCGAGCCGGCCATCGACGAATCGGCGAACATGTAGTCGCCGGTCGACACCGCGAAGTCGGGGTGCGGGCTCGAGGCCTCGACGTCACTCCAGATCTTCGTGATGATCGCGGTCGGATAGCCGGCGACGTCGTCCATGTTCGAAGGCCGGGTGTCGCCGACGACCGCGAAGTGAAACAGCGCCGGCAACGTCGCGCTGACATCGGGCTGCGGCACGACCGTCGAATCGTAGAACCTGCCGCCGTCGCCCGGCTGCATGGTCGACGGGTTGCCGCGACACGCGGCGAGCAACCCGGCGAAGTACAGCGCGCGATGCATCTACTGGATGATAGTAACCATCGGGCTGACCCCGGCGCCGGCAAAAGAGATCGGCATCTGCGTCGTGGGGTCGTTGAACGTCGCGAACACCGTGGCGGCGCCGCTCGTCGGATCGATCTTGACGACGTGGCCGGTCTGGTCGTGGGTGAACCCGATCACGGAGTTCTCGGCGACCGACACGCCGAACAGCTTCGGATAGCCGGTCGCGCCGATCTGCGTGACCGCGCCGCTCGTCATGTCGATCGTGACGAGCACGTTCGAGAGCTGCGTGCCCTGGTTCGAGCCGTCCGAGGTCTTGTACGCGGTGCCGTACACCGTGCCGTCGCCGATCGCGACGAGGTCGCCGGACAGCGCCATGCCGCTGCCCATGTGCACCGGAGTGCCGACGTGCGGCGGTGTCTGTGACGTATCGATCTGGCACAGCGCGCCCGAGAAGTCGCCTTCCCAGATCTGACCGTTCGGCAGGGTCGTGAGCGCGACGCCCTTCGTGCCGCACGCCGCCAGCGAGCCGACGAGCGTGACGTGGCCGTCGGTGCCGCTCGCCGTGTACAGCGCGGTCTCGGAGATGACGTAGATCGTGCCGTCGGGGCCGACCGCGAGGTCGGTGATCGTGTCGTTCATCGGCGCGTTGAACTTGCCGACCGTCTGCAGCGACTTCGACATCAGATCGATCACGTACAGCGTGTCGTCGGAATGGGCGTACACCGAGTAGCAGTTCGGGATGCCCTCGCAGCCGGTTTGATCGCCGCCGCCGTCGCCCGATCCGGTTCCGGAGCCGTCGGTGGTGCCGTTGCCGCTCGCGGACGGACCGCACGCGGCAGCGAAGACGAAGATCGCGACGAGCGCGCGCTGGATCATCGACGCGCACGATACGGAGCGCGCCTCGACGGTGGCAAGGACATTCCGCTGTACAAAGGTTGCGCAGTGGCGCGGTGGTAGACTGCGCCGCACATGACGCGCACCGAAATCCTCGACTCGATCCTCGACGCGACCGGCGACACGCCGATGGTGCGGCTCTCGCGCATCGGCCGCGATCTGCCGTGCGAGCTGCTCGGCAAGTGCGAGTTCATGAATCCGGGCGGATCGGTCAAGGACCGCATCGGCGTGAAGATGCTGCTCGACGCCGAGCAGGCCGGCCGCATCAAGCCGGGCGACACGTTGATCGAGCCGACGAGCGGCAACACCGGCATCGGGCTCGCGATGGCGGCGGCCGTGCGCGGCTACCGCGTGATCATCACGATGCCGGAGAAGATGTCGCAGGAGAAACAGGTCGTGCTCGAGGCGCTCGGCGCCGAGATCATTCGCACACCGACCGAGGCAGCGTGGGACGCGCCGGAGAGCCACATCGGCGTCGCGCGCCGGCTGCGCGAGATCATCCCGAACTCGCACATCCTCGATCAGTACTCGAACCCGTCGAACCCGAACGCGCACGAGCAGGGCACCGGGCGCGAGATCATCGATCAATGCGGCGGCAAGCTCGACGCGGTCGTGATGACGGCCGGCACCGGCGGCACGATCACGGGCGTCGCGAAGGCGATCAAGCGCGAGGTGCCGGGCTGCCAGATCGTCGGCGTCGATCCCGAGGGCTCGATCCTCGCCGGTCCCGGCGAGATCAAGACGTACAAGGTCGAAGGTATCGGCTACGACTTCATTCCGGACGTGCTCGATCGGCGGCTCGTCGATCGCTGGATCAAGTCGAACGATCGCGACTCGTTCCTGGTCGCGCGCCAGCTGATCCGCCAGGAGGGCCTGCTGGTCGGCGGCTCGTCGGGCTCGGCGGTGTGGGCGGCGATGCAGGTGTGCCGCGATCTCGGTCCGGGCAAGCGCGTCGTCGTGATCCTGCCCGACTCGATTCGCAATTACCTGACCAAGTTCGTCGACGATCGCTGGATGCGCCAGCAAGGCTTCTTCAAGGCCGACTGGGAGGTCGGCACGGTCGGCGACGTCATGCGCACGATCGGGCGGCGGGAGGTGATCTCGCTCGACTTGAACGAGCGCGTGCAGCGCGCCACCGATTGTTTCAAGGAGCACGGCATCTCGCAGATGCCCGTGCTCGACGGCGGCAAGCTCGCCGGCATCCTGACCGAGAGCGATCTCCTGCACCAGCTGATGAGCGGGCGCGCCCACAAGGACACGCTGGTCGCCGAGGTGATGGAGCGCAAGGTGTCGACCGTATCGATGCATGCCAGCTCGGGCGAGCTGCCGCGCATCTTCGAGCGCGGCGAGGTCGCGATCGTGGTCGACGAGGAGCGCCGCGTGCTCGGGATCCTGACCAAGATGGACTTGATCGAGATGCTCGCGGCCCGCAAGCGGCCGTGAGGCGGTGCCGCGGCCGCGGTCGCGAGCGGCGAGACTCAATCGCTCGGCACGAGCGCCAGCAACTCGTCGAGCAGCGCCGGCGTGGCGCCCGCGCCGCACAGCGTGAGCGCGGCGTGCGCGCCGTCGTCGACCGCGGTGACGACGAGGCCGTCGGGCGCGGCCGGCGACGACACCGCGCAGGTCGCTGGCAGCGGCTCGTCGATGCGGATGCGCGAGACGCACGCGCGCCCGCCGAGGACGTCGGCAACCGGCGCGAGCCAGCGCGGGCGAGTCGCGCCGATCGCGCGTCGCTTCCACGCGAGCGGCGTCGGCGCGGCGCGCGCCGCGGCCATCAGGCGCGTCACGAGGCCCGATCCGTCGGCCTCGCGCGCGATCGCGGCGCGCGCTCGCTCGGCAAACCGGGCGAACGGCTCGGGCACGCCGGCCTCGAAGTGCACGCTCGCGAGCGCGGGCACGACGCGGCGCGCGCGCCGCGCGGGATCGCCGGCCGCACCCGGCGCGACCGGAATCTGAAACGTCGGCGAGCGCGGCGAGTCGCGGCGGTCGGCGAGGCGGTGCAGGAAGAGGCCGGTCGCGTAGGCGAGCGGGAGCGCGCGCAGTGGGCTTGCTAGCTCGCGCCAGGCGAGTGGGAGCGCGAATTGCGAGGGGAGCAACGAACAGGGAACAACGGACGAGGAGCTCCGGACGTTCGGCGCTCCTCGGTCCTCGGTCCTCGGTCCTTGGTCCCCCCGCAGTTCCAGCTCGATCGCTGTTCGGAGGCTCGCGGCGATCTTCGACGCCAGCAGCGCATGCCCGTAGCCATCGACGACCATGTGACACGTCGACACCACCGCGAGCCCTCCGGCTCGCGACAGCCCGAGCCACGGCCCGACCGATTCGCCGTTCGCACGCCACGCGCGGCGATGCCCGTGGCGCGCGCTCTCGAGCGGCTCGTCGCCGAGCGTGACCGAGACAAACGGCGTCGCGCCGGCGGCCGCGAGCGGGCGCAACACGCGCGGCGGCTCGTCGGCGAGCACGCTCGCGAGATCGGCGGCGATCGCGTCGGGATCGGCGAGCGGCGCGCACCACGTGCGGTCGCCGACCGCGAATGCCGCGACGTCGAGCGCGCTCGCCACCGCGGCCGCGCCGGCGGCGGTGCGGCGGATCGTGACCGCGAGCGGCTGATCGGGGAGCGTGCCATCGAGCGCACGGATCGCGGCGCGTGCGGCGAGCGCGCGCGCCACCGCGTCGCGCGCGGCATCGGCCGGCGGCGGGTCGCGCCAGCCGAGGAACGTGTCGGCCGCGGGCTCGGCATCGGAGGCCAGGTACGCGGCGCGCGGCGCCCATGCGAGCGCGGCGCCGCCGGCGACGAGCCACCAGCGCGGATCGCCGCCGTGAAAGTCGGCGAGCGCGACCAGCTCGTCGTGCAGCGCTGCCGTCCGGCGCGCCCAGCTCCTCACGCGAGCTCCAGCACGTAGACCGGTTGATCGGGATCGTCGCGGCGGGCGCGCACGCGCCAGCCCGTGGCGCGCGCGAGCTCGGCGATCGCGTCGGCATCGGGCGCGGTGCGCACGACCAGCGGCGCGAACGCGCGGCGAAGCAGCGGCGAGCCGAGGCGGTCGGCGTGGGCGGCGATGCGGCGCGCGTCGGCGCGCGGATCGAGCTCGACGATCGCGGCTCGGCCGCGCACGACGCGGCGCAGCTCGGCGAGCGTCGCGCGGCGATCGCGGACGTGACGGATCGACGACAGGCACATCGCGACGTCGATCGACTCGCTCGCGAGCGGCAGCGCCTCGCCGGCCGCCCGCACGACGCCGAATGCCTGCTCGCGGCGCGCGAAGTCGCGGCTCGGATCGATCGCGATCACGGCGACGTGCGGGAACCGCGCGGCCGCACGCGCCGCGAACGTGCGCGGTCCGCAGCCGAGGTCGAGCAGCGTGCGTGCGCCGGCGAGCTCGGGCGCGAGCGCGTCGAGCAGGCGATCGTCGAGCCTCCCGAACGCGGGGCGCTCGGCCGAGGCGTATCGCCGCGCGCTCGCCCCCTCGAACGGGTGCCGGTACAGCACTTTGTCCAACCAACCGCGCACTTAGCACCACTTGGTCAGGTCAGCGTCGAGCGCGGATCGCGGCGCACGCCCGCACTGGAGCGAGCCGCGTGCTCGCTCGACGTGACGAGGGAAGCGCGGACGTACGTCGCGAGGCGCCCGGAGCGCGAAGGTCGCAGCCGACGATGATCTGACCAAGTGTTGCTATCTCCTTGTCGAATACTTCGCGCCATCCAGCATACGCCGCGCCGGGCGTGATGATGGCCACCCTCGGAAGAACGCCGTGGTGATAGGGTCGCGGCGTGCGGTACCTCCGGCTCGCTGCTTGTGCCACGTTTCTCGCCGCCTGCGGCGATTCCTCGTCGAGCGGGATTCCCTCGCAGTGCAATCCGCTCGGCGGGCAAGGCTGCCTCTTGCCCTGGCCATCGGCGACCTACGAGGTCGAGGACGCGACGTCGGCGACCGGCTTTCGCCTCGACGTTCCCGACAACGCGATGCCGGTGAATGTCGACGGCATCGCGGTCGGTCCCGGGCCGATCAACCGCTGGGACGGGTTCTCGCCGACGGGGTTTCTGCTCGCGTCGTTCCCGAACGGCGTCGGCGGCGCGAACCTGCCGCCGTTCTCCGATCCCGATCAATCGCTCGCGCCCGACTCGCCGATCATCCTGCTCGACATGGACACCGGCGAGCGCGCGCCGTTCTTCGCCGAGGTCGATCAGAACGTGCCGGATCCGGCGAAGGCCGACCTCGTCATCCGGCCGCTCGCGCGCCTGCATACCGGCGCGCACTACGCGGTCGCGATCCGCAACACCGTCGTCGATCCGAACGGCGACGCGCTGCCGGTGCCGGCCGCGTTCAAGGCGATGGTCGACGGCAAGAGCTTCGATCATCCGCGCTTCGCGGCGCTCGCCAAGCGCGAGCAGGACGTGTTCGCCGCGCTCGCGACGGCCGGCGTCGACAAGTCCGAGCTCGTGCTCGCGTGGGACTACACGACCGCATCCGACGCGTTCCTCACGAACGATCTGTCGACGATGGTGTCGGCCGCGCTGCCCGCGATCGGCACCGCCGGCGCGAACCTGTCGTTCACCGGCACCGCGCAGCCGCCGCTCACGAACATCTATGCGAGCTACCTCGGCACGTTCAAGTCGCCTAACTTCTTGACCGACGGCGAGGCCAACGACTCGATCCTCGTGCGCGACGCGGCGGGCAACCCGATGATGACGGGCATGCGCGACGCGAACTTCGCGGCGCTGGTCCCGGCGTGCGTGACGACGCAGCCGCTGCCGCGGCCGACCGTGATCTTCGGCCACGGCCTGTTCGGCTCGGCCGAGGGCTATCTGTCGAACGCGTTCGTGCAGATGCTCGCCGAGCAGTTCTGCATGGTCATCATCGCGGGCGATTTCATCGGCCTCACCGACCGCCAGATCCCGCTCGCGCCGCTTGCGGTCAACGACATGAACCTCGCGTCCGGGATCACCGAGAAGCTCGCGCAGTCGGTGGTCGACTTCATCTCGCTCGAGAACGTCGCGCGCGGGCCGATGGCGCAGTCGCCGCAGTTCATGGTCAACGGCCAGTCGGTGATCGATCCGCAGCACACGTACTACATCGGCGGATCGCTGGGCGGGATCATGGGCAACGTGATCATGGCCTACGATCCGAACCTCGTGCGCGGCGTGCTCGCGGTGCCGGGCGGCGACTGGTCGCTGTTGTTCGAGCGGTCGTACGCCTGGAACGAGCTGATCGGCGCGGCGCAGGGCGCGTACCCCGAGCTGTCGTATTACCAGCCGAACATCGCGCTGCTCGGCATGGCGTTCGAGCCGTACGACCCGATCACGACGGCCGCGCACGTCCTGAGCGACACGCGTAGCGGCGTGCCGCCGAAATCGATCCTGATGTGGTACTCGATGGGCGACTGCCTGGTCACGAACATCTCGACCGAGGTGGTCGCGCGCACGATGGGCATCCAGATCCTCGGTCCGTCGGTGAAGACGCCGTGGATGCTGCCGCCGCAGCCCGCGCCGCTCGCGAACGGCGTCAACGTGTTCAACGCGCACCCCACGCCGCTGCCGCCCGACACGAACGTGCCGCCTGCCGTCGACAACGGCACGCACTCCGGCATCAACCAGGAGCCGGCCGCGCTGCGCCTCGCGCAGACGTTCCTGATCCAGGACACGATCGTCAACCAGTGCATGCTGCAAGACGCGCCGGCGCCGTGCGATTGCTCGACCGGCGCGTGCGACTGATCATCGATCGCGTCAGTTCGGCAGGCACACGCCGATCAACAGCGTCCCGACGTCGCCGTCGGTGACGCAGTGCGCGCTCGCGCCGCAGCCGGCGCCCGAGCCGCCCGGATCGCACGGCGCACGGCACGTGCCCATGTAGCAGATCGAGCCGACGTAGCAGTTGTCCCACGTGACCGAGCCTTCGCTGTTCGTGTTGCTGCACGCATCGCCGACCTGCATCGTGCCGGCCTCGACGCACATCGGCTCGAAGCACGTCGAGTTGATCTGCGCGACGTCGCAGCGCTGATCCTCGCCGCACCCGGTGTCGGTGATGATGTCGCACGCGTCGCCGGTGTTGCAGTGGGACGCGTCGCCGCCGGCGCCGCCGTCCCCGGTTTTCGTGCTGCTGCTGCCGCAGGCGAGCAAGACGCTACAAGCAAGCCAAGCAAGTCCCCGCATGCCGCGATCATACGCGGCGGCGGCCGGGCAGTGTGCCGCAACGATCATGTCGCGTTCACGCCCGCGCGCTGTGCAGCTCACGCCCCCGTCCGCGAAGCTCGGAACATGGCGGATCTCACGTTGCTTTCGATGTGCGATGCCCACGCCGCGACGCTGGGGCCGCGGGAGCGCCGGCCGCGCTGGCCGCGCCGGCCGCGCTGGTCGCGATCGTCGAGCGTGCGATGGCCCGCGAGCCCGCCGAGCGCCACGCCAGCGCGCGCTAGCCCAGTAGCTGCGCGACCCGTTCGAGCTCGGCGGCCATCGCCGCGGCGTCGCCGAAGCGCTTGCGCGGGTCCTTCTCGAGCGCGCGCGCGATCAGATCGTCGAGCTCCTGCGGCAGCGCCGGGTCGAGCTCGCGCAGGTGCGGCGGCGCGGCGTTGACCTGCAGATCGATCAGCTCGAAGTCGTCCTCGGCGATGAACGGCGGCTCGCCGACGAGCAGCTCGAACAAGATGATGCCGATCGCGTAGAGGTCGGCGCGCGCGTCGGTGTCGTCGCCGCGCAGCCGCTCGGGCGCGATGTACGTCAGGCTGCCGACGACCGTGCCCTGCTGCGTCAGCTTGGCGCCGCCGCCCGAGAACGTCGCGAACCCGAAGTCGATCAGCACGACGCGCTCGACCGGGCCGGCCGACGGCTCGAGCATGATGTTCGCCGGCTTGAGGTCGCGGTGCAGCACGCCGGCGGCGTGCACTGCCGACAGCCCCGAGAGCGCCTGCCACGCGTAGCTCGCGGCGCGCACCGGATGGATGCGGCCTTCGTTCTTGACCACGCCGCGCAGCGACGCGCCGCGCAGCAGCTCGACCGCGAGGTACGGCTCCTGGCGATCGGTGACGCCGGTCGCGAGCAGCGCCGCGACGTTGCGGTGGCGCAGGCGGGCCTGGACGTCGGCCTCGCGCGCGAACCGCGCCTTCGAGATCGGGTCGAGCACGTGCGCGCCACGCATGATCTTGAGCGCGACGAACGCCTGGGTCTCGAGGTCGAGCGCGCGGTAGACCTCGGCCATCGCCCCGCGGCCGATCAGCTCGTCGACCCGGAAGCGATCTCCGATGATCTGACCGAGCCGGCGATCTCCGGACACGCCTGACGATAGCACCGCCGTGCTATACGGATGCCGTGAGCACGCGGAGTCTGGTGTCGATCGCCGACCTCGACGCGAACGAGATCATCCGCATCCTCGATCACGGCGATCGCTACTGGTCGCTCGCAGACGAGCCGATCAAGAAGCTGACGAGCCTCCGCGGCCGCACCGTCATCAACCTGTTCTACGAGAGCTCGACGCGCACGCGCACGTCGTTCGAGCTCGCCGCCAAGCGGCTGAGCGCCGAGGCGATCAACATCGCGGCTTCGTCGTCGTCGACCACGAAGGGCGAGACGCTGCTCGACACCGGCCGCAACTTGATGGCGATGCACCCCGACGCGATCGTCGTGCGGCACTCGTTCGGCGGCGCGGCCGCGATGCTCGCGCGCACCGCGGTCTGTGCCGTGATCAACGCCGGCGACGGCCAGCACGAGCATCCGACGCAGGCGCTGCTCGACGCGGCGACGATCCGCCGGCACCGCGGCCGGAACGGATCGATCGAGGGCTTGGAGGTCGCGATCGTCGGCGATCTCCAGCACTCGCGTGTGGCGCGCTCGAACATCTTGTGCCTGGCCAAGCTCGGCGCGCGCATCCGGCTGGTCGCGCCGTGGACGCTCGTGCCGCGCGGCATCGAGCTGATCGGAGGCGACCTCACGCGCGAGCGCGTGCGCGTGTGCACGCGGCTCGAGGACGGGCTCGACGGCGCCGACGTCGTGATGATGCTGCGCGTCCAGCACGAACGCTTCGACGGCGAGGCGCCGCGGTTTCCGAACACGCGCGAGCTGTCGCGCACGTTCGGGTTGTCGGAGCGCACGCTCGCGTACGCGAAGCCCGACGCGATCGTCATGCACCCCGGCCCGATCAACCGCGGCGTCGAGGTCTCGCCGCAGGTCGCCGACGGCCCGCGCGCCGTGATCCTCCAGCAGGTCAGCTGGGGCGTCGCGATCCGCATGGCCGTGCTCGAGCGCGCGGTGCTCGGAGATGTCGAATGAGCACCGCGACGGCGCTGCGCGTCGACGGCATCGTCAAGCGCTTCGGCAATCACGTCGCGGTCGACGGCATCTCGTTCGAGATCCCGCGCGGCGTCGTGTACGGCATCCTCGGCCCGAACGGCGCCGGCAAGTCGACCACGCTGCGGATGATCAACGACATCATCGCGCCCGACGCCGGCTCGATCGCGATCCTCGACGGGCTCGTGCCGGGCCAGGCCGCGCGCCACATCGGCTACCTGCCCGAGGAGCGCGGCCTGTACCCGAAGATGCGCGTGATCGAGATGGTCGCGTTCATGGGCGAGCTGCGCGGCATGTCGGCGAGCGAGGCCAAGCGGCGCGCCGGCGCGTGGCTCGAGAAGCTCGGCCTCGCCGACTGGACGATGAACAAGGTGCAGGACCTGTCGAAGGGCATGCAGCAGAAGGTGCAGTTCGCGACCGCGCTCATTCACGAGCCCGCGCTCGTGATCCTCGACGAGCCGTGGAGCGGCCTGGATCCGATCAACGCCGACGTGCTCGCGCAGGCGGTCGAGGACATCCGGGCGAGCGGGCGCACCGTGCTGTTCTCGACCCATCAGATGGAGCAGGCGGAGAAGGTGTGCGACGCGGTGTGCATCATCGCGCGCGGCAAGAAGGTGCTCGACGGCGCGCTGCGCGAGATCAAGCGCGCGAGCGCGGCCGATGGCCTGGTCGCGCTCGCGTTCGCCGACGACGCGTCGAAGCAGCGCGCGCAGGCCCCGCTCGCCGACCGCGCGCTGGTCGCCGAGCAGCACGCGCCGCGCCACGGCGATCACGCCGACTGCGAGGTCGCGCTCGCGTCGGGCGTCGCGCCGCAGCAGCTGCTCGCCGCGCTGGTCGGAGCCGAGGTCGGCCTGCGGCGGTTCGAGGTCGTCGTGCCGACGCTGCACCAGATCTTCGTGGCGCGCGTCGGCGACGCGGCGTTCGCGGCGAGGAGCGAGCCGGACGAGAGCCGCGGCTCTGCCGAGGCGCGCCGCGACGCGCAGCGGCCCGGAGGTTCGATCGATGCGTGAGACGTGGGTGATCGCGAAGCGCGAGCTGCTCGAGCGCGTGCGCAGCAAGTGGTTCGTCGTGATGACCGTGATCGGACCGATCCTGCTGGTCGGGCTGATCGTCGTGCCGGCGCTACTCGCCGGCACCGGTGGGCGCAACGCGAAGATCGCGATCGTCGACGAGACCGGCAACGTCGGCGCGCGGCTCGCGCAGCTGGTGTCGGAGGGCGACTCGCATTGGCATGTCGATCTCGTGCCGCGGGACACCACCGACGAAGCGCTGCGCGCGCGCATCCGCGTCCACGACCTCAACGGCTTCGTTCGCATCCCGAAGGACGGCCTCGACTCCGGGACGATCATCTACAGCGGCGACAACGCGACGAACCAGTTCGTCGACATCACGTTGAAGCAGAACATCACGGTCGCGGTCTACGCGGCGCGCGGCGTCGACATGGCGAAGCTCGTGTCGCCGCACATCCAGATGCTGCACACCAACGGCGAGACCACCGGCGAATCGGGCACGGGCATGTTCCTGCTCGGCTACATCATCGCGTTCATCCTCTACATGGTGATCACGCTGTACGGCATCAACGTGATGCGCAGCGTCGTCACCGAGAAGTCGAGCCGCGTCGTCGAGCTCATGGTCGCGTCGACCAAGCCGCGCGCGATGATGGCGGGCAAGATCCTCGGCGTCGGCGGCGCCGGGCTCGCGCAGATCTCGATCTGGTTCGTGATCGGCGGGATCGCGCTCGCGAACCGCGACGCGATCCTCCATGCGTTCGGCACCACGAGCACCGGCAGCATGCTGCCGTCGCTCTCCGTGGGCGACGTCGCCGTGATCGTCGCGTTCTTCGTGCTCGGCTACCTGTTCTACTCGACGATGTACGCCGCGATCGGCGCGACCGTCGCGAGCGAGCAGGACTCGCAGCAGGCGCAGATGCCGATCACGATGTTCCTCGTCATCGGCATGGTCTCGATGACCGCGGTGACGGGCGATCCCCGGGGCGGAACGTCGGCGGTGATGACCCAGGTCCCGTTCTGGTCGCCGATGCTGATGCCGCTGCGCTACCTGCTCGGCGGCGCGAGCGGCGGCGAGGTCGCGCTCTCGCTCGGCATCCTCGCCGCGTCGATCGCCGTCGTTACCCGAGCAGCTGCAAAGATCTTCCGCGTCGGGATCCTGATGTACGGAAAACGCCCAGGTCTGCGCGAGCTGGTACGCTGGCTCAGATACTGACGGTGACGTCAAGCGCCTGCTTATCGAAGTGGGGGGCGACGAACTCCGAGGTCGCTGGAGTGGAAATCACCCGGCAGCAACGCTTACACTTTTTGCAATGCGTCGCTGGTGGGGAATCGCAGCCTTTCTGTGCATATCGATCGCGCCAGCCGTAGTTACGGCGCAAACCGCGGACGTCGGGGTCACGGCGAGCGCCGCGCCCGCCGACAACGCGCCTGCGGCGACACCGCAGGCCATCGCGTACGGTGCGATGCCGGGCGGTCTCAACGTCGCCGCAGCGGAGACGATCCCGCAAGGCGCCGCGGAGGTCGAGCTGCTCTCGGGCTTCGGCTATCGCAAGGGCCTGCTCGGCTCCGACCATCGGTTCGGTCGCGCGATCGGCGACGTCTCGGGCGCGTTCGGCGTGATGCCGATGCTGACGCTCGGCATCTCGCTCGACGGCTACTACGACAAGCACTACGGCTATCCGTCGGGCACCGCGAGCGGCTGCGGCCCGGACTGCGACGACGGCTACGTCGGTAATCCGCACCTCTACGCCCGGTTCGCCAAGGCGGTCGGCGCGAACAGCTTCGGCGCGCAGGTCGGCCTGTGGGTGCCCGGCAACAAGGCGCCATCGATCAAGTTCGGCGCGACCTCGATCGATCTCGTCGCGCTCGCGACGCTGGCGGCCGGCCCCGGCAAGCTGTCGCTCAACCTCGGCTTCCGCATCGACAACAGCGCGAGCAGCGTCGACGACATCACGATGCTCTCGCTGCAGGATCGGATCTCGCTCGGCGTCTCGTACTACAACGAGCTGCTCGCGGGCGCGCAGTATCTCATCCCGCTCGGCAAGTCGTGGCTCGGCCTCGAGGCCTCGATGGAGGACTTCATCGGCAGCCCGCCGTCGGGCATGGCCGACCTCCAGGAAGGCACGCTGATGCTGCGCGCCGGCGCGACGCTCGGCTTTCACCTCAACGACCAGTGGGGCCTGGTCGCGTACATCGAGGGCGTGAAGACGCCCGGCATCGAGGCCGCGCAGGCCACCACCGGATCGATCCCGATCATCCCCTACGAGCCGGTGGTCACCGGCGGGCTCTCGCTCAACGCGCGGTTCGGCGGCCCGAAGGTCAAGATCCCGGAGGGTCCGAAGCCGTGCTGGGAGACGGCCGAGGGCTGCAAGCCCGACGAGAAGCCGATGTTCGGCGACGTCACCGGCAGCGTGGTCGACGAAGCGGGCAAGCCGCTGGTCGGCGCGAAGGTGACCGTCAAGGGCCACACCTACTCCGAGACCGCGACCGACACCACCAAGAGCGACGGCACGTACCACATCAAGGACGTCAAGGTCGGCCGCCGCGTCACGACGCCGAGCAAGACCGGCCCGACCGTCGACGAGAAGGTCGACGAGACCAGCCTCGACGTCGCGGTCGAGCTCGCCGACCGCAAGCCCGGCGCGGCGACGATCGACAAGCCGAAGTCCGGCGACAACGCGGTGCCGCCGATCACGCTGCAGCCGGCGCTGCCGCCCGGCCAGATCAAGGGCGTCGTGCGTAGCAACACCGGCACGCCGATCGCGCGGGCGACGATCACGATCCAGCCCGGCGATCGCAAGACCGAGAGCGGCGCGGACGGCACCTTCGCGATCGACCTGCCGCCCGGTCAGTACAAGGTGTCGATCAAGGCACCCGGCTTCGCGCCGCAGGAGCTCGACGTTCCGATCGAGCCCAACAGCGTCGCCCTGAAGGAAATCGTCCTACACCGGTGATGCCCAGGCTTCTCGCTCTTCTGTGCGCGCTGATCGCGCTCGCGGCGTGCCCGAGCAAGAAGCACGAGATCGCCACGCTGACGAAAGTCGACGGGCCGGTCGATCGGCTCGAGAAGGACGCCGCCAAGGACGCGTGGGCCAACGCCGACGTCGGCACCAAGTACTTCTACGGCGACGCCGCGCGCACCAGCGACAAGAGCACCGCCGAGCTCTCGCTGCTCGGCTCCGCGACGATCGCGATGCAGCACAGCACGATCCTGCGGTTCGGTGGCACGGCCGAGAAGATGCAGCTCCAGGTCGACCTCGGCGAGATCGAGCTGACGGGCACCGGCACGTATCACCTCGGGATCGGCGACGTCAACGTCGACCAGGGCGGCAAGATCCGCATCGCCGCGAACGGCGGCAAGGACTCGGTGACGCTCGAGGTCGGCACGGCCCAGCTGACCGACGGCACGAACAGCATGCAGCTCGTGATCGGGCAGGTCACGTCCGGGCTCTCGATCGGCCCGATCGACGTCCAGACCGTGCACGACGCCGGCGTCGATGCCGCGCCGGATGCGGCGCTCGAAGCGGGCGACGCGACGATCGACGAGCTCGTCGGCAAGGGCGCCGAGATCATGCCGCCGGGCGAGAAGAAGTGGCAGAAGCTGCCGCCCGATCAGAAGACGATCGCGAAGGGCACGGAGGTGCGGCTCGACACGCGCACCACGCTGCGCCTGGTCGCGAACAACACGACGCTGCAGCTCACCGGCGGCACGCGCATGAAGGTCGGCGAGGACCTCATCTTCGGGCTCGAGCTCGGTAGCGCGACCGCGAGCGTGCCGGCGAGCACGAACGGCAAGGTCAACGTGCCGGGCGGCGAGGTCGATCTCGAGGCGCCGCCGACCGGCCCGGCCAGGGCGAAGATCGACGTCACGCCGCGCGGCGAGGCCAAGGTCGCGATCGAGCAAGGCGCTGGCACGCTCACCGGCTCGAGCGGCACCAAGCTGCCGCTCGCGCGCGGCGAGACCGCGTCGATGCCCAAGGACGGCACGATCCATCCCGGCGTCGTGATCCCGACCTACTTCGATTTCCGCGTGCCGGTCGGCGAGCTGTCGGGCTTCACGATCCACGATCCGAAGGGCGCGACCGCGGTGCAGTTCACGTTCGGCGGCAAGTGCCCCGAAGGCGGCGTGATCGAGATGGACAAGGACGCGCGGTTCGCGACGCCGCGCGTGTCGGCCGGCAAGGACGCCGCGAACATGATGGTCACGATGGGCGGCTGGGCGTACCGGCTGCGCTGCGAGAGCGGCGCCGGCGCGGGCAAGACCGTCGCGGTCGGCCGCATCGCGGTGCTGCACGACTCCGGCACGCGCGCGCTGCCGAAGACGCAGACGCGATTCCCGATCGACGCCGATGGCCGCATCTACAAGGTCGACTACCAGAGCTCGATTCCCGATATCCGGATCAAGACGACCGGCGCGGCCGGCGTCGGCACGCTCCACCTCGCGAGCGGCGGCACCGAGCAGACGTTCGACAGCACGACCGGCACGTACGACGTACCCGGCAAGCAGCTCAAGGAAGGCGAGTACAGCTTCTGGATCGAGTCGCCGACCGGCAAGACGAAGACGACGACGCTGAGGATCGGCTTCGACCAGACGGCGGCGCAGGTCTACATCGAGTCGCCGATCAACGGCACGCCGTGGGGTGACGAGATCGACGTGCGCGGCGCCACGCTGCCCGGCTGGACGGCAAAGATCGACGTGCTCGAGATCCCGATCGACAAGAAGATGCGGTTCAGCGCCAAGGTACAGCCGCCGGCGGCCGGCAACGCGCTCGCGATCCGGCTCTCGCACCCGAAGCTGGGCGTGCACTTCTACTTGCGGCGCGGAAACAAGTAGTAAGCTGCCTTCGTGGCCGCTCCGCGGCACTTCATATGAGATGGTTGTCGCGCGTGGTGGCGGTGGCGACGGTGTTCATCGTCGTCGTCGGCCTCGCGCTGCTCTTGCGCGCGAAGATGCCCGTGACGGCGGTCGGCGGCGGGTGCTCGGCGTGGGCGCTGTTTCGCGACGCGTCGCGGCTCGCGGTCGGATCGCCGGTGAAGGTCTCGGGCGTGCAGGTCGGCGAGGTCACGAAGCTGACGGTGAGCGGCGCCGACTTCGCGCGCGTCGAGATGCAGCTCGAGGACGGCCTCGACCTGCCGGAAGAAGCCTGGATCACCAAGCGAGCCGAATCGGCGTTCGGCGACAGCTACCTCGAGATCATCCCGAGCGTGGCCGAGGAGGGTGCGCCGAGCGGCCGCAAGCTGCAGTGCGGCGGGCAGATCGTGCACGTCGAAGAGGGCGCGACGACCGATACCGTGCTGCGCGCGATCGCGCGCGGGATGCCGAAGGTCGACCGCGGTCTCGATGCCGTCCACGACTTCGCGATCTCGGGCCGGACGTGGGCGAGCGGTCCGCTGCAGGATCGCATCCAGAGCATCGACCGCTGGCTCGCGGAGGGCCACATCGACAAGCCGATCGCGGCGGCCGATGACGCGCTGCGCGGGTTCGAGGCGCGCACCGGCAACGCCGCCGAGGCGATCCACGGCGCGCGCGCGACGTTCGCGAGCCGGCTCGACGGCTTCAACCGCGGCGTCACGAACGCGCGCACGCAGATGCGCGACTTCAAGACCGGCCTGCACGACGCGCTCGCGAACGCGCGCGACGGCATGGATCGCATCGATCCGACCGTGAAGGACATGACCGAGGTCATGACCGCGATCAACGAGGGCAGCGGCGCGGACTGGAAGGGCCGGCTCGGCCGGCTCGTCAACACGCCCGATCTCGCGAACACCATCGAGGACGCCACCGAGAGCATCGAGGGCGGCGTGCACTCCTACAACATGTTCCACTCGTGGCTCGGCGCCCGCTTCGAATACTACTGGTACTCGCAGAGTCCGCGCGCGTACGCGACCGCGGAGCTGCGCGCGCGCAACGACAAGTTCTATCTGATCGAGCTCGAGCGCGGTCCGCTCGGCGACCTGCCGCGCGACGAGATCTCCGACGTGCTCGATAACGCGGCATACAAGAAGACCGTCACGATCTCCGATGGCTTCCGCTTCACCGCGCAGTTCGGCAAGACGTTCGGTCACCTGCAGCTGCGCGGCGGCGTGAAGGAATCGACGCCGGGGTTCGGCGCCGATTACATCCTCGGCGACAACCAGCTGCGGCTGTCGGCCGACGTGTTCGGCTCGTTCACGCAGGTCCCGCGCCTCAAGCTCGCGGCCGCGCTCGAGGTGATCCGCGGCATCTACATCACCGCCGGCATCGACGACGCGCTGAATTCCCCCGGCTATCTGCCGGTCGAGACCGGCAACACCGACGTTCCGATCGAGTTCAACAACGTCCGCTACGGCCGCGACTACTTCCTCGGTGCCACGCTGCAGTTCACCGATACCGACCTCGCGACGCTCATTCGCGTGTACGGCGCGCTGATCGTCGGGTCGCTGCTGTTCTGATCGGTTCGTCAGCCGCCTGCGAGCGGCGCGAGCAGGTAGATCTCGTCGCCGTCGGCGAGCACGCGCTCGGCGTTCTCGACGAACGGGCAGCGCTCGCCGTTGAGCATCATCGTGTCGACGAGGTGCGGCGAGTGATCGAGCGCGTCGCGCAGCGGGATGCCGGCGGCGTCGGTGGCTTCGACCAGGCGGCCGAGCGTCGTGCCGACTGGCAGGCGCAGGTGCTGGTCGACGTCTTTCCAGTCGTCGCCGATGCGGCCGCGGATCAGGATGTGGATGCGGATGGTCTCGCCGCGTAGTCGATCGAAGATGCCCATCGATCACGCTCGGTCGACGTATTCGCCGAGCAGCGCGGTCATGCCGAGCTCCTCGGCGCGTGCCTTCGACACGCGGCCCGTCTGCTTGTTCCAGTGCATCGAGGCGTAGTAGTCGTCGCGCAGGACCGGCAGCGGCACGCGCACGCCCTTGAGCGGGCCGGCCGGCAGGTTGCCGTCGCCCTCGCCGAGCATGCGCGGGTGCGGCGCGAAGTCCTTCGGCGCGAGCTGCTCGCGCCAGTTGAACGCGGCGCGCAGGTTCTGGATGCGCTCGCCGCACTTCAACAGATCGGCGTCGGTGTAGTCCCATCCGGTCGCGGCGTTGACGAGCTCGGTCCACGGCAACGAGCCGGTCAGCATCGTGAACATGCACAGGCCGAGGCCGTTCATCGCCTGGTGCGCGTTCGAGTGCAGCGCCTGGGCGCGGCCCTTGCCCTCGGTGCCCTTCCACTTGATGTTCCACTCCTTCTTGTCGGCGGCCTTCGGCAGCGAGAAGCCGACGCCGAACGTCTCGTTCCACGATGCCGAGCCCGCGGTGTGGCGGCCCGGCGTCGGATCGGCGATGTACGTCACGCCGAGCATCGAGGTGAAGCGCGAGTCGTGATACGCGGGCTCGCCGCCGTGGATATGGATCGCGAAGGCCTCGCTGCCCTTGCCGACGTGCGCGGCCGCGCGCTGCACGCCCTGGCCGAGCCACGCGCCGCAGCCCTCGCCGGTGCCCATCTTGATCGTGAGCGCGAGCGCGCCTTCGCCGTTGCCCCAGCGCATGTCGATGCCGTCGAGGTCCTTCGCGGTCAGGATGCCTTTCTCGACCGCTTCGCACACCCACGCGAGCGTCATCGACGAGCTCACCGCGTCGATGCCGAGCCGGTTGCACGCGTCGTGGCACGCGGTGACGAGCTCGATGTCGTCGTTCAGGATGTTCGCGCCGAACCCGACGATCGTCTCGTAGTCGGGGCGGCGCACGTCGGTGAGGCCGCGCGACTTGACGCGCACGATGCCCTTGCACGGCATCGGGCAGTCGCCGCACGACAGCTTCTTCGCGATGTACTTGTCGACGACCTTGCCGTCGATCTTCATCGCCTTCTTCGCGAGCGGGAAGTCGCGCGAGCCGACGCCCGTCCAGTTCTTGATCGGCGCGTCGCCGTTCTCGATCGACAGCGCGACCGCGGCGGTCGTGCCGCGCTGCGCCCACAGCCGGCGCATCGCTGCCGTCGGCGATTGCAGCTTCATGCCCATCCGCGTCATGAAGCGGTACATCCACGCGAGCCAGCCTTTCGGCTTGGCCATCCACGCCATGAAGCGCGCCATCAGCCCGAGGTCGCGCTTGTACTCGTCGGTGATGCGCTTGCAGATCGCGCGGAACTCGTCCTCGCGCGCGATCGGCACGTCGCCCGAGCCGGCGACGACGATCGCCTTCAAGTTCTTGCTGCCGTAGATCGCGCCGAAGCCCTGGCGGCCGAACGCGTGGTAGCGGTCGTTCATCACCGACGCGATGCGCAGCTGCTTCTCGCCGGCCGGGCCGATCGCCGACACGCCGACGTCGCGCTTGCCGCCGAACCGCTGCTTGAGCGCGTCGAACGTCTCGGGCACTTCCTTGCCCCAGAGCTCGCCCGCGGGCTCGAACGTGACCTCGCCGTCGCGCACGACCAGGAGCGTCGGCTCGGCGGCCTTGCCGGTGACGACGAGCGCGTCGAAGCCGGCCGCGCGCAGGTGACTGCACACGCTGCCGCCCGAGTTGGAATCGGCCCAGGTGCCGGTGAGCGGCGACTTGCCGACGATCTGGATGCGCCCCGAGAACGGCGTGCGCAGCCCGGTGAGCAGGCCCGAGCACAGCGCGAAGCAGGCTTCGGGCGCGAGCGGGTCCATGCGCGGGGGAAAGAACTTCCACATCAGCCAGGCGCCCAGGCCGTAGCCGCCGAGGTAGTCGCGGTAGACCTGCGCGTCGATCGCTAGGACGCGATGCGTGCGCGCGGTGAGATCGACGAACAGCGCGCGACCGTGAAAGCCCTTGTTCGCCGGAACCAGCGCATCCGCCATGCCCGGCAGTGTACGATAGCCCGGGTATGCGTCGAACCGTGGTGGTGGTGACCGTGCTGTTTTGCTCGTGGATCGCGGCCGCACAGGTGGCGCCGCCGCCGCCGCCGCCGCTGCCGCTGCCGCCGGGCTTGCCCGAGCCACCGCCGCCGCTGCGCTTCGTCCGCCTCGAGTTCTTGTACGAGCAGATGTCGCCGCAGGGCGCGCTGTCCGCGAACAACCGGCTCGGAGACACGCCCGGCGTGGGCGTCAACGTCGGGTTCAACATCAGCGAGTTCGTCGCGCTCGACATGGACTTCGGCGGGGCGTTGACCACGAGCGACAACCAGAACAAGGACTTCCTGTACTTCGATCTGATCTCGGTCGGGCCGCGCGTGCAGTTCGAGCTCGCGCCGCGGATCGCGATCTTCGGCGAGGGCACGGTCGGTCTCACGGGCATCTCGACGGTGTGCAGCGGGTCGAACGACACCGGGTGCACGGGATCGGGTGACACGAGCTTCCAGCCGCGCCTCGGCCTGCACGCGCGCGCCGGCGCGACCTTCGCGCTCGTGCCGCGCCAGATCGAGGTCGTCGTGTCGGCCGGGCAATCGTGGACGGTGCCCGACGAGGGCGCCTGGTTCCAGTTGATGGCGGGCTTGATCTTCGAGCTCGGCATGCATCCGCGCGACATGGCGCGCATGGCCGGGCCGATGGGTACGCCGATGATGATGAAGTAGATCAGAACCGGCCGACGACCATGACTCCCGCGCCCGCGCCGGGCAGGCTCGGCAGCTTCGCGCCGGGCGTGTCGAAGAAGAAGATCGACATCGGGATGCCGAACGCGACCGCGGCCGCGCCGGTGATCGCGGTGGCCCAGATCAGCTGGTCGCGCGTCGTGCGGTTGTCGGCGGCCTCGGCCGGCGTCTTCGCCTCGCCGATGTCGTCGTTCTCGGCGATCGCGAAGCTGCCGAGCAGGATCGTCGCGGTCGCGGTCAGCGCGAACGGCACGCCCCACGTCGTCCACCGCTTCAGGATCGGGCGCGGTGGCGGCGGCGGCGGCGGCTCCGGCGGCGGCGGATACTTCAGATCGGGCTGCGTCGGCGGCGGCGCGGCGAGCGCGGCCGGCGTGGTCTCGAGCAGGTGATTGCCGAGGTCGTCGAGCACGACGACGATCGCGTCGGCCGGTGCGTCGAGGTGCGCGCGATGCTCGGCGCCGAGCGCGACGGGCGAGCTCGGCGTGCCTGCCGAGCTCGCCGCGACGGCAGCGGCCATCGCGAGCGGATCCGACGACACGACGACGTCGATGCCGCTGGCGTTGCGTGAAGCTGCAACGCGAAGGCTGCCGTGCGCGGTGATGTAGGCGCGCGCCGCGTCGAACACCTCGTGTAGCTTCGGCGAGTCATCGGCCGACAGCGCGGCGGCTGGATCGAGCGCGAGCCAGCGCCGGTAGTACTGCTCGCCGACGTCGCGATGATCGAGCACGATCGCCGCCGCCGCGGACAGCCGATAGATCTCGCGCACCGCGGCCGGTGAGTTGCCGCCGTCCTGTAACGCACCGGCGAGCAGCGCCTGTGCGCTGTCGTAGCGGACCTGCGCGAGCGCCGCCCGCGCTTGGTCGAGCTTCGGGCTGTCGGCACGCGCGGTGCGAGCGACGAGCGAGCATGCGACGAGGAGCGGGAGGGTCAGGGAGCGGTCCATGCGAGCGGCTCCGTGGTGAGGTTCTGGCCGGGGGAGACCGTGATGTCGAACGTGCGCGTCCGGCCGTCGCCGAGCACGGCCCGGATGCGGTGCTTGCCGGAGGGAACGGAGACGCGGAAGAGCGGAGTGGTGCCGAGCGAGCGATCGTCGAGGAAGATGGTGGCGTAGGGGTGGGAGTCGATCGAGTAGGTGCCGGGGGCGGCGGCGGCAGCGCGAGGGAGCGGTGGGCGGTGAGCGGGCGCGGCAGCGGGGGCGGCGACGGGTGCGGCAGCGGCAGCGGGTGCGGCAGCGGGTGCGGCAGCGGCAGCGGGTGCGGGTGCGGGTGCGGGTGCGGCAGCGGGTGCGGCAGCGGCAGCGGGATCGGCTGCGGGAGCGGGTGCGGCAGCGGGAGCGGGTGTCGGACCGGGGCGGGCGAACAACACCACGACGAGTACGAGCACCAGCGCGACGGGAAGCGCGTACAGCCAGCGCGGACGTCGGCGTGCCACCGTCACGGCCTTGGGACGCAGGCTGACCGTCGAGCCCGGCGGGCGATCTTCGAGCGTGGCCGACGCGGCGGGCTCGGGATCGCGGCCGAGAGCCTCGGCGACGGCGCGGCGGCGAGCGGCGAGTCGATCGGCGCAGCGCGTGCGCACGAGCTGGGCGAGCTCGTCGGGCGGTGCGACGCCGAACGCGCGTAACGCGTCGGCGAGGTGCTTGGCCGACGCGAAGCGTTGCTCGCGGCTGCGCGTGAGCGTTCGCGCGATGACCGCGTCGAGCTCGGGCGGCAGCCCGTCGGCCGCGACCGACGGCACGGTCTCCTCGGTGATCGCCTTCCAGATCAGAAAATCGGTCTCGCGATCGTATAGGCGGCGGCCGGTGAGCGACTCCCACAGCACGACGCCGAGCGCGAACACGTCGGCCCGGCGATCGACGGGCTCGCCTTCGATCTGCTCGGGCGCCATGTACGGCAGCTTGCCCTTGAGCACGCCGGTGCGCGTGCGCGGCCCGTCGGTCAGCATCTTCGAGACGCCGAAGTCGAGCACCTTGCACGTCCCGGTCGTCGTCACGAACAGATTCTGCGGCGACACGTCGCGATGAACGACCGGGGTCGGCACGCCGTGCGCGTCGCGCAGCTCGTGGGCGTGGTGCAGGCCCTCGCAGGCCTGGATCAGCACACTCGCGACGAGCGGCACGCGCGCCGCGCCGCGCGGCAGCTCGGGCACGAGCTCGTCCCACGACACGCCCTCGAGGTACTCCATGACGAGAAACAGCTCGCCGCGCTCGTCGCCGAGCTCGAACACCTGGCACGCGTTCGGATGCGCGAGCAGCGCGGCGATGCGGCCTTCGTTGACGAACATGTCGCGGAACTGCTTGTCGTCGGCCAGGTGCGGGAGGATGCGCTTGATCGCGAACAGCTTCGCGAAGCCGCCGGTGCCGCGCGCACGCGCGAGGTAGAGCTCGGCCATGCCGCCGTGACCGAGCTCGAGCAAGAGCTCGTATCGGCCGAGCGCGGCGAGCTTCGGCATCCCCACCGGGTCGATCGTACCGCGGTCGCTCAACGCTTCACCACGATCTCGGCACCCGGCGCGACGACGATGCGCGTCCCGCCGCCGCCGGGTGCGCGTTCGACCAGGCGCGGCCCGGCCAGCCCCGCCTCGACGAGGTCCCGCCGGCACCGGCTGATCAGCATGTTGATCTCGGGCCGGCTCACCGACGGCTTGCGCGGCCACACGATCGCGCGCACGGCGTCGTCGGCGACGAACTCGCCGGCGCGCCCCGCCGGCGGCTGGAGCAGCGCCATCATCAGATCGAACCGGCGATCGGCGAGATACACCGCGCGCTCGCCGGACGCGAGCGAGAACACCACGCGCCCTCCGCGCGGCAACAGCTCGATCTCGACGCGCCGAGGTACGTCGGCGCGCGCCGCGGCGCCGGTCGTGATGCTCGGATCGGCCGCCGCGATCGCGAACGTCTCGCCGCGACACCCGAGTCGGTCGCCGGGCACGAGCGGCTCGAGCACGCCGGGCGCGATCGCGACCCCGTTGCGCTCGGCCTTGCCGGAGGCGAGCTCGGCGAACAGCTCGCCCTGCGCGACGTGCAGCTGGATCAACGCCGGCGGCCAGCGCTTGACGATCAGATCGTCGTCGCCGCCGCCGCCGATCACGAACGGCGTGTGCGAGATACCGAAGTTGCCGCCGCGCTCGCGTTCGAGCACGTAGCCGGTCGCGGCTTCGCGCGTGGGCGGCGCGGCCTCGATCTGCACCGCGAGCGCGAGGCCGGGCACGGCGACGCGATCACCGTCGGCGAGCGCACGCGGGCGCGCGATCGCGCGGCCGTTGACCGCGACCGGCTCGCGGCCCAGCGGCACGAGCTCGACACCATCTCCGGCCAGTCGCACGAGCGCGTGGCGGCGGCTCGCGCTCGGGTCGCGAGTGACGAGATCGCAGTCGCGCGCGCGCCCGATCACGACGCCGCTCGCACCGACGCGCCGCGACGCGCCGCCGTCGAGCACGAGCAGGCAGCGAACGCGAGTCGGCTCCCCCACGTTTCCAGCGTAAACCATCGCGGTTTCGCGCGTGTTGGTCGCAGCGCGGGTGATGTCGGCGTGATGTCGGCCTCGCCGAGGGCGCGGCGTAGAAGGGACGAGTGGCCGTTCGAAAGGGGATCCGATGCGTTCTCTCGTTGGCTTGATCGTCGTGCTCGTGATGGCGTGTGCCACCAATGGCGGTAACGGCGGCGGCGGCGGCGGCCCCGGCAGCGGCTCCGGCAGCGGCTCCGGCACCGGCAGCGGCAGCGGCAGCGGCAGCGGCAGCGGCTCCGGCAGCGGCAGCGGCTCCGGCACCGCGAGCTGCGTCGGTGACGACTGCGTGTGCCCGACCAACAGCTCGTGCTCGCACACCTGCGCCGCCGACGACGAGTGTCACGTGCAAGGCTCGCCCAACGAGGCGCTCACCGTCACGTGCAACGACGACACCGAGTGTCACGTCGAGTGCTCGGCGACGTCGTCGTGCCAGGTCGATTGCGGCGGCAGCCTGGACTGCCACGTGACCTGCCCCGCGACCGGCTGCACGGTCACGAACTGCGAGGCCGCCGACGATTGCGTCGTGGCCTGCGGGCTCGACGGGGTCGCGACGATGACCGGCTCGACAGCGACGTGCCCGTAGTCAGCGCAGCACGATCGCCGCGCCCTCGACCGCGACGACCGGCGCGCTCGCGGGATCGAACGCGGCGGCGATCAGCGTGCGGCCGTTCGGCGCTTGGACCGAGTCGCCGGGCTCGACGCGATCCCCGGCGGCGAGCGCGGCCGCGACGTCGCGCAACACGAGCGCGGCCTCGGTGGCGGCATCGGGCGCGACGTCGAGCACGACGAGGTCGGGGCGGCCGAACTTGCGCAGGCCGAGCGACCACGCCGCGAGCTTGTCGTCGCCGGTCTCGTCGAAGAACAGCGTGACCTCGCGCATGACGTCGAACGCGCGATCGGGCGGCAGCGCCGCGATCTCGGAACCGTGGTGCGCGCGCGCCGCGTAGACGTCGATCACCACCGTCGCGCCCTCCTCGCACACGCACTTCGCGAGCGCCCATGCGGCCTGGACGTGACCGAGGTCGTCGGGATCGGGCAGCGAGCCCTCGATCACGTACGCGTGATCGGCGGCGAGCGCGGCGGCTGCCGCGTTCGGGCCGAGATCCGACGCGATCAGATCCGCGAACGGCGCGACCACTTGCTCGGTGAACCACGCCGGATCGTCGGCGCGGTCGAGCGCGACGAGCGCGATCGCGGTCGCGCCGTCGCCGCCATCGGGCATGCCGTGTCGCCGCCGCGACACCGGGACCGGGTCGGGCAGCTTCACCGGCGACAGCGCGACGAGCGCGATCTCCCCCGGCCCACCACCGAGGACGTAGCGCGGCCGCGGCCAGACTGCGGTCACTACGTCGGCTCTTCCGCCGCGTACATCGCTTCGATCTCTCGCGCGTACTTCTGCGCGACGACCTTGCGCTTGATCTTCATCGTCGGCGTCAGCTCGCCGGTGTCGATGCCGAACGGGCGCGGCAGCACGGTGAACTTCTTGATCTGCTCGACGCGCGCGAGTGACTGGTTGACCTGATCGATCTTGGCCTGGATCGTCGACCGCACCTGGTCGGCCGGCGCGTCCTTCGCCGCGGTCGGCTCGAGCGTGACGAGCGCCGTGAGGTACTTGCGGCGATCGCCGATCACGACCGCTTCGCCGACGAGCGGCGATTCCTTGAGCATCGCCTCGATGTTCTTCGGCGCGATGTTCTTGCCGCCTGCGGTGATGATGATCTCCTTCTTGCGGCCGGTGATCGTGAGGTAGCCGTCCTGGTCGAACGCGCCGAGATCGCCCGAGCATAGCCAGCCATCGCGCAGCGTCTCGGCGGTGGCCTCGGGCTCCTTGTAGTAGCCGACGAACACGTTCGGGCCGCGCACGAGGATCTCGCCGTCCTCGGCGAGCTTGACCTCGAGCCCGGGCAGCGGCGAGCCGACCGAGCCGAGCTTCGTACGGCCGTGCAGGTTGCACGACGTCGGCCCCGAGTCCTCGGACTGGCCGTAGATCTCCTTGATCGGGAGATCGATGCTCGAGAAGAACGCGAGCACGTCGGGCGCGATCGGCGCGGCACCCGAGAACAGCTCGCGCACGCGGTCGAAGCCGATCGCCTGCTTGACCTTCGAGATCACGAGCCGGTTCGCGAGCCGATACTGCAGCTCGAGCACGCGCGGGATCGACTCGCCGCGGTCGCGGTGCGCGTTGACCTTGCTGCACACGCCGCGCGCCCATTCGACGAGCCGCTTCTTCGCGCCGGTGGTCTCGGCGAGCTTCGCCGACATCGCGGCGTGAAACTTTTCCCAGATCCGCGGCACGCCGAAGAACACGGTCGGGCGCGCTTCCTTGATGTTCTCGGGCACCTTCTCGATCGATTCGGCGAAGAACACCGTCCAGCCGGCGGTCGCGGGGTGGAGCACGGAGCACATCTGCTCGGCGATGTGCGAGAGCGGCAGGTACGACAGCAGCACGTCGTCGCTGCGGCGCCCGCCGACATCGACGAGCATCTGCGACGTCCACGCCAGGTTGTGGTGCGACAGCATCACGCCCTTGGGCGGACCGGTCGTGCCCGACGTGTAGATCAGCGTCGCGAGGTCGGCCTGCTCGATCGCGTCCACGCGCTTGTCGAGCTCGGCCTCGGCGACGGCATCGGCCTTGGCGAGAAAGTCTTCCCACGTCAGCACGTCGCCGCCGGTCGCCGTCACCCCCCGCATCATCACGATCCACTGCAAGAGCGGCAGCTCGGCGCGCTTGGCCTTGACCTTCGCGAGCTGGTCCGCGTTCTCGACGAGGACCAGCCGCGCCTCCGAGTGGTGCACGATGTATTGCACCTCGTCGGCCGAGCACGTCGTGTAGATCCCCGCCGGGCATCCGCCCGCGAGCATCGCCGCGTGGTCGAAGATCACCCACTCCGGGCGATTGAAGCCGAGGATCGCGACCTTGCCGCCGCGCGGCAGGCCGAGCGCCATCATCGCGCGCGACGCCGTGCGGATCTGCTCGACGTACGTCTTCCACGTCGTCGCTTGCCAGCGCTCACCCACCTTCGCCTGATATGCGATCGTCGACGGCCGCTCGGCGGCGTTGCGCAGAAGCCGGTGCGGGATCAGATCGCGATTCACTTCTTCGACTTCTTCTTCTCGCCTGCGAAGTAGGTAGTCGAGCGCTTCTCGCCCTTCGTCTTGAGCGAGCCGTCGGAGATCATCTTGCGAATCGGCAGCGCGAGATCCTTGGTCGACGTGCCGAGCTGCTTGTTGATCTGCTCGATGCGCAGGCCCGGGTGCTTGCCGACGAAGTCGTGAAAGCGCTCGCCCAGCTTGTCGAGCTCCGCCGACGAGCGCTTCGCGCCGCGGCCGCGGCCGCGGCCGTTGCGCAGCACCGCCACGTGGCCGCCACTCGAGTGCTTGCCGAGCGCGCCTTCCAGGGTGTCGATGGCCGCACGTCGTGCGAGCTCGGTGATCTGTGCGACGAAGCCGGCGACGACGCGGTTCATCTCGTTCTGGAAATCGCTCATTTCATCAACCTCAGTAATGATGATCGGTTATCTGCGCGGCATTCGAGCATACTGAGGTCGGAATTACAACCAGTGCGCGAGCGAAGCAGTCAGTTCGGCGGGAATGCCGGAGTGACATCCGAGAGAGTGATGTACACGACCGGACCGAGGCCGTTCGCGCGCGTGTGCTGATCGGCGTACGTCAGAAAACCCGAGACGGTGTCCTGCGCGTTCAAGCTGAGCCCGCTCGATGGATGAAAGCCCATCATCAAGGTCGCCGGCTTGGTCAGCGCCGTTCCGGTGAAGATCTCGTCGAAGAACAGCTGCATGTCGGCGGTCGTGACGTAGTCGGCCATGACGCCGTTGTCGGGCACCTCGAGCAGCGAGAACGCCGGACTCGGCTGCGTCTCGGAGATCGTCGTCTGGCTCGGATAGTACGGCTGACTCGTATCGTCGATCGGCGCCCACTGGTCCATCGTCCAGCTCGCGATGACGTCGCCTTTCCACGCCGATTGAATGTATTTCCAGTTCAGCGCCGACGTATCCGCGATGTAGCCGTTATCCTGCAGTGCGAACATCGTGTCGGCGGTGGCGGTCCAGCCGCCCGCGCGAAACGTGCGCGGCGCGGCGATGCCGTGCTGCGCGAACAAGTCCTTCGCGTGCACGAGCAGCGTGCTCATGTTGTCGCGGCCGTACGCGCCGAGCATGATCGTGTAGCCGCTGGTATCGCCCGCCGGATAGACGTCCGATTGGTCGGTGACGCAGGTCAGGCCGGCGTCGACGACGAAGTTGCAGTACGGATGGATGTGCAGGCCGATCTCATCGTGGAACGTGTCGCGCTGCGTGTGGATCCACGTGTCGAGCGCGGCCCGACGCGTATCGGTGACGGCGGGGTCGGTATACGTGTACGGCGCCCAGAAGTGCGTGATGCGCATTCCCGGGTGCTGCATGTGAATGTTGTCCATGAACTGCTGCGAACCGGTGCCGGGATCTGAAAAGTCGTAATCGGTCGACACCAGAACATAGAAAGCCGCGCTGCGATGAAACGGCACTTCCGCGAACGCGGTATCGCTACCGTTCGCGCTGAACAGCACCTGGTAATCTCCCGGCGGGAGCTTGTCGATCGCGACCCGCATCGCGAAGCCGTTCGCCTGCTCGTCCATCCGGATCGGCGGCAGGCCCGCAACATATGCGTCCACGTAGTGCGCGCCGCTCGGAGCCGTGACGATCGCCGTCAACGTGTTGTCGCCGGGCGTCGCGGCGTCACCGACGAGGTACCAGCCGAGAATGCCCTCCTGCGTGAACGCCGGGTCGTTTGCCGCCGGAGGCGTCGGCGGGTTGAAGTTCGGCGGCGGATTGCTGGTCCCGCACGCACACAGTCCCACGATCGCGATCGCCGTCGCCGTCCGAAACGTCATGGCGGCGGACCCTATCACAGGCCCGCCGCCGTCGAGTACGCGAGATCAGGTGGTGGTCAGATCGCGTTGCCGTGGACGCCCGCGCACGTCATGTCCAGCGACGTGTCCGCCGGGCAAGGCGGGTTCGGCGTCGTGGTGTTGACCGGCGTGTCGAACGTCAGGCCCGACGTCGCCAGGACGGTGCTGGACGGCGAGGTCTGGAAGTAGCCGTTGGCGAAGCTTCCGCTGACCACGCCCGGCGTCGGGTCGACCTCGGTCGAGTTCAGCAGCCAGTTGTCGTACATGAACTTCGCGCCGGTGCCGCCGTAGAACATCGTGGCGTACGACGAGCCGGTGAGCACCGAGTGCACGAGCGTCAGCGCGCCGTCGTTGAAGTGCGTATCGCAGTGCGTGGTGTCGCCGGTCGCGAGGCCGATCTGGATGTACTTCGCGGTGACGACGGCGGGCGGCATGCCGAGCTGGGTGACGAGGAAGTCGCCGCTGGCCTGCGCGAAGTGGCTGTCCGTGATCGTCGCCGTCGCGGCGGGATAGACCAGGACGCCGGCGCCGACCTGCTTGGTGAACGTGTAGGTGAGGACCGCGGCATTCGTGCCGTCGCCGACGATCACGCCGCTCTCGCCCTCGCCGAAGTGGGCCGCGCCGTCGGCCGGCTCGATCACGACCGGCGCCGCCGCCGTGCCCTGCGACAGCAGCGTGCCCAGGACGGTGATCGAGATGCCCGTCGCGACGTCGATCGTCGCGCCGCCGGCGATCGTCAGCGTGACGCCGGGCTCGACCGTCGTGTTCGACGTGATCGTCATCGATCCCGACCACGTCGTGTCGGTCGAGATGTCACCGGCGCCACCGCTGCCGGAGCCCGAGCCGCTCCCGCTGCCGGAGCCCAAGCCGGAGCCGCCACCGCCGCCCCCTCCGGTACCGGTATCACCGACCATGCAGCCGACCAGGGGTAACGACAGGGCGAGGATGAGAGCCTTGGTCATAGGCTCGATTGTAAAGCAACCAACATGCCGCGCCGCGGTGGTGTTGATCGCTGAAATCATGGTGCAACAAGGTGCACGAGATCGATGGGGATCGGGGGCTCGAGCCCCAGGGTCCGGGGCGACCACCCCCGCTACGGGGCAAACAGGAAGCGCAGGAACCGCCAGGCCCGTGCCCGCCAGGCGGCCTCGTCGTGGGTCGCGCCCGGCGCGAGGTAGTAGCAGAGCGCGTCGTCGCCGGCCGTGCACGCCGGGGAGACCGCGAGCTGCCAACCGAGGGTGACGAGCGCGTCGCGCAGGTTCACCGTGTCCTGCGCGCTGTCGCTGTCGTCGGCGGTGGCCCCGCCGCTGTCGAGGTACACCGCGAGCGGCAGCTTGCCGATCGACGGCACCTGATCGACGAGCGCGGTGCCGTTGTCGGTGCCGACCCAGAACGACCCCGACAGCGACGCGACGCCGGCGTAGACGTCGGCGTGGGCGAGCGCGATCTCCATCGACACCAGGCCGCCGAGCGAGCTGCCCGCGAGATAGACGCGGCCGCCGTCGCCGCGGACCTCGCCGAGCGCCTGCGGCTGCAGCTGCGTGACCTGGAATTGCTCGAACTCGGCGGTCGTCGTCGCGTCGAGGCCGTACTCGTTGTTGCGGTTCGTCGTGTTGTCGGCGGCGACGACGACGATCGGCTTGACGGTGCCGCCCGCGATCTCGCTGTCGAGCGTGACGTTGACCTGCCAGCCGCCGTTGCCGAAGCAGCACGACGGGTCATCCCACACGTTCTGGCCGTCGTGCATGAACAGCACGGGATAGGTGAGCGCGGCGGAGGCCGGCGCGTCGTACGCGGCCGGCAGGTACGCGGTGACGTGGCGACAGTTGCCGAGCGTGGTCGAGCACGCGTCGGCGAGCTCGACGAGGTGACCGCGCCCCGAATCGGGCGTGTTCAGGACCGAGTTGCGGCCGTCGGGGTTGCCGGCGAAGCCGTCGAACGCGAACGCGGGGTTCCCCGGATCGAGCGACCACGTCGCGCCGGCGTTGGTCGCGAGCTTGTAGGTGTGCAGGCCGGTCGGCACCGGGGTGACGACGACCACGAGGTCGGTCGCGCACACCGGCGCGGTCGTCGTCGTCGGATCGGTCGCGTTCCAGCTCTGCCAGTCGCCTGCGATCGTCGCCGGCGCGGACGTGCGAAACAGCGCGCGGCCGGCGGCCCACATCGGTCCGAGCCCGGCGCGCGCGTCGAGCTCGGTGTGGAGCTGGGCGAGCAGCGTCGGATCGCATGCGGCGGTCGCGCGGTCGTACAGGTCGAGCACGCACGGCGCGCCGGCGAGGCCGGATGCGCACGCGGTGGATGCGTCGGGTTGTGACATCGCCGCGTCGGGCGCGGCCTCGTCGTGGCTCGACGAGTGGCAACCCGCGACGGCGGCGAGCGCGAGGATGTTGCGAACGACAACGTTCGCGCGTGGAAGCCTGCGGATCTGCATGCGCGCGCGCGACTGCAGCAAGAGGCGTGCTACATCGCCTTCACTATGGAGGATCGCGAGGCCGCCGCGCGTGCGATCGCCGACGCCGCGAAGCGCACCCGCAAGCCGCTGCCGCGGGGCCTATGGATCGCCTCGCTCGTCGTCGCCGTGGTCTGTACCGTCGCGCTCGCGATCGGCTACTTGTTCTCCGACCCGAAGCCCGACGCCCGCCGCCCGACGCCCGAACCTCCCACCTCCAACGGATTCACGATCGGACTCGTGATCGGTCTCGGATCGGGAATCGCGATCGGCAGTGTGATGGCTTTGCGAACACGTAAACGCGACTAGCGATCGCGGTCGCGCCATTCGCCGCGCAGCATGCCGTACAGATGCACGTCGTGGAGGCGGCGGCCCTTGCGGACGTGGTTGCGGCGAATGCCCTCGGCGCTCATCCCCAGCTTGTCGAGCACGCGGCACGACGCCGCGTTGCCGGCGAGCACGTGGGCGTAGATGCGCTCGAGCCGTAGCTCGGCGAACCCGAGCTCGAGCATCGCGTCGGCGGCCTCGGTCGCGTAGCCCTTGCCCCAGTCGGCGGCGCCGAGCCAGTAGCCGAGCTCGGCACGGCGGTCGCGGACGTAGCGGCGCAGGCTCGCGCTGCCGAGCAGCTCGTGTGGGGCGGCGCGGCGCGCGATCGCGAGCGTGACGCCGCGTCCTTGCGCCCACCACGCGATGCGGCCCGCGATCCACCGCCGCGCGAGCGCGATCGGATACGGGGTCGGCACCGCGATCAGGTAGCGCGCGACGCGGCGATCGCCGGCGCGTGCGGCCACGGCCTCGGCATCATCGAGCGTCAGCTCGCGCAGCACGAGCCGGTCGGTCTCGATCGTCGGGGCGCGTTCGCCGAGCGCGAGCATGGCGCGATCGCTCAGGGCGGCGGGCGCGAGCCGTTGAAGTCTTGGGTCGACAGACAGCCCGTGATGGTCGTGCAGTCGGTGTTGCTGTTGGTCTGCGTCGTGTAGTCGATCGTGCCGGCGAGCGAGTCGCCCGACAGCGTCGCCTTGATCTCGCCGTCGACCGTGTACGTGCAGTTGCCGGAGTGCTGCGCGACCGTACCGATCGCCTTGAGGTCGACCGAGTCGCCGTCGACCGAGCCGGTGAACGAGCTGGTGCCGAGCAGCGCGTCGAGGCCGAGCGAGCCGAGGCCGGTGACCATCGCGGTCGCGGTCGAGCTTCCGGGGCTCTGCGTGATCGTCACGGTGACGCCGGTGAACGTGTTGCCCTGCGTCCAGTTGGTGCCGATCATGCAGCCGTTGGCCTCGTCGGTTCCGGCCACGGTGTACGTCCCGGCGACGTTGGCCGGGCTCGAGCTGCCGCAGCCGGCGAGGACCAATGCGACCCAGATCGCGCGCTTCATGGCGGCGATTTTAGTACGAGGTTCGCTTATGTTCCAAAACGTGCCCGCGCCCGGCGGCCGTGCGTATCATTTCGCGTTCGCGGCAGTCGCCGCGGTGGCCGCCGTGCAGGACGTCGAGACCCATCGCCTGGACAACGGGCTGACGCTGCACGTCGCGGCCGGTCATCCCTCGCCGGTCGTCGCGCTGCAAGCCTGGGTCGGCGCCGGCTCGGCCGACGAGACGCCGCCGCTCGCCGGCGTCGCGCACGTGGTCGAGCACATGCTGTTCAAGGGCTCGACGTCGTTCGGGGTCGGCGAGCTCGCGCGCGCGATCGAGCGCGCGGGTGGCGAGAACAACGCGTGGACGGCGTTCGATCACACGGTCTATCACGCCGTGCTCGCGCGCGATCACGCCGACGCCGCGATCGAGGCGCTCGGCGACGCGCTGACCGCGCCGCGCGTCGAGCCGCACGAGCTCGAGCGCGAGCGCCGCGTGATCCTCGAGGAGATCCGCCAGGGCGGCGACGATCCGGCGCGCTCGGTCGCGCAGAGCTTGTTCGCGGCGGCGTACGTCGCGCATCCGTATCGCCGGCCCGTGATCGGCACGGCCGAGAGCGTGCAGCGGCTCGGCGAGCGCGAGCTCGTCGAGTTCTTCCGCAGCTTTTACGTCGCCGACAACGTCACGCTCGTCGTCACGGGCGATGTCGATCCGGTGCGCGTGCGGCGCGGCGTCGAGCGCCGGTTTCGCGCGATGCCGGCCGGCCGGCCCGCGCGCCGCGTGACCGACGAGCCGGCCCAGGCCGCGCCGCGTGCGGTCGCGCAGCTGCGCGATGTCAGCGAGGCGTACGTCGCGATCGGCTTCCACGTGCCGGCCGCGCGTCATCCCGATCTGGCGGCGCTCGATGTCGCCGCGATCCTGCTCGGCGAGAACGAGTCGGCACGCCTGCCGCGCCGGCTGCGCGATCGCGACGAGCTCGTCACCGGCGCGTCGGCGCACGTGCACGCGCTGCGCGATCCGGGGCTGTTCGTGCTGTCGGCGACCGCGCCGGCGGCCGCCGCCGAGCGCGCGGTGGGCGCGCTCGCGTCCGAGGCGCTCGCGCTCGTCGACGAGCTGTCCGCCGACGAGCTCGACAAGGCCCGCATCGCCGCCGAGGCCGGGCTCGTGCGCCAGCTCGAGACCGCGCAGGGCCGCGCGCGCGCGATCGGCTGGAACGCGAGCGTCGCCGGCGATCCGCAGTTCGCGCACGTTTATCTCGATCGCATCCGCGCGGTGCGCCGCCACGACGTCGGTGCCGCGCTGCGTCGCTACATCCGCCCAGACAATGCGACGGTGTCCGCGATCCTGCCGGCCGGCGCGACCAAGAAACGCGCGGCGTTCGCGCGCCAGGTCGAGAAGCGCGTGCGCAGCGCGACCGCGCATGCCGCGCCGCCGCCGGCGGTCGTCGACAAGCGCGTCGTGCTCGCGAACGGCGCCGTGCTGCTCGTGCGCCGCGATCCGTCGGTGCCGATCGTCGCGATGCGCGCAGTGTGGCGCGGCGGCCAGCTCGTCGAGGACGACGCCCACGCCGGCGCGTCGACGCTGCTCGCGCGCACGCTGACGCGCGGCTGCGGCAAGCGCGACGCCGCTGCGGTCGCCGATCGCGCCGATCGCCTCGGCGGCTCGCTCGGCGCGGTCGCCGGCCGCAACAGCTTCGGCCTCGCCGCCGAGTGGCTGTCGCGGTCGTGGGCCGACGGCTTCGAGCTGTTCGCCGACTGCGTGCTCGAGCCGGCGCTGCCCGCGGACGAGCTCGCGCGCGAGCAGAAGCTCCTGCTCGCCGATCAGACCGCGCAGCGCGACAACCCGACGCAGGTCGTGTTCCGCCTGTTCAACGACGCGCTCTACGGCGATCACCCGTACCACCGCGACGTGCTCGGCACGCCCGACTCCATCACCTCGCTCGATCGCGACGAGCTCGCCGCGTTCTATCGCGCGCGCTATCCGGTCTCCGCGCTCACGCTCGCGATCGTCGGCGATGTCGACATCGACGACGTGATCGCCCGCGTCAACCAGCGCTTCGGCCGCGCCTCGGGCTCCGCCCGACGCCCGACGCCCGACGTCCGGCGCCCCGACTTCTCCGGCCGTCCGCGCGAAGCGCGCGAGGTCTACCGTTACCTCGATCGCGCGCAGGCGCATCTGGTGCTCGGCTTCCCGGGCGCGACCGTCGACGCGCCCGATCGGTTCGCGCTCGAGGTGCTCGTCACCGTGCTGGGCGGGCAGGGCGGCCGCCTGTTCGGCGAGCTGCGCGACAAGCAGGGGCTCGTGTATCGGGTGTCGGCACACTCGGTCGAAGGCGTCGCGCCCGGCTTCGTCGCGATCTACCTGGCGTGCGCGCCCGACAAGCTCGAGGCGGCGATCGGCGCCGTGGGCGCCGAGCTCGCGCGCGTGCGCGACAGCGGCATCAGCGACGACGAGCTCGCGCGCGCGAAGAGCTACCTGGTCGGCAGCCACCAGATCGCGATGCAGCGCCGCTCGGCGATCGCGAACGCGATGGCCTACCACGAGGCCTACGGCCTGGGCTGGGCGAGCTGGGCCCGCTACGACGACGCGATCGGCGCGGTGACCGCCGCCGAGGTCGCCGCCGCGGCGCGCGCGTACCTGCGCGACGACCTCGCGATCACCGCGACCGTGCGCCCGCCGGCCGCGACGCCGGCGGCGAAGAAGAGATCGAAGCTGCCGCCGGCGGGCCCGAGATCAGATGTGCGCGGCGCGAAGCCCGGGCCGACGAAGAAGGCGCGCGCGAATGCCTGACGCGCCGGCACGCGAGCCCGGTCCGTACGGCCACGGCGACGTCGCCGCGTCGCTCGCGCTCGTGTTCCCGCTCTTGCTCGCGTACGAGGTCGGCGTGCTGTTCGCGGGGCGCGTCAACGGCGCCGACGTCGTGACGCGCGCGCTGTTCGCGGCGACCGGCGGCCGCACCGGCTACTTGCTCGTGCACGCGGTGATCGCGCTGGGATTTCTCGTCTGGGTGGGCCGCGCGCGGCCAGGGACCGCCCGCGGCCGCGGCTGTGACACGGGGCGCGCACCGGTTCGCGACGCGTTGCGCCTCGAGGTCGTCGTGCCGGTCGTGCTCGAGGCCGCGATCTACGCGCTCGCGCTCGGCGGCCTCATCACGCTCGTCGTCCATCGCGGGCTCGGCCTCGGCGCCGGCGGCGACGTCATCGGCGCACCCCCGTGTCATCCATCCGAGCGGGCCGGCCTCTGGGTCGGCGCGCTCGGCGCCGGCGTGCACGAGGAGCTCGTGTTCCGGCTCGCGCTGGTGGCCGGGATCGCGCGCCTGCTGCGCGGCCAGCGCGGCGCGCTCGCGGTCGCGCTCGTCGGTTCGTCGCTGGCGTTCGCCGCCGCGCATCACCTCGGGCCCGGCGGCGAGCCGTACACCGCGCACGCGTTCGCGTGCCGCACCGTCGCCGGCCTGTTGTTCGGCGCGATCTTCTGGTTCCGCTCGCTCGCGCACGCGGTCTACGCGCACGTGCTGTACGACCTGCTCGTGGCGTGGACGTAGCCGAGCTATTCCATGCCGAGCGCGCCGGAGCCGTCGAGCTCCATCGATTCGACGTAGAGCTCGTACTTGACGCGCTTGAGCTGGTCGGAGTTCGCGGTGCTCGCCACGATCTCGGCGTGGTGGATGCCGACGCCGTAGAGCTGGATCTTGAACAGCGTCGACGCGCGATCGGGTGACAAAAACTCGATCGCGCCGTGCTGCTGCGCGCCCGGATCCTGCGATCCTTCGACGACGTACTTCTGGTACCAGTCGAGGATCGGCTTCGCGTACGCGAGCGAGACCGTGCCGGTCAGGTTCGGAAAGTCGATCTTCGTCGGCTCGATCTCCGGCAGGCGGCCGCCGCCCGTGTACAGCTTCTTGATGCCCTGCTTGATCGTGAACGAGTCGAGCTTGTTCGTGTACTGGAAACCGTCGACGTGATCGATCGTGAAGCGGTAGCCCGAGCACATCCACATCTTCTGCTTGGAGCCCAGGTTGCCGTCGATCTGGGGGCCCTTCTGGTGGGTCTCGGTCACGTGCTCGGGCTGGATCTTGACCTTGAGGTATGCCGCTTCCTTCGACGAGCCGTCGAGCGTGGGGAACGTGGTCTCGGTGATCAGCGCGTCGCGGAACTCGTGCACGAACGTCTGGTAGCGGTCGAAGTTCGCGTGCGTGATCTGGCCGTTATGCCGGATGTACTCGCGCTTCCACGACTGCTGGATCCACTGGAGCATGGCCTCGGCGCCGGAGATGCCGAACTCGATCGAGATCGGCTCGATCTCGACGGTCGAGATGTGCTTCACGCGCGTGGTGTCGGGGCCGATCGGCTCGTCGATGACCGCGGCGCGGTGGTGACCGCCTTCGACCGACTTCAGATAGGCGGTCGTCGGTTTCTTGTCGAGCGAGAGCGCGAAGAAGCCCGCCGCATGACTGAGCTTGGAGTCTGGAAGTTTGGGATCCCGTTGAAACGGTGGCATGCGCGACCTCAGCTTATCGCGTTCTTATTACGGGGTTCGGCGCGCCGATGCCCCCCCGCACACGACCGCAAATCAAGGTGCGTGATTTCGGCCTGTTGCCCCAGGCCGTCTCCCTTGTAGAATAGATCGGGCAATGCGGGTGAGAGTCCTGCTACTCGTCCTCGCCGTCGGATGCTGGCTCGGGTTCGCGAGGCAAGCTGAGGCGGACAAGGTCAAGACCAACCAGCCGACCAAGGTCTACAGCAAGCCCGGCGAGCACGAGAAGGTGCTGCTCAAGCTGAAGGACGGGCAGACCATGACGCTGCTCTCGAAGGAGGGCAGGTGGCTGAAGGTGCGCGTGCAAGGTCGCACCGGCTACGTCCCGCGCAGCAAGGTCGATCTGCCCGACGACGACGAGATCGCGCGCAACACGCGGCGCCGCCCGTTCGTCGACGGTCGCGGCACCAAGCGCGGCTTCGGCGGCGAGACCGGACCCGACGACCGCGTCGGCGCGGACGCGACCGGCGACAACGGCGGCGGCAAGAGCGACGACGACGACGACAAGGGCGACAAGCCGAAGGCCAAGCCCGACAAACCCGACAAAGACGACGACGACGACGACAGCGGCAGCAAGGCCAAGGCGAAGCCGGCGGCGAAGAAGCCGGCGGCCAAGGCCAAGGCGAAAGACGACGACGACGACGGCGACGACGACGACGGCGGCGGCAAGGCCAAGGCCAAGCCGGCGGCGAAGAAGCCGGCGGTTAAGGCCAAGGCCAAGGACGACGACGGCGACGGCGACGACGACGATGACGGCGACAAGGGCAAGGGCGGCAAGGCCAAGGGCGGCAAGGCCAAGGGCGGCGACGACGACGACGACACGACCGTCGTTGACGACGACAAGACCGGCGAGCCCGAAGCCGACGCCCGGCCGACCGCGCACGTCAGCGAGAAGACGGTCGCGCACGACAAGCCGAACGAGGACAGCGACGAGCAGTTCACGGCCAAGCCGAACATGCTGCTCTATCCGGAGGACAAGAAGGGCAAGTGGACGTTCGTGTCCAACGACGACGGCGATGCCGGCTGGGTGTTGACGTCGTCGCTCGATATCGACGATGGCGGCGGCGGCGGCGGCTCGCACAAGAAGCAGATCGACACCCATGCGCGCCTCGGCGTGATGTTCCTGCAGCAGGCGATGAACAGCACGGGCAGCACGATCACCGGCACGGGGTTCAACGTCGACAAGTACACGATCGGAACGCCGGCGGTCGCGGTCGCGCTCGGCGGCGACCTGTTGGTGCCGTACAAGAAGAACTACGTGCTCGGCGGTGAAGCGTCGCTCGACTACGCGAAGACGCTGCTCGGCGGCATCAGCATTCCCGCCGGCGCGACCATGAACAACACCGCGGCCGTCAACACCGGCGTCTCCCTCGCGACGTTCAACCTGCGCCTCGTCGCCGGCTACGACCTGCACAAGAAGAGCGGCATGACGATCTTCGGCCGCCTCGGCTACCGCTACGAATCGTTCATGGTCGACGGCTACAGCGTCGCCGCGCAGAACCCGGCGATGCTCCCGCAGGAGACGTTGAGCGCACCGACGCTCGGCGCCGCGCTCGCGATGCCGCATCTCACCGACAAGATCGGTCTCGTGGTCTCGCTCGACGCCGTGCTCGCAGGCGCGAGCATCACGCAGACCAAGGGCTACCAGGACGGCGTGTCGCCGAGCGAGAAGGCCGCGTACATCGCCGGCATCCTGACCTACCACTGGAAGAAGGACATGGACCTCCAGGGCGCGTACAACCTCGACATCGCGAGCCTCGATTTCGGTGCGCCCGAACCCGCGGCTCTCAACCTGCGCGGTCACACCGGCACGGACACGTCGCGGTCGGACATCTATCACATGTTCACCTTTGGCGTCGCCAAAGGCTTCTAGCGCGTTCTGGCGCGCGCACCGCGCTTACTGGCGCGGCGTACCGAGCTTGTCGAGATCGATCTGGCTGAGCGCCAGCCGGATCAGCTGCGACTTGTTCGCCTTCGTCCAGCCGCGGCGCTTGAGCTCGGCGACCTTGGCATCGAGCTCCTCGAGGTCGCGCGTGTACATCGAGATGCAGATGACCTTGTAGTGCGTCGGGCGCGGCGGCTTCGTGCGCGGCGCGGCCGCGTCGCCTTCGCTCGCGGGGCGCGGCGCGCGCCGGCCGTAGTATTCCTCGCTGAGGATCGCGTCCGCGTCACTCAACGGATCGTGCGCCATGAGCTTGTCGTCCTTCATGCGACCTCTGCAGTTGGTTGGGCAGCTTCGGTGGTGGTCGTCGTGACCGCCGCGGTTGTCGCCAGCACCCAGTCGACAACGCGGTTGTAGTCGGCCGCGCCGTGCGAGCCGGGCGCGTACTCGAAGATCGTCTTCTTGTGGCTCGGCGCCTCGGCCAGGCGCGTGTTCAAGCGGATCGGCTCGAGGCACTTGTGCTTGAAGTGGCCTTGCAGGGTCTCGAGCACCTCGCGGGCGAGTCGCGTGCGGCCGTCGTAGAACGTCGGCAGCACCGCCGACACGCGCACCGCGTGACCGAGGTGGCGCTCGACGTCCTTGATCGTGCGCAGCACCTGCTTCACGCCGACCAGCGCGAGGTAGTCGCACGTGACCGGGATGATGACCTCGTCCGCGTACGACAGCGCGTTCTGGTTGAGCAGATTGAGCGACGGGCCGCAATCGATGATCACGAAGTCGTAGCGGCGCGACACCGCCATCGAGTTGAGCCGCTTGCTCAGGATGCGCGAGCGCTGGTCGGTGTTCTGGCGCGCGAGCCAGATCTCGGCGGCGGCGAGCGTCGCGTCCGACGTGATCACGTCGAGCGAGCGCCGCACCGGCACGGCGACGTCGCTCGGCTCGGCGCTCTCGACCAGCACGTGGTAGAGCGAGCGCTCGCCGGCGACGCCGAGCGATACGCCGACGTTGCCCTGCGCGTCGGTGTCGATCAGCAGCACCTCGTGCTCGCGTTCGGCGAGTCCCGAGGCGAGGCTGACCGCGGTGGTCGTCTTGCCGGTGCCGCCCTTCTGGTTGAGGATCGCGATCCGACGGGCACGCTTCGCCCGGAAGCCCTCTTCGCCGAGCCCGATCTTGCGGCACTCGAGCGAACAGAAGTGACTGCGCTGGCCGTCCGCGGTGACGGCGATCTGGAACACGAACGCGGGCCTGAACACCTGCCCGCACGCACTACACGTCTTCTCCATGGCCTTATCGAAGCGGCACGCCGCGAGATCGGGCAACTTTTCGGCGGGCTCGCGACTGGTATAGTGGGTGCGTGAGGCGCTGGTGAAGCCGGACGAGAGGATCGCCGAGCTCGAGGCCGAGCTGGCCGCGGCGCTCGACACCACGGTGCGCCTCGGTCAGGTGATCGAGGAGCGCACGCGCGAGGCCGAGCAAGCGCGCGCCGAGTTCCGCGCGCTGCGCGCGAACCTCGACCAGATCGTTCGCCAGCGCACGCGCGCGCTCGCCGAGAGCGAGGCGCAGCTGCGCGCGAAGAACGTCGAGCTCGAGAAGCAGGGCAGGAGCAAGGCCGAGTTCATCTCGATCGCTGCGCACGAGCTGCGCACGCCGCTCACCAGCATCGTCGGCTATCTCGATCTGTTCTCGGAGGGCCGCTTCGGCGAGCTACCGCCTCTGCTCGAGCGCCCGCTCAGCTCGGTCCGCCGCAACGCGCACCGCTTGAAGCGTCTGGTCGACGACATGCTCGACGTCTCGCGCATCGAGTTCGGTCGCATCACGCTGCGCCGCGAGCCGGTCGACCTCGGCGACGTCGTGCGCGATGTCGTCACCGAGCTGCTACCGCTCGCGCGCGCCCGCAACCAGCGCCTGCAGACGAACATCGGCAAGGTCGACCCGCTCGACGGCGACCGCGACAAGCTGCACCAGATCGCGGTGAACCTGGTCTCGAACGCGATCCGCTACACACCGGAATCCGGCGAGATCGCGGTCGACGTCGACGAGGCACCGCGCGAACGTTATCCGGGCGGCTGGGCGCGGCTGCGCGTGCGCGATAACGGCATCGGCATCTCCGAGGAGGACCGCCAGCGCATCTTCGATCCGTTCCTGCACCCCAAGCCGGTGAAGCACCACACGTCGGCCGGGCCGGACTCCGCCGGCCTCGGCCTCTACATCGCGCGCGGGCTCATCGAGCTGCACGGCGGCCTCATCACGGTGGACTCCGAGCCCGAGGTGTTCACGGAGTTCACGGTGCTCTTGCCGATCCGCCAGGTGCAGGCGGTCGCGCGCTAGGTCGCGCGCTATCGGCGCATCGCGCACACCATCGCGGCCATCATCATCGCGTTGGTGGTCGACGAGCTGCTGCTCGCCTGCTGCTGCGCCGTCGTGTTGATGAGGTTGTTCAGGCGGTACAGCTCGTGGCCGAGCCGATAGCCGCCGCCGACGTGGACGAGCGCGTCGGTCGAGATCGGGGCGATTGCATCGTTCGTGGTCATCGCATTGCTCCTTGCCGTCGCTGCTTTCTGCAGCGGCGGTGCCAGCGCGCGATCGCAACCCCGAGAATGCATTTCGAAACCCGTGGTGAGCGCGCGCGTGCGGCAACTCCGCGATCCATCGTCATCATCGCGCGCCGTCAACTCGCGGCGACGGCCACCGGCGTTTGCGCCCCATGGCTAGCTCGGGCGTCGGCCGCCGGCGCGAGCTCAGCGCTTCTTCTTCGCCGGCTTCTTGGCGGGCTTCTTGGCGGGCTTCTTGGCCGGCTTGGCCTTGGCCTTGGCGGGTTTCTTGGCCGGCTTGGCCTTGGCCTTGGCGGGCTTCTTGGCCGGCTTGGCCTTGGCCTTGGCCTTGGCGGGCTTCGCGGCCTTCGCGGGCTTCGCGGCCTTTGCCGGCTTCGCGGGCTTCGCGGGGGGCTTGGCGGCAGCCGCCTTGCCCTTCTTCGCGTCCGCCTTGAGCTTCTTGCTGCGTTCGTCGGCCGAGCGTGCGGCCTCTTCCATCCGCGTCTGCGCGGCCTGGCGCGCGCGCACGACCGCTGCCTCGACCTCGGCCTTGTTGCGCGCGGGGACCGATTGCGCGGCCTCGGCCTTCTTCGCGCGCTTCTTCTTCTTCTGCTCGCGCGGCACCGGGATCTCGCTGATGTCGGGCATGCGCGCCGCGAGATCGCCTCGGTTGTGGACGAGGATGCGCGAGCCGCCGTCGCGGAAGATCACGTCGACCTTGTTGTCGGGCAGCTGCTCGATCACGAAGCCGATGTCGAACACCGGGTGGTGCACGACGTCGCCATCCTCGTAGGTGTCGCGGATCGAGTACGGGCGGCAATTCGCGAGGTCGTTGTCGCTGGCGCGCGCCATCGCCTCGTCCCAGGTGAGCCGCCGATGGCCGCCCTTCTTGCCGTCCTCGCCGCCTTCGCCCTCCACACCGTCGCCGCGCGGCTTGCGGTACGCATGGACCTCGCCACACACCACGCACTGCACCCGCCGCACCTCGTCCTCGTACATGCTGATGATCGTGTGGGTCGTGTCCGCCTTGCAGCGGGGCGACGGGCAGTAAGCCTCGATCTCGCCCCCTACCTCGTCGGCGTCTTCTTCGAAGATGGAGTCCATCTCAGGTGTCCTCGGCTGGACCACGGAACGATAACTATTTGTTTTTTCAGTTAATCCGAGTGTCCGGATTCGTGCTAACTGATAGTTTGCCGTCTAACATAATCCTCACGGTACGACAAGCTTCCGTACTGCCGAGTGAATTAGGAAATGGCAGGATTTCACGCCGTGCGACGGCTACTCCTCGTGAACGCCTTGATCTTCGCGGTCTTGGCGGCGGCCGTGGCACTCGCGTACTACGGATATAGCTACACGAGCGGTGCGGTTTCGCGGGACCGCGAGCTCACGCTGCTCCAGGACCTCGCGGACGAGAAGGTCGACAACGTCGAGGCGCTGGTCACCAAGGACGATCAGGTGATCTTCGACGCCGCGCATCTCGACGACAACTCCAAGCTCGCCGACGCGATCAAGGGTGCGTTCTTCAAGAACGTGTTCGTGCTCGACGACCACATGAAGCTCGTCCCGGACGGCTACGTGTCGCGCGACGACCCGAAGGAGGGACTCGCATTTCGCGACTGGTTCGTCGCGAACATGGTCGGCCAGCTCCAGCTCGCGAAGCAGCCGCTCAACACGCGCCGCCACCGCTACACGAGCGACAAGGACGGCCGCCCGTACGTGTTTTCGTTCGAACGCAAACAGTCCGGCGACCGGACGTTTTACGTCGTGATCGAGGACGACGTCGATCACCTGGTGGCGAAGGTGTTCCCGCAGTTCTTCGACTTCCGCTCGGACTACAAGCGGCTCTACCAGGTGGTCGACGAGCAGGGCTCGCTGCGCTACGGCTCGCCGCTGCTCGCGTCGGATCCCGAAACGGTCGCGACCTCGGTGCAGTTCCGCGACACGGTCGACGGCTGGAAGCTGCGCGTCACCGACCGCGACGATGCCGGCCAGCAAGAACAGCGCCGCAAGCGCATCGTCGCGTCGCTCCTGATCGGCGGCGCGGTCGCCGTGATCCTCGCCGGCCTCGCGTTCCTGTGGGTCGCGATCCGGCGCGAGCGCCGCTCGAACGAGCTCAAGAGCGAGTTCATCTCGAACGTGTCGCACGAGCTGAAGACGCCGCTGTCGATCATCTCGATGTTCGGCGAGATGCTCGCGAAGGGCCGCACGAAGTCGCCCGAGCAGGCGAACGAGTACGCCGAGATCATCTGGCGCGAGAGCGTGCGGCTCGGCCGGTTGATCGACAACGTGCTCGACTTCGCGAAGATCGAGCGCGGGATGGGCGTGTACGAGTTCGCCGACGCCGACGTCGGCGAGGTGGTCGAGCGCGCGATCGATCTCGTCGGCCGGCGGCTCGCCGCCGCCGAGATGACGCTCGACTCCGAGCTCGAGCCCGACCTGCCGCCGGTGCGGCTCGACGCGAACGCGTTCACGCTCGCGGTGTTGAACCTGATCGATAACGCGATCAAGTACGCGGCCGACGGCAAGAAGATCGAGCTGCGCCTGCGCCGCGGCCGCGATCGAGACTCCACATCGCAGGGCGAAGCTGCGCGGCCCGGCGAGGCCGGGCGTTTCGATCGCCTCGTGCTCACCGTGCGCGACTTCGGCCCCGGCATCGAGCTCGAGGAGCAGGGCCGCATCTTCGAGCGGTTCTACCGCGCCCGCGCGATGCGCCTGAAGCCGATCCGCGGCTCCGGGATCGGCCTCGCGCTCGTGCAGCACATCGCGCGCGCTCACGGCGGCGATGTCGCGGTGACGAGCGTGCCGGGCGAAGGCGCGACGTTCGAGGTGTGGCTGCCGCTGTGATATGAGAGCTGCGTGAGCGACGAAGGGGACAAGAAGCGAATCCTCGTGATCGAGGACGAGCCGGACATCGTGCGCGGTATCCGCGACGCGCTCGAGTTCGAGGGGTTCGAGGTCCAGGCGCGCGGCACCGGCGCCGAAGGGCTCGCCGCCGCGATGGACTGGTCGCCCGACTGCGTGCTGCTCGACCTGATGCTCCCCGACGACAACGGCTACCGCGTGTGCGAGACGCTGCGCGGCCGCGACGAGACCGTGCCGATCATCATCCTCACCGCGAAGGCGCAGGAGAGCGACAAGATCCGCGGGCTCGACGCCGGCGCCGACGACTACGTGACCAAGCCGTTCTCGGTCGCCGAGCTGATCGCGCGCATCAACGCGATCTTCCGCCGCCAGGCGCGCATGCGCTCGGACGCCGACGAGACGTTCGCGATCGGCGAGTGGACGATCAACGCGCGCAAGCACGTGATGGTCAGAGGCCGCACCAGCAAGCGGCTCACGTTCTACGAGCTCGAGGTCTTGAAGCTCCTGCGCGAGCGCAGCGAGGAGACGGTGTCGCGCGAGGAGCTGCTCGAGAAGGTCTGGGGCGAGCCGGCGTCGCCGACGTCGCGCACGGTCGACAACTTCATCGTCAAGCTGCGCCGGAAGCTCGAAGAGGACCAGAAGAATCCCCGGCACATCCTCACGGTCTACGGACTCGGGTACAAGCTCGTCCCGTGAAGCCGGCCGAGCGGAGCTGTGCGGTGCGCGCACGACGCTCGCCGCACAGATCGAGCCCCTAGCCCAGCTGTGACGCGGCCCTACGCGTTGGACTCGTCCTTGCTTGAGAGCCGACCATGCTTTCGATCTACGCGGTCGGGGTGATGCTGATGGTGCTCGGAACCCTCCTCGTGTATCGCGGGGTGCGGGCGCGCCAGCCGGTGCCCATCGTGCTGGTGAGGCCGGAGTGGAGCCTCGATCCGATCGCGGTCGCCGCGGCCCAGCGCGAGCTCGACCGCGAGCTCGACCAGTTGCTGGTCGACCTCGACGCGCAACGGCAGGCGCAGAGCCAGACCTACGCGATGCACCGCGCGTTCGCCCGCCCGCAGACGCCGACCAACGTGCTGATGCCGCGGATCGAGGCCTACATCCGCGAGGCGATGGCCGCGACCGGCGCGACCGGCACGCCGCCCGAGCCGCTGCCGCGCGTGCGCGCCGCCCGCGGCAGCCAGGCGCCCGAGATCCACGCGGTGGACACGGTCGAGATCGGCGAGACGCTGGTCCTGCACTCGGTCCTGCGCGACGAGGCGGACTACGCCGGCGACGCGTTGCGTACGCTGCCGCTCGTGCGCCGCGGCCGGACCTAGCGGCGCTTCGGCTTCGGCTTCCGCTTCGGGTTCGGCTTCGGCTTCGGCTTCGGGTTCGGGTTCGGCTTCGGCTTCGGGTTCGGGTTCGGCTTCGGCTTCGGCTTCTTCGCGCCGGTCTTCGTGGCCGCTCGCGTCGCGTGATACGCCGCGATGTACGCATCCACCGGCACCTTCGCGATCGCGTCGCCGATCACGCCGAGCGGGAGATCCTCGAGCTGCTTGAAGCGCACGCACGACTTGCCCATGTCGAGCTTCTTGCCGCTCGCCTTGTAGGCCTTCTCGAACCACGCGCGCAGCTTCGCGTCGCCGTAGACGCTCATCATGTAGAGCGCCATGTGGCCCTTCTGGGAGCCGAGCGACGCCAGGCACAGCGGCTGGTCGTTGTAGGTCTCGGCGAGCCGCGTGAACGGCACGAACCACGAGATCATGTTGTAGACGATGCCCTCCTCGTAGCCGGCGGGCAGCTTCGAGTTCACGACCTCGCGCACGGTGCGGATCGCGTGACGGCGGTCGTCGGGCAAGGAATCGATGTAATCGTCGACGGTCATCGCGGTTCGATCTCAGTCTTCTTCGAGGTGGCCGGTGAGCTTGAGCTTGTTCTTCGCGGCCTTCGCGAGCTTGCTGCGCGGGCGCTCGTCGATGATGCCCTGCAGGAGCTCGGCGCCGAGCTCCTCGTTCGAGGCGTCGCCGCTCTCGATCAGGCGGAAGCCGAGCGCGTAGAGTTGCTCGTCGGATACGTCCGCGCTCTTCGCGAGCTGCTTGGCGACCGGGTAGCCCTTCGCCGCGAGCCGCGCGAACTGCTCGAACACCGGGTCGTCGGCATGCGCGCTGCGCAAGATGCCTTCGCCGGCGGCCTCGAGCGAGAGCGCCGCGAGGAAGAAGCGCTGGTCGTCGTCGATCGCGGCGTCGAGATCGGCGCGCGAGCGGAGCAGCGGCTTGAGCGAGCCGAACGCCTCGACCGGCTTGCCGGCCTTGCGCAGCCGGCGCGCGCGCTCGAACAGGAGCTCGACGTGCTTGCCCGGCGCCACGTCGGCGACGAGCTCGGCGAGCACGCGCTCGAGCACGATCTGCTCGGCACTCGCCTTGCCCTTGAACGACAGGTCCATGTACTCGCGCACGCGATCGATGAGCTCGTCGATCGCCTGGTTCGAAATGTGACCGCGGTGGGAGCGCAGGACGCCGGCGTAACGGCGCGCCGCCTGCTCGTCGCTGGGTCGCGTCGCGAGCAGCGCGCGCGCGACCGGCAGGACCGCCTCCGGCGCCTTCGCGAGCCCGCGCGCCGCGGCATCGCGCGCGGTGACGTCGTCGCCGCCGAGCGCCTCGACGAGCGCCTTGATCGCGGACGCGCCGCCTCCGGCCGGCAGCCGCTCCATCGCGAGCTTCTGCGCCATCACGTTCTTCGACTTCGCGAGCGCCGCGAACGGCTTCGCGAGCGACTCCGGGATCCGCGCCCCGCGCAGCGTGTCGACCGCCGACTGCGCGACCGCGAGATCCTCGCCGTCGGCGTAGTCGATCAGCATCTCGATCACCTTCTCGGTGCCGCGCGCCTCGCTCTGCGCGACGATGCGGCGCAGGCCGGCGATCGCGGCGAGCCGGATCGGCCGCGGCTCGGCCGGATCGGCGAACTCGACCAGCAGCTTCTGCGTCGACGGCCGCGCCAGGTAGCCGATCAAGCGCAAGAGCGCGCCGAGCCGCGCGACGCCGGTCGCGACGTCGGGATCGCGCAGCGGATCGGCCGCGACGACGGCGTGGCCGTTGACGCCGTTCGTGCCGTTCGACTTCTTCGGCTTGTTCTTGGCGGCCTTCTTGGCCTCGGCCGCGGCGGCTTCGCCCGCCTTTTGGGCCTTCGCCCAGATCTTGTGGAAGTCTTTCGCGGAGTCGCGCGCGCGATCGACCGCGAGCTTCTCGACGAGGTTCGCGAGCTTGTCGTTGCCTTGCTCGCCGGAATCCAGTGCCGTGCGCACGAGCTGCAGCGCCTGCTCGCCGAACTCGTCGTCGGACAGCTGGTCGAGCACGGCCTCGACCGCCGGCTGCGTGCCGCGGCGGAGCAGCAGCTGCGCCATCACGCGACGCGACGCGACCGGGCCGGCCGCGATCTCCTTGCGCAGCGTGCCTTCTGCGGCGGCGCCCTGCTGCGCGAGCAGCGTCGCGGCGCGCTCGGCGAGCGTCTCGTCGTCGCCGCGGAGGAGCGGCACGAGCTTGGGCGCGATTCCGCCGGCGCCCATCTCGGCGAGGCCCTCGAGCGCGATCCGGCGCACGCCCGGATCGTCATCGGCGAGCCGCGACGTGAGCGCGGTCTGGACCGAGCGGTCGGTCTTGCCGACCGCGGCCAGCACCGTCGCCGCCGCGGCGCGTAGATCGACGCGCTCCGAGTCGAGCAGATCGATGATCGCGCCCCCGAGATTCTTGGCCATGCTGCCTCCGGCGCGGACCTTACGCGAAATCGCGGCGGTGGAACAGCACGCAGGCGAACGCCAGGAGGCCCAGAATCCAGCCCAGCGCGTGCAGGCTGGCCAGCCCGACGTAGGCCCACGACACGAAGTCGGCGTGCACGCTGACCGCGCTGCCGTCCACGACTCGCCCCGACGGCGAGAACAGGTAGATGTCGGGCACGATCTCGAGGGCGACGCGGGCGACCGCGCGGATCCAGGTCGCCGCAGCCTTGGTCGCCGCGAGAATATCGGGTGTCACGCGGCCGATCGCCCACATCGCGAGCGCGAAGATTCCCGACAGGAACGGCGTCGAGAACGACGAGAAGAAGATCGCGATCGCGGCGACGACGAGGACCTCCATCCACGCGAGCACGAGCGCGCGCACGAGCTCGCTCGACACGCCGACGCCCTGCGTCACCAGCATCACCGCCATCGCGCCCCCGAACAGCCCGACCAGCACCGACAGCACGACGGCCATGCCGAGGTACTTGCCGACGACGAACTCCCAGCGCTCGATCGGCTTGCAGACGATCGCGTGCACGGTGCGGCGCTGGACCTCGTTGTAGAGCAGGAACACGCCGAGGAAGATCGCGGTGAGCGAGCCGAACAGCGAGATGCCGGCGAGCCCGAAATCGCGCATCACGCGCTGGCTCTCGCGCAGGGACATCTCGCCGAGCACGATCGCGAAGAAGTTCCAGCCGACGACGAGCACCGCGATGCCGTACAGCACGCGGATGCGCGCGGCCTCGCGGAACGTGTTGAGCGCGATCGCCCAGATCCGGCCGGCGCGTCCACTCACCGGTTCACCGCCTTCGCGTCGTGCGTCTTGCGCAGGAACAGATCCTCGAGCGTCTCGAACCGCGGCGCGACCGACACGACCTTCGCGCCGCGGGCGCGCGCTCGCTCGAGCCACGCGTCGACGTCGGCGTCGGCCGGCAGCGTGACCGCGAGCTCGTCGCCGGTGCGGCGCACGCGGGTCGCGATGCCCGCGAGCTCGGCGTCGGTTTCCGCGGAGCCCGGGACGCGCACGCACACGTCGACGCCGAGCACGGTGCGCGCGACGAGCTCGCCCGGCTTGCCCTGCGCCTCGAGCTTGCCGCGCGCGACGATCGCGACGCGATCCGCGATCGCCTCGATGTCGGTGAGGATGTGCGACGAGAAGAACACGGTCTTGCCCTGCTCGCGCAGCTCGAGGATGAGGTCGCGCACCTCCTTGCGGCCGATCGGATCGAGGCCGCTCATCGGCTCGTCGAGCACGACGACCTCGGGATCGTTCATCAGCGCCTGCGCGATGCCGGCGCGCTGCAACATCCCCTTGCTGAACTTCTTGAGCCGCTGCGTGCGCGCGCGGTCGAGCCCGACGCGCTCGATCAGCGCGTCCGCGCGCTTGCGGCGCACGTCGTGTGCGATGCCGAACAGGCGCCCCGCGAGATCGAGCAGCTCGCCGACCGTGAGGTAGTCGTAGAAGTACGGCGACTCGGGCAGAAAGCCGATGCGAAAGCGCGCGGCGCGGCTCGGGATCGCGTGGCCGAGGATCGCGGCGGTGCCCGCGGTCGGGCGGATGAGCCCCATCAGCGTGCGGATCGTCGTGGTCTTGCCGGCGCCGTTCGGCCCGACGAAGCCGAAGATCTCGCCGCGGCCGACCTCGAACGACACGCCGCACAGCGCCTCGACCTTCTTGCGGCGAAATGGCGTGCGGTAGGTCTTCGCCAGGTCGCGAGCTTCGATCGCGAGATCCACCGGTCCGAACCATAGCGCCAGTTGCGGCGCTAGTGGAAACTCCACGCGCCGTGAGCGAAGCGAGCCGCCCGTTCAGCCGAGCGCCTCGCGAGGCGATCGCCGGGCGCGGTCCGGCCGGAGCGCGCCCGTGACCGGCGCGCTCGTCGTGTTTTGCGTGACGTACCTGCTGATCGCGAGCCGGCAGCTGCGGTTTCTGCGCCTGGACCGGCCGGCGGCGTCGCTGGTCGGCGCGGTCGCGATGGTGCTCGTCGGCGGCCTGCCGATGGACGCGGCGCTGCACGCGGTCGATCTCCACGTCGTGGTGCTCCTGTTCGGCGTGCTCGTGATCGCGGCGTATCTGCAGGAGGCGCAGTTCTTCCGCTACGCCGCGTACGTCGTGCTCGTGCGCGCGGGCTCGGCGCGCTCGCTGCTGTTCGGGCTGGTCGCGGTCGCGGGCGCGCTGTCGGCGCTGCTCCTCAACGACACCGTGTGCGTCGTGCTGACGCCGCTCGTCGTCGCGGTCGTCGTCGAGGCGCGGCTGCCGGCGCTGCCGTACCTGCTCGCGCTGGCGTCGGCCGCGAACGTCGGCGGCGTCGTCAGCTTCAGCGGCAATCCGCAGAACATGATCGTCGGCGCGGCGGCGCACGGCCAGATCGGGTTCGCGCAGTACCTCGCGCTCGCGCTCTTGGTCGGCGTGGCGTGCCTGGCGGCGAACGCGCTCGTGCTCGCGTGGCTGTTCCGGTTCGAGCTGCCGCGCGGGCCGCTCGTCGAGCGGCGGCCGCCGAAGCCCGCGGTCGACCGCGGGCTGTGCGCGAAGGGGCTCGCCGCGCTCGCGCTGTTCGCGGTGCTCGCGCTCGCCGGCGTCACGCTCGCCGGCGCGGCGATGACCGCAGCCGCGGGCTTGATGGTGTCGGCGCGCACGGCCGAGCACCGCAAGGTGCTCGCGGCGATCGACTGGTCGCTGCTCGTGTTCTTCGCCGGCCTGTTCGTCGTGATCGCCGGCGTCGAGCACGTCGGGCTGCTCGATCGCCTGTTCGAGGCGGTCGCGCCGGTGGTCGCGCGCGGCGATGCGGTCGGCGATCTCGCGTTCGTGTTGCTCGTCGTCGTCGCGTCGAACGTGGTGTCGAACGTCCCGTTCGTGCTCGTCGCGGTCGCGTGGGTGCCGAGGATGCCCGAGCCGACGTGGGGCTACATCATGCTCGCCGTCGCGTCGACGCTCGCCGGCAACCTCACGCTGTTCGGCAGCGTCGCGAACATCATCGTGATGGAATCGGCCGGCCCGCGCGGCGAGATCGGCTTTCGCAGGTTCCTGCGGTACGGCTCGTTCGTCACCGCGATCGACCTCGTGCTCGCGTTCGCGATCCTCGCGGGCGAGCGCGCGATCGGGCTGCCGAAGCTACTGGGGCTGTAGCGTCGGCGCGTCGGCGTTCCACGCGAAGCGCCAGCGCAGCTTGCCGTCGACGATGCGCACGGCCTCGGCCTTGGCGAGCGCGGCGAAGTCGGGCTGACCGAGGAGCAGTGCGGCCAGGCCCGACATGCCGGGCTCGTGGCCGACGAGCACGATCGACGCGGTCGCCGGCAGCGCGTGCACCGCGGCGATCACCGCGCGCGACGACTCGCCGGGCGCGAGCCCGGGCACGACCTCGATGGCGACCGTGGCGGAAAGCCCGGCCGCGACGAGCTCGGCGGTCTGCACCGCACGCACGAGCGGGCTCGTCCAGATGTGCGTCGGCTCGCAGTCGTGCCAGCGCAGCCGGTCGCCGAGGCTCCTGGCCTGGTCGCGGCCGACCGCCGTGAGGTGACGCGACGGATCGCGCAGCTCGAGCGTCTCGTCGACCGCTTCGGCGTGCCGGATCAAGAACACGTGCACGAACGAAGCGTATCCTACGAGGGCATGAAGCTCTACGGAACGACGACGTCCCCGTTCGTGCGCCGCGTGCGTGTCGTCGCGGCCGAGGTCGGCGAGCCGATCGATCGCGTCGACACCGCGACCGACGCCGGCATGGCCGCGCTGCGCGAGGTGTCGCCGATTCGCAAGGTGCCGATCGCGGTCGTCGGCGATGGCCGCACGCTGTTCGACTCGCGCGTGATCATCGACTGGCTGGTCACGACGCGCGGCTATCACGACCTCGCGCCTCCCGCGGATCCGTGGCACGAGGCCAACCTCGTCAACGCGGTCGACGCGGCGCTCGATGCCGTGATCCAGCTGTTCTACCTGCGCCGCGACGGCGTCGCGATCGACGGCACGCCGTACGCGACGCGCCAGCTCGAGCGCGCCGACGCGATCTTCGCGTGGCTGCGCCCGCAACTGCGCACCGGCGCGTTCGGCCTGCCCGAGATCTCCGCGATCTGCGCGCTCGACTGGATGGACTTCCGGAAGGCCTATCCGACCGAGCGCGCTCACCTCGAGCCGGTGCGCGCGGCCTTTCGCGAGCGGGCATCGCTCGCGACGACCCGGCCCCACGTCTAACCTCAGGTGCAACGAACCATGGCGATGCGTGTCTCGTCGATCGTGAAGCTCGCCGCCGTCGTGGCCGTGATCGCGATCGCTGCATGGCTCCTCTTGCGCCGCCACCACGCCGGCGCGGACGTCGCATCGAGTCCGGGTCCCAGTCCGAGCCCGATGTCATCCGGCTCGCCGCCCACCGCCACCGCAACCTCCACATCGCCCTCCGGCGCGCCCACCCACGTCACCCAGCTTTCGCCCGAACAGCGGCAGCGAGTCGCCGACAAGATCGCGTCGTATCGCGCGCGCAGCGGCGCGCGCGGGCCGCGCCCCGAGCTGCCGACCGGTGGCCCACCGACCGAGGATCCGCCGATGGCCGATCTCAAGACGTCGATTCACGCCGCGATGGGCGAGGTCGTTCCCTACCTGACGGCGTGCTACGAGAAGGCGCTGCCGACGCTCGCCAACCCGCACCTCGAGGTCACCGCGTACCTGACGCTGACCGGCGATCGCGACGTCGGCACGCTGATCGATGCCGACCGGCTTGTCGACAACGCCGGCCAGCCGCTGCCGCGAAACCTCGACGACTGCCTGCGCTCGACGCTCATGACGCTCCAGCTGCCCGCGCTGGTCGAGGGCGACGTCGTGACCGTGCACTACCCGTTCGTGTTCGACACCAACCCACCGTGAGGGTACGGTCTCGCGGTGATCCGCGGGACCGACATCGCGAAGGCCGCCGGCGTGGTGCGCGCCGGCGGGCTCGTCGCGTTCCCGACCGAGACCGTGTACGGGCTCGGTGCCGATGCGTCGAGCGACGCCGCGGCTGCGAAGATCTTCGCGGTCAAGGGCCGCCCGCACGGACATCCGCTGATCGTCCACCTCGCGCCCGACGCGCGGCTCGACGACTGGGCGTGCGAGATTCCCGATGCCGCGCGCGTGCTCGCGGCCGCGGCGTGGCCGGGCCCGCTGACGCTGATCCTGCGCCGCACGGCGCGCGTCGCCGCGGCCACGACCGGCGGCGCCGACTCGGTCGGATTGCGCGTGCCGGCGCATCCGCTCGCGCAGGCGCTCCTGCGCGCGTTCGGCGGCGGCATCGCGGCGCCGAGCGCGAACCGGTTCGGCCGGGTCAGCCCGACCACCGCCGATCACGTCGTCGCCGATCTCGGCGGCGACGTCGACTACGTGCTCGACGGCGGGCCGTGCGCGGTCGGCGTCGAGTCGACGATCGTCGACTTCACGCGCGGCCGGCCCGTGTTGCTGCGCCCGGGCGGATTGCCTCGCGAGGCGATCGAGGCGCTCGTCGGGCCGCTCGCGGCCGCCGATGCCGACGCGCCGGCCGCGCCCGGCACGCTCGCGAGCCATTACGCGCCCCGGGCGCGCGTGATCGTCGTGCCGCCGCACGAGCTCCTCGCCGCGTTTGCCGCGCATCGCGGCGACGGCCACGTCGTGGTGCTCGCGCCGCGCGCGGTGCTGCGCACGCTCGGCGCCGTGAACGGACCGGTGCGCTGGCTGCCCGACGACCCCGAGGGGATGGCGCGCGAGCTGTACGCGGCGCTGCGAGATCTCGACGCGGAGGGTGTCGATGTCGTGATCGCCGCGTTGCCTCCGGCGGTCGGGCTGGGCGAAGCTGTCGGCGATCGCCTGCGTCGCGCGGCGGGACCACGAGACAAACCATGACGCAACCCCGGGTCGGCATCATCATGGGCTCGCACAGCGACTGGGCGACGATGCAGCACGCCGCGAACGTGCTCGACGAGCTCGGCGTGCCGTACGAGAAGCAGATCGTGTCGGCGCATCGCACCCCGGATCGGCTGTTCGAGTACGCCGAGACCGCGGCGTCGCGCGGGATCCAGGTGATCATCGCCGGTGCGGGCGGCGCCGCGCACCTGCCCGGCATGACCGCGGCGAAGACGCGCCTGCCGGTGCTCGGCGTGCCCGTGCAGTCGAAGGCGCTGTCCGGGCTCGACTCGCTGCTGTCGATCGTGCAGATGCCGAAGGGCGTCCCGGTCGGCACGCTCGCGATCGGCGAGTCCGGCGCCGCGAACGCCGCGCTGCTCGCGGTCGCGATCGTCGCGCTCGGCGATCCCGCGCTCGCGCAACGCCTCGAGGCGTATCGCGCCGCGCAGACCGAGCGCGTGCTCGGAGAACAGCTGCCTTGACGCCACTGCTCCCCGGCTCGACGATCGGCGTGCTCGGCGGCGGTCAGCTCGGGCGCATGATGGCGCTCGCCGCGCGCCGCATGGGCTATCGCGTGATCGTCCTCGATCCTTCGCCGGCGTGCCCGACGGCGCAGGTCGCCGACGGCGTGGTCGTCGGCGCGCTCGACGAGCTCGCCGCCGCGCGCGAGCTCGCGCGCCAGGTCGACGTCGTGACGCTCGACACCGAGCACGTGCCGGCCGAGCTGCTCGCCGAGCTCGAGCGCGACGTGCCGGTGCGCCCCGGCGCGAGCGTCTTGAAGACGATCAACGATCGCCAGACCCAGAAGCAGTTCCTCGACTCGCTCGGCCTGCCGCAGGCGGCGTGGGCGCCGGCCTCCGACGCGCGCGAGCTCGACGCCGCGCTCGCCAAGGTCGGCCGGCCCGCGATCGTCAAGGTCCGCCGCGCCGGCTACGACGGCAAGGGCCAGGTCCGCATCGAGCCGGGCGGCGACGCCGCCGCGGAATACGCGAAGCTACGCGGCGCGCCTGCCGTCGCCGAGGCGCTCGTACCGTTCGCGCGCGAGATCTCGGTCGTGCTCGCGCGCGGGCTGGGCGGCGAGCTGCGGATCTATCCGATCGCCGAGAACGTGCATCGCAGGCACATCCTGCACACGACGCGCGCGCCGGCGCCGATCGGCGCGGCCGAGCGCGCGCGGGCCGAGCAGATCGCGGTCGCGATCGCCGAGGCGCTCGGGCACGTCGGGGTGATCGCGGTCGAGCTGTTCGAGCTGCCCGACGGCAGGTTGCTCGTCAACGAGATCGCGCCGCGCACGCACAACAGCGGCCACTACACGTATGGCGCGTGTGCGACCTCGCAGTTCGAGCAGCACGTGCGCGCGATCTGCGGCCTGGCACTCGGCGATCCGCGCCCGCTGTCGGGTGCCGTCATGGTCAACCTGATCGGCGATCTCTGGCAGCACGGCGAGCCGGCCTGGCAGGTCGTCCTCGCGCGGCCGGAGGCTCGGCTGCACCTGTACGGCAAGGACGCACCGGCCCCCGGCCGAAAAATGGGCCACGTGCTGCTGCTCGACGACGACACCGATCGCGCGCTGGCGGCGGCCGAAATGTTAATTTCCACGCTGAGTGGCAACCCTCGTCTATAGCGACGTCGACGGCATCGACCGCACGTTCGCGATAGGGCTCGAGCCGATCGTCGTCGGGCGCGGCCAGGAGTGCGCGATCCGCAGCGACGATCCGCGGGTGTCGCGCATGCACGCGCGCTTCTACGTCGCGGAGGGCGCGCTGTGGGTCGAAGATCTCGGCAGCTCGAACGGGATCTACGTCGGGCCGAACAAGGTGACGCGGGCGCCGGTGCCGACCGGCGAGATCGTCGTGATCGGCAGCTTGATGATCCGCCTCCTGCCGGCGAGCGGCACGCTGCCGCCGCCGATGGGCCTCCACGGCACGCTCGCGCAGTGGCTCGAGATGGAGCGCAAGGCGCGCGCCGGCGTCGAGGAAGAGCGCGACGCGTTCGCGAAGCGCGTCGGCGACCTCCATCAGGAGCTGGCCCAGGTGCGCGAGGCGGCCGGCGCGCACGGCCAGGACTCGACGCAGCTGCGCGCCGAGCTCGACCAGCTGCGTCGGCAGAGCGCGCAGGATCTCGAGCAGGTCCGGCTCGAGCTCGCGAAGGCGCGCGAGGCGAACATCCGGGCCGAGACCCAGGCCGGGATCACGACCGCCGAGCGGCTCGCCGAGGCCGACATGATGATCTCGGGCCTGCAGGCCAAGGTGCAGCAGCTCGAGGCCGCCGCCGCGAACGCGAGCCCGCGTGCCGACGCCGATCAGCTGGCCGGGCTCGCGCTGCGCGCCGAGAAGGCCGAGAAGGAGCTCGCGGCCGAGAAGATCCGCGCGCAGGGCGCCGAGCGCAACGTCGCGGGCGCGGCGACCCAGGCCGCGAAGGCCGAGACGCGCGCGTCCGAGCTCGAGCACAAGCTCGCCGACGTCGTCGCGCAGAAGGCGGCGCTCGAGACCGAGCTCGCGCAGGTGCGCGAGAAGGCCGCGGCGCTCGAGACGCGGCTCGGGGCCGGCGCCGCGCCAGTGCAAGCGGCCGAGGCGCGCGCCGCGAAGATCGCGACCGACCTCGCCGAGCTGCAGCAGCAGTTCGAGGCGCGCAACGCGCGCATCGCCGACCTCGAGAAGGCCGCGAACGAAGCATCCGAAGCCGACAAGCGCGCGAAGCAGGAGCTGGCGTCGCTCGGCGAGCGGCTGGCCGGGCTCGCCGACAAGCTCGCGGCCGAGCAGACGCGCGCGAACGAGGCCGAGGCGCGGCTGCGCGGGCTCGGCGGCGCCGAGGCCGAGATGACCGCCGCCAAGCGCGAGCGCGAAGAAGCGCGGGCCCGTGCGCAGACCGCCGACACGCGCATCGCCGAGGCGAGCGCGCGCGTCGAGAACGCCGAGCAGCGCGCGCAGGCGGCCGATACGATGGCCAAGGCGATGGCGAAGGACGTCGCCGAGGCGCTGCGCCGCGCCGTCGATGCCGACACCCGCGCGCGCACGGTCGCGCGCGAGCTCGACGGCGCGCACCGCCGCGCCGAGGCGGCCGAGAAGCGCGACGCCGAGCGCCAGCTCGGCACGCGCGACCTCGAGAGGCGCGCGGCCGAGGCCGAGGCGAAGGCCGCCGCGGTCGAGCAGGAGCTCGGCGCCAAGCTCGAAGAGGCGCGCGCGCAGCTGACCGCGAAGGCCGATGCGACCGAGCAGGAGCTGCGCGGCAAGCTCGAGCAGGCGCAGCGCGAGCTCGCGGCCGAGCGTCAGACCGCGATGGCGCTGGTCGATCGCAAGACGCAGCTCGAGCGCGAGCTCTCGGAGGCGCGCACGCAGCTCGCCGGCGTGCAGCATCGCGTCGAGCTCGCCGAGAGCAAGAACGCCGAGTACGAGGCGCACGTCGAGGTGCTCGAGGAGAAGGTCCAGGATCTCGAGGCCGGCGTCGCGGTCGAGCAGACCGCGTCGCAGAGCGCGGTCGGCGAGGCGAAGGCGCGCGTCGAGACGCTGGAGGCGCAGCTGGCCGAGGCGCGCGCGGCGGCCAAGACCGCGCTCAAGACGGCGGCGAGCCTCGAGAAGCGCATCGACGGGCTCGAGACCCAGGCCAGCGCGACGTCGCAGGCGCGCGCGGCGGCCGAGGCCGCGCTCGCCGAGGCGCGCGCGCGGCTCGCCGAGCTCGAAGGCGAGCACGCGCACCTCGAAGATGCCGAGGCGCGCGCGCGCGACTCGATGGCGCAGCTCGAGCCGCTGCAGGCCAAGGCCGAGGCGGCCGATCTCGCGATCGGCCGTGCGAGCGCGCTGCAGCGCCAGCTCGACGAGGCGCTGCAGAAGCTGTCGTGGATGGAGCGCGATCTCGCGTCGGCGCAGAGGACGCCGGTGCCCGAGCCGGTGCGCGACGACGGCCGGCTCGCCGCCGCCGAGGCCCGCGCGCGCGAGGTCGAGGCCCGCGCCCGCGAGATCGAGGCGCGCGCGAAGGAGGCCGCCGAGCGCATCGTCGAGACCGAGCGCCGCGCGCGCGAGGCACAAGCGCAGCTCGCCGAGGCGCAGGCGCGGCTCGCCGAGGATCAGCAGACGATCGCGTCGCTCAAGAAGGAGGTCGACGCGGCCGAGAACGTGCGCAGCTTCGCGGCCGCGACCGAGCGCGAGATCGCGCAGCTGCAGCGCGACCTGCGCGAGGCCAAGACCAAGCTCGCGCAGATCACGCTCGAGCGCGACAACTTCGAATCGCAGCTACGCGACGCGCGCGACGACAGCGAGACGCGCGACCGCAGCCTCGAGCCGATGATGCAGATGCGCGGCGGGTCGGGCCACGACCACGAATCGACCGTCCAGGCCGATCTCGGCCGCTACACCGCGCTCGTCGCGCGCTCGAGCGAGCTCGAGGCCAAGCTCGTCGAGGCCGAGAAGGAGCACGAGCTCCTGCGCCGCGAGCTCGCCGACGCCGAGGCACGCGCGGCCGCGCAAAGGCGCGCGACCGAAGACGAGCCGACGAACACCGGCAGCGGGGTGCCGCTCGAGTTTGCCGAGCACCTGAGCGTGCTCGAGGAAGCGATCGATTCGCTGCGCGCGAACATGCGCGCGGCGAGCGACGAGACCGCGATGATGGATCAGACCGAGTCGGTGGTCGCGGTCGCCGGCGCGGTGAGCCAGGCCGCCGAGCACGTCGAGCGCGCGCGCGATGCGCTGCGCACGCTGACGTCGATGATCGGCGACCGCTAGAGCTGGCAGCTCGGCACGGCCCACAGCGGCGAATAGCACGCGGCCGGCGGGCTCGTGCCACCGCAGCCCGTCGTCGACGGGAACCTCTCGTACCACACCAGGATCGGGCTGCCGCCGACCGTGCGCAGATCCCACGCGATCACCGTGCCGCCGGTGCCGAGCACCGGCTTGACCGCCGTGTGCCCGGGATTGTTCGTCGCGTTGACGATCGCGGCCGACAGCTGCGACGTCGAGCTCGGATCATCCCACACGACCCAGAAGCTCGTGCCGTCGCTCGCGACGCGCGGCACGGTGCCGGTGCCGAGCTGCACCGGCGCGCCCACGAGCTGCAACGTTGCGTCGGTCAGTTGCGCCCAGACCTCGTTGTTCTGCGACCACGCGAACAGGTACTTGCCGGCCGTGCTCGCCCATCCGACGTCGGGCTGGAACGCGATCGTGTCGCTCGCGCTGATCGCCGTATCGGGGACCGTCACCGCGAGCGCCGAATCGAGCACCTCGGCATGGACGATCGCGGGATTGGCCTGGTTGTCGATCCACGTCGCGACGAAGCCTTGCGCCGCGGGCGCGATCGCCGCGCCGGTCGCGCCTTGCGCCGCGGGCGCGATCGTCGTCGCCGCCGACGTCATCGCGCCGCGGTTGTTCACGAGCACCGCCGACAGCGCGGCCGTTCCGCCGCCCCACAGCAGCGCCTGCGTGGAGCCGTCGCCGCTGGTCGCGATCGGCCGGGTCGTCGCGTTCACCGCCAGGTTGCTCGACCCGGCCACGGAGCCGAGCGCGGCGTTGACCTCGAACATCAGCGTCATGCCGGTCGTGAAGCTGTTCGAGGCGAGCAGGAGATTGCCGCCGACCTCGATGCCGCCGGCCGCGGTCGTCACCGTGTTCGAGCCCGAGACCGTGACGTCGGGGCCAGCCAGCGTGTACGAGCCGGCCTGCCCGTTGTACTGCGCGCCGATCAGGCTGTTGTCGGGCGCGATGTACACCGCGTCGAAGCCGCCGGTGGTCGGCACGACGAACAGCGTCTCCACCCATTGCAGCCCTTGCATGATGCCGGCGGCGTCGATGCCGAGCTGCTGCGAGGCCGTGCTGCACGGCGTCGGCGAGTCGGGAGGCAGCGTCGCATCGCCGCCACCACCGCCGCCGCTGGCGAACGGATCGAAGCCGAGCCGCCCGCAGGCGGTCGCGAGGCAAAGCGTCACGACCCCGAGCCTCATCCGCGCAGCTCACATGATACGGCAACGGTGCGGCGCGGTCAGCTTTGCGGTTTCGCCGTGTGATCGCGCAAGAATTTCAGGCTCTCGGGCAGCCGCGGGCCCCAGAACCCGAAGTTGTGGCCGCCCGGGCCGAGGAAGAACGCGTGGTCGATGTGCCGCTCGGTCAGGATGTCGTGGAGATACGACGCTTGGTCCTCGAGCGCGAAGCCGTCCTCGGTACCGCAGTCGAGATACAGGGCGAGCTGCCCCGGCTGGAGCGTGCTCGCGAGCTGCGCCGGATCGTGGTCCTTCCAGTTCTGGAGATCCGGCCCGAAGATCGGGCGCACCCACTTGCCGATGTTCTCGACCGCGGCGCCCCACGCTTTCGGATCGGTCACGAGCGAGACCTTGCCGGCGACGTAGGGATGCGGGCCGGCGTAGAGCAGCGCGTCGACGCCGGAGTGGCTGGCCGCGGCGGCGAACAGCTCGCGGTGGCGCATCGCCAGCTCGAGCGCGCCGAAGCCGCCCATCGACAGCCCGGCGATCGCGCGGCCTTCGCGCTTGCCGATCGTGCGGAAGCGCGCGTCGACCTCCGCGATCAGGTCGTGCACGATGTACGTCTCGTAGTTGGCGTGACGCACGCACGTCTCGGCCGGCTTGCGCGCGGCGAACGCGAACAGGCCGGAGCCGTCGCGCATGCACGCGTCGTAGTCGGGCTGTGCGACGCCGTCGATGTAGAAGTTGTCGTCGCCGTCGGGCATCACGACGATCGCGCCGAGCGCGAGCTGGTCTGCGACCTGATCGAGGTGGCCGCCGTGCGTCCAGTCGACCTCGCTGCCGGTGAGGCCGTGCAGGTAGTAGAACACGGGCCAGCGCGTGGTCGGTTTCGCGTCGTAGTCGGCGGGCAGGTACGCGACGTACGCCTTGTCGACGCCGAGCGCGTCGCTGTGAAAGCGCTGCGTGACGACCTTGCCGTGCGGGCCGCCGGCGACCGGCTTGGCGGCCGGCGTGGGCGGCTCGGCCTGAGGCGCGGGCGCGCTCGGCTTCGAGCACGCCGCGAGGAGCACGATCAGCCGCTTCATGGCAGCACCGGCAGGATCGCGAGCGTCTGGATCGGCGCGCCGCGGAAGCTCGCGAGCTGCTCGATCAGGCGCTGGGCGGCATCCGCGACGTGGGGATCGAGCGCGGCGAGCTCGGCGCGCCAGTCGACCGCGCTCGCGAGCGGCAGCGCGGCGCGGACCTGGCCGAACCCGGCGAGCACGTCGCGCAAGGTCGGCGTCGGCGGATAGACCACGAGGTCGGTCTCGGGCGCGACCTTCGCGAGCGCCCGCGCGGCCGCGAGCGCGGCATCGAGCCCGCCGATCGCGTCGACCAGCCCGAGCTCCTTCGCCTTCGCGCCGGTCCATACCCGGCCCTGTGCGATCGGCTGGATCTGCTCGACCGTCTGGTGGCGGCCTTCGGCGACCCGCGCGACGAACTGCTTGTACACCGACTGCATCGACGCGCCGATCAGCGACTTCTCGTCGTCGGTCCACGGCTGGAAGCTGCCCATCATCGTCGCGTGCTTGCCGCGGCCCATCGGGTACGCGAGCACGCCGACCCTGCCGAGCGCGCCCGCGATCGCGAGCTTGCCGCCGACCACGCCGATCGATCCGGTCAGCGTGTCGTCGAGCGCGAACACCTTGGTCGCGCCGCTCGAGATGTAGTAGCCGCCGCTCGCCGCGACGTCGCTCATCGAGACGATCACCGGCTTCTTCGCGCGCAGCTCGGTCACCGCGTGCCAGATCAGCTCGGACGCCTGCGCGCTGCCGCCGGGCGAGTCGACGCGCATCACGACCGCCTTCACCGAGTCATCGGCGGCGAGCGCGCGCAGCGCGGGCACGAGCGTCTGCGCCGCGATCTGTTCGCGTGCGCCCAGCACGCCGTCGCCGCTGCCGTCGACGATGTCGCCGATCGCGTAGACGAGCGCGACGTGGTCGCCGATCGGCCGCTCGGGCGGCATCGCGCCGAGGAAGCGCGCGATCGCGACGTAGGACTGCAGCTGGTCGGAATGCGGGCTGTCGAGGTCGAGCTTCTGCCACGGCGTCGCGAGCTCGTCGCGGAACGCCTCGAACGGCGTGACCTCGTCGACGAGCCGCGCCGCGAGCGCGTCCTCGGACGTGAACAGCCCGGTGTCGATCAGCTGGCGCACGGTCGCCGGGTCGAGCTTGCGCTCGGCCGCGATCGTCTCGACCATCGTCGCGTAGCGGCGATCGAGGATCGCGCCGAGCGTCTCTTCCATCTCCTTGGACGGCGCGTCACGCGTCAGCGGCTCGGCCGCGCCCTTGTACGCGCCGACGTGCAGGAAGTCGGCCTCGACGCCGAGCCGGTCGAGCAGCGGCTTGACGTGGATCGGCATCGCGGCCGGCCCGGTGATCGCGACGTCGCCGAGCGGCGATAGCCCGATGCGGTCGCACGCGGCGAGCACGAGGTAGCTGGTGTTCGCGGCCGAATCGGCATGGCAGACGAGCCGCTTGCCGGCCGCGCGGAAGTCGTGCATCGCGGCGCGCAGCTCGAGCGCGTCGGTCAGGCTGATCTGCATCGGCTCGACGCGCACGACCAGGCCGGTGAGCCCGGGCTCCTTCGCGAGCTGGCGCAGGCGATCGGCGATCCGGCGCAGCTCGGTGCCGTGGCCACCGGTCCACGAGAACGACTCGCGCTCGACGATGTCGCCGTGGATCTTCAACACGCCGACGTGCGGCTTGTGCTCGTCGAAGCCGGCCGACTCGAGCGGCGTCTCGTACGGTCCCGGCTTCTCCAGGCCCTCCTTCACGCGTGCGAGCGCGTTCTGCAGGTCGAAGCCCTTGTCATCGTCGCTGCCGCTCCCCGCGTGCGACGCGAGCGCGCTCGCCCACGGATCGCTGGCGGAGCCTTCGGCCTTGCCGGCCTTGGTGCTATCGAGCTTGGACGGAGCGGTGTGACAGGCGACGAGCGCGGCGATCCAGACAACGCGGAGGCGCATGCCGCTTCATATCACCTAGCCCGAACCGCTGCCGCTGCCTGCCGGAGCAGCCGGCGCGGGCGCCGGCGCGGGAGCCGGCGTAGGAGCCGGCGTGGGAGCCGGCGCGGGCGCGGCCGATCCGCCGCCGCCATCCTCGGTCGCGCCGAGGATCTCGAGCTGCTTCTTCGCCTTCGGCGAGCCCGGGAACACCTCGAGGTACTTGCGCCACGAGTCGATCGCCTGATCGCGATTGCCCTGCCGCTGGTAGGTCTCGGCGATGCCGCCGAGCGCGGGCTCGTAGCGCGGCGACACCATCAACGCGGAGCGGAAGTTCGAGAACGCGCTCGCGAACTGCTTCGCGTCGAGATGGCAGTAGCCCATGCCGGTCAGCGCCTCGACGCCCTGCGCCTTGATGTCGAGCGCTTTCTGGTAGAGCTCCATCGCCTTCGCGCAGTTGGTCTCCGCCAGCGCGTTCGCCTTCGCGACCAGGCCGTCGTAACCGCCGCCGCCGGAATCGGTCGGCGTTGCCGTGCCACCGCTGCCCGAACCGCCGTGATGATCTTCGGGCGGGAGCGGATCGGTCCTCGCGACCGTGGTCTCGAGCTTCTTCGCGAGCGCCTGCGCGGTCTCCTGATCCGGCGCCTGCGCGATCACGGCGTCGAGCGCCTTCTTCGCGTCGTCGGTCCGGTTCTGGTCGTACGCGATCAGCGCGGCCGCGATCGCGACGCGCACGTCCGCGTGATCGAGGCCGTCGAGCACCTTCGCCGCATCCTCGAGCTTCTTGTCGCGCTCGAGCAGCCGCGCGCTGGCGAGCGCGGTGGCGCGCGCGAGCTCGGCGTCGGAGCCGGCCTTGTCGCGCGCGGCATCGAGGTAGCGGTGCACGTCGCGCGCGGGCTTGCTCTGCAGGCGCATCACCTCGGCCATCGCGAGGTTCGCCGCCGCGTCGTCGGCCTTCGCCTTCACCGCGTGCTGCGCGAGCTGCGCGGCCTGGCTGACCAGCTCGCGCGCGTCCTTGCGCAGCTTGTCGCCGGTATCCTTGTCGACGAGGCCGGCGCGATCGAGCTCGTCCTGCGCGACCGCGACGCTCAGTCGAGCGCGCACGATCTGGGCCTCGGGATCGTCCATGCTCGCCAGCGCCTCGAGCGAGCCTTTCATGCGCGCGGCCACGTTGCCGGTGAGCTCGGTGCGTGCCGACTCGAGCGGCGACGGCGGCGGCGGCGCGTCGGGCGCGGGCGGGGCCACGGCCGCATCGGCCTTGGCGCTCGCGATCGGCGCGACCGTCGCGGCGGCGGCGTCGCGCGGCGTCGGCGGCGTCGCGCTGCGGGTGTCCTGCCGGAACGCGAACATGTAGATGACGCCGGCCGCGCCCGCGATCACGAGCAGCGACAGGATCGTGATCCACAGGCCCGCGCGCGAGCCCCGGTGCACGGGCAGGTAATCGTCGTCGTCGTCGACCCGGCTGACGCGTCCGGTGTCGAACGACGCCTCGTCCGAGGCGGCGACGCGCACGCGCCCGGCAAACGCCGGCTCGTCGGGAATCGCCGCGAGCTTGCCGCCCTGCGGGCCCTGCGGCATCGCCGCCATCGACTCGCTCGCCTTGACCTCGCTCGACGCCCACAGCGCCGTCGAGCGCCCGCCTTCGGGCAGCGACGGCGGCTTGGCGCGCGGCACCGGCGGCGGATCGGTCGGCGGCCGGCGCGGCGGCTGGGGCGCCGCCATGCTCACCGCGGCCAGCTCGGTCTGGGCGAGCGGGTTCGCGGCCGACTGCTTCGGAGGGGGCGGCGGCGGGGTGGTCTTGCCGGTGCGGCGCGCCGCGAAGTTGCCGGTCGTACGGCCCTCGAGCTCGTCGTCGGGCAGCACGGTGCCGCCGGCCGCGGCCGGCTTGTGGCCGGGCAGCGTCGACACCGGGGACGACTTCGCGCCCGGCGTCGGCTTCACCGCGCGCTGGGTGCGTGCCTCGTCGGCGATCACGAAGTACTGGCCGAGCTCGCCGATGTCGCCGAGCCGCTTCCACGTCTTGCCCGAGCGCGAGATCAAGGACTCGCGCGTGACGATCCCGGCGACGATCCACTGCTGCAGGGTCGCGAGCTCGCGGCAGCTCTTCTGCTCGCCGTTCTCGAGCCGGATCAGCCACTGCCGCTCGGCGGTCGGGCCCGAGCCGAGATCGGTCGCGGCGCGCACCGTCGCGGACTCGTCGCTGAGCGACTTGGCGCGGCCCGGGGGCGCCGCGGGGGCGGGATCGGCCGTCGGGGCGCGCCCGCCCACGACCGGCGGCTTCGATCCTCCGGTGCGCGCCCGCTCGACGTTGACGCCGACGTTGGTCGGCGTGCGCTTGCGGATCTTGAACATGTGCCCGCAGTTCGTGCACTTGACCGTGACGCCACCGGGCTTGAGCCGGCTTTCGTCCAGCTCGTACTCGGTCTGGCACTTCTCGCAGCGGACGTCCATTCGTTTCCCGCGGTTCGCCGCAAACGTACCAGATCGTTTATCGTCGAGCCATGTCGGAGGTCCGGGAACGCAGTGCCGAACGCGTCCGCGTCGACGCGTTCGTCAAGGTCCACGGGCTCGACGGCCAGGAGCTCGTGTTCCGCACGCGCGATCTGTCGGCGCACGGGCTGTTCCTGTACACGAAGGTCGCGCGCAGCTACCCGTTCAAGGTCGGCTCGACGCTCGACCTCGAGCTCTACGACTACGATCAATCGGTCGCGGTCAAGGTCGTCGTGGTGCGCGTCGTCGAGGCCGGGAGCGCCGAGGCCGAGTCCTATCCGACCGGCTTCGGCGTGCGGATCGTCGAGCCGAGCGACCAGGCGCGCGCGACGCTCGCGCGGATGATCGAACGGATCAAGTCCGGCGCGGTCTATTGAGCCCGACACGCCTCGCCTCGGAAGACCCGCTGATCGGCTCGCTGATCGGCCGCTACCGCGTCGAACGGCTGCTCGGTGCCGGCGGCATGGGGCGCGTGTACCTCGCGGTGCAGCCTCAGATCGCCGCACGTGCCGCGATCAAGGTCCTGTCGACGAGCGATCGCCAGCTCGTCGAGCGGTTCTTCGCCGAGGCTCGCGCCGTCAACCTGATCGCGCACGAGGCGATCGTCAAGGTCTTCGATCTCGCGGAGCTGCCCGATGGGCGGCCGTACATCATGATGGAGCTGGTCGACGGCGAGCCGCTGCGCGACATCCTCGCGCGCGGCGTGCCGCCCCTCGCGGGCGTGCTGTCGGTGATGCTCGACGTGCTCGCCGCGCTGGACGCGGCGCACGCGATCGGCATCGTTCATCGCGATCTCAAGCCCGAGAACATCATGGTGACCGCGCAGGGGCGCGGCAAGGTGCTCGACTTCGGCATCGCGAAGCTGACGCCGGAGCTGGTCAGCGGAGTCGCGCTGACCAAGTCCGGCGTTCGCATCGGAACTCCCCCGTACATGTCGCCGGAGCAGATCAGGTCGCTGCCGGTCGATCCGCGCAGCGACGTGTACTCGCTCGGCATCGTGCTGTACGAGGCGGTGACCGGCGTGCATCCGTTCGAGGGCAGCAACGATCTGGCGATCATGCTGCGTCACCTCGACGACCTGCCGGAGCCACCATCGCGCGTGCGGCCGGAGCTGCCTGCGGCCCTCGACGCCCTCATCGCTCAGGCCATCGCGAAGTCGCCCGACCAACGCTTCTCGAGCGCCCGAGCGATGGCGGCCGCGATCGCGAGCGTGCTCTCGCAGCTGCCCGGCGCGACCGAGCGGATCGCGGTCACGCCGTTCGCGCCGACACGGTCCGAGCGCGTGGCGCCGGATCGCGACGAGCCGCCGACCGCGATCGAACGCCCGGTGCGCGACGCCGCGCCCGCCGCGCCGGTACCTTCGCCTCGCCGCAGCCGATGGTGGGTCGTCGCCGGGGTGGCCGCCGCAGGCGTGGTCGGCGCGACGATCGCGATCCGCGCGACGCGCGCGCCTGCGGACGCGCCGGCGGCGCAGCCGGTCCGAGGGGCGCAGCCGCTGCCGGCGACCGACGACCCTTGGAGCTCGGGCGCGAAACCCGAGCCTGCGCCGCCGCCACCGCCGACTCCGGCCGTGACCGATGTCGGGATCGTCGGGACTCACCTCGATCTCCTCGCACTTGCGGCCGCGGCGCGACAACAGGCGCGCCAGCGCGTCCCCGACGCGCATCTGGTCCGCATCGTCGCGACGCGCGTCAACCCGGACGGCACGTTCGAGCCTCACGACGCCGTGGTCTTCGAGTTCGAGGGCAAGCCCGGGCCGCGTTGCTGGTTCCAGCTCGTCGTTCGCGACGGCGACATTCACGACGCGATCGGAATGTCCGGTCCGTCGCAATCCTCGTGCACGACACCGCAACTCGTGCCGCGCTGCTCGGTGAGCGAGGCATGGCGTCGCGCCCGCGCGCCGATGGTCCCCTCCAGGGTCGTCGTCACGGCGGATCGGTGGATCGTCGTTCCCGACTCGCAGCGACCGTACGTCACGGACGATCGCTGCGGTGAAGCCGCTGCCGTGACGCATCCGCACGTGCAGCCGCCGCGGCCGGAATCGCCGGCGCCGGCTGCCGCCGCAGCGCCGCCGCGCGCGCCGGCGCCGGCGTCCGCGCCCCCGCCGGCGCGCGATGCCGGTTCGGCGGCGTGCGACCCGTTCGGGCACCAGCATGGCTGCCCCAATACGACGCCGTTCTGACTCAGATCCGCGCCCACCTTTGCGTGCGGGCGACATCGCCCCATTCGCTCGCGAGCAGCTCGAAGCGCAGGTGGTCGTGCCAGCGACCGTCGCGCCAGAACTCGTGCTCTTCGCGGCACAGGAAGCGGAAGCCGACCTTCTCGATCACGCGCCGCGACGCCGCGTTCGCCTCGAAGCAGCCGACGGTGATCTTGTGCAGCCCGATCGTGTCGAAGCCGAACTTCACGGCCGCGTTCGCGGCCTCGGTCATGATCCCCTTGCCCCACAGCGGAGGTGCGAGCCAGTAGCCGAGCTCGGCGCAGTCGACGCGCAGCGCGCGCAGGAACCAGCGCACGCCTTCGAGGCTGACCGATCCGCACGCGCGGCCCTCGTGTTCGATCGCCCATGCGATGCCATCGCCTTTCGCGAGCGCCTCGGCGCGACCGCGCAGAAAGCCGAGCGTCTCGTCGCGATGCTTGTGCGCGGTCCAGCTCATGAACTTCGGCAGCGCCGGATCCGACACGAACGGCCACAGATCCTCGACGTCGTCGTCGCGATACGGCCGGAGCCGCAGCCGCGCGGTCTCGATCACGAGCGGGAGATCGGCAAGCACGGGGATCGTGGAGCGCGGCGGCGTGTTCGACATCAGTGAGCTTCCTCGGCGGTGACCTCTTCGACGGTCGCGAGCACGTCCTTGACGTCGATCAGCCGCAGCCGATCGTCCCACGGCACGCGCACGCCGGCGTCCTTGCGAAACAGGATGTGCGCGCCGTGCGGCACGCCGCTGACGTTCTCGGTCGCCTCGTCGGTGGTCGGCCGATCGCGAGCGACCTCGATCACCTTGCCGTAGAGCGCGTCGTCCTGGCGCTCCTTCGCGCCGGCCGGCAGGTACAGGCCGGCGTCGGTGCGGTCGTCGCTGGCGAGGACCTGGACGAGGACGCGCAGGCCGAGCGGCAGGATCAGGCGATGCGGGCGGGGCGCGGGCGGGTCAGAGGTCACGCGTGAACACGACCGTGCCACTCTCGTCCCGGCAGCGCAAACGACTCGTGCCGGCAGCTTTGAGCCGCGCGGCGGCCGCATCGATGACCGGCTTGAGCGCGGCATCGCCGCACGACTCCGACGTGACCTCGACGACCGCGCCTGCGACCTCGACTCGAGACCACAGGCGCTGGCGGTCGAGCGCGCGCTGCAGCTCGACCGCGAGCGAGTCGGCGCTCGGACCGGTCGGCGCGGCCGGCGTCGGCGCGACGCTCGGCGTCGGCGTCGGGCCCGGGCCCTGGAGCGGGGTCGCCGGCATCGCCGGCGGCTGGTCCGGGACCGGCGGCAGCTCTTCCGGCTTCGCGCCACCGCCGCGGAACAAGAAGTACGCGGCCACGACCACGCCGAGGGCGGCCACGGCCAGCACGATCGCCGCGACCGGCGCGCGGCGCTCCTCGACGGCGGTCCCGCTCGGTGAGATCGAGCTGCGCGGCCGCCGGACCGGCGGCAGCACGAAGTGGCACTTCGGGCAACGTACGTACCCGGGGACGATCGCGACCCCGCATTTCGGGCAAACGTCGCCGCTCACTCGGGAAGGATACGTTGCCGGGGCGTAGACGCCAAAAAACGGGCGTCGGGCGCCCTAGGGACGGCCCCTGCGACGCCGCCCGCTGCCGAGGAGAAGCGCCACGGCGGCCGCCAGCACGGCCGAGCCCCGGGCGTCGCGCCCGGCGCTGCAGCAGCCCCCGCCGACGCTGGCCGGCTCGCAGGAATTCGGATCCTTCGCGATCGGATACACGGTGCACATCGCGTTGATGTCGTCGTCCTCGAGCGTCTCCTTCTTGGTCTCGCCGCAGTCCTGGTAGTTGTACATGGTCGCGCCGAGGATCTCGGGATCGGTGGTGTCGGTGCAGAACGGCACGGCGCTGCCGTTGTTGTCGTACCGCACGGGGTCGGCCGGCGCGCGGCAGGTGTGCTCGAGCCCGTGCACGTGGCCGAGCTCGTGCGTCATCGTGTTCTGCAGCTCGGCGACGCACGGCGCGGTCGACTGCGTGACGCCGTTGACCGCGATCGCGAAGTTGACGCCGTTGATCTCGACATCGGCATCGACGAGCGCGCCGTAGCGCGAGCTCGACGTGTCGCTGATGTACGCGACGGTCGTGATGCCGGCGGCCGCGCTCGAGTAGCACTGCTCGGCGTCGTCGCCGATCGCGGGCCGGCACCAGTTGCCGCCGCAATCGGCGCACGGCGTGTCGCGGAACTTGATGACGTTGACCTCGTCGCGGCCGACCTCCATCGCCTTCGCCGGTTGCTCGACCATCTTCATGTACGAGCACGTCGAGATGTCGACGTCGGTGTTCCACGTATCGATCGACGCGGTGATGACCGGAAACTCGTCGTCGCCGGCGATCGCGGTCGTGCCGGCCGAATCCGGCGTGACGAAGATGCAGCCCGATTCCCAGAACAGCGGGTGATTGTCGCCGACCGTCTGCGTGCGCACGAAGTCGGGCGAGATCGAATCGGTGACCTCGACGTCGTCGAGCACGACGTGCGCGCTGCCGGCGCGGTCGAGGCCCTGGTGCGCGGCGACGGTCACGACCATGCCTTCTTGCAGGATCGGCAGGCCGGGCATCTGGCGCATCGTGATGTCGTCGACCGTGCCGCCGAGCTGGCGCACGACGACCGGGCCGGCCGCGGTCTGCACGGTCGCGTCAGTGACGATGCGCGAGCCATCGGAGGTCCACTTGCTGCGAACGTCCGAGACCGTGCCCTGCACGGTCAGCGGCCCCGCGTACGCGGTGCCACCGATCAGCAGCAACAGCGCGAAGCGCTTCACTAGTCCACCCTATCACGCCATGTTACAAGGGCCCACCATGGCTGCGGACACTCGCCCCGTGCGTGTGAGGATCGCCCCATCTCCGACGGGGGATCCGCATGTCGGCACCGCGTACATCGCGCTCTTCGACTACGTCTTCGCGCGCCAGCAGCGTGGCAAGTTCGTGCTGCGCATCGAGGATACCGACCAGACGCGCGCGCGCGCCGATTCGGAGCAGCAGATCTTCGACGCGCTCCGCTGGATCGGTCTGACCTGGGATGAAGGGCCCGACGTCGGCGGCCCGTTCGGCCCGTATCGCCAGAGCGAGCGCAGCGCGATCTATCGCGAGCACGCCGAGATCTTGCTCGCGCGCGGCGAGGCGTACCGCTGCTTCTGCACGCCGGAGCGGCTCGAGAAGCTGCGCGTGCAGCAGAAGGCCGAGAAGAAGGAGCTGGGCTACGACCGCCACTGCCGCGATCTCGACGCGAAGGACGGCGCGCGCCGCGCCGCCGGCGGCGAGCTGTGCGTGATCCGCATGAAGGTGCCGCTCGAGGGCACGGTCGAGTTCACCGATCGCCTGCGCGGCGTGATCGCGCGCGACGCGCACGAGATCGACGACCAGGTGCTGATCAAGTCCGACGGCCTGCCCACGTATCACCTCGCGAACGTCGTCGACGATCACTTGATGCAGATCACGCACGTGATCCGCGCCGAGGAGTGGATCTCGTCGACGCCGAAGCACGTCTTGCTCTATCGCGCGTTCGGCTGGGAGCTGCCGGAGTTCATCCACATGCCGCTCCTGCGCAACCCCGACAAGGACAAGACCAAGATCAGCAAGCGCAAGCACCCGGTGTCGATCAACTACTACCGGGACATCGGCATCCTGCCGCACGCGCTGCTCAACTTCCTCGGCACCATGGGGTGGTCGTTCGGCGGCGACCGCGAGAAGTTCACCATCGACGAGATGATCCAGGTGTTCTCGTGGGACCGCATGTCACTCGGCGGGCCGGTGTTCGATCTCGCGAAGCTGACCTGGCTCAACGAGCAGTACATCCACGACCTCACGTACGAGCAGCTCGCCGACGCGCTGATCGGCTGGCGCATGAACAAGGAGTTTCTCGTCAAGCTGTTGCCGCTCGTGCGCGAGCGCATCAAGAAGCTCGACGAGGTCATCCCGGCGACCGAGTACTTCTTCGCCGGCGATCTCGACTACGCGGCCGTGCTCGCCGAGATGGTCGTGCCCGAGGTCGCGCCGGCCGACGTCGCGCGCGGGCTGCTCGACTTCGTCGAGCGCTTCGAGGCGCGCGACGGCTTCGGCAAGGAGATGCTCGAGGAGGTCGCGCGCCAGTGGAGCGAGGCGCTCGGCTGGAAGACCAAGCACGCGTTCATGCTGCTCCGGCTCGCGATCACCGCGCGCAAGGCCTCGCCGCCGCTGTTCGAGACGATGGTCGTGCTCGGCAAGGAGCTCGTGCGCCGCCGGCTGCGCAAGACCGCCGAGACGATCGCGGCCGGGAAGAAGTAGTTAGTGTTCCCGGAGTCGCCGTTCGTCACCGCGCCGCGCTGGGCGTGGCGGATGATCCGCAAGGTCTCGGTGGATCAATGGCGAGCGATCGATCGCGAGACCGTTCGCCCACCGGGCGCGGCCGGCACGTTCAAGTGGCAGATCCTCGTCATCCTCGTCACGGTCGCGGTGTCGCTCACGCTGCAGGAGTACATCGGCGATCGCGGCTTCTTCGAGGATCACTTCAAGCCGCACGGCGCCGACCCGTACTACACGCTCGAGGGCTTCGCGTGGTGGTCGGGCTGGCGCGTGCTCGGCTACGTCGTGATCCCGATGACCGTGCTCGCGCTGATGCCGGGCGAGCGCGTCCTCGATTACCACCTGTCGCCGCGCGGCTTCTTCAAGCACCTGTGGATCTACGGCGTCCTGTTCCTGTGCGTGCTGCCGGCCGTGCTGCTCGCGTCGACGACGCACGCGTTCCGCAACACGTACCCGTTCTACCGGCTCGCGAATCGCTCGGTGATCGATCTCGTGCTGTGGGAGCTGCTCTACGCGGCTCAGTTCATCTCGCTCGAGGTGTTCTTCCGCGGGTTCATCCTGAACGGCCTGCGCAAGGCGTGCGGATCGAACGCGATCTTCGTGATGATCGTCCCGTATTGCATGATCCACTACGGCAAGCCGCTGCCCGAGACGCTCGGCGCGATCGGCGCGGGCCTGATCCTCGGCACGCTCGCGATGCGCACGCGCTCGATCTGGGGCGGCGTGCTGATCCACATCGGCGTCGCGGCCACGATGGACATCCTCGCGCTGCGCGGTTGCCCGCCGATCGGTAGCGGTCGGTTCTGCGGCGAGCCGTGAGCTGGCCGGGGAGCGGTCGACAGCGGCACGTGGTCGTGCGAGCCTTTCGAGATATCGCGGTGCGACGATTCTCGACGCTTGCGGCGCTGCTGGGGGCATCGGCGTGCGGACGGCTGGATTTCGACGCTACCGGGACCTCGGACGCGAGCGGCGACGCCCTCGTGGTCGATCCCACGCTCGTGCTGTGGCTGCGGATGGACGAGGCGCCGGACAATGGGGCCATTCTCGACTCGGCGCGTGGCCATGCCGTGTCGTGCTCGACGTGTCCCGTCTTGAGCGCGGGCGTCCATGGCATGGCATATGACTTCGTCGCGAGCACCAGCCAGGTCGTCGTCGATCACACCGCCGATCTCGACACCACATCGGGCTTCACAATCGCAGCATGGATCCGCGTGCACGCGTATCCGGCGACCTATGCCGGCGCGGCGTGCAAGCCGCTCGGCAGCGGCGACGACGACACGTTCTGCGTGAGCGTCGATTCGTCGATGGAGATTTTTTACTACAGCAACCAGAACGGTTCAGGCGGCGACTTTCAATACAGCACGTCGATGATCGCGCTCGAGAGCTGGCACCACGTGGCGATGACGTGGGATGGGACGACCAAGCATGGCTATCTCGACGGCGTGGCGGAGGCGACCAGCACGACCCATATCGATTGGGATACAAACCCGATCGTGGTCGGCGCCGACAACGTGCCGATTCCTGAATACCCGCTCGACGGAGTGGTCGATGACCTCCGGCTATACGACCGCGCGCTCTCCGCGGCCGAGATCGCGGTCCTGGCCGCGCCTTAGCGGGTCATCTACGACTACGACGCACAGGAAGATCGCAAAACAGAAGGGGTGCAGCGACTCTTCATCGCTGCACCCCAAAAACGAGCACGACCGTCCGACCGTAGGGCAGTCTATCCCCTACGATTTACGTAGGTGGGCTCCGCATAATCCATCGGGCTTCCCGACGAGCGGGCGTGCACTCCCGGAACAGAGGCAGATCCCTGGATAGAAATGTAGGAGACAGATTTGCCCCGGGTATCGCATCAGACAGCCCGTGCTCGATTTCTATAAATAGGGATCGCGATCGAATTCGTCAACCGAAAAACGCGAACCGGATCACTTCGCCGAATTCGCGGATCACTTCGCGGATTTCGCGCCCGCGTCGCCCTCGCGCCAATTCGGTCCTTCGCCGCCTTGTTTCGCGATAGACTTCACGCCGCGCGCGAGCATCGATTCCTTGGTCTCGATCGCGTCGGCGCGCTCCTCGACCGGATGCGCGTGCATGCCGGTATCCATGCGGATCGCGTCGCACGGGCACGCCTCGACGCACAGCCCGCACACCACGCAGCGCAGCTCGTCGATCTCGAAGATCGCCGGGCGCTTCTCGATCGCTTTCGAGTTGCTCTCCTCGGGAACGATCGTGATGCAGTGAGCCGGGCACACGGTCGGGCAGCACATGCACGCGACGCAGCGCACCGCGCCGTCCTCGCGCAGCGTCAGGCGGTGCAGGCCGCGGAACCGCTCCGGATACGTGACCTTCTCCTCTGGATACTGGACGGTCTCGATCTCGTTCTTCCACGCCTCGTCGTCGGGCGCACCGGCGCGCGACCGCGACTTCGCGCTGCGTAGCGGGAGGAACAAGTTTCGCGCGAAGTGCTTGAGCGTGATGCCGAGGCCTTTCGCGGTCGCGGCGAGAAACGACGCGTCCTGCGGCGCCGGCCGCGCCACCTGCACCGTGCGCACCTTGCCATGCGTCGCGAGGACCTTGAGGCCTTCGTGCGCTGCTTCGTGATGGTCGTCGTGCGCGGTGGACATCAGGTTCCTTTCACGAACATGAACACGAGCTTGATCAGCGCGGTCACCATCACGTTCGCGAGCGAGAGCGGCAGCAGCACCTTCCAGCCCAGGTTCATCAGCTGATCGACGCGGAAGCGCGGCAGCGTCCACCGGACGAGCAGCTGGAACATGCACAGCAGCACGACCTTCACGCCGAACGCGACGAACTGCAGGCCCACGACCAGGCCGTGCGGCAGGTTGAAGTGGTACCAGCCGTAGCGGAAGCCGTCGGGATCGAGGAACGGCACTTGCCAGCCGCCGAAGAACACGGTCGCGATCACTGCGGAGATGAAGACGATCTCGATGAACTCGGCCAGGAAGAACATGCCCCAGCGAATGCCGGAGTACTCGACGAAGTAGCCGATGATCTCGGGCTCGCCTTCCGGGATGTCGAACGGCGCGCGCTTGGTCTCGGCGATCGCGGCGGTGAAGAACAACACGAGGCCGACCGGCTGCCACAGCCACAGCCAGTTCAGCGGGTTCGCGGGCGACATCGTGTCGCTCGCGCCGTTCGCGGTGATCCAGCCCGGCTCGAGGCTGCCGGTCACGACGAACACGCCCATCAGCGACAGGCCCATCGCGACCTCGTACGACATCATCTGCGACGAGCTGCGCAGGCCGCCGAGCAGCGCCCACTTGTTGTAGCTGGCCCAGCCCGCGATCGTGCCGCCGTAGTTCGCGAGCGTGAGGATCGCGAAGTAGAAGATGAGGCCGTAATCCGCCGCGAAGATCTGCATGCGGATCGGATCGGCGAGCTGCTCGGGCGTGAACGCCGACGGATCGAACGTCTGCGTGAACACGTGCGGATAGATCGTCGGGCCGAACGGGATGATGCAGAACGCGATGAGCACCGGCGCGAGCGAAAGCACGGGCGCGAGCGCGAACAGGCCCTTGTGCACGTTCGCCGGGATGAAGTCTTCCTTGAAGATCATCTTCAAGGCGTCGGCGACGAAGTGCAGGATGCCCTTGAGCTTGATCGGGCCGATGTTGGCGCGGTTCGGGCCGAGCCGGTCCTGCATCATCGCGCTCTGCCGGCGCTCGGCCCACGTCAGGAGCGACGCGAGCGGCATCACGAGCGCGAGCACGAGGAACAGCCACTTGACCGCGGGGAAGTCGAGGATCGCCCACGGTAGGTGCCAGAAATCGCCGGCGGTCGGCATCAGCCTCGGCTCCCCGCGAAGCGCAGCGCGAGCGGCCGTGCCTCGCGCGCCCACGCCAGATCCTTCCAGGCCGGCACGTGCGCGGTCATGTCCTTGAACACCTCGCGCGCGTGCGTCCACGCCAGCGTCACGCCGGTCGCGTGGGCGAGCCGCACGATCGCCTCCCAGCCCGCGATCGCGGTGCCGGGTGGAGCGAACGCCGCGTGCATGCGCTGCACGAAGCCCTTGTTGTTCGTGATCGTCGCGCCGGTCTCGGCCCATGCCGCGATCGGCAGCGCGACCTTGGCGTGAGCGACCGGGCCGCGCTCGTACGCCGACAGCGAGATGACCTCGAGCTCCTTCAGCTTGCCCGGATCCAATCCCGACAGCACGTCGCCGAGCACGACCAGCGCGCGCAGGTTCGCGGGCAGCGCGCGATCGAGCTCGAGCGCGGACATCGTCGACAGGCCGAGCGCCTCGGCGATCGCCTTCACGCCCGCGGTGTTCGCGTTGACGTCGGCGGCACGCAGGCGGCCATCGGCGCGCGCCGGCACCGGCGGCTTGCCGGCGACGATCACGTGGCCGGCCTTCCACTCCTTCGCGAGGCGGGCGAGCGCGTAGTTGTCCTCGTTCGAGCACGTCGCGGACAGCACCACGCCGATCTGCCCCGGGTCTTTCAGGAACACGCCGAGCCGCTTCGCGGCATCGGCGATCGCGCGGTCCCACGACGCGGGCAGCCCGTTCAGCGTCGACGCCGCGAGCCGCTGCTCGCGCAGCTCGTGGTACGTGAACCGGCCCTCGTCGCACATCCAGTACTTGTTGACGGCATCGTTGTGGCGCGGCACGAGGCGCCACGCGCGGCCGTTCTTGTGGTGGATCTCGACGTTGCAGCCGGTCGCGCAGCCGTTGCACACGCTCGGCGTGGCCTCGAGCTCCCACGCGCGCATCGTGAACCGGAAGTCCTTCGCGGTCAGCGCGCCGACCGGGCAGACGTCGACCGTGTTCATCGAGTACGCGTTGTCGAGCTGCTCGCCCGGCGCGGTCGTCAGGATCTCGTGGTCGCCGCGGTGCGCGAACTCGAGCTGGTGCTGGCCGGCGACCTCGTCGCACGCGCGGATGCAGCGCGAGCACAGGATGCAGCGCTCCTGATCGAGCACGATGTGCGGCCCGACATCGACGACCTTGTTCTTGTGGACCTTCGGCGTGTCGACCCGCGAGTTCGCGTTGTCGTGATCGAAGTACAGCTTCTGCAGCGTGCACTCGCCGGCCTTGTCGCAGATCGGGCAGTCGATCGGGTGGTTGACGAGCGTGAACTCGAGCTGCTGCTTGCGCGCGAGCGTCGACGCGGCGTCGGCCGTGTGCACGACCATGCCGTCGGCGACCGTCTGCTGGCAGCTCGGCTGCAGCTTCGGGTTCTTCTCGATCGAGACCAGGCACTGCCGGCACTGCGCCACCACCGGCAGCCCGGGGTGGTAGCAAAACGCGCTGATGTCGAGCCCGAGCGTGCGCGCCGCCTCGAGCACGTTCGTGCCCTTCGGCACGGTGACGCTGTGCCCATCGATGGTCAAAGTAACCGTCTCACTCATGACGCACACCCGAGCAAACCGCCGTCTGTGACTTCGCGCTCGGCGCCGCGAGCGCGAGGCGGAGCGAGAACCGGACCGGAGCGACCGACCGGTCGTGAGGACCGGAAGCGGAGCGACAACGAAGCGATCGCGGCGCCGAGCGCGAAGTCACTTGTCACACTCCCCGCCGATCATGTTGATCATCCCAAAGATGGGAACGACGTCCGCGATCAGGTGGTCGTGGATCAGCCGGCCGGCCGTCGACAGGTGCACGAACGACGGCGACCGCACGTACGCCTTGTACGGGCGGCCGGTGCCGTCGGCGACGACGAAGAAGCCGAGCTCGCCGTTGCCGCCCTCGACGAACGTGTAGGCCTCGCCGGGCGGGACGCGGATGCCGTCCATGATGTGCTTGAAGTGGCGGATCATCGACTCGATCGTGTTGTACGTGTCGGTCTTGGGCGGCAGCGTGCAGCGCGGATCGTCGACCATGATCGGGCCGGGCTCGATCATCTTCAGGCACTGGCGCAGGATGCGCGCCGACTGCTTGAGCTCCTCGATGCGCACGAGGTAGCGGTCGAGGCAGTCGCCCTTGGTGCCGAGCGGCACGTCGAACTCGAGCTCGGGATACAGCGAGTACGGATGGTCGCGGCGGACGTCGTAGTCGACGCCGCACGCGCGCGCGATCGGGCCGACACAGCCGGTCGCGATCGCGTCCTCGCGCGACATCGCGCCGATGCCGGCCATGCGGTCGTAGAAGATCTTGTTGTGGTTGAGCAGGCCCTCGACCTCGACCATCACCTTCTCGAGCTGGTCGAGCAGCTTCGTGAGGTCGGCGTCGAAGTGCTCGGGCAGGTCCTTGGCGACGCCGCCGACGCGCACGTAGCTGTGCGTGAGCCGCGCGCCCGAGACCTTCTCGAGCAGCTCGTAGAACCACTCGCGCGCCTTCAAGAAGTAGAGGAACGCGGTGAACGCGCCGAGCTCCATCGCCGACGCGCCGACGCACGTCAGGTGGTCGGTGATGCGCGACATCTCGCTCACGATCACGCGGATGAACTCCGCGCGCCGAGGGATCCCTTTGTCCGGGCCGGTCAGGCCCATCAGCTTCTCGGCCGCCATCGCCCAGCCGACGTTGTTGATCATCGGCGAGACGTAGTTGAGCCGGTCCGTGTACGGGAACACCTGCGTGTACGTCGCGTGCTCCGACTCCTTCTCGAAGCAGCGGTGCAGGTAGCCGGGCTGGATGTCGCTCTTGACGATGCGCTCGCCGTCGACCGTCAGCACGATGCGCACGGTGCCGTGCATCGCGGGGTGGGACGGGCCCATGTTCACCGTCATCAGATCGGGCGGCAGCTCGGTCTCGTTGTCGGACAGGTCCTGAACGTCCTTGCGGCCGAGCACGAGCTGCTTGAGCGTCTGGGTGTCAGCCATGGCTCGTGCCCACCTTCTTCGTCGGATCGGTGATCAGGAGATCGTCGCGGCGCACCAGCGGCTGGCGCTTCTCCTTCGGGTAGTCCTTGCGCAGCGGGTAGCCGACGAACTCCTCGTACAGGTAGATGCGCCGCAGATCGGGATGGCCGTCGAACTTGATCCCGTACATGTCGAACGTCTCGCGCTCCTGCCAGTCGAACGCCGGCCACAGGTCGGCGAGCGAGGCCACGCGCGGATCGTGCTCGGGCACTTCGATCTCGAGCCGGATGCGGTGCTTGTGCTGGCTCGAGCGCAGCTGATAGCAGACCGTGAAGCGGGGCTTGCTCTCGTTCCAGTGCTCGGCAGGCGGCCGGCCGACCGGATGCCAGTCGAGCCAGTCGATGCACGTGCAGAACACCGGCGCGTCGAACGCCATCGCCGGCTCGTCGCGCAGCCAGCGCGCGACGTCGAGCAGGTTGTCGCGCTTCACCCACGCGATCTCGTCGCCGTGCGCCGAGCCGGTGCGGGCGATCGCGGCGCCGTGCTTCGCCGTCAGCGCGTCGAGGACTTTCTGCGCCATCGCTGCTACTCCTCTTCACTCATCTTCATTCATCAGTCTGCGCGGCGATCAGCTGCTCGCGCTTGGCGCGCAGCTGGCTGTGGCCGCGGCCGTCCTGGATGCGCTCCATGAGCAGGATCAGCGCGTCGAGCACCTGCTCGGGACGCGGCGGGCAGCCCGGGATGTAGACGTCGACCGGGATCACCTGATCGGCGCCGGGCATCGCGTGATAGTTCTGGTAGAAGCCGCCGGTCGACGCGCACACGCCGAACGCGATGACCCACTTCGGCTCGGCCATCTGATCGAACACGCGCTTCAGCGCCGGGCCCTGCTTCTCGGTGATCGTGCCGACGATCATCAGGAGGTCGCTCTGGCGCGGCGAGAACCGCGGGAACTCGGCGCCGAACCGCGCGATGTCGTACTTCGGCCCCGCGACCGACATGAACTCCATGCCGCAGCACGCGGTGACGAACGGGTAGGTGAACAGCGAGAACTTGCGCCCCCACTCGGGGATGCGGGCGAGCTTGGATTGCTTCGCCCACTTCGCGGCGTCCTCGATGCGCGTCGTGGTGAGCTCTAGTCCCATCCGATCGCCTTCTTTCGCCAGACGTAGGCGAGCGCGACGACGAGGATCGCGACGAACACGAGCATCTCGACGAAGCCGAACACGCTCACCACCGGGACGCCGTTGGGCCCCATCGTGTGCGAGAGGTTGTTGAACAGGATCGCCCACGGATACATGAACGCTGCTTCGATGTCGAAGACGAGGAAAAGGATGGCGACCTGATAGAAGCGAACCGAGTAGCGGCCGCGCGGCGAGCCGATCGGCTCGGAACCGCACTCGAAGGGCTCGAGCTTGGCCGGGTTGGTTGCCTTCGGGCCGACGAGCACGGCCAGCGCGGTGAACAGGCCGCAGAATCCGAGCGCGAGCGCCACCGCGAGCCCGGCCGGCATGTACGCCTGAAGCTGCAAAGCGGCCGCAGTATATGGCGGCCGTGACCTTGGTCAACGCGAGCCGGCGGGCTTTTTCGGTGGGCGATCGCGCGCTTAGTGGCGATAGAATGGATCGATGCGTTGGCTCGTCGCGCTGCTCGCCGCGTGCGGCTTTCGCGCCGGGGTGATGGACGAGCCGTCGTCGGCCCCGGATGCGTCGGGCACGCAGCGCGACGCCACGCACGTGTTCGTCGACGCCCCTGCAGCGCCGCCCGCGATCATGCTGGTCCAGAAGACGTTCGGCAATTCGGGCGGAGCAGACGGGATCAGCGCCACGTTCGGAGCCCAGACCAGCCACGACTTCAACGTGGCGGTCGTGAAATGGGACTCGGGGTCGACCGCGTGCAACGACGTGACCGACGCCAGCGGCAACGTCTACGCGAAGCTCGGCACCACGCTGACCGACGGCGCGCAGCAGCTGGAAGTCTGGTACGCGACCGACATCGCTGCGGCGGGGACCAACAAGGTCAGCGCCACGTTCGGGGCCACGGTGTCGAACCCCACGCTGCGCATCCTCGAGTATTCCGGTATCGCGCTCGCCAGCCCGGTGGATACCTCGGCCGCCGCTAGCTCGACGAGCGCGAGCATGTCGCTCGACAGCGGGCCAGCGATGACCGGTCACGCCTCCGACCTCCTGATCCTCGCCGAAGCGTCGAACTCGACCGAGCAGTCGGTCGGCAGTGGCTTCCACGACGAGCTCGACGTCACCGGTGACGTCGTGGCCGACGAGATCGTCGACGCGACGGGGAGCTACGATGCCACCGCGTCGATCTTTCCGGGCGGGCGCTGGATGATCGCGCTGGCTGCGTTCGCCGGACAGTAGCTACAGATTCGCCTGCGCGTTGCGCAGCGCCTCTTCGAGCGCGGCGATCATCTGGTCGTTCATGTCGACGACGTAGATCGTCTCGGGATTCGGCCGGCGGTGCGCGCGGATCTCCTCGACGATCGCGCGCGCGGCCTCGTCGATCGGAACGCCGCCGAGATCGGTGCCGATGCCGGGGATCGCGATGACCTTGAAGTTGTTGCGGTCGGCCGCGATCAGCGCGGCGCGCGCGGCGCGGCGCACGTTCTCGGCGCCGATCATCATGCCCGGCTCTTCCATCGTCGGGACGTGGATGACGTTCTTGGCGGGCAGCTGGCCGGCGGTCGTGACCAGCGCGGCGCCGACCGCGATCGGCGCGGCCGCCATCGCCGCCTGCTGGATGACGTCACCGCCCTGGCGGCGCAGCGCACCGCCGATCCCTCCGCCCATGATGCCGAGCGAGTTCGCCGGATTCACCACGGCGTCGACGGGAAGCGTCCACAGCTCGGCCTTCGCGACGTGCACTTGCATCGGCAAGCACCGCTACCACGCAGGCGAGCCGGAATTCAAGCGCAGGCTTTCTCCAGCTCTTGCTCCACGCGCTCCTCGGCCCACTTCTTAGCGACCGCGAGCTCCTTCACGATGAGCTGCTTGGCGTTATCGAGCATCTTGCGCTCGCCGAACGACAGGACCTTGCTGCTCTTGAGCCGGTAGAGGTCGCGGTAGACCTCGGCGACGTCGAACAGCGAGCCGGTCTTGATCTTCTCCATGAACCCGCGATAGCGGCGGTTCCACGTCTGCTTGTCGATGTGGACGTCCTTCTCGCGCAGGATGTCGAACACTTCCTCGATCTCCTGAGACGTCGCCACGGCGCGAAGCCCGACCTGATCGGCTTTGTCCTTCGGCACCAGGATCTGCATCCCGGTGGCGAGAACCTTGAGGACGTAGAAGGAGCAAACGGTCGCGTTGATCTCCTTCTTTTCGACCCCGATCACCTCGGCCACGCCGTGAGCGGGGTAGACGGCCTTGTCGCCAATTCTGAAGTCGTTCATCAGTTTCTCCTCCAAACGCCGGGCGTAGACAGCAATGCCGATGCCTCTGGTTGCCTCGTTTGAGAACGGGTAGTTAGCGGCTCCGAGCTGTGCCAGCGTGTCACGGGTACTTCTTGCCGTGAGAGGCCGCGGCGCGGGGTTTCCCAACGGGGCCCGGAGGATATCAATCGCGACGCAGATCGCCAGCACTTTCGTCATCCGGCCGATCTACTAGCCGGCGTCCATTCGAGATATCAGGGACTTGCGTGATACCATTTCGGGCAAGTGCGGGGTTCGATCGGTCAGCTATTGATCGCGCAAGGCGCGATCGATGCCGCTGCTTTGTCCGATGCGCTGGCGCGGCAGAGCGGTCGCCACCCGGTTGCGTCCGAGCTGTACGCGCTCGGCTACTGCACCGAGCGCCAGCTCGCGACCGCGCTGTCGGTCCAGACCGGCTGGCCCGCGATCGTGTTCGACGAGTCGACGATCCGGCTCGACGTGCTCGAGCACGTGTCGACCGAATGGGCGCGCATCTTCTCGGCGCTGGTCGTCGCCGAGGACGAGCACACGCTGGTGGTCGCTGCAGCGCGCCCGGAGGACGCGATCGTGCCCGCGCGCGAGCTCGGCGCGGCGCGCGGCAAGAACGTCGAGCTGCGCATCGCGCTCGACATCACGCTCGCGCGCGCGATCCGGCTCGCGTTCCGGCGCTGGAAGCAGGGCGAGCAGTTTCTCGTCGGCCACGAGGCCGACGGCCGCGCGCCGTTCGTCGCGATCGTGCAGCCCGACGGAGCCGAGGACGAACACCGCCAGGCGCAGCACGCGCTCGCACTCGACGCCGCGCGCAACATCGAGGACGACGACGAGCTGCCGTCCGAGGATCACCCGTCGATGTCGACCTTGACCGGCGACTGGCGCGTCAACACGACGACCTCGACGACGAACGACGAGGCCGAGCCGCTGCTCGAGGAGCACACGTCGGTCCTGACCGCGGAGCTCGATCGCGTCGGCGAGGATCCGACGCAGATTCCGAGCGAGCATCTGCGCGCGCTGATCGTCGATCCCGATCCGGACGGCCGGCTCCAGCTGGTCCGCGAGCTCGAGAAGCTGGGCTGGACGTGCCAGGCCGCGACCTCGGGCAAGCAGGCGATCAATCTGTTGAGCCAGATCCCGTTCGATCTCTTGATCGCGGACGTCGCGGTGCCCGAATACGACGGGCTGCAGCTGTGCCGCGCGGTCAAGAACAGCCGCCGGCTGGTGCGCACGCGTGTCGTCGTGACGACCTCGGTCGTCGATTCGGGGCAAGTCCCCGACGACGCCTTGCAGCGCAGCGGCGCCGACGGCTACATCGAGAAGCCGATCGACGCGCGCCGGCTGCAGCGCGTGCTGCGCGATCTCACGCCCGACGACAAGAACGACAACGAGCCGGTGCTCGCCGACGCGCTCGGCCGCTATCACAACGGCGACATCGAAGGCGCGATCGGGCGCCTGCGCGACGCGCTGGTCACCGACCCGGCAAGCGCGAAGCTCCACTTCATGCTCGCGAACATGCTGCAGCGCGCGTCGCGCTGGCCCGAGGCGATCGACGAGTACGAGGCGGTCGTCGAGCTCCAGCCGGCGTACTTCCCCGCGCTGACGCGGCTGGCTTACCTGTACTTCCGCCAGGGCCTGCACGCGCGTGCGGTCGAAACGTGGCGCCGCGCGCTGCCGGTCTGCGACGACCCGGCGCTGCGCCGCAACATCGAGCTGTTCATGCGCAAGCTCGTCGCCGACATGTCGAAGGCCGACGCGAGCTGAGAAGAATTACCGCCAAGGCGCCAGGGACGCCAAGGTTCGCCAGGCAGAGATCACCAGGTCGGCACGTACATCGCCTGCAGCGTCGCGTAGTCGTCGAAGCCGACGGCCTTGCCCGCGTCGAGGTCGGCCTGGCACTCGCTCTGGTACTCGGGCAGCTTGATGTAGATGCGATCGGCGGCGACGTTCGTGTTCGTGTAGGCGGTGATGTCGCTGTCGCGGTTGCCGACGCCGGCAGCGATCGTCAGGCCCTGCTCGAGCGCGCTGATCGTCTGCGTCTTGTAGTCGATCGTGTCCTGGCCGGGCAGCGTGACGAACGAATCCGAAAGCCGCACCGGGCCGAGCGGGAAGCCCTTGTCGGACAGCCACTGCCGCGTGTCCTGCGTGTACTGGTTGCCGCGGGCGGTCACGTACACGAGCTGGAGGCCGTTCGCGGCGGCGGCCTGGTACGCGTCCGACGCGCCGGGCTGCTCGTCGGGCTCGATGCCGAGCGCGATCGTCTCGACGAACGCGTTCTCCGACGACGTCAGCGTGCCGTCGACGTCCGAGACGACGAGCGCCGAGTTGTCGGGCGCGACGTACGCGAGGAAGCTCGTGCCGGTGCGATCGCCGACGACCGAGACGTACATGTCGCGGAGGCCGATCGGCATGCGGTCGTCGGCCGACAAGGACAGCGCGAAGTGGCCTTCGTCGTCGGTCGTCGTCGTGCCGACCTTCTGCCAGTTGTTGTCGCGGCACGCGAACACGTCGACGTCTTCGTCCTCGAGCGCCTTGTCCGCGATCGTGTACGCGATCCAGCCTTCGACCACCTGCGGATCGGCGCTCGCCGGCGCGACCAGGTCGAAGCCGCGGTGGCGCGGATCGCCGAGCGCGGCGATGATGCTGCTCGACACGTGGCGAAAGTCACCGGCAGGTCCAGCATCCGGGGTGCCGTCGCACAGGACCTGGGGTACCGCGGCCTGGCCGTCGGCCTTGCCACTGCCGCCGTCGCCGGCTTCACCGGGATCCACGCCGACCGGCGTGGATGGCGCCGACGACGCGCAACCGACGAGAGCGAGGCAGAACGCGACGGGCGTGATCTTCATGCGACACGCTCGTTACAAGATGCGGGCCGACGAAAACGGCTACTCGGGTAGCCGCTGCGGCTAGCCGAGCGTGCCGGGGTTGAGCACGCGATCGGGATCGAGCGCGTCGCGCAGCCCGCGCAGGTAGCCATCGAGCTCGTGGGCCCGCGTGCCGAGCAGCCAGCCGCCGGCCGCTTGCGCCGCGCGCTCGCCGCCGGCGACGATCGTCGGCTCGTCGGGATCGAACGTGAAGAACGCGACCGCGCCGTCGGGATCGAAGCGCGAGATGTGAGCGCGAGCCGATGCACCGAGCCGTTGTGCCTCGGCGAGCACTCCGCGATAGACGGCGCGCAGCTTCGACGGCGTCGCCATCACCTGCAGCGACGGCGCGGCGCCGGGCGTGGGCTCGCCGGCGTGCAGGCGCCGCCACCACAGATCCGCGAGCGCGGGATCGTGCTCGTGGCCGCCCTCGGCGACGACCGCGCTCGTGATCAGATCGCGATCGCACGCCGCGAGATCGGTCGGCCCGGCCGTCGCGGCGACGAGCAGCGCGTGGCCGGCGGGCAACACGGCGCCCGCGAAGTGGCGCGCGGCCTCGGCGGCGTCGTAGATGCGCAGCCCGCTCGGCGCGGCTTCCTCGCGCAGCGCGAGGTAGATCGCCGACACCGCGGCGTCGATCGACGGCAGCACGTACGACGCGACGAGCCGCGACTCCGGCCGCTGGTGGATGCGCATCACGACGGACGTGATCACGCCGATCGTGCCTTCGCTGCCGCACAGCGCGCGCGCGAGGTCGGGGCCGGTCGAGCGGCGCGGCGCGACGCGCGTGTGCACGGTGCGGCCATCGGCGAGCACCGCCGAGACGCCGACGACCGCTTCTTCGAAGAAGCCGTGCCGCGCGCTCGACTTGCCGGGCGTGCGCACCGCGAGGATGCCGCCGAGCGACGACGTCAGCACGCTCGGCGGGTAATCCCCGATCGACAGGCCGCGCGGCTGCAAGATCCGCTCGAGCTCGAGCCCGGTGATGCCGGCCTGCGCGTGCACGAGCAGCGACTGCTCGTCGAGCTGGAGCACCTCGTCGAGGCGCTGCGTCGCGATCAGGACGCGCGGGCGCTCGCCGGCAGGGCGCGCCGGCCGGCTGCCGGTGCCGACGGGAAAGATCGCGGCGCCGGCAGCAGCCGCTCGCGATACGACCTCGGCGACCTCGGCGGCGCTGCCGGGCTCGACGCGAATTCCATCGGGCACTTCTTCGATGTGATCCGCGCCGACCGCCGCGCGCATCGCATCGATCAGCGGGCTTCGCGAACCAGGCAACAGCGAACCGGGACCAGGGGATTTCGAGTGCGCGGCTCCCGGCTCCCTGTTCCCTGTTCTCGACACGCGAAGCCCCATCTTCCCGGGGTTCATGATCCCCTCGGGATCCAGGCTCGCCTTCGCCGCTTCGAAGATCGCCATCGCCTCGCGATGCTCGGCGGCCATGAACGGCGCCTTGAGCAAGCCGACGCCATGATGGTGGCTGATCGTGGCGCCGACCCGCGTCGTGGCCTCGAGGCCGTCGCGCCAGATCGCGTCGTACAGGCGCTCGGCGGCGGCGCGATCGGGCGCGTGGCCGGCGAACGTGAAGTAGATCGAGCAGCCGTCTTCGTACGCGTGCGAGAAGTGCGCCATCACCACGGCATGGCGGCCGATCGCGGCGCGCACCGAGTGATAGAGATCGAGCAGGCGCTCCCAGCTCGCCGCGACCTCCATCGTGTCGACGAACGCGCCGTCGCGGAAGATCGGCGACATCCGGTAGCTGACCGCGTAGCGGTGACGCAGCCACGCCCAGCCGGGATCCTCGCCTTGATCGCGCGCGCCGGCGGCTTCGAGCTCGGCGAACGCGAGCGCGGCCTCGACCTCGGTGCGGATGCGCGCGCCCTCGAGCCCGATCACGAGCCGGCAGCCGCGCCGCGCGATCTTCTCGGCGACCGTGCCGAACACGCGGTTGACGAGCTCGCTCCTGCCGAGCGCGGCGTTCATCGCTGTCTGGCGCAACCCCTTGCCGCGGGCGAGCGCGCGCAGGCGATCGAGCACGCTGTCGTGATCGGGCGGCGCGCCGTCGGGCCAGGTCGGCAGCGCGCCGGTCTCGATCGCGGGGATCGGCGCGCGCACGTCGTGCGATTCGCCGCGGTCGTCGTGATGCGAGATCGAGTTGATCAGCGTGTCGAGCTCGTCGTACAGGCGCACGACGGCCGGCCGCAGGCCCTTTTGCACGACGCGCCGGATCGCCTCGACGCCGGCCGCGATCGATTCGATCTCGAACCCGCGGAACACGCGCAGCTGCGGCGCCGGCGCGACGCGCAGCCGCGCCGACGTGATGATGCCGAGCGTGCCTTCGCTGCCGCACACGAGCTGGGTCCAGCTCGGTCCTCGCATCGCACGGCCGCGCGTCACCGAGCCGTCGGTCTCGATCACCTCGCCGCGGCCGGTCACGACGGTGAGCCCGGCGACGCGATCCTCGACCTTGCCGTACTTCGTCGACAGCTGGCCGGCGGCGCGCGTCGCGAGCCAGCCGCCGACGGTCGAGCAATAGATCGACGACGGGAAGTGGCCGAACGTGTAGCCGCGGCGCGCGAGCTCGCGCTCGAAGCGCTCGCCCGACAGCCCGGCCTCGACGTCGCAGATCAACTCCTCGCCGTGCACCGCGCGCACCTGCTGCATGCGCTTCGTATCGATCGTGATGCCGCCGTGCAGCGGCACCGCACCGCCGCACACGCCCGAGCCGCCGCCATACGGCACGATCGGTACGCCGAGCGCGCGCGCGAGCCTGACGACCGCGACGATCTCGCGCACGTGCTCCGGCCACACGACCGCGTGCGGGCGATGCGCCGGCGGCGCGCCGTCGCGGATCGCGAGCAGCAGGCGCGGCCACATGTCGCGCGCGTACGTGTCGAGATCGACCGCGCGCATCGACACGCGGCGCGGCCCGACGATCGCCTCGAGCTCGCGGTGCAGGCGATCGACATCGATCACGCGCGAACCGTACTACGTTATGTTCGCCGCCACGATGGTTGGTCAACTCGATCGCATCCGCACGATCGCCGTGATCGGCGCAGGCACGATGGGTCACGGCATCGCGCACGTCGCCGCGCTCGCCGGCTTCGACGTGCGCTTGTACGACGCGCTCGCGGGAGCCGCGCGCGCCGGCGTCGATCGCATCGCGAAGAACCTCGCGAAGGGCGTCGAGCTCGGCAAGGTCGCGGCCGACGCGCGCGATGCGGCGCTCGCGCGGATCAGCGCGCGCGACGCGCTCGGCGACGCGCTCGCCGGCGCCGATTGCGTGATCGAGGCCGTGCCCGAGCGCATCGAGCTCAAGCGCGAGATCTTCGCGGCGGCCGATCGCGAAACGCCGGCGCACGCGCTGCTCGCGACGAACACGTCGTCGCTGCCGGTCGGCGAGATCGCGCGCGCGGTGCGCGACGGCGCGCGCGTCGTCGGCATGCACTTCTTCAACCCGGTGCACGTGATGAAGCTGGTCGAGGTCGTGCGCCACCGCGGCTCGAGCGACGACGCGGTCGCGCTCGCGGTCGCGCTCGCCGACAAGCTCGGCAAGACGCCGATCACGGTCGCCGACTCGCCGGGCTTCGCGTCGAGCCGGCTCGGTATCGTGCTCGGGCTCGAGGCGATGCGCATGGTCGAGCAGGGCGTCGCGTCGCCGGCCGACATCGACACCGCGATGAAGCTCGGCTACGGCCACCCGATGGGGCCGCTCGAGCTCACCGATCTCGTCGGGCTCGACGTTCGGCTCGGCATCGCCGAGTACCTCGCGGGCGCGCTCGGCCCGACGTTCACGCCGCCGCAGGTGCTGCGCGACCTCGTCGCGGCCGGCAAGCTCGGCAAGAAGACGGGCGAGGGCTTCTATCGCTGGTCGGCCGACGGCAAGCGCATCACGTAGGCGGTGGCGACGCGCTGGTCGTCGGGATCATTCCGCCGACCGCGTGGATGATGCCGACCGCGCCACCGCCGCCACCGGCGCCGTCGGAGGCTGCCGTCGCCGAGGTCGCATCGGTCATCCCGAATCCGCCGGCGCCGCCGGGCGTGCCGTTGTTGCCGCCTTTTGCGCCGCCCGTGCCTCCCGCGCCGAGCGCGGTCGCGTCGCCGCCGTCGGTGCCGCTCGTGCCGGCCTCGGCGCCGCCACCGCCGCCGCCGCCGTTCGCGAAGATCTGGGCCGAGCTCGCGACCTCGAGCGTCTGCGCGTCGAGGACGATCATACCGCCCGAGCCGCCCGCGCCGCCGCCGCCGCGCGAGGCCTGACCGCCGCCGCCGCCTGCGCCCGACGCGTCGATCGTGCCGGTGACGGCGAGCGTCCCGTGACACGCGAGCTCGATCGCGCCGCCGCTGTCGCCGCCCGGGCCGGCCTCGCCGCCGCTGTTCGTGTTGCCGGTGCCGCCGGCGCCGCCGCCGCAACCACCCTCGAGCGTCTGCACCGCGAACCGCGGCAGCGCCGTGCCGGCTGCCGCTCCCATGTTCGCGCCGCTTCCGCCGTTGCCGCCGATCGCGCCGAACGTGCCGCCCGCGCCGCCGCTGCCGCCGGACGTGTCGTTCGTCCCGGCCACCGCCGTGCACGCGGCGTCGGCGCTCGGGCCGATCGTCGGATCGATCTGCGAGCGGCTCGACGCGTCGAGCGTGCCGTCGATCTCGATCGTCGTCACCGCGACCAGCACGAGCGGCAGCGAGCCGGTCACCGGCACCGTCGTGTCGCTCGCCAGCGCGATCGAGTCGCCGCCGATCACGCACACCGTCGTGTTCGCCGCGTTCGTCATGGTCACGACCGCGCCGCCGGCGTCCTCGCAGTTCCCGGGCGTGGTGTCGATCGCGTCGCCGAGCTTCACGATGCCGGTCGGCACCGCGCCGACGCACACCGTGTACGGCGCCGTGCCGAAGCACTTCGGATCGAACGCGTCGGGTGCGTCGTCGAACACGTGCCCGCCATCGCCGCCGCCGTCACCTGGCCCGATGCCGGCTTGAAACCGACATGCCGCCACCGCGCCGAACACGAGCCACCGCACCACCGCACCATTGTATCAAGCCGCGGCAGCCTCGGCGGCGGGCTCTCCGACCTTGCGGTTGCCGACGGCGAGCAGCGCCGGCACGAGCACGAGCGCGGTCATCACGCACGCGATCTCGCCGATCAGCGACGCGGTGCCGAACCCGCGGATCGCGAGGTTCTCGCTGACGAGCAGCGAGCCGTAGCCGATCATCGTCGTCAGCGAGCACACGAACACCGCGCTGCCGCTCGTGCGCAGCGTCGCGACCGGATCGTAGTTGCCGTGGTCGTCGCGGCGGTGACCGACGTTGATCGCGTAGTCGATGCCGAGGCCGAGCGTGATCGGCAGCGCGACGAAGTCGAGGAAGTTGACCTTGAGCCCGAGCAGCGCGCACGCGGCGACCATGAGCAGCGAGCCGCCGACGGTCGCGAGCAGCACGGCGACGGCGCGTCGATTGCGGCCGACGAGCAACAGCACCATCACGACCAGGCCGACCGCCGCGATCGCGGTGACGAACGGGCCGTCGCGTTCGATCGAGCTGATGATGTCGGCGAAGATCACGCTCGCGCCCGACGTCGTGACGACCTCGCCGCCTTTGAGGTGCAGCTCGCGGATCGCGGTCGCGAACCGGATCAGATCGTGGCCGTTCCACTCGTCGAGCTTGTTCGCGGGCCGGAGCGAGACCAGGAGCCCGATGCGCCCGTCCTTCTCGGCGAACTGCTGCTTGAAGCTCGCGGGCAGCGAGTCGATCGTGATCGGCGCGAGCTCCGCGGGTGGCCGGAGCTCGGCGAGCTCGGCGCGCTCCTTGTCGTCGAGCCCGGCCAGCGCCGGATCGTCGAGCTCGGCGCGGATGTCCGCGAGCAGCGCGAGCCGCTTCGGCTGATCCGGCGGCACGATGTCGAGGATCGACACGACCGGGCCCACCGTCTGGCGCTCGGGCGGCACGCCGGCATCGAGCGCGTGGAGCGCGTCGACGATCGACGGCACCTGATCGAGCCGGTCGGCCGCGATGATCGTACGGCCCGCGTAGCCGCGCCCGAACGTGTCGTCGGACAGCTTCATCCACCGCCGCGCGGTGATCGCGTCCTCGCCTTTCGAGCGCAGCTCCTTGATGTCGTACTCGAACGGATCGGATGCGACGAACTTGACGACGACCGCGGCCGCGGCGATCCCGATGCCGGCGGCGACCGCGAGCACGACGCGCGAGCGCCGGAACCCGAGGACGCGCACGAGCGTACCGCCGACGAGCGGCTCGCCATCGTGGATGCGCGTGTCGCGACCGAACTGCAACAGCAGCGCCGGCAACAGCGTGTACGTCGCGATCCAGCACAGCATCATGCCGACGGCGCCGATCACCGCGAAGTCGGCAAAGCCCTTGAAGCTGGTCGCCGCGAGCGAGCCGTACGCGATCGACGCGCCGAGCGACGCGACCGCGGTCGGCCGCAGCGTGCCGAGGATCGCGGTCCCGAGTGATTCTTCGACGCCGCGCGTACCACGCTCCTCGAGGTAGCGCGCGATCAAGAGGATCCCGTAGTTGATGCCGTTGCCGGCGATGATCGCGCCGAGGAACGCGGTCGCGGCGTTGAGGTGGCCGACCGTGAACACGGCCGCGCCGAACGCCGCCGCGGTCGCGACGCCGATCGTGCCGACGAGCAGCGCGAGCATCGTCGCGCTGCGGAAGTAAAACGCGAGCACGAGCGCGACGAGCAGCCCGGTGATCAGCGTCGATAGCAAGATCCCCTTCGAGATCGCGCGGTGCTCGCCGATCGCGCTGACCACCCCGCCGGTGAAGCCGATGTCGACGCCGGGATGCGCCGAGATCACGGCGGCGCGCACGCGCGCCATCGCGGCGAGGAGCTCCTCGCCGCGCGCGGCATCGGTCGGGCGAAACCCGGTGCGGACCTGCAGCATCTCGATCAACCCGTCCTTGCTGACGTTGAACGGATGATCGAGCTTGGCCTCGGCGTCCTTGCGCTTCGCGCGGAGGTCGTCGAGCTGCTTGCGCTGCTTCGCGATGTCGGCCGCGGTGTCGTCGTCGAGATCGACGTAGAGCGGGTTCGCGGCGAGCTTGGCGCTCTTGATGCGCTCGGCGAGCGCGTCGCGCGCGCGCACGAGATCGTCGGGCGGCACGAACAGCCAGCGATGGTCGGACAGAAACCGGCGCAGGTCGGCATCGTTCTCGTCGACCTGCTCGACGAGCTGCGGCGGCAACGCACGCAGGCCGGTCGCGGTCTCGCGCGCGGCCTCGGCACGCGTCGTGGGATCGGGCGCGGTCAGCACGACGAGCACGGTGTCGGTCGTCTTCACGCGCGCCTCGAGCGCGCGCAGGTCCTTCACGGCGGGCGCGTCTTGCGGCAGCAAGTACGAGAAGTCGGCGTACAGCGGCAGCCGATACGCGACGAGGTAGATCGCGAAGGCGAGCACGACCGCGTGGATCGCCACGATCGCCAGCGCGTGCCGCCGCAACCAAGCGACGTAGCGGCGGGCCAGCTGCTCGGGAGTCATCTCGTGGGCTCGGTGCGCCGCCGAGGACGCGCTCGACCGACGTGACCCCGAGACTAGCGCATCAGGCGGAGTGGGCTAGCCCCCGCCTCACCAAAGGACTTGCGGGCGCGGCGCACGACCGGGACGCTCGGGTCGCGACACTTTGGCATGTGCGCGATCTTTGCCAGCGACCGGCGCAGCCGGCGCCGGCGGCGGCGCGACGAGCGCGAGCGATGCCACGCGTGCGAGCGCCGGCGATCCGCGCTCGACCGACGCGACCTGCAGCGCGAGCACGGGATCGACCGCGCGCCCCTCGATGCGCACCTCGAAGTGCAGGTGCGGGCCGGTCGCGCGGCCGGTCGAGCCGACCTGACCGATGCGATCGCCGGCCGCGACCGTGCGGTCGCGCTTCGTCTCGATCTTGCGCAGGTGCGCGTAGCGCGTGACCACGCCGCCTCCGTGATCGACGTACACGACGTTGCCGTAGCCGCCCTGGCGACCGGCGAACACGACGACGCCGTCGCCGGCGGCGAGCACCGGCGTGCCGGGATCGGCGCGATAGTCGCGGCCGGCGTGAAAGCGGCGATCGTGGCGGAACGGATCGTCGCGATAACCGTAGCCCGAGCTCTCGGCACAAGCCTCGGGCGAGATCGGCGAGGTCGTCAGCACGCGCACGTCGGGGCCGGGCAACGGCAGGTGCTCGACCCAGCCGCGCACGACCTCGATGAGCTGCGCGATCGGCTGCGGCGACGCGTCAGCCGCCGAAGAGGCGGTCGCGAGAGCGAAGAAGACGACAACGACGAGACGACGCATCCGTAAAGCTCGCAGCCGTCGATCAGTGTTTTTCGAACGCCGCTCCCGGATCAATGTAGGCAAGCCATTTTCGTGTATGTACGGGCCATGACTCCCCAGGCGCCGCGTCGCTGGCCGGTCGTGGCGATCGGCCTCGTCGGAGCGGTCGCGCTCGCGATCTCGGTCCAGGCCGGCGTGTGGTGGTCTGTGGGAGACGGAACGGTGACGATCGGGCCGTTCGGCTCGCACCAGTGCTTCGGCGGTGACTGCGGCGGCTCGGGCCTGGGGTGGATCGGCGGCTCGGACTTATGGATGCGCAGCGCGATCGCGACCGGCGTCGCGGGCGCGCTCGCGAGCCTCTTGCTGGTCGCGCTCGCCGGCGCGTGCGCGGCGCGCCGCGTGCCGCGCGTGCTCGCGCGCATGGCGCTGTCGACCCTCGCGGCGGCGGTCGCGTGCGCCGCGTACTTCGTGTCGCAATTCCCCGGCGTCGCGGGCGCGGGTGTCGACCGCGGGCTCGTGCTGTACGCGATCGGCGTGGTCGCGGGCGCGGGCGCCGCTATCGCGGTACTGCGAGCGGCGTAGGCGCGGCGACGCGCGTTGCGGCGTCGACGTCGTCGAGGCGCAGCGCGGTCTTCGCCATCCTGCGCAGCACGAAGAACGCGAGCACGGTGAGCCCGGCGAGCGCCGGGATCGCCAGTGCGGCGAGCCGGTTGTGGCCCTCGAGGTGGAGCGGCACCTGGATGAACGCGGTCAGATCGTACGCGCCGTGGAACGCGACGGCGAGCAGGTAGCCGCCGACGATGCCGAGGCCCTTGCCGTCGAACCGCCGCCGCGCGGCCATCGCGCCGGCCATGCCGGTCCACATCGCATGCCCGGGTACCGCCAGCACCGCGCGCATGACCCAGGTCTCGAGCTGATCGGAGAGCGTGGGCTCGCCGAACAGGTACATCACGTTCTCGACCAGCGCGAACCCGAGGCCGGCGCGGCTCGCGTAGACGATGCCGTCCATGCGCTCGTCGAAATCCGGCAGCCACCACACCATCCAGAAGATCACCGAGAGCTTGCACGCCTCCTCGACGCCGGCGGCGACGAAGAACGCGTGAAAGCTCGCGCCCTGATAGGTCAGACGGGGGCCGATCTGCTCGCCGATGGTGCCCGACAGGACGAGCTCGATGACGATCGCCGGCAGCACGCTGACCATGCCGAATGCCGCGCACAGCCTGCGCAGGCTCGGTGGCTCCGGGCGCTTGCGATCCAGTCGGTCGACGAGCGCCATCGCGACCAACGCCGGCACCGCGCCCGACACCGCGAGCTCCCAAGACGGATGCGACACCGCGCCGGCCAGTATGTCATGGATCATTCCCCGACCGCCCCGAGCCGTGCTCGGCTTGACACCTCACGTCAAGCAGCCGATCCTTTGTGCGTGGTGCCGCCGGAGCCCACCGGGCCTCCCATGCGTGTGGGCCGCTACGAGGTGATCAGTCACCTCGCGACCGGCGGCATGGCGCAGATCTATCTCGCGCGCCAGAGCGGGCTCGGCGCGTTCGAGCGTCACGTGGTGCTCAAGACGATCCTGCGCGAGCGCGCGACGGATCAGCGCTTCATCACGATGTTCCTCGACGAGGCCAAGCTCGCGGCCACGCTCAACCACCAGAACATCGCGCAGGTCTACGAGGTCGACGAGGCCGAGGGCTCGTACTTCATGGCGATGGAGTACGTGCACGGCGAGAACGCGCGCGCGATCCTCGAGACCACGATCCGGCGCGGCTGGACCGTGCCGCTCGAGCTCGCGGTGATGATCGTCAGCGGCGCGGCCGCCGGGCTGCACCACGCCCACGAGCGCAAGGGCAAGGGCGGCCAGCCGCTCAACATCGTGCACCGCGACGTGTCGCCCGCGAACATCATGGTCGGCTACGACGGCAGCGTGAAGGTCCTCGACTTCGGCATCGCGAAGGCCGAGGAGCGCGCGACCAAGACCGTCGGCGGCACGATCAAGGGCAAGTACGGCTACATGTCGCCCGAGCAGTGCAAGGGCAAGCCGATCGATCGCAGGAGCGACATCTTCGCGCTCGGCATCTGCCTGTACGAGATGACGACGCTGCGGCGCGCCTTCAAGGGCAACGATGACTTCGAGACGATGAAGCGGATCGTCGCCGGCGACGTGATGCTGCCGTCGGTCGCGGTGCCCGGCTACCCGCGCGAGCTCGAGGCGATCATCCTGACCGCGATGGCGAACGATCCGAACGCGCGGTTCCAGACCGCGCAGGAGATGATCGAGGCGCTCGACGCGTTCGCGGTGCGCGCGAAGCTGACCGGCTCGAACACGGCGATGGGCCGGTTCATGGTGCAGCTGTTCGGCTCGAAGAAGGAGCCGTGGGTCGAGGGCGCGGCCGCCGCCGCGGTGCCCGAGCGCACGCTCGAGAACGAGTCCGAGCACGACGAGGACAACGACGAGAAGACGTCGGTGGTCGACGATCGCGACCGCCGGCCGTCGTCGCCGCCGGTGGCGCAGAACATCCCGCCCAACCCGAGCGCGCGGCGGACGCCTCCGTCGGTGACCGCACAGCTCCAGCCCGCGGCCGATGCGGCCGCCTGGCAAGAGGGCGATGCGCGACGTCCCGCGCCGCGGCCGTTCGAGTCGCGTACGCCGCCCGGCGGCAACGATCAGCTGAACACGACGCTCGCCGGCACCGGCGTGCCGCGGTCGCGTCCCAGTCAGCCCGAGATCCCGCAGCTCCGCCTCGGCTCGGAGCCGATCAGCGAGCCCGGCGCGCGCCCGCTCGTCGATTCCGGCCTCGGCTACAAGGCCAGCCCGACGGCCGCGACCCTGCCCAACCCGGGAACGTCGACGCGCATGCCGACGCGCGCACCGGAGGACTACCGCATCCGATCGTACCGCGGCTGGGTGCTGCTCGTGTTCCTGATGGCGCTCGGCGTGGTCGCGGGCATCGCGATCGCGATGTCGACCTCGCCCTAGCTAAGCTCTCATGATTGATCACATCTGAGCTCTCGCTCGCCAGCCGAGCTCGAGCAGCAGCAGGTCGTGCATGCCGCGGCCGAGCACGAGCCAGCCTGGATCGCCGTTTCTCGGCAAGTGGCCGCCGAGGCCGGCGATCGCCAACATTGCCTCTTGGACCGTCGGCCTCGCTGGAATCGGTCGCTTCGCTACGGCGCGTAGCACGTCGAGCTGCGTCGGAGTGAGTGCGGCGGATGCGGGGCGTTCGGGAGCTTCGCGGGCCAGATGCCGTAGCAAGAGCAAGCGCCAAGCGACGGGTGCGAGCACGGCCATCGCGTTGAGGAGGCTGTGCGCGGTCTCGAGCTGGCGCTTTTCGTACGCGCATCCCGTCTTCAGCGCCTTGAAGTACTCCTCGATCATCCACCGGCCTCGATAGCAGTCGACGACGAATGCGATCTCGTCGGTCGTCGTGACGGGCAGATCGGTGAGCAGAAACCACTCGACCGGCGGCTCTCCGCGCGGCGGGCGACGTTCGACGACATAGACGACGTGGAGCGCGATCGACTTCGAGCTGCCCTTCTTGGCTTTGGCTGTGCGCGGAATCTCCACGGTGGTGGCCGCGAAGCTCAGGCGTGCAAGCCGGCCCTTTCGAGCAGGGTGTCGCTTGCCGGGTGCTCCAGGAATGTGCGGCCGACGCGTGAGCGGCACTTCACGTTCGAACGAGCGCTTCGCGGCTCTCGCAGCGTCTCGCAATCGCTGCTCGTCGTCGCCGACGAGAACTCGATTCTGAAACGCACGGATCACGTACGAGCGCCCGCCGTCGTGAAGACACGCGAGGATCGGGTACGAGTCCGCCTCGCGATCCATGATGTGAATCGCCCGCGTTTTTCCGTCGAGCAGCTGCTCCGTAGCTTCGATTCCACGTGGCCAGCGAGCGGACTCACCGCGGCTGTCGCTGCGCTTGCGTTGGCTCTTCGGCTTCGGCTTGTCGAGTCGGAAGATCGTTTCGATGGCGAGCAGACCGAGCGGCTCTCGGCTGCCATTCGCGACCACAGCCAAGCTGAAGTGTCCGAAGAATCCCTGGCCAGGATTGACGAGCCGACCAAGTCCCTCGCGAACTACCGAGCCGCTGAACTCGAACTGGCTCGTGTCGTGAACGACGAGAACTCGCTCGTGCGTAGCCGCTCGCTTTGCCGTCTGACGAAAGTGCGGAGCGAGGATCGCATCCGGTGTGACCTGGTCATTGCCGAAGAACCGGTACGCCGCCTCAAGCTCAGCATCGTCGAGCGCCTTGGGAAAGCTCTCGGCGGGCCGATCGACGATCGACGTCACCAGCGCAGTCAAACGCTTGGCCAAGCGAAGGTCGCCGAGGTCGGCCTCGGCCACCTCGTCGGCAATGGCAGGAACGGCGGCTACGCGTCTCGGCACCCGGCGACGGGATCACGGCCGGCGATCCCGCGCAAGATGTGATGGATCATGAGAGCTAAGCTAGTCGAGCGATCGCCTCAGCGATCGAAGTGAAACGCGTCGTCGTGCTTGCACGTGTAGTCGAGCGTGCCGTCGTCGTGCAGCGTCGCGATGCACGGCGGGTACAGCCAGTGGCCGAAGCTCGCCGCGCTGCAGCTCCACGTGCCGCCGTTGCCGCACACGAGGAACGCGGTGCGCCGCCACGTGCGGTAGCCGTTCGTCTTGCAGTAGGCCGTATCGACCGTGTTCGCCCGGTTCAGCACGCGGAGCTCGAGCGCGACCGCCGGCTTGCCCATGTGATGGAGCACGCGCAGGTGGGCGTCGGTGTCGATCGGTTCGGTCCACATCCCGCACAGCTTGGAATTCGGCAAGACGGCGAGCGGGATCGACTTCCGGCGCGTGCCGCCGTCGTCGATCACGATGAAGTAGGTCGCATTGTCGGAGCTGCGAATCGTGCGGTCGCGCTCGGCGACGCGGTACAGCCGCGCCGTCGCGCTCCCGACGCGCGCGACCTCCAGCCGGTCGCACGTCACGACGAAGCGCGGATCGCGCGTGGCGTCGACGGGCGCGAGCTCGTCGCACGCATCGGTCGCGGTTAGTGAGGCCATGTCGGTGTCGGGACTGGGCGGGACCTCGTCGTCCTGGCCGTAGGCGGCCATCTGCCAGTCGTCGTCGGCGCGGGCGACGCCGGCGAGCATGGCCACGCATCCGGCGACCGCCGCTGCTCCCGCACGCATGCCGGCCCAACGAATGGACCGGAGGCCTTATTTCGCGAATGTGATACACGGATGCATGGCGACGGCGACGACGACAACTCCCGAACGGCTCACCAGCTACGACCCCTCGACCGGCGACGCGATCGGCAGCGTACCGATCTTCACGCCCGCGGACGTCGACGCGGCGGTCGCGCGCGCGCGGGTCGCGGCCGATCAGTGGTCGCTGCGCTCGTTCGCCGCGCGCCGCGAGGAGCTGTCGGAGTTTCGCCGCGCGTTCGCGGCCGCGGCCGACGAGCTCGCCGAGCTGATCCATCGCGAGAACGGCAAGCCCGAGCTCGAGGCGCTCGTCGAGGTGATGATGGCGCTCGGCCACATCCAGCACGCCGCCTCGCGCGCCGAGCACGCGCTCGCGCCGCACAAGGTGTCGGCGGGCATGCTCGCGAACTTCCGCGCGACGATCAGCTACCACCCGCTCGGCGTGGTCGGCGTGATCGGGCCGTGGAACTATCCGTTGTTCACGCCGATGGGCTCGATCGCGTACGCGCTCGCGGCCGGCAACGCGGTCGTGTGGAAGCCGAGCGAGCTGACGCCGCTCGTCGCGCTCAAGGTCGAGGAGATCGCGCGGCGCGCGTTCGCGCTGCCCGACCTCTTGCAGGTCGTCACCGGCGCCGGCGCGACCGGCGCGGCGCTCGCGAAGAGCGCGGTCGACAAGATCGCGTTCACGGGCTCGACCGCGACCGGCAAGCGGGTCGCGATCGCCGCGGCCGAGCGGCTGACGCCCGTCTTGCTCGAGCTCGGCGGCAAGGATCCGATGATCGTCGGCGAGGACGCCGACCTCGACAAGGCCGCCGAGGCCTGCGTGTACGGCGCGCTCACGAACGCGGGCCAGGCGTGCATCTCGGTCGAGCGGGTGTACGTCGCCGACGCCGTGTACGACCAGTTCGTCGCGGACGTCGTGCGCCAGGTCCGCGACCTCAAGGTCGGCGGCGACGACGGCCACCTCGGCGCGATGACGTCGCCGGCGCAGGTCGGCATCGTCAAGGACCACCTCGACGACGCGATCGCGAAGGGCGCGAAGGTCCTGACCGGCGGTCCGCAGGCGATCAGCGGCAGCTACATCCAGCCGACGGTGCTCGCGAACGTCGACCACCGCATGAAGGTGATGACCGAGGAGACGTTCGGCCCGGTGATCCCGATCGCGCGCGTCGCGTCGGTCGACGAAGCGGTGCGGCTCGCCAACGACACGCGCTACGGGCTCGGCTCGGCGGTGTTCGCCGGCAAGGGCGCGCGCGCGATCGCCGCGAAGCTGCGCGCCGGCATGACGTCGATCAACTCGGTGATGGCGTTCGCCGGGATCCCGTCGCTGCCGTTCGGCGGCATCGGCGAGAGCGGGATCGGCCGCATCCACGGCGACGAGGGCATCCGCGAGTTCACGCGGATCAAGTCGACCGCCGAGCAGGTGATGTCGATCCCGCTGAACATGCTGACGTTCCGCCAGCCCAAGGACATGCCGAAGCGCCTGCGCGGGATGATCAAGCAGCTGTACGGCGACGGCGTCGTCGCGCGCGCGGGCGATCTGTGGCGTAAGCTACGGTGATGGTGCGAACGGCGGTGGTGGTGTGTGCGCTCGCGGCATGCAGCGGCAGCGGGGCGAAGGACACGACCGACATCAAGCCGACGCTCGATCTCGCGAGCACGTCGACCGCCGACATCATGCACCTCATCGGCGACGCCGGCGGCGCCGACATCTCCGACGCCGAGTCGTACGTCGATGCGTTCTCGGCCGGCTCCGATCCGTGCCCGGCCGCGACGGTCAGCGGCACCACGATCACGTTCACCGGCAACGGCTGCACCACGCAGGCGAGCATCAAGATCACCGGCAGCGCGACGGTCGAGAACCCGATGCTCGACTCGCGCGTCGCGTTCGATCCGAGCAAGCCGACCGCGTACACCTTCGATCAGCTCTCGCTCGCCGCCGACGTGCCCGTGATGTACGACGGCACGCTCACGTACACGAACGAGTTCAAGGACTACGTCGCCGACGTGACCGCGACGACCGCCGGTAGCACGTTTCGCTCGAACCTGTTCTACACGTGCGGCACGACCCAGGGCGGCTGCACGCTCGCGAACAGCGGCATCGAGATCGTCGGCACCGGCGGCGTGCTCGCGTCGGGCACCGTGACCAGCACGCAGGAGATGTACACGCTGCGCGGCACGGACACGCTCACCGCGACCGTCACCGAGGGGGCGACGCCGTGCACGACGTGGCAGATCTCGGATGGCAGCAGCGGACCGAGCTGTCCGTAGGCGCGAGCTTCTGCGGTTGCGGCGGCCGCGGCGACGGCGACGGCGACGGCTAACGGCCGCGGCTCGCGGCGGCGGCGACGGCTCGCGGCGGCGGCTTCGGCTAACGGCCGCGGCTGGCGGCTTCGGCTAACGGCCGCGGCTGGCGGCCGCGGCTTCGGCTAACGGCCGCGGCTAACGGCCGCGGCTTCGGCGCGCGGCATGCGGCTCGCGGTCGCGGCACGCGGTCGCGGCCGCGGTTCGCGGCACCGGCTGCGGCCGCGGCTGCGGTCCGCACGGCGCGAATCTCGCGCGCGTGCCATGACGCGCTCTCCTTCGGCTCTGCTCGCGGTGGCCGTCGCCGCCGCCGCGAGCCGCCGCCGCCGCCGCCGCGAGCCGCGTCACCGACACGCGCTATCGCCGCGCGGGCACCGAAACCGCACGTGCAGGTGATTGTCATGGTTCGGCACGTGCCGCACGAGCCCATCGCTCGAGCCCCGGCCGTGCGGATACTGGAACAGATACTCGAGCCGGTCGTCGTCGATGCCCTGGTCCTTCGCCCAGCGATAGACGATGCCCTGCACGTCGTAATCGAGGAACATGACCTGCACGCCGCCGTCCTCGTGCGCGGTGTCGGCGAACTCGTTGATCAGCGCGAACGTCGCGGCGCAGTCGAGGTTGTCCTCGGTCGCGGTCACGAACTCGCGCGGAAAATTCGCCGGCTTCTCGCGGTAGACGAGGCCGATGTCGGCGTCGCGGCCGGTCTGATGCGAATGATGCTCCGTGATCGGACCGCCATGCTCCGCCGACAGATCGCCGATCGCGAGCACGTGCGCGTCCGGAAACAGGTCGCGCATGTCGGTGATCGCGCGCAGCACGTAATCGACGGTCGTCCGCGTGCCGAATGCGCGCCACGGCCGGCGGATGACGTAGCCGTCGCCGTCGGGCAAGCGCGAGGCGTCGCGCAGGTAGCCGTCCCACGGCACGCCGACCGACTGGCCGTGCACCGGCTCGTGCACCGGGACGCGCGCGACGCGCGCCGTGCGCGCTTGCGCGTGCGCGGCGTGCTTCCTCGGCTTCTTGTGGTGCGCGCCGGAATCGGCGGACACGGTGGCCGAGGTGACGTTGGCGACGAGGCAGGCGACGAGGACTGCGCGCATGGCTCCCGCGCAGAATGATGACGCGGCTAGTGCGCGTGGATCAACTTTTGCTCGTCGCACAGTGCGGAAAGCCGCACGCCGATCGGCTTCAAGTCGTCCTGGAGCGTCTTCGTGAAATCTTCACGGCGCAGGTGCTTGGCGGCGGCGATAAGCTTCGCGATGTCGCCGCAGTGCATGTGCGCGGCGCGCAGCGCGTCGGCGCCGCCGTTGTACAGCTTCGCTTCGTTCAAGGTGGCGTTGTTCGGGCGCTTGCGCAGGTGCAGATCGGCGACGAGCTCGTCGATGATCTGCGCCTTCTTCGCGAGCTTCTGATCGCGCGGCAAGCTCGTCTCGTACAGCTTCGCGAGCTGGTGGTACGTGGCCAGGATCCGCGCGGTGCGCGGCAGCGACAGCGCCTGGCCGAGGGTCCACGCGACGTCCTCGGGCGAGCCCGGGCCGAACCGGATCTGGATCCAGTGATCGGTGAGCGCGTCGGCGATGTACTCGGCGAGGCTCTCGTTGAAGAATTGCTCGTCGGCAATGAACACGGTGGCGTGCACCGACTCGTGCAGGATCGTGTTCGCGAGATAGGGCAGGGCGTCGTCGCCGCCGCCGAGCATCGACGACGTCACCGGATCCTGAAACCAGCCGCCGGTCGAGTACGCCGACGCCGGCCGCACGACCGCGTCGAGGCCCTTCGCGTCGAGCTGCTGCTTGAAGTGCACGGCCTCGTCCTCGTCGAACCAGCCCAGGCCCGGGAAGCAGCCCGCGATCGGGAAGCACCACGGGACGGGCTTGAACTGCAGCGGATCGGCGGCGCCGACGAACCATACCGTCGCGGCGCGGCGATCCTCCGGCAGCCAGACGAACTTCGTGTAGTTCTTCTTGATCGAGAGCCCGTAGCTGCGGCCGTACTGCTTGATCGCCGGAATCTCGGCGAGCTCGACCGCCACGCGCAGCGGCGTGTCGGGATCCTTGATCACGTCCTCGATCGGCCGCGCGCGCCCGAGCAGATCGAGCTGGCCGGCGGCGCCTTGCGCGACGTAGCGCACGTACAGGCAGCCGCTCGCGAGCGCGACCACGAGCGCGAGCGCGAGCGCGCGCATCACTACAGCAGGTCCGCGATGGCTTGCGCGAGGGCGTCGGCGCCTTCGAGCTTCTGCGTCGTCCAGCCGATGCCGAGCCCGCTGCCGTCGGCATGCTTCGGGATGATGTGGAAGTGGACGTGGCGCACGGCCTGATGGGCCTCGGCGCCGTTGTTCTGCAGCACGTTGTACGCGCGCGCGCCGGTCGCGGCGAGGATCGCGCGCGCGATCCTCGGCAGCGCTCGCCCGAGCGCTGCCGCCGAGTCCGACGACAGCTCGTCGAGCGTCTCGGCCGGCTCGCGCGGGATGACGAGCGTGTGGCCACGCGACAGCGGATTGACGTCGAGGAACGCGACGACCTGATCGTCTTCGTAGACGCGGTGACACGGAATCTCGTTGCGCAGGATCTTGCCGAAGATGGTGTCGGCCATGACGACAGCGTATCAGGGATCGCTCGATTGGCCGTACACTGGAGCGATGAGGGCCTCGATCGTGGCACCTGTGCTCGCGCTCGTCGCGTGCGACAAGGTGCTCGGCCTCGATCAGCTTGGACCGAACCCGGATGCGATCGACGCACCGCCCGGTCCGGTCGTCACCGGCAAGCTGTCGCAAACGTACACCAACAACGACTCGTCGCACACGACCTGGTCGCAGTCGTTCGTCGTGCAGTAGCGCTACATCGCGTCGGCGCAGCAGCGAAAGCCGGTCGAGTAGTCCCAGTAGCTCGCGTCGTGCGCGGTCGTCGCGTACAGGCAGCCGTTGCCGTTGAGCACGGTGTCGACGTAGTAGCCGCCGCGGAACGTGCCGGCCGGATCCGCGGTCCACTCGTGCACGTTGCCCATCATGTCGAACGCACCCTCGGCGGTGACGCAGCCGGTGTGCGAACCGGTCGGCGCGAGCCCGTCGGCTTCCTGGTTCATGCACGGGCTGTCGAGGTGCGCGTAGATCCACGCGTCGGTCGTGCCGTACAGCTCGACCGCGGGATGCACGGCGCGCGCGTCGTTGCACACGCCGGGCTCGCGCGTGTTGCCGTACGGGTAGGTCGTCGTCGTCGGGCCCTGACACGCGCGCAGCCACTCGGTGTCGGTGCACAGCCGCTTGCCCGCGGTCGTGCACGCGGCGCCGGCCTCGGTTTGCGAGATGTACGCCTGCGGCACGGCGCCGCGCAGCGACACGGCGCGCACGGTGTGCCCGGTCGGCGGGAAGTACGGCGACCACGGCTGCGTGCCGGTCGTGGTGACCTCGACGAGCGCGGCCTCGAAGCGATCGACGCAGAACGCGTCGACATGCACCATCCCGGCGGGGCAGCCCGGATCGCCGGGTTCTTCGGTCGAGCACGCATTCGGCTCGGGTACGGTGTCGGGATCGCACGCGATCGAATCGGCGAAGCGCGGCGTGCAGCACTCGATGTTCGGGGGCCCGGTGCACAGATCGGGCGTCGGCACGCGCGAGCCGTAGCAGGTGGTGACGTCGATGCACGAGCCGGGAATCGCGTTCGCGGTGCACGACGGCGCGGCGCTCGCGAGCGCGGCATCGGGCGTGATCGGCACGGCGCACGCGGGCGCGTCGGGCGCGGCCCCATCACCGGACGCGCCGGCATCGCCGTGCGCGGCGTGGTGGCTGCTGCACGCCGCGAGCAACAGCGCGAGTCGCTTCATGGATCGAACCGGTAGCCCGAGCCGCGCACCGTGATGAAGTGGTGCGGCTGCTCGGGGTCGACCTCGAAGCGCTTGCGCAGCTGGCCGACGAAGTTGTCGACCGTACGCACCGAGCCGGCGTGCTGGCCCCACACGAGGCGGAACAGCTGATCGCGCGAGAACACCTGCCTGGGGTGGCGCGCGAAGAACGCGAGCAGCTCGAACTCGAGATGAGTGAGCTTGACCTCGCAGTCTCCGCGCTTGACGAGGCGCTGTGCGAGATCGATCGTCACGTCCTCGAACGCGAGCACGTTGCCGCTCGCGGTCGCGACCGGCTGCGAGACGACCGGCTGGGCGCGGCGCAGCACGGCGTCGATGCGCGCGAGCAGCTCGGCGAGCGCGAACGGCTTGGTGACGTAGTCGTCGGCGCCGAGGCGAAGCGCGTTGACCTTGTCGAACTCGCCTTCGCGCGCCGAGACGACGATCACGGGCACGACGTTGTCCTCGGCGCGCAGCGCCTGCAGCACCTCGAGGCCGTTGCGCTTCGGGAGGTTGATGTCGAGCAGGACGAGCTCGAACTCCTGCTCGCGTGCCTTGCGCAGCGCCTCGTCGCCGTCGCGCGCGACCACGGTCGCGCGGCCCGCGAGCTTCAGATTCAGCGACAGCCCGGTCGCGATCGCCTCGTCGTCCTCGACGATCAGGATCATGCCGTCACCGGCGCGGCATGCGGCTGCGGTTCGCGGCGCCGGCGCAGCCGGATGCGGAACACGGTCTCGCCAGGCCGCGACACGAGTACGAGCTTGCCGCGGTGACCGCGCACGATCGAACGCACGAACGCGAGGCCGAGGCCGACGCCGGGCTGGCCGCTCTCGACGGCGGCGCGCCCGCGATGGAACTGCTCGTAGATCTCGGCCCGCTCGTCGCGTGCGATGCCGGGCCCGTTATCGTGCACCGACAGCTCGATCCACCGCCCCACGGCGCGCGCGTCGAGCGCGATCCGCTTGTCTTCGCCGCTGTACTTCCACGCGTTCGTGAGCAGATTGACGAGCGCGCGCACGAGCGTCGAGCGGTCGCCGATCACGGCGAGCCCGCGCTCGACGGTGACGTCGATCGGCGTCGGCCGCGACAGCGTGAGCGCGTCGAACGCGGCGACCGCTTCGGTGCACAGCTCGCGCACGTCGACCGGCTCGCGCGCGAACACGTGCGCGCCCGACTCGAGCCGCGACAGCTCGAGCACGCGACCGACGAGCTGCTCGAGCCGATCGGTCTCGCGCGCGAGCAGCGATAGCACCTGGGCCTTCTCGGCATCCGCGAGGCGCGAGTCGCGCAACGAGTCGATGAGCAGGTGCAGCGACGTCACCGGCGTGCGCAGCTCGTGCGACACACTCGCGACGAAGTCGTTCTGCACGCGCACGAGCGACGCGCCCTTCGTCACGAAGATCGAGACCAGGATGTAGCCGGTGATGCAGCTCGTGCAGAACGTCAGCACGAGCACGCCGGAGAACAGGGTCGGCATCGAGCTGCCCATCGCGAGGAGCAGGATGCCGACGCCGGTCATCAGGATCGTCGGCAGCAGCACGGCGAGCATGAGCACGACCTGGGCGCGTCGTAGCTGCAGGTTGGCTCGCGGAAACCGCACGGGCACACTATGCCACGCGGTACGACCGCCGGATGAGAGCGATCGCGATCGTGGTGGTGCCGGCGGCCGATGGGGCCGCGCGGATGGTCCCGGCCGTCGTCAGGCTGAGGTGACCGGCTCGGGCCCGGCCGCGGGCGCCTCGGTCTCGTTCGCGCGGACGTGCTCGGGCACGCCGTGCAGATCCCAGATCAGGCCGACCGCGGCGAGCGCGCGCAGCACGTAGTACGTGACGTCGATCTCCCACCAGTAGAAGCCCTGGCGCGCGGAGACCTGGTAGTGGTGATGGTTGTTGTGCCAGCCTTCACCGAGCGTGATCAGCGCGAGCACCGGGTTGTTGCGCGAGTCGTCGCTCGTCGCGTAGCGCTTGCGACCCCACAGGTGCGAGAGCGAGTTGATCGTGAACGTGCCGTGCCAGCACAGCACCTGGCACACCGCGAAGCCCCACACGAGCGCGAAGAAGCCGCCCAGCGCGAACGTGAGCGCCATGCACGCGAGCAGCGGCACGATCCACCAGCGATCGAGCCAGCGCAGCTCCGGATACTTCGAGAAGTCGCGGATGCGCGCGACTTCGGTGCTCTCGAGATCGCGCGCGAGGATCCAGCCCACGTGCGACCACCAGAAGCCGGATTGCTTCACCGAGTGCAGATCGCCCGGCTCGTCGGACAGCTTGTGATGAAGCCGGTGATGCGCTGCCCACCACAGCACGCCTTTTTGCGCCGTCATCTCGGCGCCGAACGCGAGCACGAACTGGAACCAGCGCGACGTCTTGTAGCTGCGGTGCGAGAAGTAACGGTGATACCCGCCGGTCACGAAGAACATGCGCGGTAGATAGAGCGCGAGGCAGAGCGCTGCGCCGCGCCATGACAAGCCGACGATCGCGAGCCCGACGATCGCGAGCCCGTGGATGCTCCAGAACGGGATGGTCAGTGCGTTGAAGTACGTGCGGCGCCAGCCCTTGGCCTGCGCGGCGGCTACAGCATTGACTTCCACGGGCACAGCGTAGCGATCGTAGCCGGCGCGTCGTTCCGGTTGCGGTCATGAATCGGTCAGAGCTACGGTCGGCCGATGAAATACCGCAACTTGGGAGCGGCCGGCGTCAAGGTCTCGACGCTGTGCCTGGGCGCGATGACGTTCGGCGAGGCCGACGACAAGTCGTTCATGCACAAGGCCGGATCGGACGAGCAGACCACGTTCGCGATCCTCGACCGCGCACTCGCTGCGGGCATCAACTTCGTCGATACGGCCGACGTCTACGGCCAGGACGGCCTGTCGGAGCGCGTGCTCGGCCACTGGTTGGCGCAGCGCGGCACGCGCGACAAGCTCGTGCTCGCCACCAAGTTTCGCTTCACCATGGGCGACGGCCCGAACAAGAACGGCGCGTCGCGCTACCGCATCGTCAGGTGCTGCGAGGACTCGCTGCGCCGGCTCGGCACCGATCGCATCGACCTCTACCAGATCCACATGCAGGACATCACGGTGCCCGAGGACGAGACGCTGCGTGCGCTCGACGATCTCGTCACCGCGGGCAAGGTCCTCTACGTGGGCTGCTCGAACTATGCCGCGTACCGGCTGATGCATTCGCTGTGGCTCGCGCGAACCGGCCACCTCGCCCGCTACGTCACGCTGCAGGCGCAGTACAGCTTGCTCGTACGCGATCTCGAGCGCGAGCACGCGCCGCTGTGCCGGCAGGAGGGCCTCGGCATCCTGCCGTGGTCGCCGCTTGCCGGTGGCTTTCTGTCGGGCAAGTTCGAGCGTGGCAAGCCGCCCGACGACGGTGCGCGGCTCGGCCAGAAGGATCGGTTCAAGCGCTACGACACCGAGCGCAACTGGCGCGTGCTCGACGCGGTGCGCGCGGTCGCGGCCGAGGTCGGCTCGACGCCGTCGGCGGTGAGCCTGGCGTGGCTGCTCGCGAAGCCGCAGGTCAGCTCGGTGATCTTCGGCGCGCGCACGGTGGCGCAGCTCGACGCGAACCTCGCGGCCGCCGACCTCGAGCTCTCGCCGCGCCACGTCGACGTGCTCGACCAGGCGTCGGCGTTCGAGCTCGGCTATCCGTACGAGTTCATCAAGGCGACGCAGTCGGCGTGGTGAGCTACGGCGCCTCGAGCTCGTCCTTCGGGATGTCGCGACGCATGCACATCTGGACGAAGCGCTCGCGCGCGTCCGCCGTCATCTTGCGGTAGTACACCTTCGCCTTCGCGTGATTGCCGGCGTTGCACGCCGCCATGAACGCGTACTGCACGACGCGCGGATCGGGCTTGCACGCGAGCGCGGCTTCGAAGGCGGCGAGCGCGGGGACATGCTTGCCTTGCGACTCGTTATCGAGGCCGCGCTGCTTGAGATCCTCGGGATCGCAGGTGGCCACCGGCGCGGGTTGCGGCGGTGCGGCCGTCGCGGCGGGCTTCGGCCGCGGAGCCAGCGCGGGCGCCGGCTCGGCGCCTTCGAGCTGATCCTTCGTGATGTTCCGGCGGATGCACATCTGCAGGAACCGCGACTGCGCGTCGGGAGTCATGTCGCGGTAGTACTGCCTCGCCTTCGCGAGGTTGCCCGCGTTGCAAGCCGCCATGAACGCGTACTGCGCGACGCGACCTTCGGGCTTGCACGCGAGCGCCTGCTCGAACTCGGCGAGCGCCGCGGCATGCAGGCCACTCGCTTCGAGATCGAGGCCTTTCTGCTTGAGATCGTCGGCGTCGCAGCCGCCCGCTTGCGCGACGGTGGCATCGGCCGGCGGCGCCGGCGGCGGCGCCGGCAACGGTGCGATCGGAGTCTCGTGCACGGCCTCCGGCTCGATCCGCGCATCGGAAACCAGCGCCGGCGCCGGCGCGCGGGTGCTGCCGCCGCGCGTCGCGATCACGCCCGCGATCACGCCGATCGCGATCGCGCCGCCGGCGCCCAGCCAGAGCTTGCGCGATCCCAGGCGCGTGCTCGCGGGAAGCGCGGTCGTCTTCGTCGCGTCGGCGCCCTTGCCCTCGCAGACATCGAGCGCGTCGAGCACGCTCTCCATCGACTGCGGGCGTTCCTCGGGAGTCTTCGCCAGCATCTCGGCGATCAACTTCGACAGCGGCGCCGGCACGTCGGCGGCGACCTCGCGCGCCTCCGGCGGCGGTACGAGCTGGTGCTTCGCGATCAGCTCGCCGGAGTCGCCCTCGAACGGCGGCCGGCCGCACACCAGCTCGAACAGCATGCAGCCGAGCGCGTAGATGTCGCTGCGCGCGTCGACCTTCGCGCTCGACTTGCACTGCTCGGGCGACATGTACATCGGCGTGCCGAGCACGACCAGCGAGTGCGTCTGGACGTTCGCGCCGAGCCCGTCGACGAGCTTCGCGATGCCGAAGTCGACGACCTTGACGCGCTCGCCTCCGACGACCGCCGCATCCGGCACGAGGAACACGTTGTGCGGCGTGAGATCGCGATGCACGATGCCGGCGGCGTGTGCGGCGGCCAGCGCCGATGCGAGCTGACGCACGATCGCGATCGCGGCGGCCGGCGCGAACCGACCCTCGCGGCGCAGGCGCGCCGACAGCGTCTCGCCGGCGAGCAGCTCCATCGCGATGTAGACCGTGCCGTCGGCGCGCGTCGCGGTGCCCTCGACGACGCCGCTCTCGAACACGGTCACGATGCCCGGATGCTGGATGCGCGCCGCGGCCCGCGCCTCCTGCAGGAAGCGCTGCACGGTGTCGCGGCGAAACGCGTGCTCGGGGCGCAGGAACTTGATCGCGATCTCGCGGTCGAGCTCGACGTCGCGCGCGACGTGCAGGATTCCGAACCCACCCTTGCCGAGCTCGCGCCCGACCTCGTAGCGCCCGACGCGAATGCCCGTCGTGACGGTCATGGCAGCGAGATCTCGTTGCGCAGGCACAGCTGGGCCATCGCCGGCTGCTGCGCGCGGGTGAGCTTGCCGAAGTAGAGCTTCGCCTTCGCCGCGTTGCCGGCGTTGCACGCCGCGAGCAGCGCGACGCGATACAGGCTCGGATCGAGCCGGCAGCGCAGCGAGCCTTCGAGCAACGCGAGCGCGGACGTGTACTGGCCGAGCGTGATCGCCTGCTGCGCGCGCTGCGCGAGCTTGTCGGCGTTGCAGCTGCGCGGCGCGACCTCGGCGGCCGCACGCGGCGACGTGCGCGCGAGCTGATCGATCGCATCGGCGGCAGGCTCCTTGTAGACCGATTCGTCGTCGATGCGATCGAGCCAGCGATACGCCTCGGTCAGGTCCTTCGCGGTGACCGCATCCTCCACCTTCACCATGTACGTGGCGTTGCGCGCCTCGATCACGCCCATCGTGGTCAGCTCGCGCACGACCGGATCCCCGGTCGGCACCCCGCGCGCGAGCTCGTCGGCGCACAGCAGCAGCTCGTCCCATTGCCGGGCGGCCGCGAACTGGCGGCAATCGAGCTCCTTCGCCGAGCGATCGAACGCGAGCGCGTCGACCGGCGCGGGCTTCACGATCGCGACCGGCGCGACGACTGCGGCGTCGCTCGGCGCGGTGGTCGAGCTGGCGCCGCGGCGGCCGATCACGAGCACCGGCACGATCGCGATCGCGACCGCCGCGGCTCCCGCCGCGAACCACCACGCGCCGCGCGCACGGCCGGGTGCCGCCTGAAGCGCACGGGCGGCGCCGCGGAGCGTGGTCGTCGTCTTGTTGTCGTCGGCCTCGGTCATCGCGGTGATGCCGCGCGCCCACCGCTCGCCGCGCGCGCACGCCGCGATCGCTTCGCGCACGCGCTCCATCGACTGCGGGCGATCGGCGGGATCCTTCGCGAGCATCGTGGTGACGAGCACGTCGAGGTACGCCGACACCTCGGGGCGCAGCGCGCGCGGCCGCGGCACGGCGGCGAGCTGGTGCTTGGCGATCAGCTCGCCGGCGTCGCCGTCGTACGGCGACTGACCGCACAGCATCTGGTAGAGCATGCAACCGAGCGTGTAGATGTCGCTGCGGTGGTCGACGCTCGCGCTCGACTTGCACTGCTCGGGCGACATGTAGCGCGGCGTGCCGAGCATCATCATCGAGTGCGTGTGCACGCCGGTGACCTCGTTGCCGAGGTCCGCGTCGTTGAGCTTCGCGATGCCGAAATCGAGGATCTTGACCCGCTCGCCGCCGGGCACCGACGGATCCATCACGAGGATGACGTTGTCGGGCTTGAGATCGCGGTGGACGATGCCGCGCGAGTGTGCGGCTTCGAGCGCGGCCGCGAGCTGCCCGCCGAGCTCCATGACCGCTTCGATCGAGAGCCGGCCCTTCGCGAGTCGGTCGGCGAGGTTCTCTCCCGACAACAGCTCCATCGCGATGTACACGCTGCCGTCGGCCACCGACTCCGTGTTCTCGACGTGACCGCACTCGTACACGGTGACGATGCCGGGGTGCACGATCTTCGCGGCCGAGCGCGCTTCCTGCAGGAAGCGCTGCATGACCGGCACGCGCGATACGTACTCGGTCCGCAAGAACTTCATCGCGAGGTCGCGATCGAGCTCGGTATCGCGCGCGCGATAGACGATTCCGTAGCCGCCGTGCCCGAGCTCCTCGCGGATCTCGTACTTCCCGATCCTCAGGCCGTACGTGAAGGCCTTCACCGCCTCCTAGTCTAACCTATGCCACTTCGGGAGCGGGCTCGGCGCCAGGCTGCGGCTGGGGTGGTTCGAGGCGGCGATACAGCGAGCGCCGGTTCATCCCGAGGATGCGCGCGGCCTGGGTCTTGTTGCCGTTGCACGCGGCGAGCACGTAGCGCGCATAGCGGCGCTCCATCTCGTCGAGCGTCACCAGCTCGGTCGGCGAGCTCGTCGCGATCACCATCGCCTGCCGCGTCTGCTGCAGCTTCTCGGGCAGGTCGTCGACCGTGATCTGATCGAGGCGCGACAGCGCGATCGCGCGCTCCATGCAGTTCTCGAGCTCGCGCACGTTGCCCGGCCAGTCGTACTCGACGAGCAGCCGCGCGGCCGCCTCCGAGATCCCGTCGACGGCCTTGCCGGCGCGCGCGGCGATCTTGCGCAGGAAGTACTGCGCGAGCACGAGGATGTCACCGGCGCGCGCGCGCAGCGGCGGCACGGGAATCGCGACGACGTTGATGCGATAGAACAGATCCTCGCGGAACCGCTTGTCCTCGACCGCGCGCTCGAGATCCTTGTTCGTCGCCGCGATGATGCGCGCGTGCACCGCGATCTCGTGATCGCCGCCGACCGGGCGCACCGTGCGCTCCTGCAGCACGCGCAAGAGCTTCACCTGCATCTCGAGCGGCATCTCGCCGATCTCGTCGAGCAGCAGCGTGCCGCCCTGCGCCTGCACGAACAGACCGGTGCGCGCCTGCTTCGCGTCGGTGAACGCGCCGCGGACGTGGCCGAACAGCTCGCTCTCGAGCAGCGGCGCCGGCATCGCGGCGCAGTTGATCGCGACGAACGGCTGGTCGCGGCGCGGCGACAGGTTGTGGATCGCGCGCGCGACCACTTCCTTGCCGCTGCCCGACTCGCCGGTGACGAGCACGGTCGCGTCACTGCCGGCGACGCGGCGCACGAGCTCGAGCGTGTCACGCATCGCCTGACTCGTGCCGACGATGCCGTCGGTACCGATCTCGGGCTTCACCGAACGCAGGTGGCGCAGCTCGCGCTTCAGCGCGAGCTGTTCGAGCGCGCGAGAGATCGCGATCGTCAGCGCCTCGAGCCTCACCGGCTTGGTGAGGAAGTCGTACACGCCGGCGCGGATCGCGCCGATCGCGGCATCGAGCCCGCCGACGCCGGTGATGACGATCGTCAGCACGTCGGGATCGATCTCGCGAAGCGCCTGGCACAGCTCGACACCGTTCATGCCCGGCATCTGGAAGTCGGTCACCACGAGGTCGACGCGCTGGGCGCGCGCCTTCGCGAGGCATTCTTCCGCCGACAGAGCGCTGTCGGCGGCGAAGCCGCGCTCGCGCAGCGCTTCGGTGAAGATCGTCGCGGTGTCGACGTCGTCATCGACGACCAGGATGGCGGGGGATGTTCCAGCAGCCTGCATCTCACGCGGTACCTACCACGCGCGTGAACGGGAGCGTGAGCCGCGAGTTGCGTAGAGTTGCGTATGAAACCGTGTCACCCGCGCACACGGGCGGCAACGCACGGTGAATCACACATCTGACTCTGGCTTACAGCGTTTCGAGCCAGCTGCGAATCACCGGCTCGCCGCCGTCGATCGTCGTGCGGATCGCGGCGCGGCGGCGGTCGAACGCGATCGCGTGCGACGTTTCGAGCGAACGCACGAGCATGCCGATGTCGCGCAGCGGCGGCGTCGCGCGCAAGAGCCCGTGGTCGTCGCGGCCGTGCACGAACGGAACGTCGGTCACGCGGATCCACGACACACGTTCGCCGGCGCTGAACCGGAAGCCCCATTCCTCGGCATAGATCTCGAGCTCGAGTCGCAGCGCGCTCGTCGTCGCCGGTGCGAGCTCGATCTCGACGCGCCATTTCGGGTCGCGTGGATACAGCTCGCGCGCGGCGAGCCACGCGGCCGACGCGATCGGGCCGGTGTTCGTCGACAACCCGAGCGGTGTGCCCATCGGCTGCACCGAAGGCGGGCTCGGTTGCCGAGGCGGACGCGGGCGCCGCGGACTCACGACACGAGGCTAGACACGAGCATCGCCGACGACAACACAAAACTTCGACGATTCACGACAACGTGGCAGATCCGCTCGGTGCGCGCACGCGCTCGGCCGTCACGCGGGCCGATGCGTGCAGTAACGGGCCGCGAGCGCGAGCACGTCGTGCCGGCGGATCGGTTTGCGCAGCGCGAGCTCGACGCCGACATCGAGCACCGGCTCTTCCTCGACGCCGGTCATGACCACGGTCGGAATACGGATCCACTCGCGGTGGCGGCGCTGGGCCTGGCGAAACCGCGCGCCGTCACACCGTGGCATCTGAACGTCGAGCAAGATGAGCTCGGGCCGGATCGATTCGAGGAGCTCGAGCGCTTCGAGACCGTCGGCCGCGGTCGCGATGCTGTAGCCTTCGTTCGCGAGCACGCTGGCCAGCATGTCGCGCGCCTCGTCGTCGTCGTCGACGACGAGCACCGACACGACCCGGAGCCCGTGCGCCGTGGTCGTACCGTCGGAAACGGATTCTAGATTCGCCACTCTGATCACGATCTACCCGGCGTCGAGCCGTGCTGCCAGCGAGCGCTCGCGCACGCGATCTCGCGCATGTCGCGTGCACTCACCGACGCGAGAGGCTCACCGATGAAGACATCGTTATTCGTAGTTGGCGTAGTTGCCGCGGCCGCGTTGACGGCCTGCGGCGAAGAATATGTCTATACGCCGGAGGCAGCGAACGCGGTCGCGTCCTCGGGCATGCCCGCCGAGAAAGTTGCGATCCCGCAGGAGCGTCCGGAAGGCTCGGTCCAGATCTCGTCGTACGGCGTCGCGCGGCTGCGCGGCGAGAACGACGTGAGGATTCCGGCGCTGCACGTGCGCCTGAGCGTGAGCAATGACGGCGACGCCGTGCCGTGGCAGTTCGACACGCGCGAGCAGGTCGTCGACATCGCCGGCGTCGGCAAGCTCCACGCGCTGTACGCGAGCTCGGGCACGCAGCAGATGCCCGTGATCGCGATCCAGAAGGGCCAGAAGATCGCGGTCGATCTGTACTTCCCGTTGCCGGCCGCGCTGCGTCACGAGAAGAACCTGCCGCACTTCGACGTGGTGTGGCAGGTCGGAACGGCGACGCGGGTCGTCGCGCAACGCACTGGCTTCGATCGTCAGGAGCCGCTCGACTACTATTACGCCGACGTCTGGCCGTACTACGGCGGCTATGGTTGGGGCTACGGCAACTACTGGTGGTACGACCCGTTCTATCCGAATTACGTGTTCATTCACCAGCGCGCGCCGGTTCACGTGATCGGGCAACGCTGAGAGCATCTCGCACGCGCGCGGCGAGCGCTTGCCAACACTGAGTCGTCACCGCACGATGTGCGGTGATGAAGCAGTACCTCGCTGTTGCTGTCGTGCTCGCCGCGGCTGCGGGCTGTGACCCGAACGACGCCGGGAATCTCGACGTTCAATGTGCCGCGCTTACCACGACGACCGCGACACCACCCGCGCAATGGTCGGGCTCGGTGTTCACGATCGTGATGGAGAACAAGAGCCGCGGTGACATCTTCGGTAATTCGTCGGCGCCGTTCATCAACCAGCTCGCGAAGCAGCACGCGGTCGCGGACGGCTACCACGACTCGTACGTGCACCCGAGCGAGCCGAACTATCTCGAGATGGTCGCCGGCGAGAACTTCGGCATCCTCGACGACAACGATCCATCGTCGCACTCGGTCAACTCGACCTCGCACATCGCCGATCAGCTCGAGCTCGCGGGCCTGTCGTGGAAGACGTATCAGGAGAGCATGGGCGCGCCGTGCGGCCTGGTCTCGCACGGGCGCTACGCGGCGAAGCACGATCCGTTCGTGTACTTCGACGACATCAACGGCTGGGACGGCAAGCAGTTCCAGCCGTCGCCGCGCTGTCAGGACCACGTCGTCGATTACAGCCAGCTCGATGCCGACATCGCGGCGAACCAGATCCCGAAGTACGTGTTCATCACGCCGAACCTCGACGACGACATGCACGACGGCTCGATCGCGCAAGGTGATCTGTGGCTGTCGACCGAGATGCCGAAGATCATGGCCACCGACGCCTACAAGAACGGCGGCGTGATCTTCCTGCTGTGGGACGAAGGCAGCGGCACGCTCACGCCGGGCGACGATCCGCCGTTCCTCGCGATCTCGCCGCACGCGGTCGCCGGCGAGGTCTCGAAGACGAACTACGACACGAGCTCGTACTTGAAGACCGTGCAAGGCATGCTCGGCCTCGATCCCGTGCCGTGCGCGAAGGATCCGGCCACGGTGAGCGTGATGACGGACCTGTTCAGCGTGCCGGTTTCGACGACGGCGCAGTAGCCGGCTCGTCGGTCAGCGTGCGCAGGAACGCGAGCAGATCGGCCTCGGCGCGCGCGTCGAGCGCGAGGTGGCCGACGCGCGGGTCGACGTTCGCGGGCACCTCGGCGGGCGGCCACGGGCAGATGGCGTCACCGCCGGCGATGCGGCTGCACGTCGCGACGTCGCGCGAGCCGGTGTCGCGGGTTGCGAGGAAGTCGACCAGGAAGCCGAGGTTCTCGAAGTAGCCGGCGTGGCCGTACGGCGCCGTGCGCGCGATGTTGCGCAGCGTCGGCGTGCGGAACTTGCCGTCCTGCGCGGGATCGCCGACGACCGCGCCGAGGCCGCGATCGATCGCGCCCTCCGCGGTGTACTTCGGGATGCCGAGGTTCGCGTAGCTGTAGTCGGTGAACATCGGCGGCGGGTGGCAGCTCGCGCAGCTGTGCTGGAACAGCTCGAGACCACGCTGCTCGTCGGGCGTGAACGTCGCGGCGCCGGCTTGCACGCGATCGTACTTCGACGAGAACGGCGCGAGCGCGGGCGAGCGCTCGTACGCGGCGAGCGCATCGGCGACGTACGCGAACGCCTCGTCGTCGTTGTCGAGTGCGTGCGGCCCGTACAGCTCGCGAAAGTCGCGCGCGTACGGCGCCTGGCGCACGTGGTCGACGACCGCGGCCTTGTCGGGGTTGTTCATCTCGCGCGGGTCGAGCAGCGGCCCGGCGACCTGGTCCTCGAGCGTCGCGGCGCGGCCGTCCCAGAACAGGCCGCCGATCCAGCGCCGCGTCGCCGCGTCGTAGTGCAGCGGCGGCACGAACGCGGCGTACAGGATGCTCGGCGCGTTGCGCGTGCCGAACCGGCCCTGCACGACGCCCATCGAGGTCGCGTGATCGCCCTCCGGATCGCGGAACGTGAACTGCGGATGGTGGCAATCGGCGCACGCCTGGCCTGCCGGCGAGGACATGTTCGGGTCGGCGAACACGCGCTCGCCGAGCGCGGCCTTCGACATCGCGGGCGCGCCGTCGGCCGAGCACGCCGCCGCGAGCGCGAGCACGAGCCACCACCGCATGCGCCAGTTTGCGGCGGCCGCGCGTGCCGGCAATCAGCGCATTTCGGAGCGCCCCATCGCGGCCCGACACGTCTTCGTATACAGGTCGCGGAACATGTGGCTGGGATCGGTGATCGCCTTCACCGCGTCGTAGTTGCGGCGGTTCCAGATCGACCAGAACTCGTCCTCGCCGTAATAGTTGTGCGCGATCAGCGTCTTGATCCCGCCGAGCTCGACGAGCTTCTCCTCGATCATGCGATGCACGTTGCGATCGCCCTTCTGGCGCATGCCGTAGATCGCGAGGTCGAGGAACAGATCGTCGTCGAGCTTGCGCCAGAACGAATCGGCGAGCCACGGATAATCGTGAACGCGGCGATACGGCACGCACCAGATCGGAAAGAACCCGATCTCGCGCTCGTACCAGCGCATGAACTCGGCCGCCTTGGAGAACGGCACGAACACGTCGAGCGTGACCGTCGGCTTGTTCTCGCGCAGCAGCCAGTGGAGCTTGTTGCCGAGCGTCAGCCATTGCGTCGAGGTCATCCACTTGCCGAACAGCACGCGACCGACGAACGACTTCGGCCGTACGTTCGTGACGCCGCGGTCGTAGCGAAAGAAGTAGTCGGGCGTGCGCAGATAGTCCTCGCGGCGCGTGCGCGTCGAGCGGTAGTACACGCGCACCCAGCTGTAGCGATGCGTGTAGGGCGCTTCGGCGACGAACTTGCCGACGCTCAGCACGTAGCAGCTCGGCGAGTGAATGATGCCGTCCATGAAGTCGACGTCGTGCTCGTCGGTGTGGCGGCGGATCGAGGCCTGGTACGACGCGAGGTCGGCGTGGGTCTCGTACACGACGTGCACGAACGGCTTGGCCGGCACGAGCTCGAACACGAGCTTCGACAGGATGCCGAGCGTGCCGAACGAGCCGTGCATCATGTCGAACACGAGCGCGTGCTCGTTGTCGCGCCGGCAGGTCAGCACCTCGCCGCGCGCCGTGATCACCTCGTACTCGACGCAGGTGTCGTGAAAGCCGCCGCGCTGGAACGACATCGACTCGATCGAGCAGCCCGAGACCGCACCGCCGACCGTGATCGTCTTGAGCTCGGGCACGACGATCGGCACGAGCCCGTACGCGAGCGTGGCGCGCACGAGCTCGACAAACGTGACGCCGGATTCGGCGACGCACACGCGGCGCACCGGATCGATCTCGAGGATCTCGGTCAGGTCGCCGACGTCGATCTTGTCGTCGTGGTGGCGGAGGTCGTGGGCTTTCGGAACCTGATGCGAGACCGACTTCTTGCGCAGCGACACCGGCCGAGACCCGCGGTGCGAAGCGAGCTGGCGAGCAATTCGCGCGACCTTTTCGTCGTGGCGGGCGGCGAGCGGAGAATCCTGCACGCTCGCAATATAGCGCGCGTGCGCGGCGGTCACGGTGTCGCATCCCGGCCGGCTCGGGGCGGTACGGGCGGGAGGAGCCCGTACTCGGCGAGACGCTCCCGCAGCTGCGAGCCACTCAGCTTGACCAGGTCGCGCGGGACCTCGTCGATCACGATGCCGTTGCCGCGCAGATCGGCCGCGCGCAGCTCGCCGAGCATGCTGGGCGGGGCGCACACGATCAGCCGATGTGCACCGCTGCGTTCGAGCAGCGCGCCGAGCTCGCGGACGACCAGGTGCGCGAACTCGGCATCGAGGTGCTGCACGTGCGCGTTGCGATGATCGTCGAACGCGAAGCCGCGCGCGCCGACGCGGCTCGAGCCGGGGCGCGAATCCGAGAACAGCTGCGACGGTCGCTGTCGCCGCGCCGGGTCGACGAGATCCTCGTGCTCGACCAGCTCTTCGCGCGTCCCACCCGGATCGGTGTCGCGGTCGAACGTGAACAAGCGCGCACGCGTTGCGTCGACGAGAGCGATGCAGGTTCGATACATGGCACCTGGATGGTGGTGAAGCACGCATCGTGCCGGTGGCCGGCGCCGGCTGGCTCGCCGCATGCTCCCTGGATCTGCGCGACAAACAAGGAGGCATGTCATGGCGAACTTGATGAAGAAAGACGGCGGAGAGGAAGTCACGCAGACCCGCGAGTGGGATCCGTGGCGCGCCGTGCGCGATCTGCTGCACTGGGACCCGTTCCGGCAAATGGCGCCGCTCGCGGCGCTCGCGCGCGCGAACTTTGCGCCCAGCTTCGACGTGACCGAGAACAAGGATGCATTCGTGTTCAAGGCCGACGTTCCGGGTGTGAAGCAGGAAGACCTCGAGATCACGACGACCGGTAATCGCATCCAGATCACCGGCAAGCGCGACGTCGAGCAGGAAGAGAAGAGCGAGACGATCTACACGTACGAGCGCCAGTACGGCAGCTTCTCGCGCGTGTTCACGCTGCCCGACGGTGCCGACATCGATCACGCGAAGAGCGAGCTCAAGGAAGGCGTGCTCACGCTCGTCGTCCCGAAGCATCCGACCGCGCAGTCGAAGAAGGTCGAGGTCAAGTCCGGCGCGGCGAAGTCCTAGCCGGACTAGCGCCGCACGTAGCGGCCCGGGGCCCACCGCCACTCGCGGCCGTCCCGGCGCCAGTCACCATGCTCCCGGCGAACGCCGGGGCGGATCTCGTGGCGCTCGGAGCGGAGCTCGGGCCGACGAGCGCGATCGCGCATCGGCTCGCGGAATTCCCGGCGTGCGGCGACGGCGTGATCTCGAGGCGCGGCCATCGCGGCGGTGCCGCCACCGGCGAGAGCGAGCGAGAGCGTGACGAGCGAGATGATGCGACGCATGTTTGTATCCTCCTGCGCGAGCTATCAGCACCCGGCGTGCCGCGTGGAAGTCCTCGATGTCTCTGGCGTGCCGCGGCCCGGCGCTGCGAGATCCGCAGGCCATGCTGCGAACGCCGCATGTAGGTCAGCGGCGGCGCACCGCGCTCGTGATGTAGGCGATGTAGAGCATGGAGCCGCAGGCGACGATCTTCTGGGCGACGACCTGCATCTCGAAGCCACGCTCGGTCTCGAGGCGCGGCCCGATCAGCACGATCGCGAAGTAGGCGGACACCAGCGCGAGGTAGGCGAGGGCGAGCGCCACGTTGCCGGAACGGTTGCGCCACATCACGAACGTCAGGCACGCGACGTAGACGAGCAAGAGGCCGAACGCGGCGATCACGAAATCGAGATGCAGGCGGAGCACGAGATCGATCGGCGTGACCGCGACGCCCGCGAACGCCGCGCCGCTCGCGGTCCCCGCGAGTGCGCTCGCGATCCCGGCGAAGCGTGCGCGGCCGAGCGTGAACGCGAACTGGCGCCACCCCCACGCGAACGGTACGAGCGCGCCGCCGAGCGTGACCAGCGCGACCGCGAACAGGATCTGCGCGGGGTGATTCGCGCGGCCCGAGAACGCGTGCGTCGCGCCGAGGTCGCTCAGAAAATTGTGTGCGAGCTGGTAGCTCGTCGCGTCGCGATCCCACCAGGTGCCGCCCGGATACGCGACCATCGCGGCGGCGACGAGCACGACGAACTGCATGGCCGCGTAGCGCAGAAAGCCGGCGCGCCGGTGCGCGTTTGCCATCGCGTCACTTTACTATCGCGCGCGCCGTGGCCATGCAGCTTCGCCGGAACATCGCGCGCCTCGCGCCCGGCGCGATCCTCGTGGCCGGATGCGCGGTGTTCGTCGTCTACGCGTATCCCGGCTACATGAGCTACGACTCGGCGTGGCAGCTGCGCGAGGCGCGCAGCGGCGTGCTCACCGACTGGCACCCGCCGGTGATGGCGGCGATCTGGCACTGGATCGATCGCGTCGTGCCGGGCCCGGCCGGCATGCTCGCGCTCCAGACCGGCTGCTTCGTCGCGGGGCTGTGGGCGTTGTTCGCGCGCCGGTTCTCCGCGACGACGACGGCGCTGCTCGTGGTCGCGATCCTGCTGTTCCCGCCGATCGGCGCGACGCTCGCCGTGATCTGGAAGGACTCGCAGATGCTCGCGTTCCTCGTCGCGGGCGTCGCGCTCGTCACGTCGGAGTCGCGCGCGCGCAAGCTCGCCGGCCTCGGCGTGCTCGTGCTCGCGACCGCGATGCGCCACAACGCGTTCACGATCACGGCGGGGCTCGTGATCCCGCTGTTCGCGTGGAATGCGGCGGCCCCACGGTTGCGCCGGTACGCGCTCGCAACCGCCGTGTGGCTGGCGACGACCGCGGCCGCGTTCGGCGTGAACGCCTGGCTCACGGACGAGCAGACTCATCCGTGGCACGCGAGCCTCGCGATGTTCGACATCGTGGGCACGTTGCGGTTCGCGCCGGCGATGACCGACGACGAGGTGCGCGCCGCGCTCGACGGTACGGTGTTCGACCACGGCGATCACCTGCAGGACAAGGCGAGGGCGGCGTACGACCCGCACGCCGGCGTGTTCAAGACGATGCGCGTCGGCTTTCTCGCGCAGCCGACCGACGACGCGCAGCGTGCCGCGATGGCGCGGGCGTGGCGCACGCTCGTGCTCGGCCATCCCGGCGCGTACTTTCGCCACCGCGCGCGTGCGTTCCGCGAGCTGCTCGCGCTTCGTGGCGACGGCGTCCGCGAAGCGATCTACGTCGGCTACGACGACACGTCGCCGTTCGTCCACGCGCCGAGCACCGCGCAAGCCGCGCTGCAAGCTGCCGCGCTCGCGTGCGGCACGTCGTGGCTGATGCGACCGTTCGTGTACCTCGTGGTGCTGTTGTGCCTCGTGCCGTTCGTCGTCCGGGCGCGCGATCGCTTGGTCGTTTCGTTCGTCGCGTCCTCGCTGCTATCGGAAGCCGCGCTGTTCTTCCTGGCCCCGACCCCCGATTTTCGCTACTCGATCTGGCTCGTGTTCTCGACGATCGTCGTCGCCGTGATGGTGTTCGCGCAGCGCCGGGAGCGCGGTGTGCTAGCTTCGGCTCGGAAACGCATGCCGATCCGGTGACGGCCCTGGTCTTCAAAACCGGTGAGACTTCGCGCGAGCGTGGGTCTGGAGGGTTCGACTCCCTTTCGTTTCCGCCAACACCGAAGGCACGACGCGCGCGGTCGCGGCGCTGTGAGATACTGCCTCGCATGCAGCGAATCATGGCGTCCGCGGTAGTCGTGGTGCTGTCCGTCGTGATGGCAGTCGCGTGCTCGAGCTCGTCGAAGCCGAAGCCCGACGCCGCGCTCACGAATCAGGCGTTCGGATCCGATTGCACCGTGGTTTCGGACATGTCGACCGAGTGCGCGAGCGGCGTGTGCACGAACTCGATCAACATGCTGCCGACGCCGGTGTGCTCGCAGAAGTGCACGATGCTCGGCAGCGACGACACCACGTGCCCGGTCGGCTCGATGGGGCAGAAGTGCAACATGAAAGGCTACTGCCGGCCCTAGGTCGCAGCCGGCGATGATCTGATCAGGTGGTGCTGGCCGTTAGTGCACGTGCTCGTGATGCACGTCGGGCGCGTGCTCGTGCGCGTGCTCGAGATGGTCGTGGCGATGGCGGTGCGAGTGTTCGCCGGCGACCGGTGGATCGTGGTCGTGGAGGTGGTGGCCGTCGTCGTGGCGGTGCGGATGCTCGTGATCGACCGCGTGGTGGACGTGCGCGTGTCCGTGGTGCTCGGTCGCGTGCAAGACGAGACCCACTCCGAACAGCGTGGTCGCGGTGACCGACCAAGGTCCGGCGGCGCGATCGCCGAGTGCGAACGCGACCGCTGCGCCGATGAACGGCGCGAGCGCGAACACCGAGCCCGTGCGCGCCGCGCCGACGCGCCGCTGGGCGAGCAGGTACAGCCGCAGGCTCACGCCGTACCCGGTCGCGCCGCAGGCGAGCAGCGCGAGCATGGGCAGGAGCTGCGGCTTCGGCTCGGCCAGCGCGAGCGCGGCGATCGCGGTGCACGCGGCGCCGAGCGCGCCCTTCGCGGCGACGACGTGAAGCGGGTCGCGTTCGGCGAGCACGCGGGTGAGCGTGTTGTCACCGGCCCACGCGAGCGTCGCGCCAGCGATCGCCGCGAGGCCGAGCGCGCTCCAGCCGCCGCCGCGCGAGGCGTCGAGCGCGAGTGCTGCGCCGCCGGCGACCATCGCGCACACCGCGAGCGCGACGCGGCCGCCGATCGGCTCGCGGTACACCGCGCGCGCGAGCAGCACGGTGAACACCGCCTCGAGGTTCAACACGAGCGCGCCGAGCGTGGCGCCGACGTGCTGCAGGCCCCACGCGAGCAGCGTCGGCGCGAGCGCGCCGCCGAGCAATGCGACGGCGACGACGCGCGGGACGTCGCCGCGCCGCAGCGGCGCGTCGGACCGGCCAGCGAACGCGCCGAGCACGAATGCCGCGAGCGCGGCGCCGGCATACAGGAGCGCGGCCGTGGTCAGCGCGCCGAGCTCGCGGCCCGCCCACGCGACGATCGGCGTCGTGACGCCGAACGCGCACGCCGCGGCGACCGCGAGCAGGACGCCCTTCGCGATCGCGCGCTCGTGAGCCTCGGCCACCGTTCGAGCTTATCAGGGTAGCCTTCCGTCGCTCGCGCTCGTGTTCGCGCTCGCGCGCTCGAACCCGAGGCGATGCACCGCGAGGTCGCCGATCGCGAGCGTCCCGGCGGCGGCGGCGTTCGGTCCCTGCGGCGAGGCCGCGAACCTGATGTTAACCTTGTCGCGGTGGCGCTGTTCGCGTGCGGCAACTGCGGTGCGGCTCTCGCGTTCGAAGGCCTGCGAACGGCGACGTGCCCGTACTGTGCGAGCCCGAACTTCGCCGAGCGGCCGGCGCAGGCGGGAGTGGTCGAGCCGCGATTCGTCGTCGCGTTTGTCGGGGATGCCGGGGTCGCGCGGCGGGCGCTCGACCGCTGGCTCGGCAGCCGATCGTGGTTCGCCGACTCCGCGATCCGGCGCGCCACCGTCGAGGATCTGCGCGGCGTCTACGTGCCGGCGTATCTCTACTCGGCGGTCGCGCACACGAGCTACACGGCGCAGATCGGCGAGCACTACACCGAGACCGAGACCTACACGACCACCGACTCCAGCGGCAACCCGCGTACCGAGACGCGCACGGTCACGCGCACCGAGCATCGCCCGCTCGCCGGCACGCACGTCGGCTACGTCACCGACGTCGTGGTCAGCGCGTCGGTCGGGCTCGCGAATGACGAGCTGCAGCGGATCGAGCCATTCGATCTGCGCCAGATGCGGCGGTTCCAGCCCGCGCTCGTCGCCGGCTGGATCGCCGAAGAGTTCTCGCGACCGCTCGACGAGTGCCAGCGCGCGAGCCACACCGAGGCGCTCGATCTGCTCGGCGCGAAGCTGCGCGAGTTCATGCCCGGCGACAACTACAGCGACCTCGCGTGGCGCACGAACGTCGCGTGGGAGTCGATGGAGCCGATCCTCGTGCCGGCGTGGGTGCTCGCGCTGCGCTATCGCCCGAGCAAACCGGCGCTGCGCGTCGTGATCAACGGCCAGACCGGCAAGATCGCGGGGCGCGCGCCGCTGTCGTGGTGGAAGATCGCGCTCGCGATCGCCGTGCTCGGCGCGATCATCGCGGCGATCGTCACGAGGTTGCGATGAGCGAGAACGCGCTCGCCGCGGACCAGCCGGCGTGCCGGCGCTGCACGTCGCCGCTCGAGGACGGCGATCTGCGCTGCGCGGTGTGCGCGCTCCCGATCGAGATCGCCGCCGATGCCGTCGGCCGTCCGCGCGCGAGCATCCTGCGCTGCACCGAGTGCGGCGCCGCGATCGGCTACGACGCGAACCGCGCGGCACCGGCATGCGGCTTCTGCGGCGCGGTGATGGCGATCGAGCAGCCGACCGATCCGATCGAGGAGGCGCGGTTGCGCGTGCCGTTCGCGGTCGATCGCGAGAGCGCGGCCGCGGCGCTGCGCACGTGGCTCGGCCGGCGCGGCTGGTTCGCGCCGAAGGCGCTGCGCGACGAGGCCGTCGTCGAATCGGTCGTGCCGCTGTGCTGGGCGGCGTGGATCGTGAACGCGACCGCGCAGGTCGCATGGACGCTCGACTCCGACGCCGACTCGCGGCGCTCGGCCTGGGCGCCGCACGCCGGCGAGCTGCGGCTCGACCTCGGCAACCTCGCGATCCCGGCGTCGCGCGGGCTGCGCCACGACGAATGCAGCCAGCTCGTGCCGTACTACGACCTGTCGAAGGTGGTCGGCGCGAGCGCGGCGGCCGGCGCCGGCGAGCAGCCGGCGATGATCGAGAGCTTCGACGCCCAGCGTTCGGCCGCGCGCCAGCACGTCCAGCACGCGATCGAGGCGGTCGCGAAGACGCGGGTCGAGCAAGCGGCGCCCGGCCGACGGTTTCGCAACGTCAACGTCGCGTGTCTCGTCGAGCGGCAGACGACCGATCGCGTCGCGCTGCCCGCGTGGGTGCTCGCGTATCGCTACCGCGGCTCGCCGTATCGCGCGATCGTCCACGGCCAGCGCGCCGAGCTCGTGTTCGGCAGCTCGCCGCTCGACTGGACGAAGATCGCGTGGCTCGTCGCCGGCGGGCTCGCGCTCGTGCTCGCGCTGGTCGCGTTCCTGGTGTGGCGCCACTAGCGGAGGCCGGAATCCGCCGCCGTGCCCGCGCACAAGAGCGCGATGAAGAACAGCATCGTCAGCGCGACCGCGCGATGCACGGGATGCGCGGTGCGCAGCTCCATGAACCACATGGCGCTGATGATCGCCTGGACGAACGCGAACGCGATCGGCACGTACGTGCCGGAAGCCAGCCAGCTCGCGCCGGCGAGCAGCTCGAGCGCGACGAACGCGAGCACGAACGCGCGGCCGGACGTGTCGGTCACGTGTCGCCTCGCAGCAGGTAGAACATCGGCCACAAGAACATCCAGATCAGGTCGACGAAGTTCCAGTACAGCGCGACCAGCTCGAGCGTCACGAGGTGGCGCGCGGCGCGACCGCCGCGTACGAGCGCGATCAGCCACGCGACGAGCGCGAGCGCGACGACGAGGTGAAACAGGTGCAGGCCGGTCATCAGGTAATACAGCGTGAAGAACAGCTGCGTGCCGCGGCCTTCGTCGGGGCCGTGGCCGCCGGCGCCGGCCACGATGCCCTCGCTGAGGTGCACGTGCCACTCGGCGAGCTTGATCGCGACAAACGCGACGCCGAGCGCGGCCGCGAGCGCGAGCCAGCGGACGACGACCCGCTCGTGTTTACGCCGCGCCTCGAGCCCGGCCCACGCGATCGCGAAGCTCGACGCGATCAGGATCATCGTGTTGGCGCCGCCCATCCATTGCACCGAGTGCGTGGCGCAGCGCGCGAACGCCCCGGCGTACTCCGCGCGATAGCCGGCGTAGAGCGCGAACAGCCCGGCGAACAAGAGGGCCTCGCTGGCGATCAGGATCCACACCGCGAGCCGCCACGCGTGCGTACGCTCGGGCGTCACGCGCCGTCCTCGGGGTAGTCGTACGGACCGGTCGTCCATTGCGGCGGCGTCGGAAAATTCTCGTGCGGCGGTGGCGACGGCGAGCGCCACTCGAAGCTCGCCGAGCGCCACGGGTTGTCGCCCGCCCGCGGGCCGCTCCACCACGCGACCGCGAGGTAGCCGAGCACACCGACCAGCCCGAGCCCGAGCACGCACGCGCCGACCGTCGAGATCACGTGCAGCCACTGCATGTCGGGCGGGTACGTCGCGTAGCGGCGCGGCATGCCGTGGTTGCCGAGCAGGAACTGCGGCGTGAACGTGACGATGAAGCCGAACGACACCGCGGCCCATGTCACGCGCGCCCAGGTCTCCGAGTACAGCTTTCCGGTGATCTTCGGGAACCAGTAGTGCATCGCGGCCAGGAACGCGGTGATCGTGCCGCCGACCATGATGAAGTGAAAATGCGCGACGACGAAGTACGTGTCGGTCCAGTGCACGTCGAGCGAGGTCGTCGCGACGGCGACGCCCGACATGCCGCCGAACACGAACAGGAAGATGAACGTGAACACGTACAGGATCGGCGTCGCGATCGTGATCGAGCCGCCGTAGAGCGTCGTGATCCACGCGAAGACCTTGATCGCGGAAAAGATCGCGACCAGCATCGACAGCACGCCGAACATGCCGACGTCGAAGTTCGACATCCCGGCGACGAACATGTGGTGCCCCCACGTCAGAAACCCGACGAGCGCGATGCCGATCGTCGCGATCACGATCGCGCCGTACCAGGCCGGGCGGCGGTGCGCCATCGTCGACACCACCTCGCTGACCACGCCCATCCCGGGCAGCACCATGATGTAGACCGCCGGGTGCGAGTAGAACCAGAACAGGTGCTGGAACAGCACCGGATCGCCGCCGCTCGCCGGCTCGAACAGCCCGAGGTGCCATGCGCGATCGACGCCGACCAGCGCGAGCGTCATGCCGAGCACGGGCGTCGCGATCACCATGATGATCGAGGTGCCGTAAATGGTCCACACGAACAGCGGCACGTCGCGCCAGCGCATGCCGCGGACGCGCATCGTGTGCACGGTCGCGATGAAGTTGAGGCCGGTGAAGATCGACGAGATGCCCGTGATGAAGATGCCGATCGCCACCCACACGACCGCGGTCGGTGTGGTCGACGAATACGGCGTGTAGAACGTCCAGCCGGTGTCGACGCCGCCGGCCGCGAGCGCGACGACGATGACGATCGCGCCGGCGACGAACACGTAGAAGCTCGCGAGGTTCAGCTTCGGAAACGCGACGTCGCGCGCCCCGATCATCAGCGGCACGAGCAAGTTGCCGAACGCCGATGGGATCGACGGGATCAGGAACAGCCACACCATGATGATCCCGTGGTGCGTGAACAGCCGGTCGTACGCGGCGGCGTCGACGAGCGCGTTGTCGGGCGTGACGAGCGAGATGCGCAGGATCAGCGCGAACACGCCGCCGACGAGCAGGAACAGCGTCGCCGCGAAGAAGAACATCACGCCGACGCGCTTGTGGTCGGTCGTGAGCAGCCACGAGCGCAGCCCGCTCGGCTCGTGCCAGAAGCTCGCGCTCACGGCGCCGCCTCCGTCGCGCCGAGCGAGCGGATGTACTCGACGATCGCCGCCGCTTCGGCGCCCGACAGCATGCCGAGGTACGACGGCATCACCGGCTGGAAGCCGACGACGAGCTTCACGCCCGGATCCATCATCGACTCGGTGAGGTAGGCGTCGTCGGCGGTGACGATCTCGCCGGTCGTGAGCACCACGCGCGAGCCGTACAGGCCGCGCCACGTCGGGCCGATGTACGCGGTGCCATCGATCGTGTGGCAGCGCAAGCAGCCGTACGCCGCCGCGAGCTTGCCGCCGCTCTCGGCGAGATCGGGCGCGACGTGCGAGCCGACCCAGCGCGCGTAGTCGCTCGGCGCCATCGCGATCACGCGCCCGCGCATGCGCGAATGACCGGCGCCGCAGTACTCGGCGCACAGGATGTCGTACGTGCCGGGTGCGGTCGCGGTGAACCACAGCGACGTGATGCGGCCCGGAATCGCGTCCTGCTTCAAGCGAAAGGCGGGCACGAAGAAGCTGTGGATCACGTCGCGCGAGGTCAGCAGCACGACGACCGGCTGGCCGACCGGCACGCGCAGATCGGTCTCGGCGTTCGCCCCGTTCGGGTACACGAACTGCCACATCCATTGCTTCGCGGTGACGTGGATGCGGATCGCGCCCGGCGGTGGCGCGTGGACCTCGCGATACTGCGAGAAGCCGATGCCCCACCACGCGAGGAACGCCGCGAGCGTGACCGTCGCGAGCACGATCTCGAGCGCGTGCGTGGGCATCTTGCGCGGCGGCTTGCGCCGCGGGCCCTCGCGGAACCGCACGAGGATGTACAACACCGCGAGAAACGACAGCGTCGCGACCGCGAACGCCGAGCCGATCACGGTGTAGTGCAGAAGGTCGATGTCGTGCGCGACCGACGACGCCTGCGGCGGCAGATACAGGAGGTGGCGAAACAGCTCGTTCACGTCCGCCTCCGCAGCGCGAACGCGACGACGACGAGCCCCAGGCCGATCGCGACGGTCGCGGCGCCGAGTTGCAGGAACAGCTGCATCTGGCGGCCGTAGCGGCGCGCGGCCGGGTCGAAGTGGAAGCAGCTCAGGATGTCGCGCGCGGCCGACGGCGTGAGCTGGCCGGCGCGCGCGCGATCGATCGCGTCGTCGAGATCGGCGAACGTCACGCCCCGCACGTACTCGGCGATGTGACCGTCGGCCGCGAGCACGAACACGACCGCGGGATGCGCGTACTGCTGGGTGTCGGGATCCCACGCGTAGCGAAAGCCGAGCGCGGCGGCGAGCACGTGGATCGACGCGTCGTCGCCCACGAGATACGGCCAGCGCGCGCGCTCGCCGGGATATCCGATCTCGGCGAGCAGCTTGTCCTGGCGATGCGCGGCGACGCTCGGGGTCTCGCGCGGATCGAGGCTGACGATCACGGGCAGGTAGTCGCTGCCGGGCGTGCCGCGGCCGCGCGCGATCGCCTCGGCGACGCCGTGCAGCACGACGCTGCACAGCATCTGACAGCGCGCGTACGCGAGCACGAGCACGACCGGACGGCGGCCGTCGAAGTAGTCCGCGAGCGTGACGTGCGCGCCGGTCGAGTCGGTGAACGCGAGCGCGGCCGGCACCTGGGCGCCGACGTGCTCGTCGAGCCCGACCGCGAGCTGCGACGGCCCGGTCGCGAACGCGAGCACGACGAGCCACGTCATCGCGTTCGCTCCTCGTGCGCTCGCACGTAGCGATCGATCGCGACGGCGACGGGCACGAGCACAACGCCGCGCCCGCGATCCGCCCATTGCCAGTGCTCGAGCCGGACCGCGCGCGCGCGTTGCTCGAGCTCGAGCGGCGTCGCGCTGTCGAACGGCGTCGCGGGCGGCAGCTCGCGCAGATCGACGACGCGCGACCGTCCGCCGCCGGTCGCGCCGTGCAGCGACAGCACGACCACGCACGCGCACGCGACGATCGCGAGCAGCGTGCCGGCGAGCACGTACGGCACGATGCGGTTCTCGCCGCGATCGGGCTCGACGGGAATGTCTTCGAACGAGCTCAATATTTCGCCTCGTACGCCATCGCCGCATCCAGGTACGGATCGCCGACGGGCAGCAGGGATGCGCCGCGCGTGCGCCACGCCGCGACCGCGACCGCGGCGCCGCCGATCGCGGCGAGCGCGCACACATCGGTCCACGACGGCACGGGCGCGCGCGCGACGCGCGGCACGACGAGCCACCACATGTCGAGGTACTCGCCGAACAGGATCACGAACGCGATGCCGGCGACGTAGCCGGCGCGTTGCTTCAAGCGGCGCGAGAACAGCAGCACGAACGGTACGACGAAGCGCGCGATCGCGAGCACGATCGTCACGACCTGCCAGCCGCTGCCGAGCCGCGCGATGTAGAACGTGACCTCGCGCGGCAGGTTCGCGATCTGGATCAGCATCGCCTGGAAGTACGCGATGTACGCCCACAGGATCGTGAACGCGTGGAGCAGGCGGCCGATCGCGCGAAAGTGCGCGGGGGCAAGCGGCATCGCGCCGGTCGCGACGCCGAGCCACGCGAGCACGGCGGTCGCGGCGAGCCCGGCTTGCAGCGCGCCGGTGATGATGTAGAAGCCGAACGCGGCTGACCACCAGTCTGGCTGCAGCGACATCAGCCAGTCGAACGCGGCGAACGTGAGCACGAGCCCGGTCACCGGAAGCATCGCGGACGCGAGCACGCGCTCGCGATCGAGATTCGCCTCGGGTGCGTCGTCGCGGCGGCGCGACCATCTGCGCAAGAGCTCGGCCGGCACGATCAGCAGCGCGAAGTAGGCGAGGGCGCGCACCACGAAGAACGCGGGCGACAGGTACGCGGCCTTGACCGCGACCGCGTGCACGTGCTCGGGTCCCGGATGCACCCACGGCCATACGCGCGCCATCGCGACGAGCATCGGCGCGAACAGGAGCGCGAGCACCGGCAGGCTCGCCGCCGCGGCCTCGCCGAGCCGGCGCACGGCCGCGGGCCACCGCGCGTTCGCGGCGTAGCCGATCAGGAGCACGACGTAGCCGCCGATCGCGACGAACGCGACGGCACACCACGCGGCGAGGTACGCCGCGAATCCGCGGCGCGGCTCGACCGCGAGCCCGATCGCGGTGCCGATCGCGCCGAGCAGCGCGACGGCGGACGCGACGATGACCGTCGGCCGGCCGTCGAGCGCGCGCTTCAGCGCAGCCATTGCCGCGCCTCCTGTTGTTGCGCCGCGGGCAGCGCCGCCAGCGGAATCGCGCGCTGTTGCAGCGCGCGCACGTAGTGCAGGATCGCGTAGCGGTCGCGCGGCGCGATCATCGCGGCGTAGCCGGGCATCACGCCGTAGCCGCGTGCGATGACGGCGAGCACGCGGTCGTCGGTGAGGCTCGTCGCGACTACATCGACGAGCGTCGGCGGGCGGCGCAGCGTCATCGCGCGCGTGACCTGCGCGTCGCCGTCGGCGGCGAGGCCGTGACACGCGGCGCAGAATCGATCGAACCGATCGCGCCCGCGCTCGACGAGCGCGCGGGTGATCGCCGGCGGCGGTGGTTCCGCGCCATCGGGTGTCGGATCGAACGCGACGACCCCGACCGGCGCGGTCTGCATGCACGCGCCGTCGCGGAACAGCGCGCTCGGCTCGAACGGCTTGCAGCTCGGCTGGTCCTGCATGCGATGCAGCGACCAGTCGCACGCGGCGAGCGCGATGCACAGCCACGCGCGCGTCATCCCAGCCCCCCGAAGCCGTGCAGGGCGCGCGGGCCGGTTCCGTGCATCACGGCCTCGAGCTCGCGGCCGTCCCACTTCGGATCGTCGGCACCGACCGCGAGCCAGAAGCCGTCGCGGGTCGCCGACTCGAAGCCCGGCACCTCGCAGATCGGGTCCCACAGACGAAACAGCCGCGCCGCGAACAGGCACGCCAGGAACACCGCGAGCCCGCCGAACAAGAAGCCCATCTCGATCGTGATGATGAGGAATGGCAGCGGCATGTGCGGCGGATGCGCGCCGACATCGAGCGGATACAGGTAACCGACGAGCAGCCACTGCAGCGCGTAGGCGCCGGCCGCGCCGCCGAGCGCGCCGACGCCGGCCGCGATCGACAGCGGCGAGCGGCGCGCGCCGAGCGCGTCGTCGAGGCCGTGCACGGGAAACGGCGTGAACGCCTCGAGCGCGGTGTAGCCGCGGCTGCGCACGACGCGGATCGCGACCAGCAGCGCGTCGGCGTCGGCGTACTCGGCGACGAGCCCGCGCCGCATGGCTCAGGCCTCCTCCTTGAGCTCGCTCGCCGGGATGAACGGCACGAACCGGACGAACAGCAAATACAGGAACGAGAAAAATCCGAACGTGCCGGCCAGGATCCCGAGGTCGACGAGCGTCGGCGTGTACGTGCCCCATGCCGAGGGGATGTGATCGCGCAACAAGCCTTCGACGATGATCATGAAGCGCTCGCCCCACATGCCGACGAGCACGAGCAGGCTGCCGACGAACAGCGCCGTGCGGTTGCGGCGCATGCGCCGCGCCCAGAACATCTGCGGCACGACAACGTTGCAGCCCATCGTCACCCAGAAGATCACGCTCCGCGGGTGGTAGACGAAGTCGAGCGTGCGCTCGGCCGGATCGCCGCCGTAGTACGCGCCGAAGTCATCGAGCAGATAGCCGTACGCGACGATCAGCCCCGTGATCAGCATCAGCTTCGCGCAATTGTCGAGCACGCGATCGGTGATCACGTGCTCGAGCCGGAAGAAGTAGCGCGTGGGGATCGCGAGCACGATCACCATCGCGAACCCGCTGAAGATCGCGCCGGCGACGAAGTACGGCGGCTGCAGCGTCGTGTGCCAGCCCGGCGTGAGCCCGATCGCGAAGTCGCTCGACACCACGCTGTGCACCGAGATGACCAGCGGCGTCGCGATCGACGCGAGCATCAGGTACGCGACGCGCCAGTGCCGCCATTGCTGCGCGCTGCCGCGCCAGCCCATCGCCGCGATGCCGAACGCGATGCGGCGCGCGCGCGAGGTCGCGTGATCGCGCACGCTCGCGAGATCCGGAATCATGCCGAGGTACCAGAACAGCACCGACACCGTGAAGTAGGTCGTGACCGCGGCGGCGTCCCACGGCAGCGCCGACTTCACCTGCGGCCACACGGCCATCAGATCGGGATACGGAAACAGCCAGTACGCGAACCACGGCCGGCCGAGGTGCAGCACCGGAAACAGCGCGGCCTGCATCACCGCGAAGATCGTCATCGTCTCGGTGAGGCGATTGATCGGATTGCGCCAGTTGTGCTGCTCGAGCAGGAACAGGATCGCGGAGATGAACGTGCCGGCGTGGCCGATCCCGATCCAGTAGACGAAGTTGATGATCGGAAACGCCCAGCCGGCCGGGATGTTCGTGCCGAACACGCCGATGCCGGTCGCGAACGTGTACGCGATCAGCGCGAACAGCAGGACGGTCAACCCGCCGGTGATCGCGAACAGCAGCTTCCAGCGCGGGCTCGGGCGCGCCTGCATGCGCGCGAACAGGTCGTCGTGCAGGCGCGCGAGCTCCGTCATCGTGCGCTCCGCGGGTTCTTGACCTTCGCGAGGTATTGCGTGCGAGGCCGCGTGCCGAGCTCGAACAGCGCGTCGAACCGGCGCGCGTCGCGGCGCATCGCGGCGAAGCGCGTGCCTTGCTCGTGCAGCTCGCCGAACACGATCGCGGTGGTCGGGCACGCTTGCTGGCACGCGGTGACGATCTCGCCGGCGGCGATCGGGCGATCCTCGACGAGCGCGCGGTGCTCGGCGCGCCGGATGCGCTGCACGCAGTACGTGCACTTCTCCATCACGCCGCGCGAGCGGACCGTGACGTCGGGGTTGTATTGCAACGCGCGCGCGTCGTGGTGCTCGTACGCGAACCAGTTGAAGCGCCGCACCTTGTAAGGGCAGTTGTTCGAGCAGAACCGGGTGCCGACGCAGCGGTTGTAGACCTGCTCGTTGAGGCCGTCCGCGCCGTGCACGGTCGCGTTGACCGGGCACACGTACTCGCACGGCGCGTGCTCGCAGTGCTGGCACAACATCGGCTCGTTGACGACGGTGCCGTCGTCCGCGAGCCAGCGATCGATGCGGATCCAGCTCATGTGGCGGCCGCGCGCGACGTCGGCGGGGCCGACCGTCGGGATGTTGTTCTCGGCCTGACACGCGACCATGCACGCGCTGCAGCCGGTGCACAGCGCGGTGTCGATCGACATGCCCCACTGCGTGCCGCGCGACGTCTCGGCGAACGTCGGCAACAGCGATGGTTGATCGCCGCGCAGATGAGCGGTGAAGCGCGAATCGCGCAGGTAGGCGGCGAGCGTCGTGGTCGGTGCGAGCTCGCGGCCGTGCTGCGCGGTCTCGAGCTGCGTGCGGACGATCGAGGCGCGCTCGCCGGTCGGTGTCGCCGAGCCGGGGAAGTACAAGCGATCGTCGGTGCGCAGCGGATACGCGTCGACGCCGACGCCGTTCGCGATCGGCACCGCCGGTGTGACGCGGCCGTACCCGAGCTCGATCGCGATCGTCTCGTCGGCCATGCCCGGCACGATCAGCGCGGGGAGCTCGATCGCGCCGAGCTCGCTCGCGACGTGCAGCACGTCCTCGGTCGAGACGCCGAGGTGCGCCGCCGTGGCCGGCCCGAGCAGCGCGGCGTTACCCCACGTCTGCTTCGTGATCGGATGCGGCAGCTCCTGCAACCACGCGTTCGCGGCGTGTCGGCCGTCGTAGACGAGCGACGGCGTCAGCACGAGCTCGATCCCGTCGGCGCGCGGCCGCGCGAGCGTGCGCACGAGCTCGTCGCGCGCGCTGTCGGGCCATACCGGCGCGGCGGCGACGCGCGGCGCGTCCGAGTCGGCGACGACGCCGGTACGCAGCGCGGCGCGCCAGCTCGTGTCGTCGGGAAACGCGGCACGCAGGAGCTCGCGCGCGCCGCGCGACTCGCCGGCGAGCGCCGCGAGCGCGTCGATCGCCGACACGACGTCGAAGCGCGGACGGATCGCGGGCTGACCGATCGCGTGCGCGCCGGTCCACGCGCGGGCGTCGGTCCAGGTCTCGAGCTCGTGGGCGAGCGGCGCGGTCGCGCGGCAGGCCGCGCTCGTCTCGTCGAAGTAGCGCGTCACGTGTAACGACAGCGGCACGTGCGCGAGCGCATCGGCGAGCACGTGGCCGTGCAAGCTCGTCGCGACCGGGTTTGCGTCGAGGACGATCACGGCGCGCGCGCGGCCATCCTCGACGGCCGCGACGAGCGAATCCAGCGCGTCGCCGCCGAGTGGATCGATCGTGGCCGGCTCGGTCAGCGCGACCGGGCCGCCCCCGACGTTGCCGCACGCCGCGTCGATCCAGCGCGCGAGCGCGTGCACGACCGGCGGCTGGCGATCGCCGACGACGACCGCGCCCGCGCCGCGTCGTTCGGCGAAGTTCTCGGCGAGCGAGCGCGTCCACGTCAGCTGCACCGGATCGAGCTGCGCGTGCGCGGCTTCGATCGTGTCGAGGTCGAGCGTGGGCGCATGCAGGCCGAGCTCGCCGAGGCGTTCGATCACGCAGGTCACGGCGGCCGCGACCGCGCGAGCCGGAAGCGCGAGCCTCTCGTCGGCGACCGACCCGGTCGGCGTCGGCATCGGCTCGCACACCCACAGCCGGCTCATGCGGCGGTCGGGCGCGCGCCGTGACGCGAACGCGCGCGCCCACGCCGCCGACATCGGCATCCCGGCAAGCATGTCGGCGTCGAACGCCGCGATCACGTCGGCGCGCTCGGGCTCGACCTGGAGCTCGAGCGGGCGGCCGTACGCGATCATCGCGCCGTGATAGGCCGGGCGGTGATCGAGCGGCGCGTCGTACACGACGTGCAGGTCGTGGCGCGTCGCGATCCGCGCGAGCAGCGCAGCGACCGTCGGCGACGTCTGCGGTGGCATCACGAGCCACACCGGTCCGCGCGGCAGCGCGCGCAGCGACGCGAGGAGCCTGCTCCACGTCACCGTGTCACCACCGAGCCGCGCCTGCTGGAGCCGCTGCGGATCGTAGACGTCGAGGATCGAAGCCTGCATCCACGGCAGCGAGCCGCCGCGCGTCGCGGGATGGAGCGGATTGCCGTCGATCTTCGTCGGTCGGCCGTCGCGCGTGTCGACGAGCACGCCCGCCGCGAACCCGTCGCGCGCGAGCAAGCCGGTGTAGCGCACGGGCACGCCCGGCCGCTGCTCGGGCGGATCGACGTCGTACGGCACGATGCGCTGCTCGCCGGCCGGCTCGAGGCAGCCCGCCTGCAGCGCCGCGAGCCCGGAGCCGAGCAGCTGCAGGAGCTCGCGGCGGGTCAGCTCGCTCATCGGTGACACGTCGAGCACGAGGTCAGGCGCGTGATCGAGCGGCCACCGTTCTCGCTGCGATGGCAGTCGAGGCAGAACTTCATCGACAGATCGTGCGCGCGCGACACGCTCGCCATGTCCTGCACCTCGCCGTGACACCGCGCGCACGCGATGCCGTCGTGAACGTGCACGCCGTGGTGGAAATAGACGTAACCGGGCAGTGCATTGACGCGCTTCCAGCGGATCGGCGCGTGCGTGACCCAGCTCGCGTGGAGCGGCGCGAGCTCCGGGCTGTCGATCCAGATCTGCGCGTGGCAGCCCATGCAGCGCTCGGTCGACGGCACGCCCGCGTATGCCTCGGTCTCCGCGCCGTCGTGGCAGTACAGGCAGTCGATGCCGTCGTCGCGCGCGTGGTGGCGATGATCGAACGCGATCGGCTGCTGGATCGCGTCGGATTCGCCGCTCGCGTACGGCGAGCGGATCCAGATCATCGGCAGCCAGATCGCCGCATTCACGACGACGAACGCCGCGATCAGCGCCGCTCGATACACGGCGTTGGCCGCGGGTGGGAACAGCGCGGGCACGACGCGACGCGCCTTGCAACGGGTGTGCCCCGGCGCGCGCGCGGATCGGTGACACGGGAGCGCGGATCGAGCGAGCGCCGTCGTCACGGCGTGCCGCGGCGCCGCGCGCCATCGCGCGCGTCAATAGTAGATGTAAGCGGCGCCCGAATCAGTGGCGGAGTTGTCGGCCTGATCGCCGTCGATCCCCGTCGCGTCGCTGTCTTCGAACTGCGCGCCCGCCGCGATCGTCGAGCTGTCGGCGGAGATCGCGCCCCACACGAGCTGGTCGCCGGCACCCGTGTTCGTGGCCTTGATGTAGTGGCGCTGCACCCACGATCCGGTCACGTGCGAGAACAGATACAGCGCGCCTGCGGTCATCGCCGAGTTGTCGGTCTGGTCGCCATCGAGACCGGTCGCGGCGCTCGATTCGTTGGGAGCGCCGACGAGGAGCCAGTTGCCATCCGGCGTGAGCGAGACCGACTGGCCAAAGTCGTCGGCGGTGTCCGGGTTCGACGCCTTGATGTACGCGTCCTGGCTCCACGTCGCGCCGGCGCGCCGGAACGCGTACACGGCACCGGCGTAGCTTTCGGAGTTGTCGGTCTGCTCGCCATCGATGCCCGGCGCGGCGCTCGCTTCGCCGCGCGCGCCGACCGCGAGCACGTCGCCGCTCGCCGACAGCGCGACGGCCCAGCCGAATTGATCGAACGCGTCGGGGTTCGACGCCTTGACGTAGGCTTGCTGCGTCCAGGTCGTGCCCGCGCGCGTGAACACGTAGACCGCGCCGGCTTGCGATGCCGAGTTGTCGGCCTGGTTGCCGTCGATGCCTGGCGACGCGCTCGATTCGAGCGGCGCGCCGACCGCGAGCGTGTTGCCATCGGCCGACAGCGCGACCGCTTCGCCGAAGATGTCCTGGGCGTCGGTGTTCGAGGCCTTGACGTAGGCCTGTTGCGCCCACGCGCCGTCGTACGCGAACACGTAGACGGCGCCCGCTCGCGCCGCGGAGTTGTCGGCCTGGTTGCCGTCGATGCCGGTCGCGGCGCTGGCCTCGAAGAACGCGGCAACCGCGAGCGTGTTGCCGTCGGTCGACATCGCGATCGCGTAGCCGAAGTTGTCCTGGGCGTCGGTGTTCGACGCCTTGAGGTACGCCGTCTGCGCCCACGTCCCGCCGCTGCGATCGAACACGTAGACCGCGCCCGCGCCGGCCGCGGAGTTGTCGGCCTGGTTGCCGTCGACCCCGGTCGCGGCGCTCGCCTCGTAGATCGCGGAGACCACCAATCGACTTCCGTCTCCCGAGAGCGCGACGTCGAGCCCGAAGTTGTCGCCGGCGCCGGTGTTCGATGCCTTGACGTACGCATCCTGCGCCCACGTGTCGTTCGTACGCACGAACGTGTATGCGGCGCCGGCATTGCCTGCGGAGTTGTTCGTCTGATCGCCGTTGATGCCGGTCGACGCGCCGTCCTCGTACCACGCGCCGACCGCGAGTCGGTCGCCGGCGGCGTCGAGCGCGACCCAGTTGCCGAACTCGTCGTCGACATGCGTGGTGGACGCCTTGATGTACGCGGTGTGCTGTCCCGTGAACGACGCATCGGTCGCCGCGCTGCCGTTCCCGTCGCCGGTCGCGTCGAAGTGGATCCGGCCGCACGCGACGCACGCGATCACGATCGAGAGCGACGCGCGCGCGATCATCCCGGAGTGGTAACATGGCGTCATGCGTGGCGTGCTGATCGCGTTGGTGTGCGCGTGCGGCGGCGGCAGCGGCGCCGGCAACAAGATGATGCAGATGCAGCCCGACGGCGGCACGACGTCACCGATCAGCGGCGTGCGCGTGTTCTTCACGGATCTGACGAGCGGACCGAATTCCGGCGGTGAAGGCGGCAACGGCGCGTACGTCACGATCTACGGCAACGGCTTCGGGCCGATGCAAGGCAGCTCGACCGTGACGGTCGGCGGCGGCGCGGCCTCGGCGTATCCGATCTGGACGGCGACGAAGATCACGGTGCAGCTCGGCGCGGCCGCGCAGACCGGCGATGTCGTCGTGCACGTCGCCGGCAAGGGCGACTCGAACGCCGTGCCGTTCACCGTGCGCGCCGGCAACATCTACTTCGTGACGTCGGCCGGCTCCGACAACGCGAACGGCAGCTTCGCGGCGCCGTGGGCGACGATCCCGAAGGCGAAGAACTCGCTCGCGCCCGGCGACATCGCGTATCTCGGCGCGCACGCCGGCGACACGATCGCGCAGACGACCGTCGACACGACGGCGTCGTACAACTGCGCGCTCGGCATGAGCGCGAACGACGGCGCGAACTCGGGCACCGCCGACATGCCGAAGGCGCTCGTCGCGTATCCCGGCGCGGTCGCGACGATCGGCGCCGAGACCGGGCTCGAGCGCGGCATCGTCACGCCCGCGATCGGCAGCACGTTCGATCACTGGGTGATCGCCGGGCTGGTCTTGCGCGGCACCGACGAGGCGATCGACTTCGAAGGCGGCGCCGACGGCTGGCGCGTGATCGGCAACGACATCTCGTGCCCGAACGGCACCGGCAAGACCGGCTGCGTCAACGGCGTCGACATCTCGCCGACGAACCTCGCGTTCTACGGCAACGACGTCCACGACGCCGCGAGCGACATCACCGCGATCACGAAGTACTACCACGCGATCTATTTCGGCTCGAGCCACCTCGACCTCGGCTGGAACCAGGTGCGCAACGGCCTGACGTGCCGCGCGATCCAGTTTCACGACACCGGTGGCCCGAACGAGTTCGACCTGCACGTGCACGACAACGTCATCCACGACACCGTGTGCGACGGCATCAACTTCTCGACGGTCGATCCGTCGCAAGGCGTGGTCGAGGCCTACAACAACGTGATCTATCGCGCCGGCAACGGCCCCGATCCCGCCGACGGCTCGTCGGACTACGCCGGCGTGTATGTCGTGCAGGAGACCGACAACGACGGCTCGGTCGGCAGCGGCACGGTCGACATCTACAACAACACGTTCTACGACTGCGGGCCGTGGACGACCGACTCGAGCGCGTCGGCGGTGCACTTCGACGGCAGCTCGGCGCCGAGCCTCGTGGCGCGCCTGCGCGACAACATCATGCTCGCGAAGACGTCGGCCGAGCGCTACGTCGTCGGCACGACGACGGGCTCGAACAACCTCGTGTTCGGCGCCACCGGCGCGCCGAACGGGCCGACCGCGACGGTGATGGCCGATCCGATGCTCGTCGACGCGCCGATGTACGACTTCCATCTCGGCTCGGGCAGCCCGGCGATCGACATGGGCGTCGATACCGGCATCACGTGGGACATCGACGGCAACACGCGGCCGCAGGGCGCCGCGATCGACATCGGCGCGTACGAGTACGTCGCGCCGCAGTAGGTCAGTCGGTCCCCGGCGCGTTCATGCACGTCATCTGCGGCAGGCTGCACGTGCACGGCCCGCTGCACGTCTGCTCGACCTGGCCGGTCGGCGTCATGAACGCCTTGAGCTGCGCCTCGAGGTCGACCAGCTTGCGGATCTCGCCGTGCGCGCCGTTGTCCATCGAGGTCGGCTGGTTCGCCTCGGGTGGCACCGGCGTCGGCATCACGTCCCATTGCGTGTACGCCGACGACAGCGGCGCGGGCATCGCGGTCACGCCATACACCGCCTCCTCGAGATCGAGGCCTTGCAGGCCGATCGCGCGCACGAGCACGCGGGTCGCGAGGTTCGTGACCTGCGCGTCGTGGATCGCCTCCTGGACCAGGATCTGCTTCGCGGGCGAGCTCGGCAGCGGGTTCTGCAGCAGGTGAGGCGCGAACCCGGCCGGGTCGGTGAAGTCGAACTCGGGCTGGATCAGCGCGAGCAGCAGCTGCTGGTCGAGCGGATCGGGGTAGACGACGTCGAGGATCGATTGCAGATCCGTGAAGTCGGTCGAGCGCTGGATGAGCAGGCTCCACTCCGAGCCCGGCACGTCGAGCACGCCTTGCGTGACGTCCTCGCTGAGCGCCATGAACGTGCCGCCCTGGATGCCGCCGTTGGAGATGCCGTAGTAGTAGACCTGCGAGCCGTCGGTCACCGCGGTGCCGTTCACCTGCAACGCCGGATCGTCCTTCATCCGGGTCAGGAACAGCCGCGTCAGGAGCTGCGCGTTGAGGTGCGCCTGCTGCAGGCGATCGGTGACGATGTTGATGTTGTTGAAGTTGGGTAAGACGTCGTCGGCGAGGATCGGAAAGTCGGGCGCCGAGAGGCCGATCCAGTCGGTGCCGATCTGGACCATGCACAGGTACTCGCCGACCTGCTGCTGATACGGCGTCTCGAGCTCGCTCTGGGCCTGACCGAACAGGCCGTGGCCGAACACCATCACCGGCAGCGGCCCGTTCGCGGTCGTCGCGCACGTCGGGATGTCGATGACGAAGTTCGCGGTGCCCATGCCGCGCAGCACGGGATTGCCCTGCGCGTCCTTGTTGAGCGTCGCGGTCATCGAATCGTCGGTGAGAAACGACGGCACGTCGAACGTGCCCGCGATCTCGCGCAGGTGATTCGGATCGGCCATCACGGTCGTGTTCGAGGTGATCGTCCAGGTCAGCGAGCCGACCATCGGCAGGCCCTGATCGCGCATCGCGACGAGGTGGCCGGTCACGTCGGCGTCGCTGCCGGTGTACACGTCCCACGCGAGCGTCAGCGACTTGCGCGCGATGCCGGCGGCCTCGAGCGTCGAGAAGATGTCCTCGTACGTCGACTTCACGGCGGTGAGCGACTTGTTGAGCTCGCCCTTGTCGCGCAGCGCCGCGAACGGCGCCGGATCGAGCAGCTTGCCGTCGCCATCGTGCAGCCCGACCAGCGCGACGATGTAGCGCGTGTTCGGCGCGAGGCGGGCCATCGGCCGGATCAGCAGCGCCTGGCGCGCGCCGTCTTCGGCGTTCGCGTCGAGCTCGGCGAACAGCGGCACGCGGTCGCCGGTGGCGTAGTCGATGATCTGGATGGTCGACGTCGCCATCACCGATTGATCGAGCTCGTCTTGGGTCGGCAGATCGCTCGGATCGACGCCTTTCTTGAAGTAGGCGATGAACGGCGTCGACGGCGAGATGCCGTCGTGCAGGTTCAAGCGCGACGGATCGAGCATGACGCCGGTGTGCGAGACCGGCAGGCTGCTCGCGGCGATCGACACCCGCCGGCCGGTCGCGGTCGTCGCGTCGGCGGTCTCGACGAACGACGACGGAAACGGCGACATGCAATCGTCGCCGACGAGCGGATTGCAGCCGTCGGGCACCTCGGGCGGCGCGGATGGCGACGACGAGCACCCCGCGGCGAGCACGGCGAGGACGAGCGACTTCGAGCGCACGGCGCACCCTAACATCGCGGTAACGTCGCAGTCATGGGACTCGCGTCACAGGTGCTCGCCGCGGTCGTCGCCGCGCTCCACGTGTACTTCCTCGTGCTCGAGATGTTCCTGTGGGCGACGCCGTTCGGCGCGAAGACGTTCGCGCGGCCGCTCGAGGAGATGCAGCAGACCAAGCCGCTCGCCGCGAACCAGGGGCTGTACAACGGGTTTCTCGCGGCCGGCCTCGTGTGGTCGATCGCCGTGCCCGACCTCCGCGTGCGCGTGTTCTTTCTCGCGTGCGTCGTGATCGCCGGCGTGTTCGGCGCGGCGACCGCGTCGAAGAAGATCTTGTTCGTGCAGGCCGTGCCGGGCGCGGTGGCGCTCGCGGTCACGCTCCTGGCGTGATCAGTTCGCGACCTGGCCGGCGCACAGCTCGTAGCCGGCGAAGCCGCTGTCGTCCACGGCAACGATCCACGGGGCGCTGCCGATCATCGCGAGCTCGTAGCCGGTCTCCTGCGGCTGCGTGCCCGACAGCGTGGTGCTCACGAACGCGCCGCCGTCGAGGAAGCCCACCTCGACGTCGCCGGCCGAATCCACGTAGCTGATCCACGTCCGCGTGCCGTCGTACAGCGCGCGCGGTGCCTTGGCACCCGCCGCGACCAGGCTGGTCAAGCCGGGGAGCTGGTCGTTCGTGATCGTGGCCAGCCGCACGCCGTCGGTCGCCTCGTAGACGAGCGAGGTGGACGCGACCTGGTCGCTCGCGAGCCGCGGCGCGCTGCACGGGAACGACTGGAACGATTCCGTGCCTGTCGCGGTTGTCATGATGCGCTCGATGTAGCACCGGCTCGTGGTGCCCCAAACGGCGAGCGCGTCGCTGCCGAACGGCGTGGCGGCGATACCGGTCGACTGCGCGGTGGTGACCGACAGCTCCGCGGTCATCGCGTTCCACTGGCTGTCGAACGGGTTGACGGTCAGCCCGGCGTCGCACGACGTCGGCGTGAAGCGCCCGCCGCCGGCGTTGAGCAGTGCCTGCTTGCCGACGAACTCCCCGTCGAGCGCACCGATCTGGGTGTAGCCGGAAAGATCGGGCTGGACGACGTTGACCATCACGATCGAGCTGTTGACGATGGCCGCGATCAACGCGCCATCGACGTACGCCGCCGCGCTCGCGTAGAACGAGCCATTCAGGATCTTCGTGCCTTGCGCTGCGCTCGTGAGGTTGCCATCGGTATCGAGCGAGAAGCCGACGAGTGCTCCGCCTGCCGTGGGCACGAAGAACACGGTGGCGCCGGTCGGCGTGGTCGCGACCGCGACGTCGGAGGCGCTCGTCGCTGCGATGTTCGGCCACGCCTGCGTGCTGCAAACCTCCGCCGCGAGATGCGTCGTGCCCGAGCCGGAGCCCGAGCCCGAGCCCGAACCGATGCTGACGCCGTCGAAGCCAAGCCGACCGCATGCACACGCGAGCACCGCAACGAGCAGGAGACGTCTCATCTTGTCATCGTCGCCGATGTCGGCGTCGACGATCAAGGCGGGCGCACTCCCACACCGCCGTACAGCGAGCTTCAGCGAGCTAGTGCTGGCCGTCGACCGAAGTCACCGTGCAGCTCGGCGCGGTGAACGCCGTCACGCCACCTTGCGTCACGCTGGGACCCGGATCGCCCTCGGTGACGACCCCCGCGGTCCACACCCGCGTCGAGTTCGTGAACGCGAACGCGATGCACATCTCTCCGCCGGCATTGCCCCACGAGATCGTATTCGCGGTGTTGTTCTCGTAGTCGCAGGTCAACCGCAGCTTGGAGTGGCCGGCGAGATCGAACGGAGGATCGAGCACGCCCCCGAGGTGATCGCCGATCCCCGACGAGGTCGACCAGATCATGTCGGCGCCGCCGTCGCTGTCGCGGATCGCTTCGAACTGCAGCCCGGTGCCCCATTGATGGTAGTGCGCGAGGGCGTGATAGATCTGGAAGTCGACTTGCGGCGAGTCGACATAACCGGCCGCGTACAGATCTTGCCACGCCTGCGTGAAGTCGCACTCGACGGTGAAGCTCGACGGCACGTTCGGCGGCAGCGCGAGCGCTTCGTCCTCCATCGAGAAGCCGACGAGCGGCGTGTGCACTTCGAAACCGTAGACCGGCATGATCGTCAGCGCGACCGGCACCGTCACCGCGCTATCCGACGCGTTGAACAGGTGGATGCCGGCGACGATGCGCGAATGCGGCGGGATGTAGATGGCCGCGCCCTCGGGAAACTGCTGGACCTCGTCGTAGACCTGCGTCGATTGCGCCATCAACACGCCGCCGAAGATCGCGGCGGCGGACTGATCGAACGGGTGGCCGGTCCCGCCGCCGGTGCTGCAGCTCCACGAGCCTTCCGGGAAGTCGAACGCGTCGTTGTCGGGAACCCAGAACCAGTTGGAGTGGTGGATGCCGGGCGCGCCGGCGATCCGGGCCGCGTTGACGTAGATCGGCTCGTCGTTGTGAAGCGTGACCGCGACGCACAGGTCGGCGTCTTCTTGCCCCGACGCGAGCTGGAACGGGCCGAAGTCGAACGTGCGCGCTGCCGGCTCGGCCTGAAAATCGGTGCCGCAGCCGGCGACCGCGAGCGCGAGGACGAGAAGTTGGGCCTTGCCAATCATCGTGGTGGCTGATATTTCATGATGCGAAATGTCTACGTCAAGGAGTAATTCGACGACGCGGCGAGTCGAACGCCACAAGGGCGCGATCGACCGCATCGTCGAAGCGGCGATCTACCTCCAGAGCGAGTCACGCCGCCTCGCCAAGGAGCAGTGCGCGCGGCACGGCATCACCGCGACGCAGCTCAACGTGCTGAAGCTGCTGCAGGCGGTCGGCGACCTGTCGCTGTCCGAGCTGTCCAAGCAGATGGCGGCGACCAACTCGACGATCACCGGGATCATCGATCGCATGGTCGCGGCCGGGCTCGTCGCGCGCGAGCAGAGCGCCGAGGACCGCCGCGTGTGGCGGATCCGGATCACGGCCGAGGGCAAGGCGATCGCGCGCAAGGTCGACGTCGCGCCATGGGAGTTCTTGCAGCGGGCGCTCGTCACGCTGCCGCCGAACGAGCTCGAGCAGCTGATCACGACGCTGCTCAAGATCGTCGACAAGATCGAGGAATCCGCGGGCACGCGCGTCGCGGAAACGGAAAAGGAAGCAGGCTAATGAGCGACAAGGTCATCATCTCGTGCGCCCTCACCGGCGCGGTCACGTCCAAGCAGCTGTGCCCGGCGATCCCGTACACGCCCGTCGAGATCGCCGAGGAAGCGAAGCGCGCATACGACGCCGGCGCCGCGATCGTGCACGTCCACGCGCGCACCGATCACGGCCTGCCCAGCTGGGATCCGGCGACGTTCGCCGCGATCCACAAGGAGATCGCCGCGCGCTGCCCGGTGCTGATCAACTGGTCGACCGGCGGCGCCGGGCCGATGAAGGATCGCGTCGAGCACCTGAAGACGAGGCCGCACATCGCCGCGCTCAACATGGGCTCGATGAACTACGCGAAGTGGAAGGCGGAGAAGAAGAGCTTCGCGTTCAACTTCGTGTTCTCGAACTCGTTCGACGACATCATCGCGTTCGCGCGCGCGATCCGCGACGCCGGCGCGAAGCCCGAGATGGAGTGCTTCGACACCGGCCACGCGTACTCGCACGTGGTGCTCCAGGATCTCGGCCTGCTCGACAAGCCGTATCACTTCTCGTTCATCATGGGCGTGCTCGGCGGCATTCCGGCGACCGCGCGCCATCTCGCATTCCAGGCCTCGAACGTGCCGGCCGGCTCGCGGTGGAAGGTCATCGGCATCAGCCGCGATCAGTGGCCGCTGTGCATGGCCGCGCTCTCGCTGGGCGGCGATATCCGGGTCGGGCTCGAGGACAACTTCTACCTGCCGACCGGCGAGATGGCGAAGAGCAACGGCGAGCTGGTCGCGGCGGCGGTCGACATGGTGAAGCTGTCGGGTCGCGAGGTCGCGACGGTCGCCGACGCCCGCGCGCTGCTGTGGCCCAGCGGCGGAGGCAACTTCTGATGGCGACCATACCGACCATGCGTGAACGAGTCGCCGAGCTCGAGGCGAAACGCGCCGCCGCGCGCGAGATGGGCGGTGCCGAGAAGGTCGCGAAGCACCACGACAAGGGCAAGCTGACCGCACGCGAGCGCATGGCGCTGTTGTTCGACGGCGGCGCGTTCGTCGAGGTCGGCGTGCACGGCACCGAGATGGGCCCGGGCGCGCAGCACGTGCCCGCCGACGCGGTCGTGTGCGGGTGGGGCAAGGTCGACGGCCGCTACGTCGCGGCCGCCGCGTACGACTTCACGGTCAAGGGCGGCTCGATCGGCTGGACGGGCGAGACCAAGGTCTCGCGCATGCGCGAGCTCGCGCTGCGCGATCGCATGCCGATGGTGTGGTTGATCGATTCGGCGGGCGCGCGCATCGATCCGAAGCCGAACAGCGATCCCGATCAGGTCTCGCTGTTCGCGGGCAGCGGCCACTTGTTCCGCGAGCAGGTCGTGATGAGCGGCGTCGTGCCGCAGGTGGCGGCGATGGTCGGCCCGGGCGCGGCCGGAACCGCGTACATCCCGGGGCTCGCCGACTTCGTGCCGATGGTCGCGGGCCGGAGCTCGATGGCGCTCGGCGGCCCGGCGCTGGTCAAGGCGATGACGAACCAGGACATCACCGAGCAGGAGCTCGGCGGCTCGCGCATCCACTGCGAAGTGTCGGGCTGCGGCGATGTCGAGGTCGAGACCGACGAGCAGTGCATCGACGTCACCAAGCGCTACCTCGCGTTCATGCCGTCGCACTGCGGCGAGCGCCCGCCGATCGCGGCGTGCACCGATCCGATCGATCGCGGCGACGACGCGCTGCTCGACATCGTGCCCGACAATCCGAGGAAGACGTACGACATGTACGAGGTGATCCGCCGCCTCGTGGATCGCGGCGAGTACCTCGACATCAAGCCGCGGTGGGCGCGGCCGATGATCACGTGCTTCGCGCGGCTCGGCGGGCGGCCGTGCGGCGTCGTCGCGAACAACCCGAAGCAAGGCGGCGGCATCCTCGACGCCGACACCGCCGACAAGGCCGCGCACTTCATCCAGATCTGCGACGCGTTCAACGTACCGCTCGTGTTCCTGATGGACGTGCCCGGGTTCTGGGTCGGCAAGGACCACGAGCACGCCGGCATCATCCGCCACGGCGCGAAGATGCTGCACGCGATGGCGTCGGCCACGGTGCCGAAGCTGACGGTCGTCACGCGCAAGGGCTACGGCGCCGGCTACTACGTGATGGCCGGCCGCGCGTTCGAGCCCGATCTGTTCGTCGCGTGGCCGGGCGCCGAGATCAGCGTGATGGGCGCGGAGGGGATGCTGTCGATCGCGGGCCCGAAGCTGTTCAAAGACAGCGAGCCGCCGCCCGAGGTCAAGAAGCAGATCGCGGCGATGATCCAGAAGAACATCGACATCTACAAGGTGGCCGGGTGGGGGCTCGTCGACGACGTGATCGATCCGCGCGAGACCCGGCGGCTGCTGTGCGCCGCGATCGAGATGAGCTGGAACCGCACGGTCGAACGCCCCGCGCGCAAGCGCGGGATCATGCCGGTCTAAAGGAGCGAGTGATGTACGGCTTCAGCGAAGAGCACGAGATGGTCCGCAAGCTCGTGCGGCGGTGGACGCAGAGCAAGCTCGAGCCCAAGGTCGACGCGCTCGAAGCGGGCGAGCCGCCGTACGAGCTCGCGCGCGACTTCATCAAGGCGTTCGGGATCGACGGGATGGCGCGCGGCGCGTTCGCGAAGATGGAGAAGCGCGCCGCCGACGGCGCCGCGGAATCGTCCGACGACAAGGGCCCCCTGTCGGCGGCCGACCCCGCGCTCGCCGCGATCGTATCGATCGAGCTGGCGCGCGTGTGCCCGGGCTTCGCGCTCGCGTTCGGCGCGTCGGCAGGCCTCGCCGGCGCCGCGATCATGGCCAAGGGCACGCTCGAGCAGAAGCGGCGGTGGGGGCTGCCGGTCGTGACGTGGGAGAAGATCGGCGCGTGGGGGATGACCGAGCCCGGCGCCGGCTCGGACGCGTTCCGCTCGATGCGCACGGTCGCGGTGCCCAAGGACGGCGGCTACGTGCTGAACGGCCAGAAGACCTTCATCACGAACGCGCCGTACGCCGACGTGCTCGTCATCTACGCGAAGATCGATCGGGGTGACGGCACGCCGCTCGCGGAGCGCCCGATCCAGCCGTTCGTGCTCGAGCGCGGCGACGCCGGGCTGTCGACCGGCAAGCCGATGCGCAAGATGGGCATGCACTCGTCGCCGACCGGCGAGGTGTTCCTGGCCGACTGCTTCGTGCCGGCCGATCGCCTGCTCGGCATGCGCGAGCGCGACGCGATCGGGCGAGAGAGCGGCAAGAACGTGTTCCATACCGAGCGCACCGGCATGCCGACGATGGCGGTCGGGATCATCGAGCGCTGCCTCGAGATCGCGCTCGAGTATTCGAAGCAGCGCGTGACGTGGGGCAAGAAGATCGCGGAGTACCAGCTCGTCCAGGACAAGCTCGCGCGGATGTTCGTCCACCTCGAGAACAGCCGGAACCTCGTGTTCAAGCAGATCGCGCTGGTGAAGGAGGGCAAGTCGATGACCGCGGCCGAGGCCAGCGTCGCGAAGCTGTACTGCGCGCGTGCCGCGACCGAGGTGGCGCTCGACGCCGTGCAGCTGCTGGGCGGCAACGGCTACATGCAGGAGTACCGGGTCGAGATGTTCGCGCGCGACGCGAAGCTGTGTCAGATCGGCGGCGGCACGGACGAGATCCAGATCCTGAACATCGCACGGCACTTGCTCGGCGAAGCGGCGTAAGCTCGCCGCGATGACGCGCCACGATCTGCGCGACAAGCGCGCGCTCGTCACCGGCGGCACCCGCGGGATCGGGCGCGCGATCGTCGACGAATTCGTGGAGCTCGGCGCGCACGTGCTCGTGGTCGCGCGCGATGTCGGCGAGCTCGTCCGTCACGACCGCGTGACCGGGGTCGCGGCCGACGTCGCGGTCGCGGCCGATCGCGCGCGCATCGTGGCGGCGGCTCGCGCCGGTGGCGCGCTGCACGTGCTCGTCCACAACGCGGGCACGAACGTGCGCGCGCCGCTCGTCGACTACGACGACGCGACGGTCGAGCGGCTGATCGCGCTCGATCTCACCGCGCCGCTCTTGCTCTCGCGCGATCTGCATCCGCTGCTGCGCGCGGCCGGCGGCGCGAGCATCGTCCACGTCAGCTCGGTCGCCGGCCAGCTCGCGCTGCCGACCGGAGTCGCGTACGCGGCCGCGAAGGCCGGGCTCGAGCAGGCCGCGCGCACGCTCGCGCTCGAGTGGGCGCGCGATCGGATCCGCGTGAACACGGTCGCGCCGTGGTACACGCGCACGCCGCTCGTCGAGCCGGTGCTCGCGCGCGCCGACGCGCTCGCCGCGATCCTCGCGCGCACGCCGCTCGGTCGGATCGCGGAGCCGCGCGAGGTGGCGGCGGCGGTCGCGTTCCTTGCCGGAGACGGTGCGTCGTTCATCACAGGTCAGTGCTTGAACGTCGATGGCGGGATGTCGATCCAGGGCCTCGCTGCTGTGTGATCTCCCGCAAGCGGTCGAATTTGCACGAATCGCACCGGCTCCCGAGGTCGATCGCGCCGCAATTCGACCTGACGGTCGCGGCGCGCGTCCTTATACTTGAGCTGGACCGCCGCGATGTCGACCGGAGCGTGCACACGGAGAGCGGCCAAGCGGTACGCCGTACCGCTGGCGATCGCGATCGCGCTCGGCGTGCACCTGATCGTGCTCGCGGTGCTCGCCGGAACCGATCTGTCGATCCTCGGCACGCCGCTGTGGACCGTGCCGCGCGCGCAGGCCGCGGAGGCGCCGCCGCCCGACCTCGCGTCGAGCTGCGAGTTCGACGTCCTGCTCGCGAGCAGCGCGCGCGCGACGATGTGCCTCGCGCCGTGGGGCCGCGATGTCGACGAGTGCCTCGCCGACGTGCCCAACAACTACTACATCGATCTCTCGGGCTGCCTCGGCCGCGACGCGAAGGACACGCCGCTCACCGAGGTCGCGATGCTCGAGAAGCGATCGATGGACAAGCTGAAGCCGATCGATCCGGAGCCGCTGCTCGAGGCGCTCAAGGAGCCGCCGAAGCCGCCGCCCGAGCTGCCGAAGCCGGCGCCGGCCGCGCCCGCGCCGCCGCCGCCGCCGCCGGTGCAGGCGCGCCAGCAGATGCAGGTCGTCGAGACCGCGAAGCCGAACACCGAGCAGGCGCCCGACAACGCGCGGCTGCTCGCCGAGTACGACACCAAGGTCGAGAAGCAGACCGTCGCGCGCGGCACGCCGAAGGAGCCGATGGTCGCCAAGAGCAAGCCGGCCGAGCTGACGCCGAAGGACCATCCCAAGGACGAGGTCTCGGTCAAGGAGCACACCGATCGTCCGCCCGGCCACGCGAACGCGCCCGACGTGCCGGGCACGCTGTCGATGCGCTCGCCGGGCGCGCAGCAGCGCGCCGAGCTCGAGCAGCAGGCGAAGTCGCGCGGCTCGCTCGGCGGCGCGACCGGTCCGCTCGCGTTCGACGGCTACGTGCCGCGGCGAGGCGAGGGCGCGATCGAGCAGATGCAGCACGAGCGCACCGAGGTGCCGAGCGGGCAAGGCGGCGCCGGCGGTGGCGCGCCCGACGTGCCGAACCTGAAACCGTCGCAGGAGCAGCTCGAGCGCGCGCTCGGCGGCGGCAACGTCGATCACCTCGAGGAGGTCGACAACGGCGACGAGACCGCGCTCAACGCGAAGCGCTGGGTGTTCGCGAGCTTCTTCAACCGGCTCAAGCGCTCGGTCGCGCAGAACTGGGATCCGGCGTCGGTGTGGCGCAAGGTCGATCCGACCGGCAACATCAACGGCTTCAAGACGCGCGTCACCGAGGTGCGCGTCGTGCTCACGCCGAACGGCGAGCTGTCGAAGATCGTGATCACGACGCCATCGGGCGTGACCGAGCTCGACGACGAGGCCGTGCGCGCGTTCCACGCCGCGCAGCCGTTCCCGAACCCGCCGAAGGAGCTGGTCGGCGGTGACGGATCGATCACGTTCGCGTTCTCGTTCTTCTTCGAGATCGGCGGCGCGCGGACGTCGTGGCGCGTCGTCCACGGCATGTGAAGCGGCCAGATTTACCGCCAAGACGCGAGCAAGACGCAGAGGCGCCAGACGAGCTGGATCGGGCCCGATCCTGTTCTTCTGGCGTCTTGGCATCTGTCGCGCCTTGGCGGTAATTCTTGTCTTGCAGTGGCTCCTACGCTTGTAGTAATGCTACGAGACACGTCGTAGCCATGCCGCCCGCCCGCTGCCCCGATCTCACGCCCGCCGAGCTCCGCGTCATGAAGGCGCTGTGGCAGCTCGGGCGCGGCTCGGTCGCCGAGGTGCGCGGCGAGCTCGGCGCGCGCGGCCAGGAGCTCGCGTACACGACGGTGATGACGCTGCTCGGCAGGCTCGCGACCAAGGGCGCGGTCGCGGTCGACAAGACGCGCGAGCCGTTCGTGTACAAGCCGGCGTACCGCCGCGAGAGCGTGCTGCGCGAGCGGCTGCGCGAGTTCGTGCGCGACGTGTTCGACGGCCAGGCCGATTCGCTCGTGCTGCGCCTCGTCGAGGACGAGTCGCTGACTCGCGAGGAGCTGCGCGAGATCGAGAAGAAGATCGGCGATGCGGAACGCCGCAAGGAGCGCAAGTGATCGTCGCGGCCGGTGCGCTCGCGAAGGCCTGGCTCGGCGTGCTCGCGCTCGCCGCCGCGCAAGGCACGCTGGTCGCGCTCGTCGCGCTCGCCGCGGTGCACGCGGTGAAGCGGCCGGCGTGGCGCGCGGCGCTGTGGCTGGTCGTCGTCGGCAAGCTCGCGCTGCCGTGGGGCCCCGGTCTGCCGTGGTCGCTGTCGGATCTGCTCGCACGGCTCGCCGGTGACCCGGCGCCGGCAGCAACCGTCGTCCCGCCGGCGCTCGCCGCGCCGGCTCCGCAGCCGAGCACGTGGCTCGCACTGGCCTGGCTCGCGCTCGCCGCGCTGTGGCTCGGCGGAGCCGCGGTGGTCGTCCTTCGCGCCGTGCGCGCGCATCGCACCGCCGCGCGCGCCGCGGCCGCTGCGCCCGACGCGCCGGCTCGTGCGCGCGAGCAGCTCGTCGCCGCCGCGGCTCGGCTCGGCGTGCGCTCGCCACGGCTCGTCATCGGCGAGGCCGGGGTCGGCCCGCACGTGATCGGCCTGGTTCGCGCGACCATCGTCGTTCCCGCCGCGCTGCTCGACGCGCCGGCCTTGCTCGACGCGGCGCTCCTCCACGAGCTCGCCCACGTCCGCCGCCGCGACGCGCTCGCACGGGTCGTGCAGGTCGCCGCGTCCGCGCTGCTGTGGTGGTGGCCGGTCGTGCGCTTCGCGTCGCGCCGGCTCGATGCCGCGCGCGAAGCCGCTTGCGACGCGTGGGCGCTCGAGGCCGGCAACCTGCCGCGTCCGACCTACGCGCGCCTGCTCGTCGAGATGGCCGGCCTGGGCCGTGACACGGGGGTTGGAGCCGCGCTCGCCACGCCGCACGCGCTCGACGCGCGGATCGCCGCCGTGCTCGGCGCCCCGACCCGCGCGCGCCTCGGCCTCGCCCACAAGCTCGCGATCGTCGCGTGGGCGGCGGTCGCGCTCGGTGGCGCACGGCGCGTCGACGCCGCGGCGCCTGCCTGTCGGTATTCGCCCGAGCTCGCCGAGGCGCTTTACCACGCCCACCCCGAGGCCGACCTCGACGGCGACGGCACGCTGTCGCGCGACGAGGCGTGCGAGCTCCAGGCCGAGCTGCTACGTACCGCTGACGAAGCCGTGTCGCCGCTCGATCGAAACTCCGCATCGCTTCGCGATGCTGCGCGCCCCGGCGAAGCCGGGGCTTTCGATCCCGAAGCCGAGGCCGAGCTCGCGCTGCTCGCAGAGCCTCTCTGTTGCAATCCTGCTCGGGCTGGGGCTTACTCCTCGCCCGAGGCCAGCACCTGTCAAGGAGTCGACCGATGAAGAAGCTGATGATGGTAGTCGCCGCGCTGTCGCTGAGCGCGTGCCAGCCCGATACGAGGAACATCGAGAAGAAGCTCGACGAGCTGAACAAGAAGATCGACAACCTGCAGGCGCGCGGCGGCGTGGGCGCGGCGAACCCGCAGCAGCGCCCGCAGCGCCCCGAGCCGGATCGCGCGAAGACGTACGCGGTGCCCGTCGATGGGGACCCGTTCGACGGCCCGGCCGACGCCAAGGTGACGGTCGTGAAGGCCTACGACTACGCGTGCCCGTTCTGCGATCGCGTGCGCGAGACGATGGATGACCTGCGCAAGAAGTATCCGAGCGACCTCCGCGTCGTTTACAAGCAGTTCGTCGTGCACCCGACGGTCGCAACTGCGGGCGCGCTCGCGTTCTGCGCCGCAGCCAAGCAGGGCAAGGCGATGGAGATGGACAAGCTGCTGTGGGACAAGAGCTTCAAGTCGCACAACTTCGACAAGGATCAGGGCCAAGGCCACGCCTGCTGGGACAACCCCGAGGGCTGCTCGGTCGTGCTCGGCTACGCGCAGGAGCTCGGCCTCAACGCCGACAAATTCAAGTCCGACATGAAGGACTGCGTCGCTCTCGCGAAGAAGGATCAGACCGAGCTGCAGCAGCTCGGCGTCGGCGCGACGCCGTCGTTCTTCATCAACGGCCGCTTCATCTCGGGCGCGGTGCCGATCGAGAACTTCACCCAGGTGATCGAGGAAGAGCTCAAGAAGGCCAACGAGAAGATCTCCGCCGGCACGCCGGCCGCGCAGTACTACCAGCAGTGGGTCGTCGACAAGGGCCAGAAGACGCTCGACGCGCCGAAGCAGTAAGAGTTACCGCCAAGTCGCCAACAGGAGCGCCGAGGCGCCAGAAGAACCTGATCGAGCCCGATCCAGCTCTTGTGGCGCCTTGGCGTTTTCGGCGTCTTGGCGGTACTTCTTCTCTGCCGTGCCTACGCAGCCGATCCCCGAGCGCAACTGGGTCAACATCCAGTGGCTCGCCCGCCTGAGATGGGCGGAGATCGCCGGCCAGGCCGTGACCGTGCTCGTCGCGCAGTTCCTGCTCGGCGGGTGGCTGCCGATCGCGTCGTTGTTCGGCGTGATCGCGATCGGCCTGGTCTCGAATCTCGCGATCGAGATGTACTTCTTCGGCGACCGCCGGCGCGGCGACGCCACGCCGCGGCCGGTCCACGAGTGGCAGCTCGCGCTCGTCATGATGATCGACATCGCGGTGCTGACCGGGCTGCTCTACCTCTCGGGTGGCCCGCACAACCCGTTCAGCTTCCTCTACCTCGTGCAGATCGCGCTCGCGGCCGCGGTCGTGCGCGCGCTGTGGACGTGGACGCTGGTCGCGCTGTCGTTCGTCGGCTTCGGAATCTTGATCGCCGCGCACGAGCCGCTCGAGATCCCCGAAGACAGCCGCGTGATCGGTGCGTGGGTCGCGCTCGGTGTCGCGTCGGCCTTCGTCGTGCACTTCCTGATGCGCATCACGCGCGCGCTCGCCGAGCGCGAGCGCGAGCTCACCGAGGCGCGGCACCTCACCGAGCGCCAGGAGCGGCTCGCGTCGCTCGCGACGATGGCGGCCGGCGCCGCGCACGAGCTGTCGACGCCGCTCGGCACGGTCGCGCTCGCCGCGAAGGAGCTCGAGCGGGCACTCGGCGCGAATGCCGAGCTCGCGAGCGACGCGCGGCTCATTCGCGAGCAGGTCGGCCGCTGCCGCGCGATCCTCGACCAGATGGCGCAAGGCGCCGGCACGGTCGGCGAGGGCGTCGCGCCGTGCACGGTCGGCGAGCTGCTCGACGAGGCGCTGGCAGGCATCCGCGACACGCCGCGCGTGCTGCGCGAGCACGCCGACGAGGTCGCACAGGCCCCGGTGCGGCTGCCGCCGCGCGCGGTGAGCCAGGCGCTGCGCTCGCTCGTCACCAACGCGCAGGACGCGTCGCCGCCGAACGCGGCGGTGGTCGTGCGGGTCGCGCGCGACGGTGGCGAGCTCGAGGTCGAGGTCCGCGACCGCGGCGCCGGCATGCCCGCCGACGTGCTCGCGCGCGTCGGCGAGCCATTCTTCACGACCAAGGCGCCCGGCCGCGGCATGGGGCTCGGGCTGTTTCTGGCGCGCGCGGTGATCGAGGGCATCGGCGGAAGCCTGCAGATCGATTCGGCGGCCGGCGGCGGAACATCGGTGCACGTGCGCTTGCCCACCGACGCGGGAGCGCGTATGCCCGAAGCGATCCGGTCCCAGGCCGAATCCAAACCCGCATGAGCCAGGCCGAGCAGAAGCCTTCGATCCTGATCGTCGACGACGACGAGGTGTATCGCAACCGCCTCGCGCGCGCGTTCGTCGACCGCGGCTACGACGTCCGGACCGCGGACGGTTACGATTCCGCGGTCGTGCAGGCGAACGTCGACTCGCCCGAGCACGCCGTGGTCGATCTCAAGATGCCCGGCAAGGGCGGCCTCGAGCTAGTCAAGGCGCTGCGCGAGATCGATCCCGCGACGAAGATCGTGATGCTCACCGGCTACGGCAGCATCGCGACCGCGATCGACGCCGTGCGGCTCGGCGCGACGTACTACCTGTCGAAGCCGGCCGACGCCGACGACATCGTCGCGGCGTTCGCGCGCGGCGAGGCGCCGCCGCTCGAGCCACCGGCCGATGTGGATTATCGCGCGCCGTCGCTCGCGCGCGCCGAGTGGGAGCACATCAACCGCGTGCTGTCGGATGCCGGCGGCAACATCTCCGAGGCCGCGCGCCGGCTCGGCATCCACCGCCGCAGCCTGCAGCGCAAGCTGCAGAAGTACCCGCCGGCCAAGTGAAGGACGTCGAGCGCTACTTCGTCGCGATCGGTACGCTCGCCACGCCGATCGAAGCGGAGGCGAAGGCGCTCGCTGCCGATCTCGGCTCGACCGCGTACGAGGAGCGGCTCGTGCTCGCCGCCGGATTGCCCGCGATCGTGCTGGCGACGACCGACGAGGCTGCCGCGCACGCGCTGCGCGGCAAGCTGGTCGCGCGAGGCCATCGCGCCCAGGTGTGCCGCGCGACCGACGTGATCTCCGCCGATGCGATGGTGCCGATGCGCCGCTTCCAGCTCGACGCCGAGGCGCTCGATTCCGGCGACGGCGCCGCGCGCCTGCCGTGGACCGACGTCGCGTGCTTCGTGCGCGCGAAGCACGTGCGCGTCACGCAGACGACCGCGACCGTGAAGGAGAAGAAGCTCGCGCTCGGCCGCGCGGTGTTGACCGGCGGCCTGCTGACGCGCAAGACCGAGACCCGCGAGGTCGTGAAACGCAGCGAGGACACCGAGCAGGTGCTCTACGTCTTCCCCGGCGACGGCACGACGCCGTGGCTGTTGCGCGAGCTCGCCACGCACTACGGCGGGCTCGGCGCGGCGCTCGCACCGACCGCGACCGCCAACTTCAACGCCGCGCTCGAGCTGTTCCGCAAGCGCGCACCGCACGCGCGCTTCGACGACAGCCTGCTCCGCCGTCCGCCCGTCGAGGACGTCGACCTGTACGCGCACTTGATCGCGCACGGCTAGCTACGCTCTAGCTACGCTCTAGTGATTCGTCACATTCCGGCTGGCTACTCCGCGCAGAACGCGCGGCCGCGCCGTGGATCCAGTGGTCAGCGCCCACCGT
>Ga0335083_10000050_pt1 | contig 207126 bp, 183 predicted proteins | sample Lox_Sample_42_FD_206716 | JGI IMG/M metagenome (GOLD analysis project Ga0335083, IMG submission 206716) | Soil microbial communities from Loxahatchee National Wildlife Refuge, Florida, United States - Lox_Sample_4.2 | ecosystem: Environmental > Terrestrial > Soil > Wetlands | place: USA... | reverse complement strand
GTAGGTGGTGCAGCCGGTGGCCGCGGCGACGCCCGCGGTGATCACGCAGTGCAGCGGTTCGCCCGGGCCGCCGCCGGTGACTTCGCCCGAGCCGGTGCCGGCGCCTTCGATCGTGATCGTGCCGTGGGCAAACGCCTGCGCCGAGATGGCGAAGAGGAAGATAAGAGCGATCGCCGTCGTGAGCAGGGCGAGACGGATCAAATGGCCCGAGGGCGCACCATTCCCTTCGGCTTCGAGCGAGGCGGTGGCACGACGTCCGGAGACGGAACCGAGGAACCCGGAACCGCCGCGCTCAGCGGGGGACGAGTGCTTCGCCTGTTTGCTCAACTGCTTCTCCTCCTAGGAATCGATGTGGCGGCGGATGCCGCGCACGCGGGTTGACACTTGGTGGTGAAAGCGGGAATGAAGCCGGGCGCGGTCATGACTTGAGCGGCCTCGGTTCAATGCCGGCGACCTTCCATTCGCCGCCTTCGAGCCAGACCGGAGTAGCCAATTGGGCGCCGCCGGGCAGCGCGTAGATCGCATAGCCGCGGTCACCTTCGACGCGGACCGCGGTGACGTCAGCATTTCCCAGCTCGGATCGTTCGGAGGGCGAGAGTTCTTCGGTGACGGTGGCGAGGAGACCGGCGCAGCCCCTACCCTTGATCTGGACGGTGGCCGCAGCGATATGACTGAGCTCGGCGCGCTTCTGCCGCGGCAGATAGGAGCAGGCCTCGACCCAATCGGCTGCGGCCTGAGCCGAGAGGTAGCGAGCGAGGGAAGCTTCGACCTGTTCGATCTGGGCTGCGATTGCTTCGTGGCCGAAGTGGCGAATGCGGACAGCTGCTTCCTTCTCTGCCTTTGCCACGACCTTTGCCTTTGCTTCCTTGCCCTGGGAGGAGGTGGTGGTCGAGGTTGAGGAGCTGTCGGAGCCCCCGCAGGCAGATAAAACGAGAGAGAGCAAAGCTCCCAGCGCGAGCAGGGCCGAGAAGACTGAGTGCCGACGGTCGCAGAAGACCGGCAGTCCCCATTCGTCACCCGAGGCGGCGCAGCCGTCCCGTAGACCTCTGTCCCCTGCCTTGCCAGTACCCCTCACAAGACTCCCTTTTTGGTGGGCCTTCCCGTGGCCCGCCTCCCCGTTTCCCAGCCAATGCGAATAAAGCCCTCAGTGACGACAGGCCCTTTCCCAATTCGCGCTGGCAGCGTACACCCTGACTTGCGGAAACGCAAGACATCTCTGTCTGACCCACTCGCCGCCCCCTCATCCCGCTGCCCTGCAGCTGCGGTCGAGAGCTGCGGTCAAGGTCCTGCCGCCGGCAAAGGAGAGCCGCACCCGCGCGATCGTGAACACCGCGCCCGGGAAGCCGGCCGGTGCCGGGCAGCTGGCGGCGAGGTAGCTGCGACGCGAGCCGCGGAAGCGGAAGCTGCGGCCGAGGTCGAGCGAGAGCCGGGTGATCGCGGCCGAGCCGGCGAGCCGTGGCGGCTTGGCCCGCAGAAGGACACCGAAGGCGCCATGGCCGGCGTGGCCGATTTCGAACGGCAACGTGTAGGAGGTGGGGACCGGATCGGTGCCGTAGACGTGGGCGAGGATCGCGGGGTGCCCGTGCAGTCTGCCGTTGAAGGCGTAGAGCTTGCCCGCCTGCGGGAAGGGGCTCTGGCGGGAGAGGCCGACGTCGGCGGCGAAGTGTCCTTCGCCGATCAGCGAACGGCGGCAGGAGGCCAGCGCGGCTTCGGTGGTCGCCGGTTCGATCTCGCTCAGCGGGCAGACCGGCAGGCCGACGGGGTCGAGGCGGCCCTCGCGGTTGATCGCGATCTCGATGCGGCGTAGCTGCGGCACGGTGCCGCCTTCGGCGGCCGAGAGCCTCATCCCGACCGCGAGGCGGATCGGTGCGAGACCTTCGCGGGGCAACCGGCGCGGCGCGAAGGAGGCGCTGAGCGCGGCACGGACGCCGCCGCTCTGGACCACCTGGGAGGCGTGGGCGACCGGGTCGCCGGACGTAGACACGCGCGGGGTGACCGAGGGCATGGGCGAGGGCGACGCAGGATCGTCGCCCGCCGCCTCCTCGTCCGCGAACGCCGAGAAGCCTGCCGCCACATAGGGCCCGAACTCGTAGAGGTTGGCGCCCGCGCCGTTCCCGCTCGTCACGTAGACGTCTTCGCCCGAGACGGCGATCCCGGACGGTTCGGCGTCGATCACCCGTGCGCCGAGGCCACCTAGGTAGGCGCCGGCGGAGCTGAACTCGTCGATCGCCGCTTCGGGATGTTCCCAGCCAGGTTGGAGGTCATCGAGTACGAGCAGGTGCCCTTCGGCGGGATCGACGGCGAGCGAGGAGTCGATGAGTGAGGTGAAGCCCCCCGGCGGGGCCAGTTCGGCGACCGGCGTCGCGGGGTCGCCGGCCGGTTCGAAGACCTTCACCGTGCCGCTCGCCGCGTCGGCGACATACACGCGCCCTCCATGGACCGCCACTCCGTAGGCGTCGCCGAGCGCCCCGGCGCCGATCACTTCGACCGGCGCCCCGGACGGCTGATAGACGGCGACGTAGGTGCGGTCGTCGGCGTAGACGTCGCCGCTCACCGGGTCGACAGCCACCCCGGTCGAGTGCGCGGTGTCGAACGTCGCTTCGGACGGCAGCAGGCGGAGCACGCCACGATGCCAGTAGTTGGCGTAGAGCGCCCCACCTGGGCCGGTGGCGAGGCCGCAGGGACCATCGAGGGGTTCGGCCGGGGCGATCTGGGAGAGATAGGAGCCGGCGGAGAAGGCGTCGACGACCCGGTGGTAGTAGTCGGAGACGTAGACCGTCCCGCCTGCGACCGCCACCCCACAGGCGCCTTCGATCGTGCCGATCGGCGGCGGGATCGGTGGGTGAGCTTCGGGGCTCATGTGCAGCGCCTGGGTCGTGATCAGCGTCCGCTGCGCCGCCGCGGGCACCGCGAGTGCAGCCGCGGCGGTCAGCGCGCAGAGGACCGAGATGACGAGTCGCCTCATCGATGCCTCCTGTCTTGGTGACGGTCATGGCGGTGGCGCCTGGGCTTGCGGCAGACGGCGCTCACCGGGGGACGCCAGAGCACGCCACGGGCGGCATGACCGACGAGACGCGCCTGGGCGGCGCCGAAGGCACAGCGTCTGGCGGCGCTCTGCAGCAGGCCGCGCTTCCCTCCCCAGAGGGTCATCACGAAGCGGCTCACCGGCGCGTCGGGCAGGCCGGAGAAGCTGCCACGCAGGCCGCCCTTATAAGAGTCGATGCGGCCGACCAGGTCGACCTTGATGCCGATCCCGCCACCGCGCAGGGCGACGACCAGGTCGGGCAGCTTGTGCTGGGAGGCGCGCAGGTAGACACCGCCTTCCAGCGGCTGGGACAGCAGCGGGGTGAAGGCGCGGGCATGGCCGTAGAGCGAGCCGGCGGGACAGGCTTCGCGTTCGAACTCGGGGACGGTGCAGACCTTCCGGATGTGGCGCTGGGCGAGAAAGAGCGATGGCGGCAGCGCCACCTGGGCGGAGGCGACGTCGGCGTCGCCGGCGCGTGGTCGCACCTCGACGCGGAGCGCCGGGTAGGCACCATGCGAGGCGTCCCCGCGCAGGCGCAGCGAGAGCGCGGGCCGGAAGCCGAGCCCGGCGCAGTCGAAGGCCTGGAAGGGAGCACTCGCCGTCGCGGTCATGCCTCCGAAATCGCCGAAGTCGATGGCGGAGCCGGTCAAGGTGGAGGCGAGCGAGAAGCGTTCGCAGCTGGTCGGGTTGAGCATCGTTTCGGGGCGATCGATGTAGACGCGGATGTCGCGCAGGTGGATCGGGATGCCGTCGAGTATGTGAGGGATCGGATCGCTCCCGGCCGAGTCGACCTGGACCTGGGCGCTCCGAGGATCGACGCGGATCGCCGAGCGCACGATCACGGTGCCGAGGTCGAAGGGCCCGACCAAGGCCGAGTCGATCGCCACCACGGAGAGGTCGGAGCCGTGGTAGGGCCCGGCGAGATAGAGCCCGCCGGGTGCGTAGGTCGGCACGGCGCCGACCCCGTAGCCGGAGATCGTGTGGCCGATCCTCGAGGCCGCCGGGCAGTCGGGATGTTCCAGCTCCTCGATGCCGCTGCGCAGGGAGGCAGCCGCGATCGCGGCGTCGGAGCAGAGGGGGATCCCGGCGATCTTGCCGAGCAGGCCCGGGGGCAAGGTCGCCGAGTAGGAGGTGATCTCCTGTTCGGCGTCGGTCCGGGTCAGGTGCAGGTAGAAGGACGAGTAGGCGCCGGCCTGCGCGCTCACCATCCCGCCGCTCGCATGCGGGGCGAAAGGAACGATGGCGCCCGGGCAGGCGCTCCCTTCCGGCCCGGCGGCGATCGTGAAACGCGAATCCGTGTGGTTGACCAGGGCCGGGTCGCGCCACGGCGCCAGGTCGATCCCGGTCGAGTAGGAGCCGCAGCCGGCGGGGGTCGCCAGCGGGCTGCGCTGGCCTTCCCGGAAGTTGATCTGCAGGGAGGTGTAGGGGAGTTGGGGGAGGCGGTCGAAGCGGGCGGTCAGCCGGCCGTCGGCCGGGTCGGCTTCGAGATGTCCGGCGACCTTGACGAGGATGCCGCGCTCGGGGTCCTTGGCGACCAGATAGACGGCCAGCAGGGAACCAAAGGGATTTTCGTGGGGAGCGGCGAGGAAGAGGGCGCCTTCCACCGTTTCGGAGAAGAGCGGGCTCTGCACGGTGAAGTCACCGATCTTCGAGGCGTTGGGACACCCGGCTCCGGGTGGCGAGGAGGCGGTTTCGGCCGCGTACTGCGCGGGCGTGCAGACACCGAGGCCGGAGCCGACGGAGGGATTGATGGTTATCCCGGGCGCCAGCGCGACGACGGCCGAGCGCGGTGGCGAGGGAACACGCCCCGCCGGGTCCGTGAGGCCCGCCTGGTCGGTTTCGAGGCTGAAGTGGAAGCCGCTCGGCGAGGAGGAGCGAAGGTTGGTGAGGATCGCTTCGGCGTGAGGGTGGAAGAGCAGTTCGCGACAGCTTTCGGCTGCCATGCCGGGAGCGGCGGCGGGGCGGCTCACCGTCTGCCCTGGCGCCTCCCAGGAATCGGCCACGGCGGTGAATTCGAGCGGGCTTTCGCAGTTGGTCGGCAAGGTCAGGTACGCGTAGGGAGGATGGCCGCTCGAGGCCGCGCATTTGGCCCAGCCGAAGGCCGGTTCGGCCTCGTTCAGGCACTCGCCACGCCGGGAGTTGTGGAGGATCGACCAAGGCGTGCCCCAGATCGTCACCGTCAGCGAGGAGATGTCGACCAATTGCGGCATCCGCCGTGCCTGCAAGGTGATGCCGTATTCGCCTTCGGCCTGGCGGACCACGGGGACGAAGAGGATCGGCGACCCGTAGGGGGCGGCACCGAGCTCGGAGGGCGCACCTGGTGGTGGGGTGAGGTTGAAGAGGCCGAAGGTGCGCGTCTCACCGCCCCCGTATGAAGAGGCCACGGTGAGGGTCCCGACCTGGGTGGATGCCGGGCAGCTCTCCCCGGAGAGGCTGACTTCGTAGGGGGAGGAGCGGGGGGTCGAGAAGTCGGCCTGTGAGCACTCGGGCATCGCCGCCGGGTCTTCGAAGAGGCCGGGGGGCAGCTCAAGGTCGAGGTCACGCACGTCGCCTTCGGTGAACGGGCCGCCCCCTTCGGGCGCGAAGCCGACTTCCATGTTCAGCGCGACGGGGTGCGAGCCGGCCAGCGTCGCCGGCACCCCGCCTTCGGTGGTGACGGCGACGCCGAACGAGGAGATCTCGAAGGCCTGCGCGACGGCGGGGAGCAGGACGGCGGGCAGGAGAGACAGCGCTGCGAGGAGGACGAAGAGCACGATCCGGTGCCCTGAGGGGGACGTCATCGGCCCGATCTCTTCCGGCGGTGGCGATGCTTGCGCTTATGGCGGTGATGGTGCTGCTTCAGCTTTTCGATCTTCGCCGGGGGGTTGCCGGAGTTGGAGACCAAGGTCCCGACCGCCGGATCTTCGGGGGACGCAGGAAGCGACTGGCAGGCATCGCCGTTGCAGGGAATCGGGGATTCCGGTTCGGGCAGGCCGCCGCCGACGCGAGCGTCGTAGACGTCATAGGAGCCAGGGTCGGCACCGACCAGGGAGGCTTCGGTGATAAAGAAGGCATCCGAGCCGTCGGCGGAGGCATCGAGGAAGGTCGAGTCGGAGGAGCTGCGCCCACTCGAGATCAGCGCCAGACAGCCAGAGGGCTTCCCGCAACTGCCTTCCCCCACCGCCTCCCACTCGTAGACGTCGCGGCTGCCATCGGTGTCGGCGATCACCAACGAGTCGGCGGATTCGAAGAAGACGCGGCTGCCGGATGACGAGAGGACGCGGGAGCGATAGACGGTGGTGGAGCCGTTGACCTCCGCGCCGGGGATCGAGGCGGAGCCGGCAGGACGTTCACCGGTCGGGTTGCAGGAGGCGCAGACGAGGGTCGCGGTGCCGCCGCCGGGCGGTGGTCCATATAGGTAGAGCTCGGTATCCGGCAGGCCGGTACTCGCGTCGAGGTTTTCGTAACCGGTCAGTTCCTCATCGGAGAGGAAGGCGAGGTGGTCGCCGTCGGCGCTGACGCGGGAAGTGCCGGTGGCGGGCGGGGGGTCGGAGGAAAGGGACGCTTCGGGGCCGGCGGCCACCTCGCTCGCCGTCCCCCCTTGCCAACGCCACAGCCCGATGTCGTCCTGGTAATAGACGACGTCGCCCGCCGCGGAGGCCCCGAGCACACCCGTCACACCGCCCGCCGGCGTCAGATCGGCCGCCCCACTGCCGGCGACGTAGCGGTAGAGATGTCCGCCTTCGGTGTAGAAGACGACGTGTTCGTCTGTGGAGGCGACCTGGAAGGTCGCCATCGGACCGGCGGTCGGGGGAAGGAGGCTTCGCGGCACCAGCCCTCCCCCGCTCCATTCGTAGGCTTCGCCTCCCTGCTTTTCGAGGAGGACGCGGCTCAGGTCAGATGAGGCGCCGAGGACCCGCATGCCCGCGGCTTCCGCGGGCAATGACGTGAGGGCGCCGTCGCCGGCGCGCATCGCGTAGCCCGGCAGGCAGCTCCCTTCGGCGACGCAGCGGCCACCGATCAGCATCAATGCCTGCCCAAGGCTTTCGGAGAAGAGACGGTAGGGGGCGCCGTCGGGGTGGTCTCCGTAGGCTCCCGAGACGGTCGGCAGGGTGACGTTCTGCGTCGACCAGCCGGATCCACCGCGGGTCGAGAGGTACTGGCTCACCCCCGGCGCGCCCGTTCCTCCGGCGAAGGAGTAGGCCGAGGACCAGGTGACCGCCCCGCCTCCGGCGGCCGCCTGGAAGTCGCCGCCGCCGAAGAGCGTGCCGGGCAGACCGACCGAGCCGCCGCCTTTGTCGACCGGGGAGACCATCTCCCAGGCGCGGCCGTCAGGGAGGGCGAAGGCGTTGGTAGGTGCCTCGGTGCCGAGCGTTCGCTCGGGTCCGATCGCCGATCCTGAGCCGTTGTCCGCCACGACCCGGTAGCGGTAGACCGTTTCCGGCGTCAGCGAGCCGATGTGGATGGTGACGGCGACGGGCGAGCTTCCGGCGGCGATGTGCCCGGCCGAGGTCGCGATGGCGCCGGTAAAACCTTCACGTGGCGGATCGGCGGCCAGGTTGGCTTCGTAGGCGGCCTGCGCCAGGCATTCGAAGTGATACGACGTTCCCGCACCCTCGGGATCGACCTCGGCCCACAGTCGCGCCGAGGTCGCGGTCACTTCGGTGACCCAGGTGGCGGGGATCTGAGGAGGACCCGCCGCTGACGAATTGGCAGGGGCCATCGACAGCATGGCGGCCACCGCAAGCGCGGCAAATGCTCCCCATCGCCCCAGCCGAAAAATGCAAGTAGACAATTGTTCCCTGATCATGCTACGTGCGTTCCCTGAACGCAGACAGTACCTTACGCCTCAAAGAGGCGGGCCCAGGCCAGCCCGGCCTTCCACAGACCCCGCGCTACTGCGCTGTTGTGGTCACCAGAGCCCTACCGGTGCTGGACACCCTGGTTGTGAAAGTGCCGGTGAGCGTCGCCGGGTTGCCGCCGAAGGTCAGGCTCTCGTCGGCGGGCTGAAAGTGCAGTGTCGCACCGGTGCCGTCTGCCCCTGATCCTGTACCACGTATCCTACCTTTGATGTTGGCGGTGGTGAGGAGGCAGCCGGTGCCAGTGAAGTGGAGGGTTGCCAAGGTAGTGCTCGTTGACGGGTCGGGCGTGAATTCAATTGCCATTTCTCGCGCAGGGGCGATTCCTTGTTCCACTCCATGGAACAGCGCCAATAGTGTCACGGGTTCTTCGACGTGGCAACCTAGGGAACTCCCGTTACCTTCCAGCACGCATTCAGTGAAGACCACTCCGACTGTGCCTTCGAAATCACCTGGATTGAGATTCTCTACGAACGACACAATCGCGGCATGAGGCTCTACTTTCAGGCATGTGATTTTCACAGGGACCCCGAGGAGTTCGCCTCCTAGCACCACCTCTTCCGCTTCGGTTGTGCTGTTTTTGGTCGCTGTGTTCGACGTTTCGATTTCCACTTGAGCTCCGAAACCGATCGACTTGTGGCCGTAGCTGCCTCCACTGACGATTGTGTTATCGCAGTGGGCGTCTGCGTAGTCCTTCGCCGCTGCCGACGTCGAGCATTCAAAAGCTGTTGTATCCAAGGCTGTTTCCCAGGCGAACGCGTTCTGGGCCGCGAAGGCGCAGAACGCGAGCATACCGAGGAGCGACATGGTGAGGATGGATCTACGTCTGGTCATCCCTGCTCACCTCATTCGGTTGTTGTCGTCACGAGGGCGTTGCCGGTGGCCACGACCTTGGTTGTGAACACACCTTCGAGCGTGGCCGCATTGCCGGCGAAGGTCAGTTCCTCATCGGCAGGCAGGAATTTCAATGTCGCGCCGCTTGCTTCCGTACCCGATCCTGTACCTCTTGTCCTGCCTTTGACATTGCCTTCGGTGACGAGACAGCCCGTGCCACTAAAATGGAGCGTGACGAAGATGGTGCTGCTAACCGTCGGATCGGGCGTGAATTCGATCGCCATTTCTCGAGCTCCCCGTTCGACCGCGTGTTGCGAACTCGCCCATGTGATTGGTTCTTCGACATGGCAGCCGGCCGAGGCACCATTGCCTTCAAGGGTGCATTCGCTGAACTTGGCTGCACTTGTACCTTCGAAGTCTCCAGGGCTGACGTTTTTGACCCATGATGAGACCGCGCTATCTGGCTCGACCTTGTCGCAGGCAATCTTCAGCGCCGACCCAAGCACTTCACTTTTCAAAACCACTGGTTCGGCTTCGGTTGTGTTGCTCTTCGTGGCTGTGTTCGACGTTTCGATTTCCACCACTTTGCCAGGTGACATGGCCTTGTGACCGTAGGTGACGCCGTTCTGGCTGTCGCAGTGAGCATCCGAGTAGTCCTTCGCCGCTGCGGCTTTTGAACATTCGAACACTGTTGTGTTAGAGGCTGTTTCCCAGCTGGGAGGTGGGCTTTGGGGTGTTGTAACAACCAGGGAGTTGCCGGTTTCTTTGATCTTGGCTGTGAAAACACCGGTGAATTTCGTCGGGTTGCCGCCGAAGGTCAGTTCCTCGTCGGCTGGCTGGAATCTAAGTGTGGCGCCGCTTGCGTCTGCACCTGATCCTGTGCCCCGAGCTTTGCCTTTGACGTTGGCCGTGGCGACAAGGCACCCCGTACCACCGAAGTGGATGGTGACGAAGGTGGTGCTGGTAGACGGGTCTGGCGAGAATTCGATCGCCATTTGTCGTTCAGCGCCGACGGTCTGTTCGACCCCGTGAAACAGCGCCGCCACTGTGACCGGCTCTTCTACGTGACAGCCGAGCGATGCCCCGTTGCCTTCGAGTGTGCATTCGGTGAAGTCGACCGCGCTTGTGCCTTCGAAATCACCAGGGCTGACGTTTTGCACCCACGATGTGGCTTCGGTGTCGGGCTCTACTTTGTGGCAGGTGATCTTGACCGAGGCGCCCAGAAGTTCGCCTTCGAGTATCGCTGTTTCGGCCGCTTTTGTTTCTTCTTTCGTCGCTGTGTTAGACGTTTCGATGTCTACTTTCCCCCCGGCTGCGATTTCCTTGTGGCCGTAGGTCCCATTGCTGGTTGTATTGTCGCAATGGGCATCGGTATGATCTAGGATCGCAGCACTTTTAGAGCATTCGAACACTGTTGTTCCCGATGCTGTTTCCCAGGCGAGCGCGTTCTGGGCCGCGAAGGCACAGAAGGCGAGCGCGCTGAGGAGCGACATGGTGAGGATGGATCTACGTCCGATCATCTCTCATGTTCTCTCTTGCTAAGGACTGATTGGTCAGCGTAGGAAGGGCCGGACCCGATCCTTCCAGGTCCGGCCCTGTGCGACTTTCCTTGCTAGAGGCGAAACCGGCCTCTGTGCTCGGATCGTGCACTAATTCGGTTGGTCTTATTTAGTTGTTGTCGTCACCAGAGCGTTATGCGGTTCGGCGACGAGTTTGGTTGTGAACGTACCGGTGAATTTCGCTACATTGCCGCCGAAGGTCAATTCCTCGTCAGCAGGCAGGAAATGCAATGTTGCACCGTTCGCGCCATCGCCTGATCCTGTGCCCCGAGCTTTGCCTTTGACGTTGGCCGTGGCGAGGAGACACCCCGTGCCACCGAAGTGGATGGTGACGTAGGTGGTGCTGGTAGATGGGTCCGGCGTGAATTCTATCGCCATTTGTCGTTCAGCGCCGACGGTCTGTTCGACCCCGTGGAACAAGGACGCCAATGTGATCGGTTCTTCGACATGACAGCCGAGCGAGCTCCCGTTGCCTTCGAGTGTGCATTCGGTGAAGTCGACCGCGCTTGTGCCTTCGAAATCACCAGGGTTGACATTTTGTACCCATGATGTGACTTCGGTGTCGGGCTCTACTTTGTGGCAGGTGATCTTGACGGCGGCACCCAGAAGTTCGCCTTCGAGGATCGCTGTTTCGGCCCCTTTTGTTTCTTCTTTCGTCGCTGTGTTAGACGTTTCGATGTCTACTTTTTCCCCTGCTTTGATTTCCTTGTGACCGTAGGACCCTTCGGATTTTGTGTTGTCACAGTGTGCGTCTTCGTAATCTAGTTTTGGGGCACTTTTTGAGCATTCGAACACTGTTGTGTTCGTCGCTGTTTCCCAGGCGAACGCGTTCTGGGCGCCGAAGGCACAGAAGGCGAGCACGCTGAGGAGCGACATGGTGAGGATGGATCTACGTCCGATCATCTCTCTTGTTCTCCCTTGTCTATGGACTGGTTCGCCGGCGTGCCTGCCTGGCGGTGCCACGATCAGGCGCCCCGGCCTTGGTGGGAGCCTGGCTCCCACCAAGGCACCATGCATTAGCTTTGTTGAACGATCAAGTTTTCAGGAGCGATGTGTTCTATCTCGCTCTTACGCGAAGACGAGGACGCGGGCCAGTGCCGCCGGGAGCCGGCGAAAATCTCTTCGACCGACGTGCGCCAGCTCTTCGGCCACCAGCTCCCAGGCGGCGGCGATAGAGGCTTCCGCCGCCGCCTGGCTCGGGCGACGCGACGGTGGGGCGGCGGCCCGCAGGCGACTAGCCGCGGTGGCGATCAGACGATCGCGACATCGGGATCCCTCCACACCGGGCTCGAGGATCTCGATCAGGACCACCCTCGCCAGGGCCTGGTTGCGCGCGACCTCTGCGCAAAGCGAAACGCAACTGCGGTAGATGCTTTGCTCCCATTCGCCACCCTCGTTCCAGGTCCGCTCCACCGCGACCGAGGCTGCAAGGACCAGCTCCTCGACGGCGACCAGGAATGCGTCCTGCGTCGAGTCGAATCGGGCGTCGAAGGCTCGACGGGAGACTCCCGCCTCGGCCCGGACCTTCGGCACGGTGAGTGACGCGTAGCCGTCGGCAGCTGCGATGCGCAGGACCGCGACGAGGATGCGGCCTCGCTCATCGCCCATGGCCGCGGCAGAGGTTTGCCTGAGGTCACCCGACGATCTCGCCGCGGCGAGCGTGTCGCGCGGGGCGATGTTTCGATGTGGCACCACCCTTCGGTCGGCAGCAACAGATAGGGACACCGCCCAGTCCGCCAGCTCGTCGGCGAGACGGGGAAGCTCATCGACGTCTCGGCTTGCCACCCTGCTCCGTGCGACGCCGACGGCGCCCGCCGCCATCGCCCGCAGCAGTCGAGGCGCGACCGTCCGGCGCGCGCCGGCAGCGGAGAACGAGCTTCTCAGCAGATCCTCGAACGCTGCCACCGGAGAGCGCAGCCGGCGGCGGGCACCGGGAGGCAGCGCGTAGGGGTCGACGAGCACGAGATGCGCCTCACCCGGTCGTCTGGCGATGGCGGTGGCCAATTCACGAAGCGATATCCGCAGGTCTGTCTCCCAGGTGTCTTTTGTCTCCGATCGGGATGTGGGAGGTCGCAGTGCGCCGGACAGCAGCCAGTCGTGGGTGGAGACGAAGCAGTCTTCGACGCTGCCGAACCGCTTGTAGAGGGCGCGCGTCGAGACGCCTGCCACGGAGGCCAGGTCACGGACCCGGAGGGAAGAGCAACCGCCCTCATCGACGAGCTTGACCATGGCTGTCCTCAGGCGAACTCTCTGGCTCGCCTCCACCTCCTCGGAGGAGTAGCCCGGACCGGGTTTCAACTTCGGGAACAGCGGCCGACGTGGACCGGGTGACTGCATGGATCGACTTCGGTCGCTCGTGGTCGCTCATCCCTCTCTACGTTCTTCGCGGAACCCCTAGACCGGAGAAGGGAGCCGCCGCGAGGCGAACAGCTCGGCCGAGTGGATCCCGATCACCTCTCCCGTGAATCTCTTGGTGGTTCCGTAGACGACCCAGGTCGTGTCGATTTCGCCGATCTCCTCGACGAGGCGAAGCTCATCGGGGTGGGCGGCAAGATGCTCGAGGTGGGTGAGGCCCGCCTCGTAGCGGCCGGCGAGGAGCTCGGCAGCGACGATCGGCTTCGACTGGACGTCGACGATCTCGTCCCAGTCGGCCGGGTCGATGTAGCCCGCAGTTGCGGGAACGAGGCCGAGCGTCCTGGGCCGCTCGACCTCGCGGCGGCGCAATACCGCCAGGGCTTTCGTCGGGTAGATGAACGTGTCGACGACGAACACCTCGGCCCAGTACCGCTCGGTGATCTCGTGCACCTTCGGGTGTGCGCTGCACTGAAGCAGGAACGCGTCGTCTCTCCCACGGATCCTCTCCAGGCCGTCGAAGAAATCGCCGATCAGCTCGATCTCGAAGTCCTCGATGCCCTGGAAGGCCATGTATTCGGTCGCGGCCCGCTCGTGGCAGGTTCCCGTAGGTCCGAGCGTCACCAGCGTGACCCTTCCCCGATTGTCTCCACCCAGCCCCATCCCAGCGATCAAGACTAATCGAATAAATTGCCTTGTCAATGCATCATGAGAAGCTTTGGAAGACCTTGTCTATTCACTCAAGGATCGCTATATAGTTGCGCCATGTCAATCCGTTCTGGGGACACCTGGCTGGGGATTCTCCTGGCATCTGTCTGTCTGAGCCTGGCTGCCGCCGGCTGTGGCGGTGGCTCTTCGTCGACCTCAAGCTCCAGGGGAACCAAGGCCGCGAGCGCCGCGTTCATCCTGCCGGGCCACAGCAACAAGCTGCCGAGATTCGGAGAGGAAGCTCCCGCCGAGGAACGCGAAGAAGTGAACGCGATCGTGGTCGCGACCCTGAGGGCGCGGGCCTCCGCCGACTTCACGGCGCAATGCGAAACCCTGAGCGCGAAAGGGATCTCCGGAATCTCCGGGGTCAAAAAGCCGCAGGAATGCGCGAAGGCGCTGGAAGAACTTGCCGAACCGCTTTCAGGCACGAAGACGATCCGCCGCGACACCTTGAAGGGCTCGATCGGGGCGTTGCGGGTCGAAGGCGACAAAGCCTGGGCGCTCTACCACGGCACCGACGGCAAGGACTACGCCATACCCCTGGAAAAAGAAGGCGGCAGCTGGAAGATCGGTTCGATCGTCACGACCGAACTCTGATCGCGGCCGGCGGCCAGGCCCACGAACCCCGATCCCTAGACTCGCTCGCATGAGCGACTACGCGGTCAAAAACCTGTTGGAGATCGACGACCTGTTCGAGGGCGAGGAGACCGAGATCCGCTTTGCGCGGAAATACCTCGACTCCAAGGAACTGGGGGTGACGCTGGCCCGCTACGCGCCGAACAAGGTGGCGACGGACGGGCATCACCACAAGGAGCAGGAGGAGGCCTACGTGGTCGTCGGCGGGTCCGGGCGGATCAGGCTGGACGACGACGTGGTCGAGCTGAAGCAGTTCGACGTCGTGCGGGTCGCCCCGCACGTGGTGCGCGCCTTCGAGGCCGGGCCCGAGGGTCTCGAGGTCATCGCGATCGGCGGCCGCAAGCCCGAGGAGGGCGACGGGGTCCTCGACCGCGATCGCTGGCCCACGGCCTAGCGTCCATCGTCAGGCGGCGGCGGTCGGCGCTGGTTCAGGACCGGCCGCACTTAGGATCTGGGCGTGGGACCACAAGAGAAGACGGCGACCAACTGGCGGGCCTGGATCGTCGGGGTCCTGATCGCGTTGGTCGTGGTCGTCTGCCTGCAGAACTCGCAGACGGTCAGCTTCGAAGTCCTCTTCGCCAACTTCGAAGCGCCGCTGATCGTCGTCCTCGCCGTCTTCGTCCTGATCGGGATGTTGATCGGCTACATCGGCCCGGTCTACCGACGCCACCGTCGCGAGGAAAAGCGCGCCGGACAGGAGCTTCAGAAGCGGGACTGACGGCGCCCGGCCGCGCGTCGGTCGCGGAGCGCCATCAGGGCGATCAGCGTCGACGCGTCGCGGATCCGCGGCAGCGCCTCATCGAGCTCGGCGAGAGGCAGGTGGACGATGTCGATCGCCTCGTCCTCGTCGCGCTCGCCGCTCGCCGGCGAGAGACCGGTGGCGAGGAAGATCGTCACGACCTCGCTGATGTAGCCGGGGCTCGGGTAGATCTTCGCCAGCTCGGTCCACTCGGAGGCGGCGAGCTGCGCCTCCTCGGCGAGCTCACGGCGGGCACATTCGAGCTCGCTCTCCCCATCGCGGTCGAGCGTCCCCGCCGGGATCTCCAGCAGCGCGTCCTCCTCGACCGCCTCGCGCGGCTGGGCGACGAGGTGGACGAACTCCTCGTCGTGAGCAAGGATCGCGACCGAGCCTGGGTGGTCGATGACCTGGCGCTCGACCTCGGTGCCGTCGGTGCGGCGATAACGACGGATCGCGACGTCGACCCCGTAGCCCTCGTAGACGACCTTGCCGTCGAGCAGCTCCATGCGGCCTACGGCTTGCCCCGCTGGAACAGCCAGCGATGGAAGAAGCCGCGCAGATGTCGGCCGGAGATCCGGTTCGAGAGAGCGATGAACTCTTCGATGTCGCCGTGGGCATGGTGGTGTTCGGCGACCCAGGCGCGCAGGATGCGGAGCAGGTCGTGGGTGCCGATCTTGTCGCGGAGCGCCTGCAGCGTCATCGCGCCGCGCACATACGTCGAGGGCACGAACAGGTTCTTCGCCTGGCCGGGGTGCCCGGACGGCGGGTCCCAGAGCCTGATGTTGGACGCGGGCTGGCGGTAGAGCCTGGCGAAGACCTGTTGTGCGGTGGGACCGCCGTGGCGCTCGGCGAAGTACCACTGGGTCCAGGTCGCGAAGCCCTCGTTCAGCCAGATGTTGGGCCAGCGCTCGAGGCTGACCGAGTCGCCGAACCACTGGTGCGCGGTCTCGTGGACGACCGTGGTGCGGTTCGGGACGTAGGCGTAGATCGGCCGCGTCTGGGTCTCCAGCGCGTATTCGAGGTGGGCGACATCGACGACCGAGCCGGCGGCGGCGAACGGATACGGACCGAAGATGTGCGACTCCCAGCGGATGATCGTCGGCAGCCAGGCGAGAACCGGGCGCGAGAGCTTCGCAAGGCGCGGATCGATCAGCGTCCAGGTCGGCAGCTTGCCCGCGTGGCCTTGTTCGAGCTTGCCCTTGCCGATGTCGACCAGCGCCAGATAGCTGGCCATCGGGACCGGTTCCGACCAGGAGAAGCGGACGCGCCGATCGACCTTTTCGCGCCCGACGAGCTTGCCGTTGGAGACTGCCTTCAGCCCGGCCGGGACGGTGATCTGGATGTCGAAGCTCGCCTTGTCGCGAGGGGCGTTGTCGCAGGCCAGCCAGGCGGCGGTGCCGACCGGCTCCCCCACCCCGATCGCGCCGTCACTGGTCCGATACCAGCCCTCGGTCGAGCCGTCGGGGTCGATCACCTTGCGCGGCACACCCTGGTAGCGGAGCTCGACCGTGAACGCCTCCCCTTTGGCGATCGGCGTCGCCGCGGCGATCTTCACCTTCCCCCGGCCGCGGCTGTATCGCGCCGCTTCCCCGTCGACCGAGACCGAGGTCACCTTGAGCCCGTCGAGGTCGAGCGAGAAACGCCGCAGGCCGGTGGTCGCCCGGGCCTCGACTACATCACGCGCCGTCAGCTCACCGCTGCGCGGCTGGTAGCCGAGGCTGACGTCGTAGTGCTTGACGTCGTAGCCTCGGTTGCCGCTGCGCGGGAAGAACGGTTCGTCCGGGTGCCCGGGTGCGCTCGCGGCGGAGGCGATCGAAGCAAGTGCCGTCAAGACGGCGACAACGAGGATTACTGCCGGCAGCTTCCGCCTATTCGGCGACATATCTCTGCAATGCCTCGCGGGTCAGATTGCTGATCGACCGCCGTTCCCGCTCAGCTTTCTCGCGGGCAGCGTCGAAGAGGTCGGGTGGGACACGGATGCTGATCCGCTGCGAGACCCGCTCGCCGTCGAGCGGGGGCCTGCCGACCCGAACCGGCGTCCAGGTCGAGATGTCGAAGCCTTCCTCGCATTCGCGCGACCAGCGCTCTTCGACTTCCCTCGTGACCACCGTCCCACTCTTGGTCACCCACTCTCCGTCTTTCAATTTCGGTCGCTTTTTCACCTTCGCCATTTGGCCGCCTCCACATACCAAGCTTGGTACCGCTCTCGCAGCGGCATCGCATGAATGATCACCAACGAGCCATCCTTGGGAGCGACCCCCAATACCTCAAGCGGGCAGCCCTCCGCGTCTGGGCCGACAAAGAGGAAGCGTGGATCCTCGTAACAATCATCTTGATACTCGCTCTCCTTTCGGCAGATCCCGGCATGACGGACAACGTGCAGCGAGCGCTGCCGTGAAATCCGGTGCTTCGTCGCGGAGCGCGCCCAGCGGACCCGGTCGCTTTCGATCCACTCATTTCGTCTGACAATATCACCGCGGGTCTCGCCGAACCGAAAGACGGCTCGGAGCAGCCACTCGAGGTCATCCGCCTCTTCCCAGCGATCTTTGTCCGGGTTGACGAAGGTGCGACCGCCGAGATCGAGACACAGATACCGGCGCGTCCAGTAGTGCTTGTAGAGCTGGATCTGGGTGCCGTCGGTGAGGACGGCCTCGCCCATCCACATGAAATCGTCGATGTCCTCGGGGAGAAGTTCGAGCAGCGGATCCCAGATCGGCTCCCGTCGCTCGCTGAACTTCCCCCGCTGCCATCGTCGCCGTTCCCTCGACATGGTCGGGACCCTGCGGGGGAAATGCGCACGGGACAAGACACAGGTGGACCAACTTCGTCGCGACTCTGTTGCGAGAAACTGACGCGATGAAGGTGCTCGCGATCATGCACGAGGATCACGCCGGGCCGGGGGTCTTCGGCGAGGTGATCCATGAGCGGGGCGACACGATCGAGGAATGGATGGTGCCGACGGAAGCGAAGCCGCCGAGCGATCCATCCTCCTACGACGCAGTGCTCGTCCTCGGCGGCGCCATGAACGTCGACGAAGGCGAGAAGCACGGGTGGCTGGGGCCGGAGCGGGGGCTGCTCGGCGAGTTGATCGAGCGCCGGGTGCCGCTGATCGGGCTGTGCCTCGGCGGCCAGATGGTCGCGGCGGCGGCGGGCGCGGTGCCGCGGCGGGCGGCGCGGCCGGAGATCGGCTGGCATCGGGTCGAGGTGACCGCGGCCGGACGGGACGATCCCCTGCTCGGCCCTCTCGCACCGGGCTTCGAGGCCTTCCAATGGCACAGCTACGAGTTCCCGCTGCCACCCGGCGCGGTGGCGCTCGCCCACAGCGAGGTCAGTCTGCAGGCCGCCCGGATCGGCGAGACCGCATGGGCGCTCCAGTTCCACCCCGAGGTGAGCGCGGCCGATGCGCTCCACTGGACCGCCGACTTTCAGTCTGATCCCGACGCGGTCAGGATCGGCATCGACCCGACCTCGCTCACCTTCGAGATCGAAGCGAAGATCGGCGCCTTCAACGAGCTTGGCCGGGGCATCTGTCGGCGCTGGTTGGATCTCGTTAGTCCGCTTCTCTAAGCTCCAGCGATCAATTCTTGTTGTTCACTTGGGAGGGGACTCTTGTCACGTCGTAACGCCTTGCGGCTTTACCTTGCCGCCTTCGCAGTCGCATTGCTCATCGCCACCCTAGGCACGAGCTCGGCATCCGCCGCCACCCAACTCGTCACCAATGGCGATTTCGAGACCGGGAGCTTGTCGGGTTGGCAAACCTCCTACGAAACGTTTGAAGGCGAATGGTTCGCCTATGACCGAGAAGAAGAGGAAGCAGGCAACGAAGCGGCGTTCCCACCGCCTGCCGGCCGGTATGCCGCCGCCGACCGCTTCGAATATCCCGACTCGGCCGTTCTCTTCCAGCAGATCAGCCTGCCCGCCGGGACCACCGATCAGCTCTCGATGATCCTCGGTTACGACTCGACCCAACCTATGTCCGTCCGGTCACCTGACACGCTCGAAGCCAACTCGATCGGCAATGGCAACCAGCAGGTCCGGGTCGACGTCCTCAAAGCGGGCGCACCGATCCGCTCGCTCGCCTCCGGCGACATACTGGCGACCGTCTTCGCCACCAGCAACGGCAGTCCCGAAGAATTCGGGCCGACGACGCTGACGGCCGACCTCTCGGCGTTCGCCGGACAGAGCGTGGTCCTGCGGATCGCCAATGCCGTCGAAGAAGGGCTGATGAGCGTCACCGTCGACAACGTCTCGATCGAAAGCAACCCGATCCCGCCCCCGCCTCCCTCAAATGTCTTCACCGAGGGCAAGCTCACGTTGAACAAGAAGAAGGGCACCGGCTCGCTCGCGGTGAACGTCCCGGGCGCGGGCGTCCTGACCGTCGCCGGCGGCGGCACGATCAAGAAGGCCGAGGTGACGAGCACCGGTGCACAGACGTTGAAGGTGCCGCTCAAGGCGAAGGGCGCCGGGCAGAAGACGCTGAGCAAGAAGGGCAAGCTGCCGTTCAAGGTGGCGCTCACCTTCACCCCGACCGGCGGCACGTCGGCCACGCAGACCTACTCGGGCAGGCTGGTGAAAAGGCTCAAGCCGGCTCGGAGATGACGAGTCGCAACGAGCCTTCGTAGCTCGGAAGACCGCGCAGGGCGCCGTTCTCCTCGTCCCATTTCCCGGATGAGAGATCGGCGCCGAGCCGCGCGATGATCCGCTCCTCGACCCCTGGTTCGAGGAGCGCCCAGATCGACTGGGAGGCGCGTAGGTCCGGGTCGAGCAGCTCCTCGGGACGGTTCCAGAAGGCCTCGAAGAAGCCGTCGGTGCAGTCGGCCGGGGTCGGGATCGACTCGACTCGGATCTTGCCGCCCAGCTCGGTGGCGACTTCCTCGATGGTGCCGAAGCGTGGCTGCTCGATCGCCACGGCCTCGGCGAAGTAGTCGCGTTGCCAGGCGATCAGGTCCGTGAGGTCGAAGGTGAAGACGACGACCGGGCCGCGGGCGACACGCCGCAGCTCGGCGAGACCGGCGGCGCGGTCCTGCCAGTGGTGGATCGTCACGCAGGCCATCGCCGCATCGACCGAGTCGTCGTCGAGCGGCAGCGATTCGGCCGAGCCGGAAAGGCACGGCGCGGCGTCCGGAGGGCGCTGGGCGCGCATCGTCGCGCTCGGCTCGACCGCCAGCACCCACCGGTCGCGCGGCTCGTAGGAGCCGGCTCCGGCACCGACGTTCAGCACCGTCCCCGCATCCCCCAACGCCGCCTCGATCCGCGCTGCGATCCGGGGATCGGCCAGGCGACGTCCCGCGTATCCCACGCCGTGGCTTTCGTAGTCGACCCGCGTCACCGGACGACCGTACCTGGCAGGAGGGCCGGGGGGACCCCCGAACGAACCTCCATGCTGTTCGTGAGAGAGGGGGTCCCCCGGCCCTCCCCCCAACCACGCTCAGTCGACCTGCCCCGGGGTGAGGTAAGCCGAGCTCAAGCCGCCGTCAGCCATGAAGGTGGTCGCGGTGATGAAGCTCGACTCGTCACTCGCCAGGAAGAGGGCGGCGGCGGCGATCTCCTCCGGCTCACCGAAGCGGCCCATCGGGACGTGGACGAGGCGCTTGGCGGCGCGCTCCGGGTCCTTGGCGAAGAGCTCTTTGAGGAGCGGCGTGTTGACCGGGCCCGGACAGAGCGCGTTGACGCGGACGCCGCGGGCGGCGAACTCGACGCCGAGCTCGCGGCTCAACGAGAGGACCGCGCCCTTCGAGGCCGTGTAGGAACCCTGCGAGACCGCCGCCCCCATCACCGCGACGAACGAGGCGACGTTGATCACCGAGCCGCCGCCCGCCGCGAGCAGATGCGGGATGCCGTGCTTGCAGCAGAGGAAGACGCCGCGCAGGTTGACGTCCTGGACGCGCTGCCATGACTCGAGGGTCGTCTCGATCACCGAGCCGTCGTCGGTCGGATTGATCCCGGCGTTGTTCATCAGCACGTCGATCCGGCCGTACTCCTCGACCGCGGTCGCCAGCGCCGCCACCACCTGCTCCTCATTTGCGACGTCGGCGGCGATCGTCAGGCCGCCGACCGCCTGCTCGGCGTCGAGGTCGATGCCGACGACGGTGGCGCCCTCGTGTTCGAAGAGCCGCGCCGACTCGGCGCCGATCCCACTCGCCGTCCCGGTGATCACACAGACCTTGCCGGCCAACCTTCCCGCCATGCTCAACCCTCCGCGGTCGCGTAGTAGACGTTCTTCAGCTCGGTGTAGTGCTCGAGCGCGTCGGGGCCGAGCTCGCGGCCGATGCCGGACTGCTTGAAGCCGCCGAAGGGGGTGGAGACCCGCACCGAGCTGTTCGAGTTGATCGAGATCACACCGGTCTCGATCGCCCGCGCGACACGCAGCGCGCGGGCGCCGTCGCGGGTCCAGACCGAGCCCGAGAGACCGTAGATCGTCGCGTTGGCGAGGGCGATCGCCGCCGCCTCGCCGTCGAAGGGAATGACGCTGACCACCGGGCCGAAGATCTCCTCGCGGGCGGCGCGGTCCTCGTTGTCGACCGGCGAGAGAACGACCGGCGCGAACCAGAAGCCGTCGCCGTCGGGGGCCGAACCTCGGATCGCGACCGGCGCATCGTCGGGGACGAATGAGGCGACCGCGTCGCGTTGGCCTGCCGAGATCAGCGGCCCCATCTGGGTCGACTCGTCGAGCGGGTCGCCAACCTTGATCCCTTCGACCACCGGCGCCATCGCGGCGAGGAAACCGTCGAGGACCCCACGCTCGACCAGAATCCGTGAGCGCGCGCAGCAGTCCTGGCCCGCGTTGTCGAAGACCGCCCAGGGCGCCGCCTGAGCGGCGGCCTCGATGTCGGCATCGGCGAAGACGACGTTGGCGGACTTGCCGCCCAGCTCCAACGTCACCCGCTTGATCGTGTCGGCGGCGCCGCGGGCGATCCCACGCCCGACCTCGGTCGAGCCGGTGAAGGCGATCTTGGCGACGTCGGGGTGCTCTACCAGGCGCTGCCCGCAGACCCGGCCCGGCCCGACGACCACGTTCAGCACACCCTCCGGGATGCCGGCCGCGAGCGCGACACGCTCCAACTCGATCGCGGTCAGCGGGGTCAGCTCGGCGGGCTTCAGGACGATCGTGTTGCCGGCCGCGAGCGCAGGCGCCGCCTTCCAGGAGGCGATCGTCAGCGGGAAATTCCAGGGGACGATCAGCCCGACCACGCCGAGCGGCTCGCGGAAGGTCATGTCGACGCCGCCCGCGACCGGGATCGTCTTGCCGAGCAGGCGCTCCGGCGCGCCCGCGTAGTAGCGGAAGGTGTCGATCGCCATGCCGATCTCTCCACGCGCCGAGCCGATCGGCTTGCCGGCGTTCCGGGCCTCGAGGCGCGCCAGCTCCTCATGCTCGGCGGCGAGCGCGTCGGCAAGCCGGTGGATCAGCGAGGCGCGGTCGCCGGGGGCGACGTCGCGCCAGGCCGGGAACGCCGCCTTGGCCTTGGCAACCGCGGCGTCGGTCTCCTCCACCCCGGCCTGCGGCACCTCGGCCATCAGCCGCGCCGTCGCCGGCTCGATCACCGACAGCATGCTCATTGGCTGTTCCTTTTAGGCCTCATAGGCGCATAAGGAACAGCTGCAGGAGGCTCGCCGTCGTGGGAACTCACTGCCGCGGCGACCAGGGCCGGGATGATCTCCGAGGTCTCATCCTCCTCGGGGTGCCAGACGACGCCGAGGGCGAAGCGGCGGTCGGGTAGCTCGATCGCCTCGACGATGTCGTCGTCGGCCGACCAGCCGCTGATCTCGAGCCCCTCGCCCAGCCTCTCCACCCCTTGATGGTGGTGCGACATCACCAGGAGGCCGTCGGTCCCGGCGGCGGAGCAGGCCAGCGTCCCCTGCGCCAACCGCACCCGGTGGGTGCCGAATTTTCCGGCGAGCGACCGGTGGACGCCGTTGCCGATCGATTCGGGCAGGTGCTGGTCGAGCGTTCCGCCCATCGCCACGTTGATCAGCTGCATGCCGCGACAGATGCCGAGCACCGGCATGTCGCGCTCCAGCGCCCGCCGGGTCAGCGCCAGCTCGAAGCGGTCGCGCTCCGGCCACGTCCCTTTGGTCTCGGGATGTGGCGCCGCGCCGTAGCTCGACGGGTCGATGTCGGCACCGCCGGCGAGCAGCAGCGCGTCGATCCGGTCGAGCAACACGTCGGGGTCGGCGACGGCGACATCGTCGGGCGGCAGCACCAATGCGATCGCCCCGGCCCGCTGCAGCGCCCGCACGTAGTTGCGCGGCGCCAGGGTCACCTCATAGCCGTCCCAGACCCCCCAGGAGACGCGCTCGACCGCGGCGCAGATCCCCACCACCGGGGCGCTCAACGGAGGCCCCTGGACATCAGAGTCTCTCGAACCCTCGGTAGCGCTCCCAGTCGGTGACCGCGGCCTCGAAGGCCTCGATCTCCACCTTGGCCCGGTTCAGGTAATGCTCGACGACGTCGCTGCCGAAGGCGTCGGCGGCGACGGCACTCGACGCGAAGGCCTCACGGGCTTCGTAGATGTTGTGAGGGACGCGCGGCTTGTCCGATTTGTAGGCGTCGCCCTCGAAGGCGGGCTCGAGCGGCAGCTCGTTGTCGATGCCGTGCAGGCCCGCGGCGATCAGCGCGCTCAGCGCCAGGTAGGGGTTGACGTCGGCGCCCGGCAGGCGGTTCTCCACCCGCAGCCCTTCGCCATGCCCGACCACCCGCAGCGAACAGGTGCGGTTGTCCTTGCCCCAGGCGATCGCGGTCGGCGCGAAGGAGCCGAGCGCGAAGCGCTTGTAGGAGTTGACGTGCGGCGCGTAGAGGAGGGTCAGCTCGCGCATGCAGGCGAGCTGACCGGCGACGAAGCTCTCGAACAGCTGCTGGTCGGCGGCGAAGGCGTTGGTGCCGTCGGCGCTCGCCAGCGAGCAGTGGATGTGGCATGAGTTCCCCTCGCGCTCGTTGAACTTCGCCATGAAGGTGATCGCCATCTCCTCCTGGGAGGCGATCTCCTTGGCGCCGTTCTTGTAGATCGCGTGGTTGTCGGCGCTCGCCAGCGCGGTCTCGTAGCGGAAGTTGACCTCGTGCTGGCCGAGATTGCACTCGCCCTTCGAGTTCTCCACGGTCAGCCCGGCGCCGCCCATCTCGTTGCGGATCCGCCGGATCAGCGGCTCGACCCGTGCGGTCCCCAGCAGCGAATAGTCGATGTTGTAGAGGTTGGCCGGCTCGAGTTCGTGGAAGCCCTTCTTCCAGGCCTCCTCGTAGGTGTCGCGGAAGACGATGAACTCGAGCTCGGTGGCGGCGTTGGCGCTCATCCCGCGTTTCTCCAGCCGCTCCAGCTGCCTGCGCAGGATCTGCCGCGGGGAGGCGACGACTTCCTTGCCGTCAGCCCACTGCAGGTCGGCCAGCACCATCGCCGTCCCCGGCAGCCACGGGACCATGCGCAGGGTCGAGAGGTCGGGGACCATCTCGAAGTCGCCATAGCCGGTGTCCCAGGAGGACATCGAATAGCCGCCGACCGTTTCCATGTCGACGTCGACGGCGAGCAGGTAGTTGCAGCCCTCGGCTCCATGCTCGAGCACCTCGTCAAGGAAGTGTCCGGCGGTCAGCCGCTTGCCCTGCAGGCGGCCCTCCATGTCGGCGATCGCCAGAAGCACGGTGTCGACCGTGCCCGCGGCGACCGCCTTTTCCAGTTCTTCGACCGTCACGAACTACGTACGTTACGGCGCCGAGGTCTGCGGGTCCGGGTCGGTCCCGATCGCTTCCTCGATATCGATCTCGCGGATCTGCCCGGTGAAGTGATGGCGGGCGCTGACCAGCCAGGCGATGGCGGCGCCGAGGATCACTATCGCCACGGTCAAGGGCGCGTAGTTGAACGCCTCCCAGCTGAATTCGCTGTTCCACGGCACCGCTTCCGGCGTGAACGGCAGGCAGAAGATGATCGAGATGATGATCACCCAGATCGTCGCGAAGCTGTTCATCCATTTGTACTTGTTGCCGTTGGTCCAGGGTCCGGGTTTGAACTCGGAACCTTTGCGCCAGCGCAGGAAGATCGGGATCACGTAGGCGATGTAGAGGCCGATCACGCAGACCGAGACGACCGCGAAGAAGGCGAATGGCACTGCTTCCCCGTTCGACTTCCCCTTCAGCGCGGGCAAGGTGATGATCAGCGCCAGGGTCGCCATCAGCAGCACCGCGTACATCGGCACCCGCTTCTCGTTGACGGTCGAGATTTTCGCCGACACGCGTTTGCCGAAGCCGTTGTCGCGAGAGAACGCGTAACACATGCGCGAGGCGCTGGTGAGGCAGGCGCCGCCGCAGAAGAGCTGGCCGACGGTGGAGATGATCAGGACGAACTTGCCCCAGCCGGAGCCGAGCGCTTCGACCAGCAGGGTCGGCGCGAAGCCGAACGCTTCGTTGGCGCCTTCGACGTTGGTGACGGAGAAGGTGATCGCGAGGAGGACGATCCAGCCGATCACCGCCGAGTAGAAGATCGAGCGCCAGACGCCCTTGGCCGCCGCGGTCGACGCTCCGTGCGTCTCCTCGGATATGTGTGCCGAGGCGTCGAAGCCGGTGATCGTGTACTGGGTCAGCAGGAAGCCGAGCGGCAGCACGTAGAACCAGAACATGCTGTCGCTGAAGCCGCTCTGGTTGATCCGGTGGCCGAAGACGAAGCTGAAGCTCTGGTGGCCGTCGGGGACGAAGATCAGGACGAGGACGATGGCGGCGACGCCGAGGACGTGCCACCAGACCGAGACGCTGTTGATGCGGGAGAGCAGGTGCGTGTTGCGGATGTTGATCGTGACGTGCAGCAGGAGGATCAGCACGAAGAGGGCGAACGTCTCGGTCAGGACGTGCGCTTCGTCGCCGAAGTTGACGCCGAAGATATTCACTTCGTAGAGGCTGAAGATCACGTTGAGGAAGGTCGCCGCCGCGTAGTCGACCGAGGCGACCACGGCGACCAGGCCGATCAGGTTGAACCAGCCGGTGAACCAGGCCCAGACCGGGCCGCCGAGGCGCCCGGCCCACCAGTAGATCCCGCCCGCCGTCGGGTAGGCGGAGACCAGCTCGGACATACAGAAGCCGATGATCAGGATCGGGATCGAGATCAGCGGCCAGCCGATCGAGATCGCGATCGGGCCGCCGTTGTTCCAGGCCTGGCCGTAGGTGGTGAAGCAGCCGGCCAGGATCGAGATGATCGTGAAGGAGATGGCGAAGTTGGAGAACCCGCTCCAGGCACGGTTCAGCGACTGTTTGTAGCCGAGTTCGGCAAGACGCTGCTCGTCGCTGTCGTGGATCGGGACGCTGCTGCTCTCCATGGATCCTCTCTTCCTGAGGGTTCGCCGTCCGGTAAAAGGTGTGGCGAGCCGACCTAACGGCTCCGGGCGAGACTAGTCTTGGCCTCGGGATCGTGTCAATGCCAACTTGGAGAAATTTCTCCTGACACCTTTGGCCCTGCCGGCAGAAACTGTGGAGAGACTGGAAGCGCAGCTCGGTGCCGCCGAAGGCGAGCCGACCGTGCTCGGTGGTGGGATCACCAACCACAACTTCCGGGCGAGCTTCGGCGGTCGCGAGGTGGTCGTGCGGCTGCCGGGCAACGACACCGAGCTGCTCGGCTCCGACCGCTCCGGCGAGCGTGAGGCCAACGCGCTGGCCGCCGCCGCCGGGGTCGCGCCGGCGGTCCTTGCCCACCTCGATGACCCGGTCGTCATGGTCACCGCCTTCATCGACGGCCCGGCGATGGAGTCAGGGCAGCTGCGGGAGCCACAGACGCTCGCGAAGGTCGCGGCGACGCTGCGGACGGTCCATGGCTGCGGGGAGATCGGTGCGCGCTTCGACTCCTTCCGTCTGGTCGAGGACTACGCGGCGTCGACGCGCTCACGTGGCGGCGAGGTTCCGGTCGCCTACGAGCGCGCCCGCGCGGCGGCGGCGCGGATCGAGGCCGTGCCCGCGCTCACGGGCGGCGCGCCGGTCCTCTGCCATGACGACCTCCTCCCCGCCAACTTCATCGACTCCCCCGACGGCATCCGGATCGTCGACTGGGAGTACGCGGGGATGGGGAACCGCTGGTTCGACCTCGGCAACTTCGCCGTCAACAACGAGCTCGGCCCGGCCGAGGAGGAGGCTTTCTTGACCGCTTATCTGGGCGCCGTGCCCTCCCCGGCCGAGCTCGCCGCGCTGCGGTTGATGCGGCTGATGTCCGACTTCCGCGAGGCGATGTGGGGGGTCGTGCAGCAGACGATCTCCGACCTCGACTTCGACTTCGCGGGCTACGCAACGAAGCACTTCGACCGGCTTCTGGCGGCGATCGACAGCCCTGAGTTCGAGGAGCTTCTGGAGGACGCCGGTGCCTCGCACTGAGCTGCCCGACGCCGCCCGCTGCGTGATCGTCGGCGGCGGCGTCGGCGGCACCTCGCTCGCCTACCACCTCGCCGAGCTGGGCTGGGACGACGTCGTCCTGCTCGACCGCGACCAGCTCACCTCGGGCTCGACCTTCCACTCGGCCGGGCTGGTCGGCCAGCTGCGCGGCTCAGTCTCGCTGACCAAGATGATGATGCACTCGGTCGACCTCTACCGGCGGATCGGCGCCGAGTCCGACTTCGACCCGGGTTGGATCGAATGCGGTGGGATCAGACTCGCCTCGACCGAGGAGCGGATGGAGGAGCTGCGGCGCCAGGCGGGCTGGGCGAAGACCTTCGGGCTGCCGCTGGAGCTGATCTCGGCGGAGGAGGCCCAGGAGCTGTTCCCGCTGATGTCGACCGAGGGCGTGCTCGGCGCCGCCTGGCTGCCGACCGACGGCTACATCGATCCCTCGCAGTTGACCTATGCGCTCGCCGACGGGGCGCGGCGCGGCGGCTGCCGGATCTTCACCAACACGCGGGTGACCGGGATCGAGGTGCGCGACGGCAGGGTGAGGGGCGTGCGGACCGAGCGCAGCGACATCGCCGCCGAGGTGGTGGTCGACGCAGGCGGCATGTTCGCCGCCGAGATCGGCCGCATGGCCGGCGTCCGCGTCCCCCTCCTGCCGATGTCCCACCAGTACCTGGTGACCCAGCCGCTCGACGCCGTCCGCGAAGCGCGCGCCGCCGCCGGCATGCGTTCGCAGAAATCGTCGGATAGCGACCAGAACTGCGAACGCACGAGGGGAAGCTTGCCGACGCTGCGGGATCCGGACCTGCTCGTCTACTACCGCGAGGACGGGGACGGGCTGGTGATGGGTGGCTACGAGCGCCAGAGCAGGCCCGCCTTCCTGCCGAACGGGACGGGCGACTTCGAGCTGATCCCGCCCGACTTCAACGGCCGCCTGCTGGAAGAGGAGTGGGAGCGCTTCGAGGAGATCACCCGCAACTCCGAGCGCCGCGTACCGGCGATGTCGGAGATCAAGGTGACGAAACTGATCAACGGGCCGGAGGCCTTCACGCCCGACAACGAGTTCTGCCTCGGCGAGTCGGAGGTGGCGGGCTTCTTCGTCTGCGCGGGCTTCTGCGCCCACGGCCTCGCCGGGGCGGGCGGGATCGGCAAAGTCGTCGCCGAGTGGATCGTCGACGGCGAACCGAGCCTCGACCTCTGGCACATGGACATCCGCCGCTTCGGCCCGGCCTACCGCTCGCCTGCCTACACCCACAAGCGGATCCGCGAGACCTACGAGACCTACTACGACATCCGCTATCCCAACCATGAGCGCAGCGCCGGCCGACCGCTGCGGGTCTCGCCCGCCAACCTCTGGCACCGCGAGCACGGTGCCGCCTTCGGCGAAAAATCGGGCTGGGAGCGGGTCAACTGGTACGAGCCGAACGCCGCCGCGGGCGACGAGAGCCTGCGGCCGCACGGCTGGGCCGGGCAGAACTGGTCGCCGGCGATCGGCGCCGAGCACCAAGCCTGCCGCGAGCGGGTGGCGATCTTCGACGAGTCCTCGTTTGCCAAGCTCGAGATCGAGGGACCCGGCACCGCCGACTTCGTCGAAGGGCTGTGCGACAACCGCGTCGCCCGCGAGGTCGGCAGGATCACCTACACGCAGATGCTGAACCGGCGCGGTGGGATCGAGTGCGACTTCACCGTCTCGCGGCTCGGCGAGGAGCGCTTCGGGATCGTCACCGGGACCGCGTTCGGCAACCACGACCGCGAATGGATGCGGCGCCACCTGCCCGCGGACGGCAGCGTGCGGATCAGCGACGTCACCTCGCAGTGGGCCTGCTTCGGCGTCTGGGGACCGCGCGCCCGCGACGTGCTCGCGCCGCTGACGCCGGCCGATCTCGGCAACGAGGCATTCCCTTACATGACCCTGCAGGAGATCACCGTCGGCGACGTGCCGTGTTCTGCGCTCCGCGTCACCTATGTCGGCGAGCTGGGCTGGGAGCTCTACTGCCCGACCGAGTACGGGCTGGGACTGTGGCGGGCGATCTGGGAGGCGGGCGAGGAGCACGGCATCGTCGCGGGCGGCTATCGGGCGATCGACTCGATGCGGCTCGAGAAGGGCTACCGCGTCTGGGGCGCCGACATCACCCCGGACGAGAACCCCGACGAGGGGGGCGTCGGCTTCTGCGTCAAGCCTGACAAGGGCGAGTTCATCGGCCGCGAGGCGGTGCTTACGGCGCGCGATGCGGGACCGCGGCAGAAGCTCACCTGCATCGTCCTCGACGAAGCAAGGCGCGTCGCGCTCGGCAACGAGCCGGTGCGGGTCGGCGGCGACGTGGTCGGCCGGGTGACCACCGGCGGCTACGGCTACACGGTCGGACGCTCGATCGCGTACGCCTATCTTCCCCCGGCCCTCGCCGCGCCGGGCACCGCGGTCGCGATCGAGATCTTCGGCTCCTGGGTCGAAGGCGAGGTCGCCGCCGAGCCCCTCTTCGATCAGGCGGGGGAGCGGATCAGGTCCTGAGCGCGCGCCGGCAGGAGGCCGGAGAGGATGTGCTCGGTGCCCTCGGTGTGCTCGCGGATCAGCCGCACCGCGCGCGGGCCGTCGCCGCGGCGGAGCGCCTTGAGGATGCGGCCGTGCTGCTCGTTGGAGCGGGCCAGCACCTCGGGTGGGTGCGGGATCAGCGCGATCAGATCGGTCATCTGGCCCTGCACGTCGGTCATCGCGGCGACCAGGCGGGGCGAACCGGCCGCCTCGGCGAGACCGATGTGGAAGCGCAGATCGGTGCGGCGATACTCCTCGAAGTCCTCGGTCTGCTCGGCCATCGCCGCGATCAGCTCGTCGAGGCGATCGAGGCGGGGCGGGTGGGCGCGCTCGGCGGCGAGCAGGACCGACCCGGCCTCGACCGCGACCCGCTGGTCGAGCACCTCCCAGGCGCCGACGTCGAGCGGCTCGCCGATCGGGTCGACCAGCGGCGGCTCGGCGGCGACGAAGGTGCCCCCGGAGCGGCCGCGCAGGGAGACCAGGTGTCCGCTCTGCACGAGCGTGGTGAGCGCTTGGCGCAGGGTCGAGCGCGAGATCCGCAGGCGGCGCGCCAGCTCACGCTCGGGCGGCAGACGACTGCCCGGCGCGAGCAGGCCGAGCCGGATCGCGGTGCCGAGCCGCTCGACCGTCTCCTCGAAGGTGCTGGGCGGCTGGACCGGCATGAAGACCGCCTCGAGGGCTGCATCGTGCTCCATGCTCGGAACGGTACCCCGTCGCGGCTACTCGAGGACGACGTGGGCGCCGTCGGCAGCCGGGGCGCCCTCCTCGGCCGTCTTCCATTTGCCGAGCGCCAGGGCCAGGGCCGGGATGAAGGCCAGGGCGAGGAGGACCAGGGCCCAGACGAAGGTCGAGGCGAAGGCGCTCGCCAGCGAGTCCTGGGTCGCCAGCTGCTGGGCCGGGCTCAGGTGCTGGATCGCTTCCAGGCCGCTGCCGCCGCCCGCGGTCGAACCGAGGTTGGCGGTGATCTCGGCGGTGAGGATGACCGAGAGGATCGCGGTGCCGATCGAGGCGCCGCCCTGGCGGATGATGTTCATCGCGGTCGAGGTGCGGGCGATCGCCGCGGCGGGCACGGCCTGCATCGCCGCGGTCATCGTCGGCATCATCGAGAGGCCCATGCCGAGCCCGAGGACGAAGCTGAAGGAGCAGAGCAGGACGTAGGAGGTGTCGGCGCCGACGAAGGCGAACGGCAGGATGCCGATCACGAGCAGCGGGATGCCGAGCGCCGGCAGTCGGTTGGGACCGTATCTGTCGGTCAGTTTGCCCGCCAGCGGCATCGTGATCATCGCGCCGATCCCCTGCGGGGCGAGCAGCAGACCGGCTTCCAGTGCCGACGCGCCACGCACCGTCTGGTAGTAGAGCGGGATCAGCAGCAGCGCGCCGAAGAAGGCGATCGCGAAGAGGAGGAACACCCCGGCCGACGCCCCGGCGCGGGTCTGGGTGAAGGTGCGGATGTCGATCAGGGCACCGCTGCCCTTGCGCCAGCTGTGCCAGAAGAAGCAGGCGATCAGCACGGCGCCGGCCAGGATCGGCGCCCAGGACTTGAACTGGCCAAAGCCACCGTTGGCCGACTCGGCGAGGCCGAAGATGAAGAGGGTCAGGCCGGGCGAGAGAAGCGCCATGCCCAGCCAGTCGAGGCGATGCGACGGTTCCGGCGTATCCCGCTCCAGCTTGATCCAGGCGAGGATGATCGCGACGACGCCGATCGGCACGTTGATCAGGAAGATCCAGCGCCAGGAGACATCGTCGACCAGCCAGCCGCCGAGGATCGGCCCGATGATCGGCGCGATCAGCATCGGCACGCCGAGGATGCCCATGACCCGGCCCATCCGGTGGGGGCCCGCCTTCTTGGTCATGATCGTCATGACCGCGGGCATGATCATGCCGCCGCCGATGCCCTGGAGGACGCGGAAGGCGATCAGCGAGTCGGCGCTCCAGGCGGCGGCACAGAGCGCCGAGCCGAGCATGAAGAGGGCGAGCGAGACGAGGTAGATACGCTTGGTCCCGAACCGGTCGGCGGCCCAGCCGCTCGCCGGGATCACCGCGGCGAGGGAAAGCGTGTAGCCGGTGACGACCCACTGGATCGTCGTCAGCGAGGCATGGAAGTCGATCGACAGGCGGTCGATCGCGACGTTGACGATCGTCGTGTCGAGGATCGACATGACCGCACCGAGGATCACCACGCCCGCGACCACCAACGTGTCGCGGTCGAGAGCGTTGGGATCGGCGGACTGGGCGGCGGCTGCTTCGGTCTGACTCATTTCGTACACCGTATCAAAGGCTCGTACGCCGTATCGCCTCGGTATGATCGGCACATGGCAGGCGGCATCGACACGATCTGGGCGCGCGACGACAAGGCGGCGACAGGCCCGCAGCCGCTCTCGCGCGAGGCGATCGTCAAGGCGGCGATCGAGATCGCCGACACCGAGGGTTTGGAGGCCGTCTCCATAAGGAGACTTGCTACCAAGCTCGACGCCCGCCCGATGAGCCTTTACTCACACATCGAGAAGAAGGGCGACCTGATCGACCTGATGGTCGACGAGGTGATGGGCGGCGCCCTCCTCCCCGGTCCGCTGCCCGACGACTGGCGCGTCGGCCTGCGCCAGATCGCCCGGCGCACGCGCGAGTCGACGCGGGCCCACCCCTGGATGATCGCCGCCGCGTTCCGCCGTCCCTTCCTCGGCCCCAACGCGCTCAGCCATATCGACCAGTCGCTCGCCGCGGTCGCCTCGCTGCCGATGACGCCGGAGCGCAAGCGCTCGGTCCTGCTCGCTGTCGACACCTACACGCTCGGCTTCGTCCGCTGGGAGGTTCTCTCCCGCAAGCGCGACGACTCCTCCTGCGCCGGGATTCCCGACGACGGGCTGACCACCGCCGAGATCGACGCCTACATCAAGCAGCAGGTCGCGACCGGCAAGTACCCCCACCTCGCCGAGCTCGCCGGAAAGAAGCTGAGCTTCGGCGTCAAGGCCGACAAGTTCGAGGTCGGCCTCGACTGGCTGCTGGCCGGGATCGAGGCCGAGGTGGCCGCGGCCGAAGCTGCGGACTGACGCGCCGGAGACGCTCAGACCGGCGGGCTCCCGTCGGCGTCTTCAAAACGATCGATGAGGCGAAAGATCGCCTCGGTCTGATCCCTGACCGCCTCGGTGTTCGCGTCGATCCGCTCGGCCATCGCGTCGATCCGCTCTCCCAGCACCACGATTCGCTCTCCCATGAACAAGACCCGCTCTCCCAGCAGCTCCAGACTCTTCCCCACCCCGGCATAGGTCTTCTCGAGGCGGATCAGCAGCTCACGGTCGAAGAGGCGGGACTCCCGGGTCTCGCCGTCGTGGTCGGCCCGCAGGTCCCGGCATTCCTCGCGCACTTCGTCCGAGCGCGTCCGAAGGTCGCGGGACTCGGCCTGCCATTCCTCGCGGCTGATCTCCCACCTGCTTTTCCAGAGGCCCAAGGGCATGGACATAGTGTGGCGCTGAAATTCGCGCCAGTGGTGCAGAGAAAGTAAGGATTCAGCGCCTACTCTGTGACGAAAGGGTGGCGATCGGCTCAGGTCACGACGAAGCCGGCGGCCAGCAGGGTCGTGCCGACGATCCCGACGATGATCCCGCCGGTGAGGAGCCAGCGGCGGCGGGCGACGATCGCGACCGTCGCCAGGACGATGCCGACCTCGAGACCCACCTGAGCGAGCTCGAACAAGAGGTGCTTGGTGTTGTATTCGCTGACCTCCTGCTCGTCGTGGTGCTCCTCCTCGGTGAGCCTGCGATCGGTCGGATCGAAGCTCTTCTGGACTTCCAGCTCCTGTGCCAAGGCCGCCCTCGCCGCCGTCTTCTCCTGGTGAGCGCCGTCGCCGAGCACCCGCAGCATCGCCGCCGCTCCCTGGGCGACATCGATCTTCAGCTGGTTGTTCTCGATCTTCACCGAGGTCTCGGCGCGGTGGGTCTCACCGGTGATCACCTCTTTCACCGACTCGTTGGAGAGGAAGGTGGCGACGGCCAGGAGGGCCGCGAGCACCGCCACGAGCAGCGCCGACTGCCTCGCGAGCCCGTTGTTGCCTTCTTCCCCGGCCACGTGCTCGCCCGCCTCGAAGCGCTCGATGGATTTGTTGGCGGGCATGGACCGGGCAATCTACGCGGTCCACCGGCCTCGGGTCGGCGCCGGTCGTATGTTTACCGGCGTGAGCGACGCGCGGGACCGGACGATCGTCTTCTTCCCGGAGGGGGCATTCGGCCCGACCAACAACTGCGTCGGCATCGGCGACGTGCTGCGGCGCCGCGGCCATCGCGTCGTCTTCATCGTCGAGGAGTCCTTCGCCGGCACGCTGGAGGCTCAGGGCTTCGAGGAGCGCACGATGCGCCTCACCCCGCCTCCGGAGACCGAGGAAGCGCCGGGACAGTTCTGGAAGGACTTCATCCGCGACACCGCGCCCGTCTTCCGCAAACCGACGATCGAGCAGCTCGGCGAGTTCATCGCACCGACCTTCCAGGCGCTGATCGACGGCGCGAAGTACGTCGACGCGCAGCTGCTCGAGATCGTCGGCGGGCTCGAGCCCGACCTGGTGGTCGAGGACAACGTCGTCAGCTTCCCGGCGCTCTTCGCGAGCGGCCGGCCCTGGGCACGGATCGACTCCTGCAATCCGCTCGAGATCAAGGACCCCGACCTGCCACCGGTGTTCTCCGGGCTGCCCACCGGGGACCGCTCCGACTGGGCCGAGTTCTGGGACGCCTACCGCTCCGCCCACGCCGAGATGCACGCGGACTTCGACGAGTTCTGCCGCGAGCGCGGCGCCCCTCCGCTCCCCCGCGACGACTTCATCCACGCCAGCCCGACGCTGAACCTCTACCTCTATCCTGACGAGGTCGACTATCCGCGGCGCGAACCGCTCGGCCCGACCTGGCACAACCTGCAGGCGAGCGTGCGGGCGACCGACCCGGACTGGCAGCTGCCGGAGGAGATCGCGCCCGGCACCGAGCCGCTCGTCTACCTCAGCATGGGCTCGCTCGGCTCGGCCGACGTGGAGTTGATGCGGACGCTGGTCGCGGAGCTCGCCGCGGCTCCCTACCGCTTCGTCGTCTCCAAGGGACCCCAGGCGGCGGAGTTCGAGCTGGCGCCGAACATGGTTGGCGCCGAGTTCCTCCCTCAGACCAAGATCCTGCCGGCGGTCGACCTGGTGATCACCCACGGCGGCAACAACACCGCCACCGAGTCCCTCTTCTTCGGCAAGCCGATGGTTGTGCTGCCGATCTTCTGGGACCAGCACGACAATGCCCAGCGGATCGACGAGGCCGGCTTCGGTATCCGCCTCGACACCTACGCCCATGCGCCGGAGGATCTCCAAGGCGCGATCGCCCGCCTGCTCGACGACGGCGACCTCGCCGACCGCCTCGCCCAGACCTCGCGCCGGCTGCAGGCCGCGCGCGGGACCGAGCGCGCCGCCGACCTGATCGAGGCCGCCGCAAAGTTGTGACTTTCTGCGCGCCACACGTGCGCGTTTGCCACCTAGCTTCGCGGAGGTGCCATGGCCACCACAGGTCGGCGAGCTACTCCCGCGATGCGATGAACCGGTCGGCATCGAGCAGAAGCTGCGCACCTATTCGCTTGCTCCCGATCACGCGGCCGGCGGCGGACCAAAGGCGAATGGGTTCTTGATCATGCTTGGCATCGGCCTGGATTCGATCGACTATCTGGAGTGCCAGATCCGTGCCGGTATCGCGGCGACGCCCATCTCAGCGGTCAGGCCGGGAGCATCGGGTGTCATGCGCTGCACGGTTCAATTTCGAATAGCAGGACCCGGGCGCTACATTGATCGCACGGCATCATTGAGAACGGGCTGGGAGTTGACCGAGTCGATGGGGCGACCGCGACTGATCACGGCCTTTTTGCGGGGGAAGGAGGATCGATGAGTACTACTCGCACTGCAATCGGTGAACACGACGTGGTCGACCTGGTCGACGCCCTCGAGCGCTGGCCCGCGGGCACCAGAGGGACGGTGGTCAGTGACCACCGAGACCACAAGATCATCGAGATCGCCGGGATCGAGAAATCCGGGGACGACATGCTCGACTATCTGCCGGAGGTCGCCACCGAGAATCTGCGGCTTATCCGGAAATGCCCACACCCATCACCCTGACATCCCCGTCGATCTTCTGACGGCCTTACGAGCGGATCGGCGGCTGGCGCGTAGCTCGCTCGCTAGTGCCCGGACTGTTCGTAGGTGTGCTGGTACTGAGTCTTTTCGCCGTTGCCGTAGATCGACTTGAAATTGCCCTGCTGCGTGCAGGGCGGCGCCGGCGCGCCGGCGGTTCCGGACTGGCCGCCGAAGGCGTATTCCTTGATCACCGAGAACAGTTCTTCGGCTTCTTCCTGCCGTTGCTGTGAGGGGACCGTTTCATCGCGGTTTTTGTTTTCGACAAATTTGCGACGTACGGTCGGGATGCGTTCGAGGAAGGCTTCGGTCGTCGCCGATTCGGGATTCAGGGTGACCGCGGCACCGGCCGTGCACTGGCGGGTGTCGTACCCCGGCAGTGAGCCGCCCTTCAGCATTTCCGCCCAGCCCGCCGGGCTGTAGGCGCTGTTGCGGTTGATGAGGAGACGGGTCGAGTAGGTCGAGAGCGTTTCCGCGTTGATCGGCCCCATCACCCGCAGGTACCTGAGGTTTTCGCCGCGATCATTCGTTTCGGTCAGCTGCCCGTGGGTCGAGGCGGCGAGGTTGCCGACCGTGGCGGCGACCTCACGCCGGTAGAGGTCCAGGCCGGTGACCAGCGGGTTGAGGTTGCGCACGAACGGTTCCGAGGCGCGCAGCAGCGGCGGGAAATCATCACGGAAGAGCTTGCGGAACGCGGCGAAGCCGGTCGGCGCCTCCTTCTCCGCGGCCGGCAGCGCTTCGAAGAGCTTCTTCGCTTCCGGTGCCAGCTTGCCGAAGGCGACCAGCGTCGGCGAGAGCTGTTCGGCGACCGGCACCAGCTGCTTGGAGAGCGGGTCGGCGTTGACGGCGAAGCGCTGCAGGCGGGCGACGGTGAGGCGCGACTCATCCTGGAAGGTGGGGAAGGCGCGGAACAGCGCTTCGATGTCGCGATCGCGCGCCGCGGTCGTCTTGAACAACTCGTTCGAACTGCGGATCAGGTTCGCCAGTTCGCCTTCCTGACCGCGCAGCGCTTCGAACGTCTTGGCGCCGTTGCCGAACAGCTGCGAGACCGCCAGCTTCTGGCTGTTGAGGACGCGGAAGACATTTTCGAATTCGGTGAAGGTCGGCTCGAAGTTGCCGATCGCGTAGGAGAGGTTCTGGCCCTGCCCTTCGATCGCCACCGCCGCTTCCTGCATCCAGGTCTGGAAGGCGCGGCGGGTCTTCGGGTCGAATGCCTGGAAGATCTCGTCGAGCTGGACCGATTCGGTGACCTGCGCCGCGGGCAGCGTCGCGCCGTCCTCGAGCGGCGGTTCTTCGTTCGAGCCCGGCGTCAGTTCGACATAGGTCTCGCCGAGGAGCGTCTTCGTCCGCAGCATCGCCCGGGTCGAGCGCGGCAGCGGCGCGTACTTGTCGTCGATGTTCAACAGGGCCATCGCTTCTTTGCCCTGCGGCCCGAGTTCGATGCTTTCGACTTTGCCGACGTCGACGCCGGAGATCCGCACATCGGACTGTTCGGCCAGCTGTGAGGCCTCGGTGAAGGGGACCTTGACCTGGTAGCTCTTCGCTTTGAACGGGGTCGGGCCGCCGAAGGTGATCCAGAGGAAGAGGAAGATCCCGAAGCAGGCGAGGGCGAACGCCGTGATCGCCAGAAGCTGCGTCGTGCTGGGTGCGCGCTTGCTCATTCCGCGCCTTCCGAGCGTTCGCAGGTTCCGGTTTCCGTCTTGAAGTTGGGCGGGAGTTCCGGCGCCTGCGGAACATTGAGGAGCTTGAGGAGCGATTCCAGGAACGGGCGGCCTTTGGTTTTCTGAACCCCCGCGTAGCTGTAGCCAAGGTCGGCCCCGGTGCAGCTGATCAGCAACGTGCTGCGCAGGATCGGGCCACCGGCGTCGTGGAGGCTGAAGGCGCTGTTCAGGTCGTGGTTCGCCCAGGGCAGGTAGAAGAGATAGCTCTGTGCGTCGCCCTTCGGCTTGTAGGCCAGCTCGTTGAAGAAGGCGTTCAGGCCGCCGAGGCTGTTGCCGAAGCTGCGGACCGTCTTTTCGAGCGGTTCGGAGCCCTTGTTCGCCGCCACCAGGAGCGGGCGAATTTCGCGGCTGAACGGCCGGATCCCGGTGCGGATCGGTTCCGTCGTCTGTTCGAAGAGCTTCTTCGTCGCCTTGAAGGCCGGGGTGGACGCCTGCGCCTGCGGGATCAGCTTGGTCAGCGTCGGCAGCGCGACCTTGGAGAATTCATCCGAGCTGGCAAGTCCTTCGTCGGCGACGCGCAGGGTCGCCGGAGCCTGTTCGAGCGATTTTTCGAGCGCCTGCTGCTGGTTGGCGAAGCTGCCGAGCGCCTTGTCGGATTCGCTGACGAAGCGGCGGACCTGAGAGTCGTGCCTGCCGAGTTCGGTGGTCAGCAGGCCGAAGAGGTGGATCACCTTCGCCAGCTCGGTCCGCCGGGCGGCGATCGCCTTGTTCAGTTTCGCGTTGTACTCGACGAACGGCTCGAAGCGACGCAGCGCGTTGCCGAGCTGCTTGCCGTGGCCGCCGATCCCCTGCGCCCCGCCGGCGACCAGCAGCTGGATGTACTGGCGGGTGTCGGCGTCGAGGCTGTTGAGGAACTGGTCGAGCTGCACGTTCGGTTCGGTCTGGGCGAGCCCGAATCGGTGACCGTCTTCGACCGGTTCGCTGCCACTCCCCGGTTCGACCTCGACCACCATGTCGTTCAGCCCGGTTTTCGGCCGCAGCAGGAACTGGGCGTTCGGGTGGATCAGCTGCATGTACTTCGGCTCGATCTCCATGCCGACGACCGCATGGCCGTCTTCCAGGTTCACCGAGGCGACCTTGCCGATCTGGATGCCGGCGACGTCGACCGCCTGTCCCTGGCCCGGGGTCACCGCCTGGGCGGTCGTGAACTCGGCCGAGATGTGTTCGAATTCTTCGCCGACGAACGGCAGCCACGACGGCAGCGACGCTTTCTGCTGCGTGAAGATCCCGAGCATCATCGCGATCCCGACGAAGGCGAGGACAAGGATCGCGATCGTGTCGGTGCGATGGCCGCGCGCCTGCCTGCCGAGCCAGGCACGGAAATGGCCGAGGCGACTGCGGCGCTCTGGGGTGGTCGGCGTCTGGGCGCTCACTGTCCCACTCCGGAGGTCGAGGGCGAGGCGGGGCCGACCTTGCTCAGCGGGCCGTTGACATCGGGGACCGGCTGGGTGTCGCAGCGGACTTCGGGCTTGAATTCCGGCTGGGCGGCGAGCTGCGGCTGCGTGCCGAGCGGGTTTTCGGAAACATGGGCGTAGTTGACCTTCGAGCTCTTGACCTTGGTCACCGGGTTCGGTTCGCCGACCAACACCGAACCGCCGCCGACGTTGGTGCGGATGTACGGGCCGTTGCCGTCGAAGTTCTGGGCGGCGCCCGCGAAGTTGGTCAGGTCGTAGAAGAATTCGCGGTAGTTCGGCCCGCCGGTGCTGAACTGGTCTTCGATCGTCTGGTTGCCGGTCGGGATCAACACCTGGGTCGTGCAGAGACTGAGTCGATTGAGCTGCGGCAGCGCGGTTTCCTTGCCGGCCTGGGCGGCGCCCGCCAGGCCCGGCGTCGATTCGGCGAGGAGCCTCACGGCGCCGCCCGCCTCCTGGTCGGAGAGGAGCGGCCGCACCTGGGCGAGCCACGGTTCCGAGGCCTTGATCAGACCGGGCAGCTCGGCCACCGCCGGCCGCAGCTCGATCGCGTAGGTGCGGAGCGGCGGCAGCGACTTGTCGAGGCTGACCAACGAGGAGTGCGCGGTCTGCAGGGTCGGCGCCAGCAGGTGGACGGTGGTCGAGAGGTTTTCCGACTGGTTGGCGAGCGCCCCGGTGAAGGTGTCGAAATTTTCGATCAGACCCTGCAGGGCCTCCTGGTTCGCGGCGAAGGCGGCGGCGGTGCGGCCGGTGCCGGCCACCATCCGGGCGAGGTCGCCGCGTTCGGTGCCGGTCAGCGCGTTCGCCACCTGGGCGCTGTATCTGCCCGCTTCGCCGCCGTACTTGAAGACCTTGTTCAGCGCCTGGGCGCCGGAGAGACCGTGGACCTGGGGCAGCTGGTCAAGGTCTTCGGCCGCCGTCGGTTCGTGGGTGAGCGCGGTGCCGTAGCTCTCCAGCAGACGGCCGAGGTCGGCCCGCACCGGCGACTGCAGCGCGGTCAGCACTTCGTCGATCTGCACCGAGGTCGAGGTGTGGCTGATCGGGATCGTGCCGCCGCTCGCCAGTTCCGGTGAGCTCGGGCTGCCGGGGTCGAGTTCGACGAAGAAGTTGCCCTCGAGGAAGATCCGCGGCCGGATCGTGGCGAAGGCGTCTTCATGGATCGGCCGGCCGCTGTCTTCGACCGTGAAGGTGACGGTGGTCGCGTCGCCGTCGCGTTCGCTCGAGATGACTTTGCCGACTTCGACCCCGGCAATCCGCACCGGCGATTTCTCGGCGATGTTGGCCGAGTTGGTGAAGGTCGCCTTCAGCTCGTAGCCGTAGCTGGTGAAGGGGATGTGTTTGGTGAAGGCCAGGTACGGGCCGACCGTGAAGACGACGATGAAGATCACCGCGATCAGCCAGTTCGGCACCCGTTCGCGTCGCCGCCTCATCCGGAGCCGCCTTCGGACTTCGATTCGATGCCTTCGGTGGTGGTGCCCCAGACTTCCGGCGCGTGGCCGATCACGGTTTCGCCGGTCGCGTACTTCTCGTTGCCCGCTTCACAGCCGCGCGTCTGACCGGGGGCCGCGGTGTTCGGCAGCGGGTTGTAGTGGAGGTGATTTGCCTTTTCGGGCCCGTTCGCCGGCGCCGCGGCCTGGCCCGACTCGCTGTTCGGGCCTTCCGGGGGCGGGAAGGAGATGAAGTTCAGCCAGCGCCCGTACTCGTTGCCCTGGCTCGACGAGCTGGCGAGCTGGCGGAAGGTCAGCGAGAAGTAGTTGCAGGTCGTCTGCGCCGGGGTGATGAAGCGGAGCGGCGCTTCGAGGTTCTGGTTGAGGCTGGTCAGCAGGTCGAGCCCGGTCATCGTCCCTTCCGCTTCCTGGAAGGCGAGCAGCGCTTCGGCCGTCGGCAGCAGCTCGTTGTTCAGCACCGGCGTCGCGTTCAGCGCCGGGATGCCGGCGTGGAGCGATTCGGCGATCACCGGCGAGGTTTCCTGCAGTGCCTTGGCGCCCGGCTGCAGAGCCGTGAAGAAGCGCGCCGTGTCATGCAGGAAGGGGTTGATCTTGGGCAGGCCGGCGTTGACGGTGTCGAGCGTCGGCGGACCTTTTTCGATCGTTTCGGCGATGTAGGGCTGCGAGACGTTGGCGAAGGCGGCAAAGGTCTGATCGAGGGCGACGAACATGCTCGCCTGCTCGCCGGCCACCGGTGCGACCGTCGCCGAGAGCGCCTCGAGGGCCTGGAAGAAGCCACCGAAGTTGGTGCTCGGCGCCGCCAGCAGGATCGCCGCCGGTTCGCCCTGTTCGACCAGGCCGCGGAGCGCGCCGAGCGCTTCGTTCAGCTGCGGCCCGCGCCCGGCGAGCGCGTTGCCGAAGCCCGCCAGGTTGCGCTGGATCGCCTTGCGGGTCGGCTCGTTGAACATGTCGAAGAATTTGTCGATGTCCCCCGGTTCGGGAGTCGCGTAGCGGACCGGGATCGTTTCGCCGGCCTTCATCCCGGTGGTCGAGCTGCCCGGGGTGATCTGCAGGTACTTCAGCCCGAGCGGCGATTTCGGCCGCACCTCGATCGTCGAGTCGTTCGGGATCGGTTCGGCGGACTTGTCGAGGGCCAGGGTCAGTTCGGCCTCCTGCCCGCCGTTCTTGAGCTGCACCGGGACCACCGACTTGACGACGCCGACCCGGGCGCCGCCGATCCGCACCTCGTTGGCTTTGACCAACCCGTCGGCGTTCGGCAGCAGCGCCTTCAGGTTGTAGGTGGAGACGAAGGGCAGACCGTTGTTGGCGTTGTAGGCGAGGAAGACGGCGACGATCACGACCAGCACGGTCACCGCCCCGACCAGCACCGGGCTCACCGCGAATCCTCCGTTCCGGTTCCTCATTGGCCCAGGAGGTAGTTGAGAAGGGGTTCGGTGGCCCCTTCGGTGTTCCGGGCTTCGCCGATCGACGGTTCTTCGGCTCCGGCGGCGCTCCGTTCGGCGGGCGCGGCGCCGGCCGGGTGGGCGGTGCCGAGGCCACTGCCCGCTCCTTCTTCGGCGAGGGTCCCGCCCGTCTCTTCGGCCTCCATGCCGTTGATCAGCCTGATCAGCGCGCGGGGGCTCGTTTCGGCGGCTTCGCTTGCGCCCGGGCCGTTGAAGCGGGCGGCGCACCCGCCGGTGGCGTAACCGGCCGGGTTGTCTTTGTATTCGAGGCAGGTCGAGAGCGTCACCAGGGCGCGCCCGAAGTGCCCGTATCTGTCGAACCCGTTGAGCGAGGCGGCGGTGTTGTAGATCAGTTCGGTGAGGCCATCCCAGCCATGGGTGTTCTTGATGCTGACGAAGAGGCGCGCCAGTTCGGTGGTCGGCACTTCGCCGGTGATCGCCAGCTTGCTCGCCTTCTTGACCACCGGCGTCGCTTCGGAGAAGACCGGACCCGACTGTTCGCCCGCCTTGCCGAGGCTCTTCAGCGCCACCGTCGTCGCTTCGGAGAACGGGGTCAGGGTGCGGGTCGCGTCGGTCAACGAGGGCGCGGCGACGCCGAGCTCTTCGAGCAGCGGCGTGCCCGCGTCGGAGAACTCTTTGAGGTTCGACATCGTCCGGCGGAACTCGACCAGGAAGGTGGGGAACTTCTGCAGCGCCTCTTCCAGTTCGGGGCCGTGTTCGGCGGTGGTCTGGGCCGATTCACCGGCGTTGGCCAGGAAGCCGACCACGTGTTCCCGTTCGCGGGTCAGCGGTTCGAGGATTTCCTGCGAGTCGACCGCCAGTTGGGCGAGCTGATCCTTCTGTTCGGTCAGCGTCTTGAAGAGCTTGTCGACTTCGCGCAGGGTCGGATTGGCGCGCTTGATCGCCGCCTCGAGGTCATCGCCGCGGCCGGCGAGGCCGGCGCCCAGTTCGTTGAAGATCAGCCGGAAGCGCTGCGCGTAGGGCAGCGACTGGATGTCGTTGATCAGGTCCGGGTCGACGCTGGTCGAGTTGTGCCCGAGCGGCAGCAGATACTGGCCTTCGCCGGGTTCGCCTTCGGGGATCTGCCGCAGCGGCGGCGGCGGTTCCTCGCCCGGCGCCCGTTCCCGCGTCGGCCGGCAGTTCACGTACTTCTCGCCGATCAGCGACTGGGGGCGGATTTCGCAGGCGGCGTCCTGGCGGAAGTCCTGGAAGCTCGGGTTGTCGATTTCGAGCTCGATCACCGCCTTGCCGGGGACGTCCTTCAGCTTGCCGTCTTCTTCGGCGGTCGGTTCGCCGGGCAGCGAGACGCTGACCGCCTTGATCGTCCCCACGTTGGCCCCCGCGACCCGCACCTGCTCGCCGCTGACCATGAACGAGCCCTGGTCGAAGATCGCCCGCACGACGTAGCCTTCGCTCGAGCCACCACCCGCGATCAGGATGATCGCGACGACGATCGCGGCCACGACGACTGCTCCGGCGATCAGCTTTTTCATCGGCCCGACCCGTCCTGGGAGGCGGCGCATTCGGAGGGGCTGACCGCGCTGCCCGAGTGCGGCGGGTTGACGTACGGCGCGGAGTTGTCGGCCGGGGCCGCCGCGGCGCCACCCGGGCACCGGCGTGGGGTGCCGCTCGGTTCGCCGATCACGCTGAACTGTTCGGACTTCTTGGCCGGGTTCAACGTGCCGCCTTCGTCACGGAAGATGTTCTGCAGCGAGGTGGCCCCACGCAGGTAGTGCCCGTTGCCGTCGTAGTAGCCGCTGACCTGGCCCAGCTTGGAGATCCCGTTGAAGATGTCCGGCGTGTAGGAGCGGGCGAAGTTGAGCTGCGGCTGGAAGGCGGCGACCGCGGCTTCGGCGTGGGGGAAGGTGCTCGCCGCGCGTTCCTGGACGGTCGGCAGCATCGCCAGCAGTTCGATCGTGTCGTTGTGTTGGCCGGGGCGGCTCAGGGCGAGGCCGAGGTTGCGCGTGAAGGGGATGAACTTGGTCACCACCGGGCGCAGTTCGGCGAGGAAAGGTGCGAGGTTCTTGGTCGCGGGCTTGGCGGTGTCGATCAGCGGTTCGACGTCGTCGAGGGCGGCGCGCAGGTTGACGAAGGTCGTGTTCGACTGGCGCATCACCGGCGGCAGCTCGCGCAGCGACTTGTCGAGTGCGGTGCTCTGGCTGTTGATCGCTTCGAAGGCGGTCGTCGCGTTGGAGATCGCGCTGGTCAGCTGGGTACCGCGGCCGGCGACCGCGGTCGTCAGCCTGCCGGAGCTGACCAGGAAGCGGGCGAGCAGCCGTTCGTCGGCGTTCAGTTCGGAGGCGAAGGCGGTCGCCCGGTTCAGCGCCGTGCCGAAGTATTCGTAGCTTTCGTTCGCCTCGTTGCCACGGGCGGCGTAGATCTCACCGTTGCCTTTGATGAAGTTCTGCAGGCCTTCGCGCACCTTCGGCGGGAAGCTGTTGAAGAACTGGTCGATGTCGACCGGCGTCGTCGTCGAGGAGAGACCGAGCGTCGCGCCTTCTTCGAGCGCCGGGCTGCTGTTCGGCCCGGGGCTGATCGAGAGGTAGTGGTTGGCGACCCCGGAGAGCGAGGTCGCCCGGATCACCGCGGTCGTCCCTTCGTGCAGTTCCTGTTCGACTTCGACCTTGACTTCGGCGAGGTTTTCGGGGCTCAGTTCGATGCTCGACACCGTCCCGACCGGGGAACCACCGATCAGCACCTGATTGTCGTTGACGAGCTGGCCTGCGTTCTGGAACAGGAACGTGTACTTGTGGCCGCCGCCGCCGCTGAAGAAGACGATCGCGAGGACGATCACCGCCACCACGAGGGCGCCGATCGTCGCGAGCCGGGCGGGGGTGGTCCCTCGGCTCGGAGCCGAGCGTTTCTCCTCGCCTTGGGGTTTCGCTGCCACAGGTCGTCGCCTGCCCGTCCCCGGCCCCCTCGACCCAGTGGAACGGGCGGCCGGAATCGTATCCGAGGGCCTCCCCGGCAAACGGCGCCTGAGCGGGGACTTAACTCGAAATAAACGCGCGCTTTTGGGCTTTCCGGCGCCCTTACACGCGAAGGCGTGGAAGAACCCGCGCGAGCGGGCGTGGCAGCCACCAGACGCGGTCGCCGAGCAGCAGCATCAGAGCGGGCAGGAGGACGATCCTCACCACAGTCGCATCGAGCACCACGGCGACGGTGAGGCCGACGCCGAGCTGGCTCACGGTCGCGATCGGCGCCCCGGCGAAGACGATGAAGACCGCCAGCATGATCGCCGCCGCGCCGGTGATCACCCGCGCCGTCTTCTCCAGCCCGAAGCGGACCGCGGTCGCGTTGTCGTCCCCCGCCTCGAAGCGCTCCCGCATGCGGGTCAGGAGGAACACCGCGTAGTCGATCGAGAGCCCGAAGACGACGGCGAAGATCATGCATGCCCCGACCGCGTCGACGTAGTTGTGACCGCCGAGCGGCCAGTCTTCGGGGACGTGGAAGAGCAGCGTCAGGATGCCGAAGGCGACGGCCACGGTGAGCAGGTTGAGCCCCACCGCGATCGCCGCCAGCGGCAGCGCCCGCAGGACCACGACGAGGACCAGGAAGGTGACCAGGGTGATCGTCACGATGATCCAGGGGATCCGGTCACGGGTGATCTGGCTGTAGTCGTTGAGCTGCGCGGCGCCGCCCGCCACCCCGGTCTGGAGATCGGCGTTCTGCGCCAGTTCGGTGGTGGCGGCGGAGAGCTTCTTGTTCAGTTCGATCGATCCCGGGGAGTTGAATTCGTATTCCGAGATCACCAGCATCAGCCCGGCCTGGCCACCCTGGTCGAGGTTGATCGTCGAGTTCACCCTTTCGCGATTGGCCGGCGGTGCCCCGTCGAGCGCCGAGAGCACGAAGTAGCCGGAGTTGAAGAGGCCCGGCGTCTGGGCGGCGACTTTGGTCGCCTGGTGGTTGATCTGGGCCTTGCCTTCGAGCACCTCGACACTCGCTTCGGCGAGGCCGGTTTCCAGCGGTTCGGACTTGGCGACCCCGACGGCAAGGTTCTGTTCGAGCGCTTCGGCACCGCCGCTCAGCTTGGCGAGGCCGGTGACCAGCGAGCCGGCCCCTGTGCTCAGTCGGTCCAGGTCCGTGCCCAGGGAGCCGGCGGCGTTGGCGAGCTTGTTCGCGCCGTGGGCGAGCTTGTTGGTGCCCTTGTGGATTTTGTAGAGGCCTTCGATCAGGTGGCCCATTTCGTTCGAGATGCGGTGCATTTCGGTGATCGTCGAGTGGATGTAGGTGGCGACCGTGTGGGCTTCTTCGCCGTCCTTGCCGAGCCGCCGCTCGAGCGCTTCGATCTCGGCGACGAGCCCCGCGTAGCCCTCTTCGTAGGCCTGGCCGGTACCCGGATCGGTCCCGGTCATCGCCGCCAGCGCTTCCTGCACCGAGCGCAGCGCCGCGGCCGCGGCAGGGTCGCCCGGCACCGCTTCCTTCAGGTGCGCTTCCGCCGCTTCCAGCTTTTCGACCGTGACCTTGGCCGGCGCCAGCAGGCCCGGCAGGGTTTCCTTCGCCTCGGCTATCAGCTTGCGGACCACCTGGCGCTGCTTGCGCAACGCGTTGTAACGGAGGGTCGGGCCGACGAAGGTCTCGGTCGCGGCGCGGATCTGCTCCGTACCAAGTGCCGCTTCGAGCTCGAATTCGACCAGCTTTTCGGAGCCCTTCGCGAAGCGTTCGAGCGCTTCGATCGCCTGTTGACTGCCGCCCGAGGCACGCCCCAGTCCGCTGGCGATCAGCTCGGCGCCTTCACTCGCGTGTTCGGACCCGAGCGCCAGCAGGCCGGCGCCGTCGCTCGCTTCGCCGATCCCGGCGCGCAGCGCCCCCACCCCCCCGGCCGCCACGTTCAGTTCCTTGCCGAGGTGGCCGAGTTCCTTGACCGGGCCGATGTTCCCCTTCGAGGAGAGCGCGGCGTTGCCGGCTTCCTGAAGCGGTTCCACCTGCTTTGCCGCCGCCTGCGGGCCGACCACGACTTTGACCCCTTCGAAAGTCGCGACCTTGTGCTGAAAGTGGTTCAGCGCCGCCATCGTGCCGGCGTCGGTGATCGGGCCGGACGGGTTGCTGGCGACGATCTGGAAGGGAGCGTCCCAGCCGGCCCCGATCGAGTGGTCGATCAGTTCGGCATCCTGGCGCGCGGGCGCGTCGGAGGCGAGCTGTTCGGGGCTCGGCGGACCGAGCTTTAACCCGGTCGCGGGCGCCGCCAGGGCAACCAGGATCACGCCGATCACCGCGGCCGCGAGGAGCGGGTTGCGGAGCGCCCGGTTGACGAAGCGCATCACCGCCGAGCGCTCGGCGCTCGCCGCCGGGCCGATCCGCCAGCGGTTCACGTTGTGGCCGACCAGGGTGAGGATCGCGGGCCCGACCAACGTCGCCACGCTGACGCTGAGGACGACGACCATCGCCACCGTCCCGGCCAGCGAGACCAGCAACGATCCCGGCAGGATCAGCAACGAGACAAGCATCGAAAGCAGCAGCGTCGAGCCCGCAAAGGCGACCGTCCGGCCGGCGTGTCGCCTCGTTCGTCGCGCCGCCTCGACCGGCTCGGCACCGGTCGCCAGCTCCTCGCGGAAGCGCGAGACCATCAGCAGCGCGTAGTCGACCCCGAGCGCCAGGCCGATCATCGTGCAGACCGTGAGGGCGAAGGCGTCGATCGAGAACCACGAGGTGAGGAAGTAGAGGATGCCGCGCGAGGAGAGCACGGTGATCGCGCCGAAACCGAGCGGGATCAGCGCCGAGACCGGCGAGCGGAAGACCAGGAGGAGGACCAGGAGGAGGATCGGCAAGGCGATCAGCTCGTCGTGCTCGGAGGCGTCGATCGATTCCTGCTGCAGTGCCCGCGACAGGGTCGCGTAGCCGGTCTGGGTCGCATCGACCGGCGGCTTCACCTCTTCTTCCAGCACTTCGTCGAGGCGCGGGACGACCTTGTTCACCGCCGTTTTCGTGTCGACGTGGAAGTCGGCGAGGATCAGCGCCTTTTCGGGCGTCGGCCGGAGGCCTTCCACCGAGCCCTTGTCCCAGGGTGAGAGGGTCGAGACCCCGGGTTCTTCGCGGAGCGCTTCGACCAGCCGCGGGCCCTGCACTTCGAGCGCCGCCGCCGGGCCGCGCAGCAGGATCGCGAACGGGGCCGAGGGGCCGAAGGATTCTTCGAGCAGTTGGTTGGCTTCCGCCGAGGCGCTGCCGGGAACATCGAGGGTGGTCGGGTCGAGGCGCGAGTCGACCCCGGTGCCGATGACGGCGAGCGCGGCAAGGAGGATCGCGGCCACGAGGAGGATCTCGCGGGGGTGGCGAAGCAGCCAGGACCGCGGCTTCGCCGAGCCCTCGGGGTGACTCTTTCCCCTGCTCCCGCTGCTTCCCACCCGTGGTAGTTTGCCGTGTAGGGGCTACGGGAGGGGCGAATCTGTGCGGAAGAATGTGTTAAGGGTGGCGATCCTCACCGGGATCGCTTTACTGATGATGAGCGGCGCGGCGCTGGCGATCGTGCTGCACGAGGGCACGCTGGAAGTGGTCGGCGAAGGCGGTTTCTCGCCGACCTCGCTGCCGAAACGTGAAACGGCGCCGATCACCCTGCACGGTGAAGGGAGGATCGGCACCACCGACGGCTCGCTGCCGCCGATCCTGAAAAAGCTCACGGTCTGGTTCGACAAGCACGGTGCGGTCGTCACCAAAGGGCTGCCCTACTGCACCAAGGGCAAGCTGGCGGCGACCACGACGGCGACGGCGCGCAAGGTCTGCGCCGGTTCGATCGTCGGCGAGGGCACCGGCACGGCGCTGATCGCCTTTCCCGAACAGCCGCCGTTCAAGGCGAGCTCGCCGATCACGATCTTCAACGGGCCGCCGCACGACGGCAACCCGACGGTCCTCGCCCACGCCTACCTCAGCGTGCCCGCGCCGACCACCTACATCGTGCCGGTGGAAATCCAGAAGGTGAACGACGGCCCCTTCGGCTTCCGCACCGAAGCGACCATCCCGAAGATCGCGGGCGGGGCCGGCATCCCGCTCGAAGGTCGGCTGACGATCGGCAAAAAATGGACCTACAAAGGCAAGCGGCTGAGCTATGCCAACGCCAGCTGCCCGAGCGGCAAGCTGCAGGCGAAAGTCGAAACCGAATTCACCGACTCGACCAGGCTGAACGGCCTGATCCTCAAGCAGTGCAAGGGAATCGGGTGAGTAGACGGCTCGCGTCGGCGCTTGCCATAGCGGCGATCACGACGCTTGCCTGCACCGCCGTGGCGCTCGCCGTCACCACCCAGATCGGCAACCTGAAGGCGAGCGCGACGGCCGAATTCGAGCCGCGCGCCTTCCCTGCCCACGGCACGGTCCCGGCGACCTTCGCCAGCATCGTGCGGATCCATTCGGTCGACGGCGACCAGCCCCCGGCGCTGAAGACGCTGGCGTTCGAATTCGACAAACACGGCAAGCTCAACACCAAGGGGGTGCCGACCTGCACGGTCGCGCGGCTCGAAGGGACGACGCCGGCCGAGGCGCGCAAGCGCTGCGCCGGGGCGCTGGTCGGCACCGGCCTCGGCAAAGCCCGCGTCGCGATGGCAGGCAGCGCCCCCTTCACGATCAGCTCACCGATCTCGATCTTCAACGCCCCGGCGGAAGGCGGCAAGCCGACGCTGATCGCCCACGCCTATGAGCAGGTGCCCTCGCCGCAGACGCTGCTCGTCCAGTTCACGATCGAACGGATACAGCACGGCCGCTACGGATACCGGGCCGAAGTCGAACTGCCGCCGATCGCCGGCGGCGCCGGCGCCGCGGTCCTGGCCGAAGTCCACTTCGGGCGGACCTACAAGATCAAGGGGCACAAGGTCGGGTACGTCGAAGGCGAATGCTCCGGTGGGCGCCTCCAGGTCCAGGGCAAAATGACCTTTGCCGAAGGCAGCTTCCTCCCTGCGCTGCTGACCTCCCCGTGTCACGTCGAAGAATGAGGCGCGCGCTCCCCTTCATCGCGATCCTCCTCGCCTGCGCCGTCGCCGCCGCGGCGGCGGGCGCCTCGGCGCTGATCGAAACGCGCGAAATCCGGCTCGAACTGAACGCCTCCTTCCATCCCCTCTCGCTGCCCGCGCACAGCTTCGCCCCGGTCCAGTTCGAAGGCTCGGTCAAGGTCGCCAAGCCGGGAGGCGGCAAGCCCCCGGCACTGCAGCAGGTCGTCCTCGACTTCGACCGTGACGGCCGCCTCGACGTCGCCGGCCTGCCGACCTGCACCCCGGAATCGATCGCCACGGTGGGCGTCGCCGAAGCGCGCACCATCTGCAAGGGCGCGATCGTCGGCACCGGCCAGGTCGAAGCGCTAGTCTCCCTCCCCTCGGGCCTGGTCCCGACCAGCTCGCCGCTCACCCTCTTCAACGGCCCGCGCAGCGAAGGCAAGCCGACCGTCGTCGTCCACGCCCGCATCACCGTGCCGACCGCGAAGACCTACGTCTTCACCGTGCCGATCGAAAAGCGTCGCGGCGAATTCCGCTACCGCGCCACCGCGACCATCCCACCCCTCGCCGAAGGCCTTGCCGCGATCACCGAGCTGAAGATCAAGGTCGGCCGCCGCTACACCGCGGGCGGGGTCAGGCGTTCCTACGTCGCCGCCCGCTGCAGCGACCACATCCTCCGCAGCCACGCCATCTTCACCTTCACCAACGGCCTCCTGATCGAAGGCGCCGGGCTGGAAAAGTACTGCGCCCAGCGCTGAGCCCCAGCGGCGCCCGCTTCCTATAATCCGCCGTTCGGGCCGTTAGCTCAGTTGGTAGAGCAGGAGACTCTTAATCTCAAGGTCGTAGGTTCGAGCCCTACACGGCCCATCGTCTGGGCGGCTTGTGGAGCCAAAGTCTCCCGGTCGCCTTCTTGTCCCTTGCGAACCGGGTCAACGCCTGGGTCAACAGCCGGATTCAGAGCCGCTCCTCGATCCAGAGCCATTCGCACTTGTACTCGACGCTATCGCAGGGTCGTAGGAAGAGGCGCAAAGGGGGAATGCCCCTCGGGATCACCGCGACCCAGGTCTTGCCGCTGGCAAGTGGCCGGACGAATCCCTCCTCGTCGTTGTCCCCCCGTGAGAGCGCCCATTCGAGAGCTTCCACCCGATCGTCGATCTCTTCGATCGTAAGGCCGGTCTCGCGCATCAAATCTGCACGAGATTCGACATACCCTTTCCCCTCGACGAATTCGCGGCAGACGAGCGGGCTAGTTCCAGCCATGCAAGGAAGCTAGTTCCTCGCCCCGACGTAGATCCGCGTCTGCAATGCCCCCGCGGCCAAGGAACACAGTCCGATAGGGAATGGGCTCCTTCCAGTTGGCGAGGCGCCACCCAACTTCTAGATGCGAAAGCTCGCTCAGTCGCGTAGCGGTCTCGTGACCGAATTGTTGGATAGCGATCTCGATAACAGCGAGCTCGTCCTCTGAAAAGTCGCTCATGTCCGGATCCCGCTGCGCGGTTACCCGCTTCAGGGTCTTTCCGAAGTAGTCCTCGTCGACTACCGTGATCGCGCCTTGGGCGATCAAGTCGCGGTCGGCGAGCATCAGCTCGCGCGGAAGATGGCCCTGCTCCCATTTCTCGTAGGTGGCTCCAGTTATTGACTGGCCGAAGCGCTCGTAGGCTCCGAAGTCGCTGGCCATCAGGAGCTTTGCGAGCTTGACCCGTCCCAGGGCAGCCTCCGGCCCGAGACGGCGAGCGATGTAGACGATCAGCTCTTGAAACTTCCTTTGGTTGAAGTCGTGCGCAGCCATTTTCCGGTCCTCTCTACCGAAGGTACTCCGTTAGCTTCAGAAGCACGAACATGCTGCCAGCATCCTCTGAGCATCCTAAGAACCAGGTCGGATGAGCAAACAGCGAACCGTCGATCTAGATCCCGACGCACACGAAAAACTCAAGGAGCTGCAGGAATTGCTACCTGCAGAGGGAGTTCCTCCTCATATCAGGTTGCAAGACATCGCTTCTGCGCTCGTTTTGTTCACGCCTCCCCAGCAGGCTGCGGGGATGGTGGCAGCATTCTCTCGTCATCTTGCCTCGAAAGAGAAACGGAAGAGCTAACTCTGTCGAAGAAGTCAGCATCGCCCACCCCATCGTCGAGGAGGTGCACATAGGTCCGCAACGTGAACGCCGGGTCGGCATGGCTAAGCCACTCTGCGACCTGCTTCACGTTCCGCCCCTCCTCGAACAGCATCGACGCGCAGGTGTGGCGGAGGCTATGGAAACTCGCCCAGGGCACCCCGGCAGTCTTTGCCGCGGGCTTCAAGATCCGGCTGGCGACATTGGCGCGATTCAGCTCCGAGCCGGCAATCGTCGCGAAGACCGGCGCGGCACCGCCATGGGCCACGGTCTCCTTCGTTCGCAGTCGCCTCGCCATCCCGGACGAGAGAGGGATGTCGCGTCTACCTCGCTTCGACTTCAGCCTGCTCCGGTTGCCTTTGTAGAACTGTTCCCGCACGAGCACCCGGGGCCGGTTGCCCAAGTCAACGTGTTCCCAGCGGAGACCGACCACCTCGCTGATCCCGAAGGCCGGTGTGGACGAGGAACTCGAAGAAGAGGCGATCTTGTCGGCGCCCCTTAGCCAGGTGTCGTCCTCACGGGGGCCCTGCCGCTCGGCGATCAACTCCGCCGCGCGGCGGGCGATCGCCTCGACCAGCTCGTCACCGACGTCGATCGCGAAGGCGCTCACTCCGACAGCTCCTCGACGTCGACCCGGTCGGCGGCGCCTATCTTCTCGACGGCACGGCGGACCGCCCGCAGGGTGCGCCCCGGCGCGCAGCGGTAGCGGACCCCGGCGACATCCCCTGCCATGACGGCGATCGACCAGCCCCGCACGATCCGCTCGAGACGAGATGGCGTCTTCGGGGTCAGCTCGACCTCGATCACGACCGGCCCGGCCTCCTGCAACAGGCCAGGTCGCCGCGGTGGCGTCGCGGCTTCCCCAACGACATCCCGACCGCCACGCTCGCGAAGGGCTCTCCCCGGACCGACTCGATCGCGATCAGCTCGCGCTCGGTAATGACGTCCTCGTGGCCGACGCGCTCGCCCTCCTCAATCGCGACATCGACACAGCGCAGGGTGTGGGTGACCTGGGCCGGGAACACCGCGGCGACCGAGAATGGAAGACCCGTCCAACGGATGCCGGTCCGGGTGGCGCGCAGGAGCGTGCCGACGCCGGGCACGACGACGCGCTCCACAAGGCCTGCTTCGACCAGGCGGGCGAGGCGACGATAGGTGACCGAGCGACCGGCGCCGAGCGCACGACGCACCTGCTCGATCCTGATCAGCCCGTGCCGTGCGATCAAGCGCACCATCTGCTCGTCGCGGCTCCGACAGTCCCAGGTCCCGATCAGCTCTTGACGGCTCAGACATCCCAGCTCTTGCATGGGCACAAGACGCACCCGGCGCCTGTTTCGCCCCGGTTCCCGCCCGAACCTTGCCGCGCCCCCGGACCCCGACGCCCCACTCCCGAGAGTGTCTCCTCGCCTTTCGCCCTCACCACAGCCACCGACCTCCGCACCCCCTCGGCTCTCCGCCTTGCCCAAGTCCCCCGGCAGCCGACCATCCGGGTTCTCGACCCTCACGCTTTCCAAATCGTGAACACGGGTGGTCGGCTGCCGGGGAACGCCTCCACCCGAACCACAGAGCCGAGGGGGTGCGGACACCGCGTCCGCAGATTCGTCCGTAGCCCGATCGTGGGTACCAACACCTCACGGAGTGGGCGATCCTGGGGGCGGAGTGGGACCTTCGCAGCTAGCCGAGGACCGACCTTTCACGGTGCTCCTCCGCAGTCCGTCGGCTAGGAGATCGCGGATGGGCTACTTGGACGCTGGCGATGCGTTCGGAAACGGATCTTCATGCGGCACATCATCTAACCAGTAGGAATAGCGCTCGGCCAGGAACCGACCGTAAGGATCGGCGGCACCGAAGCTAGCGCGGGGCTCCAGACCCCAGTTCTTCAGGAGCATCATGTTGCCCATTCGCCGAGAGAGGTCGAGTTCTGCGGCAGTAATTGAGGCAAGGTCGGGCAACGATTCGCCCTCGCGCTCCGGATTCGAGGAGATTTCCCCGATACGCGGATCCTTAGCCGACACCGCCGCCTGGGTGTTGAGCCCCTCAGCGCTGAGACGGTGATTAACCGAGAGGTTCGCTAGGGCTTGCAAAATGTGCCAGTCGCGCCAGCGCTGCGCACGCAGATCGGCGACGAGTTCGAGGAAGACAGGCTCGGAACTGGCGCGCTCCAACGTAAGAGCGATCAGCGATGGGATTCGCTCATAACGGCGGGTGATCATTTCCTCGGCCTCGTCGCGATTGTAGGTCGGCCCCGGCCCGTCCTGCCACGCGAGCTCGGTGTGGGGCGAGGGGGGCGGCACCCTGTCGGGGAGTGGCGCCTCCGCTCGTCGAGCATTCGCGTCGAAGCGGCTCTCGGGGACGACTTCGGCCATATCGTCGAAGGGGCGTCCGATGGCCAGCTTGTGGCTGAGCCCATTTTCGAACGCGCGCTCGACAGCAGCAAAGAAGTCCTTGGCAGGCAGCAGTGAAACCTCGGTCAGGATCAGCGTCAGGGTGGCTAAAAGCTCAGTGATAACGCGGTCGATCTGCTCTGGCGACGCGTTCGAGTCAACCGGCGAGAGCTCGACCGACCAACGTCGAGTGCCGTCAGCCAACAGCTCCATCTTTGGTTCACGCGGCAGCGTCCCGTCAGCGATCGAGACCACAGCTTCGAGGTCGGCCGGTATCAGGCAGAGGTCCTCGGCGGCCAGCTCTACCGCAAGCAGCTCCGCTGCGGCAGCGATCCGTTCGCAGGCGCGCAGGCTGCGATATTGGTTCTCGGATCTGAACGCCCAGCGCAAGCCAAGCGCAGCGAAGGCGATGCGCCGCTCCTGGCCGAGATCTGAGAAGGGGCGGCCCAGGAGCTGCTCGTCGGCGATCTCCGACCAGCGTCGCGGCTCCCAGGTTTCTAGCTCTACTTCGAGCTTGTCAAGCTCGTCCAGCATGTCGTGACGTCGGGCGACTTCCTCAACCAAACCGACCGCCTCTGGGACCATCTGTCGCGCCAAGCGCAGCGAGAGGCCAATGGTCATCAACGAGTTCTGGAAGTCCCGCTCAGCCCACGAGTCCTCCTCGGGGTCGAGCAGAACCGCGTGGCCGATTAGACCTATGTCAGCCAGCTCTACCGCTGAGGCCCAGGCGCCCGCTGCGTAGTCCATCTCGGATGCGACAATTAGTGCGTGGGCGAGTAAGTCGCGGACCTCATCGCCACCGGTGTTGGCGGTTCCCGCGACCGCTAGTGCGTACTGTTTTCCTGCGAGTGGGAGGCGCAGCTCTTTGTAGGTTTCGGCGATCATCAGCATGCTGAGTAAGGCGCCCCTGAGGCTGTCGCCGCTCCACCAGCGAATCTTTGCCTTATGGAATTCCTCGATCGCCTCGCGCAGGCGCCCCGCCTTTTGGAGGCGCAGGCCGCGATCTCGAGCGCGCCCTGCAGCCGCCGCACCGCCGTAAAGGCGCTCGATCGCCGCGTCAATTGCCTGTTGGATCTCATCCCAGCCAGGCTCGTCGACCAGGCGCGGGGCGAAGAACTCGACCACATCGGCCCAGGGCTCCACGGGGAATAGCGGCGTCTGCTCGAGCAGGCTGGCGAGCTCGCGCCATGCCGCCATCGCCGTATCGATGTCAACCGAGGGAATCGCTGCCACAGCCTCATCCGGAACCCCCTCGGCCTTTGCGCGGTCGATTTCTGCGACTACGTCCGCCCCCGCTTCGGCAGGCTTGCCCATCTGCACGTCCATCGGATCAGGCATCAGACAGGCGCGGCCTTGCGTCTCGAGCAGGCGTGCTCGTGCGGTCGGCGGGGGATCAGCATCGAGAAGGTCCCCCAACCGTTCCCGCAAGCGCGCACCGAGCTCCGAGATTGACGCTGGCTCGAGATCAGAGTGGCCCTGGAGGGAAGCGGTGCCTGCGTAAGAAAGAAGGTTCGTCGCGTCGTCGAGTTCGGCGGGGTCGTCGCCCGCGATTGCTTGGTCGAGGAAGGCGAGAGCCAGCGGGTCGGCCGGTTTCATATCGCCGAGGCCACGCAGGCGGGCCACCGACACCTCATAACGCGCCCGCTGCACCGTGTCCGGCGATGCCGCCGCCTCTTCGGCGAGCGGTTCCAGCAGGTCAAGCCAAAAGGGTAGATCGACCCGCGCGTTGGGATTGAAGGTAGCGTGGCGCAAGCCATCGATCACGCTCGTCACCTCGCCGAGCACCGGCGGCTCTCCGTCTCTCCGTCGCCAGCGCTCTCGACTCTGCAGGTACCAGTCGGGGCGATCCTCATCTTCCTCCGGGCCCGGGGCGGGTGGACGAAAGGCTGCGGGAATCGAGAGGAACTCTTCGGCGATCCAGAAGAGCTCACGGTCGGCAAGGTTCTCCGCGATACCGGGCCCATCAAAGATCTCGAGCTCTACGCCGTGCTCCTGGCGCGCGTTATCCTGTAGCTCGTGGCGCCTGCCGACTGGCAGCCCGGCGACACAGAAGGCATAGACCCCGATCACTTTCGTGCCCTCCGCGACGATCTTTCCGAGGTCTGTGCGGATCTTGGTCGGCAACCCGTCCTCTTGCAGGGTGCAGGTAAACGCCAGCGGACCGTCAGGCAGCGACCCAGCAAAGGCCCCGTGCGGACCGAGCTCATCTCGAAGGTAGCTGCGGAAGGTCTCGAAGTCGCGTCCCTGGTCGCCGCCAGCGCCGACCGGTCCGGTGGCGGGAAGGATGTTGGGGGCAATCCGCTCCCGCGCAAAGGCGCGACATAGATCCTCGAAGCGGTGGTGCTCGTTCTTCTCGCCCATGCTCTGCAGGGCAAAGCGGATTTGCCCCACCAACTGCTCCTTGGTCACCTCCTCGGTCAAATCTGCCCTCTGTCCGCCTGTCATGGCTACCCGTGGCCGGTTCCCGTCCCCCGCCCGATCGTCCACCTATCGTCGCAGAGCGATTTGACCGCTGCTTTAGTCGGAACCGATCCCTCCGTGCGTCATGCGGACGGAGCAAGCCTCCCGAAATGCCCGGGATCAACCGGCTTCGACGGCTCCGAGATCGAATCCTGGCTCAAGGACTCAGGTGGCACGTTTCCAAACTCCTGGTTTGGGTCAACGCCAGGTCAACAGGAGGTCCGCAACCAGCCGCAGCCGCGAATTTGAGGGCGGGTCCCTCATCGGCTCGGCGAGCGGTCTGAGCCAATCTCCGAAATGGGCCGCGAAGCGCCCGCGCTATCTCAAGGTCGTAGGTTCGAGCCCTACACGGCCCACTCGGGAACCAGTCACGGATCCAGATACTTTCTGGCGAGAGCGCTGCGCATCCGCTCAGAACAATTGCCCCGTCGGATCGGCTTCTTCTTTGACCCTGCGGACCAGATAGTCCCGAAACCTGGGGGCCGTGTACTCGTACTCGCCTTTGCGTTTCCGGTATAGGACACCAGCCTCCACAAGGCGGCCCAGAAGAACGTTGATGTTGGCTGGGGTCTTGTTGATCGCATCGTTCAATTTCGAAACGACCAACGGTGGATAATCGGCGGCGGCGGTCCCGAGTAGAACGTCCTGCTCGGCGGGAGTCAGCGTCTCGACTCGGGGAGTGTAGAAATCGAGATCCACCCTGCGGTAGATGTCCTGGCGAGCGACCTCCAAGAGCGGCAACGTCAGCTGGTCCACTCCTCCGATTGCGGCTGCATCCCATAGCTCGGCACCCCATAGCTGGATGAAATATGGGTACCCCTCGACCTCGGCGACGACCGCGTCTACCAGGGCAGCATCCGCGATGACTTCTCCTCCAGCGTCAGCGAGGGGTTGTGTCAGGGCTTCCCGGGCATCCGACTGATTCAGGGATGCGATCTCTTCGCCTCTGAACATCCGCTCCGTGTAAGACCGTGCCTTCAGCAAATTGCCGGTCAGGGTCGGTAGCCCACAGAGCACCAAGCCGACAGGTAGCTCTCTTTTTTGGAGAGCTGCAACCGACGAAATGAACATCGACAGCGGATGGTCGCCGCTTGCGTTGTTCTCGTCGCGAACGACCTGCGCCTCGTCGAGCAGAAGAACGAAACCGGTCCGACCCTTTTGGACTGCGAGCTCGACGACTTCAAAGAGCGCTTTGGTTATGTCCTCGCGCTCTTGGCCTGCCATCGGATCGTAGGTGACCTTGAATTCGTTCCAAGCGAGACCGAGGCTGCCGACGTGCTTCGTCGCAGTGCCGACCGCGCTCTTGATTCGCTCGACCCGTGACAGCCGCTCTTTGGCCTCTTTGGTGAGCGCGGTGATCCCAGCGACCAAAGCCTCCTCGCCGTTGTGGCCCGGCTGAAGCTCGAGAATTGCCGCAGCCCATCTCTCTTCCTCGGCAATCGTCTGAAACTCTCCCAACAAGACCGTCTTGCCTACGCCCCGCAACCCGGTGAGCCGCATGTTCGCCGGCTGCTCAGGCGCAGCGCGAAGCATCGAGCCGAAGCGACGCATAGGACCATCCCGACCAGCCAGAAAGAGCGGACGGGTCCCAACCCCGGGTCGGAATGGATTCTTGGCAGCTGGTTGTGGGGTCATAACAGGAAGGCTCTTAACTAAGGCAATCCTAACATGGTTGATGTTAGGACTGCGAGACCGAGAAAGGACGGGGCGGTACGGCTCTACACGGGCAGATTGCCCAGGGACGAAAGCCGAGCATCCGCGCGTTGTTTATCCCTTCGCTCTTGAATCGGGGTCAACGGCTCGAGCCCAACAGGGCGCGCTATTCGCTGCCGAATGAGGTTCCGCCGAGGCCGCCGAGCGGGTTTTCGAGCGATTCCTTGCCGGCCGACTTGCTCTTGCCGGCTTCTTCGGCCTTCACGCCTTCACCGAATTCCTTGGCTTTCTTTTCGGTGGATTCGTACTGGTTTTCGAAGGATTCGCGGGAGAACTTGGTGGTCGACAGCTTCAGCGTTTCGGCTTTCGCTTCTTCGGCGGTCTTCTTGTCCTGGGCGTAGAGGGCGTAGAGGGCGAGCGTGCTCCAGCTGTTCACGCTGGGCCGCTGTTCGGCGACGATTTCCTGCGCCCCCGCCGCAGCTTCCAGATTTTCCAGCGCTTCTTCATTGGTCGACGAGACCGTGGCTAGTTGGAAGAGGGACGGCGCGACCTGGACGGCCAGGCCGGCGCTCGGTTCGGCGGCGGCCTTCAGGTACTTGGACCAGGATTCGCTTGCCAGCGCCAGCTGATGTTTGATTTCTTCCTGGTCGCTGGTCGATTCGATTTCGCCGTTGTTGATCATCGTGTCGGCGATGTTGATCCGGGTGCGGGTGAGGCCGGCGAGCAGATCTTCGGCTTCGGGCGTCTTGACCAATTTCGCTTCGAGGTTTTCGGCCTGCTTTTCGAGGCTCGAGGTGGCGCTTTCGGTGCTCGACTGGAGGCCCAGGATCGAGTTGAGGTTGAACGCGCCGGTGACCAGGAAGAGGCTGGCCACCATCAGCAGCGCGAGGAGCGCGTAGACGACTTTGATCACGTGGCCCCTGCGGCCGCGGATATCGAAGACCATCCTGTGCTGGTTGCTGCCCTGCGCCATTGCCCCTTCTCACTCCTGCGTGGAGGGTTCGGCCGTGCCTGCCCCTTCGCTCGGTCGGCCGAACCAACGAGCAAGCAAGATACTCAACTCGAACAGAACCAGCAGGGGAACCATCTCCAGGAGCATCGAGATCGGGTCGACTCCGGGGAGTGCGGCGGCGACGATCGCGATGATCAGATAGGCGTAGCGACGGTTCTTGCTCAGTTGCTCGACCTTCACGATCCCGAGCCGGGTGACCGCCAGGATCGCCAGCGGCAGTTGGAAGACCAGGCCGCAGGCGAGCATCGTCATCGAGAAGAAGCTGTAGTACTCCCCGGCCCGGACCTGGATGTTGAACTGTTCGTTGTTGAAGTTGAGCAGGAAGTGGAGGGCGGCCGGCATCACCGCGAAGTAGCCGAAGGCGATGCCGGCGATGAAGAGGAGCGGGAAGAGCAGCAGGATCGGCAGCACCACCCGTTTCTCCGCCGGGCTGAAGGCGGGCAGGATGTAGGCGTAGAGCTCCCAGAGGATGAACGGCGCGGCCAGGATCGCGGCGCCGTAGGCGCTCACGGTCAGGGTCGTCGTGAACGGCTCGGTGACGCTGAACGTGGTCAGCTGCTTGTGGCCCGCCGGCAACGGGTGCTGGGCGATTTCCAGCAGCAGGTGGTTCTGCCAGAAGCAGAGCGCCAGCGCCAGCGCGAAGACGACGAGGCAGACGATCAGGCGGTGGCGGAGCTCGTCGAGGTGCTCGACCAGGCTGAGGTGGTCTTCGTGGGAGACCGCCCGGACGCGGCGCGGCATCCTTGATCCTCAGCTGTTTTTGTCGCGGGCGACCTCGGTCTCGTCCGCTTCGACCCGATGGGTGATCGGCGGCTCGACCGGGGTGCTCGTCGCCTGTGAGGCGCTGATCGCCTTCACATCGTCGTCATCGTCCTTGTGGTCGCCGGTGACCGAGTCTTTGAACTCGCGGATGCCTTTGCCGAGGCTGTTGCCGAGCTCCGGCAGCCGTTTCGGGCCGAAGACGATCAACGCGATGATCAGGACGACGATGATCTCGAGTGGGCCGATGTTTCCGAGCATCTACCCAATGGTAACGAGCGGGCGCCCGCCGTGGATCAGCTGTAGCGCTGGACGACGCCGTCGGCGACCAATTCGAGCAGGCGCCGGCCTTCGGCGTCGAACCCTGCGCCCGCCAGCGCCCGCTTGCCGTCGGCGACCAGCTCGAGCGCCCGCGCCCTGACCGTCTCCAGCGCGCCGGTGGCGGTGATCCGATCGCAGACCGCCTCCGCCGCCGCCGGATCGAGGCCCGGCAGATCGATGCGGCGCAGCTCCGGGTCGCGTTCGGCGGCGACGATCAGCGGCAGGGTCACGGTGCCGTCGAGCAGGTCGGTGCCGCGGGCCTTGCCGGTCCGCTCCGGCGGCCCGGTCACGTCGAGCACGTCGTCGAGCAGCTGGAAGGCGAGCCCGACCTCGGCGCCGAAGCGGCGCAGCTCGGAGTCGTCCCGTCCCAGCGACACCGCGCATTCGAAGAGCGTCGCGGTCTTCAACCGGCAGCGATGAAGGTAGCGCTCCTCGTCGATCCCGAGGTCGAAGGCGTCCTGGCGCTGGGCGAGCTCGCCGCGGGCGAGCGCCACCGCGGCGTCGGCGAGGAGGAGGACGGCGCGCCCGTCCCCGGCCTCGCTGAGCAGGGCGAAGGCGCGCGAGAGCAGCAGGTCGCCGGTCGCCAGGGCCCGCTCGCGGCCGGAGGTCGCGGCCACGGTCGGCAGGCCCCGCCGCAGCGGCGCTTCGTCGAGCACGTCGTCGTGGACCAACGTCGCCATGTGGACGAGCTCGATCGCGGTCGCCGCGCGGATCGACGCCGGGCCGCCGCCCTCCCCCGCGCAGAGGAGCACGAGCATCGGGCGCAGCCGCTTGCCGCCCGCCGCCAACGTCGCCCCGGCGTCCTCGCCGAGCGGCTCGCCCCAGCCCGCGATCGCCGCCCGCAGCCGATCCTCCACCTCGGCGAGGCGCGCCGGCAGCCAGCGCTGGGAGGCGTCGAGAACCGCCGTGACCGGCGGCGGCACGGCCGACCCGGGGGCCATCAGTGACTGTCCAGGGGTCCCTTGGCGCCGCTGTGGATCGCGATGATCCCGCCCGCGAGGACGGTGTAGCGGATCGCCTTGAAACCCGCCCGGTCCATCTTCTCGGCGAGGCCCCGCGGGGCCGGGAAGCTGCGCACCGACTCGGGCAGGTAGCTGTAGGCCTCGGGCTCGTCGGAGAGGGCGCCGAGCAGCGGCACGATGCGGTCGAACCAGAGCGAGAAGAAGGTGGAGAGCGGCCTGCGCGTCGGCTGCGTGATCTCGAGGATGACCAGGCGGCCACCCGGTTTCAGCACCCGCGCCATCTCGCGCAGCCCGCGGTCGAGGTCGGCCAGATTGCGGACGCCGAAGCCGACCGTCACCGCGTCGAAGCGCTCGCCGTCATAGGGCAGCTCGAGCGCATCGGCCCACTCGAAGCGGACCCCCGCGACACCGCGCACCGCCGCCTTCTCGCGGGCCAGGTCGAGCATCGGCTCGGAGAAATCGCAGCCGACCACATGGCCACCCGGCGCGACACGGGCGGCCAGCTCGAGGGCGAAGTCACCGGTGCCGCAGCAGACGTCGAGTGCCGACTCGCCCGGTCCCAGCGCCGTCCGCGCGGCGGCGCGCTCACGCCAGCGATGGTGCAGCCCCGCGGTCATCACCTCGTTCAGCGCGTCGTAGCGACCGGCGACGCGGTCGAACATCCGGTTCACCTGTCCGGCGAAGTCGGGCGAGGAGCGGTTGTCGTTGATCGTGTCCATCTCGCAAGGAGGACGTTACCCGTCCTCGCCGGCCTTCCCCAGGCCGACCGGAGCCGGATCAGTGCAGCGAAGAAAGGAAATCCGCGATCTCGTCCAGCTTCTGCTGCGGCAGTTCGCGGAACGAGGGCATGATGCTGGGGCCGATTTCGATCGAGCGGATGATCGCGGCGCGCGGGATGCGGGCGCCGATATGGGTGAGTTCGGGTCCCGGTCCGTTGTTGCCGTTCTCACCCAGTTTGTGGCAGGCGAGGCAGCCGGAGGCGGCGATCACCTCGGCTCCCGCCTTGTATTGAGGTTCGACTTTCATGTCGATCTCGGTGGGCGAACCGGAGGTGGCGCCGGCGTAGGTGAGGTAGCCCATCGCGAGGATCGTCAGGATGCCCGCCGTGGTCGCCAGCGGCCGGCGCTCGGGGCGCCGCTCGGGGCCGCGATCGTAGAACGGCAGCAACAGGAGCAGGACCATGCAGACCGTCGGGATGCCGATCGTCGCCACCGGCACCAGCTGCGGCGGTTTGATCACGCGCAGCACCTCGAAGAGGAAGAAGAAGTACCACTCGGGGCGCGGCACGTAGGTGGTCGTCGTCGGATCTGCCTTCGGACCCTGTTCGGCGCCGAGCAGGATCGACATCGCGATGATCACGCCGACCACGATCAGCGCCATCGCCGAGTCCTTCAGGACCGCGTAGGGGAAGAAAGGCTTCCCTTTCTTCTTGAGGAGCTCGTATTCCTCGAGATATGCCTGCTTATCGGCGGGCTTCATCAGGCGGGTGCCGTCCCCTCACCGTTGTGGGAGTCGAGTTGGACGCCGGCGATGGTCGTACCGTCAGCGGGCCGGTGCCCGTTGCTCGAGACACCGGCGTCGAGATCGACGCCGGGCCGGGCGACCGGCGGTTTGTCGACTTTGGTCCAGGGGGGCGCCGTCGTGCCGAGCTTGACGACCAGGTACATGTGGGCGCCGATCAGGGCGATGAGCGCCCCGGGCACCAACAGCATGTGGATCGCGTAGAAGCGCGAGAGGGTCGTCGCCCCGAGCTCGGGCCCGGCGCGCAGGAAGTCGCTCAGGTAAGGGCCGACGATCGGGCCGGTGCCGTTGATGTTGATGCCGACGATCGAGGCCCAGTAGGAGCGCTGGTCGAACGGCAGCAGGTAGCCGGTGAAGGCCATCGTCATCGTCAGGATCAGGATCACGACGCCGATCACCCAGTTGAGCTCGCGCGGGTACTTGTAGGCGCCGAAGAAGAAGGTCCGCCCCATGTGGAGGAAGACCAGGATCACCATCACGCTGGCGCCCCACTTGTGCATCCCGTGCACCAGCTGGCCGAGGAAGACATCGTTGTTGATGTGGGCGATCGAGGTGTAGGCCTGGGTGGTCGACGGCGTGTAGAACATCGCCAGGAACACGCCGGTCACCGCCTGCACGATGAAGGCGAAGAGGGCCGCCGAGCCGAGCGTGTAGAACCAGTTGGTCCCTTTCGGCACCTTGCGGAACAGCATCCCCGTGAGGAAGCCGCTCGCCGCCATCCGCTGGTCGACCCAGGCGACCGCCTCCATCGGCGCTTCCAGCGCCTGCTGACCGAGCCGTTCGTGGTCGGACGGCCGCTGCGGCGGGTCCGTCTTCAGATCGTGCGGGGCATCCTCTTTGGGCACGCCGGCGTCGCCGGGCTTCGGCGTTTTGCGCAGCGGCGCGGGCACCATCAGGTCGGAGAGCTTCGGCATCTAGATCAGGGGGGCGGGAAGGTCGAAGGCCGTGGCGGGTAGAGGTATTCCCAGATCCCGCCGGTGAACTCGCCGGGATCGCGGGCGCGCACCGGCTTCAGCTGCGAGGTGACGCTGTAGCGGGGTCCGACTTCGACCATGCCTTTGGTGACGCGGGTCTGGAAGCGGTCGAGCGGCCGCACCGGCGGGCCGCCGATGCGCTTGCCCTGGAAGTCGTAGACACCGCCGTGGCACGGGCAGATGAAGTTGCCCGCCGCCTCGACGAAGCGGACCGGACAGCCGAGATGGGCGCAGCGGTTGGAGACCGCGACGTACTGGCCCGGTTCTTCGCCCAGTTCCTTCGAGCTCTTGCGCACGTAGGCGAGCGTCTTGCCGGCGTCGCCGATCCCGGGCACTTCGGTGAAGGTGACCTGCCGGTACGTGTCTTCGACGAAGTTGTCGGTCGGGCCGATCTCCTCCCAGCGCTCGCGGCCACGGTGGAGGATCGGCGCCACGGCGAAGCCCACGGCGGGCAGGATGATCGCCAGCCCGGCGAGGCCACCGAGGCCCTGGGCTGCGATGGTGAAGACATGGCGACGGGTCATCGACTCGCCCTCGAAGTAGCCAGGAGGTGGCGGTTCGTCCCGTACCTGCTCGGGCGCCCGGTAAGGCACGTTGGTTTTGTCCACGTCGTCTGCCACGTTTGCTCGCCGCTCGGCCGCGCAGTCTATTCAAAAGGGAGACTGCCGAGGATGCCGCGGCACAGAGGACTTGTGACGTTTTCGACTACCGCCTGCGTCGCCCTGCTCGCGGCGCTGGTCGGGAGCGGCATCCTGGCCTCGAGCGGTGCCGGCGAGACGGTGCGACAGGGCATGCTGCAGGTCTCCTTCGGCGGCAGCGTCGCCCCGAAAACGCTGCCGCGGACCGGGACGACGCCGGTCTCGGTGTCGATCCGCGGGCAGGTGCGCGACCTCGACGGCGACCCGCCACCGTCGTTGCGCCGGATCACGATCGAAGTCAACCGGCTCGGCGTGCTCGACCGCCGCGGGCTGCCGGTCTGCCCCGCGACACGGGTGAGGGCCTCGACCACCGCGGCCGCGGTCGAGACCTGCGGGCGGGCGAAGGTCGGCGAGGGTCGGGTGAGCGGCGTCATCGTCCTGCCCGAACAGGCGCCGTCGACGTTCAGCGGGCGGGTCGTGGCCTTCAACGGCACGCTCGCCGACGGTCGCCCCGCGATCCTCGCCCACCTCTTCACCGACCGACCGGCGCCGTTCTCCTTCCTCCTCCCCTTCAGCCTCGGTCACGGGAGCGGCGCCTTCGGCACCCGCCTGGTCGCGACGGTGCCGGCGCGGACGCGGAGCATCGTCCACATCACAGCCTTCTCGCTGCGGCTGCACCGCGTCTTCACGCTCGGCGGCGAACGGCGCAGCTACCTCAGCGCCGGCTGCCCCGCGCCGGAAGGCTTCCCCAGCGCCAGCTTCCCGCTGGTCCGTGCCAGCTACGGCTTCGTCGGCGAGCGGACCGTTTCCGACACCCTGGTGCGGACCTGCCGCGTCGGGCGCTAAAGGTTTCCCGGCCGCCTGGCGAAGAAGGGGCATGGCCAATCGCCTCGTCGCCGCGGTCGTGGCCGTGCTCGCGCTCGCCGCGCCAGGCGCCGCCCGCCCCCAGCCGCCGACGCTGCCGAAGCCCGCCGTCCTCACCTTCAAGGTCGCCCAGGTGGGGGACCCCGGCAACCCCTCGGTCGGGATCGTCCCGTTCACCGACGCGATCTACGGCTCCTGCGCCGAAGCGCCGGCGGAAACGAACATCGGGGGCAAGGAAAAGCTCCCGGATCCCTGCCAGCAGGTCGGCAACGTCCCCTACAGGTTCGGGATCGGTGAGCTCGAGGTGACGGTCGCCCAGTACGTCGCCTTCCTCAACACGGTCGATCCGCTCGGCCGCAACACCCACCATCTCTATTCGGAAACCGAGAGTGGGGCCGCCTGGCCGCGCTTCGGCCAGATCGACTTCGCCGCCGGCGCCCCGGCGGGCCATCACTACACCGCGGCGGCGCCGGAATGGCTCGACAAGCCCTACGCCTTCGCCAACTTCCTGCGCTCGGCGCGCTTCGCCAACTCACTCGCCGACGGCAAGGTGCTGGCGCGCATCCCCTCCAGCTCCGACGGCTTCAGCTACGTCACCTATCGGGTGCGGCTCTCGCGTCGGACCTCGACCGGGATGTACGACATGCACAAGCGGGCGTTCACCCGCGACCGCCGGTCCGGCTTCGTCATCCCCAGCCAGAACGAGTGGATCAAGGCCGCCTACTACGACCCGACGGGCGGCGGCACCGACTCCTACTGGAAGTACCCGACCAACCCGGGCACCTTCGGCGCCAAGGAATCGGACGCGCCCACGCCGACGCAGCTGAACCCGCTGGACGGCAACGTGCTGAACGCCGAAACCCAGCCCCTCGCCACCTTCCACCAGGCCGAAACCGAAGCGCCGGCATGGTGCCCGTCGAACCAGTCGCAGCAGGCGTGCGAAACGGTCAACCCGCTCGGGCTGTCGGCGAAGGCGTACGCCAAGGCCTACCAGGGCAGCGTCGGGACGGTCGGCCAGGCGAAGACGTTCTCGCCTTGGGGGACGCTCGACCAGGGCGGCAACGCGGTCGAGTGGACCGACACGATCACCGCGCCGCCGTTCGGGGCGAAGGGGCGCCGGGTGTGGCGGCGGCTGCACGGCGGCATCGCCAACGCGCCCGCCTACCAGCTGTGGATCTCGGCGGTGGGCCTGCAGCCGCAGGACAACATCTTCTACACCGCCACCTATCCCTGGCTCGGCTTCCGGATCGGCGTGATCGGCGCTCTGGCGGGGGATGGAGGACGGTGACGAAATCGGGTGTTGCGCGGGGAGGTTCGCGCGAATATCCTCACCGCCGTCCGACGGCGAGAGACGCCTTCGGCAGTTCCCGGCTGATGGCAAACCGTCTTATCTCCCGCTCGGCACTCTGCTTCCTCGCGATCCTCGCGCTGACGATCCCGACGGCGGCCGGAGCGGCGAAGAAGGAAAAGCAGCCGACCGCGCAGCCGCCGGAAGCGACCGCGGCCGGGAGCCTGCAGCAGTTGCCGGGACGGCTCGGCTGCGTCGCCGTGGGTCCGGCCGCGAAGAAGGCCTGCGGGCGGGGGCGGGGGCTGAAAGGACCGGGGCCGTTCATGGGCTCGCGAGCGATCGCGGTCAGCCCGGACGGGAAGAACGTCTACGTCGCCGCCGGGGGCAGCGACGCGATCGCCGTCTTCGCCCGCGAATCCGGCACCGGCGCGCTGGAGCAGCTGCAGGGCAAGGCGGGCTGCGTCGCGGCGATCGGCGCCGGGGGCGCGGGCAACTGCGGACCCGCGATCGGCCTGATCGCACCGAACTCGGTCGCGGTCAGCCCCGACGGTCGCAACGTCTACGCGACGGCGCGTGACGGCGCCTCGGTCACCGCCTTCCATCGCAACCCTCGGACCGGCGCGCTGAAGCAGCTGCCACCGAGCGCCTCGGGTTGCATCTCCACCCTGCCGATCCCGGACTGCACCGCCGGGCGGGCGCTGAAAGGGCCGGATGTGATCGTCGTCTCGGCCGACGGCAAGAACGTCTACGTGGGGAACTTCTTCGGCAACTCGGTCGCCTCGTTCTCGCGGGCCGCGGGGTCCGGCGCGCTCACGCAGCTGCCGGGCAGCGAAGGGTGCATCGCCGACTCGACCGCCGAAGGTTGCGCCGGCGGGATCGCGCTCGGCTCGATCGAGGGGCTGGCGATGAGCGGCAGCGGCTCCGGCGTCTACGCCGCGGCAGCCGTCTCCAACGCGGTCGACGTCCTCGTACGCAACCGGTCGACCGGCGCCCTCTCCCAAGCGACGAACGGGAGTGGCTGCATCAGCGACGCGGTGCTCACCGGCTGCACCCAGGGCTACCAGGTGGCCGGCGCCAATGCGATCGCGGTCTCGCCGAAGGGCGGCACCGCCTACGCCACCTCGCTGTTCAGCAACAGCGTCACCACCTTCGACCCGACCCGGGGCGAAGTCGGCCTCACCCAGCCGGCGCGGGAACTCGGCGAAAAGACGCCCGAAGGGCTCGGCAGCCCGGCCGGATGCCTCGTCTGGCTGCGCTCCCCCGGCTGCTCGTTCGGCGTGGCGATGAAGTCGCCGGAGGGGGTCGCCGTCTCGCCGGACGGGGAAAGCGTCTACGTCGCCGCCTACGAAACCGGTGCGATCGACATCGTCGACCGTGACGCCAAGACCGGCACGATCACCCAGAAGCCGGGCGAACGAGGCTGCATCGCGTCCAAGTCGACCCCGGTCTGCGCCCGCGGGCGCGCCCTCGCCGGGTTGAGCTCGGTGGTCGTCAGCCCCGACGGCCGCAACGTCTACTCGACCGCGCAGCGAAGCAACGCGGTCGACGTCTTCAGGAGGATCGAATGAGCGACGAGACCCGGCACGAAGGCGGCCTGACCCGCAAACAGCTGCTCGGCACCGGGGCGGGCGCCGCGGCGGCGGCGCTGCTCTCGCGCGGGCTGGGGATCGACCCGGCGTTCGGCGCGACCAAGGGCGGCGAGGGGCTCGACGGCAAGAACGTGATCCTCTTCATCACCGACCAGGAACGGCTGATCCAGCACTTCCCGCCGAACTGGGCGCGGGAGAACCTGCCCGGCATGCGCCGCCTCCTCAACCACGGGCTCAGCTTCGAGACCGCCTGCACCGCCGCCTGCATGTGCTCGCCCTCGCGCTCGAGCCTGATGACCGGCTACTTCCCGGCCCAGCACGGGGTCAAGTACACGCTCGAGAAAGAAATGCCGGTGTCGGAATTCCCGCAGAACGAGCTGCCGACGTCGCTGCCGAACCTCGGCACGGTGATGAAGGCGGCGGGCTACGACGTCGTCTACAAGGGCAAGTGGCACTGCGCGAAATCGCAGGAGGAAGAAGAAGAACTGCCGAACCCGGAAGCCAAGCCCTCCGACCTCGAACGCTACGGCTTCGAGCGCTGGGACCCGCCGGACGCGGGCGCCAACCAGAGCATCCCCGAGGCGGGCGGCGGCTACACCAACAACGACGGCCGCATCATCGAAGACAAGGGGAACTACAAGGAAGCCAAGGAGGGTGCGCTGCAGTACCTCGACTCGGTCGCCGGCACCGGGCCGCGGCCGTTCTTCCTGGTCATCTCACTGGTCAACCCGCACGACGTCCTCTTCTACCCGAGCAAGACCTTCGAAGAATCGGGCTACGACGCCTCCTGGCTGTCGGGCGACATCGAGGTGCCGCGCACCAACGAAGAAGACCTCAGCACCAAGCCGACGGTGCAGGAAGAGTTCCTGAAGATCTTCAACCTCACCGGCAAGCCGGAAAGCGAAGCCGAAAAACGCGGCTACCTGAACTTCTACGGCAACCTGATGCGCTCCTCCGACAACTACCTGGTCGAAGTGCTGAACAAGCTGGAAGCGAAAGGGCTCTTCGAGGACACGCTGATCATCCGCACCTCCGACCATGGCGAGATGGGGCTCACCCACGGTGGCCTGCGGCAGAAGAACTTCAACTTCTACGAGGAGACGCTGAAAGTCCCGCTGATCTACTCGAACCCGAAGATGTTCCCGCGGCCGGTCACCTCCGACGCCCTGATCTCCCACGTCGATCTGCTGCCGACGCTGGCCAGCCTCGCCAAGGCGCCGAAGTCGGCGCGCCGCGCCTGGCAGGGGGTCGACTACTCCGACATCGTCCTCAACCCGCACCGCGGCAAAGAGCCCCAGGACTATGTCGCCTTCACCTACGACGACTTCCAGTCGGGCCAGAACAACGGGGTCTACCCGAAAAATCCTCGCCACGTGGTCAGCATCCGCGAGAAGCGCTGGAAGCTCGCCAAGTACGTCGACCGCGAAGCCAAGCTCGTCGGCGAAAAGGCGGGCAAGCAGAAATGGGTCGAATACACCCCGCCGCACCCCAAACCGCCGCAGTGGGAGATGTACGACCTGAAGACCGACCCCTACGAGGAAGTCAACCTCGCCTACGAAGGCTACGAGCGCACCCCGGCCCAGGAGAAGCAGTTCCTGCGCCTGAAGAAAAAGCTCGAACGGGTCGAAAAGAAGCGGCTCCAGCCGCTGGCCAAGTCCCTGAACTAGCGCGCGAAGTCCCCGGCCGGGGGAGAGATCGGAGCGCTGCATGACTTGACCTCGCTATGGCAGGGTCAACTCGTGCAGCGCGAAGTCGGTCGGCATGGGAGACGGCGCGACGGCAGCACTGGATCCTCACGCGTCGCGATCTCGAAGAACTCGGATTCTCGAAGGCCGCGGTCGAGCACCGGGTGGCGACGGGGCGACTTCATCTGGTCGCGCGTGGGATCTACGCGGTCGGCAGACGCGAGTTGACCCCCGATGGCCGCTGGATGGCCGCTGTTCTTGCCTGCGGTGACGGGGCTGTGCTCAGTCACCGCAGTGCGGCGGCGCTTTGGGGGATAGGCCGCGAGGAGGAAGGCCGGATCGACGTCAGCATCAGACGGCGGAGCAGGCTCGAGCGACCTGGAGTCACGGTCCATTGCCGCCCCTCCCTACCCAGCCGATCCGTCACCCGCTGGAGGGGCATCCCCGTCACCACCCCGGTCCAGACCCTGATCGACGTCGCCACCGAACTCCACGATCTGCGGCTCGAGCGGGCGATCAACGAGGCGGACAAGCTCGACCTGGTCGACCCCGAGACACTCCGTAGTTCTCTCGATGACCACAGAGGCGAACCCGGCGTCAAGCGTCTCGCCACCCTCCTCGACCGCCACACCTTCCGTCTCTCGGACTCCGACCTCGAGATCCTCTTCCGTCCTCTCGCCCTCGCCGCCGGCCTTCCGGCCCCACTCACCAAACACTGGGTCCTCGGTTACGAAACCGACTTCTTCTTCCCCGACCAGAGCCTGATCGTCGAGACCGACGGTCTGCGCTACCACCGCACCCCGTCCCAGCAGGCGCGCATGGCGAAGCGAGACCAGACCCACACGGCGGCAGGCTTCAGGGCCCTCCGCTTCACCCACTGGCAGATCGCCTATGAACCGAACGAGGTGACCGAGGTACTACGCCGCATCCGCCCTCACCTGGGGGCGATCCCGGTCGCGACTCCGGCTGGGTGAAGCCGCGACCGGGATCGCCCTTCCTAGGACCGCCCTCCGATCCTTCTGGCCGCCTCCGTCCACAACCCCGGCACCTCCGCCTCCCGCCCCTCCGCCTGCAACTGCGCGCATCGCGAGATCAGCTCCGAAAGCACCGCCACCGCCTCGGTATCCCCCAGCGCCGCCAGCCGGTCCAGCCCGAGCGCGTACAGATAGTCCCCCGCCAGCAATCCGAGATCCGAGTCGTGACCCGAGAGAACCCGCGACTCCCCGTAGTGCAGCAGGTAGCCCTCGCGGACCGCCTCGAAGACCAGCGCGTACTCCTCGCTCAGCCCAGGCTCTGTCGACGCGGCCGGATCCACGACGTAATCCGCGATCGGCGTGTCCTCCTCGCGCAGCTGCTGCGCGAGGACCTGCAGCGCGGAAGTCACCCGAGCACCTCCGCGAGGGCCTCGCCCGCCGCCTCCAGCGTGCGATCGACGCTCGTCTCGGAGTGGGCGAGCGAGACGAACCAGGCCTCGAACTGGGCCGGGGGCGGGTAGACGCCGCGCTCCAGCATCGCGCGGCAGAAGTGGGCGTGGGCGTCGGTGTCGCAGGCGGTGGCGTCGTCGAAGTTCCGCACCGGGCGGTCGCTGAAGAAGAGCGTGACGAGGCCGGGGGCACGCGAGACCTGCAGCGGTCGATCGGCGGCCAGCCCCTCGAGGCCGTCGGCCAGCCGGTCGGTCAGGGTGCCGAGCCGCTCGTACGCGGCGGTGTCGAGACCGTCGAGCGTCGCCAGCCCGGCGGCCGCGGCGAGCGGGTTCCCCGACAGCGTCCCGGCCTGGTAGACGTCACCCGCCGGCGCGATCCGTTCCATCGCCTCACGCGGGCCGGCGAACGCCGCGGCGGGCAGGCCGCCGCCGATGATCTTGCCGAGCACGGTCAGGTCGGGCTCGATCCCGAAGAGCTCCTGGGCGCCGCCCCGCGCGACGCGGAAGCCGGTGATCACCTCGTCGAAGATCAGCTGCGCGCCCGCCGCACGGGTCGCCTCCCGGAGGAACTCGAGGAAGCCCTCCGCGGCCGGGACTACGCCCATGTTCGCGGCGACCGGCTCGGCCAGGAGCGCCGCGGCCTCATGCTCGGCGAGCGCCGCCTCGACCGCGGCGCGGTCGTTCCACGGCACCACAACGGTCAGCGCCGCCATCGCCGGCGGCACGCCGGGGCTACCCGGGACCGACAGCGTCGCCATCCCCGAACCGCCCTCGGCGAGCAGACCGTCGGAGTGGCCGTGGTAGGCGCCGGCGAACTTCACCACCACCTCGCGGCCGGTGATCGCCCGCGCCAGCCGCACCGCGCTCATCGCCGCCTCGGTGCCGGAGCTGGTCATCCGCACCATCTCGACCGAGGGGAAGCGGCTCACCACCTCTTCGGCGAGCCGCACCTCAATCGCCGTCGCCGCCCCGTAGCTGGTGCCGCGCTTGGCCGCCTCGATCACCGCCGAGACCACCGCCGGGTCGGCGTGGCCGCGGATCAGCGGGCCCCAGGAGCAGACCCAGTCGATGTAGCGGTGGCCTTCGACATCGACCAGCTCGGCGCCTTCGCCGCGCTCGATGAAGATCGGGTCGCGGCCGATCTGGCGCATCGCCCGGACCGGCGAGTTGACCCCGCCCGGCAGCACCGCCCGGGCGCGGTCGTAGACGGCACTCAGGAGTGCGCCGCCTCCCACTCGGCGTAGTCCGGCGTGAAGTAGTGGAGGCGGATCTTCTTGTACTCGGTCGAGGAGTAGAGCGTGGAACGGTCGTCGGGACCCATCTCGCATTTCTCGGCGATCGAGTCGAGCACCGCATCGCACTCCTCTTTCGAGCGGCCATGGGCCATGGTGAAGACGCTGTAGGGCCAGTCGTCGTAGGTCGGCCGCTGGTAGCAGTGGCTGATCCCGCGGGTCGCCGCCATAAGGCCGCCGACCTCGAGGATCTGATCCTCGGGGACCTTCCAGACGCCCATCCCGTTGGCCGAGAAGCCAGCCCGCCGGTGGTAGAGGATCGCGGCGACGCGGCGGAGGATCTTGCGGTCGACCATGCCGCCGAGGTGGGCCAGCAGATCCTCGGTCGACATCCCGACCTCGGCCGCGGCCTCGTCGTAAGGCCGCTCGACCGCCTTCATCGGTCCTTGGAGCGCCTTGATGATCGCGATGTCGGTCTCGTCGTAGGGCTGCGCTTCGAGCTCCCGCGGCGGGGCCGCCTCGACCGCGGCGGCGAGCGCGTCGGTGCCCTTCTCCATCTCCAGGTTCATGTTGATCTTGAACAGGGTGAGGGTCGGCAGTTCGCGCATCGACTCGGCGCCGGTCTCCTCCATCAGCGCTTCCAGCGTGCCCTTCAGGCCGAGCTGCGAGTCGGGTGGCGTGGCGATCGTGAACCAGAGGTTGAAGTCGTGGGTGCGCAGATAGTTGTGCGAGACGCCGGGGTGGGCGTTGACGATCCGCGCCGCCCGCTGCGGGTTCTCGGAGTCGACTTTGGCGGCGACCAGCATCGACTCATAGCCGAGCGCGCGGGTGTCGAAGATCGGCGTGATCTCACGGATGATCCGGCCGTCGAGCAGGCGGCGGGTGCGGCCGAGGACATCGTCCAACTCCAGGTCCGCCTCGCGGGCGACCAGCGCGAACGGCTCGGGGTCGAGCGGGAAGTTCGACTGCAGCAGGTTCATCAGCCGCTTGTCGGTGTCGTCGAGCGGGATCGCCGAGCCGTCCTTGCGCGAGCGCGCCTTCGACTGCGGGACTTTCACTGAAGCCAACCTGCGGCCTCCTTCGCGTAGTAGGTGACGATCGCATCGGCGCCGGCCCGGCGGATGCCGGTCAGCGTCTCGAGGACGGCCTGGCGCTCGTCCAGCCAACCGTTCTGCGCGGCGGCCTTCAGCGCCGAGTACTCGCCGGAGACATGGTAGGCGGCGACGGGTGCCCCGGTCGCCTCCTTGACCCGGCGGATGATGTCCATATAAGGGGTGGCGGGCTTGACCATCAGCATGTCGGCGCCCTCCTCGAGGTCGAGTTCGGCCTCGCGCACCGCTTCGGCGCCGTTGGCGGGGTCCATCTGGTAGCCGCGGCGGTCGCCGAACTCGGGGGTGGACTCGGCGGCGTCGCGGAACGGGCCATAGAAGGCGGAGGCGTACTTGGCGCTGTAGGCGAGGATCGGCACGTCGGGGTGGCCCTCCTCGTCGAGCTGGAAGCGGATCGCCCCGACCCGTCCGTCCATCATGTCGCTGGGCGCGACCGCGTCGGCGCCCGCGTCGGCGTGGGAGATCGCCGCTTTGGCGATCAGCTCGACGCTGAGGTCGTTCTGGATCTTGCCGTCGGCGTCGGGGATGCCGCAGTGGCCGTGCGAGGTGTACTCGCAGAGGCAGACGTCGGTGATCACGGTGAGGTCGGGGTGGGCCTCCTTCAACGCCCGCACCGCCATCTGCACGATCCCCTCGTCGTCATAAGCGCCGGTGCCGTACTCGTCCTTGTCGGCGGGGATGCCGAAGAGGAGCATCGTCCCGACCCCCGCCGCATGCACCTCGCCGGCGTGCTCGACCAGGTTGGAGATCGAGTAGCGCTCGATGCCGGGCATCGAAGGGACCTCCTCGCGCACGTTCTCGCCGGCGATCACGAAGGCGGGCATGATCAGGTGGGCGGGCGAGAGCTCGGTCTCGCGGACGAGGGAGCGGAAGGTGTCGCTGCCGCGCAGGCGGCGCAGGCGGGTGGCGGGGAACGGCATCCCGCAGATCTTAGGGTTCCCCGCTTGCGCGCTAGGTTTCGCGACGTGGCGGGGGCGACGACAGCCGCGCTGGAGGCGCGGGAGCTGGCAAAGCGCTACGGCGACCGCGAGGCGCTGCGCGGGGTGAGCTTCGCCGCGGCGCCGGGGGAGCTGGTCGCGGTGATCGGCCCGAACGGGGCCGGCAAGACGACGCTGCTCTCGATCCTCGCCGGGATCCTCGACCCCGACGGGGGCGAGCTGGTCGTCGAGTCGGGAGCGGTCGGCTGGGTGCCCCAGCAGGCGGCGCTCTACCGGCGGCTGACCGTCGAGGAGAACCTGCTGCTGTTCGCGCGGCTGGAGAAGCACCCCGATCCCCGCGCCTCGGTCGAGGAGATGCTGGACCTCTCCGGGCTCGGCGGGCGGCGTGGGGAGATCGTCGCCCGCCTCTCCGGCGGCAACCAGCAGCGGATCAACATCGCGATCGGCCTGCTCGCGCGACCGAGCGTGCTGCTGCTCGACGAGCCGAGCGTCGGCCTCGACCCACGCCAGCGGGCGCGCCTCTGGGAGTTCGTCTCCGGCCTCGCCGGGCGCGGGACGACGGTGATCTTCTCCACCCACGACATCCAGGAGGCCGAGCGCTACGGCCGCCGGCTGCTCGTCCTCGCCGACGGCGAGGCACTGTTCGACGGCTCGGCCGACGGGCTGCGCGAGGCGGTCCGGCGCGAGGCCGCCGACGGTGCCGCGGCCGACCGCGATTTCGAGACCGCCTTCGTCGCCTACCTCCAGCACCACGGTCACTGAGCGATGCGCTGGCTGCTGCTGAAGGATCTGCAGATCCTCCGCCGCTCGCCGCTGCAGGCAGTGCTGCTGGTCGCCTACCCGGTGCTGATCGCGGTGCTGGTCGGGCTGGCCGTCTCGCGCGGGCCGGAAAAGCCGAAGGTGGCGCTGCTGAACGAAGTTCCGAGCAACGCGCGGATCAGCCTCAGTGGCAAGAAGCTGCCGTCGGCCAACGTCGAGCAGCGGATCTGCGACAAGGTCGAGTGCGTCCACGTCCACTCGCGGGCGGAAGCCGAACGGAAGGTCGAATCGGGCGACGTGCTCGCGGCGCTGATCCTGCCCGAAGACCTGGTCAACAAGATCAACTCGCTCTCGACCCTGGCGCCGGGGACGCCGAAGGTCGAAGTCCTCGTCAACGAATCGAACCCGCTGAAGGGGGGCGAGGTCAATGACAAGATCGAAGCGCTGCTCGCCCAGGCCAATCTGGCGATCGCCAAGCGGATCGCGGTCGAAGGCGGCCACTACCTGAACCTGCTGATCAAGGGCGGCGACCTGCAGGTGCTGGGGACCTCGGTCCACATCCTCGGGCTCGAGGCGAGCGCCCACATCCTCGAAGCGATCGAACCGGCGCTCCCGGCCGGGCCGTTGCGCGCGGCGCTTGCGCAGGTGACCGAATTCGCCACCGAGGCAGGCGAAAACCTCGACATCGCGGGACCGCTGATCGACCGTCTCGCGCAGCCGATCGAGGTCCACAAGGTCTCCGTCGGAGGATCGTCCCCGCCGCTCGAAACCTTCGCGATCGCGGTAGCCGCGACCCTTACCCTCGCTTTCGTCACCGTCCTTCTGGTGGCGGGCTCTCTGGCGCTCGAGCGCGAGGAGAACGCCTATCCACGCCTCACCCGCGGGCTCGTCTCGAGCGAGGCGCTGCTCGGCGAGAAGGTCCTGCTCGGGGTCGTGGTCGGGGTCGTGGTGACGATCCTGATGCTCGCCGGGCTGACGATCTTCACGCCGCTCGAATGGGGACGGTTCCCGCTCTGGCTGGCGGCGATCGTCCTCGGCGGCGGGGCGCTGGCCGCGGCGGGGGCGGCACTCGGGGCGGCCGCCCGCGAGGTCCGTGCCGTCTCCCTCCTCGCCTTCATGGTCACGCTGCCGGTCGCCTTCCTCTCGTTGGTCCCGTCGGGCGCGGTCGGTGCCGGCCTCTACGACGTGATCAAGGTCGTCACCGCCCTCTTCCCCTTCAAGCCGGCCCTGGAAGCGATCACCGCAGCGCTCGAAGCCGGCAACGGCGCGATCGGCGCGCCCCTACTCCACCTGGCGATCCTCGTGCTCGCCTACGCCCTGATCGCCCGCCTCGCCCTCCGCCGTTTCGCCAAGGTCTAGGAGCGCAGTTCGGGAAGAGGCGAGACGCCACCGTGCTCGACGTGGTGGAGCACGAACTCGGCCAGGCTGAGCTCGGGGTGGATAGCGGCGCGGACGCGGTCGATCATCTCGGGCGTCGTCAGCGCGGGGAAGACGCGGTCGCGAGCGGGGATCGCGACGAGGGCGACCGGCGAGCCGTCAAGGAGGAGCGGGCCGTGGACGCCGAGGAAGGCGTCGATCTGCCGCGGGCCATCCGCCCCGATGTCGGCAAGCTCGGCAGTGAAGTCGGCCAGGACCTCGAGCCGGTAGTTCTGCCCCTCGGTCGCGGCGAGCGCCGCCAACTGCTCGTCGTCGGGGAAGGCGAGGTGGACGCTCGCCACCGTCCCCGGGCTGGGCACGACCGCGGCGGGCACCGTCCCGTAGCGGGTGACATGCGCCGAGTAGACGACGTCCCAGCCGCCGAGCGCCACCCGCAGCACCGAGATCGGCCGCGGCGGCAGGTGCGCGAGCTTGCGGGTCAGCGCCTCGGGCGAGGCGTTGGCGCCGTAGGCGAGCAGGGCACGGCGGCCCGCGATGTCGATCTCCTCCGGCCCCGTGACGGGCAGGGTGCGATCGCCGACCTGGACGAACGACCCCGCAGGCGGGTCGTAGGGATAGGCGAGCGCCCGCCGCACCAGCTCCTCGGTATCGGGCCGCGACGCCACGCCCCGCACCCTCCCACACCATGCTTCCGAGCTTTCAGGGTCATATCGCCCTGAAAAGTCGGAAGCAGGCGGGTGCGGGACGGCTAGAGTCGCGGCCATGCGGCTGCTCTTCATCGGCGACGTGGTCGGCGGGCCTGGTCGGCGCGGGCTGCGCGAGACGATGCCGTCCCTGCGCGAGCGCCACCGGCCCGACCTGATCGTCGTCAACGGCGAGAACTCGGCGGGCGGGATGGGGATCACCGAGCGCACCGCCAACGACATCTTCGACACGGGCGCCGCGGTCATCACCACCGGCAACCACGTCTACCGCCACCGCGACGCCTACCCCTACCTCGAACGCGCCGAGCGGGTGATCCGGCCCGCCAACTACCGCAGCGCCAACCCCGGCCGCGGCCACACCGTGGTCGAGGCGGGCGGGATGCGGGTCGCCGTCATCAACCTCAGCGGCGCGGTCGGGCTGACCGTCGCCCGCTCCCCCTTCGACGCCGTCGACACGATCCTCGAGGGACTCGACGCCGACGCGGTCATCGTCGACTTCCACGCCGAGGTGACGAGCGAGAAGGTGGCGATGGGCTGGCACCTCGACGGCCGGGTAGCCGCGGTGCTCGGCACCCACACCCATGTCCCGACCGCCGACGCCCGCGTGCTCCCCGCCGGGACCGCGTTCATCTGTGACGTCGGCATGACCGGGTCCCGGCAGAGCATCCTCGGGGTGCGGATCGAGGACGCGCTCGGCGCCCTGACCACGCAGATGCCGACCCGCTTCGAGACGGCAGACGAGGATGTCTGGGTGATGGGCGCCGTGGTCGAGGTCAACCGGCGGGGACTGGCGGACTCGATCGAGCCGGTGATGGTTCCCGCCCCCGCCGCCGGCTGAGGCTGGGCACCTCCTCCGGTGCGGGCTCCTCGGTCGGCTCGAGCAGGGCCAGCGCGATCAGCATCAGCGGGAAGAACCAGACGATGTAGAGGTAGAACCAGTGGTGCAGGGTGATCTGCACGCCGAGCATCAGCGCCGCCGAGAAGGCGGCGACCTGGAGCAGGGTCTTCTTGCGGGGGACGAAGGCGAGGGCGAGCGCCAGCAGGCCGGTGGCCAGAAGCAGGGCGACGCGGATCGGTTCGAGCGAGGTGTCCTGGCCCCAGATGCTGAACGGGGAGACACGGCCGGCCTGGGCGGCGATCGTTCGTTCGTAGAAGGTGTGGAGGCCGGGGTTGATCGCGGGCCAGGTCATCGCCGCGACCGTCACCGCGGCGAAGCCGCCTGCGAACAGCAGGAGCTTCCGCGGCTTCCAGCCGTCATAGGTGAGGAGCATGGGAGCCAGCATGAGGGGGATGAACTTCGCCCACGTGGCCAGGGACAAAGTGACCCCCCGCCAGAGCGGACGGGCGAGGAGGACGAGGGTCGCCACGAGTAGGGCGGCTACCAGCGCGTCGTTGGAGTCCGACTCCAGGACGTAGGCGGTGTAGGGGAAGGCGGCCCAGCCGAAGGCGAGGATCGCGGCGAGGCGGCGGCCCTCCGGACCGGGGCGGATGCGGATGCCGAGGACGATCAGGAGGATGAAGGTGGCGATGTCGAAGGTGATCGAGGCGCCGTGCGCGGCGGGCAGATCGTCCCATTCGCCGGTATAGGGCCAGATCGCCTCGAACGGCACGTAGGCCGCGTAGTTGACCGGGCCGTAGGTGTCGCCGTCGTGGATGTCGGAGGGCCAGTCGCCGTACAGCGGTTCGCCGTGGACGATCTTGTGGGCACCGGTGACGCCCGCGTAGCCGACGTCGATCGCCCCCGCGTCGGCCATGTTCAGCCCGACCCGGAACCCCATCAGGAAGAGCGCCGCGATCAGCAGCCACATCGTCGGCCAGACCGGGCGCAGCCCGCTGCCGCGCCCGCGGAAGCCGATCCAGAGGCACCTGACCAGCAGGTAGACGAGCACCGGATAGGCGAGCGGCACCGAGACGCCGATGTCACCCCGGTTGAAGAAGAAGTGCGAGACGCCGAAGCCGAGCAGCACCAGCAGGTCGAGGTTGCTGATCCGCCGCCAGCGCCTCCAGTCGAACAGGCCGACGAGGAAGAACGCGCAGAGCGGCAGCCAGATGAACGGCGAGTTCAGCGAATGGGCGAACTCCCCCGAATAGCCGCGCGCCATTTCCCAGGCCACCTGGTAGCCGGTCCAGGACTCGGTGACTTCGGCGCTCTTCGGATCGACCATCACCAGCGCGTACTCGGTCCCGTCTTCGAACCAGCCGACTTCCCACCGTTCGTTCTTGAAGGTCGGGCCGGCGTGGAGATCGGGGTGCTCGCGCTTCTCCGCGAGGACGTTCGGGTCCTTGGCGGCGGCCGCTTCCGCTTCGATCGCGCCGATGTCGCCGGGCGTCGGGTGTTCGGGCTTTTCTTCGGCGCCTGCGACAGCCGGGGCGAGGAGGGCGAGCGCGAGGAGCAGGGTCGCGAGCGCCGTCGCGCGGCGCGCCATCACCCGCCGCCCAGCCCGAAGTGGGTGCGCACCGCCGGGGCGACGTCGCGGAGACTCCACTGCTCGCGCTCGTCGACCGACCCGGGGCCACAGCCGACGAAGAGCAGCGGGCCGAGACTGTCGCCGGCGTGGAGGGCGCCGTGGCTGCCGCCGCCGGCGTGGCTCGCCCCACCCCAGTCGACGGCCTCGAAGCCCGCGGCGAGCGAGAGCACGAAGTCCCCCGAGTGCGGCGCGGCGAGCGCCGACCAGACGCGCTGCAGCGGGTCCGGGTAGGCGTCGCTGCGCAGCTTGCCGTCCTCGACCCGTGCCTCGAGCACGCCGAGCTCGCCGTCGACCTCCCAGCGGCCCCCGCGCAGGTCGGCGACATCGTCGCCGGGTCGGAAGCGGAGGCGCTCGCCTCCCCTTTCGACCGCCGCCCACTCACCGCCGCCGGACGGCATCCCCGGTCCGGGTCGGTAGAGCGGCGCGCCCTCGCCGTCGAGCAGCCTGCAGACCAGGTCGATCCCCTCGATCTCGGCCAGCCTCCTCCCCACCGCGATCGGGTCCGCCCGCTCTCCCTCGCCTGGCAGCAGGTAGACATGGGCGGCGCGCCCGGTCGGGCTGACCGCCAGCTGCGCCAGCTCCGGTTTCAACTCGGAGGGCTGCAGTACCGACCAGTCGGTGCCGAGGATCTCGGCCAACGGCAGGCCCCGGTCGACATCCGTCTGCGCGTGGTCGGCGACCAGGATCACCGCGTGCTCGGCAAGGAAGGGATCGATCCCGCCGGCCTGCTCGATCAGCGTGCCGAAGCATTCGTCCGCCTTGGCGATCGACTCGACGCTCGCCGCGGGGCCGTTGCGATGCGAGTAGTTGTCGTTGTCGGGCAACGAGAGGAGGAGGAAGTCGAAGCCGTCCTCCTCCATCAGCTCGACCGCGCAGCAGGCGGCGTAGGGGTCGCGGACGCCGGGGATCGAGGTCGACTTGCAGGGGACCTCCTGACTCGCGTAGAGGTCGCCGTAGAAGAGCTCGGCCGGGCCCCAGGTGTGGTGGCGGAACTTCAGCCGCGTCGCGTCGACCGCCATCCGCAGCAGCGGGTCGAGCGAGACCTCGTGACGGTGACGCCCGCGGTAGATCAGGTACGGCGTGCACGCGGTCCGCGCGCCGGCGTCGTCGAGCTCCTCCCAGAGCGTCTCGATCTCCGGGCTCAGGTGCGCGAGGTTCATGTTGTAGACGAGGTCGTAGAGAGCGCGGAAGACGCCGAAGGCGCGGGTCGCCTCGAGCGAGGAGCCGTACTCTACGTAGCGTCGCTCCAGCCGGTGGTACCAGTTCATGCCGCTGATCCAGTGGCGGTCGGCGCCGACGCCGGTGACGATCTCCGAGCAGGCGACCGGGGTGACCGAGGGGAAGCTGGAGACGCAGTCCTCGACCAGCACGCCGCGCTCGACCAGCGCCCCGAAGCTCGGCGCGCGGCCTTCGTCGATCGCCCGCCGCAACATGTCGGTGCGCAGCGAGTCGACGTAGGTGAGGATCAGCTTCTTGCGGCGCTCGCCGGGCATCGCTCGCTCAGATGATCCCGGACGGCGTGTCTCGGCCGCCCGGACCGGTCAGCGGAGGACGCGGAGGCCGGCGTGTTTGCGCTGCGCGCGGCGATGGCGCGACCAACCGAGCCAGGCCAGCGCGATCGCGACGAGGATGATCAGGATCGGCACCAGCAGGGCGATCGCGAGGACGATCAGCGCGGCCAGGGCGACGATGAACCCGAGCGCCCCGGCGCCGCTCCCCTGCCGCCGTGAGGCACCGGAGACGAGATCGGAGATCACCAGGCAAGCGGCGCCCGCGCCGACCAAGGCGAGCAGCGCGCCGACGACCCCGTCGACCAGGAAGCCGACGACGAGGCCGACGATCGCTGCGACCAGAACCATCCGCCCACGGGCGCCGCCGGTGGTGCCGGTGGTGCCCGCAAGCATGCCGATCGCGATGCCGATACCGATGTCCTGCAAGAGATGCACGGCCCGGAAACCTAACGCGGCGGGCCGCTCGGCCGCAATCCGGCACACTTCTGGGATGACCGAGGTCCCGCAACCGCCGCACAAACGCCGCGCCCACACCTCCACGCGCGACCTCGAGCGTTACGCCGGGCTCTTCGCCGAGCGCACCACGGTGATGCGCTCCTCGGCGATGCGCGACCTGATGGCGGTCACCGCGCGTCCGGAAGTGATCTCGCTGGCGGGCGGGCTCCCGGACACCTCGACCTTCCCGCCGGAGAGCCTCGCCGCGCAGATGAGTCGGATCGCCGCGGAGTCCGCGGCGGCGGCCCTGCAGTACGGACCGACCGAGGGGTTCGACGAGACCAAAGACTGCATCGTCGAGGTGATGGCGGCCGAGGGGATGCTGCCCGATCCCGACGACATCGTCGTCACCACCGGCGGCCAGCAGGCGATCGACCTGGTCACCAAGACGCTGGTCGATCCCGGCGACGTGGTGATCTGCGAGGCGCCCACCTACCCCGGCGCGGTGCCGGTCTTCTGCAGCTACCAGGCCGATGTGCGCCAGGTCGAGATGGACGCCGACGGGATGCGGATCGACCTGCTCGAAGAGCTGTTGAAGGAGCTGCGGGCCGAAGGGCGACGGCCGAAGTTCATCTACACGGTGCCGAGCTTCCAGAACCCGGCCGGGGTCACACTCTCGCTCGAGCGCCGCGTGCGCCTGGTCGAGCTGGCGCAGGAGCACGAGCTGCTGGTGATCGAGGACAACCCCTACGGGCTGCTCCGCTACGGCGGCGAGGCGCCGGCGCCGCTCTACCAGTTGGACGGCGGCGACTTCGTCGTCTATCTGGGGACCCTCTCGAAGATCCTCTCCCCCGGCATCCGGCTCGGCTGGGTCGTCGCACCGCCGCCGGTGACGGAGAAGATCGTCCTCGGCAAGGGCGCCGCCGACCTCTGCACCTCCACCCTGACCCAGTTCTTCGTCCGCCAGTACTTCTCCGAAGGTGGGTGGCGCCGCTATGTCGGCGATCTCGTCGAACTCTACAGGGGCCGGCGCGACACGATGCTGGAGGCGCTCGCCGAGCACTTCCCGAGCGCCGCGACCTGGACCGAGCCCGACGGCGGCCTCTTCATCTGGGCGACGCTGCCGGAGTACATCGACACCGAAGACCTGCTGGCGAAGGCATTGCGGTCCGATGTGGCGTTCGTGCCGGGAGCGGCGGCTTATGTGGACGGGCGCGGCAAGAACTCCATGCGTCTCAACTTCAGCGGGGTGGGCGACGAAGAGATCCGCGAGGGGATCGCGCGGATCGGTCGCGTGATCGACGAACAGGTCCGGTTGTACGAGACGCTGGCACCCACTCCCGGCGCGCCCGGACGCGAAGCGGAGGACGTGCCGGTCGATCAGGCACGACGGAATCCGCGCCCGTCACAGTCTGATTCCTCGGAAGCGGATTCCGTCGTGGTCCCCCTGAGACGAACCGGGCGCCGGTGAGAGTGGTCGTACTCAAGGGTGGCCGGTCCCTCGAGCGCGGCGTCTCGCTCCGCTCCGCCGCCCGGGTCGAGGACGCGCTCGACCGGCTCGGCCACGAGGTGGTGCCGATCGACGTCGGTGCCGATCTCGTCAAACGCCTGCGCGCCGAGCGGCCGGATGTCGCCTTCGTCGCCATGCACGGGGTCGGTGGCGAGGACGGGACCGCGCAGGAGCTGCTGGAGATCCTCGGCATCCCCTTCACCGGCCCGGATGCGGCCGCCTGCGCCCGCTGCATCGACAAGGTGCTGGCGAAGGCGGCGATGCGAGCGGCGGGCATCCCGACGCCGGACTCCTTCGCCTTCACCCAGACCGCCTTCCGTGAGCTCGGGGCCGCCGACGCGCTCACCGAGCTCGAGGGCGCGCTCGGCTTCCCGCTCGTGGTCAAGCCGAGCCGCGGCGGCTCCTCGCTGGGGATCAAGTTCGCGGCCGCCGCGGCCGAGGTGCCCGGCGCGCTCGTCGCCGCCTTCTCCTACGACGACCGCGTGCTGCTCGAGCGCTTCGTCGCGGGCCGCGAGCTGGCGGTCAGCGTGCTCGGCACCGAGCCGCTGCCGATCGTCGAGGCGATCCCGGCCGAGGGCGACCGCTACGACTTCGAGGCCCGCTACGAGATCGGCCGTACCCGCTTCGTCTGCCCGGCTGACCTCTCCCCCACCGAGCGTGCCGCGGTCACCGATGCTGCCCTCGCCACCTGCAAGGCGCTCGGCTGCGAGGGCTTCGCCCGCGTCGACCTGATCCTCGCCGCCGACGGTCCGTGGGTGCTCGAGGCGAACGCGATCCCCGGCCTCACCGACACCAGCCTCCTCCCCCAGGCCGCCGAGGCGGCCGGGATGTCCTTCGAGGAATTAGTGGAGCGGATACTCCACTTGGCGCTATCGCCTGCGGGCGTTTCCTAGGAATCGCCGGCGGCGAAGTCGTCGGGGGATACCTCGTCGAGGAACTCTTTGAATTTGTCGACCACTTCCTCGGTGTCCTCGACCTCGTGCTCGAACTCGATCGCCGACTCCTCGATGACCTCCTCGGCGGCGAAGATCGGGGCGGCGACACGGACCGCCAGGGCGAGCGCGTCGGAGGGGCGCGAGTCGATCTCGATTTCCGAGCCACCGACCGAGACCGTGATCGAGGCGTAGAAGGTGTTGTCGCGCAGTTCCGTGACCGCCACCCGCTCGCATTTCGCGTCGAGGTTCTCCAGCATGTCGGAGAGCAGATCGTGGGTCATCGGCCGCGGGGTCGAGGCGCCTTGCAGCTTCATCAGGATCGCCGCCGCCTCGGGGTGTCCGATCCAGATCGGCAGGAAGCGGTTGCCATCGACCGTCTTCAAGAGCACGATCGGCTGCTTGCCGACCATGTCGAAGCTGACGCCGTAGATCTGCATCTGCTGCAAGTGAGGCTCCCGCCGTACGTGGTCTGAGACCGAAAGTGTACGTGGCCGATGGGCGATCCTGGATTCGAACCAGGGACCTCGTCCTTATCAGAGACGCGCTCTAACCAACTGAGCTAATCGCCCGGGGACGGCGATGATAGCGGCGCGACGGAGAGCGGCTCACTTGCCCCGGCGGCGCAGCTCGCGGGCCAGCTCGTGGGCTTCGCGGAGGTCGTCGAAGCGGAGCTCGACGACGATGCCGGTGCCGCGGGCACGGACGGCAACCTCGCGACCGAGGGCCGACTCGAGCGCGTCGGTCGCATCGTCGAAGGCGGCACGCTGGTCGGGGTCGGCGGCAGCTTTCCTCGGCCTTGCCTTTGGCTGGCTGGCCAGCCGAACACGGTTCTCGGTCTCGCGGACCGACCAGCCCCCCGCCGCGGCCTCGCGGCCGAGACGCCTGCGGACATCGTTGCCGTTGGCGGCGAGAAGGGCGCGGCCGTGGCCCTCGCTGAGCTCGCCGGACTGCAACAGGTCGAGCGTCTCGTCGGGCAGCTCGAGCAGGCGGATCAGGTTCGAGACGGCGGGGCGGCTGCGGCCGACGCGGCGGGCAAGCTCCTCTTTGGTCAGGCCGAGGTCCTCGACCAGGGCGGCGCAGGCTTTCGCCTCCTCGACCGGATTCAGATCCTCGCGCACCATGTTCTCGATCAGCGCCGCCTGCAGCCGCTCCGGCTCGGCCTGGTCGCGGGCGACCACCGGGACCTTCTCGATCCCGGCCTGCTGGGCGGCGCGCCAACGGCGCTCGCCGGCGACCAGCTCGTAGCTACCGTCGGCGAGGGGGCGGACGAGCAGCGGCTGGACCACCCCTGAGACCTCGATCGATGCGGCGAGGGCGGCGAGGGCCTCCGGGTCGAAGTGGGTGCGGGGCTGGCTCGGGTTCGGCTTGATCAGGCTGACCGGCAGTTCGAGCAGCTCGCCGGTGGCGGCGTCGGCCGGGGTCTCGGGCAGGATCGCGGCGAGGCCGCGGCCGATCCCGGCGCGGCGGCGGGTCCCGCTAGCCACGGGCGGCGAGCTCCTGGGTCAACGCGCGATATGCATCCGCGCCGCGCGAGGTGGGTGCGTGCTCGGTCACCGGCAGACCATAACTGGGGGACTCGGCGACCCTGACGCTGCGCGGGATCACCGTCTCGAAGACCATCCCGGGGAAATGGGTGCGCAGCTCGGCCTCGACGTCCTGGGCCAGTCGCGTGCGCTCGTCGTACATGGTGATGACCAAACCCGAAACCTCCAGTCGAGGGTTCAACTGGCGCCGGATCAGGCCCAAGGTCTCGAGAAATTGGACAAGCCCCTCGAGCGCCAGGTACTCCGCCTGCACCGGCACTATGACGCGGTCGGCGGCCACCAAGGCGTTGACCGAGACGGGGCCGAGCGAGGGTGGGCAGTCGAGGAAGGTGCGGGCGAAGCGCTCGCGGACCGGGCCGAGACGGTCGCGCAGGCGGGTCTCGGAGCCCTCGATGCGGGGGAGCTCGATCGCGGCGCCAGCGAGATCGCGGTTGGCCGGGACCAGCCAGAGGTTGTCGGGGCCGGCGGGGCGGGCCGCGGCGGCGACCTCGGTGTCACCGGTGAGGCAGTCGTAGGAGGACGGGTGGGCGTCGCGGTCGGCGCCCAGCGCGACCGTCGCGTTGCACTGCGGATCGAGGTCGACGAGCAGCGTCTGCTCGCCTTCGGCGGCGCTGCAGGAGGCCAGGTTGACGGCGCTGGTCGTCTTGCCGACACCGCCCTTCTGGTTCGCGATCGCGTAGACGGTCCCCATCGAGCGCCCAGACTAGATGGTTGATTCCACGCAACCGCGGGAGGTCGGATAGCCTGGGCGCGTGTCCGACCTGGCCGACTGGCCCGATTCGCCTGCCGAGCGCGCCCGTGAGCTGGTCGAGGGAGTGCTCGACGAGCTCGACCTCGATGGCGACGTGGAGATCGAGGAGGACGACGAGCGGATCGTCGTCACCGTCGCCGGCAACGACGACTACGGCCTCCTGATCGGCAAACGCGGCCAGACCATCGACGCCCTGCAGTTGCTCTGCTATCAGGCGGCCTTCCGCGGCCTGCGCGACCGCAAACGGGTGGTCGTCGACGCGGCGGGCTACCGAGGCCGGCGGCGGGAGACGCTGGAGAGCCGTGCCGACCGTGCCGCCGAGCAGGCGCTGACCAACAACCGCGTGGTCGAGATGGACCCGATGAGCGCCCAGGAGCGGCGTGTGGTCCACGAAAGACTGAAGGGCCGCTCCGGGGTCGAGACCTACAGCGAGGGCGACGAGCCCCACCGCTGCGTGATCGTCGCGCCGCTCGTCTCCGAGTGAGCGCCGACCCGGCGGCGTCCCTCACCCCGGCGGCGCGCCGGTCACTGGAGACCGTGCTCGCGCTGCTCGCCGAGGAGCGCGCCTCGGTCAGCTCCGTGGTGGACGAGCGCGCCTGGCGGGTCCACGTCGTCGACAGCCTCACCGGACTCGAGGTCGCGGAGCTGGCAGGGGCGCGGCGGATCGCCGATATCGGCTCTGGAGCAGGCTTTCCCGGCCTCGTCCTGGCCGCCGCGCTGCCCGATGCGAAGGTCGACCTGATCGAGTCGGTCGGCCGCAAGACGGCCTTCATCGCCCGGGCGGCGGAGACCGCCGGCATCCCCAACGCCTTCGCGATCACGGCCCGCGCCGAGGACGTCGCCCGCGATGAATCCGCCCGCGAGTCCTACGACGTCGTCACCGCCCGCGCCGTCGGCCGCCTCTCGACCCTCGCCGAGCTCGCCTCGCCCCTGCTCCGCGAAGGCGGCGTCCTGGTCGCCTGGAAGGGCCGTCGAGATGTCGACGAAGAAGCCCAGATGGAGCACGCGACCGAGTCCTTGGCCATGCGCCCCGAGTCGGTCCTCGATGTCGGAGGCCGGGCCGGCTCCGAGCACCGCCACCTCCACGTGATCCGCAAGTCCGCCCCGACCCCGTCCAACCTCCCCCGCAAGTCCGGCCTTGCCAAGAAGCGCCCCTTCGGCTGACAGGTCGCCGGTCTCGGTCGTCCTTTGGCCCGCCGCCCGATCCGCGGTCGACCCTAGGCCCGTCTACCGGGCCCAAGGACGACCGCGCCCCCAAACCCCCGGAGCTCGCCCGCAGCTTCCCCCGAGTAAGGGGCTCACCCCGAGCCCTTTCCACGGCCTGCAGAGGGGGTTCTGGCCCTCTCCGAACGGCTTGTAACGAGGGGTCGGCCGAGACTCCTCGCCAGTCCGGAGCACCCCCCACCCCCGAGTTTGAGAGAGGAGAGGGCCAGAACCCCCTCCCCGGGAGCTCCACCAAAAAGGGCCCCCACCAAGGGAGCCCTTTTACCTTCGTCTCTTCTTTTTTTTCGGCGGTTTAGGCGGCGGTTTCGCGGCCCGTTTTTCCTCCGGCGTGGCCACATGCGGCGCCGGGATCACTTTGTTGATCACCAACCCTTGGCCGATCGTCCAGATGTTGGTGGTGATCCAGTAGAGGATCAGACCGGCGGGGAAGTTGATCACGAAGGGGACGAAGACCAACGGCAGGATGAACATCATCGTCCGCTGCGATTTGTCGGCGGTGACCGACATGAAGAAGCCGGAGGCGAGCTGGGTCCCGACGTAGAGGACGATCAGGGTGATCAGTTCCGCGCCATGGGCCGAGGCGGTCAGATCGTTGATGAAGAGGAAGGAGGCGTGCCCTGCCGTTTCGCAGCCTTCAGGGAGGCCGAGGTTGGAGCAGATGTCCTTCGGGAGCTCGTGGCGAAGCGTGTAGAAGAGGGTGATGAAGACCGGAAGCTGCGCCACGAGCGGGATGCAGGAGGCGAACGGGTTGACTTTGTTCTCTTTGTAGAAGCGCATCATTTCCTGCTGCATGCGCTGTTTGTCGTTTTTGTATTTCTCCTGCAGTTCCTTGATCTGCGGCTGCAGGGCCTGCATCGCCCGCATGCCTTTCAGCTGTTTGTAGGTGAGCGGGATCAGGATCGCCCGCGTGCAGACCGTGATCGCGATGATCGACATCCCCCAGGAAAGGCCGACGTTGTCGTGGAAGAACTTGAGGACCGCGTTGGCTACGTCGATCAGGGGTTGCAGGATGTTGGCGTCCGGCACCATCATGGGCGCGCCTCACCGTGGTAGTCGGCCGGATGGATGTGGCCGAGACCGCGCAGGGTGAAGTGATCCGGCACGGGATCGAAGCCGCCGTGGCTGAATGGATTGCAGCGGAGAAGGCGCCAGGAGGCCAAGAGGAAGCCGCGGATGACACCGAAGCGTTCGACCGACTCGACGGCATAGGCGGAGCAGGTCGGCTCGTAGCGGCAACGGCGCGGTCGAGCCGGGGAGATCCAGCGCTGATAGGCCCGCAGCGGGGCCAACGCGATCTGTTTCACGTGAAACGGGTCCGCGGGCTTTCCTGCAGAGCGTTTCACGTGGAACGCCCTCCGCCGAAGCTGGCGTCCATCGCCTCTTCGAGGGACCTGGTGACGCCCGCCGTCCCTTCCTTCTCGATCAACCCGCCGATGTCGGCGCGGGCGACGATCACGAAGTCATGCTTGTCCGGCAGCCGGTCGGACAGCGACCAGAAGGCTTCTCGCAGGGTGCGCTTGACCTTGTTGCGGTCGACCGACCCGCCCACCTTCCGAGATACGGACACGCCCAGCCTCACCTCTTCGCGCTGCTCGTCAGGGCGCGGGAACGTGTAGAGGACGAGGTAGCGGGTCGCATGCGATGAGCCATCCCGATAGACGCGGTCGAACTCGCCGCTGCGCGAGAGCCGACGGCGTTTCGACGGCATCGGCACTCAGGGGGTGAGGCGCTTCCGACCTTTGCGCCGGCGACGCTTCAGCACGGCGCGGCCACCGCGGCTGCTCATGCGAGCGCGGAATCCGTGGGTCTTGGCCCGCTTCCGCTTCTTGGGCTGGTAGGTGCGCTTCATTGCCGGCGAGAGTATAGGGACACCCGGCAAAATCTTTTCCGCGGCATTTGCGGTTGGTCGGGTTCCCCCAGCAAATCGCGGCGCTATCGTCGCCGCCCCCGGTGCCTGACGACTCCTCCCCAACAGACCTCGACGCCCTCTGGCGGAACGTCCAGAAACGGCTGCGAGAGTCGGTCCCGGAGTCCACCTATCACCTCTGGCTGGAACCGCTGAAACCGATCGGCGCCGACTCCGACACGCTCTACCTCGAAGCTCCCGAGAGCATCCGGGCCTGGACGGAGCGCCGCTACGCCGGGCTGATCGCCGCAGCGCTGGCCGAGTCGGGTGTTGAGCCGACCCGGGTCAGCTTCGCGGCTCCCGAGGAGGTCGCCGAGACTGTCGCGGCTCCCGAGCTCAACCCGAGCTACACCTTCGATCGCTTTGTCATCGGCCCCGGCAACCGCCTCGCGCACGGGGCGGCACTGGCCGTCGCCGAGACGCCCTCGGAGGCCTACAACCCGCTCTTCCTCCACGGCCCACCCGGGCTGGGCAAGACGCATCTGTTGGCGGCGATCGCCAACTACCTGCGTGACAACGCCCCTGGGCTTCGTGTCCGCTACACGACTGCCGAGTCCTTCACCAACGAGTTCGTCGGCGCGCTCCGTTCCACCGGCCCCGAGGCCTTCAAGGCGCGCTACCGGGACATCGACGTGCTGCTGATCGACGACGTCCAGTTCCTCGAGGGCAAGCCGGCCACCGAGGAGGAGTTCTTCCACACCTTCAACGCGCTGTATGAGGCCGGGAGCCAGCTGGTCCTCTCCGCCGATCGGATACCGAGCGAGCTGTCGACCCTCGCCTCGCGGCTGCGCGACCGCTTCGAGTGGGGCCTGACCGTCGCCGTCGAGCCGCCCAACCTGGCGACCCGACTCACCGTCCTGCGCCATCTGGTCGAGGAGGCCGGGATCGAGATCGCCGACGCCGGGGCTCTCTCCGAGCTCGCCAACCGGATCGACGCCAACGTACGGCAGCTGCACGGCGCCTTGACCCGCGTGATCGCCCACGCCTCACTGCTCGCGAGGCCACTCAGCTCCGAGCTGATCGCCGAGGTCATCCCCGGCACGACGCGCAGCGCCCAGGCGATCTCGGTCGAGGAGATCCAGCAGCAGGTGGCCGAACGCTTCGGCATCTCGCGCGCCGAGTTGATCGGCGGCAGCCGCGCCGCCACCCCCCTCCGCGCCCGTCATGTGGCCATCTATCTGACCCGCGAGATGACCGACCTCTCACTGCCACAGATCGGTCGCCTCTACGGAGGTCGCGATCACACCACCGTCCTCAACAGCCTGCGACGGGTCGAAGCGAGCCTCGGCGAGGACGAGATCCTCAGCAAGAAGGTCGCCGAGTTACGCACATCCATCCACAACCCCGCCGCCGGTTGAGGCAGGACGGCCGCCGTCGCTGCAAGAATCCACGCCCGCCCACAGCCTCCTCCACAGGCCGCTTTCGGCCTTGCGTGGCGGAATAGTCTTCGATCCATCCTCTTTCCACAGGAACTAACTCAACTCCACAAGGCAATCTCTTGAAGCTCACGACCAAACGGGAAGAACTCGTCTCCAAGCTCTCCACCGTCTCACGGGCCGTATCGACGCGGGCCGCCACGCAGGCTCTTTCCGGGGTGCTGCTGGAGGCCGCCGACGGATCGGTGACCCTCTCCGCCACCGACCTCGACCTCGGCCTGCGCACCACCGTCCAGGCTTCCGTCGAGAGCCCGGGATCGGTCCTCCTCCCCGGCCGGCTGCTGGCGGAGGTCGCCCGCTCCCTGGCCGACGACACGGTTGAGATCGAGACCCGCGAGGCCGAGCGCGACGTCGAGATCGCCAGCGGCAGCTCGCGCTTCCACCTGCGGGTACTGCCCGCCGAGGACTTCCCGAACCTGCCCGCCACCGATGGCGCCGAGCCGATCCGTATCCCGGCCCCCGCCCTGGCCGAGGGGATCGACCTGGTCGCCCGGGCGGCGTCGCGCGACGACATGCGCCCCGTCCTGACCGGGGTCTTCGTCACCGCCTCCGGTGCCGAGATGACGATGGTCGCCACCGACTCCTACCGGCTCGCGGTCAAGCGGACTGAGCTCGAGTCGCCGCTCAGCGGCGAGATCGAGGCCAACATCCCGGCCCGGGCCCTGCGGGAGCTGGCCCGGATCCTGACCACCGAGGGCGCCGCGGAGGCTGCGATCGTCCTGCAGCCCAACCAGGCGATCTTCGAGGCGGGCTCTATCACCCTGACCACGCGTCTGATCGAGGGTCAGTTCCCGAACTTCCGCCAGCTCCTGCCGGAGTCCTACGAGCACGACGTGCGGCTGCCGCGCTCCGAGTTCCTCGACGTGGCGCGGCGGATCAGCCAGCTTGCGCAACGCAACGCGCCGCTGCGCTTCTCCTTCGAGCCGGGAGAGCTGACTATCTCGGCCGAGACGCCGGACGTGGGCGACGCGCGTGAGACGATGCCCGCCGCCTTCGAGGGCGAGCCGATGGCGATCGGCTTCAACCCCGAGTACCTGCGCGAGGGGATCGAAAGCGTGGCCGGCGACGAGGTGCTGCTGCGGCTGATCTCACCGCTGCGGCCGGGGCTGATGCAGCCGGTCGAGAACGAGGACTTCCGTTACCTCGTGATGCCGATCCGTCTGAACGTATAGGCAGCCGGGGCGCGCCGGTGCTGGTCACCGCGATCGAAGCCCGCCCGCTGCGCAGCCTCGAGCGGGTCCGGGTGGCGCTCGGGCCGGGGATCGTCAGCGTCGTCGGACCGAACGGCGTCGGTAAGACGAACCTGGTCGAGGCGCTCTACTTCGCGCTCACCGGCCGCTCGTTCCGCACCTCCGATCGGCGGGAGCTGATCCCGTTCGGGGAGAGCCTGGCGCGGGCCGAGGCGACGATCCGTGACGAGGACGGGATCGAGCAGCGGCTGCTCGCCTCGGTGAGCAGGACCGAAGGGAGGCGGCATCTGCTCGACGGTCAGGCCGTCGACCCGGCCACCATCGCCCGCGCCCGCCCGCCCGTGGCGGTCTTCGCCCCCGACCGCCTCAGTCTCGTGAAGGGACCCCCGGCCGAGCGGCGCGCTCATCTCGATGGCTTCCTCGCCGCCCGTTGGCCGGCCCGGAGCGAGCTGCGCAAGCTCTTCGGACAGGCACTTGCGCAGCGCAACGCGATGGTCGCCCGGGTCGCGGCGGGCCATGGCTCACCCGATGCCCTCGACGTCTGGGACGCCGGCGTCGCCGACGCTGCGGCGCCATTGATCGCGGCGCGGGCCGAGGCGGTCGCCGAGCTCGCTCCCGCGTTCGCGACGGCGCTGGCGGAGTTGGGGCTCGAGGACGGGGAGCTGTCCTACGCGCCGCGGGCGGAAGGCGGCGCGGAGGAGATCCAGGTCGGCCTGCGCGAGCGACGCGACGCCGATCTGAAGCTCGGTCGCAGCTCCTGGGGACCGCACCTCGATGAGGTGAAGCTCAGCGCCGGAGGCCGGGCGTTGCGCAGATACGGCTCCCAGGGACAACAGCGGGCCGCCCTGCTCGCGCTCCTCTTCGCCGAGCGTGAGGCGCTGCTGGCGGCGAGGCGCGTCACCCCGTTGTTGCTGCTCGACGACGTGATGAGCGAGCTCGATCCAGGCCGGCGGGAGTTGCTCGTCGTCCGTCTGGCCGCCGGTGGACAGACGCTGATCACCGCCGCCGACGAAGAGTCGCTGCCGGGCGTGGCGCGGGAGGCGCTGGTGCAGATGCCGAGCGCAGGTGTGGTCCTCGGCGACGCCGGCGAATCCGGCGCGCAGGCGGCGTGACCCGCCGCCGCGCCCCCCGTCAGGCTGGCGAGGCCTTCCGCGTGGCGCGTGACCGCGCCGCGCCGCGGACCGGGTTGGCGGCTGCCCAGGCGGCGTGGTCCGACGCCGTCGGCGAGGCCATCGCGGCGGTCGCGACACCCGTCTCCGAGCGCGCCGGGACGCTGACTGTGGAGTGTGCCGACGGCGTCTGGGCCGAGGAGCTCGACCTGATGCAGGATCGGCTGCTCGGACAGCTTCGCGAGGCGCTGGGGGAGAGGGCTCCGCGAGCGCTCAGCTTCCGCGTGGCGAGAGGTCTTTAACTCGTCACAATTTTTCCACGATTTGCAGGGAAATTGGCACTCGGAGCGCTTGGCTACGGGGGCTCCAACTGGTATTCTTATGGCAACTCGCCTGAAGCCCCGACAACGCGTGGAGGAAGACTCCCGGCGTCGGGGCTTTTCAGTGTCAACGGAAGGACCTTCTTGCCTGAGAAAAAAGCCAAAGCCGACGCCTCCTACGGCGCCGCGGACATCACGGTCCTGGAGGGCCTCGAAGCGGTCCGCAAACGCCCCGGGATGTACATCGGCTCGACCGGCCCCCGCGGCCTCCACCACCTGGTCTACGAGATCGTCGACAACTCGGTCGACGAGGCGCTGGCCGGCTACTGCGACGCGGTCACGATCGTCATCCACCCCGACAACAGCGTCACGGTGGGGGACGACGGCCGCGGCATCCCGGTGGGGACGATGGAGAAAGAGGGCCGGCCGGCGGCCGAAGTGGTGCTCACCGTGCTCCATGCGGGCGGCAAGTTCGGAGATGGCGGTGGCTACAAGGTGTCGGGTGGCCTTCACGGCGTCGGCTCCTCGGTCGTCAACGCGCTCTCCGAGCGCCTGCACCTGAAGATCCAGACCGACGGGGCGGTCTGGGAGCAGGACTACGAGCGCGGCAAACCGCTGACCAAGCTGGAGAAGGGCGCGCCCAGCGACCAGCACGGCACCGAGATCACCTTCCTGCCGGACCTGGAGATCTTCGAAGACATCGAGTACGACTTCCAGACGCTCGCCGAGCGGATGCGCGAGACGGCGTTCCTCACCCGCGGCCTGAAGATCGAACTGACCGACGAACGCGGCGAGGGCCAGAGCGTGACCTTCCAGTACGACGGCGGCATCGAGGACTTCGTCACCCACCTCAACGCCAACAAAGAGACGCTGCAGAAGAAGCCGATCTACTTCGAGGGTGAAAAAGAGGACGGCGAAGTCGAGATCGCCATGCAGTGGAACAACTCCTACCAGGAGTCGATCTTCAGCTTCGCCAACAACATCAACACCCACGAGGGCGGCACCCACCTGTCCGGCTTCCGGGCCGCGCTGACCCGCACGCTGAACGCCTACGCGCGGGCCAAAGGGCTGCTCAAAGAGAAAGACGAGAACCTCTCCGGCGAGGACGTTCGCGAGGGATTGACCGCGGTGATCTCTGTGAAGCTCCACGACCCGCAGTTCGAGGGCCAGACCAAGACCAAACTCGGCAACCCGCCGATCAAAAGCCTGGTCGAGGAGACGGTCAACCGCAAACTCGCCGAGTTCCTCGACGAGAACCCGCCCGAGGCGAAACGGGTCATCTCCAAGTCGATCGACGCCGCCCGCGCCCGCGCCGCGGCGCGCAAAGCACGCGACCTGACGCGCAAGTCGGCACTCGAGAACTCGACCCTCCCCGGCAAGCTCGCCGACTGCACGGTCAAGGACCCGAGCCTCGCCGAGATCTTCGTGGTCGAGGGCGATTCCGCCGGTGGCTCGGCGAAGCAGGCCCGCGATCGAAACACGCAGGCGGTGCTGCCGCTGCGGGGCAAGATCATCAACGTCGAGAAGAGCCGCATCGACAAAGTCCTGGCCAACAACGAGATCCAGGCGCTGATCACGGCGATCGGGACCGGGGTCCACGACGAGTTCAACATCGAGGACGCCCGGTACCACAAGATCGTGATGGCGACCGACGCGGATGTCGACGGAGCCCACATCCGCACCTTGGTCCTCACCTTCCTCTACCGGCAGATGCCGGAGCTGATCGAGAAGGGCTACGTCTACATCGCCAAACCGCCGCTCTATCGCGTGAAACAGGGGAACCAGGAGACCTACCTGGAGCGCGAGTCCGAACTGGAAGAGCTGCTCCTGCGCGACAAGCTCGAGCAGTTCGAGGTGACCGACGCGTCCGGGGAGAGCCGCAAGCTGACCGCGAGCCGCTGGCAGGCCTACATCCGGCGCTCGAAAGAGTACGAGGGGTGGGGCTCCTCGCTGCAGGCCGACTTCGGCCATGAAGTCGTCCGCTTCCTCGAGGAGTCGAACCTGCTCGACGAGGGGGTGGCGACGCTGCCCGCCGCCAAGACGCTGCTCGAAAAGAAGGCGCCCGAGGGCGAGCCGTTCGACACCGAGGTGCTGAGCGCGACCGATGACCTCGTGGTGGTCAAGGCGACCTCACGGGGCAGCGGTCTCGCCCGCACCCATCGTCTGCCGCGCGAGCTGTTCGAGGACAACGACTACCGCAAGTTCGCCGAGGTCCACGCCACGTTGATCAAACAGGTCGGTCGACCCCCGTTCAGGGTGACCCGGGGCGACAAAGAGACCGTCTCGCTCTCGTTCGAGGGATTGCGCGGTGCGGTGTTGGAGCTCGCCCGCCAGGGCGCGACCGTGACGCGCTTCAAGGGGCTGGGCGAGATGAACCCGAAACAGCTGCGCGAGACGACGATGGACCCCTCGACCCGGACGCTGGCCCAGGTGACGCTCGAAGACGCGACCGCCGCCGACACCATCTTCTCGATGCTGATGGGCGATCAGGTCGGCCCGAGGCGAGAGTTCATCGAGTCACATGCGAAAGAGGTGAAGTTTCTAGATGTGTAGCGCTCCGAAAACCAAGCAGGTCGGTGGACGCAGGGAGCGAGGTGAGGGGAGCGCATCAGCGATGCGTGACCCGATCCGAGTCGACCGAGGACGCCGAGATGCGCCGGTTTGCAGGAGCGCCGGCTAGTGGCTGCGCATGATGTGCTGAGCGGCGGCAACATCGAAGAGCGCGGGCTCGAGCAGGAGATGCGTTCGTCGTACCTCGACTACGCGATGAGCGTGATCGTCGGGCGGGCGCTCCCCGACGTGCGGGACGGGTTGAAGCCGGTGCACCGCCGCGTGCTCTACTCGATGCACGACCTCGGCCTGCAGCCGACCCGGTCGTACCGTAAGTGCGCCTTCATCGTCGGCGAGGTGATGGGCAAGTACCACCCGCATGGCGACTCGGCGATCTACGACACGCTGGTGCGGATGGCGCAGGACTTCTCCCTGCGTTACCCACTGGTCGACGGTCAGGGCAACTTCGGCTCGATCGACGACGATCCGGCGGCGGCGATGCGGTACACCGAGGCGCGGATGGCGCGCATCGCGACCGAGATGCTGCGCGACATCGACGCCGACACCGTCGACTTCGGTCCGAACTACGACGAAAAGACCCAGGAACCGCTGGTCCTCCCGTCGCGCTTCCCGAACCTGCTGGTCAACGGGACCTCGGGGATCGCGGTCGGCATGGCGACCAACATGCCGCCCCACAATCTGCGCGAGGTCGCCGGCGCGGTGACCGCCTACATCGACGATCCCGGCATCGACCTCGACGGGCTGATGGCGCACATCAAGGGCCCCGATTTCCCCGGCGGCGGGCTGATGAGCCGGGCCGGGATACGCGATGCCTACGCGTCCGGGCGCGGCAGCATCAAAGTGCGCGCCCGCGCCCACGTCGAGCCGCTGAAAGGGGGCAAGGAGGCGATCATCGTCACCGAGCTCCCCTTCATGGTGAAGAAGGGCGGCGAAGCGGGGCTGATCTCGAAGATCGCCGAGCTCGCCCGTGACCGCAAACTCGAGGGCATCTCCGATCTCCGCGACGAGAGCGACGAACGCTCCGGCATGCGGCTTGTGATCGAGCTCAAACGCGGCGGCCCGCCGGCGAAGGTCGTCCTCAACAACCTCTACAAAAAAACGGCGATGCAGTCGACCTTCGGCGCCAACATGGTGGCGCTGGTCGACGGCGTCCCGCGCACGCTCAGCCTGCGCGAGCTGATCGAGCATTACGTCGAGCACCAGCGGGAAGTCGTCACCCGCCGGACGCAGTACGAACTGCGCCGTGCCGAGGCGCGTGCCCACATCCTCGAGGGCCTGCTGGTCGCGCTCGACAACCTCGATGCGGTGATCAAACTGATCCGCTCCTCGTCCGATCCGGACGTGGCGCGCGAGGAGCTGATGGCCCAGTTCGAGCTCTCGCGCGAGCAGGCCCAGGCGATCCTCGACATGCGCCTGCAGCGACTGACCGCGCTCGAGGCGGACAAGGTCCGCGCCGAGCACGCCGACCTGATGGAGCGGATCGGTGAACTGCGGGCGATCCTCGGCGACGAGTCGCGGGTGATGGGCCTGGTCAAGGAGGAGCTGGCCGAAATCGTCGAGTCATACGGCGACGAACGGCGCACCGAGATCGCCGCCTTCGAGGGTGAGGTCGGGATCGAGGACATGATCGCCGACCAGCAGATGGTGATCTCGCTGACCGCCTCCGGCTACGTCAAGCGGCTGCCGCTGGCGACCTACCGCCAGCAGAACAGAGGCGGCGTCGGGGTTATGGGGATGAACATGAAAGAGGACGACTACATCGCCCACCTCCACATCAGCTCGACGCATGACTTCCTCTTGTTCTTCACCAACCGCGGCAAGGTGTACCGGACGAAGGTGTACGAACTGCCGGAGGGCTCGCGCACTTCGAAAGGCTCGAGCCTGCGCAACGTGCTGCCGCTACAGGAGGACGAGCGGGTGATGGCGGTGATCCCGACGCGGGACTTCAAGGAGAACCGCTACCTCGTCTTCGCCACCGCCGACGGTCTCGTGAAGAAGACCGAATTCCTCGCCTACAACACGCCGATCCGCGCTGACGGGATCATCGCGATCAAGGTGCGACCCGGCGACGAGCTGGTCCAGGTCCGCCTCACCTCGGGCGAAGACGACATCCTGATGGTGTCCCATTCCGGCCACGCCGCCCGCTTCTCCGAGGAGCTGGTGCGACCGATGGGGCGCGACACGAGCGGGATCAAAGGCATGAACGTGAGCGGCAAAGACAATCGCGTGCTCGCGATGGACATCGCCCGCAACGACACCGAGCTGTTCGTAGTCACCGAGAACGGCTACGGCAAGCGCACCCCGGTCTCCGACTATCCGGTCAAGGGTCGCGGCACGAAAGGAGTCCTCACGGCGAAGCTGACCGAGAAGAAGGGCGGCCTCGCCGGCGCTCTGATCGTCAACCCGCACCAGGATCTCCTCTTCATCTCCCAGAACGGGATGGTTCAGCGCACCGGCGTCGAGGGCATCTCCCAGATGGGTCGCTCGACCCAAGGGGTGAAGGTGATGAACATCAAGGACGACGACCGAGTCTCCGCCGTCGCCCTGGTGGTCGAGTCCGAGGACAACTCCGCCCCGGTGGAAGAAGACGTCTCAGCGGATCAGATCGAGATCGATGCGTCTGCTGACGGTGCGGGTGAGGATGGCGCGGGCGAAGATGGGTCGGCTGAGTAGCTGATCTGTTCTTGGTGGGGGAGGGGTCTTGGGGGACCCTTCACTCACGACAGCAGGGAGGTTCGTTCAGGGTCCCCCAAGACCCCTCGACGACCGTTCCTGCAGCTTCTGAACATCGCCCGATCCCTGCAGCTTCTGAGCCTCGCACCGAAGCCTGCCCCCGCGACGGCTGGTTGAGGGAGTCCTGACACCCTCCGAACGGCTTGTAACGAGGGGTCACCAAGGCGCCTTGTTCGTCCGAGCAGAAAGCTTCCCCGAGTTTGAGAGAGGAGGGTGTCAGGACTCCCTCCTCTGAGCTCCCCTAGGCAGCCTGCGGTAAGTACTGCTGCCAGGCGGCCGGGATCTTTGGGCTCGCCACCTGGATGAAGACCGTCGGCGCCGGCGCCTTCGGCGCGTTCTTCGGGTGCATATGGATCTCTCTCGGCAACCGGTTGCCCTTCTTGCGATTGCAGGTGGCGCAGGCGGCGACGATGTTCTCCCAGGTCGAGTCGCCGCCGCGGGAGCGGGGGATGACGTGGTCGACGGTGAGGCCGGACTTGGTCGAGCCGCAGTACTGGCAGGTCCAGGAGTCGCGGGCGAGGACGGCGCGGCGGGTGATCTTGCGACGGTGGGCCTCGCGCGGGATGCGGACGTAGTTGACGAGGCGGATTACGTCCGGGCGCTCGAGGGTCATGTGCTCGGAGTGGAGGGCGTCGCCGGCGCGCTGCTCGAGGAGCTCCGCCTTCTCCTTCAGGAGCAGGACGGCGGCGCGTCGCAAAGTGCAGACGTTGATCGGCTCATACGTTGCATTGAGCACCAGCACCCTGGCCATGGTGGGTGATTGTAAGCGGGTGGGGCAGCGGCCACTCAGACGAGTGGGTAGGAGCCGAGGATGCGGACCGAGTCGGCCTTGGTCCTCAATACCGCGATCGCCTCGGCGACCGGGTCCTCGTCGGCCTTCCCGGCGAGGTCGCAGAAGAACATGTAGCGGCCGAGTTCGGAGCGCAGCGGCCGCGACTCGATCCGCGAGAGGTTGATCCCGCGCGAGGAGAACTCGGCCAGCGCGTCGACCAGGGCGCCCGGCTTGTCGGCCCCGAGCTCGGAGAAGACGAGCGAGGTCTTCCAGCTCCCGCCCGCCCCGGGATCGGTGCCCGCGGGGGCGACCCAGACGAACCGGGTCACGTTGTTGGCCTCGTCCTGGATCCCTTCGCGCAGGATGGTGACGTCGTAGAGGGCCGCCGCCGCGCGCGAGCCGACCGCCGCCCACGGCCGCGGTGACTCGGCGACCATCCGCGCCGCCGCCGCGGTGCTGCTGACGCTGCGCAGTTCGGCCGCCGGCAGGTTGTCGCGGAGGAACCGCGCCGCCTGCGCCAGCCCCTGCTGGTGGGAGAGGACCGCCTCGATCTCGTCGATCTCCACCCCCTCGCGGGCCAGCAGATGCGAGCGCACCGGATAGTCGTGCTCGCCGACGATCGTCACCGCCTCGCCCTCGAAGGCGAGCGTGTCGAGGGTGCCGCGCACCGAGCCCTCGATCGAGTTCTCGTACGGTGCCAGTGCCCGGTCGGCCTCACCCTCGGCCACGGCGACGATCGCGTCGTGGATCGTGTTCGTCCGCAGGGGCTCGAATTCCACCCCAGGGAGCGCTTCGCCGAGCGCGTCCTCGGTGAAGGTCCCGGCCGGTCCGAGGTAGGCGATCCTCACGGATCCAAACTATTCGAAGACGACCGTGTAGGTGGCTTCGTTGTTTTCGGTGACCTGCTCGCCCGGCACCGGTTCGACTTCGACTTCGAGCGTCGTCTCGCCTTTCGGCGCCGGCGTCAGCGGCACCACCGCGGTTTCGATCGCACCCGCTTCGAGCGTGGGGATTTCGCCGGTGGTTTCCTTGCCCGCGGCGACCACCACCACGGTGATCCCGTTCTCCGTCGATTCGCCCTGGTTCTGGACCTGGACTTCGACTTCCGGCGTCCCTTCGGTCACCACGGTGTTGGTCACTTCCGGCGTCAGTTCGCTGCCCCCGACGCCGACCCCGAGCAGGCCGAGGCCGTGGATGCCGGGGCTTGCCGCGCCGCCGCTCGAGCCGTTGACCCGACCGAGCGCGGCCTTCACTTCGCTTTCTTCCAGCCATTTGGTGCCGCCGGGCAGGAAGGTGCTCTTCGGCACTTCGTCGGATTCGAGCCCGTTGCTTTCCAGGGTGCCGTTGATTTCCGGTCGCGTCACCGATTCGTAGATGACGTCGGAGGCGAGCAGCTTCTGCATCTGACGGGTGATCGCCGCGGTCGCCTTCGGCGCCCCGGCTTCGCCGAGCGCGGTCGGCATCTTGGCGGCGATCGTTTCCATCGCCGCCGCCCGCAGCTCGTAGACCAGTTCGAGCGACTTCTGCGCGCTCGACATTTCGCCCGGCGCGCTCAGCCCTTCGACCCGGGTGAGATGGTTGACCATCGCGCTGCGCGAGGCGTCCACCTTGCCGGTGAATTCGGTGACCGAGAGGTCGCCCGGATCTTCCAGCTGGCCGAAGAATTCCTTGCTCGTCTGGTTCGTTTCGTCGACGATCTGTTCGACGCTGCGCGCGTAGTCGGAGAGCGCTCCCCGGGCCCGGGCGTCGAGGCAGCCCTTCACCCCGAGCACGATCAGGATCAGCACGACCAACGCCGCCCCGAGGGCGAGCAGGCGGCGCATCATGATCTGTTGTCGTTCGGGGCGGCGAGACGGCCGGCGAGACGGCCGGCGGGCGCCGCGTGAAGCTGACTGCTCCAAAGGACGGCTCCCCAAGGCTGGTTGGCTGGCGGGAGAGTATGGCGATCGGAATGTGTGCGGCTCTTAATCTCGCCGCTCACGGTGCCTTTTTCCCAGCGGCCGCGCGTCCTTGCGGGCAGGAGGGAGGGGCGTCCCGCCGAAGAGGAAGAGGCTTTGGTCGGCTCCCTCGTACTTGACCGCTTCCTGATCGAGCGCCGCATCGGCAGCGGCGGCTTCGGCGTCGTCTACGAGGCCTGGGACGGGCGGCTCGAGCGGCCGGTCGCGGTGAAGGCGATCGAGCAGCGCGGCGAGGCGGGTCGCCGTGTCCTGCGCGAGGCCCAGGCCGCCGCCCGCCTCAACCACCCCGGCATCGTCACCTTGTACGAGATGGGCGAGGAGGACGGCAACGCGTTGCTCGTCTCCGAGCTGGTCGAGGGCGACACGCTCGCCCGCCTCGCCGGCGAAGACGCCCTCTCCGATCGCGAGATCGGTGAGATCGGCGCCGACCTCTGCGAGGCGCTCGACCACGCCCACTCGCGCGGCGTCGTCCACCGCGACATCAAGCCGCAGAACGTCCAGGTCGTCGACGGCCAGCCGCGGGCCAAGCTGATGGACTTCGGCATCGCCCTGGTCGCCGACGCGGCGGGGCTGACCGCGCCCGGCGACGTCGTCGGCACCCTTGCCTACATGTCGCCCGAGCAGGCCGAGGGACGCGAGGCCGGCCCCGAGGCCGACGTCTACTCGCTCGCCCTCACCCTTTACGAGTGCTGGACGGGGGAGAACCCGCACCGCCGCGACAACGCGGTGGCGACGGTGCGCTCGATCGGCCGCCGCGCCCGCCCGCTGCGGCGCATCCGCCCCGACCTGCCGCGCGAGCTGAGCGAGGAGGTCGACGCCTGCCTCGACCCGCGCCCCCGTCACCGCCCGACCCTGGAGGAGCTGGGGACGGCGATCGAGGAGTCGCTCGACGGGCTGGCCGACCACCCGCGCGGCGCCGGCTCCCGCGTCGGCCTGCGCCTCGGCGCGCTCGGCCTGACCGCCGCTCTCGGCGCCCTCCTCGTCATCGGCCATGGGCTGGTCCTCCCCTAGAATCCCGGTCTTCTCCGCAGTCGCGGAGACCTGACCCTGCCATCCCAAAGGAGCAGCTCCGATCGCCCTTCTCCGCAACCTCGAGTCCCGGATCGAAGGCCTCGTCGAGGGGGTGTTCTCGCGCGCCTTCAGCTCCGAGGTGCAGCCGGTCGAACTGGCCCGCAAACTGGCCAAGGAAATGGACGCCCACAAGACGGCGTCGGTGCAGCGGGTCTACGTCCCCAACGAGTACACGGTCTTCCTCTCGCGCCAGGATCGCTCGAAGCTCGAAGGCTACGAGCGCTCGCTGGAGCAGGAGCTGTCCGGCTATCTGCTCGAGCACGCCCGCCGGCGCGGCTACGACCTGCTGACCCGGCCGGCGGTCGAATTCCAGACCGACGAGCGGCTGCGCCTCGGCGAGTTCGGCATCCAGCCGCGGATGGTGAAGGCGCCCGTCCGCGAGGGCGAGGCGCCGCGCCAGGGGGAAGAGGGCCACACGATGGTCTACTCGGCCGTGCGCGAGCGCGACCGCAGTCGCCCGAAACGGCCCGAGCAGGCGGTCAGCGCCCTGGTCGCGACCCGCGCCGTCGTCTCGCTCGACGACCGCCGCTACGTCTTCGACGGGCCGCGGGCGACGATCGGCCGCTCGAAGTCGGCCGAGTGCGTGCTGTCGGACCCCAACGTCTCTCGCCGCCACGCCGAGCTGCGTCGCGCCGACTCGGGCGACTGGCAGATCGTCGACCTCGGCTCGACCAACGGGATCAAGGTCAACGGCCGCCGCGTCAGCTCCACCCGGCTCAGTCCCGGCGACCAGGTGACGGTCGGCACCACCACCTTCCTGTTCGACATCGAGCAGTAATCGACCACCAAAGCCGCCTGGCTTCAGGCGCGGACCGTAAGGTGCTGACCGAGTGGCCTACGACCCCCTCTCAACCGCCCTCAAATTCGGCTTCCTGGCCGTCCTCTTCCTGTTCCTGCTGGTGATCGCGCGGAGCGCCTACCGGGACCTGCGGCGGACCGCCCAGCCCGCCCCCGACGCGACCGGATTCCACGCTCCGGCGGGCTACGCCGAGGTGCAGCGCGGGGTCGACGCCTGGTTGGTCGCCGAGCGCGGCGGCGGCCTTTCCCGCGACACGCGCTTCGACCTGATCGGCGGCCTCTCGATCGGCCGTTCCAAGGACGCCGACGTGCAGATCGAGGATCGCTATGCCTCGGGCATCCACGCCCGCCTCTTCTCGCGCGAAGGCCGCCACTTCGTCGAGGACATGCGTTCGACCAACGGCACGCTGCTGAACGGCCGGGCGCTCGACGGCGAGGCCGAGCTGGTCGACGGCGACACGATCCAGATCGGCGACACCGTCTTCCGCTTCGAGGCATCCTGAGGTGGATGGCCGGCCGGGGTGAGATGAGATGACGCTGCGGATCACCGACCAGGCCTACGCCACCGACACCGGCCGGCAGCGCAGCGCCAACGAGGACTCGGTCTTCGTCCGCGCCCCGGTCTTCGTGATCGCCGACGGGATGGGCGGCGCCCAGGCGGGCGAGGTCGCCTCCAAGACCTCGGTCGAGTCCTTCGAGCGGGGGATCCCCGAGGGGCCGCCGGAGCGGGTGCTGCGGGAGACGATCGAAGGCGCCAACCGGACGATCCACGCGCTCGCCCGCGAGGACCCGAACCTGGCCGGGATGGGGACGACGACGACCGCGGCGATCCTCGACGGGGAGGCCGAGGAGGTGGCGATCGGCCATGTCGGCGACAGTCGCGCCTACCGGCTGCGGCGCGGCAAGCTCGAACGGCTGACCCGGGACCACTCGCTGGTCGAGGAGATGCGGCGCAAAGGCCAGCTGACCGAGGCGCAGGCGGAGGACCACCCGCAGCGCTCGATCATCACCCGCGCGCTCGGCCCGGAACCGGAGGTCGAGGTGGACCTGCAGACGGTCCCGGCGCAGGCGGGCGACGTCTTCCTGGTCTGCTCCGACGGCCTGACCACGATGCTCGACGACGAGCACATCGAGCGGCTCCTCTCCCGCGCCACCTCGATGCCGGCCGCGGTCCGCGCCCTGGTCGACGAAGCCAACCGGGCGGGCGGCCGCGACAACATCAGCGTGATCGCCTTCAAGCTGGTCGACGCGGCCGAACCGGCGCTCGACTCCGAGGGGGCGACGCTGATCGGCCAGAGCGCCGAGGAGGCCGGGCTGACCGCGACCGAGGTGCGCCGCCGCGCCGCCGCCGATGCGGCCCGCCGCCGCCGCGACGAGCAGGCCGCCGCCGCGCCCGGCAGGCGCCGCCGCCGCTTCAGACGGGTCGCCGCCGTCCTCGCCGGCCTGGTCGTGATCGCGGCGATCGTCTTCGGCGCCACCTACGGCCTGCGCCACGTCTGGTTCCTCGGCACCGACGACGCGGGCCGGGTCGCCCTCTACCGTGGCCTGCCCTACGAACTGCCCTTCGGGATCAAGCTCTGGGACGAACGCTACGCGGCCCCGGTGCAGACGAAGGCGTTGCCTGAACGGCGCAAGGACGCGGTGACCGGGCACGGCCTGCGCTCCCACTCCGACGCGGTCAAGCTGCTCGAAGAAATCGAACGCGGCCAGGGGGTCGGCGAGTGACCCGCGCCCGCAACCGGGAGCTCCTCGCGCTCATCCCCGTCGCGCTCCTGCTGACGGCCGGGTTCGCCGCGGTCTTCGCCCAGGACCATTCCAAACTCGGCAACCTCAGCCTCACCTACGGCGCCTATTTCTTCGCCGTCTGCCTCGCCACCCACATCTATCTGCGGATACGGCTGCCGCACGCCGATCCCTACCTCTTCCCGCTGATGGCGCTGCTGACCGCGTTCGGCCTGGTGATGATCTACCGGATCGACGAAAGCCTCGCGCGTGACCAGGCCAACTGGTTCGTCTTCGGCCTCGTCCTCTTCGCGCTGACCATCCAGTTCCTGCGCGACTACGAGGTGCTCGAGCGCTACCGCTACATCATCGCCACGGCCGGGATCCTGCTGTTGCTGGCGCCGCGCCTGCCGGGGATCGGCGAACAGGTGAACGGCGCCTATCTCGGGGTGAAGATCGGCCCGATCTCCTTCCAGCCCTCCGAGTTCGCGAAGCTCGCGATCGTCGTCTTCCTCGCCTCCTACCTGCGGGAGAACCGCGAGGTGCTGATCGTCGGCGCCCGCCGGGTTCTCGGCGTCACCCTGCCGCCGCTCAAACACTTCGGCCCGATGCTGGTCGTCTGGGGCGCCTCGATGCTGCTGCTCGTCTTCATCCGCGACCTCGGCACCTCGCTGATGTTCTTCGCCGCCTTCCTCGCCCTGCTCTACGTGGCGACCGGTCGCTTCAGCTTCGTCGTGATCGGGATGATCCTCTTCCTGCTGGGCGCCTGGTTCATCGTCGCCACCGTCCCGCACGTGCACGAGCGGGTGGAGATCTGGCTCCACCCTTACAACGAAGCGCAGAACAGCGGCTACCAGATCCTGCAGTCGATCTTCGCCCAGGCCGACGGCGGTCTCTTCGGCAAAGGGTTCGGCCAGGCGCTGATCACGGTCCCCGGTACCCACGACACGATGCTGCCCGCGGCGCAGACCGACACGATCTACTCGCTGATCGTCAACGAGCTCGGCCTGTTCGGCGCCTGCGGCCTGATCGCCACCTACCTGCTGATCACGGCGCGGGGCTTCAAGGTCGCGCTGCTCGCCAACGACGGCTTCTCGAAGCTGCTGGCGACCGGGTTGACCGCGGTCTTCGCGATCCAAGCGTTCGTGATCATCGGCGGCGTCACCCGGGTGATCCCGCTGACCGGCGTCACCCTGCCCTTCGTCTCCTATGGGGGCAGCTCGATCGTCGCCAACTTCGTACTGCTGGCGCTGCTGCTGCTGGTCTCCGATCGGGCAAGGCGTGAAGCCGAAGCCGGGACGGTCCCCGTCGAACGCGACGAACCCCTGGGGGCGACGGCGTGAACCGCCAGATCATCAAACTCTTCGCCTTCATCGTCGTGCTGTTCGCGGTGCTGGTCGGCTTCACCTCGTGGTGGTCGGTCTTCGACGCGAAGGGGCTGAAGGAGAGCAAATACAACCAGCGCCCGTTGCTCGAGCAGCAGCAGGTACCGCGCGGCCGCATACTCGCCGCCGACGGCACCGTGATCGCCAAGTCCTACTCGAAGGGTCACGGGTCGAGCAAGCGCTACATCCGTCACTACCCGTTGGGCAAGCTCTTCGGCCACCCGATCGGCTACAGCTTCGTCAAGTACGGCCAGTCGGAGTTCGAGAAGTACCACAACGAAGAACTGACCGGCGAAGAATCGGAATTCGGCTCGATCTTCGACCAGCTGACCGGCAAGAAGCAGGAAGGCGAACAGATCGTCACCAACCTCGACGTCCACGCCCAGGAAGTGGCGCTCGGCGACCTCGAAGCGGCGGGCTACGGCGCGGTCGTCGCGATCGAACCGAGCACCGGTGCGGTCAAGGTCCTGACCTCGAACGCGCCGTACAACCCGAACCGGGTGCCCGACGAATACAGCAAGCTGAGCACCGAGGAAGTCAGGACGCCGCTCTTCAACCGGGCGACCCAGGGCCAGTTCCCGCCCGGCTCGACCTTCAAGGTGGTGACCGCCGCGGCGGGGCTCGAATCCGGCGTGATCACCCCGGAAACGACGATCGACGCGCCCGGCTCGATCATCGACGAAGGCCACGAACTCGCCAACGACTACGACCAGGACTGGGGCGAAATCTCGCTCGACACGGCGCTGACCAACTCGGTCAACACCTGGTTCGGCCAGCTCGGCCAGAAAGTCGGCCAGGACCGGCTCTTCACGACGATGGAAAAGTTCGGCTTCGGCTCACTGCCGCCGATCGACCTGCCCGAAGACGAGATCGAACCGAGCGGCGTGTTCAACGAAGGCGAACTTCTCACCCGCCATGATCCGGTCGACCTGGCGCGGGTGGCGATCGGCCAGGAGCGCCTCCTGGTCACCCCGCTGCAGAACGCGATGGTCGCCGCCGCGGTCGCCAACGGGGGCAAGCTGATGAAGCCGCAGATCTGGAATCGGGTGGTGAACGCCGACGGCAGCGTCACCAAGCGGATGAGCCCCGACGTCTACAGCGAACCGATCACGGCGAAAACGGCGGAAGAGCTGACCACGGCGATGGAAGGGGTGGTCCGCGAAGGGACGGGGACCAAGGCGGCGATCTCCGGGGTCCCGGTGGCCGGCAAGACCGGCACCGCGGAAACGCCATACAACAAGGAGTGCGGCGGCGGCGAACAGGAGAACCAGGCCTGGTTCATCGGCTTCGCCCCCGCGAACGAACCGAAGATCGCGATCGCCGCGACGGTCTCCTGCACCGAACAGTTCGGCGGCGACGTCGCGGCACCGATCTTCCGCGACGTCGCGGAAGCGATCCTGGCGGGCGAATGAGAATGGGGAGACACGAGATGAGGGGAGAGGCGCGTGGCTGAGGTCGAAGTCGGCTCGGTCGTCGACGGGCGTTACCGGGTGGAGGCGAAGGTCGGCGGCGGCGGCATGGCCGACGTCTGGCTCGCCGAGGACTCGCACCTGCACCGTCGGGTCGCGCTGAAGGTCCTGCACGGGCGCTTCGCCCAGGACCGCGAGTTCGTGATGCGCTTCCAGCGCGAGGCCGAGTCGGCCGCCGGTCTGCAGCACCCGAACGTCGTCTCGGTCTACGACCGCGGCGAGTGGCAGGGCACCTACTACATCGCCATGCAGTACGTCGAAGGGCCGACGCTGAAGCAGCTGATCGACTCGGGGATCACGGTCGAGCAGGCGGTGGCGGTGATCCGCCAGGTGTTGCAGGCGGCCGGGTACGCGCATCGGCAGGGGATCGTCCACCGCGACCTGAAGCCGCAGAACGTGATCGTCGACCCCGAGGGCAAAGCCGTGGTGACGGACTTCGGCATCGCCCGCGCCGGGGTCTCGGAGATCACCCAGACCGGCTCGGTGATGGGGACGCCGCACTACCTCTCGCCCGAGCAGGCGCAGGGGTTCGACGTGACCGCCGTCTCCGACCTCTACTCGATCGGCGTGATGCTCTACGAGGCGCTCACCGGCCGCGTCCCGTTCGAGGGCGAATCGGCGGTCGCGGTGGCGATGAAACAGGTCTCGCAGATGCCGCAGCGGCCGAGCTCGATCCAGCCGCGGGTCACCCCGGCGCTCGACGCGGTCGTGATGCGGGCGCTGGAGAAGGACCCCGGTGCGCGCTTCCAGAGCGCCGATGCCTTCATCGCCGCGCTCGACCAGGCGATGCGCGAGCCGGGCGGCGCCGGACGGGGGACGACCTCGTTCGCGGCCCTGCCGCCGGTGGTCGCCCCGCCCGAGGAGGAGGGGGAGGACCCGGCGGCGGCGCGTCGTCGACGCCGCAACTGGTGGATCCTCGCGGCCCTCGTCGCGATCCTGATCGGCGCGTTGGTCGGCATCCTGCTCAGCCGCGACACCACCACCGAGGTGCCGAGCGTCGAAGGACGGAGCCTGCAGCGGGCCGAAGAAATCCTCGAACAGCGGGGCTTCACCGTGAACCAGCCGCCGATCCAGGTCGAACGCCCGGTCGAGGCCGGGACGGTGCTCGAGCAGGACCCGACCCCGTCGCCGCCAGGACGCGAGGCCGAAGAAGACTGCTCGTTCCTCACCCTGTTCTGCTCGAAGCCGGCGGTGACGCTGACGATCAGCATCGGGCCGGGCGAAGGGGTGGTGCCGCCGGTCGCCGGGCTCGAAGCGGCCGAAGCCGAAGAAAAGCTCGAAAAAGCCGAATTCGACGTCGCCACCGAAAGCGTCAACTCGACCTCGGTGCCGGAAGGGGACGTCGTCCACTCCGAACCGAGCGCCGGGACGACGGTCGAACACGGCTCGACCGTGACGATCTTCGTCTCCGCCGGGCCGCGGATGGTGAAGGTGCCGGTGCTGGTCAACAAGCAGCGCCGGCTCGCCGTGCAGGAAATCCGCGCCCGCGGCCTGGTGCCGGAGGTCGGCGAAGAGGAAACGGCCAACGCCACGCCGGGAGAGGTGATCAGACAGAACCCGAGCGCCGGCGCCGAACTGGAACCGGGCGGGACGGTGACGATCGTCGTCGCCGCGGCGGTGAGCAAGATCAAGGTGCCGGGCGTGGTCGGCTTCGAACGCCGCGAAGCGGTCGAAGAAGTCCGCGCCCGCGGCCTGACGCCGAAGGTCGAGGAAGAAGAAACCGCGAACGAAGCCAAGATCGGGCTGGTGATCGCCCAGTCCCCGCACGGCGGTGAAGAAGTCCTCGAAGGCGACGAAGTGATCCTGCTGGTCGGCAAGCGCGCCCAGGGGGCGCCCGAAGAAGAAGCGATCGAAGGCGGCGAAACGCAGTGAAGGTGGCGGTCCTCTCCGGCGGCCGCTCCTCCGAGCACGAGGTGTCGGTCCGCTCGGGCGCCTCGGTGATCAAGGGCCTCGAAGAAGCGGGCCACGAGGTGGTCGAGGTGAGGATCGGCCGGGCCGGGGAGTGGACCGCCGAGGGCGCCGCGGTCGACCTCGTCCCCGGCGCCGGGCTGCTCGGCGCCGATGTCGCCTTCCCGGTCCTGCACGGCGCCTTCGGTGAGGACGGCAGCCTCCAGGGGCTGCTGGAGATGCTCGACCTGCCCTACGTCGGCTCCGACGTCCTCTCCTCGGCGACCTGCATGGACAAGCTGACCCTGAAGCGTCTGCTCGCCGGGCAGGGCGTCCCCCAGGTCGACTTCGTCGCGGTCGGCGAAGCGGGCTGGCGCGAGCGCTGCGCGGAGCTCGGGATGCCGCTCTGGGTGAAGCCCTCGCGGATGGGATCGAGCGTCGGCATCACCCGGATCGAGGACCTCACGGCGCTCGACGCGGCGGTCGAGACGGCTCTGCGCCACGACCCGCGGGTGATCATCGAGGCCTCCGCCCGGGGGCGCGAGGTCGAGTGCTCGGTGCTCGGCAACGAGGAGCCGGAGACCTCGCTTCCGGGTGAGATCCTCGCCCACGCCGAGTGGTACGACTACGAGGCCAAGTACGGCGAGGGCGGGATGGACCTGGCGGTACCCGCGCCGATCTCGGAGATGGAGACGGCGCGCGTCCGCGAGCTGGCCGCCGCGGTCTTCAAGCTGGCCGGCTGCTCCGGCCTCGCCCGCTGCGACTTCTTCGTCGAGCCCGACGGCACGGTGCTGGTCAACGAGATCAACACGATGCCCGGCTTCACCGAGACCAGCGTCTACGCCAAGCTGCTCGAGGCCGGCGGCCTCTCCTATCCGGACCTCTGCGACCGCCTCGTCACGCTCGCGATCGAGCGCCACCGGCGGGCGCGGTCGTTCGAGTTCTGAGTCGTGCGCGGGGAGGGAGTTGGGGCCCTCTCCTCTCTCAAACTCGCGGGCGGTGGAGCTCCTGCCTTTCGAGGAGCGTGGTCGCCCGCTCGTTACAAGCCGTTCGGAGAGGGCCCCAACTCCCTCCCTCCCCAGATCCTGGTACGAGGCGCCCTATTCGTAGAGCTTGATGTCCGAGATTTCGACCTGGTAGCGACCTTCCTGGTCGCTTGCCGGGGAAGGCTTGGTGAACCAAAGCAGGAAGTATTTGGCGGCCGAGCCGAGGTGGAGCGTCACTTCCTCTTCCTTGCCGGCGTCTTCCACTTCGCCGATCGGTTCACCCCATTCTTCGATCGCTTCCGGAGGGCCGGCCGGGGCGGCGAAGATCTGCGCATCCCAGCCCGGCGTGGGGGAGAGGATCTTCATCGTCTTCGGGGTCGAGGCGGCCCTGGCGGTGACGTAGATCCCGACGCCCGGGTCGGGCCCGGCCTTCGTCGTCGCGAAGGTGTCGGTGTCGTAGTGTTCGGTGCTCCAGGCGGTCCCGGTCGGGTTGCCGTCGACCGCGAGACCGACCGTTTCCGGATCCTCGTGACCGTCACCCTCGGGGTCGTAATCGGTGGCCCCTTCGAGCGGCACCTCGTTCCCGGATGGTTGCCCGCCGCCTTCGCCATGCCCGACCACGGGCGTGTCGCCGCTCGAGATGAGCTGGGTCGCGGCGAGCGCGCCCGCGCCGACGACCACGATCAAGGCGATCGCCGCCCATGACCAGCGCGCCCGTCCGGAGAGCTTGCGTTTGGCGGGCGGCACCGCCTCCAGCACGCTGGTCGCCTCGCCGGTGGTCGAGCCCGCCCGCGCCGCCTCGACCTCGAGCGCAGTCGAGAGGTCGTCGATCATCTCGCCGACGTCGGCGTAGCGCTTCGTCGGGTCCTTGGCGGTCGCCCGCTCGACGACCAGCGCCGAGGCGGCCGAGAGTTCGGGCCGCAGCCCCTGCACGTCGGGCAGCTCCTCGTTGACGTGTTTCATCGCCACGCCGACCTGGCTGTCGGCGGCGAAAGGCACCTGTCCGGTGAAGGTCTCGAAGAGGACGACGCCGAGCGAGTAGATGTCGGAGCGCTGGTCGGCGCCGTGGCCCATCGCCTGCTCGGGGGCGACGTAGTCGGTGGTGCCGAGGACGCGGCCGGTGGCGGTCATCCCGTCCTGCTCCAGCTGGCGCGAGATGCCGAAGTCGGTCAGCTTCGCCCGTCCCTCGGCGTCGATCAGGACGTTCTGCGGCTTGATGTCGCGGTGGACCATCTTGCGGCCATGGGCGACGGTGAGGCCGCGGGCGATCTCGATCGCGTAGGCGAGCGCTTCCTGGATGTCGAGCGGCCCGACCCGGTTGATCCGCGCCTTCAGCGTCTCCCCTTCGACGTACTCGAAGACGATGTAGGGGTGCCCACCGTCCTCACCGGCGTCGATCACCGCGACGACGTTGGGGTGGGAGAGCTTGGCGACCGCGCGCGCCTCCTGGCGGAAGCGCTCCAGCTGGTCGGGCTGCTCGGACATCTCACGGTGCATCACCTTCACCGCGACCGGCCGGTCGAGCGTCGTGTCACGGGCCAGGTAGACGGTCGACATCCCGCCCGAGCCGAGTTTGGCCTCCAGCCGGTAGCGGCCCGAGAGCACGGTGCCGATCATCTTCGAGCTGGTCGAGGAGCGGTCCGGCATCAGCCGATCTTTCCGTGTCGAGGCATGGGAGTTATGCGCATTTTGTCGAGCATGCGTGCGTAAGGTTTCGCTACCGCCGCGGCCCAGCCTGCAAGTGGGCGCATCGGCTCAACGTAGCCGGTCCCCCGGTGCGTTCGCACTTTGTCTCGCATAGCGGAACTAACTGCGAACGCGTCAGCGGGTGACTTGGCCGGCGGCGGCGGTGACGCGGCCGATCCGGGCGGCGCCGGGGTGGTGGGCGCGCAGCAGCGCGAGGGCGCTCGCCTCGTCGGCGGCGGGGACGACGACGCAGAAGCCGCAACCCATGTTGAAGACCTCGTGCATCTCCTCGTCGGGGACGCCGCCGCGCGCGGCGATCAGCTCGAAGAGGGGCGGGATCGGCAGCGGGGCGTCGATCTCGTAGCCGACCGGGGCGGCGAGGCGCAGCAGGTTGTCGACGCCGCCGGAGGTGATGTGGGCGAGGCCGCGGACGTCGACCGCGGAGCGCAGCAGCTCGACGATCGGCTTGACGTAGATCACGGTCGGCTCGAGCAGCGCCTCGCCGAGCGGCCGGCCGAGCCGCCCCTCCGGGTCCTCACCCATGTCGAGGCCCTCGAGCGCCGCCCGCGCCAGGGTGTAGCCGTTCGAGTGGAGGCCGGAGGAGGGCAGGCCGATGATCGAGTCGCCGGCCTCTACCCGGGCGCCGTCGACGATCGCGTCGAGCGCCACGGTGCCGAAGCAGGCCCCGGAGACGTCGACCCCGTGGACCATCGCGCCGAGCTGCGCGAGCTCACCGCCGGGGATCTCGATGTTCGCCTGCGTCGCGCCCCGCGCCAGGCCGACGCCGATCTCCTCGCAGACCGCCGGGTCCGCCTTGTCGATCGCGATGTAGTCGAGCATCGCCAGCGGTTCGGCCCCGACGCAGATCACGTCGTTGACGTTCATCGCCACGCAGTCGATCCCGACCGTGTCGAGCTTGCCCAGCGCTTCGGCCAGCACCAGCTTCGTCCCCACCCCGTCGGTCGAGAGGGCGATGCCGAGGTTCGGGGCGATCTCGATCACGCTCGCGTAGTGGCCGGGCAGCGGCACCTGCGCCGAGGGCCGGTCGAGCTCGATCGCGCCGAGCGCGCGGACCAGCCTGGCGACCGCCGAGTCGGCGGCGCCCTGGTCGACCCCGGATCGTGCGTAGGCGTCGCTCACCCGCCCGATTCTTTCAGCCGCTCAGGCCGACTCGCGGTGCAGCTTGGCGAGGACGACGCTCGCGAGCGCCACCCTGTAGGCCGCGTAGGGCCAGAGCGCCCGGTCGCGCTCGACCAGGCCGATCAGGCGCTGGGAGGCGAGGGTCGAGGCGAAGGAGGCGCCGATCCCGAGGGCGAGGGTGCGTCGCAGGCTCGGGGTCGTCCCGCGCCGCGCCAGCCGCCCCCCCTTCAGCCCGGTCGCGCCGACGATGATCGGCAGTGCGATCGTGCGCGAGAGCAGGTTCGCCTGCGCCCGCGAGAAGCGTCTCCAGCGCGCCGCCGCGAGGGTCACGCCGTTGCGGGAGACCCCCGGTGCAAGCGCCGCCGCCTGGGCGACGCCGAGCACCAGCCCGTCGCCCGGTGTCGCTTCGCCACGGCCGCGGAGCTGCTCGCGGCGATCGGCGAGGAGCATCAGCACCGCGCCCCCGAGCAGACCGAAGGCGGTCGCCCGTGGTCCGCCCAGGCGCTCCTCGATCTGGCGCTCGAAGCCGTAGCCGACCGCCGCCGCCGGGGCGAAGGAGAGGACCAGGAGGAGCGCCCGGCGGGCGTCGAAGCTGCGCAGCTCCTCGACGATCAGCCGCCGCTGGCCGATCAGGAGGGCCGCCGCGGCGGCGGTGTGGAGGGCGACCTCGAAGCTCTTGCGCACCTCCGGATCGATCGCGTCCCAGTCCCAGCCCGCCAGCCAGGGGATGAGGACGATATGGGCCGAGCTGGAGACCGGGAGGAGCTCGGCCGGGCCCTGGACGATCCCCAGCAGGATCGCGCGGCGGGCGGGCAGCGAGCCGTCGCTCAAGCGCCCGTGGTCGCCGGCGGCTCCCGCGTGATCCGCTTGTAGAGCCAGTAGAAGACCAGCACGACGAGGGCCGCGACGACGATGTAGTCGAGGATCGAAAGGTGTTCGCGCCACTTTTCCCATTCGTCGCCGACCGCCCGGCCGAGCAGGCCGAAGCCGACCACCCAGGGGATCGAGCCGAGCGCGGTCAGCCAGGTGAAGCGCCAGAAGGGCATCTTCGCCAGGCCGGCGGGCAGCGAGATGAAGGCGCGCACCAGCGGCACCATCCGGCAGACGAAGACGGTGATGTCGCCGTGGCGTCTGAACCAGCCGTCGACCCGTTCGAGCCGGGCCGGGCTGACGTGGATCAGCTTGTTGCGTTCCATCAGGTCGATCCGGCCGTAATAGCCGATCGCGTAGGTGATCCAGGAGCCGACCATGTTGCCGAGGAAGCCGGCGACGAGGATCGCGAGCAGCGAGTGGTGGCCTTCGGAGACGGTGAAGCCGGCGAACAGCATCACCGCCTCGCTCGGGATCGGGATGCAGGCCGAGCCGGCGCCCATCAGCAGGAAGACGCCCCAGAGGCCGGTGTCGTCGATCACGTTGACGCAGAATTCGACGAGCGGCCCGGTCAGGCTGGCGTGGGGAAGGAGCATGGCGTGGAGCATGCGGCGGCCCATCCTAGATGGGCCTCATGAGAGAAGCGTGACGGCGCCCAGGGCGGCCCCGATCGCCACATCCTTAGGAACCCCCCTTAAACTCGGCCGCTCATGCGCCGGTTGAACCATCCCGTCTACCGCAACCGGGTGGGACAGATACTCGCCGACGCGGCACTCGTCGCGTTGGCCTACTTCCTCGCCTTCCAGCTGCGTTTCCTCGACGACCCGCACGGCTGGCCGCACCGCTACGAGGTGCTGTTCGTGCAGTCGGTCGGCATCGTCATCGCCGGCAAGCTGATCGTCTTCGCCGCCGCCGGGCTCTACCAGAAGTGGTGGCGCTACGTCAGCGGCCGCGACTTCCTCCTGATCGCCCGCGCCGTCGCGATCTCGAGCGCCCTGCTGGTGATCTTCTTCTCCGTCGTCCAGCCCTTCGAGCACCGTCTGCCGCGCTCGGTCGAGGTGATGGACTTCATGCTCACCCTGATCCTGATCGCGGGCGCGCGCCTCCTGGTGCGGCTGATCGTCGAGCGCCCCTCGAAGGGCGCCCGCCTCCCCAAGCACGAGGTGCTGGTCGTCGGCGCCGGCTCCGGCGGCCAGATGGTGGTCCGCGAGCTGCGCCTCAACCCGGCCCTCGGCGCGACCGCGATCGGCTTCGTCGACGACGACCCGCGCAAGCGCGGGATGCGGATGATCGGCGGCATCAAGGTGCTCGGCTCGACCGACGAGATCGCCCCGATCCTCGACGAGACCGACCCCGACGAGGTGATCATCGCGATCCCCTCGGCGCCGGGGACGCTGCGGGCCAAGGTGGTCGCCGCCTGCCGCGAGCGGCGCATCCGGGTGCGCACCCTGCCGACCGTCTTCGAGCTGCTGCGCGGCGGCGTCCAGCTCAACCGGCAGCTGCGCGACGTCCAGGTCGAGGACGTGCTCGGGCGCGAGCCGATCGTGGTGGAGCTCGACCGGGTCGGCGCCTACCTGCAGGACAAGATCGTCCTCGTCACCGGCGCCGGCGGCTCGATCGGCTCCGAGCTCTGCCGTCAGATCGCCCGGGTCGGCCCGCGCCTGCTGGTGATGCTCGACCACGCCGAGAGCAACCTCTTCGAGATCGAGCGGGAGATGCTCGACGAGCGCCACTTCTCCAACGCCGAGTCGGTCCTCGCCGACTGCCGCGAGCCGCACCGGATGCTGGAGACGATGCAGCGTTTCAAGCCCGACGTCGTCTTCCACGCCGCCGCCTACAAGCATGTGCCGCTGATGGAGGCGAACCCGCTCGAGGCGATCCGCAACAACGCCCTGGCGACCAGGATCACCGCCGAAACCGCCGCCGCCTCGAAAGCCGAACGCTTCGTCCTGATCTCCACCGACAAGGCGGTCAACCCGAAGACCGTGATGGGCGCCTCGAAGGCGATGGCCGAGTGGATCGTCGAGGTCGCCGCCGAGAACCACCCCGGCACGCGCTTCGCCTCGGTCCGCTTCGGCAACGTGCTCGCCTCCTCGGGCAGCGTGGTGCCGATCTTCCGCGGCCAGATCGAGCGCGGCGGCCCGGTCACCGTCACCCACCCGGAGATGACGCGCTACTTCATGACGATCCCGGAGGCGGTGCAGTTGGTGATCCGGGCGGGGGACATCGGCGCCGGCAAAGGCGAGGTCTTCGTCCTCGACATGGGCGAGCCGGTGAAGATCGTCGACCTCGCCCACAACATGATCCGGCTGGCGGGATATGAGCCCGAACGCGACATCGCGATCGAGTTCACCCAGCCGCGCCCGGGTGAGAAGCTGCACGAGGTGCTCTTCTCGGAGAACGAGGTGGCGCAACCGACCGCGGCCAAACGGATCAATCGGGCGGTCCGCGCGACGCCGCTCGACCCCGCCTGGGTCGACTCGACCCTGAGCTCGCTGGAAGCGCTGATCCTGGCCGGCGACGAGGCGAATCTGGCGGAGCGGGTCGTCGATCTGATCGCCTCGCCCGGCGGAGACGCGGCGAAGGTCGTGCCGGCCGAGTAGCCTTCCGCAACTTTGCTCCACACGGTCGAAAGAATCGGTTCCTTCGCGGGCCTCGCGTCTTTCTTGGGATTGGCGGTCTTCGCGCTGCTGCTCTTCGCCCACGGCCGCGACATCCGCAGGCTGCGCGACTGGGCGGGCTCGGCGCCGGAGCGCGAAGCCGAGCGGATGGAAGCGACGCAGACGATGGCCGCGCAGCGGGCCGAGGAGCTGCGCGAACTGGAGGAGGCGCGGACCGCCGAGCACCAGGCGATCGAGCAGCGCGACCAGCGGCGACAACGCCGCGAAGAAGGCCTGCCCGAAATGACGCGCTCGGAGAGTTTCCGGCAGCGCTTCTCGGGCTTCGGCGAAACGCTCTCACGGCCCGCCCTGCTGATCGTCCTCTTCGTCGTCTTCATCCTCGTCGCCGGCGGGGTCGCCTATGCCGTCCTCAACAACGGCGGCAGCGACGAATCGAAGGGTGGCGAGTCGGGCAAGGAGGCCGCCGCCCACAAGGTCCCGCCGGGCGAAATCGAAGTCGCCGTCCTCAACGGGACCTCGGTCCCCGGTCTCGCCGCGACCTATGGCGACAAGGTCGAACAGAAGGGCTTCGAGCTCGGCGCCGTCACCAACAGCGACTCCAGCTTCGAAACCTCGGTCGTGATGTTCAGGGAAGGGCGCAAGCCGGAAGCCAAGGAGGTCGCCAAGAACCTCCAGATCACGAAGCTGGAACCGATGACCAGCGAAGTCGAGCAGGTCTCGGGGGAAGCCGCGGTCTCGGTCGTCGTCGGCGAGGACAATGCCGCGGCGGCGGATTGACGCAGCCGCCGTCGTCTTCGCGCTGCTCGTCGTCGCCACCCTCGCCGCGTTTGCCTATGCCCAACGGGTGAAGCGCGACCCGCTGCTCGTCGACCGGGTCGAAATCGGCCCGAAGGACTCGAACGCGTTCACGCCGGAGGGGGGGTGCGACCGGCAGATCAAGCTCAAGTTCCGGACGACCACCTCCAACGACGGCACGGTCGAGATCATCCGCCCCGGCGGCGAACTGGTCCGGGTCCTGGCGAAGAAGGAGTTCCTGAAGCGCTACACCCTCCACACCTACCACTGGGACGGCGAGAACGAAGACGGGGTGGTCCAGCCGCAGGGCCGCTACCGGATCCGCGTCCTGCTCGAAGACGAAGACCGTGAGCTGACCCTGCCGGGGACGATCCGCCTCAAGCAGCGAGGCAGCTGTTGAGCGACTTCCTCTCCGGCGCCGGCCTGCTGATCGCCGCCGCCTGCGCCGCCGGCTCGGTCCTGCTCCCCCCGGGGCGCGGGCGGTCGGGAGCGATGCTGATCGCGCTCGTCCTCTTCCCGGTGCTGATCCTCGGTGACCAGTGGCACAGCGCCCCGATCGTCGAACTGCGCCACCACGAGGTGAAAGCGGCCGCCGCGGTCATCCTCGGCGCCATCCTGGTGGTGGCGCTCGCCTGGCTCTTCCGCGTCCGGCCGCTCCTCCTGCCGCTGGCGATCATCGGCCTGCTTCCGTTCCGCATCCCGCTCGAATCGGGTGGGGAAACCGCGAACCTGCTGGTGCCGCTCTACGTGGTGATCGCGGCGGGGGTCCTGGCGACCGTCTTCTCACCGCCGCGCTGGGAGCGGCGCAAGCCCCGCCGGCAGGCGAAAATCCTCGCCGCCTTCGTCCTCCTCTACGCGCTCCAGTCGCTCTACTCCGTCGACCTCTCCAAAGGCCTCCAGGAAGCCTGCTTCTTCCTCATCCCCTTCACCCTCGCCTACACGCTCCTGCGCGAGGTCGTCTGGGATCGTCGGCAGCTCGTCCTGGTGCTGGCGACGGTCACCGTCGAGGCGGTCGTCTTCATGCTGATCGGCAGCGTCGAGTTCGCCGGCCGCAGCCTCTTCTGGAACGAGGCGGTGATCCGCTCCAACGAATTCCACACCTATTTTCGGGTCAACTCGATCTTCTGGGACCCGAACATCTACGGGCGCTACCTCGCGCTCGTCCTGGTGGTCGTCACCACGGCGGTGCTCTGGATCAAGGAGCGCCGCGTCTTCTGGCTGCTGTGCGGGGCGATCCTGCTGCTCTGGCTCGGCCTCGCCCAGACCTTCAGCCAGTCGAGCTTCATCGCCCTGCTGGCCGGGCTCGCGGTGCTGGCGGCGCTGCGCTGGTCGTGGCGCTGGACGCTCGCCGTGGTCGTCGTCGGGGCGGTCGGCGCGGCGTTCGTGGTGATCCTGGTCGGCGGCAAGGGCTTCAACTTCAACCGGCTGAACGTCGACACCAGCGGCCGCTCGAACCTCGTCTCCGGCGGCGCCGAACTGTTCGCCGAACGGCCGCTGTGGGGCTACGGCTCGGGATCGTTCCAGCATGCCTACGGCGATCACCACGAAGGCAAGGCGCCGGTGACGATCTCCCACACCGAGCCGGTCACGGTCGCCGCCGAGCAGGGGCTGATCGGACTGGTCGCCTACGTCGCGCTGATCGTCATCGCGCTGTGGACGATGGCGGCTGGGCTCTGGGTCCACGGCTCCGATCGCGCCCCGCCCCATGTCTTCATCGCCCGCGCCGCGGTGCTCGCCGCCTTCGTCGCCCTGCTGGTCCACACGATGGCCTACGCCGGCTTCTTCCAGGACCCGATCACCTGGGTGCTGATGGCCCTCGGCGCCTCCCTGGCGGCGGCATCCGACGCTCCGGTCCCCGGCCGCGCTTAGGCTTCCGCCGTGTCGGGATACCTGAGGCGACTCGCCACCACCGGCGCCGCCTACACGGCGGCGAGCATCCTTTCGAAGCTGATCGCGGTCGCGCTGCTGCCGCTCTACACGCGGCACCTCACGCGCGCCGACTACGGCACCGCCGAGCTCCTCTTCGCCGCGGTCGTCGCGGCCAGCATCATCGTGCGGCTGGGGCTGATCGAGGCGGTGTTGCGCTTCTACTACCGCGAGGACGAGGACTCCGACAAGATCGTCGCCGCGACCTTCTCGGGCCTCTTCTGGTTTGCCACGGTCGGCGCGCTGGTCGCCCTTCCCTTCGCCGGGCCGATCTCCGAAGCGCTGCTCTCGGAACGGCAGACGGAGCTGGTGCAGCTCTCGATCGGCGGCCTCTGGATCGCGACGCTGTTCGAATACCTGCTGACGCTGTACCGGTTGGACGAGCGGGCGCGGGCCTACTTCACGATCACGATGGCCAACGTGGTGGCGACGATCGGGCTGACCGTCGTCCTCGTCGTCGGGGTGGGGGACGGGGCGCGGGGCCTGCTGCTCGGCTCCTACGTCGTCGGCGGTGTCTTCGTCCTCGCGATGATCTTCGAGCAGCGCCGCCGCCTCACGCTCGTCGTCGACGCGCCCCTGCTGCGTCGCCTGCTGCGCTTCGGCCTGCCGACGATGCCCGCCGAGGTCAGCCTCTACCTGCTCAACCTCGTCGACCGGGTGATCATCGTCCACGTCGCCGGCCCCACCCAGCTGGGCCTCTACTCGATCGCGGTCAAGTTCGCCCAGGCGGTCAACACGCTCGTCCGCGGGTTCCAGCTGGCCTGGCCGCCGCTCGCCTACTCGATCCGCGACGACGACGAGGCGCGGCGCACCTATGCCAACGTGATCACGCTCTTCCTCGCCACCTGCACCTGGCTGGTGGTCGGCCTCTGGCTGCTGTCGCGCTGGTTGCTGCGGATCTTCGCCGCGCCCCAGTTCTTCGACGCCTACGAAGTGGTCGGGCTGATCGCCGCCGCGGTCACGCTCTACTCGCTCTACATGGTGATGGTGGTGATCCTGGGGCGGACCGGGCAGACCAAGTACAACCTCCCCGCCGCGTTCGCCGCGCTGGTCGCCAATGTCGCCCTCAACCTGCTGCTGGTGCCGCCGCTCGGCATCGTCGGCGCGGGGCTGGCGCTCGTCGCCTCCTACCTGGTCGTGATCGCGCTGATGTACTGGTTCACCCAACGCCTCTTCCCGGTGCCCTACGAATGGGGACGGCTGGCGCGGGTCCTCTTCGGCGCCGCGACGCTGGTCGGGCTCGGGGAGCTGGTGATGCCGACGGCGGGCTTCGGTGGCTTTGTCGGGCGCCTGGCGCTGGCCCTGCTCTACCCGCCCCTGCTCCTCATCCTGGGCTTCTTCACGGCCGAAGAGCGTGGCTGGCTGGCGCGGCTCCGCCATCCCGGCGAGGTGGTCGCCGCGTTCGCCGCCGTGCGCGCCCGGCCCGCCGCGGTCGACGCCTCACCGGGCGAGCTCTACGAAGCCGAGCGGATGGACGAGGACTCGCCTTTCTGAGCCGATCTCAGGGTCTTCACCGGAGCAGGGCGCTCTTCGGCGATAATGGCCCGCATGCTTTCCCAGATCGGACCCCTCGAGATCGCGATCGTCGCGGTCATCGCCCTCCTCGTCCTCGGCCCGAAGCGGCTGCCGGCGGCGGGCCGTGGCCTCGGCAAGAGCATGCGCGAGTTCAAATCGGGCATCAGCGGCCTTTCGGGCGACTCCGCGAAGTCCGAGACCAAGTCGGACTAGGCGGCTTCGGCCCGTTCCCGCAGCCCGACGCCGCGCGCCGGGAAGAGCGCCTGCCGCGCGTGGGCGCGGTAGACATCGGCAGGCTGTCCGGGGATGACGGTCGCCGCCAGGGCCCGCACCGCGTAGGACCAGGCGGTGAGGACGCGGACCGTGAGCGCGGCCACGGGCCCGTGGTGCTTTCGCATGTAGAGGTCGCGGTTGCGGTGGAATTCGACGATCCGCGGCAGCCCGGCGGCGAGGTCGGTGGAGAGCTGGTCGTGGTGGACGGCCTGCGCGCCGGGGACGAAGAGCTCATGCCAACCGGCGTCGGCGAGGCGCCGGGCGAAGTCGCACTCGTCGTAGTAGACGAAGAAGTCGGGGTCCATGTAGCCGACCGCGGTGGCCGCCTCGCGGCGGACGAGGAGCGCGCTCGACTGCGCCCAGTCGACCCGGCGGGTCGCGGCACCCTTGCTCTGGACGGTGAGCCATCGGTGGAGGAAGAGCGCCCCGGCCAGGGCCGTGCCGACGCCGGGGAAGCGCCAGGCGCAGGGGGTGGGGCGGCCGGCCGGGTCGATGAGCTGCGAGGTCGCCGCGGCGGCCGTCGGGTCGGCGTCGAGCGCCGCGAGCAGGGCGGCGACACTCCCCGGACGCAGTTCCGAGTCCTCGTTCAGGAGGAGGCAGTAGCGGCCACGCGCCCGCTCCATCAGGAGCGAGTCGTTGGCCGCCTTGCCGGCGCGCCGCTCCCGCTCGATCAGCTGGATGTCGCCGCCGAGCGCCCGCACCGCGCCCGCCGAGCCGTCGGTCGAGGCGTTGTCGAGGACGAGGATCTCGCGCTCTGCGCCGGCCGGGTGCGCGCGCTCGATCGCGGCCAGGCAGGCGAGCAGCATCTCGCGCCCGTTCGTGTTCACCACGCAGTAGGAAAGGTCCAGAGCCAAGGCGGCCACGATAATCCCGACCGCCGCTGCGCTGTTCCTTATGCGCCTATATGGCGCATTTCGAACAGCGCGGGCTGGAGCACATCGTGAAAGTCCAACTCGTCGACCCATCCGCCTTCACGCCGCCGTATGACCGGGCGCTCGCGGCGGCACTCGCGCGCGGGGGGGCCGACGTGGAGCTGGTCACGACCAAATTTCTCTACGGGCCGGTCCCCGAGGCGGACGGCTACGCGGTCGACGAGCGCTTCTACAGGCGCACCGCGTCGCGCGGGCTCTCCTCCTCGGCGCGGCTGCCCTTCAAGGGCGCCGAGCACCTGCGCGACATGCTCGCCTTCCGCCGCGCGCCGACCGACGCCGACCTGATCCACTACCAGTGGCTGACCCTGCCGGGGCTCGATCGGCGCCTGCTGCCGCCGACCAGGCCGCGGGTGATGACCGCCCACTACATCCTGCCCCCGCAGGCGAGCCGCCGCGCCACCCGCGCCGCGCACAAGGTCTTCGGCGCGATGGACGCGGTCGTCGCCCACTCCGAGCACGGCGCCGCGCGGCTCCGCGACGAGGTCGGCCTCCCCGCCGAGCGGGTCCACGTCATCCCGCACGGCGCCTTCGACTACCTGACCCGGCTGCCCGAGGAGAAGCCGCTGCCGGAGGAGCTGGAGGGGGCCGAGGGCCCGGTCGTCCTCTCCTTCGGCCTGCTCCGCCCCTACAAGGGGCTCGAGAACCTGCTCGAGGCGTTCGCCGAGGTGGGGGAGGCGGAGCTCTGGATCGTCGGCAACCCGCGGATGTCGGTCGAGCCGCTGCACGAGATGGCGGCCCTGACCGGCGCCCGGGTCCGCTTCGTCACCCGCTTCGTCGAGGACGCCGAGATCCCGGCGATCTTCCGCCGCGCCGACGTCGTCGCGCTGCCCTACCTCGACGCCGAGCACTCCGGTGTCCTCTACACCGGCCTCGCCTTCGGCAAGCCGATGGTGGCGAGCGCCGTCGGCGGCTTCCCCGAGGTCGGCGACGCCGGTGCCGCGCGGCTCGTACCACCCGGCGACACCGCGTCGCTGGCCGCGGCGCTGCGCGAGCTGATCGACGATCCCGCCGCCCGCGAGGAGCTGGCCGCCGCCGCTCGCGCCGCCGCCGCCGGCCCCTACTCGTGGGACGAGGCCGCCCGCCGCACCATGGCGGTCTATGAGGACCTGCTGCGATGACGACGCTCGCCGCGATCGTCTTCTGGCTCTGCGCCCTGGCGATCGTCTACGCCCAGGTCGGCTACCCGCTCGCCCTGCGGGTGCTCCTCGCCGCCCGCCGCACCCGCGAAAGCCTCGGCGGTCCGCGGGCCCCGCGCCCGCTGGGGATCGGCACGCCGCCCGCCGCGCCGCCGCTGGTCTCGCTGATCGTCCCCGCCTACGACGAGGAGGAGGTGATCGCCGACAAGGTCGCCGACGCGCTCCGCCTGCACTGGCCGCGGGAGCGCCTCCAGGTGATCGTCGCCGACGACGGCTCCACCGACGCCACCGCCGAGCGAGCGCGCGAGGCGGGCGCCGACCTTGTCCTCGAGCTCCCGCCCGGCGGCAAGGTCGCGGCACTGAACGAGGCGGTCGCCGAAGCCGACGGTGAGCTCCTCGCCTTCTCCGACGCCAACGCCGCGTGGGCGCCGGACGCCCTCACCCGCCTCGTCGCCCCCTTCGCCGACGAGCGGGTCGGCTACGTCTGCGGCCAGGTCCGCTTCCTGGCCCCGGGCGGCGACAACCTCGAGGGCGCCTACTGGCGCTACGAGATGGCGGTCCGCGAGATGGAGTCGGAGCTCGCCGGGATCACCGCCGGCAACGGCGCGATCTACGCGGTGCGCCGCTCCGCCTACGAGGACCTGCCCCCCTCCGGCAGCCACGACCTCAGCTTCCCCTTCCGCCTCGCCAAGCGCGGCCTGCGCTCGCTGTATGAGCCGGCGGCCCGCGCCGAGGAGAAGATGGTGCCGACGATCGAGGGCGAGTTCGCCCGCAAACGGCGGATGATGATCGGCCTCTGGGACATCGTCGTCGGCGAAGGCATGCTGATCCCGCGCGGCTACCCGCCGCTCTTCGCCTTCGAGCTCTTCTCGCATCGGCTGCTCCGCTACGCGACGCCGTTCCTCCACGTCCTCGTCTTCCTCGCCAACCTGGTGCTGCTGGGGAGCGGCTGGTTCTACTACCTGACGCTGCTCGCGCAGGTGGTCGTCCTGGGGATCGCGCTGCTCTCGGCGCGCCTGCCCGACGACCTCCCCGTGCGCCTCTGCCGCTACTACGTGTTGACCCAGGCCTCGATCGCCCTCGGCCTCTGGGACCGGTTGCGCCACGGGTCCGGCGGGCGCTGGGAGAAGGCCGAGGGGACCCGATGAGGGGGCGCCGCTGATGCCGCACGCCGTCGACAGGCTGCTCGCCGCCGTCGGTCTCCTCGTCCTCTCGCCGTTCCTGCTCGCCGCGGCGATCTGGATCAGGCTCGACAGCCGCGGCCCGGCGATCTATCGCCAGCCGCGGGTCGGCAGGGACGGCCGGGTGTTCGAGATGCTGAAGCTGCGGACGATGGTCGCGGGCTCCGACCCGGATGGGGTGGGGACGGCCGTCGGCCGCGGCGACGCGCGGGTCACCCGGCCCGGAGAGCTGATGCGGCGCACCTCCTTCGACGAGGTCCCCAACCTGGTCAACGTCCTGCGCGGCGAGATGGCGATCGTCGGGCCCCGTCCGGCGCTGCCCGCCCACCTCGACCACTTCTCGCTGCACGGGCACCGCCGCTTCGATGTGCTGCCGGGGATCACCGGCTGGGCCCAGGTGAAGGGTCGCGCCGACATCGGCTGGCCCGAACGGGTCGAGCTCGACGACTGGTACGTCGCGCACCGCAGCGCCGCGCTCGACCTCCGCATCCTGGCGATGACCGTCCTCCCGGTCCTGACCGGCAAGGGCGTCGCGCCTGAGTAGGGTTGACGCGTGGCCGATCGACCCGAGGTGAGCCTGCGGCGGTTCGAGCCGGGCGACGCGCCCGCCGTCCACCGCTGGTTCAACAACCCGGCGGCGACCAGCTCGTTGATGGAGCAGCGGGCAAGCTTCTCGCTCGAGGAGGCCGAGGCGTGGACGCGGCGCGCGATGGACGACTCGGGCGAGGACCGCAAGTACGCGATCGTCGTCGAGGGCCACGCGGAGCCGGTCGGCTTCACCGCCCTCTACGGGCTCTTCCGCCAGACCGCGCCGGAGCTCGGCGCGCTGATCGGCGACGAAGTGCGGGGCGTCGGGGTGGGGCGGCGGGCCGAGGCGCTGACGATCAAGAAGGCCTTCGACGAGTTCGGCGCCCACCGCGTCTACGGCCGCATCCCCGCCCGCAACGAGATCGCCAAGAAGACGGTCGCCAGCCAGGGATGGCGGTACGAGGGGACGATGCGCGCCCATCTCGCCCGTGAGGGCGAGCCACCCGACGACTGCGAGGTCTGGGGCGTCCTCCCCGACGAGTTCCGCGCCGCCACCGCGGATCTGTTCGGGTGAGCGGCGCGGTCGCGCAGCTGATCGAGGACGGCGGCGCCTCGGCCGGGGGCGGCGTCGGCAGCGGGCAGAGCGGGTTCTTCCGTGGCGCCCACTTCCTCGACGCCGAGGGCGCCACCCACACGCTGCGGATCGAGACCGACGCCGGCGAGCTCCTCGCCCCCCTGATCGTCCGCCAGATCGGCGACGGCCCCGACCTCGACGCCGTCTCCCCCTACGGCTACCCGGGCTTCACCGTCCTCTCCCCCGATGGCGTTCGCAGTAAGGCCCGGATAGCGGAACTAAGTGCGAACGCACCGGGGGGGGTGGGGGGGCTCGAGCCGGGGGAGGTGGACTGGTCCCGCACCGGGCTCGTGTCGGCGTTCATCCGGCATCGGCTCGATCTGGTGCCGCTCGCGGGGACCACGGAGCGCAACGTCGTGCAGATCGCCGACCCGGCGCTGAAGCCGAAGAGCCGGCCCACGGACCGGCGGCAGATCCGCCGCAACCTCGAGGCCGGCTACACGGTCTCGCTCACCCGCGGTGCCGAGACGACCGCCGCGCAGCGCGCCGACTTCCTCGACCTCTACGAGCAGACGATGCGCCGCGCCGACGCCGCGCCGCACTATTTCTTCGGCGCGTCCTATTTCGATCGCCTGCTGCCCGGCGAGCGCACCTGGCTGGCGCTCGCCGCCGACCCGGCGGGCACTCCGGCCGCCGCCTCGATCGTCGCAGCGGGCGACGGCTACCTCCACTACTACCTCAGCGGCAGCGCCGACTCACACCTCGGTGACTCGCCGATGAAGAACGTCCTCGCCCGCCTGCTCGAGCTCGCCGGGGAGCTCGAGCTGCCGCTCAATCTCGGCGGCGGCCTGCGTCCCGGCGACGCGCTCGAGGAGTTCAAGCGGGGCTTCGCCAACCGCACCCTGGTCTGGCGCACCTCGGAGCTGATCTGCGATCCGCAGCGCTACGCGGAGCTCGCCGCGGGTCGCGAGGCGAGCGGCTTCTTCCCGGCCTACCGCGCCCCCTGACGCGACGCGGCCTCAGCCGATCCGGCCGGCCAGCGTGGCGGCGTCGCCGCGGGTCCGCTCCCACGGCTTCGAGGCCTTCAGCGCACCGAGCACCGCGCGCGTCGCCGGCGCCCGGTTCAGGGCGATGAAGTGGATCCCCGGCGCGCCCGCGATCAGGAGCTCCGAGCACTGCTGCGCCGCGTAGGCGACGCCGAGCTCGAACTCGCGCTCCGGGTCGTCTCCGACCGCCTTGAACGCCTCTTCCAGCGGCGCCGGGATCGAGGCTTCGCAGAGCTTGCAGATCCGCTGCGTCTGGGCGAAGCTGCCGACCGGGATCACGCCCGCCAGGATCGGCACCTCGATCCCGATCGCCCGCGCGGCGGCGACGAAGTCGAAGTAGACCTGGTTGTCGAAGAAGAGCTGGGTGGTGAGGAACGACGCCCCCGCTTCGACCTTCTGCTTCAGGTAGGAGAGGTCGGTCTGCAGGTCGGGCGCCTCGGGATGGATCTCGGGGAAGCAGGCGCCGCCGAGCGAGAAGTCCCAGGGACCGCCTTCGATGAAGCGGATCAGGTCGGCGGCGGATCCCAGCCCGCCCTCCGGCTGGACGAAGTCGCTCTGCCCCCGCGGCGGGTCGCCGCGCAGGGCGAAGACGTTCTCGATCCCGGCGGCGGCGATCTTGTCGAGCGTCGTCGCCAGGCCCTCGGTGGTCTCGCCGACGCAGCTGAGGTGCGCCATCGTCTCCAGCCCGAGGTCGTCCTTCAACGCCCGCGTCGCCTCGACCGTGCCGTCGCGGGTCGAGCCGCCCGCGCCGTAGGTGATCGAGACGAAGTCCGGCTCCAGCCCGGCCAGCTGGCGGGCGGTCTCGAAGAGTGCTACCTCCCCCTCCGGCGTGCGGGGAGGGGAGAACTCGATCGAGAAGGTCGGTGTTCTGGTGGCGAGGAGTTGGTCGACGCGCATCGACCGAAGGTTAGCCGGGTGCGCTCAGCCGGCCGGCTCGGCCGGCCCCGGTGGGAGCGGCGCTGCGTCGTGCCCGGCGGCTCGTGCTTCGAACAGCGCCTCGATCTCCTCCAGCGGCCTGCCCTTCGTCTCCGGCACCAGCTTCCAGCAGAAGACGAGGGTGACGAAGCCGATCGCCGCGTAGAACCAGAAGGCGCCGGCGCGCCCCAGCGCTTCGATCAGGAGCAGGAAGGTGAGCGAGACGATGAAGTTGAAGGTCCAGTTCGCCATCGTCCCCAGCCCGGCCGCCTTCGAGCGCACGCCAAGCGGGTAGATCTCCGCGTTCAGCAGCCAGAAGATCGGGCCGAGGCTGATCGCGAAGGAGGCGACGAAGGTCATCAGGCTGGCGATCGCGATCACCGAGGCCACGGTCGAGCTGCCGCCCCCTGCGAACGCGCCGCCGAGCGCGATCAGCGAGATCACCATCCCGGAGACGCCGATCATCAGCAGCGTGCGCCGGCCGGCCTTGTCGAGCAGGCGGATCGCGACGATCGTCATCGCGACGTTGATGATGCCGACGCCGACCGCCGCCAGGATCGAGCCCGCCGAGGAGTTGACGCCGGTGAATTCGACGATCGTCGGCGCGTAGTAGATGACCGTGTTGATACCGGTCACCTGCTGCAGGATCGCCAGCCCGATGCCGACCACCAGGGCCGCTTTGACGGCCGGCTGCAGCAGGTCCGACCAGGAGCCGGGCTTGGCGTCGCTTTCCACCGACTCCTCGATCTCCTCGAGCTCGCGGTCGATCGTGTCGGGATCGTCGACCCGGATCTTCGCCAGCACCGCCCGCGCCTTGAAGTCCTGTCCCTTCATCACCAGCCAGCGCGGGCTCTGCGGCATCCGCAGCATGCCGATCGCCAACGCCAGCGCGGGCACGCAGCCGAGGCCGAGCATCCAGCGCCAGCCTTCGATCCCGTCGAAGGCGAGGCCGACCAGGTAGGCGACGAGGATGCCCACCGTCACCGCCAGCTGGAAGAAGCTGACCAGGCGGCCGCGGCTCTCCGGCGGCGCCATCTCGGAGATGTAGACGGGTGAAGCGGCGGAGGCGATACCGATCGCGACACCGATCACCACCCGGGCCACGACCAGCACGCCGAGGTCGGGCGCCGCGGCGCTGACCAGCGCACCGACGATGAAGACGATCGCCGAGATCAGGATCATCAGCCGGCGGCCGTAGTTGTCGGCGGCCGGGCCCGCGATCGCGGCGCCGCCGACGGCGCCGATCGGGACCGCGGCAACGACCAGGCCCTGGGCGAAGCTGCCGAGGTGGAAGTCGCCCTTGATGAAGAGCAAGGCGCCGGCGATGATGCCGGTGTCGTAGCCGAAGAGCAGTCCGCCGAGCCCGGCGATCGCCGCCGTCAGCACGACGTTGCGCTGTGCCCGCCGCGCGGAGGCCTCCGACCCGTTCATCCTGGACGGACCCTAACCGCGGACTTTGCGGGATGGAAGCCCCAACCCCCCTTGCGTCGCCGTGGTGCGCCGGCCTAGGTTTCCCCTGCGACCGGGAGAGTCCGGTTCCCCCAAGAAGCCAAGGGGGAAGCGGCCTCGAAGGTGGCGTGACGAGCTTCTGACGCGAAGGCTACGCGTGCGGCAGGCAACGAGCGCCATCCCCGGTCGTTTTTGTTTGGCGGGAGCCGGCCCGGGAGGCGGCGCCGGGCCGAGACGAGTGTCGCCGTCCGAGCCGGCTCCTAGCTTCCACGGTGGCCACGGGCACCTGCCCGCCCGGCGGCCGGCGACCGGGGCGCACCTCACGCGGGATCCGGGCGTCGTCGGCGCACCCCGCGACCAGCGCCGCGACTAGCCCGCCCGTCCCGCACAGGACCATGTGCGGCTGTGGGACGATGGCGCGATGGGGGAGGTCCGCTACGAACGCATCGGCGCCGCCGCCGTGCTGACGATCGACCGGCCGGCGCGCCGCAACGCGGTCGATGCCGCCACCGCGCGAGCGCTGCGTGACGGCCTCGAGCGCTTCGAGGCCGACGCCGGCGCGCGCGCCCTCGTCCTCACCGGCGCCGGCGGCGAGGCCTTCTGCGCGGGCGCCGACCTGAAGGCGCTCGACCTCGACGTCGACGACCCGGCCGGGCCGATGGGCTTCAGCCGGCTGGCGGCGTCGAAGCCGACGATCGCGGCGATCGACGGCTGGTGCCTGGCGGGCGGGCTCGAGCTGGCGCTCTGGTGCGACCTGCGGGTGGCGACTCCGGGCTCGACCTTCGGCTGCTTCGAGCGTCGCTGGGGCGTGCCGCTGGTCGACGGCGGGACGCAGCGGCTGCCGCGCATCGTCGGCCTGGGGCGGGCGCTCGATCTGATCCTCACCGGCCGCCCGGTCGACGCCGAGGAGGCCGAGCGGATCGGCCTGGTCACCGCCGTCACCCCGCCCGGCGCGCACCTGGAACGGGCACTCGAGCTGGCCGAGGCGCTCGCCGCCTTCCCCCAGGAGACGATGCTGGCCGACCGCCGGGCCGCGATCGAGGGGCTCGGGCTGCCGCTCGAAGAGGGGTTGGCGCTGGAGCACCGGCTCGGCCGTGAGACGCTCGTGACGGCGGCGCGTGGCGCCGCCCGCTTCGCCGCCGGGGAGGGCCGTCACGGCAACCCCGCGGACTCCCGACCCGGGTGAGGCACGACTCCGGGGACCGAGAACATTCCACCAAATCGGGCGGTTCCTGCACTCAACGAACCCCAAGTTGAAGTGGTCTCAGCTTCGGTACCGTGACGTTCGTGGCTCAACGAACCTCGATGCGGCCGCCACCCGGCCGCCAGCGCCTGTCCCGCGAGTTCATCGCCCGGCATCAGCGCGCCCGGATCATCGCCGCCCTCGCCGAGGAGACGATGGCGCGTGGCTATCGCGCCGTCACCGTCGCCGACATCGTCCGCCGCGCCGGGATAGCCCGCAACACCTTCTACGACAACTTCTCCTCCAAGGAGGACTGCTTCCTCGCCACCCAGGACCATGCGGTCGAGGAAGCGCTGAAACGGATCGTCGAGGCGGCCACCGAGGTCGAGGGTTGGGACCAGCGGCTGGCCGCCGGCCTCGGCGCCTTCCTCAAGTATGTATCCGAGGAGCCGGCGCTCGCCCGCACCTGCATCGTCGAGGCGCTCTCCGCCGGCGACGCGGCGCAGGAGCGCTTCGAGCAGTCGCTGCAGAGCTTCCTGCCCTTGCTGCGGTTGGGTCGCAAGGACACCCCGCACGGCGATGAGCTGCCGGACACGCTGGAGGAGGCGATCGCCGGCGGCATCTTCTGGCTCGTCTACCAGCGCATCGTGCTCGGCGAGGCCGAAAAGGTGGAGGAGCTCCTTCCGGACCTCGTCGACTTCGCCTTGACGCCATACATCGGAGCAGAGTCGGCGCAGCGGGCCGTCGCCCGACTCTAGGACCGACAGGTATCTTCGCCCGTGGTGCCCGATCCATCCACCGATGCTCCCGCCGAGTATCCGCCGGAGCTCTCCCGCCTTCCCCCCGGCCGCCACGGCCTGCCGCGTGACTTCGTCATCCACAACCAGCGCGAGCGGCTGATCGCCGGCCTCGCCGAGTCGGTCGCCGAAAAAGGCTACGGCGCCACCACGATCGCCGACATCACCCGCCACGCGGCGGTCTCGAGGCGCACCTTCTACGAGCATTTCGACGGCAAGGACGAGTGCTTCGTCGCCGCCTTCGACGCGGTCACCGAGCAGCTGCGCGAGCGGATCGACGGGGCCTACGAGGCCGAGGACGAGTGGACCGTCGCGGTCCGGGCCGGGATCGAGGCGATGCTCGGCTTCCTCGCCTCCGAGCCGAACCTGGCGCGCCTCGCGATGGTCGAGGCGCTGGTCGCCGGGCCGGTCGTCGTCAAGCGCTACGACGCCGCGGTGGAGACCTTCCTGCCCTACCTGAGGGCGGGCCGCGAGGGCCGACCGAAAGCGGTCCTCGCCCACCTCTCCGACTCGACCGAGGAGGCGCTGGTCGGCGGCATGGTCTCGCTCGTCTCCCGCCGCATCGTCGCCGGCCAGACAGATGAGCTCGAGGCGCTCCTCCCCGACCTGGTCGAGTTCACCCTCGCCCCCTACGTCGGCAGCGACGAGGCGGCGCGCATAGCCCGCGGTTAGCCGGGCACTCGAGCATCGCCCGATTCTCGCGACCGTTCCGTCGGCCCGATGTCATCGGCGGGCCGTGAAGAAGCTCGCGCCCGGGCCGAAGCCCCCCGGAATGGCCCGGGCGCCCAGGAGCCGCCATACGGCAATCGATGACGCAGGCGATCTCCATACGAACATATGTTCGTATATCAGACTACGACTGTCCTCAGACGGAACCCTTCGCCAGCGCTTCGCTCAGCTCACGCAGCCGCTGCTGGGCTTCGGGGTCGTAGGCCTGGGCTTCGGCCCGGGCCTCGCGCTCGCGGTCGAAGAAGCGGCCGCTGACGCCGCCGAGGGCAGGGTCGACGGCGAGGCGCAGGGTGGCCTCGGTGCCGCGCTCCAGGGAGTCGACCGAGGTGCCGCGCTCGTCGAGCACGATCTTGGTCGGCATGAAGGTGGCGGGGTGGAGGGAGTTGACGGTGACGCCGGCGGGCAGGCGCTCCGCCAGCCCGTTCGCGTAGGTGATCTGGGCGAGCTTGCTCTGAGCGTAGGCGCGGCGCCCTTCGTAGAGGGAGCGCTCCAGCATCGGGTCGTCGAAGTCGAGCGCCGCCTGGCCGAGCGAGGCGACCATCACGATCCGGGACGGCGCCGAGCGTTCGAGCAGGGGCAGGAGGCGCTCGGTGAGGACGAAGCCCGCCAGGTAGTTGACGGCGAAGCGCAGCTCGATCCCGTCGGCGCTCTCCTGGCGTTCGGGCGAGTCGGGCAGGCCGGAGCCGATGCCGGCGTTGTCGACCAGCAGGTGGAGGGCGTCGAGCGCCGCGATCTCGTCGGCCAGCGCCCGCACCTCGGCCAGCGAGGCGAGGTCGGCGCGGTGGGGGAGGACCCGCTCGTTGCCGGTCGCCGCGACGATCTCCTCCGTCACCCGCGCCAGCTTCTCCGCGTTGCGCCCATGGATGTGGACGGTCATCCCCAGCCCGGCGAGGCGCTCCGCCAGCGCCCGTCCGAGCCCGTCGGTGGACCCGGTGACGAAGGCGACGGTGTCCTCGGCGGCGCGGCTCATGGAACCCTGAGGACGATCTTGCCGGCTCCGCGGCCGCCTTGTTCGGCGTACCGGTGCGCGTCGGCGGCGCGCTCCAGGTCGAAGACCTCGCCGACCGCGACCTCGAGCCTGCCGCGCTCGACCAGGTCGCAGAGCCCGGCGAGGCCGACCGGATCGGGCTCGACCAGGATCCCCGTGACCCGCTTGTGCTGTGCGGCGCCGAGCTCGCGCAGCTGCGGATCGACGCCGCTCGGCACCGAGACCAACGTCCCGCCGGGGCGCAGCACCGCCAGCGAGCGCTCGCCATAGGCGCCGGTGAAATCGATCACCGAGTCGAGCTCCGCCAGCTGCGAGTCGAAGTCGTCGTCGCGGTAGTCGAGGGTGCGCGCCGCCCCCAGCCCGGCGAGGAACCCGGCCTGCTCGCGCCGCGCCGTCGCCACCACGCCGGCGCCGCGCGCGGCGGCGATCTGCACCGCCAGGTGGCCGACCCCGCCCGCGCCGCCGTGGATCAGGACGTCGTCGCCGTCCTGGACGCGGATCGTGTCGACGACGATCTGCCAGGCGGTCAGCCCGGCCAGCGGCAGCGCCCCGGCCTCCTCGATCGAGAGCGCGTGCGGCTTGCGCTCGAAGTGGCGCGACGGCGCCGTCACGTACTCGGCGTAGGCGCCCGCCTCGCGCGGGAACCAGGGCATGCCGAAGACCTCCTCGCCGACCTCGAACCGGGTCACGCCGCGGCCCACGGCGGTGACCTCCCCGCAGACGTCCCAGCCGACCGTGAACGGCGGCGCGCCGAACACCGCTGCCATCCCCTTGCCTTCGCGCGTCTTGAGGTCGACCGGGTTGACGCCCGCGGCGCGGACGCGGACCTGGACCTCGGTCGGGATCGGCTCCGGCGCCTCGACCTCGCAGACCCGCAGCACGTCCGGGCCGCCGAGCTCACGCTGGACGATCGCCTTCACCGGCCGATCTTAGGCCGATACGCGTCTCCACTAGTTTCGCTTCCCGTGAACTGGCTTTCCCGTGTCGCGGTCGATGTCGAGCCCCTGCGCGAGTCGCGCGATTTCCGCCTGCTCACCGCGGGCTCGTTGATCACCGGGCTCGGCACCCAGGCGACCCTGGTGGCGCTGCCCTACCAGGTGTTCGTGATCACCGGCTCGGCCTTCCTCACCGGGCTGATCGGCGCCGCCGAGCTCGGCCCGCTGGTCGTCGCCTCGCTCTTCGGCGGCGCCCTCGCCGATCGCCTCGATCGCCGCCGCCTGCTCCTCGTCTGCCAGATCGCCCTGGTCGCGATCGCCGCCGCCCTCGCGATCGCGGCGGCGACCGGGCCGCCGCCGGTCTGGATCCTCTTCGTCCTCGCCGCGGCGATGGCGGGCGCCTCGGCGATCGAGCGGGTGACGCGCTCCTCGATCGTCCCCGCTACCGTCTCCGCCGCCCGCCTCCCGGCGGCGATCTCGCTGACCTACGGCCTCTACCAGCTGACGATGGTCGTCGGCCCCGCCCTCGGCGGCATCCTGATCGAGGCCTTCGGCCTCACCACCCCCTACGCGGTCGACGCGATCAGCTGCCTCGGCATGACCGCCGCCGCGGCGCTGATGTCGGCCCAGCCACCGGCCGCGGCCGAGGCCCGCGAGCCCGTCCTCCGCTCGATCCGCTCCGGCCTCGCCTACCTGCGCAACCTGCCCGCGGTGACCGCGGGCTTCGTCATCGACCTCTCGGCGATGACCTTCGGCATGCCGCGGGCTCTCTTCCCGGTCCTCTCGCTGACCGTCTACCACGCGGGTGCGTCCGGGACCGGGCTGCTCTACGCCGCGGTCGCGGCGGGCTCGACGATCGCCGCGCTGACCACCGGCTGGATGTCGCACGCCCGCCGGCTGGGGCGGATCGTCCTCGTCGCCGTCGCCTTCTGGGGGATCTTCATCGCCGCCGCCGGGCTCGTCCAGAACATCTGGCCGGCGGCGATCCTCTTCGCCTTCGCCGGCGCCGCCGACTCGGTCAGCGCCGTCTGTCGCAGCACGATGATGCAGGTGCTGACGCCCGATCGGATGCGCGGCCGCATCTCCTCCGTCTTCAGCCTCGTGGTCGCCGGCGGGCCGCGCCTCGGCGACGTCGAGTCGGGGACGGTCGCGGCGCTTGCCACGCCCGGTTTCTCGGTCGTCTCCGGCGGCCTCGTCTGCCTCGCCTCGGTCGGTGTCGTCGCGCTCGCCTTCCCCCAGCTCGCCGCCTATGACGCCGCCGTGGTCGGCCGCTCAGGTCCCGTGCAGCAGGACCTCGAGGCCGAGGCATTGGAAGCGAGCGAGCTGATCTGAGCCCGCCCGGATGTTGCGGCGCGCCTCTCGGCGGGTAGCTCCTCGCCATGCAGACCATCCGCCCGAGCCGTCTGCGGGGCGGGTTCCCGTCGCCGCCGCCGAAGGCGGAGCGGCTCGAGTTCGGGCTCGACGGCCTGCACGACGTGCGGGTCCTGATCGCGTCCGCCGCGGACGCGCGTGGCCTCCCGCCGCGCCGCTCTTCCGATCTCGTCCTCGCCGCCTCGGAGCTCGCCGCCAACAGCGTCCTGCACGGCGGCGGCGCGGGCCTGGTCACGGTCTGGGAGGAGGCTGGCGCGGTCCTGGTCGAGGTCGCCGACGCGGGCACGATCGAGGACCCGACCGTCGGCCAGGCCCTTCCCGATCCGGCCGCCGAAGGCGGCCGCGGCCTCTACATCGCGGGCAGGCTCTGCGACGAGCTGACGATCGACAGCGGCCTGGGCGGCACCCGGGTGCGGCTGCGGATGGCGGCCGGCGCGGGAGCCGACCGACGCCGGGCCATCTAGACCCGTCGCAGGGCGAGCAGCACGATGTCGTCGCGGGTGTGACCCTCCGATCGCGCGATCGCGTCGGAGCGCAGCCGCGCGACCAGCTCCTCCAAAGGGAGCGGCGCCAGGTATTCGGCGAGGTCGGCGAGGTCGCGAGGATCGCGGTGCTCGGAGCGCGGCCCCGCCTCGAGCCAGCCGTCGGTGCAGAGCACCAGCGTGTCGCCGGTTGCGAAGACGGCGTCGTGGCGCTGCACCTTGGCGTCGTGCAGCGCGCCCAGCACGGTGCCGCCGCCGAGCAGATGGGCGCCGTCGCCGCGGACGTGGACCGGCGGGGGGTGCCCGGCGCACGCCGCGGCCAGCGCCCAGCCCTCGGTGCCTGCCCGCAGCCGGATCAGGACCGCGGTGGCGAAGTCGTTCAGCCCGGTCCCCTCGAGCAGCAGCTCGTTGACCCGCGCCAGCACCTCCTCGGGCTCGTCGACCTCGCGGGTCAGGCCACGCACCGCGTGGCGCACGGCGACCGACACCCCGGCCGCCTCCGAGCCCTTGCCGGCGACGTCGCCGACCAGCACCCAGCAGCCGTCCTCGGTCGGCAGCACGTCGTAGAGGTCGCCGCCGATCTCGATCCCCCGCCCGGCCGCCTCGAAGACGACCGCTGACTCGAGCCCCGCGACCGGCGCCGGCCGCGGCGGCCGCAGCCCGCGCTGCAGGTTGCGGGCGATCGCGTCGCGCTCCGGGTAGAGGCGAGCGTTGTCGAGGGCGATCGCGGCGCGCTCGCCGAGCTCACCGAGGAACTCCAGGTCGGAGGGTTCGTAGCGCACGTTGGCCCGCGCGTGGAGGAAGGAGAGGGCGCCGATCGTCCGCCCCCGCGCGACCAGCGCGACGACCGCCGCCGACTCGTAGCCGGTGTCGTCGATCAGCTCCTGGTGCTCTTCGGTCTGGGCCACGGTGGGGGCCACCTTCGGGTGCTTGAGGTCGCGCCAGATCATCGGCTCGTCGCCGCGCAGCACCTGGGCGACCGGGTGGTCGCCCTCGGGGTCGAGGGGGGAGGTGCGGCGGATCTGCTCGAGGCGCTCGGCCGCCCCGGGGATCGCCGAGGCCGCCACCGATTCGCCGATCTGCCCGTCCGGGCGGATGAAGTCGATCATGCAGATCTCGGCCAGGTCGGGGACCGCTTTGGCGACGATGTTGCGGGCCGTCTCGGTCGGGTCGAGCGAGGCGTCGAGGTCGCGGGTGGCGACGATCAGGAAGTCGCGCGCCCGCCGTCGCCGCCGCTCCGCCGTGATGTCGCGGGCGATCACCGAGGCGCCGTAGACGCCGTGGACCGGGTCGCCGATCGCCGAGATCGTCAGCGCCACGTCGATCTCGGTGCCGTCCTTGCGCACCCGGCGCGTCTCGTAGGTGTCGAGCGCCCCGCCGCGCCGCACCGTGGCGAGGATCTTCTCCACCTCGTGCTTCAGCTCGTCCGGCATCAGGAAGGAGACGTGGCTGCCGACGGCTTCGGCCGCGGTGTACCCGTAGAGGCGTTCGGCGGCCGGGTTCCAGGTCGTGATCACCCCATCCAGGTCTTTGGAGAGGACCGCGTCCCGGGTCCCGGCGACGACCTGCTCCATGTGGGCGCGGACCCGGTCGACCTCGAGCCGGTGGCTGACGTCGCGGGCGAGGACGGTCGCTCCCTCATCCGCGCCGCCCGCCCGCACGATCGTCAGCTCGACCTGTAACGGACCGCCGTCGCCACGCCGGGCGGGGACCTCGATCCGCCGGCCGAGGAGCTCCTCGCCGGACTCGCGGGCGAGCTCGCGGCGGAGCTCCTCGCGCAGCTCGGCGGGCGCGATCAGCTCGGCCAGGTCGCTGCCGATCGCCTCCGCCCGCCCGATCCCGAACAGCTGTTCCGCGGCGGGGTCGAACTCGGCCACGCGCTGGTCGGCACCGAGCGCGACGACGGCGTCATGGGTCGTGATCAGGCCGCTCGAAGGGGCGCGGTCTCCCGTCGTTCCCTCGACCGGCTGCTGGACCGAGCTCACCCTCCAAAGCTACTGCCAATGCGCCCTCGGTAGTGTCGGGGATCGTGCAGACGACCGATGACAATCGCTGGCTCGCCCTCTACGTGCTCTGCGCGGGGATGCTGATGATCGTCCTCGACGGCACGATCGTGAACGTCGCCCTGCCCTCGATCCAGGAAAGCCTCGGCTTCTCGCAGGCGAACCTGGCCTGGGTCGTCAACGCCTACCTGATCCCGTTCGGCGGCCTGCTGCTGCTCGCCGGCCGGCTCGGTGACCTGCTCGGCCAGCGCCGCGTCTTCCTGGTCGGGCTGGCGATCTTCACCGTCGCCTCGGCGCTCTGCGCGGCGTCGCCTACCCAGGGCGTCCTGATCGGCGCCCGCTTCATCCAGGGGATCGGCGGCGCGCTCTCCTCGGCGGTGATCCTGGCGATGATCGTGCGGATGTTCCCGGCGCCCGCCGAGCAGGCGAAAGCGATCGGCGTCTACGGCTTCGTCGCCTCGGCGGGCGGCTCGATCGGACTGCTGCTCGGCGGCATCCTCACCCAGGCGATCTCCTGGCACTTCATCTTCGTCATCAACCTGCCGATCGGCGTCCTGGTCGGCTGGCTGGCGCTGCGCCTGGTCGACGACCCGAAGGGGCTCGGCCTGCAGGAGGGCGCCGACTTCCCGGGTGCGGCCCTCGTCACGCTGGCGCTGATGCTCGGCGTCTTCACCATCCTGCAGATCACCGAATGGGGCTGGGGCGACCCGCGCACGATCGCCGGCCTGCTGATCTCGGCGGCGCTGCTCGCCGCCTTCCTGCGTCGCCAGGGGCGGATCAGCAACCCGCTGATGCCGCTCCGCCTCTTCCGCTCCCGCAACGTGGTCGGCGCCAACTCGGTGCAGGCGCTGCTGGTCGCCGGCATGTTCGGGATGTTCTTCCTCGGCGCCCTCTACCTGCAGAAGGTGCTCGGCTACAGCGCGCTCGAGGTCGGGCTCGCCTTCCTGCCGACCACGGTGGTGATGGGCGGTCTCTCGCTCGGTTTCTCGGAAAAGCTGATCATGCGCTTCGGCCCGCGCAACATCCTCATCCCCGGCTTCGTGATGGTGACCATCGCCCTGCTGCTCTTCGCCCGCACCCCGGTCGACGGCAACTACCTGACCGACCTGCTGCCGCCCTTCCTGCTGATCGGGATCGGGATCGGGACCTCGTTCCCGGGGATCATGATCCTGGCGATGTCGGGCGCGACCCCGGAGGATGCGGGGCTCGCCTCGGGCCTGGTGAACACGAGCATGCAGGTCGGCGGCGCGGTCGGCCTGGCGGTGTTGGCGACGCTCTCCACCGAGCGCAGCGAAAACCTGCTCGCGGCCGGCGACTCGACCGCCCAGGCGCTCACCTCCGGCTACCACCTCGCCTATCTGGTCGGCGCCTGCCTGGCCGCGGTCTCGGTGCTGGTCGCGATCTTCGTGATCCGACCGGTGCCCACCCCGGCGATGCCCGGGCTCGACCCGGCGGATGGCCCGGTGGCCGAGCCGCCCGAGGTCGATCCTGCCCCGGTCGAGAGTTGAGCGCTCCGCATCGGGTAGAAGAATCCGGCGAGCGATGGACACGGAGCTCGAAATCCAGTCCGATCCTGACTCCGAGGCGACGCTGAGCATCGGCGACGTGGTCGCCGCCACCGGCGTCGGCGAGGCGACCCTGCGCGCCTGGGAGCGCCGCTTCGGCTTCCCTTCGCCGCGCCGTGAGCCCTCCGGCCACCGCCGCTACAGCCAGGGCGACATCGAGCGCATCCGCTCCGTGGTGCGCGAGCGCGATCGCGGCCTCTCGCTGGGGATGGCGATCGAGCGGGTCGCGGCCGAACCGGTCGGGCCGCCCTCGCTCTTCGCGCCGCTGCGTGAGCGCCGCCCCGATCTGCTGCCGGTCTCGATCCGCAAGCCGCAGATGCTCCACCTCTCGCGCGCGGTGGAGGAGGAGAGCGCCGCCCGCGCCGAGCGCGCCCTGATGATCGGCGCCTTTCAGCAGCCGCGGTTCTATCGATCGAGTGAGGAGCGTTGGCGCCGGCTCGCCCGCGGCGCCGGGCTGACCTTCGTCCTCGCCTGCTTCGAGGAGGCCCGAGCCCCGACCGCCGCCCCGGTCGAGGTGCCGATCGGCTGCGGCGAGCCGATCGCCGACGAGTGGGCGGTGATCTGCCTCGCCCCCGGCTACGCGGCCTGCCTGCTGGGTTGGGAGACGCTCGGCGCCGCCGGCAGGCCCGACGCCGAGCGCACCTTCGACGCCCTGCTCTCGGTCGAGCCCGCCGTGGTCCGCGAGGTGGCCGGCGCCGCGGTGGCGATCGCCGCCGAGAACGAACCGCAGATCGGCGACCGGGCCCGCGCCTACCTCGATCGCATCCCCGACGCCGGCCAGCGTTCCCAGCTGCGCCTCGCCGGCGCGATCACCGCCCGCGCCTTCGCCCGCATGCCCTAGCTGGAGCTGTTCCTTATGCGCCTGACAGGCGCATAAGGAACAGCCGGCGGAGGTCAGCCGCCGAGCGAGGCGGACTCGAGCACCCCGAGGAGCTGGGTGACGCGGCAGACGAGGAGGCGCTCCTCGTCGACCTCGACCCAGACCCCGGCGCTGGCCGGGAAGACGACGTGGTCGCCGATCTCCACCGGCATCTCGACCCCGGCCCCCGCCCACCAGTCGAGACCCGGGCCGACGGCGAGCACGATCCCCTGTTCGGGCGGCGGCTCGTGGGTGCCGGGCGGGACGACCAGGCCGGAGCGGCGCACCCGGTCGGAGTCGAGCTCCTTGATCACGATCTGGTCGAAGAGCGGCCGCAACTGGTGGCGGACCGACTCGATCGGATCGGGGACGCGGGAGGAGGCCATCAGGTGATCTTGACGGATCGGGGACCCAGGTCCATTGTGCGGGGACTTTCGCCGCTCTAGAAAGGAGGTATGCCTGGGTCGCGTCGCCTCTTCCCGTCGCTCCTCGTCGCGGCGGCCCTCTTCTTCTCGCTTGCATCGGTCTCGACCGCCGCGGCGACCGAACGCCACGCGGCGCCGGACGGAACCGGCGCGATCTGCACCGCCGTGTCCCCGTGCAGCATCGAAACCGCGCTCGCGGCCTCCGTTCCGGGGGACACGGTCTACGCGGCCCCGGGGACATATGAAGACGCAGGGCCGCTGAACGTCGACCACGAAGTCACGCTCTCCGGTGAAGCGGGGAAGGCGAAGCCGCTGTTCGAGACCACCGCGGGTGGCAGCTGGGTGTTCGAATCGACCGGCGCGCCGACGCTGCGCGATCTCCGCGTCCACGGAGGGGAACTGGGGATCGCGGTCGCCGGTGGCCTGGTCGAACGGGTCGAATCCACCGGCTCGCACATCGCCTGCGCGATGGACGCGGGCAGGATGAGGGACTCGCTCTGCGTGGCGACCGGATTCGAAGGGGTGGGCCTGGAAGACACCAGCACCGCCGGGTCCACCTTGAAGCTCTTCAACGACACCGCGATCGGGGGCGACAAGGGCGTCGCCGCCTCCACCGGCATCTCCACGGTGGTGGTCGAAGCCAGGAACACGATCGCCTCCGGCGGCACCGACGACCTCTACGCAGAGCCGTTCCTCGCGGCCGGGCGGGTCGAACTCAAGTTCTCGCACTCGAACTTCTCCACGCACGGGCAATCAGGTCAAGGCAACGCGACGATCACCCTGCCGAGCGAAGAAGGCAACCAATCGGTGGAGCCGGTGTTCACGAACCCCGCGGCGGGCGACTACACCGAGCAGCTGTCATCGCCGACGCGCTTCGCCGGCGACCTCGCCGGGCTCGCCACCGGTGAGCTCGATCTCGCCGGCAACCCGCGCACGACCACCTGCCAGAAGATCGAAGGCATCGACATCGGCGCCTACCAGCTGACCACGTGTCCGCCACCGACCACCCTCTACGCGGCGCCGAACGGCAGCGCCGCGAACGTCCCCTGCACGGCGCAGTCGGCTCCTTGCGATCTCGTCACCGCGGTGAAGGCGGAAAACCTGCGCGAAGGCGACACGCTCCTGCTGGCGCCGGGGACCTACCACCTGTCGAGCACGCTCAGGGTGGTCGAACCAGCCACCTTCGAAGGCGAACCGGGTGAGCAGGCGCCTCTGATCGAAAGCTCTTCCTTCGGCGGCGGGATCTCATTCGAAGGTGGCCGCTCCACCGTCCGGAACGTCCGGCTCCACATGTCGGCCGAACCCACCAGCGGCCTGGTCGTCACCGGCGGCGAATCGGTGGTCGAACGGGTCGAAGTGATCGGCGCGGCCGACTGGGCCTGCGCGATGGGCGAGGGAACGATCCGCGACTCCGTCTGTGTCAGCACCCGCAAAGGGGGCGGCTACGGCTTCGACGGGGCCTCCGGCGGAGCGAGGGACTTCAAGCTGATCAACGACACGATGGTCGGCACCGAAGAGGGGATGTTCTTCGTCGCGTCCAACGAAGGCACGATGCACGTCGAAGCCGTGAACACGATCGCTTCCGGTGGGGAGTACGACATCCAGGCATATCCGTACCCCGCGGAAGGAGGCGAACCTCCCTCGACGCTGACCATCGACCTCTCGCACTCGAACTTCTCCACGGTCCAGGACGAAGAGGAATTCGAACCGGGCGAACCGGGCAACGGGCTGAAGGCGCAGATCACTTCACCTACCGAAAACGGCAACCAGTCGGCGGAGCCGCTGTTCGTCGCCGCAGCGGGCGGCAACTTCATGGAGCAGCCGACCTCGCCGACGAAGTTCGCCGGGACCACGGCCGTGGTGGGACCGGGTGAGCTCGACCTCGCCGACAACCCCCGGACCGTCACCTGCAGCGGCACCGCCTTCGTCGACATCGGTGCCTACCAGCTGGCCGAATGCCCGCCGAACGGCGGCGGAACCTCAGGTGGCGGCTCGGCCACACCACCCCCCGCATCGACCGCCCCCGAGCTCACGAAGCTCGCCCTGAAGCCGGCGAAGTTCGAGAAGAAGACGACGATCTCCTTCACCCTCTCGACCGCCGCCACGGTGAAGCTCGAAGTGCTGACCAAGAAGAAGAAGAACGGCAAGACGAAGACGGTCAAGGTCGGGACCCTGCCCCAGGTCTCCGGCAAGGCCGGCTCCGACAAGGTGAAGTTCAACGGCAAGCTGAAGGGCAGGCACCTCGCCCCCGGCAAGTACACGCTGCGCGCCACCGCCACCGCCACCGCCACCGCCTCGGGCCTCAGCTCGACGTCGGAGACGAAGCAGTTCGAAGTCCTGCCCTAGGTTTCAGGCATGAACACCTCGGTCGCCGGGCGCAACGCCCGCCGCCAGCTCGGCATGGCCGCACTCGCGCTCGGCGCGCTCGGCGTCGTCTTCGGCGACATCGGCACCAGCCCGCTCTACGCGCTGCAGGCGGTCTTCTCCGCCGACCACGGCGCGGTGAAGGCCACCGAACAGGATGTCTTCGGCGTGATCTCGCTGGTCTTCTGGTCGATCACGCTGATCGTCTCGATCGAGTTCGTCCTCTTCATCATGCGCGCCGACAACGACGGCGAGGGCGGCATCCTGGCGTTGATCGCAAAGATCGAAATGACGGAGCTCGACAGCCGCCGGGTGAAGATGGCGCTGATCGCGATCGGCATGTTCGGCGTCGCCCTCTTCTACGGCGACGGGATGATCACCCCGGCGATCTCGGTGCTCTCCGCGGTCGAAGGGGTGAAGGTGGTGGAGCCGAGCGTCCACTCGCTGGTGGTCCCGATCACGATCGCCGTGCTCGTCGTCCTCTTCGCCGTCCAGCGGTTCGGCACCCACCGCATCGGTCGCGTCTTCGGACCGGTGATGCTGTTCTGGTTCGGGGTCATCGCGATCGCCGGCCTCGGCCGCGTCCTCGCCCACCCGGAGATCGTCAAGGCGCTCCTGCCGAGCTACGGGGTCGAGTTCTTCGGCCGCCATTTCGGCACCGCCTTCATCTCGCTCGGCGCGATCGTGCTGACGATCACCGGCGCCGAGGCGCTCTACGCCGACATGGGCCACTTCGGCCGGCCGCCGATCAAACGCGCCTGGTTCTTCGTCGTCTTCCCGGCGCTGACGCTCAACTACATGGGCCAGGGCTCCCTGATCGTCGGCAACCCGGATGCGATCTCGAACCCGTTCTTCCTCCTCATCCCGCACTGGGGCCGGGTGCCGATGGTGGTGCTGGCGACGGTGGCGACGGTGATCGCCTCGCAGGCGGTGATCTCCGGCGCCTTCTCGGTGACCAAGCAGGCGATCCAGCTCGGTTTTCTGCCCCGCCTCTCGATCCGCCACACCTCGGCGGCGGAGATCGGCCAGGTCTATCTGCCCGCGGTCAACTGGTTCCTGCTCGTCGCGGTGGTCGGCCTGGTCGTCGGCTTCGGCTCCTCGACCAAGCTCGGCTCCGCCTACGGGATCGCGGTGACCGGCACGATCACCGCCGACACCCTGCTCTTCTTCGTGATGGCGAGGTACCTGTGGAAGAAGCCTGGCTGGTGGGTGGGGATCGGCGCCGCCGTCTTCTTCACCGTCGACATCGCCTTCCTCGCCGCCAACCTGACCAAGACCGCGCACGGTGGTTGGTTCCCGCTCTCGGTCGGGGGGCTCATCTTCATCGTGCTCAGCACCTGGCGCCGCGGCAGCCTCAAGATCCGCGATTCACGGATCGAGGCCGAGGGCCCGCTGCAGGCCTTCGTCGACGAACTGCACGAGGCCGATCCACAGCCGCCCCGCGTCCCCGGCACGGCGGTCTATCTCAACGTCCGCCCCGAGACGACGCCGCTCGCCCTCCACGCCAGCTTCGAACACGCCCACGCGCTGCACGAATCGATCGTGATCATCTCGATCGAGACCACCCGCTCGCCCTACGTCTCCGAGGAGGACCACCTGGTCGTCGACAACCTCGGCTACGAGGACGACGGGATCTCCCACATCACCGCCAAGGTCGGCTTCCAGGAAGCGATCAAGGTGCCGCATCTCTTCGCCCTCGCCTGCACGCGAGGCCTGGAGGGCGACGCCCGCGAGGAGGACGCCGTCTACTTCCTCTCGCAGGTGACGATCCGCCCGACCCCCGACCCCGGCATGGCGGGTTGGCGGAAGCGCCTCTATGTCGCCCTCGCCCGCAACTCGGTGAGCGCCGCCGACTACTTCCACCTGCCGCCTGACCGCACCGTGACGATCGGCTCGGCGATCGACCTCTAGATCAGCGCTCGCCGTGGGCCTCCTGGGCGAGCCAGTCCCACTCTTCCCACGAGGCGATCCGGCGCTCGTAGTCGGGGCGGACCATGCCGAAGGCGTCGGCGCCGAAGAAGCAGCGCAGCGGCGGCTTCTCCGCGTCGACCAGCTTCAGGATCGCCGGCCCGGTCGCCTCCGGGTCGCCCGGCGATTTGATCGAGGCGGCCCGTTTCGCCCGCGCCTCGCGCACCGGGTCGTAGGCGGGCAGCGGCTCGGCCTGGATCGCCGAGGCGCCGCCCCAGTCGGTCGAGTAGCCCTGTGGCTCGATCAGCGTCACGTCGATGCCGAAGGGCGCCACCTCGACCGAGAGCGACTGGCTGAACGCCTCCAGCGCCCACTTCGAGGCGTGGTAGAGGCCGATCCCGGGGAAGGCGGTGACGCCGCCGATCGAGGACACCTGGATGACGTGGCCGGAGCCCTGCTCACGCAGGATCGGCAGCGCCGCCTTGGTCACCCAGAGGGCGCCGAAGACGTTGGTCTCGATCTGGTCGCGGGCCTGCTCGGGGCTGACCTCCTCGATCGTGCCGAAGAGCCCGTAGCCGGCGTTGTTGACGACCACGTCAAGCCGGCCGAAGCGCTCGTGCGCCTGCTGCACGGCGGCGAAGTCTGCCGCCATGTCCTGCACGTCGAGCGCCATCGTCAAGACGTCATCGCCGTAGCGCTCGGCGAGTGGCGCCAGGGTCGATGCGTCGCGCGCCGTCGCCGCGACCTTGTCGCCGCGCTCGAGCGCCGCCTCGGCCCAGATCCGGCCGAAGCCCTTCGAGCAGCCGGTGATGAACCAAACCTTCGAATCTGACATCCGTCCTCCTGAAGTGAGTTGGGACGACCGATCCTCGCAGGCGACCTACCTCGGCCCCGGTGCGTTCGCAGTGGGTTCCGCTATCCGGAACTTTCTGCGAACTCAGGTGAGGGCTGCGGGCCAACGGGGCGCGATTCGGGCCGCGGCCTCCTCGGCGATGCGCGTCTCCGGCGCGGTGATTGCGGTTCCCTCGCCGCCCAGCCCCCGCATCGTCGCCACCACCGATTCGGCCAGCGCCGCGGGCGCGTAGCCGCCCTCCAGCACCGCGCCGACCGGGGCGTCGAGCCGGCTGCCCAGCTCGCGCATCTGCACCGCCATCTGGCCGAAGTCGGCGCCGGTCAGCGCCAGCCCGGCGAGCGGATCGTCGCGGTGGGCGTCGTATCCCGCCGAGATCAGGATCAGGTCCGGGGCGAATTCGGTCGCGACCGGCGCCACCACGCGGTCGAGCAGCGAGAGGAAGACGTCCCGTCCCGACCCTTCCGGGACCGGGATGTTCACCGTGAAGCCCTCGCCGCGACCTGTCCCGACATCCGACGCCGGGCCCGTCCCCGGCCAGATCCCCTCCTGGTGGATGCCGATCAGGAGGACATCGTCGCGCTCGCGGAAGATCGCTTCGGTGCCGTTGCCGTGGTGGACATCCCAGTCGAGGACCAGGACCCGCGCGGCGCCGAGCTCGGCGACCGCCAGCGCCGCGGCGACGGCGACCGAGTCGAAGAGGCAGAAGCCCATCGCCCGTTCCGGTTCGGCGTGATGGCCGGGTGGGCGAAGCGCGCTGAAGCCGACCTTCGCCTCGCCCCCGAGCAGCGCCCGCGCCATCGCCGCCGCGCCCCCGGCGGCGTGCGCCGCCGCCCGGTAGGAGGCGGGGCCGTCGTAGGTCTCGCCGTCGATCCCGCCACCGCCCCTCTCGCTCAGCTCACGGATCCCGGCGACGTGGCGACGGGTGTGGACGAGCTCCAGTTCCTCGGCGCTCGCCGCCGGCGCCGACCGCCGTTCCCAGCCGAGCCAGGCCACCGCCTCGAGCTCGCGTTCGATCGCGACCAGCCGCGGCGGCGCCTCGGGATGTCCCGGGATCAGCTCGCGCGGATCGTGTTCGAGGCTCGAGGGGTCGCTGAAGTAGAGCACCGCGCGCCCTCAGAGCCCGAATTCTTCGCGGTAGGCGTCGGGCACGAGGTCGACGTACTCGCGGTGGCGCCGCAGCCACTCGTTGACGAACGGGCAGAAGGGGAGGATCGCGACATCGTCCTCGCGCGCCCGGTCGAGCGCGAAGCGGGCCAGTCGCCCGCCGATCCCGCGGCCCTCGAAGCGCTCCTCGACCTCGGTGTGGATCAGAGCCACGAGGCCGCGGCGCCTGCGGTAGACGAGGAAGCCGGCGAGCTCGCCGTCGACCGTCGCCTCGAAGCGCTGCCGGCCCGGGGCGTCGGCGATCTCGATCCGCGCGTCGGCGCTCACCTCGGGCGCCCCGCGTCGAGTTCGGCCTCCCAGACGCCCTCCATCTCGTCGGCCAGCTCGGGATGGCCGTAGGGACCCGGCTCGCGCAGCGCCGCGATCACCTGGCGCCGGCTGAGGTCGTCCTTGTCCTGGCTCAGCTTGCGCTTGCAGACGAAGCGGGTGACCGGGACCCGCAGCCCGACGGTCCCCTTGGACATCTCGCGCCCCCACTCCTGGTCGAGGTAGAGCGGGTCCGCGACGCGGCGCTCGAAGCGCTCGACGAGGCGGGTCAGCGTCGCCAGGTTCTCCTCGGGGTCGAGGATCTCGGGCACGCCGTGGAGGTGGGCGACGCTGAAGTTCCAGGTCGGCGCGCGGGTCGCCTCGGGGCCGTACCAGCTCGGCGACACATAGCCATGTCGGCCCTGGACGATGACCAGAACCTCGTCCTCGCCGAAGCCATGGACCTCCTCGTCCGGGCGCCCGACGTGGGTGAGGACGGCCAGCTCGGAGGAGTCCTCGTCGAGCAGCACCGGATAGTGGGAGGCGACCGGCCCGTCGCCGCCGGCGCTGACGATCGTCGCCCAGGGGTTCTCCCTGATCAGATCGCGGACGACCTCGGGATCGGTGGTGGCGTGCGCCGGGTTGTGCCTCACCCCCCGATTGTGGCTGATGCGGGGCCGGCCCCTCAGGTGGGCCGGCCCCGAAAGGACTCAGACCGTCTTGGTCAGCGAAGTCGACGGAATCGTCTGCTCGGCGACAGTGATCTTCATGGGCTCACCCCCTTCTCCCTGGCTTGTGGATGGTTCACCCGGTGTGACCGTCTCCACCGCTGGAACAGATTCCAGCGGTATGGAAGATCTCGGCAAAGACGGCTGGAATCGCTCAGGAATTACCTCTACGATCAAACGGCCTAACCCGCTTGAGCGAAGGAGACCAAACGCATGCCCCCCGTCAAGACCGCCGCCCCAACCGCGTCGATGGAGACCACCCTCGCCGCGATCGTCGCCCACCCCACCCGCGCGCGAGCGTTCTCGATCCTGGCCGAACGTACAGCGAGCCCGGTCGAAATCGCTCAGGAGATCGGCAAGGACGTGGGGCACGTCGGCTACCACGTGCGCAAACTGCAGCAGCTGAACCTGATCGAGCTGGTCGACGAGCGGCCCGTCCGCGGCGCCGTCGAGCACTTCTACCGCGCGATCGAGCGCCCGGTCGTCACCGAGGAGGAATTCGCCCGGCAGTCGATCGCGGAACGCGAGGTCTTCACCCGCAACTTCCTGCAATTGGTAGTCGCCGACCTGGCCCGCGCGATGGATGCGCATACCTTCGACGCGCGGGCGAACCGCGTCGCCACCCGCACTCCGATGCTGGTCGACGAGGAGGGCTTCCAGGAACTGAGCGAGCTCCACACCGAGGTGCTCGAGCGGACGATGGAGATCCAGGCCCGGAGCGCCGAACGGCTGAGTCGTTCAGACGAGGAGGGGATTCCGACGGTGTCCTCCTCGATGTTCTTCGAGACTCCCGAGCGTCAACGCGCAAAGGACTGACGCGAGAGAAGAGCGGTACCGCGCATTCACCGGCGGGCAAATTTACCCGCGCGTGTGACGGGGTGCCTACTCTTAATGGCCGATGTTGATCGAGGATCGACCGACCGCCCCGGACACTCCGCCTGAGGCGCCGCGCCGCTGGCCGAAGCGCGTGCTCGTCGGCGGCATCGTCGGACTCGTCCTGGCCGCCGCGATCGCCTTCGTCGTCTCCGCCGTGGCGCTCGCGGGGAGCAGCATCGAAGAAGACCCGACGGCGCTCGCCAAGATCGACACCGACACCTTCGGCGGCAGCGTCGACAGCGTCCGCGCCACCGCGGTGAAGAGCGGCGATGCGATCCCGGTCGCGATGAAGGGCGACCTGGTCGTCCCGAAGGTCAAGCTGCACCCCGGCGAGCAGGTCACGGTGGAAGCGACGGTGAAGCGCCCGAGCGCCACCGGCTGGCTGTCCGGAAGCGAGAAGAAGCTGGCGCTCACCGTCACCGCCCCGAGCGCCGACCTGGAAGCCCGCTGGCTGACCGTGAAGAGCGGCAAGAACCCGCGCCTCCACCTCAGCCGCCCGGTCAGCGAGGTCGCCTACGGGCACCCCGGCGAACTCGTGCACCGCCGCTTCCGCAGCCCGCGCAGCACCTTCACCCTCGGCAGGCAGCCGGCCGCGGGTCAGATGCTGGTCGCCGTCGCCGCCCAGCCATGGGAGCACGTCGGCAAGTTCAAGACCGTGACCTGGTTCCCGGCGACCGGCTCGCCGATCGTCGCCGCCAACCCGCCGGCGGGCTCGACCATCTCCGCCTCTACCCCGGTCGAACTGACCTTCTCCAAACCGGTCTCCAAGGTGCTGGGCTCCGAAAAGCCGAAGCTCTCGCCGGAAGTCCCCGGCAAGTGGTCGCAGCCCGACCGCCACACGCTGAAGTTCACGCCGTCCGGGTTCGGGGTGCCGCTGGCAGCCGACCTGAAGGTCGAGCTGCCCGAACACGTCGACGTCGTCCAGTCCGACGGCTCGACCTCGAGCACCGCCGAGGTCGCCTGGGAAGTCCCGGCGGGCAGCGAGCTGCGGCTGCAGCAGATGCTCGCCCAGCTCGGCTACCTGCCGTACAAGTGGACCGGCGAAGAAGTCGCGAAGACGCCGGAAGCGCAGGTCGCTGCGGCCACCACCGAGGTGCCCAAGGGCCATTTCTCGCCGCGCTGGGGGAACACGCCCTCCGGGCTGAAGGAACTGTGGACGCCGGGTGAAGAAAACGTGCTGGTCGAAGGTGCGCTGATGTCCTACGAGGAAGCCGAAGGCCTCGAAGTCGACGGTGTCGCCGGCCCCGAAGTCTGGGAGCAGATCATGAAGTCCCTGATCGCCGGCAAGGTCAAACCGACCAAGGGCGCGAGCAACGGCTACACCTACGTCTGGGTCAGCGAGGAAATCCCCGAGACCGTCAACGTCTGGCACAACGGCAAGATGATCCTCTCGGCGGGCCCGGCCAACACCGGCATCCCCGGCGCGGAAACCGAAGTCGGCTCCTTCCCCGTCTACCTGCGCTACGAAGAAACGACGATGAGCGGCGAAAACCCCGACGGCTCGCACTACAGCGACCCGGGGATCATGTGGGTCTCCTACTTCAACGGCGGCGACGCGCTGCACGCCTTCGACCGCGCCTCCTACGGCACGCCGCAGAGCCTCGGCTGCGTCGAGATGCCGCTCGAAGAGGCGGCCGCGATCTGGCCCTACACGCCGATCGGCACCGTCGTCACGATCAACAGCTAGCCCCCTCGTGCGTTCGCACTTCCGGTCGCTGTCCGACCATTACCGCGAACGCGCCTTGAAGCAGTAGGTGCGGTAGGGGAACTCGAACTCGGTGCCGAGGCCCGGCTCCGATTCGACCAGCCGGCGGATCGCGTCGAGGATCTCTCCCCGGCGTCGCGGCGTCGCCGTGATCACGTAGCTGCGCGAGGCGGCCATGTCGACCAGCAGGTCGATGTCCATCGGCCGCTCCCAGTCGGTGACGAAGGTCTCGGTCGGGCCGAAGGGCGGGCCGATCTCGATCCCCTCGAACTCGATCAGCTCGGCGTCGCCACTGCCCATCACCTTGCCGATCCGCGCCACCCAGTCGACCCGCTCGTCGCGCCGGTTCCAGATCAGGCTCAGCGTGCCTCCCGGTCGCAGCACCCGCGCCGCCTCGGCCTTGGCCCGCTCGCGGTCGACCCAGTGCCAGGCCTGGGCGACCGTGATCGCGTCGACGCTGGCGTCCGGCAGCGGGATCAGCTCCGCCGTCCCCTCCAGCGCCCGCACCTCCGGCAGCGCCGCGGAGAGCCGCTCGCGCATCTCCGCGATCGGCTCGACCGCGACGACCTCGAGGCCGCGGGCCACCAGCGACCGGGTCAGCTTCCCCGTCCCGGCACCGAGGTCGAGCACCGTCCGTGCCTCTGCAGGTACCAGCCAGTCGACGGCCGCGCCGGGATACCCCGGTCGCGCCCGCTCGTAAGCGTCGGCGGCGGCCCCGAAGGATCGCGCCCGAGCGGCCTTGTCAGCGTGCTCCTCCGGCACGCCGGGAATCCTATGACGCAGGCGTCCCGACGGCGCCGGCGATCACCTCGACCGCCTCGCGCAGCTCGCGGATCGAAGGCAGGCCGTAGCCGATGACGAGCGCCGGGGGGCCGGGGTGGACGCGGGTGAATTCGGCCCGGCCCTGGACGCGGACGCCGCCCGCCCCGGCGCGCTCGACCACCGCGCCCTCCTCGGTGCCGGGCGGCAGCTCGAGCAGCAGGTGGAGGCCGGCGGCGATCCCGCCCACCCTGGCCGTCGGCATCGCGGCGGCGATCGCCTCGAGGAGCGCGGCGCGCTTCTCGCGGTAGTGGGAGCGAGCGGCGCGGACGTGGCGATCGAAGCCGCCCCCCGCGATCAGCTCGGCGAGCGCCAGTTCGTCGAGCCGCGGGCCGCCGCCGTCGAGGGAGACCCGGGCGAGCGCCGCCGCCGCGACCGCGTCGGTGGGGAGGCAGAGCCAGGCCAGCCGCAGGGCCGGGGCGAGCGTCTTGGAGACGCTGCCGGCGAGGACGACCACGTCGGGCGCCAGCCCTTGCAGGGTCCCGGCCGGGCCGCGGCGGTCGTAGCGCAGCTCGGCGTCGTAGTCGTCCTCGAGCACCAGCGCGCCGCGCCGCCGCGCCCACTCGACCAGCGCCAGCCGGCGCTCGGCGGCGAGCACCGCGCCCAGCGGCAACGAGTGGGCCGGGGTGACGATCGCCGCGTCGGGGTCGGCGGCGGCCAATGCCTCGACGTCGATCCCGTCGGCGCCGATCGGCACCGGCACCACCTCGAGCCCCTCGGCTTCGATCGTCCAGCCGGCGATCGGGTAGCCGGGGTCCTCGACCGCGATCCGCCGTCCACCGCGCCCGCGGACCACCGCGCAGAAGACGCGCAGCCCCTGCTGGTAGCCGGCGGTGACGACGATCGAGTCCGGTGCCGCGGCCGCCGCCCGCACCCGGCCGAGGTGCTCGGCGAGCGCGCTCCGCAGCTCCCCGGCGCCGGCGAACTCGCCGTAGCCGAGCCGCGCGTCGGGCAGCGTCGCGAGTGCGCTCCGCAGCGCCCGGCCCCAGGCGCGACGGGGGAAGAAGGACAGGTCCGGCGAGCCGGGGAAGAGGTCGATGCGGGCGCTCGGCATGGTCAGCGCCCCGCTCGGCTCGGCGCTCGCCTCCCCGTCGGCCGGCGTGGTCGCGGCGACCCGGGTCCCGGACCCGGCCTTGGTCACCAGGTAGCCCTCCGCGGCGAGCTGTTCGTAGGCCTCGACCACGAGCCGCCGCGAGACCCCGAGCTCCGCCCCCAGCGCCCGCGAGGAGGGCAGCCGCACGCCGGGTCGCAGCCTGCCGTCGCGGACCGACTCGCGCAGGCGCGCCTCGAGCTGCACCCGGCGCGGCCCGTCGGGATCCCAGTCAGGCAGAAGCAGCTCCGGCGATGCCAAGCTCTCGAAATTGGTACCCGATCCGGTCACTCGATTGGACCTTATCGCGCTACCACCTGCTCGCTAGCCTCCCGGTCGCAACCGATCGAAGGAGGGGCCATGTCGAGAATCGAGCCACGCCAGGGAGCTTTCGCCGCCGCGGTCGCGCGGGGCGGCAAGATGACCTACGGACGCGACCTCGAGTCGTCGCGCGTCTTCGCCCGGCACCCGCGCCTGATGTTCGACTACATGCGCTACAACCGCGCCGCCGAACGCTGCTCGCACGTGCCGAAGCTGCTCGCCGAGCTGGCGGTGATGCGCGCCGCGACGATGGTCGGCTGCGAGTTCTGCATCGACATCTCCTCCGAGTTCGCCCGCCGCGCCGGCCTCACCGAGGATCAGGTGCGCGGCCTCCACGATGCCCACGCGAGCGGCCTCTTCGACGAGGATCAGTTGCTCGTCATCGATCTGGCGACCGGGATGACGGTCACCCCCGGCACCGTCGGCGACGAGCTGATGGAGCGGGTCAAGGCCCGCTTCGGGACCAAGGGGACGATGGAGCTGGCGCAGCTGATCGCCTGGGAGAACGCCCGGGCCCGGATGAACATCGCCCTCGACATCGGTGCCGAGGGCTTCTCCGACGGCAAGGCCTGCGCGCTGCCCTACGTCGCCGACGGCGTCGCCGAGGCCCGGGCGCCCGAGGCGGTCGCCTCCTAACGGGAGGTCAGGAAGACGGTGATCGCCTCCGCCATCGACTTGGCGGCGAGGCGCTGGAAGCCCGGCTTGACGAGGCGCGAGGCGTCGGTGGCATTGCGCATGTTCACGCACTCGATCAGCACCTTGGGGACGGTGGTGAGGTTGAGGCCCGCGAGGTTGTCGCGCGGGGCGAAGCCGCCCGAGCCGTCGTAGGTCGAGATCGGGATACCGGTCACCCGCGTGTAGCGCTTCAGCAGGATGCGGCCGAAGCGCCTCGAGGCGGCGATCACCTTGTCGTTGGGACCGTCGGGGACGGGGGTGAGGACGGCGACGCCGCGGCCGCCCGCCGGGCCGCCGTCGGCGTGGATGTCGATCGCCACGTCGGAGCCCGCCTTGTTCAGGATCCTCGCGCGGCGGGTGATGCAGGGGCCGACACCATGGTTCGTCCGCCGCGTCATCACCACCTTCGCCCCCTCGGCGACGAGGTCGGCGCGCAGGTACATCGCCACGTTGAAGTTGAAGCGTGCCTCGGTGTAGCCGCCGTCCGTCTCGGTCCCGGTGGTGTCGCAGGCCTCCTCTTCGCGGCCGTTCCAGACGGGCGTGTCGATGAAGCTCGGATCGTCGGCGTTGCCGCCGTTGTGGCCGGGGTCGATGCCGACCACCTTGCCCGCCAGCGGGTGGGAGCCCGCCATGCTCAGCACCGCGAGCAGGGAGGCGATGGCCTGGGTGGCGAACACGCCGCTGAATCTAGCTCGTGTGCAACGCTCCAGAGGTGAAGCGGATCGTCCTGCTCGACGACTACCAGGGTGTCGCCCTCGACTACGGCGGCTGGGACCGGATCCCCGACGAGTGGCAGGTGGTCGCGCTCGAGCATCACATCGACGATCCCGACGAGCTGGTCGAGGCGCTCGCCGGGGCCGAGATCGTCGTCGCGATGCGGGAGCGCACGGCCTTCCCGGCGGCGATCCTCGACCGCCTTCCGGACCTGAAGCTGCTGATCACCACCGCGATGGGGAACGCCTCGATGGACATCGGCGCGGCGCGCGGCAACGGCGTGGTCGTCTGCGGCACCCGCATGCACGGGCCGGGGACCGTCGAGCTCAGCTGGGGATTGATCCTCTCCCTCCTCCGCGAGATCCCGGCCGAGCACGCCGCGATGAGGGCGGGCGGCTGGCAGACGACGATCGGCGGCGACCTCAAAGGGGCGACCCTCGGCCTGGTCGGCTTCGGTTACCTGGGACAGAGGATGACGACGGTCGCCCACGCCTTCCGCATGGAGGTGATCGCCTGGAGCCAGAATCTCGACCCCGCGGTGGCGCGCGAGGCCGGCGCCGAGCCGGTCGCCAAGGCGGAGCTGTTCGAGCGCGCCGACATCGTCTCGGTCCACTACAAGCTGAGCGAGCGCAGCCGCGGCCTGGTCGGCGCCGCCGAGATCGGCGCGATGAAGCCGAGCGCCTACCTGATCAACACCTCGCGTGGCCCGATCGTCGACACCGACGCGCTCGTCGCGGCGCTCGAGACGGGCGCGATCGCCGGTGCCGGGCTCGACGTCTACGACCGCGAGCCGCTGCCCGCCGACCACCGGCTGCGCACCGTCCCCCGCACCGTCCTCACCCCGCACATCGGCTACGTCACCGAGGCCACCTACGAGGTCTTCTTCCGCGACGCGGTCGAGAACGTCCTCGCCTACCTGGACGGCACCCCCGTCCGCGTCCTCGAGACCTGACAGCAGCCTTCCCAGCAAAGCATCGCCCGCCTGACCAAAGTGAGTTCGCACTCAGTTCCGGATAGCGGAACCAACTGCGAACGCACCGTGAGGAGGGTCTGGGGGACCCCCGAGCGAACCTCCCCGCTGTTCGTGGGAGAGGGGGGTCCCCCAGGCCCTCTCCCGCTCAGTCGTCCGTCTCAGTCCAGCCCGTGCGGATGGAGATGATCCTCGGCCATGCGTTTGAGTCCTACCCGGTCGATCTTGCCGGTCGGGTTGAGCGGCATCTCGTCGAGGAAGACGACCTCCTCGGGCGCCTTGTAGCCGATCCGCTCGCGGCAGTGGACGATCAGGTCGGCGGCCGAGGGCTTCTCGGCGCCCTCGACGCAGGTGACGTAGGCACGCACGTTCTCGCCGTGGACGGCGTCGTGGACGCCGACCGCGCCCGCCAGGGCGACGGCCGGGTGATCGACCAGCGCCCCCTCCACCTCATAGGGGCTGATGTTGGAGCCGTCGTGGACGATCACCTGCTTCTTGCGGCCGAAGAACCAGAGATAGCCGTCGGCGTCGGCGCGGGCCAGGTCGCCCGAGTCGAGCCAGCCGTCGACGACCACCTCGGCGGTCGCGTCCGGCGCCTCCCAGTAGCCGCTCATACGGCTGCGGGTCTCGATCCAGATCCGACCGACCGCATCGGCCTCGATCGGACCCCCCTCCTCGTTGCGCAGTTCGATCCGGAAGCCGCCGATCGGGGTGCCGATCGAGCCCTGGCGGATCTCCCCGGAGGGCGGGTTCAGGGTCGCCAGACCGACCTCGGTCATCCCGTACCCCTCGACGATCGGGAAGCCCGCCGCCGCCGCGAACTCGGCGAGCAGCTCGGTCGAGACCTTGTCGGCGCCCGCCCGGCAGATCCGCAGCGAGGAGAAGTCTCCGGGCTGCAGGTCATGGTCGTGGATCAGCGCCGAGAGCGCGGCGGGGATCATCGCCAGGATCGTCGGTTGCTGCTCCCGCAGCAGCGGCAGCAGCTCGTGGGCGTCGGTGGCGCGGGCGACGACGACGCGACCGCCGACCGAGAGCGTCGCCAGCGCCCAGAGGAAGCTGCCGATGTGCGACATCGAGGAGCCCGGCAGGAAGACGTCTTCGCTCGACAGCTCGAAGGCCATCGCTGCGCTGGCGATCATCCAGCGCAGCGTCTCCCGGGTGTGGGTGACGCCCTTCGCCGGGCCGGTGCTGCCGGAGGTGAAGAAGATCACCGCCGGTTTCCCCGGGTCGTCATCGATCTCGCCGCGAGGCAGCGGGTCGGCGGCAAGCAGCCGGTCGAAGCTGTGGTCCCAGCCCGGGTCGACTGCCGCAGGCGCCTCGTTGCCCTGCGGCAGCGGCTCGGGGTCGTGGTAGGCGACCGTCCCCAGATCGAGCTCCCCGGTCAGCTCGCCGGCGGCGATGTCAGCGGCGCGCTCGACGTGGGCGAGCAGGACGCGGGCGCCGCTCACCCCCAGCGCGTGGTCGATCTCGGTCGCCGTGTAGCGGTAGTTCAGCGGCGTCGCGATCAGGCCGGCCTTGAAGCAGGCGAGGTAGTGGACGACGAGGTCGACCCGGTTCGGCATCAGCGAGGCGACCCGGTCGCCCGGCACGAGGCCGAGCGCGAGGTATCCGGCCGCGACCCGCGAGCTCGCGTCCTCGAGCTCGCGCCAGCCGAGGCCGCGGCGATTGGAGAGGATCGCGACCTCGTCCGGTTTCTCCTCCAGGCCGCGGCGCAGGAGATCGTCGAGCGGCGGTGCCGGAGAGTCCAGCTCTGCTCCCGGGATCAGCATGCAATCAGGCGTGGCGGTGACGACGGAGGTGGAGACCGCGGCGGCGCCTGGCGGTGCTCGGCTCGAGCACCGACGGGACGTAATGCGCCGGGACACGGTCGCCGCGCCTGGTGCGCGGCCGCCCGGAGAGCGGGCGATGGAAGATCGCGATCGCGAGCGCCGCGACGACGATGCCGATGGCGCCGACCAGGAGGGCCGGGACGCCGAGCAGGCCGAGCACGACGAGACCGACCAGGAACGCCATCACGATGGCGGTGTAGAGCCTCTCTCCCGTGCGCCGACTGTCCATCTCGCTCGACGTAAAGCTACGCCCGGCCAGTGGCCGGGCCGGCGGCGCGGCGGCCTCTGCAAGAGAAGCTGCCGCGCCGCGGACCTACCGATCAGTCGGTCACGGTCCCCCCGCCGAGCCGTTTTCTTCGGCCAGCTTTTCCTGGGCGGGGGTCAGCGGCTTGCCCGCCCAGTGGGAGACGAAGGTGGCGACGTCTTCGATTTCTTCCTTCGAGAAGGTGCTGCCGAAGGCCGGCATCCCGCCGCCGCCGTTGGTCACCTGGTGGATCACCAGACCCTTGCTCGGTTCGAGTTCGTCGAGGTTCGGGCCGACGTTGCCGTGGGAGCCCGCGGCGGCCAGGGTGTGGCAGCTCGAGCAGGTGCCGTCGAACACTTCTTCGCCGGCGGCCAGGGCGGCGGCTTCGCCACCACCGGCTTCTTCTTCTCCGCCTTCGGCTTCTTCGGAGCCTTCCTTGGCTTCTTCGGATTCCTCGCCGGAGCTGTTTTCGCCTTCTTCTTCACCGCCGGTCGCGGCGAGGGCCGACTGCACCGGGGCGCCGGCGGCACCGAGTTTGTAGCCGACCACTTTCGCCACCTGACCCGAGCCGAGCGGGTAGCCCGCCGCGGTCACCAGGTATTCGCCGGTGACGGCGACCGGCGAGTTGGCGCCGGCCGGCAGCTTCGCCGACCAGAGTTCCTTGCCCGTCTTGGCGTCGAAGGCAAGCACCTTGCCGCCGAATTCGGTGGTGTAGACGATGCCGTTGGAATAGGTCGCGTCGCCGTAGGCGGGCGTCGGGAGTTTGTCGTCCCAGACGACCTTCCCGGTTTCGAGGTCGATCGCGAGGAATTCACCGGTCCCTTCGGTGCCCAGCGAGGCGATCGGTTCGTTGTATTTTTTGAACGTCGAGGGGGTGTTGTTGATCGGCACGAAGGCCATGCCTTCGGCGACCGCCATGTTGGTCTCGACGCCGCCCAAGGCCCCCGGCCAGTAGGTGTAGGGGAGCTTCGGGCGCTTGAACTTACCTTCCATCGCCAGCGGGCCGTCTTCGTCGTGGCCGTTGTGTTTGCCGACCGCGGTCTTCCAGTTCAGTTCGCCCGTTTCCGGGTTCATCGAGTAGACGTAGCCCATCTTGCCGCCGTCGATCACCATCGGTTCCGACGTTTCTTCGACGTAGATCGGCGAGATCTGCATGTCCCAGTCGTGGAAGTCGTTCGGCACCCCCTGGAAGTACCAGTTCAGTTCGCCCGTTTCCTGGTCCAGGGAGACCGTCGAGTTGTTGTAGAGCAGTTCGGTCGGTTCTTCGATCGCCTGGTCGATCGAGCGGTAGGGGTTGGCGACGCCGTAGAAGACTTCGCCTCCGGGACCGATCGCGGGCGCGTTCCAGGCGCCGCCGGTGCCGAGTTCGCCGCCCGCCTGGCGGTCTTTCTTTTCTTTCGTCTCCTGGAATTCCCAGAGGACCTTGCCGCTCTTCGCGTCGAGGGCGTAGGCGATGCCGCCGTTCAGCTGGCCCGAGGTGGAGAGGAAGATCTTCCCTTCATACGGCTGCGGCTGGATGTTGAAGCCCTGACCTTTCTTTTCGGCCAGTTCGGGGGTTTCCCAGATCTTCTCGCCGGTTTCCGCCGAGAGGGCGAAGGCGGCGGTGTTGGTCTCGCCGTAGAGGTCGCCTTCGTAGTAGGAGACGCCGTTGGGACCCTCGAAGTTGGTCGCGGTCGAGGGGACGTCGTATTCCCATTCGATTTCGCCGCTTTCCAGGTTCACGGCGAAGACGTCGTTGGCGAGGTCCTGGAGGTAGACCGATTTGCCGTCGGGGGAGAAGACCGGGTTGGCGGCGAAGGAGCCGAAGACCCCGGCGCTCTTCAGTTCGACTTCCCAGGCCGGTTTGAGTTCGGCCACGTTTTCGGAGGTGATGCCGCTTTCGATCGAGCGGGTGTTCTGGATGTTCACGTTGGGCAGCGACCAGGCGACGGAGGAGGCTTCTTCGCTGGCTCCGGTGCCGCTGGTCGTGGTGGTGCCACCGCTACCGCCGCATGCCGCGACAGCCAACGCGAGCAGGAGAGCGAAAAAGAGCGCCGCCCCCCAGGTCACCTTCTTTCGGCTGAGCTTCATGACGATGCTCTCCCTTCCTTCGAACGGCGACCTGGCGTCTGCCGATTGACGAAACAAACTTAGCTCGGCAACTATATAGGGTGCAAATACAAGTGCAATCGGTTTCGGCCACCAGCGAGGGTGAATTTGAGCGCATCGGCGCTGCGGTGCAGGATGCCGTCGGCGCCGCGGTCGTCGGCCAGGAGGAGGCCGTCCGCGGGGCGGTGATCTGCCTCGCAGTCGGCGGCCACGCCCTCTTCGAGGGGGCGCCGGGACTCGGCAAGACGACGCTCGCCCGCGCGCTCGCCGCGGCGCTCCGCCTCGACGCGCAGCGGGTCCAGTTCACCCCGGACCTGATGCCGGCCGACATCACCGGCACCTCCGTCCTGCGTGGCTCACCGGCCGCGGGCGAGTCCGCGTTCCGATTCGAACCGGGCGCTCTCTTCGCCAACATCGTCCTCGCCGACGAGATCAACCGGGCGGCCCCGCGCACCCAGAGCGCCCTGCTCGAGGCGATGCAGGAGGGGACGGTGACGGTGGCCGAGACGACCCACGAGCTGCCCGACCCGTTCGTCGTCCTCGCCACCCAGAACCCGATCGAGATGCGGGGCACCTACCCCTTGCCCGAGGCCGAGCTCGACCGCTTCCTGCTGAACCTCCGCTTCGAGTTCCCGACGCTCGAGGAGCTGACCCGGCTTGCCGGTCGCCCCGAGGACGAGGCCACTGGCGGGGTCGAGCCGGTCGCCGACGCCGAGGACGTGCGCCGGATGCGCGTCCAGGTCCGCTCGCTCCCCGCCGCCGATCACGTCGTCGGATACGCGGCGCGCCTCGTCATGGCCCTGCACCCGGAACGCCCCGAGGCCTCCGAGCGGGTGCGCGAGTTCGTCGAGCTCGGCCCCAGCCCGCGTGGCGCGCGGGCGCTCGCCCTGGCCGGGCGGGCCACGGCCCTGCTCGCCGGCCGTCACGCGCTGGCGGTCGAGGACGTGCGCGAGGTCGCCCTTCCGGCCCTGCGCCACCGCCTCATCCTCACGCTCGATGCCGACCGGGCCGAGGTCACCCCCGACGACCTGATCCGCGAAGCGATCGAGCGGGTGCCCAAGGATCCGCGATGAGCGCGACCGCGTCGCAGCTCCTCGACCGGGACGAGCTGCGGGAGCTGCGCCGCCGCACCCTGGCCGAGCCGTCGGCCTCGCACGAGCGAGCCGTCGGCGAAAGGTCGGGCAGTCGTCGCCAGGACGGCCCCGAGTTCGTCGACTACCGGCCCTACGTGCCGGGCGACGACCCGCGCCGCATCGACTGGCGCGTCTACGCCCGGCTCGGTGACCTGGTGGTCCGCTCGGCGCTCGCCGAGAGCAACATCGACGCCGCGGTGATGATCGACGCCAGCCGCTCGATGGAGGGCAAATTCCGCTGGGCGCAGCGGCTCGCGGCGATGATCGGCGTGCTCGCCCTGCAGAGCTCCGACGCGGTGACGGTGCGGGTGCTGGCCGACGGCGAGGCGAGCGCCGCCCGCCCCTCGACCGCCCCACAGCAGATCTTCGCGCTGATCGATGAGGTGGCCGGCCTGCCGCTCGGGACGCGCACCGACCTGGCGCGGAGCCTCGCGGTCGCCCGCCGTGAGACCGCCCGCGAGGGGACCCCCGACCTGGCCGTCCTGATCAGCGACCTGCTGGTGCCGGGCGAGGAGGTCGACCGCGTCGTCGCCGCCCTGTCAGGCTCGGGGCGCCGCGCCGTCCTCGTCGCGCTCGTCGAGCCGGCGGATACGGAGACCGATCTGCGCGGACCGGCGGAGCTGCGCGACGTCGAGACCGGCGAGACCCTGCTGCTCGACGTCACCGTGGCAGAGGCCCGCCGCTACGCCGAGGGCGCCGCCGCGCGACGGGATGCGGCCGAGGCGGCCTGCCGACGGCACGGCGTGGCGTTCACGCCGGCGTCGACGTCGCAGAGCCCACTGGCTCTGCTCTTCGATCCTCGTCACGAGCCGCTCCTGGCCGCGGCCTGAGCGGTCGGCGACCGGACGCCTGGCGGCTCGGCAGGAGCCGGACCGTGACATCGGCGAGGAAGCAGACGAGCGCGACGAGCGCGAACCACCACCAGAGGTCGGTCCGGTGCGAGCTCAGGATGCCGGTGTCGTCGTCGGCGAGCACCCGGCCGCCGGTCGCGGCGGCGAGCGGGCCGAGCGGCGTGGCTTCGGCCGGCTGCGGCCGCAGCCCTTCCGAGTAGGGGACGGCGAGCAGGCCGCGCGAGGTGCGTCCCTCGCTGCGCAGGGCGAAGGCGTCGACCCCGGGCCGGGGGCTCGGCAGCGGCGCCGTCTGGCGCCAGGCTTCCCGCGGCTCCAGTTCGAGCGCGGTCGGCCTGCCGCCCGGCGTCACGATCGAGCCTTCCATGGCGCCCACCCCGGTGGCCGGTTCGGCGGTTTCGGCTTCGTCCACTTCGAGCTCCCCTTCCTCGCCGGGGACGACCCGCGGGGCTGGCGCCGCGGGCGAGAGCCCGCGCTCGACCCAGCGGGCCGCATCCGCCCAGAGCTGCGTCCGCCTTGCGTAGGCCGCCGCCCATTCGTCGCCCAGACCCGGCGTCCAGGCGACCACGCGGCCGGCGCCGTACTGCCACTGCGAGAGGGTCGGGTCGGGCGGGTGGTCCTTGTCCTGGCCGAGCAGGACCGCACCGGCGCCGGGCTTCAGCTCGGTGACCACGTTGCCGTGCAGGTCGGGCAGCTTCGAGCCCGCCAGGTCGCGGACGATCGGGCTGTCTTCGCCGGGGGTGACCCCGATCGTGCCGTGGAGGCGGACCGGGCGCGCCGCCGCCTTGGTGTCCTTGGCGAAGATCTTCGGCAGTTCGCGCGGGTCGACGACCGCGTAGAAGTGCCCGCCGGTCGCCTTGGCGATCTCGTCGAGCAGTTCGAAGTCGGCGCCGGTGCCGAGCGCGACGGTGGAGACCGTGATGTGTTCGGCGCGCAGCCGCGGCACGATCGCGGCGTATGACCCTTTTTCGCTGATCCCGTCGGAGAGCAGCACGATGTGCCGGTTGCGCTCGCCGCTCGCCTCGATCGCCCGGGCGCCGGCCGCGAGGGCCTTGTAGATGTCGGTGCCGCCTTCGGCGCGGATGCGGTCGATCTCGCGGTTGACCGCGGCGGCGTCGGCGGGCGATTCGAGGTGCGTGAGCGGCACCACCTCGTGTGGCGCGACGTCGAAGGCGATCGCGCCGAACTGGTCGCGGTGCTTGGCGACGTAGGCCGTCGCCGAACGGGCGGCCACCTTGACCATCGCAAACTTTTCGACCCCGTTGACCGTTTCGGACATGCTGCCGGAGCGGTCGAGGACCATCTCCAGGCCGAGGTTGCGGCGCTGCAGGTTGCCCGGTTTGAGGCTGGAGACCGGCAGCGCGTCCTGCAGCGGCGAGGAGTAATAGGCGCCGAGCGAGAAGCTGTGTGGGCCGCCGAGCACGAGCAGGCCGGTGCGCCCGGTCCGCACCGCGTCGGCCAGCGCGGCGGTGTGGTCGGAGCCCAGTTCCGGCGCCGCCACGTCGTCGAGTGCGACCAGGTCGTAGTCACCGAGGGCGGCCTGCTCGGTAGGGACCTGTCCGGGGGTCATGGTGGTGACCTCCATCCCGTCCCCGCGCAGCATCGAGGTCAGCCGCGAGCGGGCCGGGGCGACGACGAGCGCGTGCGGCGGTCGGCCCACCCGGAGGGTGGCGGTGAGCGAGTCGTCGGCAGCCGTTTCGTCCCCCGCCATCCGCACGACGACGCGGTAGTCGTGGGAGCCCGGCCCCCCCGCGGTCAGCGAGAGCAGGTAGGGGTTGTCGCCGACCGCGAGGCGGACGCGGCGGCTGCCCGTGGCGGCGCCGTCTTCGAAGAGCGAGACCGTGGCCGGGGCGGCGACCGTGCTCCGCACGTTCGCCTGCAGCGCCAGCGGATCGCCGGCGTGGAGCGCTTCCGGCGCCTGGAGGCGGGTGACGGCGGCGTCGCGACCCGCTTCGGGAAGGGGGACGGCGTCGACCTCGTCCCCGGCGGCGCGCGCCGCCGCGGTCGCCGCCGTCGCGTCGCCGCGGGTCTGGCGGCCGTTGGCGAGGAGGACTACCCGTCCACCCGCCGGGGTCGCGGCGAGCGCTTCGCGGACCGACCCTTCGAGGTCGGTGGCCGCGGGTTCGAGTTCGGCGGGGCGCGCCGTCTCCGCGGCCCGCGCGGCGCCGGCGAAGGCCAGCACGTGGCATCTGCCGGAGCAGTCGGCCGCCGCTTCGGCCCAGCTGCGCTCGACGGCTTCGCCGCCGGCATCGACGCCCGCCGAGCGCTGCACCAGCACCGTGGTCGGCGGCGCCTCGCTCCCGATCCGCGGCTGGAAGAGGGCGCCGGCGAGCAGGGCCAGGGCGATGCCGCGCAGGACGAGGAAGGCGCGACCCGGGCCTTCGACGGCGAGCGCGAGTGCGCCCTCGACGAGCAGGACGACGAGCGCCGCCGCGAGGAGCCAGGGCGCCAGATCGGTGCCGTCGCCGGCGGGCGCGGCGGGCGCGGCGAGGGAGACCGCCGCGCCGTGGGGCGCGGCGACGAGTTCCGCGTTGGCGGTGACCGGGCGGGAGCGCACGCCCCACGGCCCGCGTTGACGCAGCGCGTAGAACCCGGGGCGCTCGAGCTTCAGGGCGGTGCGGGTCGAGGTGGAGGTGAAGCCGTTCGCGCCGGCGATCAGGGTCGGGCCGACCCCCGCCGGCCGCAGCGCCAGGAAGGGCCGGCGCGCGGTCACCGCGGCGGGCACCCATTCCTGGCTCCAGGCGACGAGGTTTTCGATCAGCCGCGGGAAGGAGGCCAACTGCGGCAAGTTCGAGTCGGTCGGGTCGAAGGCGAGCACCGCTTCGCGGCTGCCCGCGTGGGTGCCGAGCGCGAGCAGCGGGCCGCCCGGCGACCAGGCCGCGGCGCGCAGCCTGTTCGGCAGGACGATTCGGCTGCCGCCCTTGCGGCCGATCGTCAGCGAGCCGAGGTCGACCCCGTCGAGGACCGCCGCGGTCGGGTCGGTGCCGCTGAGGCGGCTGCGGACCAGGGCGCCTCCGACCGCGCCGCCCGGCAGCCGCCGCGGGTCGACCCGGAGCACCGCCGGGACGCCGGCCGGGACCGGCTGCTTCGGTTCGGCGCCGTCGATCACCAGCAGGTCGGTGTCGCGCGCGTCGGCGGGGCGGAAGTCGGCCGGGGTCCGCACCGTCACCTCGGCCCCCGGCACCGCGAGCAGCGCGCGGGCCAGCGGTTCGGCGTCCTCCTTCTCGCCGATCAAGGTGATGCGGACCGGCGTCGGGGCGGCGACGTCGATGTAGGCGCGGTCGTCGGCCGGGAGGGGGTCGCCGCCATCGACGGCGAGCACGAGGTGGGCACCGGGCGGCGCCTTGAAGGCGACCGGGACCGAGCCGCCGGCCGGGACCCGCACCGACTGCGAGCTGATCGGGCTGCCCGCGGCGAGCACCTCGACCCGGTCCTCCCGTGCGGCCCGGCCGGTGTTCTCGACCCGCGCGAAGATCTCGCAGCGCTTCGAGCCCGGGAGGCAGCGGGCGCTCGGTTCGCTGATCCCCTGGTCGGCGATCGCGGTCCCCACCACCTCTTCGTCGAGCGACCCGGAGCCGGAGAGCGTGGCGGGCGCCGGGTCCTCGGGGGCGCGCAGCAGCTCGACCGCGCCGTCGCCCCGCGGCAGGTTGGCGGCGAGGCGCAGCCCCGCCGCGAGGTCGGCGGGGCCGAAGGTGGGCCGGACGCGACCGACCGCCTCGACCGCGCCGCCGGCGCTCCCTTCATAGAGGAGCCTCGGTTCGGCACCGGCGAGGATGACATCGACCCTTTCGCCGTCGGGCAGCGCGGCGAGCCGTCCGCGCAGGGTCGCCTGTGCGGTTTCCAGGCGGGTGTGCCCGTCTTCGCGCGCCTGCATCCAGATCGAGTCGTCGACGACGTAGGCGCGGGTGGGGGCGGGCGCGGCGGCGTCGGTATGGGGACGGGCCAGCGCCAGGACGAAGAGCGCGAGGGCGAGCAGCTGGAGGGCGAGCAGCCAGGGATGCGCGGGCCTGCCGAGCCGCCGCGAGGAGGCGCCGACCGCGGCCGGCGAGCGGCGCCAGGCGAGCAGGCTGGGGACGTCGCGCACGGGCGGCCGGCGACGGCGCAGGTGGAGGAGCGCGAGCGGGATCGCGAGCAGCAGGCCGGCGAGCGCCCAGGGGCTCTGCAGGGTCATCGGAGCGCCTTCCTCACCAGCCCAGTTCGCCGATCCGGCCGAGGGCGTCGAGGTAGCGGGAGAAGAGCCCGGTGTCGACCCCGGGCGCGACCCCGGCATCCGGCGGGACGTAGCCGAGCGCCCCGGACGAGCCTTCCTCGAAGGCCGCCCCGCCGATGCCGGCCGCGCGCCCGGGCCCACCCCCGCCCTGCGCGTCGCGCGGCCCGTGGCCGCTCGCCGCCTTGCCGCCGCGAGCCGCCGCGAACCCGGCCTTCAGGCTCAGTTCCCCACCGGTCCGCTCCCCTTCGGTGCCTTCGCCGTGGCTCCCGAGCGAGGCGCGCTGCCGGCCGGCCGAGCCGCCGCCGCTCGCTCCGCCGCCCCCCTGTCCGCCGCCCGCGCCCGCGGCGGGGCGCCCACCGCCCGCACCCGTCGAGCCCGGCGCGCTCGCCGCGGAGGATTTCCCGGAGCCGCCGTCCGCGCCGGAGTCGGGCAGCGGGGTGACCGAGCCGGACGGCGGCGCCTTGCCGCCGGTCAGGGACTTCAGGCTTTCGGGGCCGCTGCTTTCCTTGATCCCTTCGCGCGATCCACTTTCCTTGGCGGAGCTGGTCGCCGCTTCCTCTTCGGCTTTTTCGCGGGCTTCGGCGCTTTCCCCGGGACTTTCCGAGGCGAGCGACTGGGGTTGGCTCTGGGGCGAGCTCTCGCTGCGGTGGCTGTAGAGGCCCGGGGCGCGGTTCGATTCGATCCGCGGCAGCGCGTACCGGCCTTCGTTGCCGAAGTCGTAGAGGCCGAGCGGGCTGCGCTGTTCCTGGCCGTTCGGGACCTCCCCGGGGGTATGGCGTTTCGCCCGCGGCGGCGCCAGCGGCGGCGAGACGATGTTCCCGGTGGGCTTGTGGTGGGCGCCCCCGTGTCCCACGAGTGCGGTCTGGCCGTCGTTCGCGCTGCCGGAGGAGCCCGCGGCACCGATGACGACGAGCACCGTCAGGACGAGCACGAGCCCGGCGGCGGCACCGAGCTCACGCCCGCCGAGCCTCGGGCGGATGCGCCAGGTGCTCGCGCCGGCATGGAGGAGCGCCGCGGCTTCGGCGAAGACCGGCGCCGCCGGGCCCTCGTCGACCGGCTCGCCGGAGCGCTCCAGTTGGAGGGCGGTGGCGGTGACGTCGAAGAGGCCGAGCCGGTCGTCGAGCAGGCGCGCCACCTGGGCCTGGGAGGGCGGCCGGCGAAGACCGGCGCCGAGGGCGATCAGGAAGGCGGCGACGGCGACGACCGCCGTCCAGAGCGGGCCGATCGCCCCCGCCGCGGCGAGCGCCGCCGGCACGACCGCGGCCGCCAGCGCCAGGACCGCGCAACGGACGGCCGCCGCGAGCGTCCAGCTGCGGATGACCCGCCTGCGCAGCGTGCGCAGGTCGCCATCGAAGGTCGAGGCGTGCCCGGCGCCGGCTGCCGGTGCGGCACCCTCGCGTGAGCCCTCGATCTCGACCAGGTCGCCTACCGAGCCGGCTCGGGTTGTTCCTTCGGGTCGCATTCCATTGCCTCCCTATGGAGATTATTTGGCCGGGTGTCTAGCCTCGATGGGGTGAAGCTCTGTGAGGACCCGGAGCGACGTGACCAAGGCCTCGATCGACGCGGCTTCCTGACCGCGGGCGCGGGGCTGGCGGGGGCCCTCGCGCTCGGGCTGGGCGGACCGCGCGACGCTCAGGCCCGGGCACCCGGGCAGGAAGCCGGCGCGGGCGCCGGCCTCGTCCCCGCCGACCGCCGCGGCATGCAGCTCTACTCGGTGCGCGACGCGATCGGCCGCGACCCGGGCGAATATCCGACCCAGCCGTCCGGCTACCGCCAGGTCTTCGAGGCCCTCGCCGGGATCGGCTACGCCAACGTCGAGGCCTTCGCCCACGGCGCCAAGCCGTTCCTCCAGCACCCCCGGGCGGAGGGTGGCGCCGAACCCTCGCCGCGGCTGATCAAGCGCTGGCTCGACGAGTATGGGATGCGCTCGAGCGGCCACTACGGATCGATCCGGCCCGCCACCGTAGGGGCCGCGCTCGACCTGGCCGAAGCGCTGGAGATGCCGCTGGTCGGCTCGGTCGATCCGATCCCCTACCCGTGCAGCAACCAGAAGGTCGACTGGGACCGGGCGATCGAGGAATGGAACATCTGCGCGGCGCGGGCGGCGCGGCGCGGGATACGCATCTATGCCCATGCCCACTGGCGCCCCTGGGACTTCCTCCGCGACAGCGGCGTGCGCGACGCGGCCGGCCGGTGCACCCGCTGCTCCGGCATCCGCTCGATGGAATATTGGCTCGACAACACCGACCCCACCTGGGTCGCGCTGGAGATGGACACCTACTGGGCCTACGTGGCGCGCGACATCTACGACCTCTACCGGGCCCCGGACGGGACCACCCGACGCGCGGTCTTCGACCCGATCGCGACCGCGCTCAGATACATCGACCGCTGCGCCGTCTTCCACGCCAAGGACGGCATCGTCTCCGCCGCGCCCCCGGCCGGCTTCGAAGGCGACTACACCTGGACCACCTTCGGGACCGGGGACATGCCGGTGGCCGAGCTCTTCCGCGCCGTCATCTCCCGGGCGGGCGGCGTCCCCTTCCTGAACGTCGAGCAGGACAACGGCCCCTCCGGGGTCGGGACCGGGCTCGACGATCCGATCTCGGACCCGCAGAAGTCGCTGCGCGACGCCGGCACGAGCTACGCCGGGTTGGCGGCGATCTAGCGGGTCGGACGCCGCATAGGATCGGCGGATGGTCCTTCCCGGCGGTGAGACGACGTTCATCGGCGACGGCGGTCTGGAGACGACGATGATCTTCGAGCGCGGTATCGAGCTGCCCGAATTCGCCTCGTTTCGGCTCCTCGACGACGAGCGCGGCCGAACGGCGCTGCGCGACTACTACGAGGCTTTCGTCGACCTCGCCGCCATGCACGGCGTCGGCTTCACCCTCGACACGCCGACCTGGCGGGCGAGCCATAACTGGGGAGAGCGCCTCGGCCGCTCCGACGCGGAGATCGGCGAGCTGAACCGGGAAGCTGTCGAGTTCGCCATGCGGCTACGCGAGGAGCGGGACGAGGAGGTGCCGATCGTCGTCTGCGGCACGATCGGGCCAGAGGGCGATGCTTATCGGCCCGCCCGCTTCCTCGGTCCGGACGAGGCCGCCACCTACCACCGGCCGCAGATCGAGGCGCTCGCCGCGGCGAGCGCCGACATGGTCTCCGCCTACACGCTGTCCTATGTGGACGAGGCGATCGGCATCGTCGCCGCGGCGGGCGCCGCCGGGATACCGGTCTCCATCTCGTTCACGGTCGAGACCGACGGCCGCCTCCCGGACGGCGAGCCGCTCGCCGCCGCCGTCGAGCGCCTCGATGCCGCGACCGATGCGAGCGCCGCCTACCTGATGGTCAACTGCGCCCACCCGAGCCATTTCTCCGCGGAGCTCGAGGCAGGCGATCCCTGGTGCGAGCGGATCAGCGGCATCCGCGCCAACGCCTCGCGTCGCAGCCACGCCGAGATCGACGAGCTCGACCATCTCGACAGCGGCGATCCAGGTGAGCTGGCGGGCGAATACCGCGAGCTGGTCGAGGCGCTCCCCTCGCTCTCCGTGCTCGGTGGTTGCTGCGGGACCGATGCCCGCCACCTCGCCGCCATCTGCTCCGCCTGCCTCGGCCGAGGGTGACGATCAGGATGGCGGAGTACGTCGCGGCGATCGACCAGGGGACGACCTCGAGCCGGCTGATCCTGTTCGACCGGGACGGCCGCGTGCGGCAGGTCGACCAGCGTGAGCACGAGCAGATCACGCCGCGGGCGGGCTGGGTCGAGCACGACCCGAAGGAGATCTGGCAGCGCGTCCGCGAGGTGATCGGCGGGGCGCCGGCGAGCGCCGGCGTCGCCAAGCCGGGGGACGTCGCCGCGATCGGCATCACCAACCAGCGCGAGACGACCGTGGTCTGGGATCGCGAGACCGGGGAGCCGGTCTGCAACGCGATCGTCTGGCAGGACACGCGGACCGCGGACATCGTCCGGGAGCTGGCCGGCGACGCCGGGCCGGATCGCCTTCGCCGCGAGGTCGGCCTGCCGCTCTCGACCTACTTCTCGGGGCCGAAGATCAGGTGGATCCTCGACAACGTCGAGGGCGCCCGCCGCCGCGCCGAGGCCGGTGAGCTCGCCTTCGGCACGATCGACACCTGGGTCCTCTGGAACCTGACCGGCGGTGTCGACGGCGGCGTCCACGCGACCGACGTCACCAACGCGAGCCGCACGATGCTGATGAGCCTGGAGACGCTCGACTGGCACCAGCCGAGCCTCGACCTGATCGGCATCCCGCGGGCGATGCTGCCGGAGATCCGCTCGTCGAGCGAGATCTACGGTGAGGCGCAGGGGACGGCGCTCGGTGGCCGGCCGGTGGCCGGGATCGTCGGCGACCAGCAGGCGGCGATGTTCGGCCAGACCTGCTTCGAGCGCGGCGAGGCGAAGAACACCTACGGGACCGGCTCGTTCCTCCTCGTCAACACCGGCGAGGAGATCGTCCACACCGACAGGCTGCTGACCACGGTGGGGGCGAAGCTCGGCCCTGACGGTCCGCCCACCTACATGCTCGAGGGCTCGATCGCGGTGACCGGCGCCGCCGTGCAGTGGCTGCGCGACCGCATCGGCCTGATCGAGTCCGCCGCGGAGATCGAAGCGCTGGCGCGGACCGTGGAGGACAACGGCGGCGTCTACTTCGTCCCCGCCTTCTCCGGCCTCTTCGCCCCCTACTGGCGCGAAGACGCCCGCGGCGCGATCGTCGGCCTCACCGCCTACGCCAACAAGGGCCACATCGCCCGCGCCACCCTGGAGGCAACCGCCTGGCAGAGCCGCGAGGTGGTCGACGCCGCCGCCGCGGTCTCCGGCGTCGCCTTCTCCGAGTTGAGGGTCGACGGCGGGATGACCGCCGACGAGCTCCTCATGCAGTTCCAGGCCGATGTCCTCGGCGTGCCGGTCGTCCGTCCGGCGGTCATCGAGACCACCGCGCTCGGCGCCGCCTACGTCGCCGGCCTCGCGACCGGCTTCTGGTCCGGCATAGACGAGCTGCGCGAGCGCCGGCGGGAGGACAGACGCTGGGAGCCGCAGATGGAGGAGGACGACCGCGAACGCCGCTACGCCCAGTGGAAGAAGGCTGTCGAACGGACCTTCGACTGGGTCGAGTGCGGCAAAAGCGCGACGGAACTACCCTTCTGACCATGGACGACGACTTCCGCCTGCAGATAGACCTTGACGATGACGGGATCGGCGGGGAGGTGGCCGACCACCTGCGCGCCTCGGAGCTCCTGGGCGGGCTCGAGCACGACCTCAGGGGCCAGGTGATCGTCAGCCACGAAGGGGAGCGGATCTTCCTCTATGCCGCGACCCGTCAACCGCTCGACTGGGTCAAGGGCGTGGTCGAGAAATTCCTCGCCGACAAGGGCTGGACGGCGACGATCGAGCTGGCGCGCTGGCACCCGGCCGCCGAGCAGTGGGAGGACCCCGACAAGCCGCTGCCCACGACCGACGCCGAGAAGGCGTCCGAGCACGAGGAGCGGATCGAGATGGAGGACGCCGAGACCGCCGCCCACGGCGGCCTCGCCGAGTTCGAGGTGCGGATCGAGTTCCCCCACCACCACGAGGCCCGGGAGTTCGCCAAGAAGCTCGAGGAAGAGGGTTTCGAGCCGGTGCGCCGCTGGCGCTACATGGTGGTCGGCGCCGCCGACGAAGACGCCGCCGACGAACTGGCCGAGCGGATCCGCGCCGAGGCGCCCGCCGACAGCAAGGTGACCGCCGAGGGCTCGCTGGCCGCCGCCTGGCACGAGCGCCCGGTGAACCGCTTCTTTTGGCTTGGTGGCCTCGCCGGGTAGATAGACCCGATGGTCATCGTCGAGGAGAAGCCGAAGGCTTCGCCGGAGCCGCCACCTCGGGAACTCTCGGCGATCCGGGTGGTGATCCTCGTCGTCGTCCTCTGTGCGATCGGCTTCGGGGTCTGGAAGCTGGTCAGCAAGGAAACGCCGGCCGCCGCCGCCCACTCCGACGCGGTCCCCGTCTACTCCCCTTATGTAGACGTCACCAACACGCCGACCTACCCCTTTCAGCTGCCCTCGGCAAACCCGGTCTCCAGCGTCTACCTGGCCTTCATCGTCAGCGACAAGGAAGAACCGTGCACGCCGTCGTGGGGTGGCTACTACACGCTCGACGAAGCCGAGCAGAGCCTCGACCTCGACGCCCGCGCCGCCCAGCTGCGCAGCCAGGGCGGCAGCGTGATGATCTCCTACGGCGGCCAGGCCAACACCGAGCCGGCGGTCGACTGCACCGACCCGGCGAAGCTGCAGCAGGCCTACCTCGAACCGATCGAGCGCTACCGGGCGAAGGCGATCGACCTCGACGTCGAGGGCGAAAGCCTCGCCGACTCGGCCGCGAACGCCCGCCGCGCGACCGCGGTCGCCGCGGTGCAGAAGAAGCTGGCGGCCGAAAAGCATCCGATAAGGGTCTGGATGACGCTGCCGGTCTCCGCCCACGGTCTCACCGACGAAGGGATCGCCGCGGTGCAGGCGATGTTGAAGGCGAAGGTGAAGCTGGCCGGGGTCAACGCGATGACGATGGACTTCGGGCCCGGTGAAGGGGCCGAAAAGGACATGCTGGGGACGATCGAGGAAGCGCTGGTCGCGACCCAGGAACAGGTGCAGTCGCTGTGGCGCTCCGCCGGGCTGGCGAGCAGCGCCGACGTCGCCTGGGGCCACGTCGGCGTCACCCCGATGATCGGCGTCAACGACGTCACCGCGCAGCGCTTCACGACGAAGGACGCGCGTGAGCTCACCAAGTTCGTCAAGGCGCGCGGCATCTCCCGCGCCTCGATCTGGTCGCTGAACCGCGACTCGCAGTGCGGCGGTGCGTTCGCCAAGGTCGGTGAGCTCTCCAACACCTGCAGCGGCGTGGCCCAGAAGCCGCTCGAATTCACCCACATCTTCAGTGCCCTGAAGGGCACCAAGACCGCCGACGTCGAAGCGGCGGAAGCGGCGCTCGCCGCGGGGGGCGACGCAAAGCAGGGCAACGACGACCCGGCGACCAGCCCGTATCCGATCTGGCGCTCGAGCGCCGCCTACGAAAGCGGCTACAAGGTCGTCTGGCAGGGGACGATCTACGAAGCCGCCTGGTGGAACCAGGGCACGGTCCCCGGCACCGTCGCCGGCGACGCGCCGAACGGGCCGTGGCAGCCGATCGGCCCGGTGCCGGCCGGCAGCAAGGCGCCGCAGCCGGTGAAGCTGGTCGAAGGGAAGTTCCCCGCCTGGTCGGTGACCAAGGTCTACCGCGAAGGCGACCGGGTCAGCTTCGGCGGCCTCCCCTACGAAGCCCGTTTCTACACCCAGGGCGAACAGCCGTCGGCCGAACTGCCCGCCGCTCCGAACGCCCCCTGGGAGCCGCTCTTCAAGTACCCAGGTGAGCCGTCCACTTCCACGGGGGCCGAAGGCTGATGGCGCTCTTCGGGGACAAGGACGGCGGGCGTCGCCGCCAGTGGGGGGCCGACGCCAACTTCGACCCGATGCCGCAGATCCCGCGGATCGCCGGCGACTGGACGATGACGATCGGGCGCACCGCGGTCGTCGTCACCGTCGCCGCCTGGGTCGCGCTGGTCGCCACCGTCCTCAACGGCCAGGTGATCGAAGGCGTCAACGGCCATGCCGGGCTGGTCGAGACGATCGGCTTCCTCACCGCGGTCACCCTGCTCGCCGCCTCGGCCACCGCCTACCTCTTCGGCCGGCTCGGCTTCTATTACCGGACCAAAGAAGTGCACCGCTCGCCGCGCGCGGTGCTCGACGACTTCTTCGCCGACCGCCGACCGCCGGTCACCGTGCTGATCCCCTCCTACCAGGAGGAGCCCGGGGTGGTCCTGATGACGCTGCTCTCGACCGCGCTGCAGGAGTACCCGGACCTGCGCATCGTCCTCCTCATCGACGACCCGCCGGAACCGCGCTATGCCGGCCCGCGCAAGCTGCTCGACAGCGCCACCGCGTTGCCCGCCGAGGTTGAGCGCCTGCTCTCCGAGCCGCGGCGCCGCTTCGACCTGGCGCTGGAGGGCTTCGAGGCCGTCAACGACCTCTCGCTGCCGGCGACCGCCGAGCAGGTCGCGGCGCTGGCCGACGAGTACGACTACGCGACCAGCTGGATCCGCTCGCTCTCGGACCAGTACCACGTCTCCGACCACAACGAGGCCTTCTTCGCCACCCACGTGCTCGGCAAACTGGCCGGCGACCTGGCGGTGATCGCGGTCGCCCTGCGCGCCGCGGTCGAGGACGGCGAAGCGGAGAAGCTCGACCGCGACCGCGTCGCCGAGCTCTACCGTCGCCTCGCCTGGACCTTCCGCTGCGAGGTCTCGAGCTTCCAGCGCAAGCGCTACGCCTCGCTCTCGGCCGAGCCGAACAAGGCGATGAACCTGAACAGCTACATCGGCCTGATGGGCGGCTCCTACCGCGAAGTACAGACCCCGGCCGGGCTGAACCTGGTCCCGGCGGGCGACCGGACGCCGGACCTGGTCGTGCCGGAGGCCGAGTTCATCCTCACGATCGATGCCGACAGCGTCATCCTGCCCGAGTACTGCCTGCGCCTCGTCCATCTGCTCGAACGCGAGGAGCACCAGAAAGTCGCCGTCGCCCAGTCTCCCTACAGCGCCTTCCCCGGGGCGGCGACGCGGCTCGAGCGGATCGCCGGGGCGACCACCGACCTCCAGCACATCATCCACCAGGGGATGACCTACCACGGCGCGACCTTCTGGGTCGGCGCCAACGCGGTGTTGCGCAAACGTGCCCTCGACGACATCGAGCAGGTCGAGTACAAGGGCCCGTTCAAGATCTACCGCTATATCTCCGACCGCACGGTGATCGAGGACACCGAGTCCTCGATCGACCTCGCCGCCGGTGGCTGGACGCTCCACAACTACAACGAGCGGCTCGCCTTCAGCGCGACGCCGCCGGACTTCGGCTCGCTCTGCATCCAGCGCAACCGCTGGGCCAACGGCGGCCTGCTGATCCTGCCGAACCTCTGGCGTGCGGTGCGCGCCCGGCGCCGGCGCGGCGAACGGACCAGCATCGGTGAGCTCCTCCTCCGCCTCAACTACATGGCCTCGATCTTCTGGGCCTCGCTCTTCGTCCTCTGTCTGATGGTGATCCCGTTCAACGGCCACCTGGTCTCGCCGCTCACCTACGGGGTCGCCATCCCCTACTTCGTGGTGATGGCGATCGACCTCAAGTACTGCGGCTACAAATACTTCGACGCGGCCCGTATCTATGGCTTCAACCTGCTGTTGCTGCCGGTCAACCTGGCGGGTAGCGTGAGCTCGATCGTGCAGGCGCTGACCGGCGCCAAGGGCAAATTCATGCGCACGCCGAAGGTCCGCAACCGCACCGTGCCGGCCTTCATCTACGTCGTCCTGCCCTACCTGCTGGTCGGCTGGTCGATCTACACTTTCAAGGTCGCCTACGAACACGATCTCTGGTCGAACGCGATATTCGCCGCGATCAACGGGGTGCTCGGTGCCTACGCGATCGTCGCCTTCATCGGCATCGGGGACTCGCTGGTCGACATCTGGACCAACGTCGTCTCCTGGCTCTACAAACCGCAGGGGCCGAAGCGGATGGCGGCCCGCGCGCCGGCCGAGGTCGAGCCGACCGAGGACGGCGTCGCCGACTGGGAGCTGGTCCTCTACCTCGGCCACGCCGACCAGCGGCGGCGCTCGCGCGAGGCGCCTGCCGCGGTGGGCGATCCCGACGCGGCGCCACTCGACCTGCCCGTCGCCGCGCCGGAGATCGACCCGGAAGGGATCGGCGCCGACCTCTCCCCGGAGAGCACCTGACGCACGCGGGTCAGCGGCGCTCGGCGATCGAGCCGACGACCACGCGGTCGCGGCCCTGGGCCTTCGCCCGGTACATCGCCCGGTCGACGGCGCGCAGGCAGGTCTCGGCATCGGGGGCGTCTTCGCGCAGCCCGCAGAGGCCGATGCTGACGGTGCAGTCGCGGTCGCCGTCGATGCCGGCGACCGCGAGGCGCAGTTCTTCGGCGACCGCGCGCGCCTGGGCGAGATCGATCCCCCGTAGGATCACGGCGAACTCGTCGCCACCGATCCGCGCCGCGATGTCGGGCTCGGAGATCCGCTCGTCGAGCGCCCGCCCGACCAGCCGGATCAGCCGGTCGCCGGCGACGTGCCCGGCCGAGTCGTTGACGACCTTGAAGTGGTCGAGGTCGAGCAGCAGCAGCGCCGCCTCCTCACCCTCCTCGCGACAGTGGTCGATCAGCCGTTTCAGCTCCTCCTCGAAGCGCCGCCGGTTGTAGAGCGAGGTGACCGGGTCGCGGTTGGCGAGCTCGTAGGTGTGCTGCTCCAGCCGCTTGCGGGTCGAGATGTCCTGGATCTGGGAGATGAAGTGGCGCGGCGAGCCGTCCTCCTCGCGGACGATCGCGACCGCCAGGAGCACCCAGATCAGGTGTCCGTCCTTGGTGTAGTAGCGCTTCTCCAGCTCGTAGCTTTCGATCTCCCCGGCGAGCAGGGAGTCGACCAACGCGAGGTCGGCGTCGAGGTCCTCGCGGTAGGTGATCTCCTGGAAGGTCATCCCCTGCAGCTCGGCCTGCGGGTAGCCGGTGATCTCGGCCAGCTTCTGGTTGACGTGGAGGAAGTGGCCGTCGATGTCGACGATCGCGACCCCGTGTGGGGCGGCGTGGAAGGCCGCCCGGAAGTCGCGCTGCAGCCGTTCCGCCCGCCGCTCGGCCTCGCGGTGACGGGAGAGGTCGTCGTACCAGGCGATCCGGTAGCGCATGCCGCCGGCATCGTCGCGGGCCGCCATCACCTCGGTGTGGACGGGGAAGACGCTGCCGTCGAGGCGGACGTGATCGGCTTCGTAGGAGACGAAGGTGTTTCGGTCGAGCGTCTCGGCGACGTCGGGGATCCGCGTCGCCGACGCCGGGGTGAAGAGGCTGTGCAGCGGTTTGCCGACGAAGTCGCCGACCGTGCCGCCGTGCATCTCGGCGAGCGCCGGGTTCAGTGAGACGATCCGCCCGGTCCCCGCGTCCACCACGCTGATCCCGCGGCTGGTCTGCTTGAAGCAGATCTCCCACCTGCGCCGCAGCACGTCGCCGCCGATCGCGGCCCGCCCGTCGCGCTTCATGACCAGCGTCTCGGTCAGCCGGCCGTCGTCGTCGCGGATCGCCAAAGCGACGGTTTCGCAATCGATCCAGGAGCCGTTGCGGTGGCGGCAGCGGTAGTTGAGGTCGAGCCGGTCGGCGCCCCCCTTCAGAGCGGAGTGGGCGGCCCGGGCGTCGGCCAGGTCCTCGGGATGGATCAGGTCGTAGCCGGAGGTGCCGAGCAACTCCTCGGGCTCGTAGCCGAGCAGGTCCCGCGTCGCCGCCGAGGCGTAGGTGTAGTTGCCGTCCCGATCGTGGCGCGAGACCATCTCGGCGAGCGCGTCGGCGATCAGCTCGAAGCCGTCGAGGCGGGTGGGAAGGCTCGGCATGGCTCGATTATCGGCCCCCGCGCACCGAAGGCTTGAAAAAATGACCCTTTTCGGTCCCCCGGCCGAGCCAGGCGACGTGGAGGGCGGTGCGGCCGTCGGCGGCACTGAGGTGGGCGTCGGCGCCCCAGACCCGGGTGAGGCGCTCCCGATCGAGGACCGTGGCGGGCGCACCCGTCGCCTCGGTGCGGCCGTCGTGGACGACGACGACGCGGTCGGCGACCGCCGCGGCGAGGGCAAGGTCGTGGACGACGATCAGCGCGCCGAGCCCTTCGTCGACCAGCCGGCGCAGCAGCCCGGCGACGTCGATCGCCGCGCCCAGGTCGAGCTGCGAGGTCGGCTCGTCGGCGATCAGCACCGGCGCCTCCTGGGCGAGGCCGATCGCGATCTGCACCCGCTGCAGCTCGCCGCCGGAGAGGGTGGCCAGCGGCCGCTCGGCGAAGGCGTCGACGCCGGCCCGCCCGATCGCGCGGTCGATCCCCTCGCGGTCGGCGCCGGTCATCCGGCCGAGCGGTCGGAGCAGGGCCGAGCGGCCGATCGTCACCGCCTCGCGCACGCTCACCCCGGCCGGGACCGGCATGCGCTGGGGGACGAAGGCGCGCGCCCGGGCCAGCTCGCGACCGCGCATCCGGCGCAGGTCCCGCCCCGACCAGCTGACGGCGCCGGCGCTCGGCCGCTGCAGTCCCGCCACCGCCCGCACCAGGGTCGACTTACCCGCCCCGTTGGGCCCGACGATCGCCACCAGCTCACCGGCGGCGAGGTCGAGGTCGGCCTCCCGGACGATCTCGGTGCCGTCGATCGACACCGTCACCCCGCGCGCCTCGAGCAGCGCCGCCATCGTCATCAGACCGCCTTGCGCAGCAGCCAGAGGAAGACCGGCACGCCGAGGATCACCATGAACGGGCCGACCGGCAGTTCGATCGGGGCGCGGACGGTGCGGGCGAGGGTGTCGGCGCCGGCCAGGAGCGCGGCGCCGCCGATCGCCGAGGCGGGGACGACGAAGGTCTGGCTCGAGGTGCCGCCCGCCATCCGCACGACGTGCGGGACGACGAGGCCGAGGAAGCCGAGCAGGCCGGCGATCGCCGCCGCGGCGGCGGCGAGGAGCGCCGCCGAGATTCCGGCGCCGAGCCGGATCAGCTGCGGGCGCGAGCCGAGCGAGGCGGCGACGTCGTCGCCCAGCGCGAGCCGGTCGAGCGGCCGGATCAGCAGCGCTGCGAGGAGTCCACCGACGGCGAAGTAGGGCCAGGTCGTGCGGAGGCCTTCCCAGCCCGCGTTGGTGAGCCCGCCGGCGATGAAGAAGAGCGCCGAGGGGGCGCGTTCGGGGAAGGAGGCGAGCAGGCCGGTGGTCGCCGCCGTGAAGAGGGAGAGCATCGCGATCCCGGCGAGCACGATCTTCCCCGTGCTGCCCCGGTTGCGCCCGCTCCAGGCGAAGCCGAAGACGAGCGCCGCGGCGAGCAGGCCGAAGCAGAGGGCGGCGACCGGCACCAGGGCGATCTGGGCCGGGAAGGCGATCAGGATCAGGATCGCCCCGAACCCGGCGCCGCCGGTGACGCCGATCACGTCGGGCGAGGCGAGCGGGTTGGCGAGCGCCCCCTGCAGCACCGCCCCGGCGACCCCGAGCGCGGCGCCGACCGCCAGCGCTTCGACCGTGCGCGGCAGGCGGAGCGCCTCGACGATCTGATGGTTCGGGGCGCTGCCGCCGCGGCCGAGCAGGATGTCGATCACTTCGCCGATCGGCAGCTTCACCGCGCCGAGCGCGAGGGAGGCGCCCGTCGCCACGACCAGCGCCACGACCAGCGCCACGAATACGGCGCTCCGCCGGGCCACCTCAGTTGTGGAGGTAGTCCTCGCGCACCCGGGTGATGAGGCGGGCGATTTCGGTTCCGGCCTGCAGCAGCGAGTTGTCGGTCGAGATGTAGACGTTGCCGGTCTTCGCCGCCTTGGTGCTCGACCAGGCGGGGTCGTCTTCGAAGTACTGCTTCAGCGCCGGGATGTCCTCCGGGTCGGCGTGCGGCACGGCGATGATGATTTCCGGGTTTTCGGCGACCACCACTTCGTCGGAGATGCGCTGGAAACCGGAGCCCGAGCTCGCGCCGCCGGTCAGCAGTTCGCCGCCCGCCGCTTCGACGATGTCGCCGCCCCAGCTGTTCGGCAGAAAGGTGAAGGGGGCATGGCCGACGCCGAGGATCAGCATCACCTTCGGATGGCGCCGGATCCCCGCCTCGGCGCCGCTGATCCGCCCGCGCATCTGTTTCAGCAGCTCCCGCGCGTAATGCTTGCGGCCGACGACTTCGCCGATCTTGTAGGTGTCGGCGAGGGCGCCGCGGATCGAGCGCGGGTCGCGCACTTCGACCTTGATGCCGAGCGCTTCCATCGCCTCGTTGCCCTTCGCCCAGGTCTGCGAGGAGAGGACCAGGTCGGGATGGAGGGCGGCCAGCTGCTCGAGGTTGGGACCGTCGGGGTGGGAGAGCTGTAGCACCGGGACGCTGCGCAGTTTCGGCGAGAGGTGTTCGCGCCCGCCCAGGGTCTGGCCGACCGCGACCGGCGTGACCCCGAGCTTGGCGAGCGTGTTGGCGGCGAAGGGGGTGAGCGCGACGATCCGCCGCGGCGCCTTCCGCGCACCCGCCCCGGCGGGGAGGAGAAGGGCGACCAGGAGGGCGAGCGCCGCCAGCCCGGCGACCCGCGCCGCGAGGCGCGGGCGGCTCACGCCGGCACCTGCGAGTCGAGCACCGTGTAGGTGCGCACCTCCGCCCCTTCGGCCAACTGGCCCTCGGCGTGACGGTGGCTGCGCCTGAAGAGGTCGCCGTCGCGCCAGGTCTCATACGAGGCGGCGTCCACCCAGCGGGAGAGGACCACGTACTCGTCGCTCCCGTCGCGGCGCAGGAGTTCGAAGCCCGCGAACCCCTCCGCCTTGTGCAGATGGCTCTCGCGGTTGAGAAAGGCGCGCTCGAACGCCTCGCGGCGCTCCTCCTTCACGTGCACGACGTTCATCACGACCAGCAACTGGGCTCCTTTCACAGCGATTAGGGCGTCCTAATTAGGCTACCCTAATCCATGCTAGGGTGCGCGCGCCGCACCGTCTCGCATCGGCGGCCTCACCCAGAAGCAACGAAAGGAAGCCCATGCGAAGCACCGGCAGTCGGTCCCCCTGGACCATCCCCGTCGCCCTTCTCGCGGCGACGGTCTCCCTCCTTGCCCTCGTGTCCTCGGCGGCCGCGGCGAGCCCGATCCCCGCCGGCGGGGTCGCGATCGAACACGCGAGTCTCGACTGGAGCGGCAACCAGCTGCTGCAGGGGGAATCGGAGTCCCACGCCGGCGTCAACTTCTTCTCCGCCGGCATCTCCGACGGCACCGAAGCGACCTACAAGGCCCAGACCGGCAACGTCGCGATCTACAACGTCGCCGCCGGTGGCACCGAAACCCTCGCCACCTGGGCGACCCGTGGCGAACACACCGCCGAAGGCTCGAAGCAGATCGTGCGGCTCACCAACGGCGTCGGCAGGATCGAAGCCGACGGCTCGGCCAAGGTCGAATGGGGCGGGGCGTTCAGCGTCAACTTCTACGCCGGGGCGGTGCCGTTCACGATCATCGATCCCGAACTGGTCGTCGCCGCCGACGGCAGCGGCGAACTGGCCGGGACGATCCTCGGCTGCGAAGCCAGCATGGGCGGTCCGGGCTGCGAACCGCTGGCCCCGGCGCACGTGACCGTGGCGAACTTCTCCGGCGTCCACGTGACCCCCGAAGAAGTGCTGACGGTGACCCCGGACTACGCCGAAGTCGAAGTCGAAACGGTCGGCGCTCAGCCGCAGAACCGGTCCGTCGCTGGCTGGGGCGCCTGGCCGCAGTCGTTCGTGAACTACCAGATCGAGACCGGCCTCTCGTCCTACTGGTACAGCTCGGGACACAACGACACCCGCAAGGCGCCGCTGCCGTTCTCGGTCGACTTCAAGGGCACGATCCCGACGACGACCAACGCCACCCCGGCCACCACGACCACGACGCCGACCCCGCTCGCCGACCCACGGATCGCCGGCATGAAGGGGACGCGGAAGGTCGGTGCCGACGGCATCGTCGGCCTGGCCAAGTTGAGCTGCCCGAGTGGCGGCACCTCCTGCAAGGTGGTCGTGCCGAAGCACCTCGGGGTGCGGATCGGCGGTAAGCGCTACCTGCTCGACGTGCTCGCGCCGAAGCAGATCGGCGCCGGGAAGTCGGCGAGCGTCCGGGCGCGGCTGTCGCAGGCCGCCCGGCTCGCGCTCGGAGGCGGCAAGCTCCACCTGTCCTTCCAGGTGAAGCTGAAGGCGAACGGGAAGGTCACGGGGCAGACGGTGAAGGTGACGATCGCGGGGCGGCCGTAGTGCCGACCGCACGCCGCATCGCGGCGATCGGGGTGCTGGCCTTGGCCGGTGCCCTGATCGCCGCCCCGGCGGGGGGGGCGAAGGTGCGCTCGGTCCCGGCTGGCGGCACGGTGACGCTCGGCAGCGTCCGCTGCACCGCAGCCGAAGCCTGCGCCGTGATGGCCCCGAAGCGGGTCGCGGCCAAGGTCGGCGGCGGTGTCGTGCGGGCGCGCGTCCTCGTCCCCACCTTCCTTGGCTCCGGGGGGCGGACCGAGGTGAAGCTTCACCTCGACGCCGCGGCACTCCGGCAGTTGGCCGGATCGTCGGCCACCTTCCGGGTCAAGGTGGTCGTGCGCGGCTCGGGCCGGCGGGCGGCGCGGGTCTTCAGCGCGAGGCTGCGGCGGCCCGCGGGCGGCAAGGCGGAATCGGGATCGGGCAAAGGCGCCTCCCCGAGCCCGATCACCTCGACGCCGATCGTCGGCGAACCGCCGGTGCTCGCCCGTCCTGCGACCGCGGTCACGGTGGGCGCCGTGCACATCTCCTGGATGCCGCGGGACTCGTGGGTCCGCTACGTCTCGAGCGGCACGGCGGCGAACGACGGCGTCGTCCCGGGTGCCGGGGCGACCGGCATGGCCGCGACCTCGTCGCCGTGCCCGGACCGCCCCGCCCCGAGCACGGCCTCGCTCGACTACACGATCGAATTCCCGGCGAAGGAAAGCTGGTACGACCCGCTGAGCGGCGAGGCCGGTATCTACGGCACGGGCAACGTCACCTTCCGCTATACGGCCCACACGATCGACCTGACCGCGGCCGAACCGGAGATCGAGATCAATGGCTCTGCCTCGCGGGCGATCTTCCGCTTCGACGGCTCGGGCGGGACCCCCTACCCGAACCAACGGGTGGCGCTCGAGACGCTGGAAACGGCCGGCCGCCCGACCGTCTCGAACGAAGGCAAGACCTTCACCTACAACCTGATGCGGGGTCGGCTCACGGCCGAAGGCGAAGACGTCTTCGCCGGCTTCTACACGGCGCCCGACGACAACGAATTCGGATGCGTCTCGGCATCCTTCACGCTGCCATGACCGATCCCGTCAGCCGCGACGCGGCCCGCGCCATCGCCCATCTGAACGCCGACCACGAAGACGCGCTGGTCGACATGGCCCGCGCCCTGGCCGGCTGCCCCGAGGCGACCGGCGCCCGTTGCCTCGACGCCGACCGCACCGCCCTCACCCTCCTCGTCGCCACCCCCACCGACGAGCTCACCGTCCGCGTCCCCTACGACGAGCCGATCGAGACCGCCGCAGGCCTCCGCAAGGCGACCGTGAAGCTCGCCCACCGCGCCCGCGCCGTGTTGGACGGGCGGTAGGCGGATGGCTACCCCCGTCGATCCCGGGCTCCCGGCTATTGCTCAGAATTCTCTGTGTATAGTTTCGGGTGCATACCAACCGAAACTCCACACACGTCTTCTTGATCGGTGCGAGAGGCCGATCTCGGGCAGTCGCTCGCCAAGGGCGCCGAACGGTCATGCCGGATCGAGCCCGTAGAAGCGGGCGGTGTCGCTGAAGAGGGTCTTCAGGATCGCGCGGCTGACCGGGGTGCCGGGGCGGCCGACGGCGGTGGGGCGGACGGCGACGGTCCAGGTGAAGCGGCAGGCGCCCTCGCCGCGGGGTTCGACGAGGTAGTCCTCGGCGAGGCTCTTGAAGAGGGGGCTGGTGGTCTCCTCGACGTAGAAGGAGTGGTGGCGGGCCTCCTCGTCCCAGAGGAAGTAGCGCTCGCGCAGGAGGTTGGTGCCCCAGAGCGAGTCGACTTCGCGGGTGGTGCCGACGCCGAAGGGGCGGGGCGAGGTCCAGGTCACCCGCTGCAGGATGCGGCACCAGTGGAGGGCCGAGTCGGCGGTCAGGTCGCCCCAGACCTCGGCCGCCGGGCGGGGGATCTCGAAGCCCGCGCGCAGGCGGAGCGGCGCGGTGGCGAAGAAGGTCTCGTCGACCGGTTTGCATTTGAACCAGGGGCCGATTGCGCGAGAGTACCTGAGATGCGGATCAGCACCTGGAACGTCAACTCGGTCAAGCAGCGGGTGCCGCGCCTCCTGCCCTGGCTCGACGAACGCGCCCCCGACGTCGTCTGCCTGCAGGAGACGAAGCTCGGCGACGACGACTTCCGCGCGCTGCTCGGCGAGGCGCTGGCGGGCCGCGGCTACGAGATCGCGGTCCACGGCGAGGCGGGCTGGAACGGCGTCGCGATCCTCTCCCGCGCCGGCCTCGATGACGTCGAGCCGGGGCTCGCCGGCGGCCCAGGATTCCCGCACCAGGAGGCACGCGCCCTCGCCGCGACCTGCGGTGGCGTCCGGGTCTGGTCGGTCTACGTGCCGAACGGACGCGAACCGGGCTCCGACCATTACGGGTACAAGCTCGCCTGGCTGGCGGCGCTACGCGAGGCGGTCGCCCCGGACGCCGCGCGGACCGTCGTCTGCGGCGACATCAACATCGCCCCGACCGACGAGGACGTCTTCGACCCCGACGCCTACGCCGGTCACACCCATGTCACCGTGCCCGAGCGCCAGGCGCTCGCCGAGCTGGAGGCGGTCGGGCTGCGCGACGTCGTCCGCGACCGCTGGCCCGGCGAGCGCATCTTCTCCTACTGGGACTACCGGGCCGGGATGTTCCACCGCGACCTCGGCATGCGGATCGACCTGGTGCTCGCCGGCGACCCGGTGGCGGCCCGCGTCGCGGCGGCCTGGGTCGACCGCAAGGCGCGCAAAGGCAAAGGCCCGAGCGACCACGCGCCGGTGATCGTCGACCTCGACGAGGCGCCCGACGGCGACATCGGCCCGGTCGTGCCACCGCCTTCGGCCCCGGTCACCGAGCGCGGCGCGGCGAAGCTGCCCCAGTCCCGTGGCTAGACGACCGGCCGGCCACCCGCTGGTTGGTTGATGTCGCCCGAGCCTGAGGGGGGTAGCATCTTTCGCATCGTGCGCCGCGCCTTGCAACTCGGCTGCGCCCTGGGGATCCTGGCGATCCTCGTGTCGGTCGCGAGCGCCGCGGCAGGGCAGCCGGCCAAGGGCTCCGCCGCAGGCGGCACCGGTCTCCTCGTCACCGTCGCCGCCCGCGAATGCCACAGCTACCAGGACGTCACCGCCAACCTGGCGCGCAACAACATCATGGAGAGCCTCAGGGATCTCGGCGCCGACACGCTCTACACCAGCGGCCAGCCGATCAACCCGCAGATCGAGGCCGAAGGCCAGCCCAAGTGCGAGCCGATCACCGGCTGGAAGTTCACGCTCGGCTCGGGCATCAAAGAAAAAGCATCGACCGGACCGTGGGGGGCGCTCTCGATCGTCACCGGCGCCGAATCGCCACTGCCCACCACGGAAGCCTCGACCCCGCTCCTCGGCTGGAACGGGGAAACGATCCCGGGCCAGACCCTGCACGGCGCGACCACCTTCGAACTGAACAAGGCCCAGGCCGAACGGGCACCCGGCCAGAGGCTCTGGATCCAGGGCGGGACCACCACCGACCCGGTCCTCTACGAAAGCCCGAAATTCGAAGGCAAGTACGGCTTCGCCGCCCTGCGTTGCTCGATCGACGACCTGAACGGCGACAACGTCGAGTACATCAAGTTCCCGGTCGGCACCACCCACGCCTTCTGCTACGCCTACTACGTCACGCCGCCGCCGGAATCGGGGACGATCGTGATCCGCAAGGAAGTGGAAGGCGGCGGCTCCGCACCGCAGGAATTCCAGTTCGGCGGCAACGTCTCCTACAACCCCGGCGGCGTCTTCAGCCTCTCGGCGGCACCCGGCAAGTCGGGCGAGCAGGTTTTCTATCGCGGCGAAACCCGCACCGGCGAGGAGCCGTGGAAGGTCAATGAGGCAGTGCCCGACGGCTGGCAATTGGCTCATCTCCGCTGTGAATCGAAGGGGAGCCAGGTGGATGTCGACCAGGCGAAGGCCGAGGTCTCGATCCGGCTCGCCGCCGCCGACACCGTCACCTGCACCTACGTCGACAGGTTCACGCCGCCGAAGGGCGAGCTGCTGCTGCGCAAGGTGACCGAGGGCGGCACCGGCACGTTCGACTTCAGGGTGCTCGACGCGAGCGGCGACACGGTCGAGAGCACCAGCATCAAGACGACCGACGAAGGCACGCCCGCCTACGCCGGCCCGTTCTCGCTCGACCCCGGCACCTACAAGGTGGTCGAGCACTCGCCGCATGACCCGGCCGGTGAGTGGCATCCGGTCGGTGCCTCCTGCAACGGCGACGACGAGAATCCTGGCGACGAGGTGAGCGTCAAGATCACCGCCTCGGAGGGTGCGCTCTGCACCTTCACCAACCGGCTCGTCCACCCCGGCCGCATCACGATCCGCAAGGAGACGGTCGGTGGCACCGGCTCGGCCGGCTTCCAGATCACCTATCCCGCCGATCCGACCGTCAAGCTCGATCAGGTCGCCAAGGTCGAGGAGGAACGCAAGCCCGTCCTCGCCGACGGCGACCCGACCGACGCGCTCGCGCTCGGGAAATACGTGATCCAGGAGTACGTGGCACAGGCCAAGGACCCCGCCGGCTGGGCCTTGATCGAGGTCGAATGCGACGGCAAGGTCGTGCCCTTCGACCAGGGTCGGGTGACGGTCAGGCTGACCCACTCCGACCCCCACGTCAACTGCAAGTTCCTCGACCGCTACACGCCGAGGCCGACGCCCGAGCCCCCGGGTCCCGGGCCGGAGCCCGGGCGATCTGCCGACGTCGCCGTCGAAAAGACCCTGATCGGCTCGACCGGTGGAGCCGTCCCGGTGAACACCTACCGGATCGACATCCACAACCGCTCGGACTTCACCGCGACCGACGTCTCGGTCACCGACCAGCCGGGCCCCGGCCTCGTCGTCGTCTCGGCCGAACCCTCGGGCGGCGGCAGCTGCGTCCAGGTCGGTGACTTCATCTGCACCTTCCCCTCGATCGCGCCGCACGGCACCGAGACGATCATCGTCAAGGCCAAGGACTACGGCAGCGGCACCAGCGTCAACCGGGCGATCCTCGGCTCCTCCGCTCCCGACAACGACGGGTCCGACGACGTCGACGGAGCGACGGCGGAAGCGCCGTCGCGCAACTTCCCGGCCTGCGGATCGAGCGTCCGGATCAGCGCCCGCTGCTGACGATGGGTCCCGCCGACGGCAACGGGATCGGCTTCAGACAGGGCCTGCTCGTCGTCTGCGGCATCCTCCTAGTCCTCTTCTTCGTCCTCAATCTCCAACAGGTGCAGGTCCACCTGTTGATCGCCACGGTGAAGATGCCGCTGATCATCGCCCTGGCGATCGCCGCCCTGCTCGGCCTCCTGCTCGGCTGGGCGGTGCCGCGGCTGCGGCGCGGCGGCACGAGCTCCTGATGTCCGAGGTCGACCCGACCGATCCCGACGGCGTCGACCGTCGCACCGCCCTCGCCGACCAGCGCACCTCGCTGGCGGGCGAGCGCACCCTGCTCGCCTGGTGGCGGACGGGACTCACGGCGATCGCCGTCGCCCTCGGGGTCGGCCGCGTCCTGCCGGAGCTCGCGCCGCACGCGACCCGCTGGCCCTACGTCGTCCTCGGCGTCGGCTTCGCCCTCTACGGCACCGCGATGTTGGTGCTGGGCAGCCGGCGGATGGGAATCTTCGACCGCGAGGTCTGGGCGACCTCGGACCGCCCCGCCGAAGGTCGGTTCCTGGTCGCCTTCATGGGCGCCGGCGCCATCCTCGGCGTCGGCGCCCTGGCGATGATCATCAGCCAGTGACGAGCGCTCAGGCGAGCAGCTTCGCCTTGGCCTTGTCGAACTCGTCCTGGGAGAGGGCGCCTTTTTCGCGCAGTTCGTTCAGCTTGTGCAGTTCGTCGGCGGGCGTCGCGGAGGCCTGCTCGCGGACGTATTCGTCGAAGTGTTCTTTCGCCTCGGCCTGGGCCTTGAGCGCCCGGTCGCGCATGCCGTGTCCGCGGGCGACCAGGTAGACCAGAGCCGAGAGGAACGGGATGAACACCAGGAAGATGATCCACACCGCCTTCCACCAGCCGGAGAGCTCGTGGTCGCGGAAGAGGTCGGTGATGATCGTGAAGAGGATCCAGATCCAGATCACGAAGAAGAAGATCTCGGCGACCAGGAGCAGCAGGTCACCGAAATTGATGTCTGAAAGCGGCAGGGGCACGGTTGTCCTTTCTGGGATTGTCGATCGGATGGTGAAGCTTCAGGGGCGGGCGGCCGTCACCCGAACCGGGTGATCTTCGTACCTCACCTGGACGCCTCGGGGGCGCCGGGCGCGGCCTCCAGCAGGCCCGCCAGTCGCGCCCGCTCGACCGCCTCGCGTCGCGAGCTGACGCCGAACTTGCGGTAGATGCCACGCGCGTGAGTCTTGACGGTGTTCTGCGAGAGGTATGAGGACGCGGCGATCTCCGGGTAGGAGAGGTGGCCGGGAAGGAACTGGAGGATGCGCAGCTCGGCCGCGGTCAGGGGTGCGCCGGGAGCCGGCCCGACATCGCCCAGCCCCGCCCGGATCTCCGCCAGCCATTCGGCGAGGACCACGTCGCCGGGGACCTCGACCAGCACCCGCGCGGCGTCCTCGATCGCGCCCGTCGCGGTCTCTCGGTCGCCGAGGCGCGAGGCGGCGCGGGCGAGGACCAGCCGCGCCTCGACTTCGTACCAGGCGACGAAGTGGTCGAGCTCGCCGAGCAGGCGGAACCCGGTGGCGAGATCCTCCTTCGCGGCGTCGGTGGACCCGCGCCGGGCCCGTATATAGGCGGAGGCGGCGAAGACGAGGGCGACCATCGGATACTCGACCAGCCCGTAGCGGAACACCTGGTCCCGGGCCCGGGCGATCTCGCGTTCGGCGGCGGGCCAGTCGCGCGCCTCGATGTAGAGCAGGCCGAGTTGGACGAGCGCGAGAGACTGCAGGTTCGGTGCCGCGATCGAGCCGCGGCGCGCCGCCTCGAGCAGCCGTTGACGGGCCCGACCGCGGTCGCCGGAGAGGTGGGCGCCGACGCCGTCGATCAGGCAGCAGAGGGTCCGCCAGGGGTCGTCCTCGGGGAAGAGCGGCTCGACCGAGCCGATCGCGGCGCGCATCGCCTCCAGCCCGGTACGGGCGAGGGTCGCGTCGGCGAGTACCAGCCCCGCCTCGATCGAGGCGGTGTCGCCGTCGGGATCGGCGGCCGCCAGGTTGCGTCGCGTCGCGGCGGCATGGTGCTCCGCCGCCGGGCCGCGCCCCGCGGTGAGATCGGTCCAGTAGGCGGTCAGGCTGAGCGGTGCGTCGGCGGCGACGGCCTCCGGCCCGAGGCGATCGAGCCAGGCCTGGATCGTGGCGATCCGCCCGCGGGTCAGGTACTCGGGCACGGCCGCCCAGACGAGCTCCCCGGCCCGCTCCGAGGCGCCCGCCTCGATCGCGTGGTCGATCGCCATGTCCCAGTCGCCGCGGGCCGCCCACCACTCCGTGGCCCGCAGGTTCAGGGCGCCCTCCTCCTGCGGTTCGCTGCGATGCAGCTCGGCGCGCAGCATGCCGCGCAGCAGCGGGTGGAAGCGGAACCAGGTGTCGCTGCGGTCGAGCGGGACGAGCAGCATGTTGGAGCGGGCGAGGTCGCGCAGCGTCGCCGCCGAGCCTTCGCGCTCGACCACCGCGTCGCAGAGGTCCCCGCACATCCGCTCGAGCACCGAGACGCGGCGCAGGAACTCGAGCCGGCGGCGCGATGCGGGCAGCAGGAACTCCTCTTCGAGGTAGTCGACGAGGAGGCGGTCGTCGCCCGCGAAGTCGGCGAGGGTGCGCTCGGCGTCCGGCGACTCGGTCAGCGCCAGGCCGGCCAGGTAGAGGGCGGCCGGCCAGCCCTCGGTGCGCAGCACGATCGTGTCGAGCTGGGTCGGCGTCAGCTCGACTCCGACCAGGGAGAGGAGGGAGCCGCACTCGGCTTTGGTCATCGTCAGGTCCTCTCGCCGCAGCTCGACCAGCTGCCGGCCGGCCCGCAGGCGGCCGAGGCGGATCGGCGGCTCGACCCGGCCGGCGATCGCCAGCTGCGACCCGGCGGGCATCCCGGCGACCAGGGCGGCGACGACCGAGAGAGAGTCCGGCGACTCGATCCGCTCGAGCTCGTCGAGCGCCAGCAGGCAGGGCTGCTCGCGCGCCGTGAGCGCGGCCAGCAGGCGGGGGAGGACGACGTTCTCGAGGTCGGGTTGGGGACCCTGGAGCGCGTCGAAGACCTCGTCGGAGAGCGGCTCGGAGGCTGCGAGCGCAGCGGCGATCGCCTCGACGAGGAGGACCGGGTCGTTGTGGGACCCGGTCAGCAGGACGGTGTGGGACGGGCGCCGGTCGGCGGCCGCGAACTGCTCCAGCAGCACCGACTTGCCGAAGCCCGAGGGCGCCTGCAGGATGATCGTCTTGCCGGCGTCCTCGCGCAGGCGGTCGAGCAGTCGCCGGCGGATGACCAGGTCCCCGCCGGGGGAGGGTGGAGCAGCGACGATCGTGGCCTGGCTCGCGGCGGGACTCGGGTGATCGTGGGAGGTGCGAGCCATCGAGGATTCCTCTGCGGTCGCAAAGGCTATTGCTTCGAGGGCCACCGGCCCGACCTCCCCCGGCGCTCAGAGCAGGAACGCGACGCCGCGGATGATCAGCAGGACGCCGAGCACGGCGGCGAGCCGGGCGCCGTTGCGCCGGCCGTTCTCCGCCAGCCAGCCGCGGAACGAGGCGACCGCCGCCTCCGTCCGCTGCGGCGCGAAGAAGTAGCCCAGCAGGGGAAGCTCTAGCAGCAGCAACTGGACCAGGCAGAAGGCGACGACGAGGACCACGCCCTCCGCGGCGGAGGCTTCGAGCCGGTCGATGTGGGTGAGGCCGAGGAGGTAGGAGCCGCCGGGGAAGCTGAGCACGATGCCGATCGCGAAGGCGACCCGGGCCGAGCCGCGGCCCAGCATCCGCATCGGCAGCGGGTCCTTCTTCTCCTTGCCCTCTTCCTTGGCGGCCTTGCGGGCGGCGCGGCGCTCGCGCCAGTCGCGTCCCCGCCCTTCGCCGAGCGCGGCGGCGACGATCAGGAGCAGGGCGCCGATCACGAAGTCCTGGCCGGGGCTGATCCCCTGTTCGCTCGTTTCGAGCGCCGCGCTGCCGTGCAGCGCGTGGAGGATCAGGATCCCGGAGGCGATGCTGGTGATGTAGGCGCCGAACAGATAGCCGAGCATCAGTCGGCGCGGGCTCGGCATCAGCAGCATCACGGTGACCGCCGCCAGCAGGGTCGGGTTGGCCATCGAGAGGAGTGCCAGCAGGAAGATCTGCAGCGGATCGCTCATCCGGCTCCTACGCTAGGGACGCCCCCGGCCGGAGGCGTCGCCCGATCGGGGTGAACTGCAGGTGGGCATCGGCGGCGCCCCAGGCGCGCCGCCGATGCCCGGCGAGCCGGCCGCTAGCTCGCGACTCCCCAGACCAGCAATGACTGAGGATCGTCGGGGTCGACCTTCACCTGCACCGTCGCGCCCTGTTCGACCCCTTTGAGGGTCACCTCGTGCATCGACTGGCTGGTGGCGACCTGGTAGTCGGCACCGCCGTCGGCGGGGTGGACGGTCAGCTGGAAATCGATCTGGTGACCGCCGCCGAGCTGCGAGCCCACCTCCTCCATCGAGTCGACCGTGGCGGTCGCGTCGACGCCGGAGGCGTTGATCTTCTGGATCTTGTCGCGTTCCTTCATCTGGCCGCCGGGATTGGCGGCCTGCTTCGCGGTTCCCTTGAGTTTGTCCATGAATCCCATGGTGCTCTCCTCGCCCCGCCTTATTGGGTGGCTTCTTCGACCTGCTTCTTCGTTTCTTCGATCAGTTCTTCGGCCTTGGATTTGCCCTTCTTGATTTCTTCTTCGGCCTTCGACAGGCCTTCTTCGACCTCTTCCTTGCCTTCGCCCGATCCCTGTACTTCTTCCTTCGCTTCTTCGACGGCCTTTTCGGCCTCTTCCGTGCCTTCCTGGAGCCCTTCTTCGGCCTCCTTGGTCCCTTCTTCGATCTGCGTCTTGGCGCTGCTCGGGACGCTGTCGCCGCTGCTCCCGCAGCCCGCGATCAACCCCACCGCGATCACCGCCGCGACGAGTGCCGCAAACGTGCTGAACAGGCGCGCCCTACCGGTGAATAGACCGTCGTTCATGAAATCGCTTCGCTCCCCTTTTAGGTGACTGGTACGGGCGACCCTCTCACACCGACCGGGCTCGGCCAAGCCTGTGGGCACGCTCGATACAAAGCTTTACACAAGGATCGATTTGTATTCCGGGCACGCGAGTCCTATCGTTTCCGGGGTCGCTGGGGGACGTGATGACGATGCGGGACATGACGACTGCTCGGCAACGCCGAGATATCCCACGGGCCTTGGTGTGGTTGCTCGCACCGATCTACCGCCGCAGTGAGTCACGCAGCGAGCCCGGCGGTGGGTCGGTCTACGTACTGCGCGTGATCGGGTCTCGGCGCGGGCCGGTGCTGCGGACAGGAGCCAGGCGCGAGCCCACGCGGGTTCCCGCTTCCGGGGACTGACACCTTCGCACGAATTACGAGTCCTTCGGCAGATCCTTCGGCCCATCTCCGTGGTCCCGGCGGCGATTTGGCGCGAGCCTCGATCGGGCGATGAAGGAGAAGCGATGAGTGTCTCTCGGGCGGAGATGGCCGCGCAGGCTCGCGAGCGCCGGCAGCTGGTCGCCGGGCTCCTCGCGGCGCTCGAACATCGTGAGCCCGGCGCGCTCCGGGAGGCGGACGTGGTCGAGGCCGCGGAGGTCTCGACCACTGTCTTCCGTGCGCATTTCGACGACCTCGACGCCTGCTTCGACTTCGCCTGCGAAGCCGCCCTCGACACCATCCTCAGCCCGGTGGTGGCGAGCAGGTTCGTGTCTCGCCCGCCCGCTGCCCGGCTCGCAGCGACGCTCGCGGCGTTGCTCGGATCGCTCGCCGCGCGGCCGCGCTACGCCGAGCTCTGCCTGCTCCACTCGCCTGTCCGACAGGCGGACCGGCACACCCGCCGGCGGCTGGAGGACGCGGTCGCCGAGCTCCTCCTGGATCTCCGCCCGCTGTCCGCCGCCGCTGCTTCACAGGCCGGAGAGGCGGCGCTGGCGCGGGGACTCATCGGCTTCATCGCCGCCGACCTGGCCGACCGTCCCGCGGAGGACCTCGAGGGGTTGCACCCGCGGCTCCTCGCCCTCCTGGCCCCGGTCTTTGCACCGGATGATGGCGTCATCAAATGATGCACAGGAAAAATTTTGCAAAACAACATTCCATGCCTATGCTCTAGGCCGATCGAGGAGGTCGAGCATGCGAGAAAGGGAACTCGCGGCTCGCGCAAAGGGTTGCGCATGGGAGGCGCCTCGGGGTTCACAGGGTGGAAAAGGCGGTAACGATCGTCCCGGGGAGACACCGTGAGCACGGTGCTGAGCCCGGTCGAGCGGTTCCGGGACGAGACCGTCGCCGATGAGTTCGCGCGGCAGATCGAATCGCTGGAGGGTCGTCTCGATCGCCTCGCGGCCGAGGGCCTGGAGGCGATGCGCGGGCGGGTGCCGCGCTGGGTCGAGGAGACCGGTGAGGTCTGGGGTCAGCTCGGCGAGTGCATCCGCGGCACGCTGCGCACCGAGTGGGCCGCCTTCCGCGACGGCTTCCTGCCCGGGCGGCTGCCGGACATCGACGCGACGCTGATCGTGATGGCGGCGAGGGTGGGCGACCTCTCCTCGCTGCTCGCCGGCTACCGCTTCGCGCAGATGGCGCTCTGGGGGTCGTGGTTCGAGCTGATCGAGGCCTCGCTCGCCGAGGAGGAGGTGAAGCGCGACCTGCTGCGCCACGGGTCGCAGTACTTCTTCCAGTACGCCGACCTGGTCAACCGCTACATGGCCGAGGGCTACCAACGCAGCGTCGAGCGCGCCGCCGCCCAGGGCGAGCACCATCGCTTCCAGGCGCTGAAGACCCTGCTCGAGGTCGACCCGCTGTCCGGCTCGGACCTCGACCTCGACCTCAACCACTACCACCTTGGCTGCGTCGCCTGGGGCAAAGGGGCAGACCTGGCGGTGCGCCGCCTGGCCGCGCAGCTCGGCCGTCCGGCCGAGCTGACGTTGCGCCTCCAGGACAACTGGTGGGGCTGGATAAGCGGCTCCCAGCCGCTCGACAAGGACCAGCAGGAGACGGTGCGCGGTTTCGATCCCGGTCCCGGGATCAGGCTCGCCTTCGGGCTCGAGGGGTTCGGCGAGGCCGGCTTCCGGGCGACCAACCACCAGGCCCTCCGCGCCCAATGGGTGGCGCCGCCGGGCCCGGCGGTGATCCACTACGAGGACGTCGCGGTGGAGACACTGGCGACCGAAGCCGAAAGCGATGCGCGTGCCTTCGTCGCCCACGAGCTGCGCGGCATCGACGACCCCTCGGCCGCCTCGGCGCGCCTGCGCGAGACTCTCGTCGCCTACTTCGCGGCGGAGCTGAACGCGGCCTCGGCCGGTGCGGCGCTCGGCGTGCACCACCAGACCGTCACCAACCGCCTGCGGGTGATCGAAGAACGGATCGGCCGGCCGCTCGGCTCTCGCCACCTCGAGCTCGCGGTCGCCCTGCGCCTGCGCGCCACCCTCTCCGGCGAAGAGTTCTGAATTCTTAAACGTTACGAATTTCGGTGTAGAGGTTTCGGTGAATATGCGTGGTCGCATGGTCCCCCGGCGGCGCATATTTGCTGAGCGGTGGGGACCGACGGTGGAAAACGCACTGACCTTGAGCCGATCCAGACGGCGCTGAACCGTGACTTCGTCCGCTTCGCCGGGGAGCTCGAAGCCCGGCTCGGTGAGCTGAGCGAGACGATCCTCGAGCGGCTTCGGGAGGAGCTGCCCCTCTGGGTACTGGACGAGGCGGTGGAGGAGACGGAGGTCACCGCCTTCGTGCGCGCCAGCCTCGCCGCCTGCCTGCACAGCCTCAGCCTCGGGTTCCTCCCCGGCGAGTGCCCGCCGATCGACGCCCACGGCGCCCAGGCCGCCGCCCGGATCGGCGACCTGCCGACACTGCTCAACGGCTACCGCATCGCCCACCTGGTGCTTTGGGAAAGCTGGCTCGGCCTGATCGAAGCCTCCGATGCCGCCGAGACGGTCCGCTATGAGCTGCTGCGGATCGGGTCCCGGTTCTTCTTCCGCTACGCGGCGGTGCTCGGTGACTACGTGTCGGAGAGCTACCAGGTCGAGCTCGAACGCTCGCTGCGCAGCGGTGAGCAGCGCCGTCTCCAGGCGATCAAGGACGTGCTCGAAGGCGATGTGACCGCCGGCGACGAGCCCGTCGTGAATCTGGAGCAGCACCACCTCGGCCTGGTCGTCTGGGGCGAGGGGGGGATGGAGGTCGCCCGAGCGCTGGCCGCCGCCCTCGGCCGGCCGCTGCTCTCGGCCAGCCCTTTCGAGTCCGTCTGGTGGGGATGGCTCAGCGGCACACAGCCACTCGGCCTCACCGCGGAGGCAGCCGTGAAGGCGCTGCAGCCGCCGCCCGGGACGGGGATCGCGGTCGGCCTCGAGGCCTTCGGCGAGGAGGGCTTTCGCGCCACACATCGGCAGGCCCAGCGCGCCCGGCGCATAGCGCTCCGCCTCGGCCTGTCGGTGGCCGCCTACTCGGAGGTCGCCGCCGAAGCCCTGCTCGGCGACGACGCCGCCGAGGCCCGCGCCTTCGTCGCCCACGAGCTGCGCGGCATCGAGGACGATTCCGTCGCCTCGCAACGCATCCGCGAGACGATCGCCGCCTACTTCGCCGCCGAGCACAACGCCGCCTCCGCCGCGGCGGCGTTGGGCGTCCATCAGCAGACCGTCGCCAACCGCCTGCGGGCCGCCGAGGAGCGGCTCGGGCGGCCGGTCTCCTCGCGCCGGTTCGAGCTCGAAGCGGCGCTGCGTCTGCGGGCGGGGCTCGATCGCTGAGCACCGGCACATCCCGTCCATTACACCGATCCGCGCACAGATTTCGAAGAACCTACGAACTCCGGCGCCAACCTTTCGCACTTCTTCCGTAGCCGTATCGGTGTCCTCACGCCAAGCTTCTTCTGACCGGTGGGTTGCCGGCCAGGGACACAAAAACAGCGGAACCGACAGGCAGAGGACCGCCGCATGATGGCGGGGCTCAAGGGGGTCGGGTCCGCGGACAGGAGAGACTTTGACCTCGGAGGCGAGGCGCCCCTCGGCGCTTTCAGAACTCCCCTCGGGCGCGCAGGCATCTGCCACGTCGCCCGGATCAGACTTCCGCCGCGCGCTCCCCAGCGGCGCGGTGAGTCGGCGCTCGCCCGTACTCCCAAAGCGGACGACGCCCAGTGGCCTCGGACTCCCTGACCGAGGTGCTTCAGCGGACGGCGCGGGCGACCTCAGGGGCCGCGGAGATGTCCACCCATCCTCCTCGGTCCTGGTCGCCCGCGACCGCTCCACCGAACTTCACCCGCGGCCACTGTCTGCGCGCCGCGATCTGCCGGCCTTGCCCGGCTTCCCAAATCACCCACACGGCCCGGCCCGGGAAGCCGGCCAGGAGGAGAGTGAACAATGAAACGTCTACGTCATCCGATCCGCGCGATCCGCGAGCCGTTCGGGACCGCGGGGCTGATCGTCGCCTGCGTGGCGCTGGTCGCGGCCCTCGGCGGGACCGCCTTCGCCGCGGCGAAGCTGAACTCGACCCAGAAGAAGGAAGTCGAAAAGATCGCCAAGAAGTACGCCGGCAAGAACGGCGCGGCCGGTCCTGCGGGCCCGGCGGGACCGGCAGGCGGCAATGGCAAGGATGGCGTCAACGGGATCAACGGAACCGACGGCTCCAACGGCATCGGTGTCACCAACACCGTCGAGCCATCGGGTGCGAACTGTGCAAATGGCGGCTCCAAGTTCGTCGCCGCCTCAACCACCTACGCCTGCAACGGCACGAACGGCGCCAATGGCTCCAATGCAACCTTCGAATATCTCTTCAACAGCGCGACCTCTGGGGACCCAACCTCCAAGAATCTGCTGCTGAACAACGCGACCCCGGGCTCGGCGACGGCGCTGAACATCTCCGAGACCAACAACGAAGGCGGCTCCGGGACCAACATCGCCAACACGATCAAAGGCTGGATCTCGGGACCGGGCTCGCTCGGCACGCTCATGGTCCGCAAGGTATCCGCGCAAAGCACGTATGCGGAGTACTCGATCGTGAAGAACGAAGACAAGGGCTCCTACGATGAACTGACGGTGAAGTTCCAGGCAGGGAACGGCAGCTTCGCCAACGGTGACCCTGTGACGGTGCAGTACTTCGCGAGTGGAAGCGCGACGTTGCCGAGCGGCTCGACCGAGACGGGGGCTTGGACCGTAGGTATCGGGGTCGCTCCAATCGAAGGAATAACGACTCCGATCTCGTTCCTGGCACCGCTTGCTGCGCCGCCGACGGTCGTTTATCTGGAAAAGGGCCACACCGAACCGACCGCCTGCCCAGGAAACGTATCGGCACCTGCTGCTGCTCCCGGCAAACTCTGCGTCTACACCAGCGAAGAAGAAAACATGCCGGGCAACTTCCTGGCGCTCGGTACGTTCAAGACGGGAGCTGCTCTCTACTTCCTCGTGGAAGAAGGCGGCTCCGCGTACGGGACTTGGGCGGTGACGGCTCCCTAGAGGCCCGCCGGCGGGCTTTGGTTCGTCGGGAGGCAACTGCTCTCGTCCGGGGCAGCATCACGATGTCCCGGGCGAGAGCGGTTGCTCTTGGGGAGGGAGAAAGCGAACATGTACAAAGCACACGGTCACATAGCTGGGTTCAAGAGATTGCAAGGCAGCTCCGTCGCGGTCCGGCTTCTCGGCTCTGGGCTCCTCGCGTTGCTGCTGCTCGCTCTCACCGCACAGGGTGCTTCGGCGCTGGAAACGCACGCTTTCGACGCCCAGCTTTCGCTGACCGGGAACTGTGTCAGCGAACCGATCGATCCCGTGCCTGATCCAGGGTGTCCGGGAGGAAGCCATCCGCCCGCCGGCCGTTTCAACGTGGCGGCCGATATCGCGATCGACGACTACGGCGACATCTACGTCGCGAGTCGGGAAAACACGACGTCGACGAGCGGGGTGATCAATGTCTTCGACTCTTCAGGCCATTTCCTCACCGAGCTCTCCGAACCGACCCATCCCAATGCCATCGCTGTCGACTCCGCAGGGAATTTGTACGTCCTGAGGACGCATCCTCCATCGGGTGCCTCCGTGGTGGCTCGGTACACGCCTACCGTCTACGACCCGGAAGCAGGGGATATCACGTATCCGACGACGCCGACCTCCGTCGCACTTGGCTCAGGGGGCGAAGGCCGAACGGGCATCGCCGTCGATGCGGCCGACGGCCATGTCTATGTCCTTCGTGGCAGCGCCGTCTTCGAGTACGGCTCTGCGGCCGAAGGCAACCCACTCCTCGATGGGACGATCGGCGAAGGGGTCCTCAAGGCGCCGACCTGGCTGGCTGTCGACCGTGCCGGAGAAATCTACGTCAGCTCCGGCCAGGGATCGAACCCCCTTCCCAATCCTCCCGTGATCCGTGTCTTCGGCGCCGGAGCCGGACATCCGCTCGAGCGCACCATCGACGGCTCCTGCCTCCCCGCCGGACATTTCGCCACCAACGCCGCGAACGGAGTCGGAATCGCGGTCGATGAATCGACCGGAGACGTCTTCGCCGACGACACGGGCTTTGTCGGTGTAGGGGGCCCGGTCTATGAGTTCACCGAAACCGGCGCCTGCGTCTCGACCATAGAACACGAATTCGAATTCGTGTTCCCCTCCTCGATCGCTGTGGACAACGGGGTCCACAGTCCCAACGGCGCTCTCAACCCGCGCGGGCATTTTCTCTACGTGCCGTCCGGGGAAGCGCAGAGCGAAAGTCACGTCTTCGCCTTCGAACCGAGGCAGCTCGTCAAGCCGCCGGAAGTGGAATCGGCCTCGGCCTCGAACATCAGCACCACCGAAGCCGAACTGCATGCATCGGTCAACCCCGGCCACGCGGCCACCCATTACACCGTCGAATACACGACCCAGCGGGCATTCGAATCAGAAGGCTTTGCCGGTGCAGGGCTCGCCGGGGAAGGTGAGATCGCGGCGGGCGCGCTGGGTGTTCCGATCTCCGCATCGGCGGTCGGGCTCGAGCCGCAGACGGCATATCGGTTCCGCGTGTACGCCGAAAATCAGTGCGAAACCGTCCCCCAGCCCGAATGCAACGCCGAACGCCAGGCGTCCTTCGCGACCTTCTCCGTGCCAGCGGCATTCGGCTCCTGCCCCAACGACGCACTCAGAACCGGCGCCTCAGCGATGCTGCCTGACTGTCGGGCCTATGAGCTCGTCAGTCCCGCGGACACGGCCGGCCGCAGCCTTTACGAACCGCAGGCGAGCCCATTGGGGGCCGGAGACCACTTCGGTGTCCCGACCTCGTCCCCCGACGGCGACAGTGTCGCATTCATGACCATCGGCGGTGCGATCCCCTCGATCGAAGGCGGCGCCGGTGCCTTCAGCGGAACCCCCTATGTCGCGACGCGCGGCGGAACGGGATGGCAGACGAAGAGCGTCGGGCCGACCGGGGCGGAGGCGACCAACCCCTCCCCTGGAGGGCTTTCACCCGACCACGAATATGTGCTCACCACCGCGATCGGAGAAGGGAGCCTGGTCTTCGGTGGACTCAACGGGGCGACCTATGTGCGGCACCCGGACGGCAGCCTCCAACTGCTCGGTCAAGGCGGCCTCGGTACCGATCCAAACGCCAGCGCCTTCTTGATCACCGCCGGCGGCAGCCACACGGTGTTCACCTCCGAAGCCGACCTCGAATCCGGCGCGCCGCCCCAGGGCACGCCCGCTCTCTATGACCGCACCCTTGACGAAACCGCCCACGTCATCTCGCTCCTGCCCGGGAACGTCACCCCCGCGGCCGGTGAAGCTGCGCTCTTCGAAGGCGCGTCGGCGGACGGTTCGGTGGTGGCCTTCAGGGCCACGTCGGTGCGGCCGCCACAGAACTCCCCGCTCTACCTGCGGGTCGACGACGAACGGACGGTCGAAGTCGCCGGCCCCGGCGCGGTCTTCGAGGGCCTGTCCGCAGACGGCCACTATGCCTTCTACCTTTCGGGCGGCGACCTCTACCGCTATGACACCGAAGGCGGGCTCGCGACCCGGCTCACCACCACCCACGATGTCACCGTCATCAATGTCCCGGCCTCAGGGCAAACGGCCTACTTCGTCTCGCCGTCGGTCCTGACCGGCGCCGAACATAATCCCGATGGTGCGGTCGCCCAGGCCGGCGAAGAAAACCTCTACCTCTGGGAAGACGGCCACCTCTCCTTCGTCGCGACCGTCACCGAACGCGACGTGGTCGGCAGATTCAACGGCGTCGCACAGATCGAAGGGCTCGGCCTCTGGGTCTCGTCGCTGCGCGATGCTGAATACGCTCGTGACCCATCGCGCTCCGATCGGGCCGGGTCGACGCTTATCTTTGCCTCGCGCGCGGCCCTCACCGCCTACGACCCCGAGGGCGAGGCGGAGATCTATCGCTTCGATGCGACCGAAGACACCCTGAGCTGTCTCTCCTGCGCCCCCACCCGAGTTCCACCCAGCGGCGACGCCAGCTTGGAGTCGAACATCGAACGAATCGGTGGACCCGAGCCCACCGGACTCGTCTCGTTGATCCCCAACCTGAGCCCCGATGGGCGACGTGCCTTCTTCCAGACTCCAGACGCCCTGGTGCCAGAAGACACCGACGGCGTCCAAGACGTCTACGAGTGGGAGGCCGATGGAGAAGGTTCCTGCGTCGCGGCGGGGGGTTGCGTCTACCTGATCTCCTCCGGATACAGCGCCCACGACAACTACCTCTACGGCGTCTCGGAATCGGGTCGCGATGTCTTCATCTCGACTTCTGATCTCCTTCTCCCGTCTCTTGATGCCGACGAAACGCCTTCGATCTATGACGCACGCGTGGAAGGGGGCTTCCCCGAAACCGCGGGTCGCGCAACCGAATGCCTCGGCGAAGCCTGCCAGCCGGCCGCGGTCCCGCCGAGCGATCAGACCCCTGGCAGCGCCGGCTTCGAAGGGTCGGGCAACGTCTCCTCGGAACCGAGGAAGACGAAGTGTGCGAAGTCCAAGAAGCTGGTCAGGCAGGGGGGCAAGACAAAGTGTGTCGCCCGGCACAAGGCGAAGAAGAATCACAAGCAGAAGAAGCACGCTGGCCACGGTAGGGGAAGGAGCGCCCGATGAAGCGCCTGACGATCGCGATCGCGCTGGCCTTGGTCGGCGCCTGCCTGCTAGTGCCCGTCGCCCAGGGGGCTGAATTCGAGAAATACGCGTTGGAATCGGTGGGAGCCGAACTGTCGACCACGCAGGCCGGCGCGCATCCAGACTTCACGACCAGCTTCGTGCTGAGCAAGAAGGAAAATGCACCCTACGCACGGACCCGTGAGATCGACGTGAAGCTGCCGTCGGGACTCTTCGGCAACCCGCAGCCCTTCCCGATCTGTACCTCACTACAACTCGGCAACGCTCCCGAAGAAAGCGAATGCCCACAAGACGCCCAGGTCGGTTTCACCCAGATCGTCCTCGGCGGCGTCAGCGGCGGTAGTTTCGGCGAGCCCGTCTACCGTATGCCGACCCCGCCCGGAGCAGTCGCCCGCTTCGGCTTTTTCGCCGTCGCCTATCCGACGACGATCGTGGTCCGTCTCGATCCCGACGATCACACGTTGATCGCGAGTGTGGAAGGCGCACCGGCGGCGGCGGAACTGATCGCAGCCTCGACGACCTTCTGGGGAGTGCCGGCGGCACCCGTCCACAATCCGCAGCGGATCACCCCGCTCGAGGCGGCCGAAAAGAAAAGCCCCGAAGGTGGCCGCGAATCCACCCTTCCCGAAACTCCCTTCATGAGCAATCCGACCAATTGCACCGAAGAACGTCAGATCAAGGTCACGGCGATCAGCTATCCCCTGCCCGAATCGCCTTCCACGATGACCGCCCCATTCCCGAAGACCACCGGCTGCGGCCTGGTCGGCTTCAACCCGACCGTGGCGGCCAAACCCACCACCGAACAGGCCACCACCGGCTCGGGCCTCGACTACGGCCTCCAGATCCCCACCAAGGGACTCGAATTCCCGAACCTGCTCTACGAATCGGAGGCGAAGCGGGCCGAAGTCGTCCTCCCCGAAGGGATGACGATCAACCCCTCGGAGGCAGAAGGGCTCGGGGCGTGCTCGGAAGAAGACCTCGGACGGGAGGCGTATGACTCGGCTCCCAACGAAGGCTGTCCGGAAACCTCGAAGGTCGGCACCGTCACCGCCATATCCCCGGCCCTCAGCGAAGCCGCCGAAGGCTCTCTTTACGTGGCCAAGCCCTACGAAAACCCCTTCGGCTCTCTCATAGCCCTCTACATGGTGCTGAAGATCCCGGCCCGGGGTGTCCTGGTGAAGCTGGCCGGGGAAGTCCGGCCTAACCCGCTGACGGGGCAGTTGACGACCATCTTCGACGACATCCCGCAGCTGCCGGTCTCCTCCTTCCGGCTCCACTTCAGGGAAGGAGCCCGGGCGCCGCTCGTCACCCCCGCGGCTTGCGGCACCTACACCTTCCTCTCCCACTTCGCCCCCTGGGCGGCACCATTCTCGGATGTCCTGCGCGAAAGCTCATTCCAGATCACCTCGGGCGTCGAACACGGCCCCTGTCCCTCCGGCGGCACCCCGCCCTTCCACCCTGGCCTCCTCGCCGGGACCCAGAACAACGCGGCGGGTACCTACAGCCCCTTCGACATCGACATCTCGCGCAAGGACTCCGAACAGGAGATCACCCACTTCTCGATCAAGCTGCCCCCGGGCGTGACCGGCAAGCTCGCGGGGATCCCGTTCTGCTCCGATCAGCAGATTGCCGCCGCCAAAGCCAGGGAACGTCAGCCGCACGGCGGTCAGGAAGAGATCGAACACCCGAGCTGCCCGCAGGCATCGGAAGTCGGCCACACTCTGGCCGGCGCCGGTGTCGGACAGGTCCTCACCTACGTGCCGGGCAAGGTCTACCTGGCCGGCCCCTACCAGGGCTCGAACCTCTCGATCGTCGCGATCACCGCAGCCAAGGCAGGGCCCTTCGACCTCGGCACGGTGGTGATCCGCGAGGGCTTGAAGGTGAACCCCGAAACCGCCGAAGTGTCGGTTGACGCCGCGGGCTCGGACCCGATCCCCCACATCGTCGACGGGATCCCCGTCCGTCTGCGTGACATCCGCGTCTACGTCGACCGGCCCGAATTCGTCAAGAACCCGACGAGCTGCGAACCCACGAGCACGGCCTCGACGGTGCTCGGAAGCGGTACGAACTTCGCCTCCGAAGCAGACGACCGTCCGGTGACCGTGACCTCCAGGTTCCAGGCCGCCGACTGCGCGAGCCTCGGGTTCAAGCCGAAGCTGAAGATCAGCCTCAAGGGCTCGACCAGGCGTGCGGGCCTGCCGGCCCTGACCGCGGTCGTCACCCCTCGCACGGGCGATGCCAACATCGGCAAGGCCGTGGTGACCCTGCCTCCCTCGGAGTTCCTCGAACAGGCCCACATCGGCAACAGCTGCACCAGGGTCCAGTTCAACGCGGGTGGTGGGAACGGGGAACAGTGCCCGGCCAACTCGGTGCTGGGTCACGCCGTGGCCGTCACCCCGCTCCTCTCCGAACCATTGGAAGGAGCGGTCTTCCTGCGCTCCAACGGCGGCGAACGCAAGCTGCCCGATCTGGTCGCGGCTCTCCACTCCACCGACATAAACATCGACTTGGTCGGCTTCATCTCCTCCCTGCACAAGAAAGGCTCCGACGTCTCCCAGATCCGAAGCACCTTCGCCTCGGTCCCCGACCAACCCGTCACCAGGTTCACCCTGCAGATGTTCGGAGGGAAGAAGGGCCTGCTGGTCAACTCCACCGACCTCTGCAAGGGGACCCACAAGGCGATCAGTGAATTCACCGGCCAGAACGGGAAGAGCTACGACACCGAACCGGCGGTCAAGGTGAAGTGCAAGAGGAAGCATAAGGAGAACAGCGAGGGCCACGGCAGGGCCAGGGTCCGCGCCGAGCGGGCCGGGAGATGAGCGCCGGCACCTCGGTTCCGACGACGGCACCTGACACCGCTCCTGAGCGCCTTGACTCCATCCTCGCCCAGGGCATCGCGGCGCGGCGTGAGGAGATCGCCGCAGCAGTCCTCGTGCGGCTTCGGGCGATCGGACCTGGCATCGAGGAGGAGATGTCGGACCCTGGGCATCTTGAGGAGCTGCGCACCGGGGTCCTCTGCGGCATCGACTACGGCCTGGCGGCGCTCGAGGCCGGTGAGCACAGGCCTCCGTCGGTACCCACCCCCCTCCTCTCCGCAGCCGAGGCGGCCGCCCGCGGTGGCGTCGGCTTCGACATCGTCCTCCGCCACACCTTCGCCGCGTACGCGGTGCTGAACGACTTCACTCTGGAGACGGTCGAGAGGAGCGGCTGTCGTGAGCTCGCCTGGTGGAGGGCACTGACCCGGATCCAGGCGATCGCCCTTGACCGCCTGGTCGACCAGGTTGGTGCCGCCTACTGGGCCGAGGTGCGGGCCAGGCAGGAGCGGGGCCCTGAGCGAAGGCGTGCCGACCATGTCAGACGACTCTTGGCCGGCGAGCCGCTCGAGTGGGGCTCGCTCGGCTACGACCTCGACGGATGGCACCTCGGGGCGGCTTCCTCTGGACCGGAAGCGGTCGGCTTCCTACGGCGGATGGGCCGCGAACTGGGGCTGCGACTGCTTTTGGTCAAGCCGGAGGACGGTACGGTGTGGGGATGGTTCGGTGGCGCGACGCGGCAACGCACCGAAGAAGCCCTCGACCGTGCACGGGAATCCTGGCCTGGGCCTCAGCCCTTGGCCTTGGGCGAGCCTGGGATCGGCATCGACGGGTGGCGACGTAGTCACCGTCAGGCCTTGGCCGCTTTGTCCGTGGCCCGGCGGGACGCCGGGTCTGTCGTCGCATACGGGCAGGTGGGCCTGCTGGCGTCCGCGTTGCGGGACGATCTTCTGTGCGACTCGCTGCGGCGTAAGTACGTGGGGCGGCTGCTGGAGACGCCCGATCGCGGGGCCGTCGCCATCGACACGCTGCGCGCCTACTTCGAGGTCGACCGCAACGTGTCATCGACGGCCGCGCTCCTCGGTGTCAGTCGTCCTACAGTGACAAGTCGTCTGCGCGTGATCGAGGAAAGGTTCAAGCGTCCGCTGAGCGAGTGCTCGGCGGAGTGCGAGATCGCGGTGCGCCTGTACGACCTTGAGCACCGAGCCGGGGGACCTGCGATACCGCAAGTACGCTTTCCATATTGAGGAGGCATGCGGGCGACACATCCCTTAGGTGTTACTCCCGACAATGGCTGATCCATCGCGATCCGCATGGCATTAGGAGGAACATGAGACGCACCGCGAAACTCGTCATCGCAGTTTGTGCCTTGGTGCTCGTGACGGCAGTGCTCGGCGTGGCCACCAGCTCGGCCGCGACGGTCTTCTGCAGCGCAGCCGAAACCAACTGCAGCTCCACCCATGTGGAGCCGGCGGGGACCTACTTCGACAGTACGACGTCGACCTACTTCGGGGGGACTTCCTTCGAATTCACGGCCGCGACCAACACCAAGGTGCATTGCTCCTCGTCTCTGATGGCGCTGAGGAGCACGAAAAAATCCGGTCTGCCACTCGAAGCGGAGAGCGAAAGCTCCCTCGCTGAAGAAAACTGCTCTATCGGCTTATCGGGCCATGCCTGTACCAAATTCTCGGTCGGCAACGCGCCCGCGACGGTCACGCCGACCAGTGGAGGGTCCGGCGTCGCCACGATCGGTACCGAAAGCCAACCCCTGACGATCTCCTTTGAATGTGAAACGGCCAGTTCAGGCCAAGTCGCCTGCACTTACAAGGCCAGCGGAGTGCAGCTGAAATTGGCCGCGGAACGAGTATCTGGCTGGAGCCGGACCAGCATCGGCGCGGTCATGACCCGCGTGTCCCAGACCAAAGGGGCATCAGGGTTATGCCAGAGCATCGCAGTGCTGGCGGTTAGCGGGATCGACTACTACCCAGAAGTGTATTTCTCGAGCGGGTCCCCCGAAACGGTCTTCTGCAGCAAAGCTGAAACCAGCTGCAGCGCCGCCAACGTGGATCCGGTCGGTACCTACTTCGACAGTGCGACATCGAGTTACTTCAGCGGGACCTCCTTCGAAGTGGCGGGGTTCGGGCAGCCTTTCCCGAAGATCAGCTGCAACGAGTCCCTGATGGCCTTGAGGAGTACCGCCGAATCAGGCCTGCCACTCGAAGCGGAGAGCGAAAGCTCCGTCGTCGGGGAAAACTGCTTTGTCAGCTCGTCGGGTCCTGCCTGTACGGAATTCTCGCTCGGTAACGCGCCGGCGACCGTAGCGGCGACCGGCGGAGGATCGGGCCTCGCGACGATCGGCACCGAAGGTCAGCCGCTTACGCTCTCGTTCGAATGCTATACGTCCAAATATGAAGAAGAGATCGCGTGCAGCTACGCCGTCAGTGGTGCTCAGATCAAACTAACGGTGGAACACGAAGTTGGCACCACCGTGTTTTTCGCGAACATGGATCTGGTTTCCCAGACAAAAGGCACCCACGCATGTGCGTCCTCGGCCCTCGTTGGCGCGAAAGGCGTCGATCGCTCGGAACCGGGAGCGTATTTCTCCACATACTGAAAGCGGATACGGGACGGTTGTCGAGAATCGCTGGCAACCGTCCCGCTCATCTCTTACGAAAGACGATATCTGAGGCGGCAAGGAGGACCTTGCATGGATCAGTCGGTGATCTGGTGAGCGCGCCGGGCTCGAAGGCGGGGGGTTTATGTCTGGCGCTGCTCGCGGTGGTGACGACCTCCGCCGCCCTCGCCGCCTCCGTCCAGGAAGGCACCCTCCGGGTCTCGATCACCACGCAGATAAGGCCCTTCCGCCTGCCCCGCACGGAAGCGGCCCCCATAGACGTCTTCCTGGCGGGCCACATCTCCTCCTCCACCGGAGGCGTCCCCTCCCAGCTGACCAGGATGACCATCCTGGTGAACCGCCACGGCGTCCTCGACACCCATGCGGTGCCGGTCTGCCCGGTCTCGGAGATCAGGCCGGCCACCACCGCCCACGCCCTGGAGCGCTGCGGGCCCTCGCTGATCGGCTCGGGCCACTTCTGGGCCTCGGTCGTCTTCGCCGAACAGGGCGTCTACCACACCACCGGCCGCCTCCTGGCCTTCGACGGGGAAAGCCACGGCAAGCCCGCCGTCCTCGCCCAGATCTACACCACCCAGCCCTTCCCCTCCTCCTTCGTCGTCCCCTTCGCGATCTCCCACGTCGCCAAGGGCCGCTACGGCACGAGGCTCAGTGCAGAACTCCCGCAGGCACTCGGCGAATGGGGCTTCGTCGACCGGATCAAGATGACGATCGGGAGGGTGGTGCAACGCGGGGCCTCCAGGGAGAAGAGCTTCCTCGACGCCTCCTGCCCGGCCCCGAGGGGGGCGAAGGTCGCCGCCTTCCCCCTGGCCCACGCCGAGTTCTCCTTCGCGGGCGGCCAGGAACTGCAGGCCACCGTGGTCAAGAGCTGCGGGGTGGCGGGGTGAGAACCTTCACGCGCCTCCTCCCGATCCTCGCCATCGCCGGTCTCCTCGCCGCCCCACAGG